>Ga0208321_1000066_pt1 | contig 129669 bp, 137 predicted proteins | sample June2015DPH_4_15_FD_184692 | JGI IMG/M metagenome (GOLD analysis project Ga0208321, IMG submission 184692) | Peatland microbial communities from SPRUCE experiment site at the Marcell Experimental Forest, Minnesota, USA - June2015DPH_4_150... | ecosystem: Environmental > Terrestrial > Soil >...
CACGGTCATTCGATCGGTGCAGCTGAAGCATGGATCGATTGATGCGGCTATAATGGGTATATCGGCTATCTGACAGCCGAGGAACTTCGGCACGTAGGAGGGGATATTTGCGAGCGTTGGGGACCTAATTTTTATTCGCTCGAAGAATCTCGTGCCATTCGTCTCGGTGTAATGGATCAACTCACCACGAGGGGCCTCAGTGCGACCCACGCTCCTTCCCGCCGGAATCTCATCGTACTCGACCTGGATCGGCCCCTCAGGCAGATTTGCGAAAAGCTCCTTGGTGAGCCAAATGGATTGTTTAAGCTCTGCTAGGCGCACGAGTGCCTGAGCAACGACGTCTCCATCTTTTGCTGTCTGCGGCTCGAGATCGAAATCGCCGTACGCTGCGTACTTGCACATAACGCGGGTATCTTCAGGTACGCCGCTCGCTCGTGCGTTCGGTCCGACTGCTCCAAGACGGACTGCATCCTCTCTGCTCAGGCTGCCAACGCCTTTCCCTCGTTCTGCGATGTTGCTGTCCTTTAGCACAGCTTTAGTGATTTTGTCGGCGGCAGTGTCGAGATATGTTAGGACGCTCATGGCGGACTTCGCTTGCTCTTCGGCGATGTTCCACTTGACCCCGCCAATTCTGTTGCATCCGTGCATGATCCTGTTGCCACTCAACATTTCGAAAAGATCCATAACCTTCTCTCGTTCGCGCCAGGTGTACATGAATAGGGTGTGATACCCGATTTCTTCGCCTGCAATCCCCGCCCATAGCATATGCGAGTGAATCCGCTCGAGCTCTGCGTAAATCGTCCTGATGTACTTTGCCCGCTCCGGTACCTCGATATCCGCTATATCTTCAACCCGCTCGACGTGGTTTAGGGGGTGCGTGTGTGAACAGATGCCGCAGATGCGCTCTACGAGATAGACGACCTTAGAAAATGGCCGTTCTTGGCAGAGCCGTTCGATGCTACGGTGGTTGTATCCGATTTCGTAGTCAACGTTGACGACCTTCTCGCCCTCGACTTCAAACAGGAATCGTGCAGGTTCCTCCAAAGCGGGATGGCTCGGCCCGATCGGGACCTTCAAGTTGGCAAAGCCGCGCTCGTTGACGTCTGCCACCGTTACACCCTCCTGAGCGGTGGCGTCGGATCGGTGTATTTCGGAGGCAGTTCGAGCGGCCTTGAATCAGGAATTCCGAGCACGTTTATGCCAAGTAAACCGATGAGCTCTCGTTCGTACAACAACGCGTTGACAAACTGCTCAGTAATTGTTGGAATGTCTGGCTTGTCATAAGGGAGCTCTACGATGATGGTGTGTAGTTCCCCCCAAATCGCAAAGTGGTATAGCACTTCGAGGTGTTCCCGGGCATCCTTGCCTGTAATGGTACTTAGCCGTGCTCCCTCCTCCTTGAGAAATGAGAGCGCGGCATCGAGATTGTCGAGTGTGATGCGGTAGTACGAGTTCAAGCCCTTATGATTTGCTTCCAGTGTTGGCACTGCGTCTTCAAACGATCGCTTCATTCTTCCGCCCCGGGAACGTTGTCTGACGACTGAAACTTCAGATCCACGGTCGTTTCCTTTGACATCGCCTCGTCAAATCGCGCCGTACGCCGACCTCCCTTACCTTTTCGCCTCGAATCGAGCATTTTTGCTGCCTTTAGAATGCCTGACACGATGTTCAGCGGCCTTGGAGGACATCCCATAACGTAGACGTCGACGGGGATGACAGTGTCTAGCGGCCCCGTCAACGAATATCCGCCGTCAAAAATGCCGTTTGACGTGGGACAGCTGCCCACGGCAACAACGGCTTTGGGATTCGGAATCTGCTCATAGATCATCGTCAAGCGATCTTCCATACGCTTTGTGACCGGGCCCGTTACCACGAGTACATCCGCGTGCCGTGGAGACCCCACGCGCAGAACGCCGTAGCGTTCCGCACTATATCGCGGACTTTGAATCGCGAGCACCTCTATGTCGCATCCGTTGCACGACCCGGTGTTTATAAAGTAGACCCACGGGGATCTTGCTCGAAACATCATTATCCTCCCAGTATCGCTAGCGACAGCTTGTTGATTTGATCTATGATGGCGGTCGGAAATATGCCCATCAGCACGCAAAGAACGCTTAAAATAATTATAGGGAGTATTATATAAATAGATAGATGGGATGGCTCAGGTGTTTTCACGTGTTTATCGACCGTGAAGAACACCCGTTGAAATAGCTTGACGTAGGCAGCGAACATTGGAAACGTAAATACGAGCAACACCGCGGATAAGACGGGATAGTACCCGCCCTTCAGAAAGCCTGCTTGAAGGATTAAATATTCGCTGACAAAGCCGTTGAGTGGTGGAATCCCGGAAAGCGCAAATGCCCCTATCAGGAACCCTGCTGCCACAATAGGCATCTTCGGAGCCAAGCCGCTGAGACCGTCGACATTTCGTTGCCTGGTAGCCGCAATAACGGCCCCGACGCAGAGGAACAAGAGCGTTTTCATGACCATGTTGTTGATGATTTGAAAAATACCCCCGGTCAGGGCCGCCGACGACCCTATGCCGACAGCAAACAGTATGACTCCAGCTTGTTCGATAGACGAATAGGCGAGGAACCGCTTCAAGTCCGTCTGTGTGTACGCCATAAGGGCGCCGACGCCTACGGTAAGCACGGCCGTGACTGAGATGAACAACATCACGACGTCAAGGGCCGGGTGCAGCGCAAACAAGAGTCGAATCAAGATAAAAGCGGTAGCGGCTTTAACGGTGCCTGCCAAAAACGCGCTCACGGGGGTCGGAGCTTCACTGTACGTGTCAGGAACCCACGAATGCATCGGAACGACGCCAATTTTCGTGCCCAAGCCTATGAACAAAAAGAGGCTTATGACGAGAATCGCATTGCTCGATATGCTTCCGAAACTCGCGATATCGAGCGTGCCGTAGTTGACGAACATCAAAATGAGCGCAATCAGCGTAAATGAGGTTCCGACACTGTTCAAAATGATAAACTTGGTCGCTGCCTCAAACGCCTGTCCTCTTCTATACGTCACTAGGATTGCCGTCGAAAGCGTGCCGATTTCAAGAAAAGCGTAGAGCGAAGCAAGGTTAGTGCTGATGACAGCGGCCGCTGTTGTGCTAATAACGACCAACAGGAGCGGATAGTAGATACGCCCCGCGTTTTCGATGTAAGCGAGACTGTACCACGTGATGGACGCTCCTACAACGATCACCACGTAAGCGATTATCAGGCCCTCTGTTGACAGCCCAATTGTGGTCGCAACTGAATCGAGGCCGGCAGTTGTGCCCGTAAGGATAAACGAGTTTACTGTGAAAAAGAGGGCGCTCAATGTCATTCCAGTGACGGCCGCATATGCGGCCGCTTTCGCGTTACGGCCAAAAAGCGCGCATATTGCCGCAGCGATCAATGGAATGATCAGTATGTACACGACATACATTGAGCTTCTCCGCTATCCGCGCAGTTGTGTCATCTGGCTGCTGTCAATAGTGCCATATTCAGCGAAATCCTTCACCGCTATGAAGGCTACCGTGAACGTGATGAGCACCACGAACACCTCGGTAACTATAGTAAGCAGGGCGGTGCTCTCTCCCCAAGCGAGAAGAAGCGTTCCAATGTTCTCAAGGATAAGGATGCCGAGCAAAAGCTTCACAACGCTCGTTTGAGTGACAATGATGAGGAAGGCGATGCCAAAGAGCGCTATGAGGAAGTAGGTTTCAGTGGTTCGCCCTTCGGGAAACTGGGATCGCACTGAAAAAGCCACGGCGTACGAAAGCACCAACGTGAGCAGCGCAGCAAAAATTAGGGGGAGCACGCCAAATTGGCGTCGGGGCTGCTTCGTGCGAGCTATGGCGAGTAGGATTATGATGGGCGAGGCGATCCCGAGAGTCGCTTTTGCGAGTGCCCCTGTCAAATCGTTTTCGATCAGCAAGAATGCAGCGATGGTAAAGTTCAGAGCGAGAAGTGCGAGCGTTGAACGCTTATCATTTAAGATCACGATCAGAACGGCGAATACCATCCAAGCGATACCAAACAGCAATACGGTCTCCATTACGCCCCCCTAAAAGCCAGAAAGACCGCTCCTGCGAGGAGCAGCCAAATGAACATCCACGTGGCGTACCTAATAACGCTTCCGTTCTGTATCCTGCGCAACCTTCTCGACAGCGAGTTCACCCCAGATCCGATCCCATCGTAAACATAGTCAGAGTTAAGCCATCGCAGTCGATCGAACGGTTGCGTCACTTGGTAGAGAAAGTGCCTTCCAGATGAATACACGTACCCTTCAGGAAGTTCGTACCCCGATCCGAAAAGCTGTCTGGACGTTGGTACGCTTTCACGAGGGCGTCGCGTTAGGAACTCATTAAGTATTAGACCGATTAGTATGGCCGTTAAGAGCAAGATAGCGGCTAGGGTCGGGGCGAAACTGGATACGCCTGGTATTTCAATACTGGAGAGAACAATGGCGGACTGCGTCGTGACGGGGCCAGCGTACGGAACTTGTGTTATGAGCGCGAGAGGATACTGAGCGAAGATTCCCAAAGCGACGCACCCTGCTGCAAGGATAGCCTGGGGTACCCACATAGTACGGGGTGCTTCGTGCACGCGTTCCAAGTCGGCCGGCAGCTGACCATAGAATACACTGATAGCCGCACGAAAGATATAGGCCGCGGAGAGCACGCTTCCTAGTAGCATGACGATCACGAAGACTTGTAAGCCCGCTGTCGTCGGGGCGATACTGCTCGAGTAAATGAGCCACTTGCTCACAAAGCCAATAAGAGGCGGGACGGCCGCAAGTGCTAAAGCGGCAATGGTGAATGAAGCAGCGGTATAGGGCATTTTCCTTGACAGCCCGCCGAGCTTGTTAAGATCCATGGTGTTCGCCATGCGCTCAACTGCCCCCGCCCCCATAAACAAGCAGGACTTAAAGAACGCGTGCGCCAGGAACATCATTAATCCTGCGACGAGTCCTATCGGTCCAAAGCTGAGAGCAAGGAACATGAATCCGAGGTTTGCAATGGTGCTCCACACGAGCACCTCTTTGAGATAGTTAGCGCGCATAGCGAACATGGAGGTTAAGATCAAAGTGAATCCGCCGATGATTGCGAGCACCCATGGCCAGGCCCCGGTAAACAAAGGAAACAGTCGTGCTGCGAGCCACACCCCGGCGGCTACCATTGCTGCACTGTGGAGCAACACAGCGTGGGGCGTGGGGCCCTGCATGGCGCTTGGCAACCACGAAAAGAACGGCGTTTGTGCAGATTTGGCGAATATAGCTATGAGGGCAAGGACGAGTAACGTGTTCATCTGCCAAGCAGCCGGCGTCGATGTCAACAAGGCGTTGATATTAACGCTGCCCGTCCACGCATAGGCGCCAACAGCAAACAGCAATAACGCCTCTCCCGGTATGTGGGTGAAGAAAAAGACCTTTTTTGCACCCGCGTTCCTCTCGGGCTCAGTAAACCAGAATCCGACCAAGAGGAACGAGCAAATACCAACGATCTCCCAGCCGATGTAGAGCACGACCAAATTGGCGGCGTTAACCAACATCAGCATGCCCCCGGTGAAAAACAACATACTGAAGTAGAATCGCCCTTTTCCAATCTGATTGTGCATGTAGCCGTTTGAATACCACACGGTGAGGCAAGCCACGAGCGCAACTGCGAGAGAGAACAGAAGACCAAGCGCGTCGAAGTAAAATGAGAAGATCTGTACTTGGTTCACGAGCACGTTTGGCACTGCTGCAGTCACGATCCCGGCGTACGATATGGCAAGGACTCCAGCAAACACGAGGGTAACCAGTGCAATTACTGTCGATATGTAGTCCACTGCTTTTGAGTTCGTGAAGCTGCCGAGAATAAGTGGCACTACTGAAAGAACCGTGGGAGTAAATATTAGAGCAAGCAGAAGGTACGACGCTGATAAACCATCCATATGATGACTCCGCGCGGGTCGTTTAGACGTGATCGCTTATTAAATTGACGCTTTTTTTTGCAGACCAGTCTGGCTAGGTTTTGGACAGGGACGGCAACCTTATTATGGCCAGATCGTGGGCTAAAAGCTTGTAGATGAGCTAACATTATGTCAACAATGGTTTTATTTATTTTATGGGGCCTATTTTAAAATTAAAGACATTTTTATTATTATTAATATTTTTTATAAAAAAAATGAACAAGAAATTTTAAATAGCTGTTCGTCGTGGTACTGGGTTGTACTGAACTACCGTACCGAGGTGTTTAGTTGAAACGTGCGAAAAGAAATGCCACCAAAGCGCTTTTTTTGTTTGGAGTTTCGCTGCTTGTTGCTGGGTTTGTAATTCCACCTGCCGCAGCATATAGTACAACTAGCTCTGGGGGAAGCAACGCACAGAGCCTTATTCATGCAAGCGCGCCGCATACGTACGTCGATTTCAAAAGCAGCTGGGCGGGAGACACCGCTGCAAATCTCGCAAAGTATGACGTCGTTGCGTTACACTACACCGATACCGCGCAGCACATTCAAGCTATTAAAGCACTTAATCCGAACGCCGTTGTTCTCGCTTACTTCAACCCGCTTTTCGGCGGGTCAGAGGGGACGCCACATACAGAATGGTACCTTCGAGATGCGTCAGGCCAGACTCATTCGAGCGGATACAATGAGCCCCTCATGGATCTGACAAACGCCGGCTGGAGGGCCATGTGCGTCCAGATCACCCAGAATGCCCTGCAAAAGGGCTTTGATGGACTCGTTCTTGACAACGGCCTGACCTCTCCCAACGTTCTCTGGCCGGGAAGCTGGTCCGGCTCAGACAGCCAGTGGCAGGCAAGCACTATCGCTCTCTACAAAAGCATCAAACAGGCAGCGGGTAGCAAGATTGTGATCTACAACGGTGCCTACTTCATTCCAGGTTACGTCGACGCTCTCGACGGATGGATGGATGAGGGGTTCCCGTTCTACAAAGGGTGGGACAACTCAATCGGTTTTGCGCTCGACGCGTCCACCAAGGGCAAGCTAACCCTCTTTTACGCACAGGGAAGTGCGTCTGATCGGTACTTCTGCTACTGCTCAGCTCTGCTCACCGATGGCTACTTCTTCTACGCTCCGACCGGAACGAAATGGTTCGACGATTACGGCATCCAGTTGGGTACAGCCTTGAACAAAGCCGAGAAGAACGCAGACGGCACGTGGCAACGGGATTATCAATACGGGACTGTGGTCGTCAATCCAAGCTCTAAGACCGCACACATTGATCTGAAATCGGGGCAAAGCGCGCAGTCCGCTGCAACACCAACCCCAACGCCAACAGCGACGACAACGCCAAAAGTTGTGACAACAGTAAAACAAGCGGCGCCAACGCCAACAGCGACGACAACGCCAAAAGTTGTGACAACAGTAAAACAAGCGGCGCCAACGCCAACAGCTACGAGTCTTATGGAGACGAAGACTACGCCAGAAGTGGCAGGGAATGACTCGGTGCCAGGGATGTCGGTTCCTGCAGCCCAAACGAGCAGTGTCGCGAGCTTACCTGCACAACCCGTTCTGGAATTCTCGCTGCTAGGACTTGGAGTACCGGCACTCGTCGCTGGATTGGTCTATCTTTTAATGAGGCGGTAAGAAGTTCCCCTACGGGGTCCTTCTTTTTTCTATTTGACATACAACGGCCGATTGGTCCATTGAATCGTGCCTTGCGAGGCTTCTGCTTTTTGTCCAAGCGAGACGGGTTTTTTTGTTCTAACGAGACAGAGATAATTCGAGGTTCGCACACATTACAGCAGATGTTAGGCTAAAAAGACAAAAGCTTATAAATTCACCTTTGCTAATCTAAAAGCGGGTTTTCTAATGCGTATCGCCTTGCTAGGTGGCACAGGAAATATCGGGGAGGGACTAGCGCTTCGCTGGGCTCCAAAACATGACGTTGTTATAGGGTCTAGAAGCGTTGAAAAAGCCGAGGAAGCGGCGACGTCTTGTGAAGAGCGATTGTTCGAGGAGGGCACTTCTTGCGAATTGGCTGGCGAAGAAAACGTTCAAGCGATAGCAAACTGCGACGTGGTAGTGCTTGCGCTGCAGTACAAGTACGCGATGCCCACCACAATTGCCATTAAGGATAAGCTTGACCCAAACGCGATGGTAGTGTCGCCTGTCGTTCCCATGACTCAGGATGGTTTCTTGCGCTATGAGCCTTCGAAGAAGTATGGAAGCGCCGCATTGGAGATACAAAGCACGCTCTCAGACAATGAGGTCGTTTCGGCGTTTCACACAACGCCTGCCGCGCGTCTCATCGATCTCAAAGACAAGCTTGGCCTAGACGTTCTCGTTTGTGGTTCGGAAAAGCCGAAACAAATTGTTATGGGATTGGTCAAGGACATAGAAGGGCTTACTCCTTTCGACGCCGGACCGCTCGAGGCATCATTTATGGTTGAGTCGATAACCCCTCTTTTGATAAACGTATCAGCGCGAAACCGCCTAAAGAACAGTTCTATTCGCATAATCGGGCAGAGTATTAAGTGAACGACGGAAGCTCTATGCGCCATGCAAGATCTTTCACGTCAACGCGTTTATTCTCACACGTCTTTTTGAAGACTCGTCCGCGTACAAGACCTCAAGAACCGGCGAATATATAATATTTGTATCGGTCACCTCACAGCCAGGATAGAGTCCTCGTACCAGTTCTTTGAGTTGTTGCTTTGATAGCTTCGGCTTTATGACGTTGTCTACGCGACCCGCTCTAAGCTGTAAACCCTCAGTGCTCTCTGACGCGAGGGATTTTGGATAGCTTATGTCATACAGGGAGAAATAGAACTCATCCTTTATGCCGATCAGGCGCCGTTCTTCGAGCTTTTTCAAGCTCGATTTGACGCGCTTATCGGACAGAGCTTCGGGCAGCGCTTCGCGCAGTTTCGCGTACGTGGCGCCGCTTCTGTCCAATATGAAATCCATCACTTTCAGTTGAGTCGGGTTGAGGTCTGCGAGAAGGCGCAGATTCTTAGATCGCCGCCGCACGCCGTCGGGGCTTAGGATCTCCCCGGTAATGGCATCAATCAAGACGGTGTAGTCGTTGAACCTTGTGCCTATGAGTCGCTTCTTTATCTCTCGAATGCAAACGGAGAACGTTGGCATCATTAGCAGTTTGCAGTTATCGACGCTCTCACTCCTTCCAAAGAACTTGAAGTGCTTGCGCTTTTTACTGTCTAAGGCGCGCAGGACCTTGGTTTCGTCGAATAGTATATAATCGACCTTCTTGCTTCCTTTGGTTGTGTCGAGCGCTAGTCGCACTCGCATATGCTCAGCCTTGTCCAAATCCTCGACCGCGCGAACGCCACCGTCTGGCGCGAGATCTGATGCGCCCTCTTTTCGACGTGGAATTGTGGGGGTCGCCCCTCCGTGGGGCGTGTTCCGTTGCCTCACTTTGATGAACGAAGGATCAGCGATAGCTCCCTGGACGTAAAACTGGCCCGGTTCAAGTGCGGTCAGCTGGCGCGCGTCGTCGAGCGAGGAGAAAAAAATTCGAACCGAATCGATATCGTTTTTTAACGTCAGCTTTCCAATGAACACGTTGTTGCACTGGCTTAGTACGTTCTTGTTGACCAAAGCAGGCCTCTGCGTGGCAAAAAGAACACCAAGGCCCCGTTTGCGGCCTCTCCTGCTTATTTGCTGCAAGATATCGAGTCCGTGCCCTTTCTGCGGAATGTAAATGTCGGCCTCTTCGACGATGACTAAGAAAGGATTCTGCCGGTGACGCCCCGCTCGGAACATCTCGGTCGCGACCCGATAAACGCTTTGCAAGAACGCATCTATGAGCTTTGGCTCAGTCTCGGAAACGTCGAGGACTATCTTTTGTGATTTTTCGATGATTTTTTGGACCCAGTCTTCATCGGTCGAAATGGGTTCAATGTCATCAATGACAGCTATGTTCTTGAGATCAGATAGCCCGGCGTATTCTCCTTCAGTATCTATTACCACGAACCCGAGGTCATTTGCGGCAAGTTCCTCGCATATAACACTTAGGAGATAGCTCTTGCCGCTGCCACTCTGTCCTATAACGGCGCTTCGTTCAGTTACGAGGTACCCGGGATCAATGCTGAACGCCTCGCCGATTTGGAGCTCCATTGGTTCAACATGGCTTATTTGTCCGATATAAGCTTAGTGTAATGCGCCAAATTTGATCTCTGCTGCCTCTTGAGCCATCTCAGGCTGCTTAAAATTCCCACGTAGCGACAAAAATCAAGGTGCAGGAACCTTACCAAGAGGTTACTTGCGGGAGGCTACGAGGCTCACTGTGTCGTTATCCAGGAGCACGTGGTCTAGTCCCACACGCTGGCCAGCGTGTCTTGCACTCGGGCCCCATACGTGAGCGTACCTGAATCGGCTCGAAAGTTGTTTGTGCATAAGGTTGCAGACCTCTTCGATTGTGGAGTTCTGCCGCAAGATCAACGGGTTTTCAGTATCTGCCGCTTTGCCAGGAGGTTTCAAGTACACGCGAATAAACTCGAGCTTTTCGAAGATCATGTCTTTGAGCCTCTCGACGTTCACCTTGTGCTCGGCAGAGATATCAATGTCACCGAAACCGTTCGGGCTAGATAACTGGTCTATCTTGTTTACAACCGTTATTGCAGGAATATACCTTCTGCTCGGCATGAGCGCGTCGACCAGTCGATCGATAGTGGCATCGTCTTTAATTATAACGTCAGCGTTATGGATCTTAAAGTCGTGGAGAATCGCTACTATCGTGGCTTCATCGATTTCAGTAGCGCGGCGACCTCTTTTAATTGAAACGCCTCCGCGGGGTTTCTTTGTTATCGCTACGTTTGGAGGGCGTTCGTTTATCCTAATTCCCGCGTCATACAATTCTCTTTTGATTACTTCGACTTGCCATTCGCTAAAAACGTCGACCAAGATCAGGATGAGGTCTGCGCTTCTCACAACTGAAATGATCTCTTTGCCTCTGCCTTTGCCAGCTGCCGCACCACCAATCAATCCCGGGACGTCCAAGACTTGTATGCGTGCTCCTTTATGAACCATGGAGCCAGGTATGACACTTAGCGTCGTGAAGTCGTAAGCTCCGACAGGTGATTTTGCGTTCGTGAGCGCGTTTAGCAGGGTTGACTTTCCGACCGAGGGATATCCGACCAGCACACAGGTTGCATCACCTGACTTTTTCGGCGCGTAGCCGGTTCCTTTACGCGAACCCTTCGTCTCTCTTTTCTCCTTCAGGCGCGCTAATTTTGCTTTCAGGCGACCAATGTGGAGCTGCGTGGCTTTGTTGTAGGGGGTCTCGCGTATCTCCGTCTCTATTTGCCTGATTTGCTCTTCAAGGCCACTCACATGGTTTTCTGATCGTCTCTCCATAAGATGCCTTCAGCGGATGCAGAGCCGGCGGGGTCCTATTCCTCACAAAAAACTAGGATCTACTCTGAGAGTGGACCTTCGTGTTAACCAAAACGAGCTTCGTCCTCTCTCCTCGAATAGCGACGAGGTAGACGTGTGGATCGTTCGATGCCATGCATTCCATCCATCTTTTGTGCATGGTGCCATCTGGAGCGATGGGCGGTGATCCGTTTTTCGCCCGAAGCTCATTAATGCAGTATATAAAATCTGACTCAGATAACCGTGCGACTTTGGACTTCATGCCAATGTTCTGTGGCCACCACGCCTGCAACTCTTCCTTTATATCGTTGATGAAGCCGACGACGGGCATCTTGTTGTCAAAGCTCTCAATGACTTCGATTTTGCTATCTCCATCATCTAAGCCATAATAACATTTCACCGCGTATTTGGCTAGCTTTAGGTCGCGCTTTCCCAAAATAAGTCCCTGCACTAATATTGGCGATCAAAGTATTTCAACGTTGTGTAATAAGTTCGATTCGTTGCCGTTTTTCGTGTTAAACAACGCTAAGTCGCGCTTTTGCCAAAATAGTAATATCGTCGGGGGTTGGACACCATTGCTGTTTCGGCTCTGATTTTTTAGGAAACCACGTGTCTTATGTCACCTGGTATCGTCTTCGAGAAGAGACCCATCTCGAGCAAAGCAAAGATACACGATTTAAAAAACTTGCAAAATGCGCGAAAACGAAGCTGAAAGACCTCCATCACCAAGCAGGATGTTCGTCTCTAAGTCAAAACGCGAGGGTTTACATGAGCAGTTCCAGCCACTCATCGAGGAGCGAACAGTACTCTGGATTACATACTTCGTGACATCCTATGCACGGAGCTATCTTGCCTTGTGCCAAAAGCAAGTCGTGCTTGTTATTTTCGCCGTGTGCGGCGTTCACTTGTCTCTCACCTTTTTATTGTACAGCAACAAACTGTCGCGCAATGGTGTTATGCACCGTTCTCCCCAAAGTAGCGTCGCGTAAGCACGTCTGTTAGTCCTCTAGTCGTTTACGGGATTTAGAAGAATGATATTGTTGCCGCGGAGCACTACAGATCCGAGAACTCGCGACTTTTCCCCGTCAATAACCTCTGTCGTGTTTGTAAGATGCAAGTTGAGATAGTCATCGGCACTCATTAAAAGACCTTCGAGCACACATTTTTCGCCTTTCATCTCGACTTGAATTCTGGAACCAACCAGATTTTGAACCTTCTTTGATGGGAACAATTTAGATCCTCAAACAAAATTGGCTTTTCGAATACTTTAATATTGTGTTCGTCTTTTTTCGCCAGAACGTTAACGCAGCTTCATTTGCTGTCAATTGAGGTTTGTCCTGTGACCTCAGAAAGTCTGAGCTATCGCGGAGCTCAGGTGAGATCAACTGTGCAACAGGAAGGCAACGATCGCGACACACGAGAGTAAAACGATCAATGCGTTGGCTAACGGGTTATCATATTTGCACAGGTGCGCGGAAAAACGGTGACGGCTCAGTGGCCAAAGCAGGGGACAACCTGACATTGTTAGTGAATCAAGAAGGATGTGGCTTGTGATAGCCGACGCAATTGCGGGTATGACGATCAGATCAAGTGGGGGGTATCGCGAGAGAAGGACGTATGAAAGGCAAGCACACGTCGCTACGGTAAAGATCGAGTGAGAGAATCCACTTCTGTGACGAATAAGTCGTAGCGGCGTACGCGCGTCGAGGTCGGGGACCGACGCTAGCGTTAGCGCGATAGTGCCAGAAAGAAGCACGAATACTTTGTTTGCGCTTGTCGGTATTGCGAGCTCACAAATAGCGATGCAGAAAGCGAAAGCGAAAACTGCGTGCGCCAGTGACTTCACAACATCATTGTGTTGGGAGTGCCTTCGTTAAGTAAATATACGGTCGTGCGTGACATTAGAACAGAGTTTATCCCTCGGACGAGCACTGTGCTCTGACAAGAAATTAGCTAAAGCCCGGTAGTGTAGCGGTCAATCATGTGAGACTCTGGATCTCACGACCACGGTTCGAATCCGTGCCGGGCTATCTTCGTTTAGGTCTGCGCCTCGAACTGAAGCTTCCCTTTCGAACGCTCCCACTCCTCGAGGGGGATGCTATACTTCTTTTCTATCGTATCTCGGTAGCTTGGGCCGCTGTTATACGCGCAAAACGGAATAATCATCCCGCCCGGGACCGCGTAATGGATGCCGCAGCGCTTGACCCGTTCGACATCATAGTTGTAAGCATCCATGAAATGCATACCGCCGACAAAGATGGCTTTTTTGTGAAAGTCACCGAGCGCTTTGTAGTCGTGAGTCAGCAGGATCGTCTTGATTAACTCCTTAAACTGAATGGCCTTAGGTTGATTCTCCTCGTCGACGAGCGAATTCAGTGCGAGCAATCCTCGCATCAGCGCTGTCGGCTTCCGTAGCACTCCGCCGTTGTTCAGATTGCGTGCAAGCTTTTGGGTAAGCTCAAAGAATCGGTCGACATCCACGAACCTGTTTATCGGAATCAGCTTCTCGTCCTCTATGAACAAGTAAGTCGCGATGCCACAGTGCGGATGTGTACTGAACTCGATCTGAGGGGTTCGCGTGTAAGCCTCAATGAGTTTTGAAATGGAAACAACGCAAGGTACAGGATAAAAGTCATCGGCCCTCACTTGCCCATCCGTCTGTTCCTCTATGTTAAATGCAAGATCGGGCAAGGTAAATCTCTGGGCGTTTCTGACCGCCGGGGCGAAGTCGTTTGCAGCACCAGTGAATGCCATTGGCTGGAAGTTGACCCCTCTGATAACGTCCACGTTTTGAGCTGCAAAATAAATAATTTTCCCGACTTCGTGATCATTTAACCCTCGACCGATCGTGGGAACCAACACGACGCCTTGGCCTACGTCCCTGCAGTTCTCGATCGCTTTCTGTTTCAGCTCGATCAGACCGTCTGTCTGCTTGGAAACGCCGTTGAATTGAAGGTAGACCGTGTTCAGCCCGGCGTGTCTAAGCTTCCCTGCAAGTGCGTCATCTTTTGCCAGCCTAATACCATTTGTCGCAATCTGGGTCTGAATAAAGCCCATATCGACCGCCATGCTGATGATCTCAGGCAGATCGTCCCTTAACGTCGGTTCGCCGCCCGAAAACTGAACTGCAAGCGTCGGAACAGGCTGCTCTTGGCGGAGTGTCCTGAGCATCTCTCTGAGCTGCTCAAACGTAGGTTCGTATACGTAACCCCTCGCGTGCGCGTTTGCAAAACACCACTCGCAGCGCAAGTTGCACCGATTCGTAACATCGACATTTGCTAGGCACGTGGAGGTCAGATGGACATCACAGAGGCCGCATTCGAGCGGGCACGTTTTTTGAAGTGTTAGTTGAGGGTTCTGCACTCCTTGTCCGCTATATGAAAAGCGCTCAGCCTTGTGATACATTTCTGCGCTTGACCAATACAACTCATCAAACGCACCGTGTTCGGGACATTCCTTGGCCATCCAAACCTGGCCGTTCTTCTCGTAGATGGTAGCGTCGATGGGTTTAAGGCATTCGTGACATAGCGAGGTCGTTCGCTTAGGTAGTGGCACTGGCGCGTCGTAAATGGACATATAGTTCCTCCAGCGTTTCCTGACAGGACATTTTATTCTGTTACTACTATTAATTTGTGCTTGATAGCGAGGGCAGAGTCTGAGCCGTCAGGTCCCTGCTCGCATTATGATGATAAACATCTGTACAGATCCGGAGACAGATTTAATAGGTATGATGCGCCTTTCGCAATGCAATGCTCTCGCTTGTTATTGATGCGTTGTGGCTGATGCTCCCCGCCTACGTGCCAAACTCGAGCGCGGTCCTCTTTGCCGGAAAAGCCCCTATCGACTTCGGGCAGAACTTTGTCGACGGCAGGAGGATTTTTGGACCAGGAAAAACGTTTAGAGGGTTAATCGGCGGGACACTATCGGGAATAGCAGTCGGTCTGCTCCTACAACTCATCAAAGAGAGCACACAAATTGGCGTGCCCTCGTTTGAGCCGATTTACGTCGTCGTCACGTTATCTCTTGGCGCGATGCTCGGAGACCTGACGAAGAGCTTCTTCAAAAGGAGGCTAGGCCTCGATCGAGGAAGCCCGCTGCCCGTCGCCGATCAGCTCGACTTTGTCGTCGGGGCATGGGTGCTCACCTATATCTTCTTTGGCGCCTGGTTCGTTGAAAACTTCACGCTCCCCGTAATAGTTGTCCTCCTCATTTTGAGTCCGCTCTTACATCTCGCAGTAAATCTCATAGGCTATAAGCTCGGCAAAAAAAAGGAGCCGTGGTAACTACAGGGGTAACTTAAGCAGCAAAGCCTTCTGAGCGTGGAGCCTGTTTTCCGCTTGCTCAAAAATGGCCGAGCGCGGTCCGTCCATCACTTCGTCGGTGATCTCCTGCCCACGATGAGCAGGAAGACAATGAAGCACTATCGCGTCGTCCTTTGCTGTTTCGAGCACTTTTTCGTCAATACGGTACCTGGAGAACGCGCGCAGGCGCTGTGCAGAAGCAGCCTCATCTCCCATGGAAATCCAGGTGTCTGTATACAAGATGTCTGCGGCGGACGCCGCTTCTAGCGGATCGTGAATCACTCTCACGGCTGAGAGCTGTTGCCCCCTCAGGACAATGTCAGCGTTCGGTTCATACCCCGGCGGACACGCGACGTCAACGCGCATGCCCATCTGTGCGCAAGAGAGTATGGCTGAGTTGCACACGTTATTCCCGTCTCCGATCCACGCGATCTTCATACCGTTGAAGGTACCTTTCTTCTCGTAAATCGTCATTAGGTCAGCGAGCAGTTGGCACGGGTGCTCGAGATCGGAGAGGGCGTTAATCACCGGGACTGATGCATAATCGGCCATTTCAACAATGGTGGAATGGCTAGTCGCCCGCAAAACGATGCAACTTAGGTACTTCGAGAGTACCCGCGCAGTATCTGCGATCGTCTCACCTCGTCCGAGCTGGAGATCATTCCAGTTCAAGTAGATCGGATATCCGCCCAGCTCGACTGTCGCAACTTCAAACGCCGTTCGTGTTCGAGTCGAGGGCTTTTCAAATATCATCCCCAAGATTTTGTGCTGTAAACCTTCTGTGAACGTCCCTTGTGATCGTTCAGCTTTGAGACGGACGGCAAGCTGCACAACGTCGACGATTTCGTCTTTGGTTAAATCACCGATAGAAATGAGACTCTTCATCTTGGATCCTCTGGGGGCTAGTTCTCAGCGGCCCTCTCGGATGCGCTTCATGTGCTCAATACGACTCTGCACGAGTTCTTTTTTCCCAATATCGTGCCTCGCAAAAACATCGCCCTTTATGAATTGCAGTGCGTGTTCTGCTTGCTGCTCGGCATCGTCGATAGTGTCCGCCACGCCGAGGACTGCCAAAGCGCGGGATGTCGTAGTGACGATCGTGCCGTCGTGTTCGTCGACGCTAGCATAAAACAGCGTCGCATTGATCTGATCCTTGTCGATAGTGATCTCGGTTGGTTTCGGGTTTGCGGGGTAGCCGGCCGGCACAACGTACTTGCAGACCGTTGCTAGAAGTTCGTAGTCAGTCGACTTTAACGTGCCGTCAATTGCCGATTCTGCCAGCTCAACGAAGTCAGATCTGAGGAGTGGAAGGACGTTCATTGCCTCGGGATCCCCGAATCGGCAGTTGTACTCGACGACCATAAGTCCCGCTCGTGTCAACATGAATTGCCCATAGAGTATGCCTTTGTACGTCCTGCCGCTGCTTTTCAGGGCGTCTACCGTGTCTTGCATTATGGCAACGGCAGCGCGATAGTCCCCCTCATCCATAAAAGGCAGCACGTAAGACTTGTCAGTGTAAGAACCCATGCCCCCCGTGTTCGGACCGAGATCTCCTTCGAAGGCGCGCTTGTGATCTTGAACTGCCGGTGCGGGCGCTACCACGTTTCCGTCGACGAATGCTTGCACCGTGAACTCTTCCCCAGAGAGGCACTCTTCAATGACGACCGGCCCTTTGAGCTTCTTAAGGTAATCGCTGCCCTCAGAATAGCTGCTGACGATCAAGACGCCCTTTCCACCAGTTAAACCAACGGGTTTGATAACTAAGTTACCATCATCGATATTGTCTTTAATGAAGCGATCAGCATCCCTCAAATCGTCAAATAGTGCATATTTCGGGCATCCTCTGATACCTTGTCGAGACATGAACGAACGCGTCCAGCCCTTGTCTGATTCTATCAAAGCTGCCTGTCGCGTAGGGCCAAAAGCACGGACGCCGCGATCGTTAAGCACGTCGACAGCGCCGGCTGCCAGTGGCGCTTCCGGGCCGATCACCACCAAGTCAGCGCTTTTAGCGTAATCTGCCACCTTCTGTACGTCTGTTTCGTTGACGAGGAGGTAGTCCTCACATAATCGGGCGATGCCTGGGTTCTTGTATCTCATCGCAGCGTAGAGCGTTGGCTCTTCCGCGCTCTGTTTTATCGCCATTGCAATCGCGTGCTCACGACCACCAGAACCTACAAGCAAGACCTTCATGGTGTAGGGGGTAAGTCATTTTACGATAAAAAGCTATCCAGGGGCAAAAGCAATAAACAAGCATAGGATGAATAATATATTAATTCTCGGCGTTTTAAGCCAGTATCATCTGTGGGAGCAGTCATTTCAAAAATAAACTAAGCAAAGGCAAAAAATCGGAACTTTTATAGACCATCACGACCGCCTATGTTGTGGGCCTCATCGAAGCAATTCTAACGAGACGGTTGAATGTGCGGCATAGTGGGATGTATCGGCAACCGAAGCGTAACGCCTATTCTAGTCGAATCATTGAAACGGCTCGAGTACCGGGGCTATGACTCTGCAGGCATCGCTACGCTCAACGGCGCGGAAATTGATATAACGAAAACCGAAGGCAAGATCTCTGATCTTGAGAGCATTTTGAGTTTGACCGATAGTGCTTCGGTTGGGATCGGTCACACGCGTTGGGCTACCCACGGGATCCCCTCCTCCACTAACGCGCACCCGCACGTCGACTGTAGCGGCAGCATCGCCGTGGTTCATAACGGCATCATAGAGAACTTTCAAGCTCTAAAAGAGGAGCTTACGAGCAAAGGCCATATTTTTAGCTCTGACACGGATACAGAAGTGCTAGCACACCTCTGTGAAGATTGTTACAACGGAGATCTCGAGCGTGCTGTGCGCGGGGCATTGTTGCGTGTCGAGGGTTCGTATGCCATCGCGGTGATATCAGACAATGAGCCAGACGTCATTGTAGCAGCAAGGAAGGATAGCCCGCTGATCGTAGGATTGGGGGATGGAGAGAACTTTCTTGCGAGTGACATTCCTGCGATCAGGAAATATACAAACAAGGTCATTTACATTGACGACGGAGAAATTGTCCGGATCACGAGGGATAACGTAACCGTATCGACATTGCAGGGTTTGAAAGTCGAGAAGACCATAACAATCGCGGAAGGCAGCATATTAGACGCGGAGCGGGGCGGTTATGAGCATTATATGCTCAAGGAGATCCACGAGCAACCCAAGGCACTGCGCGAGACCATGGAAGATCGTTTGTGCGAGCTCGAAGGCAGTATCGATTTTAAAGAACTTCGAGAGCTCGAAAACAAGATCCAGGACCTTGAAAGTATTACAATCATCGCCTGTGGGACGTCGTACCACGCTGGGATTCTTGGTAAGTACATACTTGAGGATCTGTTGCGAATTCCGGTCCGTGTAGAGTACAGCTCTGAGTTTCGATATAACAACTTTCTTTCGGGCAAGAAATCCCTCGCACTGTGCATTAGTCAGTCAGGCGAGACTGCCGACACGCTGGCGGCGATGAATGAGGCCAAAGCGCAAGGATACCTAACACTGGCGATTACGAACGTGGTCGGAAGCACCATCACGCGAAGAGCTGACGAAATTCTCTTAACAAAATCGGGAATAGAAATTGGGGTCGCTGCCACAAAAACCTTCACAGCGCAGATACTGATACTATACATGTTCGGCGTCTACGTTGCGCGGCTGAAGAACCTTACAGACGTCGAGACGTCACGAAATATCATCACCTCAATGAAGTTGGTGCCGAGCCATATCGAATCACTTCTCGACAACGTCAGCAATATCGAAAAAACTGCTTCTCGAGTTTGCGAATCGGATTGCTGCTATTTCATCGGACGCGGACTTAACTATCCTATCGCACTTGAAGGCGCGCTGAAGATGAAAGAGATCTCGTATATTAAAGCTGAGGGCTTTCCGGCAGGAGAGCTAAAACACGGCCCGCTCGCCCTTATCACCAGTGGCACGCCGGTAATTGCGCTGGTGCCGAAGGGGAAGACGTATTATAAGACGCTCGGCAACATCAAAGAGGTAAAGGCGCGAAACGCCTACGTAATTGCGATCGCAAACGAGTCTGATGACGAGATCACCAAATACGTAGACTCTGTGGTTAAGATACCGGACGTTGATGAATTCTTCTCGCCGATGCTCGCTGCAGTGGTGCTTCAGCTACTCGCGTACTATGCAGCTAAGTATAAAGGTGCTGAGATCGACCAGCCGCGCAATCTCGCTAAGAGTGTTACGGTTGAGTAACCACTAACACATCGAGTTCTGTTACCCAAGTGTATTCAAACGGAGCCAAATACCACATAAGCTCGAACAGCCTTTGAACTACGGGCATCGCGTAAAGGGTGGCGGTTTGAAATCCTTGGCGGTAGTGGGCATTGCCAGCGTTACAGACGCGCACGTTATGGAAGATGGAGGTGTGAGATGGCTCTGATAGATGACATCAGGGGAAAGGCTGCTTCGATCGGCGCTGAGCTCAAGGAGAAGAAGGGGGCTTACACGCTTACGCTCGTGGTCGCGGAGCGCAAGGCGTTTCTCTCAAAGAAAAAGCTCGAGTACATCGCAAGGTTCATGGTTGACGATGCCGCAAGGGAGCTCAAGTTCACGGAAATGCTGAAAGAGACGGGCTCCGGGGTCTCCGGTGGTGCTGATGATATCTCTCCTGGGTTCGGGTTCAAGGCAGAGACATACAAGACGCGAGCAGGCCCCCGGGAGGGCAGCATCACAGAACAGTCCAATTACTTTAACAAGCAATATTCTTATAGCTACGACTGGAGCGCTATAAGGACATGGATGGAGCAGGAGGCCCAGGCCGCCGGCTACAGCTTCAGTTACTCCATCACCGGGTGGAAGATTTAGCCTGCGGAGTATCTTTGAAGAGCTGAAAACGACACTACCGACAGCCCGCTTGCCTTTCCGGCAGGGTTTGGGAGTAAGCGGCGGGAGCGAGCACTCGTGGACGTTGGAGCCCAGATCACGTCGAGGACCCTGTACCCAGAGACGGTTGCCCTCTGCGAAGATATAGGGTCGGGTTCCGAGCTGGGCAGGACTCCCGTGCGAATAAGCTCTATGACAAGGGCACGCCGTATTCGCTCAGCGTAATTCCGTTGCCTCTGATCATTCTACACACCTTATTGATCGGACAGGAGCCGCTAAGGCATTTTCATTTGCAGAACATGACCTTTTGCAGTTATACGAGATTATGTCGCTAGAACGTGCCATTGACACCGGACTTGTGATCCACGGTCCTGAACTTATAGATTCTGGAAAAATCGCTGATATTGTGGAAGCTTTATGCACACTTGGGCCAGTATGTGCGCTCGTTGGAGGTACAATGGCCCGCGTCGCTGCCTTAGATAAGCATCTGACATTCATCGATACCTCTCAAAACATACACACGAGTGATGCGCTGAATGAGGTCTCAGACAAAGAGGCTCTGGTTCTTGCCAATTGCGGCAAAACGTCTGAAACAGGAATTGTCTTCGGTCAGATTGTATCGTCGCGCGTGCAGCGTTCTGTTATCCAGGTGGAACGTCCGGGTTTTGTGGATGGGAGTGTCTTTCTTTGGCGGGGCGCTGACGGGGACAAGTCCCGCAACGTTCAGCGTGTAGCAAGGCACCTGTCTAGTTACTTATCGCTTACTCTTATCGAAAAGCAAAAAAAAGACTTATCCGTTGGGCAAACTGGCGATATAGTTTCAAGGCATGTCCACGGCGCCAAGCGAGGAGAACCCGTTTTAGTTCAGGGACAGGTCGTGGGCACCGTGGTCGACGAAGAAGTTGCAGTCATAGCAAAACGAGGCAGAATTGTCGATGTGAGAGGCGTTACGACGAAGGCCCACGGGCTTGAAAAGATTGGGAATATTGACCTGCGAACGGCGTATGTCAAAACCGGCTACCTTAGAGCAGGCATTGAAGCTTACGATCACAGCAGTGTGCGGCCCGCGCGCCCGCTCAAACGGGGGATGGTGACATTCGTTAACCACTGCGCGGAAGGCACCTTAGAGCGCGTCAATGAAAAAACGATCTGCACGATTACGGTCGGAGATGATACAACGTCCATAAGCGGCGACATCTTATCGCGGGCCGGCATTCCAATCATAGGCATTACTGATGGTGACGGAGATGGGATCTACGCCGGTATGTGCAAGGCTGAAGGTTCGATTGTTCTGCGTCTTGACAACGCAAGCGATGACGAAATAGGCTCCTCGCTAGAACGAAGCGGAGCGCTCAATGGTGAAAACTACACTTTGGGCAGTGTTATCGAAATTGTCACGGTTTTTTTGCTCCGGAACGGTGTAGAGTTTGTTGCGACCAGATTCGGGAGAGATAGGCTGCAATGAAGACAAGTTCGGTACCAGAAGTCAGTTTGAGTTCGCCACGTTTTTTTGGCTTCGACTATGCCGAAACTCGTAGAACCTGAAGAGAGGCGGCAATCAATCCATACGGTAGATGCGATGCACGCGCTTCTAAAATTGGATGGCAAGGCTTGCGGGCTGAATGCGAATCCTGCTAAGCAAGCCGGCGGCTCGATTTCACCAAACTCATAGTTTTCAGGTCGGGTCTTGTTTTCAACCGTGCGAACTGCCGTTTAGCTCATTTTTGTGAATTACAGCCGAGCTGGGAGGTATTTGAGGTCATATGGCTTGTTAAATTACAGAACAAGAACGTTCCAATTCCAAAGAGCTGAAAACACCGACGCCGCTGAACGAAAAGTTGCGAGGCATGAAGCAGACCTCGTTAGGACCGATCCAAATGCAAAAAGCGCCGCGAAAAAAAGTTCTCGGCAGAAGTCACACCTGCCATCAAGCAGAGACAGGAACTGCAATCGCGTGCGCTGCACGACGAGTTTGAAAGCGTTAAAGCAAGTCTGCAATCGTACAGAGGGGCACTGAGAGTGGGAGACGTCGACGCGGGAGTGTCAATGCGAGTGAATTGAGCATAAGCCTGACATATATTTCAGCAGAGAGTGGTGTTATCTATAAAGGGTATAAAGAGATCCGCGAGGCTGTTAGATCTGCTGCATCCAAAAACAACCAACGTACATGTTGATGGAGCAAGGCATAGAACATAATGCCAACCTCGCATATGCTTTTTAAGAAGTTCACTTTGAACGACGACTACAGGGTGTCTCTGAAAACGTCCTCGGAACCAAATTTGCAACCCTCGTGCTCCCCAAAAGGGGATACACGTAGAAGATTGTCCACGGTCACGAATCAGCCTTGATGCCTCAGCGTTAAGAAAGAATCGCCCGCTGAGCTTACAGCGGCAAGGTTCTGGTTATTGACTGACAAAAGCTCTGGCAGCACTTTTCATTTAGTGGATACGTTCTCACCGCTTGCAGGGCGAGCGACGCAAATCTTTCAAACTGTGCACAAAGGATCGCTTGCCTTTCTAGCAGTTGTTTCGTCGGCTTGTACGCCATCAGAAAGTAGGCCTACGAACTATGAAAAAGCTGTCGTAAGCGCCAAATCGTCCGCCTTGATGTGGTGGAGGGAGGTCACCTAAGTCCGCATTCGCAAGATTCTTTTCGATCTCCTTCTATAGGCCCCCTCAGCAACAAAACTAAAAATAAAGACGCCGGCCAAGGTAGCTAATGCGTTTGGCGAGCTCTGAACCTCATAATCGACGAGAAGGAAGATGAATACCAAGGATACGAGAATAGCAAGCCACAACATAACCGGGTTTGCCTTAGTCTCTCGAAGAAGTCTAAGATGTGCAACGTTAACCGCGACATATATGAGCAGTATTGAGGCGCTGCCGACCACAGCGATGCCTTCTAAGTTGAGGAGATTTGCAAAGATAATGGTCAGGCCCGCCGTTATGAGAAGGCCCTCTCTACTGCTCCTCCAAACCTTTCGTTCAAAAAACTGCGGCAATTGCCCCTCTTTCGCCAAAATGTAGCTGATATTGGCTCCTCCGTAAAGCGTGGCGTTAATGCCTGATGATGTTGACAGGAGGGCAGCAATGGCGATGATTTTAAACCCGATTGTCCCGAGGAATGGTCGTGCTGCTTCAGCGAGCGCATAATCTTTGGCGTTGGCTATTTGTGGAACCGGACGCAGTCAGATTGTGCAATGTCGGCAATGGAGTTTGTCATCGCACCGGAGCCGAACGCCCGTGCGAGTCCGGCTACTGTGGGACCGTGGCACAAACGCGCACAATGATCGAGGTAGTTGGTGCGAAAGCCCGCTCTCGCCAGCTTGTTCATCAAGTAGTTCTCTTCATTCGTTATTCTCGCAGAAGCTAGGAACGCAACAGAATTGGGCCCGTGCGTTTCCTGCGTTGCCTTGAGTTTCGAAGCAATCAGAGTAAGGGCTTCATCCCACGTCGACTCGACGAACTTGCCATCCTTTTTGATCAGGGGCACGGTGAGTCGATCCTTGCTGCGGACGAATTCGTGGCACGCGAGCCCCTTTGGACAGAGTTTGCCCTCGCTAACGGGGTGTCGTTTCCAAGGTGCAACCCCTATAAGCTTTCCGTCTTGAACAACGAGGTTTAATCGCAACTGCAGCTGCAGTACGGGCAAATGGTTGGCACATAGTTAAAGTTATTCTCTTTCATTTCCTATCTTACTAACACACGATTATAAAAGCGTTATTATCATATAGTAATATCGATTATTAATATTGCGTTGAAAAATCTCATTGAAACATAGACCACATAATAGTAGCTTAGTTAAAAAAAAGCAATATCTTGTTTTAAAAATCAGTAAAAGCTTGTTCAAGTCGCTTATGCTAAAAGTTGAGCACGCTTATGCTAAAAGTTGAGCACGCTTATGCTAAAAGTTGAGCACGCTTATGCTAAAAGTTGAGCACGCTTATGCTAAAAGTTGAGCACGCTTATGCTAAAAGTTGAGCACATGATTGTGTCTAATCGATATTATTGATTAATAATAACGCTTTTATAGAATAATAGTTAATTGTTAGCGGCATCAGACGCAGCTAATATGAAAACTGGCCTATCGCTCAGCTTGTAACCAAGTTGCTGCCTTATCGACAGTATCGCGTTTTAATGTTTTATAGTATGAGCGGCAATAAACTCTAACTATCTTATAAAACACCAAAAGGAGGTTAATAGTTTGGCCAATGTAGTTGAAATGGCACCGTGTACTCGTGTCGAAGGGCACTCCAAGCTAGTTCTAGAGACAAACGACGACGGCATAGTGGAAAAAGGAAACTACTTCAGCATAACGCCGGTCAGGAATTTTGAGAAGTTTCTTATCGGCAAGCCGATGGAGTTCGCCCCACTGGCAACGTCGCGGATATGTGGCATCTGCCCTATCGCTCACTCGTGCGCTTCGGTAGAGGCGGTGGAGGACTCAATCGGCGTTGAGCCCCCAAAGGACGGCATGCTATTACGAGAACTGGCTGCCATTGCTAACAAAATGCACAGCCACCCGCTTCATAACATTTTGATTTTCCCGGATTTCGGGTGTGGAATCGGCTTTGACAAAAACGTCTACGCAGATGCCATGAAGCGCTGTCAGGGAATGAGAAAAATCGCCCAAAACATCATAGATGTAGTCGGCGGAGAGGGCCTACACGCGCCTGACATCGTCATAGGCGGCATGGAACACAACATCAGCGATCTTGCAAGAACGAAATTGCAGAGCAGTCTGCGGACCTACGAACAGCTTTCAAACGAACAGACCGACTTCATGATGGGGCTGATCAAGGACTCTGACTATCCGTCTGACATGGGGGTGCACGACTACGACGTGTTTGCTTCGGACTTGACTTACGGCGACAGAACAGCCTTCCCGTGGGAAACGTTCAATGAGGAACAGCCGAACAACTGGTACAGCTCGCTTGAAGTCGGGCAAGAGGCAAACAACACCATATGCCTTGTCGGCGGCGAACCCGTAGAAGTCGGCCCTCGCGCGCGCGCGGTCACGTTCAAGGGATTCGCTGAGAGAGGCGCACTGGCCATCCAAAAGGCTCGGCAGCGTGAGCAAGGTACGCTTCTCCATCGAGCGGAGAACATCCTCGACGAGCTCAATACTAGCGGCGTAACGAAGGTAGCGTGTGCCGGTCGCGGCGACAACGAGCTTGGAATCGGAATCAACGAAGCAGCTCGTGGCTCGAACGTCCACATGGCGCGGGTCAAGGACGGCAGGATTACTTACTACAACTGCATCGTTCCGACGACGTGGAATTACCCAACGATTAGCAAAGCAATGGAAGGGGACCACTACAAGTACGCGGAAGTCATAGTACGGATGTATGATCCATGCAACTCGTGTGCAACGCATATGATCGTGCTGGATCCAGAAAAAGCCATCATTCAGAACAAGATGATCTAAAGTGAGCGAATCGATTTGCGATGCTGAGGCGGTCATCGCCTGCTGTGGAAACCCACTGTACGGTGACAACGGCTTCGCGACGTCCTTAGTTCCTGTTCTAAAGCAGAAATTGAATGGCGCAACTCGACTGAAGGTCGTCGATATCGGCAGAGGGTACTTCTTGTTTGGAATTTTGGAATGCAAGAAGCTCGTGCTGGTTGATTCGATTGACTTCGGTGGCGCTCCAGGAGAGCTAAAGAAGCTTTCAATAGACGACGTCGACGAGAACCGTTACGCCGACCATCAATGCTGGCAGACGTCAACACCACTTAATGACTTGAAAGAACGATGTGACGTGACCATCATTGCGTGCCAGCCGAAGAGTTGGCAGCAAATCGAATTTGGACTTACAGAAGAAGTTAGTGGATCAATTCCCAATGCTATGGAGCTAATCCAAAAGGAAGTAGAGGAATTTTATGAGCCCGTTTTGGAAGAGAGAAAAGAAATCTGACGCCGAAAACATCGCGGAGATGCAGACGGCCAGTCCTCCGGCTGCAGAAGCAAAGACTGACGCTGCTCCACCGGAGATAACAGTAAAGCCCGCAGAAGCGGAGGCGGAGGTGAAAGAAATGGCTGCTGCAAAGCCGAAGGTGCTAACGGCAGTGATGAGTGGATGTACGGGATGTCTTATATCGCTAACCGATAACTACGACATTCTTCTTGATTTGCTCGACGCGATAGACTATCGTTATGAGACCACGCTTGCGGACGTACGACAGATCCCCGATGACCAAATGGATATTGCCATTGTTCACGGTTCTATTTGTCTGCAAGACAAGAGACAGGTTGACGACATACGCAAGATTCGACAGAATTCGACATTTTTAGTCGCCATGGGCGGGTGTGCCGGCTCAGGCTGCGTGACTCGATTCAGTGTAGGTGGACAATCGGCGACGCCATCGCACGAATCGTTCGTTCCAGTCGCGAATCTCGTCAAAGTTGATTTCGCACTTCCCGGATGCCCGACTGGTCCTGAGGTGATCGCTAACACGATACTCGCTGCGGTGGGTGCAGACCTAGAGTACTTGAAGCCCCTCGCCGAACTTGCGGGATTTGCGTGCGGCTGTGACTTATTGACGAAAATCATCGGAAACGGACTGTGCATCGGGTGTGGCACCTGTGCCATGGCATGCCCAACGCGGGCGATTGACATGGCCTACGGGCGCCCGCACGTCAACCAAGAGCTTTGTATAAAATGCGGAGCGTGCTATGCGCAATGTCCGAGGAGCTTCGAGCCGACGTTTGAAATGATAGAGAAGCGCGTCATGGGGGTGGAGTGAATGGTTCTAGGTAAGTACAGCGACATTATGACGGTTAAGACTACGGACAAAACTCTTCAGAAGTACTCACAAGACGGTGGCATAGCCAGCGCCCTTTTGATCCACGCGCTTGAAACCGGCGTGATTGAAGGCGCTATTGTCGCTATGCCGACCGACGAACCGTGGAATCCGGAGCCATACGTCGCCACTACGCCTGAGGAGATTGTCGCAGCGGCCGGCACAAAATACGTGTTGTGTCCACTCAACAACGCGCTGAAGATTGCGGCACGTGAGAATGGCCTCGATAAGATCGGGATGGTCGGAATGCATTGCCTGACCTATGCGGTCCGAAAGATGCAGCTCTATCCGTTTGGGGCGCGTCATCTGCCTAATAAAATGGCATTGCTTATCGGCATATTCTGCACTGAGAACTTCAGCTATACGGGGATTAAAGCGATCGTCGAAGAGCTTCACAAGGTGAATATTGAACACGTCCAAAAGATGGATGTTTCAAAGGGTAAGATGATCGTCACATCAAACATGGGCGAGCGGGTTGAAGTCCCGGTGAAACTTACCCATAATTACGTTCAGCCGGGATGCTATATATGTCCCGACCTGACGGCCCGGACCGCTGACATCTCGACAGGATCGATCGGCTCGCCTGACGGGTGGTCGACCGTAATGCCGCGTACAAAAGTTGGAAAGGATCTGTTCCAAAGCGCCGTCGATATGGGCCTGTTCGAGACCAAGCCAATAGATCCCGGCAAGACCGGCATGGAAATGCTGACCAAGCTCGCGCAGAATAAGTGGGATCGCTCTGAGAAAACCAGGGCGGAAAGAGCGGAAATTGGGCTTCCAAATCCGTTCTAACCCCCTCTTTTTTTATTTTTTGCAAACTTTTATATTTTTTAAATTATAATACTAGTTAGTGGAATAGCCCCGCCGATAGGTAATCAAATGGAGCTGCTAGCAGACGTGGGAGGAAAGCCCGGGGTCGATTGTCGCGGGTTTTGCAGTTACTGCTACTTTAAGAAGGTTAAAGAATTTAAGCCGTTTGGGTGCCGCTTCTGTTCGCCCCTCAGTGAGGGCTGCGACTACTGCGGAAGAGCGATTGCAGAGAAGTACGCGGGGTTTAAGCCGCTTTTGCGGGTAGCGCAAGATGTCCACGCCACGCTTAAGATGAGTGCAAGAGACCCTGAAAAGGTCACGATAAGTGGTGGAGGGGATGTCAGCTGTTATCCAGACTTACTCGAGCTGGCCGAGTTGCTTTCTAGCCTTCAAATCCCGATTCATCTCGGATATACAAGCGGAAAAGGCTTCGACAGCCGGGAACCTGCAGAGCAGCTAGTCGATTGCAACGTGCGCGAAGTCTCGTTTACCGTTTTTGCAACTGACCCCGGTTTACGCAAACGCTACATGGGCGACCCCTCGCCCGAGGCATCGCTTGAATGTCTCTCAACCTTCTCGACGTGCTGTGACGTTTATGCCGCCGCGGTAATCGTGCCCGGAATCAATGACGGCGACATCCTCAGAAAAACGTGTGACGATCTCGAGGCTATGGGTGCACGGGGTCTTATCTTGATGCGGTTCGCGAATCACGCGAAGGAGGGGCTAATTCTTGGAAATGCGCCCATAATGCGCGACATTGAATCTCAGCCAATCGAGAGCTTCAAGGAACTAGTTAGCAGTATTAACGACCATTACAAGCTGCGAGTGACCGGTACCCCACTGTGGGACCCCGAAATCGGATCGCCCTTCTACGTGGCAGGCCATCCGGAAGCGCACCTGCCTAGGACTGAAAAGCACGCCACAGTGATCACGGGAGCCATAGCAGGGCCATATCTTAGTTCTATATTTGAGCGTATAGCGTCGAACGTTAACGTTGTGAGCACCGAGAAAGAGATCGCTTGTCTCATCACGCTAGACGACATTCAAAAGCTGAAATTAAAGGAGATCGACGAGACGGTCATCATACCTGGCCGGGCAATGGTGCATGATAAGGCAGTTACAGAAGCGCTGCGAGCTGACGGAGTGTATCGAATCGTACGGCGCGGACCCGAACAACTTACGCTTGATGGCGAGATGAGCATCGGCCTGCAACGTGAAGAAGTCCTGCAACGTGAAGTAGAAGGTTTCACGGAATTGATACGCACGATCAATGCTGTAGGCACATAGCAGCTGCGAAATAAGCATCGCTTATACAGTGCTATTGAAGAGGCTGCAGCTAAAGAGCAAATCCTGCGACCGATTTCGTTTTGATTTTTAGGATTAGATAGTCACGCATATATGAGGGTCTTACTTCTGCTACGTCAGATAAAGTCGGACCTTCAATGAATTTGACATTTCGTACTTTTTCGCCGTACTGGTCGTACGGAAGCTTAATCCGCATACCGTCCAAATGCATCGTAATTGGCGTGGGGGAGAGGCTTTCACCAACTTCAGGAATTTGTTCTGTAATCTCGTCCATAAGGCGGAACGGACTTACCGATAGTGGGTCCTTTTCAAGCTCTTCGCGTCTTTCATCGAGCGCTTTGCTGATCTTTGCGACGATGCCATCTAAGATCGCGAACTCAAAATCGCGGTGAAATCCCTTAGCGCGTCGACCGATCCCCCCGATGTAGGCATATGCGTAGGGAACTGCGTCGCATTCTGGGCCTCCGGTTACTATTGTCGGAACGTCAAGATCCTCATAGAGCTGATATTTGACGTCCCTTATACAGCTTAGGAAATCGCCCAGAATAAACAGCGCTAAATCGTGCTCGTTTATCAGCCCGCGCTCACTCTTGGTCAGCTGTGCCGCGCGCCGTCCCACCCCTCGAGCGAGGCCAATGATATTCGTCTTTGCTCCATTTCTTCGGAGATATTCTGCGACGTCGCACGTTGGGTGCGGCATATGGTGATACGCAAGACTTGGTGCGACTACGGCGATTTCGGTGCCGATAAGAGGGGCTCTAGTGATCGTTCCCAAGAGTTCCGCTGCTTTTTCCTCTACGGCGCTGATGTCATCAGCCGGTACGAGGATCAAGAGCACCACCTCGAGCTGCATGACGTTTTTTTGCAGAATGTGGCCGCCGAGGTCCTCAACAAGCTCCGTCAATTCGTCGTGGCGGTACACGCCGCCTGTGTACATGAGAGGCTCTAACATCTTACGCTCCCGCCTCTTTGAGCAGTCTGCGCCCCTGATCGATCCACTCCTCTTTGAGTGGCTCCTCCGACGCTATGAATAGAATGTAGCTACTGGTAATGTCGTGCTTGATGATCCGATAACCTTCTGGCGCGACGCGCCGTATTGAATCGATGACTTTGCGCCGCAACTCCGTGGCAGGTTCATAGACGGTTTCGTCAGGAATATCGTCGTCGGTCGCGACAAGCACCGTGTACCGGTCGAGCTGCAAGATGTTAGCCTTGCCATAACGCTCAATTAGTTTGTCAAGAAGATCGTTGACGTAGCGCTCGTTCTTGATGTCCAACTTCAATCCATCGTCCGTATGGGTCATCGTCGCGACGTCGGAGATCTTGACATCTGGAGGCGAGACCGCGAGCTTGCCGTACAAGATGAACACGGGCTCGTCAGGATCTATGTAAATCCTTATGTTGGATAGCGATTGCGCGACGTCAAGGTCAGACAAGATCTCGGACGTGAGCTCCTCAATTAAGCGTGCCCCTTGGTTATCAGGGGACTCTACTGCCACTTTTTCAGAATCTATCATGTATATCTGCGGCTTCTTCGTGGTGGCTCATCGAGATGGAGAGCTGAGTCTCGCTTTGCCTCGGAACTCATTCTACAAACCCGCTGGCAAGTAGCGCAGATCCGACAGCGCCGATGTACTGCGAGTACCTCGGTACTATAACGGTCGCTCCGAGCAAGTCTTGCATCGCTTCTACCAGCCCGCTAATAAGCGAGGTCCCGCCGACCATAATAACAGGCTCTACGATTTCTAATTCTTGCAGCTGTTGGTCAAAGACCTGTTCTGCCACGCTGTAACAGGCTGCACTCGCGACGTCTTCCTTGGTTGCGCCGAGCGAGAGAGCGTTCACGAGGCTTTGTGTTCCGAAAACGATGCAATAGCTGTTCATGGTCAACCGGGTATGATCGCCTTGTGATGCCAAGGGACCCAGCTCACTGATATCGACGCCCAAGCGCCGCGCGGTCATATCGAGGAATCGGCCTGAAGCCCCGGCGCAAATGCCGCCCATAGTGAAGCTGCCTGGAATACCGTCGATAACTGAAATTGCCTTGTTGTCCATGCCGCCAATATCGATAACCGTGGCAGGCCCTTTCTGCTTCTCTGCGAGGTAAACCGCACCTTTCGAGTTGACGGTAAGCTCTTCCTGGACGAGCTCCGCTTTCATAGTCTCTCCGACGAGCAAGCGACCGTAACCCGTCGTTCCAAGCGCTTGAATTTCAGATTTGTCCACTCCCGCCATGGTCAGCGCAGTCGTGTACGCGAGTTCGGCACTCTTCAGCACTTCAGTAGTATCGACCCATCCAACCCCGATAATCTCATTGTCTCGCATTATCACGGCTTTAGTGGTCGTTGAGCCTGAGTCTATGCCGGCAGTCAGTCCCGTCTGTTTTTCGCGAGCGAGCAGGGTTCGTCTGAGCGCGGTGGTGACAAGAGCCTCCATTCTCGTAAGAAGTGTTTCTGCGGTGGTCCGTTCTGTAAACGAGTAGCTAATCACCGGCAAATTGGCGCGCTCATGAATATAACGTCGCAATTCGCTGCGAGTTATCGCCCCTTCGGCGCATCGGAAGCACGTGGTTATAAATACCGCGTCGACGGGGAAACCACCTTCGACTATAGATTTCGCGCGCGCTATCATGAGCTGCAGATCAGGACTAGCGACTTCCAATCCCCACTCTCTTACCGCGTCTTTGATCGCGTCAGTATCAACTTCGGGATAGACTATCTCGGCATTTACGGCCTCAACAGCATTTTGAATTTCCTTTTGTATCCCGCTGTATTCAGATCCGCAGGAGAGGTGCGCTATCCTTATTCTTCGCGTCACGCGAGTACCTCCGCTTTGCGCGTCAGGGACTCGCAGAAGTCGCGAATCTTTCGCACGAATTCGCGAGCTTCATCATCACACGTTGGATAAGTGAGCTCCAGGCGGGGTATGTCTTTGTTACGAATGATATACTTGACGAGCTCATTAGTTCGCGCGCACCCCATACACCCAAATGAGTAATCAGCCTCGTGAACGATAATAGCAGCTTCAGCCTCTTCGATCAGGGGATCAAGAAGTGCCATCCGCCCGCGCACGCCAGAGGGAACGTCGACCGCGGCATATTTGAGTCCTTTCTTCGGGTCTTCGGGTGTGACGTTTATGGGCGGGCTGTCTATTCCGACTTCTTTGATTTTCTGACGTATGACGCGCATCAGTGTAAGCGGTTCGTGACCGAACCTCGTGACTAGGTCAGATAGGATTAGACTATTTGACGGATATACGAGTATTTTAACCATTCACATCCTCTTTGGACTGTTCTTCAATGATTTCGATGAACCGGCCGATCTTGAGCTTTTCGCGCTTTTTTTGTGCTTTGGCGTCCAATGGTTCATCGATGGTCTCTAACCCGTAGGAAATGCTCGGAAGAATGCCTGACTCCCGCTCGAGTTGGTGGAAGCCTGGTCGGGGGCCACCCCCTCGGACGGCGCGACACCGTCTTGAATCCCCTGGAGGAAACCCGCGATCCTTAACGAAAATCCCTGACGGGTCGAGTCTCCTTAGTTCTTTTATGGTTTCATTGACTGCTTTTTCTGACCCAGTGACGATGAGTCCGAAGCACGTCTCCTTCACTATAGCATCTGTTGATAATTCATAGGCTCTTAGAGCCAGCTCACTGGGCAAGATCGGGCTTGAATCTGCAAGAACGACCATTTTTGTAATATCATCTGATACCATTGCACCACTCATTTCATTACGTACGTTTGTGAGCGATTATTAGTATAATTATCTAGCAATATAAATCACAGAGCTTCGTTGACGTATATCGTCTCATTTTCACGCACATTTTGAAGGGGCTTCGTGTCCAGAATTCTCCCAACAATATTGGTGCTATTGAACCGCTCACCAGTTGGCCCGTACTTTTCGTTATCCTCTAGACGGACCCCTATTAATCCTGCGTACTTGGAGGAGCGATTTGAAACACCAATTTCGGCGGCATTCACTTTTCTTATCGGCGTGTTTTCCGGCACAATGTCGAACTTCTCTGTGGTCTGCGCGCGGAACATAACAGTATTGCCATACTTTACGTACGTTTGCAGTGAACCGACTGGATTGTCTCTCAACCCCGCAACCGTCCTGATGTACGCTACGGTTTTAGGAGCCATATCTTCATAAAGCTCAATTTTAACGAGCTTATCGTGCGGAATTGCAAAGGTTTTCACACTTCTCGCTTTAAGAATGTCAACCGTGTTGAGGGGTGATTGGTGGACGACCACCGCATCATCGCCTTCATACCCTTCGCGTTCAAGACTGATGCCCAATCGATTGACTTCTTCTTCTATTAGCGCGTAGCGCATTCCTAACAACATGATGCGCGTCGGATCGGTATAGACGCGCAACTTCTGCCCAGGCGTTGCGATTTTAACGAGCTCTAGTCCCTCACTGACGTACCCGATAACTGAATGATTAGAATTTGACGGCGTGTCTCTTTTATAAATAAATACGTTCCCGCGGTCGTTTCCGGACGTTCGGACTGTGATCGCGCCTTCACTCCTCGCATCGAGCATTTCAAACGGAGAAGATCGACCACGCAAGCGTGTGGACACGACATAGGTGTTCGTCACGCTATCCACTCGATAGCGGCCATCCTTGGCAAGAGCTAGAAAGTGTTCTACGCCCTCTGGAGCATCTCGTGATAGCGTCGCCTTGAAGTAGGTGTACACCTCCATCCCGGGCTCAAGCGTGATGTCAAGGTCAGACGTCGTGAACTTGTCTGTGACATACTCAAGTCGTTCAATCGGCTCGATCCTTTGAATTTCGTCACCATTCTCAAGTTTCTCGAGAACACTCCTGCCTGCAACGGCTTTTCCTACTACAGTGTTTGTTCCATACGAGGCGCTATGTCTCTTTTTTATGAATGAAAGGTACGTGTTTGCCTGGTCAAACCCGCCAAGGCTGTACGTGATATCCCAGCGCTCGTATTCTCGTTCAGCCCGAGCGACCTGGAGGTCGCTCGGGACGGGACCGGCTGATACTATCTGCGGCTGGGACCAATGGACATTGGCCCCTACAAACAAGTTATAAGTACGCAGCCACAGGCGTCGGCACGGCTCATTGATCTCAATTCTGATCTCGCCTTTGTTTGTGTAAACGGCATATTCCTTGACGACGTCGAGTTTTTGCGCTTCTCTGCCCTTGATGATGCCCACGATGAGCCCATCGTCGTAGGGGGTGCCTGTATGCTCAAACGCATCGCGTAGCGTACGAATGGCTGCATCGAGCACAACCTGTTTTCCGTTAAGAACAATGGACTTTGCGCACATGCCTGTTCGACATCCGTCAGGTAGCCGCTTTCTCGCTTTCTGTTAGCACATCAAGCACTTGTGCCGTCGGTCCGACGGAGATAATCTTGCCCCCGCGCATGAGGGCTGCCCTGTCGCAGACTTCCTTAACGAAATCGAGATCGTGCGAAACAATCATAAAAGTCTCGCCAATTTCCGTACGCGCCGTCAGAATTGAGTTTGACACGTCTTTCTTGGTGATAGGATCCATCGTTCCTGTTGGTTCGTCGAGTATTACGAGGTTAGGCTCGCGAATCAGAACCTGTGCGAGAGCCACCCGATGTCGCTCTCCTTGGCTTAGCTCATCTGGCACTTTTGCAAGTATACTCTCGCTCTTCGTCTCACTAAACCCAGCCGCCATGAGAGTCTGTACCGCTTTGTGTTCCGACAATTCGGCCGGAAGTTCTAGGCCGATACTGCTCGTCAGGTTGTCCAAAACGTCGCGAAACGGGTAAAGGTCATATTCTTGATAGAGAATGCCGATATATGGCTTGGCCCTTCCTCGGTTGTCCGGACCGGGCAATGTCATGTCCACCCAGTCGTCGCCAACACGTACTAGGACCTCCCCGTTCGTTGGTTCGAGCACGCCTGCGATAATCTTCGAAACACTTGTTTTTCCGGCTCCACTCAGTCCAATTAGCCCAAAAATTTCCCCTTCGTGGACATCAAAAGAAACCTTGCTCACGGCTCTGATTACCCCGCGATCGAGTGTCACGTACTTCTTTTCTAGCTCTGCCACTCGTACTATCGTGTCGCCAGAAACGACCTCGTGTTTCTTGATTTCCCCCACGGTACTCAAAAACTGATCGATGACCTCTTTCGGGGCGCCTTCCTTAATGATTCTCCCATCTTCTAGCAATATTGCTCTATCAGCTATCGATTCAATGTCTTCGGGAAGGTGGGAGGTGACAAGTACCGCCATGTCGTTCGTTTTGGCCTCATTTTGGATTACCTTATGGATGATCGCTGCTGTCTTCCGATCCAGAGTGCCGGTGGGCTCATCGGCGAGTAAGATGATCGGCGATTTTGCCAACTGACGGGCCAAAACAACCCTTTGTTTCTCCCCGCCGCTGAGATCGCGGGCCATGTGCATCATGCGATGTGATAGCTTCACCTTATCTATGAGCTCAGATGCTTTGTAAATTGCTTCAGAATCGCCGTACCCGCGGTCTGTGAAGTTCCTCATGACATTTTCAATAGCGCGCTCGTCTCCATAGAGAGCAAAAGTACGTTGCAGCATTATTGCAACGCGGCTTCTAACGTCTCTTTGCACATCGCTCTCAGCATTAGCCCACGCGTCGAATCGGAACAACTGCATCGTTCTGGCACACACGGGACAGGGTTGCCCAACTCGACTCGGCACATCAACGTGTCGACAGTTTTGACAATACGCCACGTTAAAATAGATCTTGCCGCTTGTTGGCTTGTACTCTTTCAGCCCTCGTATAGCGTGGAGCAAGACGGTCTTTCCAGCCCCACTTTTGCCAATAATTCCGAGTACTTCACCCTCATCTACTGTGAAATTGATGCCCCGTAAGATCTCAAATTCTCCGAACGTTTTGACCAGATTCTCAACTTCTATCAAGACGGCCATTAAAGCATTGCCTCCTTCGACCCCGTACCGTTATATCGGTTATTTGTAATAACGTTTATTAATATACCAGGCAAGAGCGTCAAATCTTTTATAACAAGATCGGCTGCTTCGAAGAGCGTTGCGGGACGCTCCTCTTTCTGTTGTACCGTTAACACTCCAAGGTCCGCGGCTTTGAGTGCGGGAATATCGTTAATCCCATCGCCTACCATTACGACGTATCTATATTCTTTCTTTAGCTGGTAGACGAGCTGTTCCTTTGCGCTGGGAGTTGCGATGTCTCGAACGTTGTCATATGGAATATCAATGCGATCAGCAAGTGCGTATAGCGTGTTTTTCGCATCACCTGAAGCTACGTATATGTCGCCTCCAGCTCGTTTTAGTTCATTAACAACAGGAAGGGCTGACTCGAAGAGTTCACCGCAGGTAGCGAGAACGTAGGGTATCTGGCCTTGCTCGATATCAACGATTGCTGCACTGCCGGTGAAATCAGACGCGCTGCAACTCTTGCTGACTTCTCTGACAACGTCGACTAAGTCCTTTACGCGACTCCTTTCATCCTGTGCGACGGCGTTTAGAACCTTCGTCTTTGCAACGGCGACGTTCGCGCAAACGACTACAAGATCCACGTTGTATTTACTCAAGAAATCGGCGATTGAAAGGTCAGTTGGGACGCCTTCTAAGTCCTTAGGAATGTCCAACTGAAACACGGCGAGTACGTAGTCCTCACGCGTTCCTACGAAACTGAGCGATACTATCTGATGCAAGAAAGTGCCTTTCTCGATATCCTTAGCTACGCGATATTTCTCTAGAAGCGTTCCGGCGCAGTCGAATACAACGGCAAAATCTTTCATTACTGCTACCCTGCGTTTTGCTTTCAACCGTGTGATAAAAAACGGCTATGTCGAGAGAAATGCGTGAAATGATAAATAAGATCAGAGCGCTCAGCAACTAACGAGCCCACATCAAGAGCGCTTACTTGCTTCCTTCGGGGGCAACATCATCCGAAACGATGATGATATCGCCAACACTTATGATTTTCGACCAAGGAACAATTGTTTCCCCTTTAAGCATTCCTTTTGAGACGTCGAGCGAAATCTCCTTGTTGTCCCAGTTGATGAGAACGTCTTTTACTTTTCCCACGTTGACCCCGCTTAGCGTCGAAACGTCTTTATGCAATACTCCACGCGTCATTCTGACACCCCTTTGATATTGCACGTCGTGTTATGTATAAAAAATGTTGCTTTGCGCGTCTTTTAATCAAGCATTACATTCTTCAGATCGGTGTCTCTGAGGTTCACGAGCCGTGCATCATTACACATATTTAACGAGCAGAGGCTTTTAAGTATAGCTGACAGCGTTAGCGCTGGCCCTGTCGCTTTTCGAGCTTCTCTGCGTCGATCACACCTTTTCCGCTGTCAACTGGGAGCTCCTGCTCTCTGATATTTAGCGGAGTTGCCTTATACCAGAAGCTGTTGAATAGCTCCTTTTCAATAAAGATAAACTCAGAAATGTCCGTTTTAAACGCCGACTTATATATTACGTTATCCACGTCGCCAGTGTCGTAAATATAGCTCGTTCCAAGCAGTTTGTCATCATCGGATATAAAGATCCCCGCGCCAGTTTCCGATTCAAGATGCCGAATTTCAAAGTATTTTGTCAGCAGACGCGCTTCTTCGATATTGACGTTCTCGATAGGGGCGAGCAAACGATAGATAATCTTCGGCATCTCTCTATCTTTGATTAAGTTATAGAGCCGTTTTACTCCCATTCGAGTTTGTATGACGTTGAATTCGTTCTTCGACCTATCGAGCATCTCGTAGAAAGCTTTGTAGACATTCTCCCGCTTCTTGATCACTTGTATCGTCTGTACGACTCGACCTGCCGTTAGCTCTTGTTCTCTGTACCGTAGCTCGATTCCTGAGTGCCACATGTCTTCCATCATCGAGTGCTGCGTTTCGACAAAGCTCTGCGTGTTCGTATAAATTGAATTATAGAGCTCTGCGCCCTTGTCACTAAAGGAGTACAAGAGCACTTGCATTGCTTGTTGGTCAATGATGACACCGGTGCTGTGTACAATCTGAGGAATATGACGGACGTCTGCGTATTGGGCGATGTCCTGTGCCGCTTGCAGATTATCCTTGTTAATTTCAGCCATCACAATAACGCTTATGCCTCGCTGCCGCGCGTCCTTTGGGATAAGTGGGGCCAAAACAGGCACAGCTTCACCCCTAATCCACAAGAATATCTCGTTTTGGGCCGTATTTATCAGCGAGGTGAAGTCTCGAACAATCTCTTGGTAATCGGTAATAACGCGCGTGACCTCGACGGGCTTACCCGTCTCAATCTCCTGTATCCTAAAACGGGATTCTATCCCTCTTTCCCACAGTGTTTGAAACACGGAACTCTGGATTTCAATGAATCCGCTATTGTTTGACCACAGTGACGGGGTAAGTTCGACTGTCTCCAACTCGTCCAGATCCTTCTTAACGCCAGTGTACATGGCCTCCTTGCAGTCTGAAATGACGATCGCGATATTGCTCATCATTGGTGAGTGCCGTATGTTAAAACACGTCGAGAGTCGCTTCACGACGTCGACGTTGCTTTGGGTAACCGGAAGCAGAATCCTCAGCTCTTCGATCTTGCATCTTCCAACGCTGTCAACAAAATAATCGCACAATACTTTAACCCATCGAGGAAGCCAAAACTCGGTAGAGATGATCCAAAGCCTTTTCTCTGTCGCTTCGAACATCTCGAGACGCCTGTTTATGATGTCGTCTTTGTCATAGAGAACAGAAAAGCCCTCTTCGATCGGGCACCATTCAAGAGGCAAGCCTTGCGCTTTTGTGCGTTCAACGTCCCATAGCTCCAATAGCTCATCTCGCGCATCGCTCAGGTGCTGCAACTTCGTGGTCTCTTTATCAATGGTAGGATTGATTAAGGGGGCTGGATAAGCTGCGAGGAACGTTTCCGGATTTGTCGATATACGCTTGGCAAGTCCTTTTTTCGACAGCTCCCGTAGGACGTCGTTCGAAGCGCGACTAGTAAGATGAAGCGATTCGGCTATTTCATTAGCAGTTCTTCGTCCGGCTTGTAACAGGTGAAGGTACACCTCTCCTGCTTCCTTGTCGAGACCGAACTCCGAAAAAAGAGCCAATATATCTGCAGGCATTTTGTTCTTGGGCACCCCCCTCACCGCTTCGAGCGACGAGTTATGAAAACATCTTGGCTTGTACTCGTGAAGTCATTTGAACGCTGCTGCGACTGCATTTACGTGCTTGTTCGTCGTTCAGGCGATTCTTTTTCCTGCGTTTGGCCCTGGAGCAATGTCATAGACTTCCGTGACCTTTATTATTGCACAGCCCTTTGCGGGTAGTTTTTCACTTCGGCTCTTGATCTTCTGTTTCATCATCTCGTAATCAGGTCCTTCAGTCACGTAGTTAGCTACGCCCTTGACTTGATACCCTTCATAACCCTCCCACGAGGTAAGGGCAACGCTGGAATTTGGTTTCTTTAAGTTGTCGGCAGTTTTGTGCCAATGGTTGTCACCGATGAGAATGGTCTCGGAATCTTTTACGATGATGAATTGATTTGGTACCACATTTGGCACACCGGCATCACTCACCGTTGCGAACACTAAAGTCTTCACCGCATTTATGTTGTTGACTACCTTTTCTGGCAAGTTCGTCATTATATGTACCTCCATTTTGTTAATTATGAATAGAGCACTTGGCGATAATAAAAATCTTTCTCTGGCTCAGAGAGGGCCGAGCTGCCCCTCCAACTAACGGGTGGGAGGCTACACAGTCTGCTAATGCGCCATACAAAAGGATAGATGGGACTGAGATCGCAGCGCCTGGGCGAAGGATACGCCCCGTCGAGGAGACGAGAAGACGAATAACCCTCTCTACGGAGCTTGCGCCTCAGTTGCGGCTGCTTATTTAAAAAAGTGCATATTGCATCACTTACATATGTACACAAGATGCTTAGAACATACGTACTTGACGCATCGGCATTTATTTATGGCGTTCAAGTCTCTGGCACCATATACACTGTTCCTGAGGTGACCCGCGAGTTGAGAAGCTCTGAAGCGGAAGTAGCGCTGCAAGAGTTTCTAAAAGAGGGACTGAAAATCGAACCCCCCGTAAAAAAGGATGTAGCCCTCGTTACGGAAAAGGCTAAGTCTACAGGTGACTATCTCAGGCTGTCTCAAGCTGATATAGACTTGCTGGCTAAAGCACTCGAAGTAAGCGGCACGCTGGTTACGGATGATTATTCCATTCAAAATGTCGCTACGCGCCTCGGCATTGAGACACAACAGATCCAGCAGGCGCGCATCAGACGCGTGCTCAAATGGAGGCGCAGGTGCGTTGGATGTGGTCGGTTGTATGAGTCGGAAACGATCTGCCCTGTCTGTGGATCTGATGTAAAACTTAAGCCGATAACGCGGTAATTGCCGATGGCTGTAATGGAGTACTAACATGAACGATTTGAATGACCTCATAAGCAAGGCGCAAGAACTGCACGAGAAAGGGTTGCGTTCGGGCGAGATAGCTGACGAACTGAACATATCGCGAGAGACGGCAACGTGGCTTCTGACCCGCTCCGAGACCTCACGAGAGCCTGCGCCAAAGGACATATACGTAAATTGGAGTGAGATTGGGCAAAATGCAGAGCGGCTCAGGCTCGTTTCGCTCGCGCTAGTCGATATGATCTTGGAAACGGGCGATCCTGACGTGGTAGTCGGGGTTGCGTTAAGTGGCCTGCCTCTTGCCACGCTGGTCGCAGACGAAATAGGAGCAGAACTTGCGGTATTTGTTCCTCAAAAGCAAAGGGGATCTCAGGATGACGGCATCAAGGGATCATTCAGTCAAAACTTTGCCGATATTGCGGGAAAAAGTTGTGCGATCGTAGATGACGTGATAACTACTGGCAGCACCGCAACCGAAATTGTCGAGGTCATCAAAGAGATGCAAGCAACGCCGCTCTCGGTCGCAGTTCTTATTAACAAGAAGGGAATCAGTCAAGTCCAGAATGTTCCGATAAGGTCGCTTGTTCAAATCACCATCTTCTGATGGCTCAGACTCGCAGGGATACAATTGACAGCTTCCGAACTTGACGAAATTCGAGCAATTGAGCGCAAATGGCAGGACCGTTGGTTTCACGATAAGATATTTGAGCCAAAAAGCACGGGGTCGAAAAAGTACTTTTTGACGACACCGTATCCGTACACGAGCGGACCGCAGCACATAGGCCACACGCGGACGTATAATGTGGCCGACATTCACGCCCGGTTTATGAGAATGAACGGCCACAACGTCTTGTGGCCGATGGCGTGGCACATTACGGGGACCCCCATTCTCGCCATTAGCTCGTGCATAGAGCGTCGCGAGAACGCGACGATAGCACTTTATAAGAACTATATTCGACTTTATGAGGGAGACGAGTCGCGCGTAGAGAAGATCGTCAATTCGTTTGTCGATCCCTGGAATATCGCGAACTATTTTGCAGCTAAGATCGTTCCGGATTTCCAGAAGATGGGGTTCTCCATAGACTGGTCTAGGCAGTTTACCACCGGAGACCCGATCTACAATCAGTTCATTCGCTGGCAGTACGGTAAGCTGATGGAACTTGGGCTCATCGTCCGCGGACAGCACCCGGTACTCTTCTGCACGATCGATCAAAATGCCGTTGGCGAAGACGATATCGCCGGCGGCGACGTTGAGAAGATATCAATTGACGACTACGTTGGGATCAAGTTCTCGTTGGGTGACGCATATATCGTCACGGCAACGTTACGTCCTGAAACGGTGTTTGCGGCGACAAATCTCTGGGTTGCTCCGAGCGCGACCTATGTCAAAGCCTACGTCGACGGCGAGACGTGGATTATCTCTCAGCAAAGCGCATCAAAGCTGCGCTATCAGCAGCGCGAAGTGACCATCGTTGAGGAGTTTCGCGGCACGGACCTCTTGGGGGCCCACTGCATCAGCCCCCTCGGACGCAAAATGACGATTCTCCCGGCGTCCTTCGTCGATGCCGATCACGGCACCGGAATCGTCATGAGCGTCCCCGCTCACGCGCCCTACGATTGGGCAGCGCTGAACGACCTGAAGCAGCAGCGGGATATAAGCGCGGATGTCGACCTCTATCACTTAGGCAGCGAAGTTGAAGCTATACAGCCGATCTCTCTTGTAAAAATTGACGGATATGGCGATTTTCCAGCCGTTGAACTATGCGAACGGTATGGCGTGCGATCGCAACATGACGATAAGACGCTAAGCCGCATTACAAACCTACTCTATAGGGAAGAGTTCTATACTGGCGTTCTTAAGCAAACGGCGCAGCAATTTGAAGGCCGGCTTGTACGCGACGTAAAGCAGGATATCGTTGAGTTTCTCAAGGGCCAAAATGCCGCATCAACGATTTACGAGACTTCAGCAAAAGGACTCTGTCGATGCGGCGGTAGCGTGGTCGTCGCTATTGAGCCAGGCCAATACTTTCTCAACTATGGCGACCCTCAGTGGAAAGAAAAGGCATTTGAATTGTTAGACCAGCTTAAAATTGTGCCCGAGGCGTATCGGGCACAATTCGTTCAGACGTTTCAGTGGCTCGATCAACGGCCGTGCGTGAGGCGGAGAGGTCTCGGCACGCAATTTCCATTCTCCAAAGAGCACTGGATCATTGAGCCACTCTCTGATTCCGTTATCTATATGGCGCTTTATACGGTCATCAAACACCTGCGCGAGTGCGACCCCGAGCGGCTCACGCCCGCTTCTTTTGACTATATTTTTCTCGGCAAGGGCGATCCGACCAATGTAAGCCAGCAGACAGGTCTGTCACCGGCGGTGCTCAGGGCGGCGCGAGACGAGTTCACGTATTGGTACCCCAACGATCACCGGCATACCGCCGTCGCCCACATATCCAATCACTTGAGCTTCTTCTTGTTCCATCACGCGATACTCTTTCCTAAGACGTGTTGGCCGCGGCTCGTGACCCTTAATGAGCTTCTGATTCGTGAAGGGGTGAAGATGTCGAAGAGCAAGGGCAACGTAATCCCCATAGCCACCGTTCCGGAGGTCTACAGCGCGGACCTCGTGAGGCTCAGTCTGGTTTCCATCGCTGATCTCAATTCAACTGTTGATTGGAGGGAACAAGAAGTCGAGATGGTCAAAAAGAGGCTTCTGCGGTTTTGGTACTCAGCGAAGAGTGACGTCGAGGCTGGGCGGCCGGAGTATGACGAGGAGCTCTCTTTTGCGAGTAAATGGATTCTGGCAGCGACCAACGCCATGGTGTCAAGAGCTTCTGAAGCGGCTCATCAATTCTCATATAGGAAGTACGTAACGGAAGCGTTTTTTGAGCAGTTAAATCGGGTCGAAGAGTACAAATCGATGATTTTAGACAATGACGAGCGGCGTCGCGTACTCTGGGACGTCACAGACGTATGGCTTCGGGTGCTGGCGCCGGTCGTTCCGCATATTGCTGAAGAATTGTGGGAGAGAATGCAAAACGTTGGCTACATCTCCTTGGCGGCATTCCCGCTCTATGATAACCTTCACGCTGAAACACTTGCGCAAAAGCGCTTCCTCGACGGCGTTATTGGCGACATCTCAAACATTCAAGCCGCTATAAGACGGGAAACCGAGTCAGTTTTTATCTATCTTGCAGCCGCGTGGAAGTACCAACTCTACGCAGTAGCAGAGGGGCTTGACGACCTCTCTATTAAAAAAATTATGGCTCGAGCCAAGGAAAACTCAGATCTGCGAACGCGTTTGAAAGAAATAGCTCAGATCGCGCCCGGTCTCGCAAAATCGTTCGCTCACGAACCCGCCTCTGACAGCACGCTGGGTTTTGAGGCTGAATCGGAAACTCTGCGTGCCGCTAAGGAGTACTTGACTCGAAAATTTGGGAAACGTGTGTACATATGCGTAGAAAACTCCGAGACGTACGATCCTGCGAATCGTGCGAGGCGAGCGCTTCCGGCGAAACCGGCAATCTACGTCGAATAGGACGGATGAAGAGACGGATAAATCAGGCGTCTTCGGTGCGTTTTGCCGCTTCTTGAGCCTTTTTGGCCCGCTGTTTTGCCGTGTATCCGGTTGCTTTTTCCAGAAAACAGCGGAACCGCGCATTCGTATCGATCATCAACGCGTCAGGAACGTCTTTCCTAGATTCAGTTTCGACGAGTAACATATCACTCACGCGTATCGTCAGCTTTCGTAGTGCCCCGTAGCTTAAAACGTATTCTCCGTCGCGTACGTTGATGTCTGCCCCAAAGCACGCTTTGAGCGCTTCTACAATGCGCTCGTGGGCCCCCTTTTTGAATCCTCGTTTGAACGGAAATTCTTGGATTGTAATCACGACCTAAATGATGATACTCGTAAGGGTCCTTTAAAAGCGTATTGTTTATATGCCTCCCGGATCGCAGCCGGATGGTGGCACTCAGCGATCAAGAGACGGGCTGTGGAACGGTTCGACAAAGTATTTAGTTGGTAAGGGGTTATTGTTCAGGGAGTGAGCAACTGTGGACGCTGATACATTATGAAAGCCGGAACGACTGATAGCGAATACGTGAACATAATTGTTGAAGAAGGGGTGAGCTCAAAAAACCCTGTCATCCTCGAAGGATTCCCTGGGATCGGACTCGTCGGTAATATTGTGGCTACACAAATAGCATCGGAGCTCAAGATGAAGCACATAGGAACCATCGAATCTCGCCTGTTTCCGCCGATTACGGTGCTCTTTGATGGACTCGCGTACGCCCCTGTTAGAATCTATGAAGACCCTCAAAATAACTTCATCGTTGTATTATCAGATATTCTCATTCACCCGATGATTGCTTACGATATCGGGAAAACGGTTGTTAACTGGGCGCAGAGCCTGAACGCAAGGCTCAACATACCCATTGCTGGCATCGCTACGATGCGCGAGCAACGCACCGTCTATGCTGCAGCAACTGGTGCCGAGCAACTAAATCTCGTGAAAGATAAAGCTGAGACTTTGGTTACCGGAAGTATCTCAGGTATTGCGGGCAGCATCATGAATGAGAGCCACATAAGTAAGCTACCGGCACTTTGTCTCTTGGGCGAAACCCAGGGCCCTACCCCTGATCCCCGCGCAGCGGCTCGTGTAATCGACGTGGTAAGCGACGTATTGCAGGTGGCTATCAGCACACAGAAGCTAATTGAGGAAGCGGACCAGATCGAAACAGAGCTACACAAGCTTGCAGAACAGGTCCAAGGGGCGGAACTCGTCGAAACAAAAGGGCCAACTCAGGTCATGTACGGGTGAGCACATGAGACATCTAGCTTTGACCGGAATTTCAAAAGAATCAATCGACGACCTTGTCACAAAGCGCGTTAGAACTTTTGAGTTGCGAAGCGCCCACAACATCCCCATTGTTTTTGAAGCTCACGTCGGTGACGAATTGTTTGTGACAGACACGAGTCGTCACGATCTTGCGATCGGCACGACTGGTATATTGGCCCGCGTACGCGATAAAACCATTTCAATGCACAAAGTCTCACACCGCATTGGCGACTTCTATGAAGAACGCGAACTCATGTCAGCCCGCGTTCAGCTTGAGCTGCGCGAGCACACGTGTCGGCTGCGAGCTGTTGAGGACGAAGGTGCAGGGAAGCTCTTAGCAGTGGAGACCGCTGAAGTATGCCACTATGAAGGTCGGTGAAGTGATCTGGACCTAAACTGAAACAGTTCCAGGCAAGCTGAGACGCAGCGAAACGCTTTGTGATGCTTAGGGGCAAGGGCATGAGCGTCGAGATCGTGCGTACCAGTGCTTGTGGCATCACTGCTATAGGACGTTTAAACGGCGGGAGCTGCTAAAAATGCGACCGCGTTGCTTAATCGCCATTGTTTTAAGACACTATAAGTATGAGTTGCTAGCATGTGGAATAACGGGGCCCGTGGCTTAGTCAGGATATAGCACCGGCCTTCTAAGCCGGTGGTCGAGGGTTCAAATCCCCCCGGGTCCGCTTTTTCCTCTGCCGCAGCATCAAAAACGCGTCACGAAATAGTGCCCCCGCAGGTCACTGCAATTCTAAACACGAGCTTGCGAACCCATTGCAGCACGAATGCGATAGTTCATCGTTCTAGCGTTTTCTGGTCTCAGGTGTCGCCTTCGCGCTCGTCAGCGGCTGGGAGGGCGATCTCATTTCAGGAGCGAACAACCGCAAAGACTAAGCTCCAAGTCGATGAACGCCCGCTATAGCTATGGTGCGTGCGCAGTAAGCGTCGCGCTAATAGGGGGTAGTTATGATCTTCAGTGCTGATGAAATACTCGAGACGCTCAACATGATCCTTTATGAGCATCTCGACATACGGACGGTCACCGTAGGTGTGAACTTAATGGGCTGCGTGCGAGACGACCCCGAACGAATGGCCCAGGCTGTGCACGATAAGATTGTATCAACAGCGAGCGATCTGTGCTCAGAAGCCGATCGCGCTGAAGCACGGTATTCTTTGCCCATTGTGAACAAGCGCATCTCGGTAACTCCTATTGGCTCTTTCCTCGACGTCCACCCGCAAGCTGGTCCGCTGATTGCACTTGCGATGGACCAAGCTGCGAGTGAATTAGGCGTTGACTTTATCGGTGGCTACTCAGCTTTAGTCCAAAAGGGCTTTACCGTTGGGACTGAGGCACTTGTTGATTCGATCCCGCAGGCGCTGCACACGACCGAAAAGGTTTGTGCTTCTGTAAACATCGCTACCACCAACGCAGGTATCAACATCGACGCCGCGTTTCGAATGGGTAGGATTATCAAGGAGCTGGCCCGTATCGATCCGACGCTCTGCACTCGTCTGGTTACGTTTGCAAACGCGCCACCGGACAATCCTTTTATGGCAGGCGCCTTTCACGGCCCAGGCGAACCCGAATCGGTCCTGAACGTGGGCATATCGGGTCCTGGCGTCATAAGAGCGGTAGTCGAGAAAATGGGAGATTGTAACCTCACTGAGCTTGCCGAAGTCGTCAAACGGGCCGCGTTCAAGATCACGCGAGTTGGTGAACTAGTCGGAAAGGAGATAGCATCGCGAATAGATGTGGATTTTGGCATAGTTGACCTCTCGTTAGCGCCCACCCCTCAGAAGGGGGATTCAGTGGCACAGATCATCGAAGCAATGGGTGTTGAGCGTTGCGGAGCCCCTGGAACGACTGCCGCACTTGCTATGCTCATCGATGCTGTTAAGAAGGGAGGCGCGATGGCATCATCGCGGGTAGGGGGCCTTAGCGGGGCATTTATACCGGTTAGCGAAGATGCTGGCATGGCCGAGGCACTTAAAATTGGTGCTATCGGGCTGGAAAAACTCGAGGCAATGACCTCTGTGTGTTCGGTAGGCCTCGACATGGTGTGCATTCCTTTTGCTACTTCTGCAGAGTCGATTGCGGGAATTATTGCTGACGAGTGCGCGATTGGGGTCATCAACAACAAAACTACAGGCGTGCGGCTGATTCCCATCGGAAACGAAGGTGACTGGATTGAGTTCGGCGGACTGCTCGGGGCGGCGCCCGTGGTGCCGCTGAAGCCTTTCAGCTCGAAAAAGTTCATCGAGAGGGGTGGTTCGATTCCGGCGCCTCTCACGAGCCTCACGAACTAACACAAATAGTGTATTCTTTCCGCCAGCCCTTTGTAGTGATAGCTGCTTGCGGCGCCTGTTCGGTCACTAATCCGTTTAACGGGCCCGCTGGGATTTGAACCCAGGTCCTTGGATTTCTCCGCTAAAGCTCCGAAGTCCAAGAGGATAGTCCACTACCCTACGAGCCCCAGTTAGCCAAAGGAGTTTATTAGTATTGAAAGTAACTCGGAAAAATACAAATAAGGTGCGTTTCTTAACAGTTCACCGCATCTGAGCTTCTGACAGCCAAAACAAGCGCGTAAGTGTGCTGCGACCTTTTTATGACGAACATCGAGACGCAGAGAAAGCTAGTCGAAATACTACGAATCCTCGACGAGAGCGACGAGGCGATCGGCGCACGGATGATCGCCGCAAGCTTAGGTCAGCGAGGATATCCTATAGGAGAACGCGCCGTACGCCACTATCTGGTGCTGCTCGATTACAAAGGCTTTACGATCAAAATCGGGAACGCTGGAAGAATCATCACCGAAAAAGGCCTTAAGGAGCTAAATGAAGCAATAGTGGGCGATCGCGTCGGATTCGTCATAACCAGGATCGACGAGCTCGTTTACAAGACGAGTTTTGACCTTAAGCAGAGAAACGGTGATATTATAATCAATGTCGCGACCATCGACAAGAATGACTTCGATGTCGCAATAGAAGCAGCAGCCGAGACCGTCGACAGCGGATACACCGTCAGCCCGTACGTGCGCTTTCTGGAGGAGGGAGACAAGATCGGTGCTGTATTCGTCCCTTACGGATCAGCGGGACTCGTGACCATGTGCAGCATGACGGTCGATGGCATACTGATCAAGCACGGGATCCCGTCTAGCATCAAGTATGGCGGGCTGCTCGAGATCCAGAACAGGCAGCCAGTCTGCTACACCGACCTCATCTCATACCAGGGAACTTCGCTCGATCCGATTCAAATATTCACTGCGCGACAGATGACCTCTATTTTGACTGCAGCACGGAGCGGGGAAGGCAAGGTACTCGCAAATGTCAGAACCGTGCCCGCCGTCGCCGCTGAAAAATCCATTGAACTGCTGCGCGACGCTAAGAAAGCAGGCATTGTCGGCTGGATCGAAACCCCCATTCAAGAAAGCTCGCCCGGAATCTGCGCAGAAAGTGACGTTGTCGAGATTAACAACTACGCCGGAGCAAATCCAATGGCAGCTCTCTACGAGTTGGGAATATCCGTGAAGGTACATTCAATCTCAGCGCTTATGGACGTGAAACTCCTTAATCAACGGCTGTAACGGCCGGCGACGTCGCCACGCGGTCGACGGTGCGGTATCGTGCCGCGATCCGCCCTGTCCGGCGAATTAGTGGCACGTTGGAAATACTTATATTGAATGACCACCAAACGCGGAATGCATTTTCCTACTACGAAATCATCAACAGGAGATCTTCCATGGTAGAAGCGAAGGATAAAGATTACGTCTTAGCCCAAGTTGCAGAAAATGGCATCAAATTCATTCGACTCTGGTTTACAGACATCCTTGGGACTCTGAAAAGCTTTGCGATCACAGACGACGAGCTCGAAGGGGCTCTCAATGAAGGAATGGGTTTCGATGGCTCCTCAATCGCCGGGTATCAAACGATAGAGGAATCCGATATGATTGCGAAACCGGATCCGAGTACCTTTGCGATATTGCCTTGGCGGCCGAAGGAAAAGGGCGTTGCACGAGTCATATGCGACGTGCTCGAACCGTCTGGGAGGCCCTACGAGGGGGATCCCCGGTACGTCCTTAAAAGAAATCTGCAGCGAGCAGAGAAGAAAGGCCTCACGTTTTACATAGGGCCAGAACTTGAGTATTTCTATTTTGCGAACAGCCAATGCGCTGATATTATTGACACCGGCGGGTACTTCGATCTCACCCCACTGGATCAGGCGACTGATCTTCGGCGCGACACGATATTTGCGCTCCAAGACATGGGCATTCGCGTCGAATATAGCCACCACGAAGTTGGCCCTAGCCAGCACGAGATTGATCTCCGATACACTGACGCTTTGACGATGTCCGACAGCGTTATGACGCACCGCCTTGTGGTGAAGGAGATAGCGCTGCGCGCAGGCTATTACGCCACTTTCATGCCCAAGCCTATTATCGGAGAGAACGGAAGCGGGATGCATACGCACCAATCGCTGTTTAGAGGAAAGAATAACGCATTTTTCGACGCCAATGACGAGTACCATCTGTCGGAAATGGGTAAAGGATTCATTGCTGGGCAGTTAAAGCACGTCAACGAATTCTGCCTCGTCATGAGTCAATGGGTGAACTCATACAAGCGGCTGGTTCCCGGCTTTGAAGCGCCCGTTTACATTTCGTGGGCACGACGAAACAGATCGACGCTCATACGAGTTCCGATGTACAAGCCGGGGAACGAGCTCGCAACGAGAGTGGAACTGCGCTGTCCGGATCCGGCCTGTAATCCTTATCTCACCTTCGCCGTGATGCTGGCAAGCGGGTTGGACGGAATCGAAAAGGGCTACGAACTGCCTGAACCGGTTGAGAAGGATATCTACAAAATGACGCCTCAACAGCTTGCGGCACACGGAATTGGCTCACTCCCCGAAAACTTGGGACTTGCCATAACGGAGACTGAGAATTCTGAACTCGTGCGCCGCACACTCGGCAATCACGTATTTGATCGCTTCATTCAACTTAAAAAGCAAGAGTGGGACGATTATCGGATACAAGTTTCGGAGTACGAGCTTCAACGGTACCTGCCAATTCTCTAACGAGGTTCCGGGAAGGATAAGGTTACCACCCGGATCCGTCTTTCTTTGTGCTCTCTATCGCACGAGATCGATCGGAATTATCTCTTCGTGAATTGCTGTCGACAGAACGACGCCTGCAGCCCCGAGGTCTTCAAGCTTGTCCAGCTCTTCAGTGTTCTTTATTCCGCCAGCGACGACAATCGGATGCCCGGAGACATCGATGACTCTCTCGATAAAATCAAAGTCCACGCCCTGCTTCGTTCCTACTAAGTTCATATTCAGCACGAGAAGTTCGCGGATCTTGTAGAGATTCATCCTTTCGACAACCTGAAGGGGGTCCCCGGAAAGTGCGGGATCGGGGGACATCACGTTTCCGTCCTTCACGTCTAGGCTTACTGCGACCCTCATCGACTGCGCTGCTCGAATCACATCGAGGCTTCCCGTTTCGGTGCCGATGATGGCAGTATCACTAATTCGCTCAGCCTCTCGAACATCATCAAGCCGCCGAATCCCGATGTCAATGAGTGTGCTTGTGCTTGTGCCGAGGCGCTTGATAATAAGTGAGTTGCTGCCCGTGCCGAGGATCCTATCCAGATCTGCTATGTACGTCCTTCTCGGCTTGATGGCATCAATCACGTCCAACGGATCGGACGTCCTACAGATCTTGCTATGGCGTTCAATAGGTTCGTATCGCTCTCGGTCGCCTTTATAGCCTTTTACGACAACCCCGCCTCGAATATCCATCGCGAAGATAATTTCCATCTATCTTCTCCTCACTAAGCATATCTCCGCAGGGGAAAAACGTATTGGTCTGGCATAGCTTGCTGTCGGTGCACGGACTACGCGGCGGCGGCACGCATCGAATCGTCTGTAAGTCGCAGAAGATCGCTTGCCCGAACAAACCGGGTCAGAGTCGGGCCAAAAGCTCCTGTTTCTTGGACGCGAACTCCTCGTCGGTGATGACGCCTTGCTCTTTGAGATCGGCCAAATTACCCAGCAATTTGCACGGGTCGGCGGCCTGCTCTTGTCTGCCCCGTCGCGCTTGGAATGCCTCGGTGAATCCGGCGCCGATAATGGCAATTGGAATGGCAAAAGTGGCAATGCCCAAGAACATTGCAAAAACTGCCAAGAATTGCCCGAGCGGCGTCGTAGGCACCAGATCGCCGTAGCCAACGGTGGTCAGGGTCTGCGCTGCCCACCACCCGGCAGCAGGAATGCTTGAAAAATCGCGCGGGTCTGAGCCATGCTCAATAATGAACATGAGACTTGAGAACGTTATCAGCAAGATGAGGTCGATTGCTAGCGCAGTAACGAGCTCGTATTTTTTCGCTTTCAGAATATCGGTGACGAACTTGAATACGCTCGAGTACGTGAGCAACTTGAGGATGATGAGAATTATAGCCGCGTTTATGAGCACGTCTATTCCTGGGAAGAACGGCTTTGCATAAAAAGGCACAATGACAATCAGATTTACGAGCAGGGACGTTGTAAACAGGCATTTCAGTCTGCCCTTGATCGGACCTCTAAACCGCGGATCTACCGTGCACGACCACAAACGGAGCAGCAGTTCGATGGTAAAAACCACGATTGCAAAGGCAAACACTGCGTTAAAGAGGTCGTGATATCGTTGGTATACGTCGCTGTAGCTGGCTAGTATGATGACACCTACGAGTATCCAGATCAATGCCATCAAAAAGAAGCGTACGCGCGTAGCTGTGGAAACATCCCGACGACGCGCTGCAGTGATACGGGCCTCGCCTACAGGAGCGGGCTGGAAGATCGTATGTACGCGGCGCTTCAGTTCGTCATTCTGCGTGGACATGCCCGGCTTCGAGGTTCTGAATCGAAATACTGCACCCAATAGTGAACGTCAATTTGCCTATAAATGCGTTGTGATCTTCCACGAGCTTTGTTCCGTGATTTGAAGTCTCGGGGCACGGTAGCTTGTCAACACGTTTTACGTTCTGAGTTTTGTTATCTGTTTGAAAAGTCAAGCTTAAGGTACGGCGCTCACTAACGAAGGGGCGTTTGAAGATTTAGGTGTGGGGTAAGAGCTGGAGCGGAAGCTCCCCGTTGATTCTGAAGCTTAGCTCCGACGTACTATTTATAAAGAGCAAGTTCGGATGCACAAGAGCTTTTCAAAGAGGCAAGAGAAGCAGGGAAACCGGAATTGCTTATCACTGACGGGCTACAGTCGTATCACAAGGCTTTTAACAGGGAGTCTTACAACCACCATCAGGAAAGTGAGCACGTTGTGGCTGATGGGTTGACAGCGAGAAGCAACAATAACAAAGTTGAACGGCTGCACAACACTGTGAGGGAGCGCGTTAAGACAATGAGGGGGTTGCACAGCGATAAATCTGCTGCGGTGTTTAATGAGGGGTTCAAGGTGTACTACAATTACATTAGACCGAATCAGGCGCTTGGAGGTAAAACGCCGGCGGAGGCTGCGGGGGTTGACTTGAAGCTAAGGGAGAACCGGTGGTTGGGATTGGTTAGTAAGGCAAAGGAGAACCGGAAAGTATAGCGAAAAGTTAAATCTTTTTATTTATGGTAATTCGCTAAAAAGTCGTCGCGGCTCATTTCTAAATCCCTAAGTATACTAGAAAAATCAGCTTTTTTTAACTCTTTTCCTTTGCTAACTGTAATTGTAGTGCGTCTGCCATCCATATGGCCTACTCTAAAATGGTCACCATGGTGCGATATATCAAAAAAATCCAGTTCGTTCCTGATGAATTTATACATCTCATAGCCTGTTAGCGTGGGCAACTTACCCGTTTTACCCACTAACAGTCCCCCACGATTTTAATATTGATTACGTGGGCATCTTCGCTGAGTTTCATTTCCCTGAATCTAGGCCTACAAACTGGCCCAAGGCCTTCTGTTTCTACCTCAGAAAGACACATTTGTATTACTTCTTTTAGATTCTCAATAGCTTCCTCTAGCGTGTCGCCTGTGCCGTAGCACCCTTTGAAATAAGGACATTCTAGAGAACAAGAGCCGTCGTCAAACTCCTCAAAATTCGCGTAATAATCCATAACATTCCTCCAAACTTTCAACAACTACCTTAAACTTTTGTATCAATTGTTTGTTACAAGCGAATTTTCACCGCTTTCACCAACCGCAGATTCACCAGTTACACCAACCCATCTTTCACCAGAGCCTGATTGCCTGATTGACTAAATTTTATATAGAATCAAAACTAACTATAAGTTAGTGTTGCGATCTATCAGACCGTGACACGCTACGAAACAGCAATGGACGAAGCAGCACTCCTTGACATTCTCGGCAATGAAAATCGCCGCAATATCTTGAAACTCCTTTCACTGCGGCCTTTTTACGTGACCGAGATTTCAGAAAGACTGCATGTGGCCCCGAAGGCGGTGATCAGTCATCTCGGCATGCTCGAGCGAGCAGGAATTATCCAGTTCTTTGTCGATGAACGACGCCGGAAGTACTTCCACATCGCGGACAACGTGCTGCTCGAGATTCAAATCTCGCCATTTAGCTATGGAGTCGAATCCGCTAACCCCGCACATAACGAACCAACCGTTGCCGAGTTTCCAACTCCGATTGGCGAAATACAAATCAAAACGAACAGTTTGGCCAACGTTGCAGAGACACTCGACAGCCTAAGGAGGGCTAATCGCGAGCTGATGGGGGCGCAGCGAAGGGTCCAAGAGTTGATCAATGAGGTCATGGAACGCGGCGCAAGAAAGATCGACGCAATATCGCGCGATTTTGTTGAATATGATATCCTTTCGTTGCTGCTAACAGGGCCCAAGACAGCCGATCAGCTGTCTGCGGGGCTCGCAATACCTGGCCAAATGCTCGTAGAGCGGCTGCTTAACCTTGAAAAAAGAGGGAAAATCAGAAGAATAGACGCCAGAACGTATTGGTTGACGAGGTAAGGGTGCAGCAGCTCATTAGCATATCACGCAAGCAAAATAGGAGATAATCGAAAAATGACAGAAGAAGTAACTCTGAAGGTCGTTGAGGCATATCATCGCGACGCCGGGAGAGGAATCGCTCGAATTGACATGGATACCATGCGACAACTCGGGCTCGTAAGCGGTGACATCATTGAGATAACAGGCCACAACAGAGCAGCCGCAGTGGTGTGGCCCGCATATCCAGAGGACCGCGGTCTCGGCATCATCAGAATCGACGGCAACATTCGCGGCAACGCGCACGTGGGCATCGACGACAAGGTCGTCGTTCGGAAGGCGAAATCGAATCCCGCCGTGAAAATCACACTCGCGCCGACGCAGCCAGTGCGTATCGTCGGCGGCGAGGACTATCTTATGCGATTCCTTGAAGGGCGTCCGGTACAGAAAGGGGAGATGCTCCGAGTCGAGATGCTGGGCAACCCGATAACCTTTGTTATTAATGCGACACAGCCGGCAGGCATCGTGATCGCCGGAAAGAGCACGCAGATAACGCTCAAAGAAAAGCCGACGGCGGCAGCCGAACGTTCCATCTCTCACGTGACCTATGAGGATATCGGGGGCCTGAAACGAGAGCTCGGGCTGGTCCGAGAAATGATTGAGCTCCCGTTACGGCATCCTGAGCTGTTCCAGAAGCTCGGCATCGACCCGCCGAAAGGAGTCCTGCTCTACGGCCCGCCTGGAACCGGAAAGACGCTCATGGCGAAAGCCGTTGCGAACGAGACTGATGCATATTTCATCAACATTAGCGGGCCGGAGATCATGAGCAAGTTTTACGGTGAGAGCGAACAGCACCTGCGCGAGCTCTTCAAGGAGGGGTCAGACAACGCCCCCGCAATCATCTTCATCGATGAGCTTGACGCGATAGCGCCGAAACGAAGCGAAGTAACAGGAGAGGTCGAGCGCCGCGTCGTCGCCCAGCTGCTCGCGTTGATGGACGGCCTCGAAGCGCGCGGACAAGTCGTGGTGATCGCCGCGACCAACCGTCCGGAAGGGCTCGACCCCGCGCTGCGGAGGCCCGGTCGGTTCGACAGGGAGATTGAAATTGGCGTGCCCGATGCAGCTGGTCGTCTCCAGATATTGCAGGTCCACACGCGGGGCATGCCGATCGCTGACGACGTGAAGCTCGAGGACCTTGCCAGTACGACGCACGGATTTGTCGGTGCTGACCTCGCCGCATTATCTAAGGAGGCCGCCATGCACGCGCTGCGGAAGATCCTTCCCGAGATTGACCTTGAACAAGAGATCCCGCAAGAGGTACTCGACAAGCTCCAGGTCACTGAGGAGGACTTCAAGAACGTCCAGAAAAACATCGAGCCCTCTGCGATGCGCGAGGTGTTCGTCGAGGCTCCGAACGTGAAATGGCAAGACGTCGGCGGTCTTGAACAGCCCAAACAAGAGCTTAGAGAAGCCGTCGAGTGGCCGATAAAGTTTGCTGACGCGTTTAACAGTATAAACACCAGGCCGCCGAAGGGGGTATTGCTCTTTGGCCCTCCCGGGACGGGAAAGACGCTCCTCGCGAAGGCAGTAGCGACTGAAAGTGAAGCCAACTTCATCAGCATAAAAGGGCCTGAGCTGCTCAGCAAGTGGGTTGGCGAATCGGAAAAAGGCGTGCGCGAGACGTTTCGTCGCGCCAAGCAGGTCTCGCCTACCATAATTCTGTTCGACGAGCTCGACGCGGTGGCGCCAACCCGGGGGGCGAGTTCTGATTCACACGTGACAGAACGCGTGGTAAGCCAGCTGCTGACCGAGCTTGACGGTCTGGAGGAACTAAAGGACGTCGTTGTGATCGGAGCAACGAATCGCCCAGACATGGTTGATGTTGCGCTCCTGCGGCCGGGAAGACTCGACAGGCTCGTTTATATACCTCCACCAAACAGGTCGAGTCGCGAGCAAATATTTGCTATCCATCTTCGAGGAAAACCTCTAGCGGATGACGTCGACATCGAGCAACTTGCCAGAGAGACCGAGGGCTACGTGGGTGCTGATATTGAAGCCATTTGCAGAGAGGCAGCCATGCTCGCTCTCCGAGACTTCATTAGGCCCGACATGACGCCTGAACAGGTGAAAGAGGGCGCGCCAACGATAAGGATAACGAAAGCACACCTGTACGCCGCCATCAATCGCGTCAAGCCAACGGCGTCGCGCGACATGCTTCACCAGTATGAGAAGATTGCAACGGAATTTGCAAAGTTCTCAGTTACGGAAGAAGAACCGAAGGAGAAGGCGGCGAAGCCTGAAGACGCAGGCTACGCGTGAGACTAAAATGCGCTCAATCAATAGGGTTAAGGAAGTGAAGGAGGCTTAATTATGGCGAAAAGGCGAAGGAATTTTTTCGATGACTTTTTCGGAGGAGGGTTCGAAGAGCTGATGGATCAGATGCTGCGAGACCTACAGGAAGGAAGGCAGCCGAAACCCTTCATTTACGGGTTCTCGATGACGCAGCATCCCGGCGAAGCGCCCGAAGTGCGAGAATTTGGGAATATACAGCCCTTAGGGAGGGGCATCAAGACGGAAGAGGAGAGAAAGCCTCTGATCGACGTTATGGAAACGAAGGACGAAGTTCACGTCATCGCCGAGATGCCAGGGGTTGACCGAACGGACGTGCAGCTCGAGACGACCGAAAGCAGACTCGATATCACAGCCCAGAATGAGTCTCGAAAGTACAGTGAAAGCGTTGAGCTTCCGGTCAAGGTTGACCCGCACAGCGCGAAAGCAACCTATCGAAACGGTGTCCTTGAAGTTAAGTTAAAGCGCGTCCAACCCGAAGAAGAGAAGTCGCACATTAGCGTCGAATGAAGAGGCTTGCCCTCTTCACATTTTCTTTTTGATCGCGTTAGGTAGGGCGCTAACGTCGCGAAGCACCAAATCAGGCCCGGCACGGGTCAGCAATTGACGCGTTGCAAAGCCGCAGAGTACTGCAGCTGTTTTTGTTCCCGCTCTTTTCCCCATAAGGATATCCTCAACCATATCGCCAACGTAGAGCACCTCTGAAGCGGCGACGTGCGCGCGTTCTATTGCCATAAGCAAGGTTTCCGGTGCTGGCTTCCCGTGCTCGAATCCAACGTCGTCGCCAAACAGTGTCGTATCGAAGTGCGACTCAATTCCCTGTTCACTGATTTCACGGGTCACGCGTTCTCGGCTCCCGCTGGACACCAGGCCGAGCTTCAAGTTCATCTCTTTCAGTTCACGCAAGGCGCGGGTCGTTCCTTTATAGAGCACGCAGTCCTTCTGGTGGCTCGCATAACAATTCATCCACGTCTCATCTGCGGCGGCCCAGTCGTCTTCGCGTATCCCCAGGTGCAGGTAGTAATCGTGGTAGTTCGGTCGGCTCTGTTCTCTGAACTCCTCGAGGGTCACTTTCGGCAGGCCGAAGGCTTCCATGACGACTAGGTAGCTCTCGTATGTGGGGATGACTGAATTATAAAGCGTCCCATCCCAATCGAACATCACCGCTTTGAGCACGGGATCACTCCTGCGCCGGCTTTTCGTTCAGGGTCGCAAAGCATTTCCATAGCGCTTTGTTGTCGTACTGAGTAAGCCGCTGTTCGGTGAGCTCTGTAAGCGTATTGTTCGCGAGTGCGTCATTTATTCGTGCTTCTGAAAGGCGCAGTATGTGAACGTTGTGCCGAACGCGCGCTTCAGGTGAGCGCTTGAGTTCTATAAGTGCGTCACGCGGACGGTGGCCCGCACAAAACGTGCAGTTACACGCCCATTCGTTGAGCCTGTTAGCTCGCACAAGCCTGCCTTGTGCTGTCAAGACTGAGCCGTACGCTAGTCCGGCGATAACGGCGCTAGAGCCGTCTGCTGACGTCACGTTCGCGTACGCAAGAAGCTCGAGTACGTTCAACGCACTTCCTCCTGAGGCGTGAAATTGCGTTTCCGCAAACTCGCGTGAGAGTTGACGGTATGCACTGAGCACCTCAAACTGCCGTAACCGATCTTCCGTGCGGAATTTCGCCAGACGAGAAAACAGGCCAAATCCTGCAGAGAGCTTGGTCAAATCCGCGTTTAAAGCTCTTTCGAAAATATGAAGCGCATCTCGGTACGTGCCGACCTCGAAGCCCGCGTACAGCAAATCAGGCCGTTGAGCGTTCTCGCGAGCCCACAAAGCAGCTTCTAAGCTTGTTTCGATCGCCTTCAAGCGATCTGCTTCATTGTGATTCCAGTACGGCGTTGTGAAATCGCCGTTTGCTGGCACGTTGAGGGTCATAAGTCCATCAGTCCTTTCGCTGATGAGTTTTTCCTGCAAAAGGAGCACCCTTTCTCTCGTTCGCAATTCGGGCTTTTTCGCATACGGCTGCGAGAAAAAGTTGCCGCTATGAATAAAATGGTGTGGTGTGCACGCGCGATCGTGCGCGTACGCCTTGGCAAAGGTTGTGTTATCGAAGGACAAAACGACGGGGTCGCTCAGCCCACGCAGCTTCGGGACAAAAGTACGGTAGAATTGGAAAGACTTGATCGACATTGTGTCTTTTTTGTGAGAAATAGGTCCTCAAGGTTTCGGCGCACGGGTATAGCTTATATCTAGTTGGATTCATATAAAATTGGTGACGTTTCATGCCAGATGGATTTATGGATTCGGAGCGAATACGCGAGATTGTACGATCAAGCAAAGACTATCTTCAGATAATCTACCAGAACGACACGAAACTCATGTTGAAGGTACACAACGAGCCTGCTATTGAGGTCAAAGTTGAAGACGAAGGAACCACGGTTTCTGTTGATATCGTGGAACCCGAAAGACTCGGCCAGTTGGTTCAACAGTTTCGAGACCTAATGGCGTGAGTGCAATAAGCGAGCGAAGAAATGATTAACAATGCACTCTCAGCGCTGAAGACCTTCGGCGTTGCCGCGCGTGCGCTTGATGACGAGGGTTTGACCATCGAAATACGCAATCGGGGTAATCCCGCGGTTGCTATCGGGCATAACGCACACTCACTCGTGCTGGACAAGGTCTATGGTCCAATAAAAGTGAGAAGCTTCAAAGAAGTTATCGAATTGGTTGGGAAACTGGCGGCCGGAACATAGGAGGACATGTCACGAGACTAAGCGCTTTTTTGGTGTATTTCCTTGGGACACTGCTCGTAATCGCAGGGGTGTTCGTGCTTCTTTCGCAGCTAGGGATCCTCAACCTCCTTCTTAGTACTTTAAATATTCCTGTTATAGTTCTGTTTGCACTCGTTCTTATCATCGTCGGAATCGTTTTGATTCGGGGCGCAACACTGATCGGCTACAGTCCCAATCACCAAAGAAAAGAGCGCAATGAGATAGACTATAAGGATGTTACCTACGAAGATACAGATTCGTGGGATTATGGCAAGCGATACTGATCGCCCGTGTATTGCGCGTTTCAAGACACGTTTATGATGTTCTCGTAGTACCTGATTTTGTCATTAATGACGCGTTCAAATTTCTTATACTCGCGTATTACGCCAATCCACATGAGCCCGTAGCACAGGGCAATCGAAAGAAGAAGCGTTCCGCCGGCTAGTATGTAGTTATTGCTTCGCACGAGCAGGGCGTTGCCGTTCAGGTATTGTGCAGTCATTAGGACATAAACGGCGAGCAGAATACCCGCAACGCCACCCCACATCGATTTTATGTGCCATATATGGCGTTCGTGGCGTTTTTCCATTTTTCGAAGATCGAGCTCAAGAATTCGACTGTACACGTCGTGCTTGTTGACTTCGACATATCGATCGCGCGTGCGCTGCGTGCTCATATCCTCCTGGTTGCGTAGTAGATGCCAACCATGAGCGCCACTGCGATAATTCCGACTATTGCTGCACCTATCAGTGTGGGATCGGCACCGCCACCTCCCGTTTGATTCGCTGAAGCCGTCGGGATTACTGTCAGCGATGGCGTCGCACTTGCCGTTGGCGTCGGCGTCGCACTTGCCGTTGGCGTCGGCGTCGCACTTGCCGTTGGCGATGGTGTCACACTTGCCGTTGGCGTCGCACTTGCCGTTGGCGTCGCACTTGCCGTTGGCGATGGTGTCACACTTGCTAGAGCGGTTTGTTGTCCCTGCGAACAAAGCACTGTTGACGAAGCTATCGTCATAGAAATGAGCAAAAACAGCACTATAACGCGTGAGATGTGAATTCTAGGCCCTCCTGTGCTTAATGACACCTATGGGTTTCTAACGTGAATATAAATAAGTTTTCTGCATCGGGGCACAAAAACTGCTGAATACGGCAGCGTCTATCAAACAAAAAAAATCTCGTTAAAAGAAAGCTTCCTGAGATTTTCGAGTTGGCTGCACCAAAAGCTCAACTTGCTAAGGAGGGGCTGAATTGTGTTTATGGGTTTTCGATCGCTTAATTTGTAGAAACATATGGTTAGAGTATGGTTCGGGAGGTCGTCGTCTCTGTGAGTGTACGGGCCTTTGGTTATGACTGAGAAACATCGACGCTAGAGATTGAGTTTTGTGATTCAAGCGTTTATCAGTATGCGCAAGTTTCCGAAGAAGTCTACAACGGTCTCATGAACTCGCCTGGATTCGACCTCGAAAAAACCGATCTGAAGTATTCTAACGAGCACATCAAGGGGAAATACAAGCAGAAGACCATTCGGAGGCCGCGCCTAAATCTTTTCAAAGGCATTTTGGAAACGTAACCCGATTGTGCTTAACTCCCGTTATCCGTTTGAAAATCTTCACTAGCTGACGATTTGTGACGCGCTAGAAGAGTGTTTTTGTCATATACGGGCCCTCAAGGCCATAGCCCTTGATTTTATAGTAATCACGGACCCCCATTGCGCTATTTACTGCGATCCTGTGCATCCCAGCATCGGTTGCGATGCGTTCAGCAGTTCGAAGCAGTTCAGTTCCAAATCCGCGATGTTGCCACTTTTTTTCGTGCCGCTCGCCTAGCATTGCCAAACTTCCGTATACGCGTAACTCTCTGACCAGCCCCGTTTCTGCGGTTATTTCTGGCCTGTGCGACTTGTACGGAAGACGTAGCCGTGCGAAACCGATAAGGGACTCTGTATCGCCAAGCAGGCCGACGCTTGAAATAAAGTACTCAACGCCCTTGCAGGCTCGATATTTTTCAACCCGTGTTTCGACTTCTTCCACTTGGTAAACGCCTCGAAGACCAACCTCTCGGCAACGTATGCAGCTGCAGTCGCTCCCGAGTTCGAGCAAGCGCCTCTTGGCCAGCTCCCGTAAGTTGCCCTTTTTAACGCCGCTTACGATTCGGTGAGCGGGGATATCTCTCTGCACGCGCTGCAGTCTCACCCATACGGGGAGCAGCGCTTTGACTCGTGCAACCAGCTCAACGGCGTCGCGCAGATCAAAGGCGATGTAATCACCGCGCTTCCACAGCTCGTGCAAGGCCGTCCCCTCTGTGACAAGCGTTGGGTATACCTTAAGGTAGTCTGGACAAAACCGCCCGTCGGTGAACAACTCTCGAAACATTTTAAGATCAGATTCAAAATCGGAGCCTGGCAGTCCAGGCATGATGTGGAACCCAACCTTCAACCCGCTATCGCGGCACGCCCGATTTGCTTCCACCGCATCGGCGACACTATGTCCTCGTTGGATGGTTGCCAGGATTTGATCGGAGGTACTCTGGAGGCCGAGCTCAACCTTGGTCCCTCCTAGCGACAGCATATCGTCGACGTGATGTTGTTTTGCAAAATCAGGCCGTGTTTCAAACGTCACTCCGACGTTTCTCGTTAGTGCGCGCGCATTTGCCGAGAAGACATCGCTTAAGTGATGAGAGTCAGCGGTGAGCGCTCGAGGGAAATCGTTCATCGCTTGTATGCACCGCCGTACAAACCACTCTTGATAATCGCGGGGACGCGCGGTGAACGTGCCCCCCATGACGATCAGTTCTGCCTTGTCAGTGGGATGTCCAATCTGGCGTAACTGGTTGAGACGGGCTTTAACTTGCCTGTAAGGGTCAAAGCCGTGTTGTATCGCACGCTTTGCTGCGGGCTCAAGACCGGTATAGCTTTGGGGCACGCTAAATTCAGGCCCCCCAGGACACGGCACACATTTGCCGTGAGGACACGGATAAGGGGAAGTCATAACTGCGATGACTGCGACGCCTGAAGCTGTTCTCGTTGGCTTCCGTTGTAGCACGTCAGTCAGTTTGTATCGGATTTGGGTCTCTGCTGCCCCGTAGATTTGCGCGTTCGTCAGCAGTGAGGAAAAACGGTAGCGCCGCGCTATTTCCATTTTTGCCTGCTGCAAATTCTGACGTGTGACCTGGCCCTTGAGGATACCGTCGATGATTTGTGCACAGCCGTCAGCGAGTTGCTGCTCCATATAATATCACTTAGGATTAACGCGGCGCGAGTATTAAATGCTCGGTCAGTGCAGCAGACTTCACTCGAAGCGCCGATGCAAGAAACAAGCCGTGAGCGACAATCACGCGCCGACTGAGCTCCAGAGCTCCCGGTGAGCGAATCGACTAAGCTCCATTCGGACGGTGGGCTCAGGCGACTCGTCGGGGTATCCAGTAGGAAGCATGAGTACGGGACGAATGTCCAGCGGTATTTTCAATGAGCTTGAAACGCGTTTTTCGTCGAACGCGCCTATCCAGCACGTTGCGACGCCCAACGCTTCCGCCGCGAGTTGTATATAGCAAGCAGCAATAGTGGCGTCTTGGACTGCGTAAAGCTCAGCACGTTGTCCATACGCTTTCCGCGACCGCGCTATATTGGCGCAACCGACGAGCACTACCGGGGCCATAGCGACAAAGAATTGTCCGTAAGCCGCCTCGGCAAGCACGTGCTTCATATTGGGGTCGCGCACGACAATGAAGTCACGCGCCTGCAGGTTACCAGCAGAAGGCGCGAGCCGTGCTGCTGTGAGGAGCTTGTCCAGCAGCGCGTCGCTGATAGTCTCTCGCGCGTACCGTCTCACAGAGCGGCGCCTCTGCATGACGCCCGTTAATGTGTCGTAATCTGACGCTACCATGGAAAAGGGTTATTAGACTAATGCATATTAATATACCCAAGCTTGGAGTGAGAATATGAGAATTTCGATGGATTTGGAGCTGCAAGACACGCCAGGCCAGCTCATATACGTATTAACGCCCGTGTCTGACCTCGGCGGCAACGTCATGAGCGTCGTTCACCATCACGATAAGAAAACGTTTCGCAATACGGTGCCCGTTTCTGTAATCTTTGACGTCGAAGAACACAAGCTCGAAGAGCTTCAGAAACGACTTGAAAAGAACGGCGTAACGGTCGTGCGGATAGGTAAAATGAGGCTGCGCGCCAGGACACACATCTTGCTCATTGGGCACATTATTCATACTGACTTAAGGCACACGATCGATGAAATTGATGGCACGGGATTTGCTGAAGTTCAAGACCTTAGTCTATCAATGCCTGCCATCGACGGTCCTTCGTCAGCCGTTGTCACGATAATGGCTACCGGAAACGAGGAACTGAAAAAGGCAGTCGAAATTCTCAAAGATATCGCTCAGCGTAAGGATCTGCTAGTTATCGTACCAATAGATGAGAGCGGAATATCCGGAGGTCTGAGCAATGCAGAATAGCACGTCTGTCTTTAAGCTCTCCATTATTGGATTTGGTGCCGTAGGACAAGGAGTCGCAAAGGTCGTGCAAAACGTGCCTCAGTTAAAAGTCGTGGCCATCGCTGATTCAAAAGGGGTTGCGCTGATGCCTGATTTAGAGGACGTGCTTGCGCGTAAACGAGCGGGCCAGCCCATCGCGAATTCGGATCTAACGGCGCTCGACGTCATCCGAACTGTTGAACACGACGTTGTCGTGGAGGTAACCCCTACGAATATCGATGACGGGGAGCCGGGCTTGACGCACGTGCGTGAAGCGCTTAAAAACAAGCGAAATGTTGTTACCTCAAACAAAGGCCCTCTGGTCGCCGCCTTTAGCGAGTTAACGCACCTTGCTCGTACACAGGGGGTGGCGCTGCGGTACGAGGCGACCGTTGGCGGCGCGATGCCCATAATCAACCTCATACGCGACACTCTTGCGGGTGCTCGAGTGCTCGGCATACGGGGCGTGCTCAATGGCACGTGCAATTACATCCTCACTCGAATGGCCGAGGAGGCGCTCGATTACGATCAAGTCTTGAGCGAAGCGCAAGATATGGGTATAGCCGAGGCGGATCCAACATATGACGTGACTGGCATTGACACCGCCTGTAAGGTTGTCATATTGGCAAACGCATTTTTTGATCGTAACGCCACATTTGCTGACGTGAACGTAACCGGCATTGATCGGATCACGCAGGATGCGCTACAACTTGCGCGGCAAAGAGGCTTTGTCGTGAAACTCATCGGCGACGTTCAGGAGCTCACGGTCTCTCCAAAGTTGATTCCGCTAAGACATCCGCTCAACGTCAGCGGTACGCTCAACGCCGCTTCAATTCTAACCGATACGGCAGGCGAGATCACCGTCGCCGGAAAAGGCGCAGGCTCGATTGAGACGGCAAGTGCAATATTGAGTGACATTCTGAGTATAATGCGGAGCCGCGATTAATCGCTTCGCGATGCGTCGAGATTGCGCGCTGATGGTTACTTGTCACTCGGACTAGGCGAGCTGTGTTGCGCGACGGGCTGCTCTTGCCCCCTTTTTACGAGCGAAGAAATGGCGATGCCCGTCAGAGCGATTACGATAGCGCCGGCAACTGAAAACAGGAGCATTTGGAAGCCAGTGATAATCTCAATACTCCTCGAAGTCTGTATTATGAGAATGTCTGCGGGATTAAGCACTGGAACTGGCCTTCCTCCAAGTGCCAATATAAGGATACTTGCGCTCCACAGGATCAGACCGGTCGATAATATGAAGAAGGGAAATTCCACGTATCGCCATGCGTGTTTTTCGTCGCTTAGATAAGCGTCGATTATCCGGCCGATAGTCGCGATGACCCCCGCTGCAACGAACCACCACACGCTGGTGTTAATAAAGACAGCTGCAGTGAACACGCCGCCATAAGCAGCGAAGTTCAGACTCAAGGTCGTGATAATGCCCTGTGCAGCTCCGATTATCCCCAGTGCGAGGGCCACCATATAAGTCACGAACGAGATGTTGCCTCCGTAAAATGAAGACTTCACACTTTGAGCAACGCCTTCGAGAACGTCGTCGAGGCCAAGCCCTCGAAAGAGAAGATACACGCCGATGAATGCGCTTATCACAATTAGCGCACCCTCAGGGTGCCCAACAAAAGAGAGTATGGCAAATAATAATAATATGAGTCCGACTGGTATGAAAATCGCGTTCGCAATCTTCGGATCCTCGAAGAGTTTTTTGATCGTGTAATATGTACTTTCGAGGCTTTCAGACTGACGCATGATCACGCGTTTCACGCCGTCGAGTTTTATACGGGATTGAACGATGGGGAGTATAAACTCGTCTTCTGCGCCGTCGGAGACGATGATGACGCTAGTCGCATTGACCTTGCTGAGGACACGGTCAAGCTGCTCGGAGAGGATCTGGTCTGATTTTAATCCGACATCTTCGTTGCCTGATATGGACGCGAGCTCCGCTTCGATCCCTTGTGACTTTAAATCATCATAAACGCGGATGCCTTCAAAAATGGCGTTTACGTCAGAATCTTCAGGGTCGCTCAGTCCGAGCTGTAATGCCGCGTTGACATTGTCAGCCCGTCCAATAATCGGGCCTTGAAGGTGGGCTTTTGATCCCAGATCGTTGTCGCGATCAACGCATAAGACTAGTTTCATTCTTGCCTGCACGAAGTGCGAAGCCTATAGAAGACCGGAGCGCTGGAGAAGGAGAAGATCATCTGTCTCGAGTTTTTGCCCGTCCTTAAACATTGCGTAAACTTCCTCTGCTCGTTTAAGCACGTCGACCTTCTCGCGGGACTCGCGAGCCTCTTTGGTCCGCTTTTTAAGACTCGATATGATCTTGTCGTAGTCTCTTAATTCCTTTTCCATTTTGATGTACTTCTGATGCTGCTCGTCAGCGCTCTCTTGCGCGCGCACAAACTCTTTGTGGGCGATGTCCGCTTCGGCACGAACCTTATCTGCTTCCTTGAAGCATTTGAGCATCTTTTCGTGGCACTCCTGCGCACGGTCTGCGTTATCCGTAAGCTGCTTGTGGAATTCGCTTGCTTCTTCCCGGAGTTGCCGTGCCTTTTCCAACGCTTCCTTGAGTTCAGTGTTGCTTTCAAGCTCGACCCGCTTCTTTCTGTACTCCTCCCAGAGGTGGGCGATATGATCCACAAGCTCGCGCTCTTTTTCCGTGCTTACAACTTCTGTCTGCTGCTTAAACTCAAGATGGTCAATTTCGCGCTTGAGCTCGCTTAGCGAAAGCCCGCCTGCGACGCGAAACTTTCTCTTAATTTGGTCCGCTTTCGCGAGAAGGTTGTTCGCCGACTCATTGAGGCTGTCTCGCTTTTCCTTATTCTCTGAAACGAGTTTGTTGAACTCATCTCGCTTGTCTTTGGACTGCTGCGCGCTGTCTATCAGTGCTCGGGTCTTCGCGTTCAACTCGTCACGTCTCGTGGCGAACTGACTTGCTTCTGCGTTAAGCCGGTTACGCTCAAGCTTCGAGACTTCGGCTTCCTTTTTTAGCAAGGCTTTCTTTTCTTGCAACTCTCTCAGCATGCACTCCTCTCTTGAATATCGGCAGTATTAGGGTGAGATCCTTTTTCATGATGATGATGTCTGCAATATCGTACAGAACTGGGCTTGCGTTGAATGCTATGGAAAACCCGGCAGCTTCAAACATTGAGATGTCGTTTGCGCCATCTCCGATCACAATGCAGTCCTCGGGGCGTATCCCCTCCTTCTTGGCAATCGCCTCGAGAGCCTCTTTTTTGGAGTTTTGGCGTACGAGCGGTCCTACAACTTCTCCTGTCAAAACTCCGTCCTTTATGATGAGCTCATTGGCGATCAGACAATCAATTTCGAGTTCTTGAGCCACCCGTCGGGCAACGATGGTAAACCCTCCAGAAACCATTGCGATCTTGTACTCTTTCTTGAGCTCCCGTATGAGCTCTTTGGCCCCTTTCATGAGAGGGATATCTAAGGCGACTTTTTTGACCTCCGCTACCTTCAGACCTTTTAAGAGCTTTACGCGTTCTCTCAAGGCCTCTTCAAAATCCATTTCCCCCCTCATAGCGCGCTTTGTGAGCGCCACCACAAGGTCTCCGACATTGGCCGCCTTCGCCAATTCATCGATTGTTTCGCCATCGATGAGCGTGCCGTCCATATCGAAAACGATCAGTATTGCACTTCCGTTGCAAAATAATCTACCAAGCGGGGAATTGATAAGCCCCAAGCTCATGGCTGAAGCAGTATTCTACCTCCTGGTAGTTACTTTTAAACTCTACCACATCTTTTTTAACCTTTTCGGGTGCTTCGCCGTTAAGCACGCGTGCGACGAGTCCCGCTACAACTTTCATCTCCGACTCTTTCATTCCTAGTCGTGTTAGTTCTTGCGTTCCAAATCGAATCCCTGAAGGATTTTCTGGAGCATTATGATCGTCCCACGGTAGTAGATTTTTGTTAGCAATGATGTTCGCCTTTTCGAGAGCAACCGCCAAAGCACTTGCGCGCCCCACGTCTAGTACGATCTGATGAGATTCTGTGAACCCTTTGTCAGGACACAGCACGTTGAATCCGAGGTTGTAGAGCGCCGCACCGAGCGTCTGAGCATTCTCGATCGTCTGCTGCGCGTACGCTTTCCCGAATTCAAGCATTTCAACGAGTGTGACCGCTAGACCCGCAATGTGATGGAGGTGGTGATTGCTTACGGTTCCCGGAAACACCGCATCGTCGATCGCGTCGGCCAGCGCGCGCGTCGAAAAGATTATGCCGCCTTGAGGCCCAGGAAACGTCTTGTGCGTTGAACCGGTCATCACGTCAACTCCCTCGTCGAGAGGGTCCTGGAACTGCTCGCCTGCAATGAGGCCGAGCACGTGCGCGGAATCGTACACGATTGCGGCGCCGACTTCACGTGCGGCATCGCACGCTTCTTTGATTGGGTGGGGGAAGAGAAACAAGCTCGCCCCAAAGAGTATAATTTTGGGCTTCTTTTCATAAATCGTAGCGATCATCGCGTCGCTGTCGATATTCATCTCTTCGTAGTCAAAGGGATGTTTGACAATTCTAAGGTGGCGGATGCCCGCAACGGACTTCGTCCCGTGGCTTATGTGGCCACCGTGTGAGGTGTCAAGCGCCATTAACGCATCATTCAGATTTGAAAGGGCAAAAAACGCAGCGATATTCGCGTTTACGCCGGAGACGGGTTGGACGTTGACGTGCTCAGCCTTGAAGAGTTTGAGCGAAAGGTCGATGGCGTGCTGCTCCACCTCGTCGATATACTTGACGCCTTGGTAGTACCGCTGGCCGACCTTGCCTTCGGCGTATCGGTGGCCAAAATCAGATGCCAAAAGTTGGCGCACGGCAGGACTGGTAATATTTTCACTCGCGATTAAAGGGAGGGACTCGCTGAACCACTTATGATGTGCCCTCACCGATCGCGTTATGTCCTCGACGTGCATGGCATCTAGACATTATGCGTGCCTATAATAAACCTTTCTCAGCTAGGCAACCCACAGCAAGATCGAATTCGATTTTAAAGACGCCAAAAGACGTTACTATTTATATCCCGCATTTGATATGTACGCTGCAGAGGTCAGTGTCGAAAGCTCCAAGGTGTTCGCGATGAAACCTTTCCGCAAATCTCTGCTCATCTTTCTTGCGGCCGCCACACTGCTCGTCGTCGTTTATAGCTTGGTCTTCCTCTTCTTGATGGCCAGTGCTGAAGGCAGGTCTTATACAATAGTCGACGCCGTCTACTGGGTAATCGCGACGATGACCACGCAAGGTCTAGGAGACATCGTCTTTGTGAGCAGTGCTGGCAGGATGTTTGCAGTGCTTGTGATGCTTACCGGAATCATCCTCTTCTTTGCAATCCTGATCCCTCTCGTCGTCACGCCCGTGCTACAGAGCGTTCGGGGATCGGTGCCGACGAAGTCGAAGGCCCAGGATCACGTTTTGATCGTAGGCTATAATACTATGGCAGAAGCGATTATCGAAGATTTTGAAGAGCGGGGGTTACCGTATCTCGTTGTTCACGACGACAGGGAAGTGGTTGAGGCCCTGGTCGAACGAAAGATCCCGTGCATATTGGGGGATCCCGCCGATGAAGTGACTCTGCGAAACGCTCAGATAGAGCGCGCACATAAGGTCGTTCTAAATCAGAGCGATGAGAAGAATGCCATTGTCGCGCTGGCGGCAAAGAAGCTTACACGAGCGGATATCATTGGTCTTGTTGACGACATGTCGAATGCCGTATACTTGCTCTATGCGGGTGCTGACAAAGTCGTATCGCCTAAACAGCTCCTTGGCATCGATATTGGCCACAAGGCCGCAATGCCGATTACGCACCGGCTTGTTGGCACAACTCCCTTGATCGGCTCTTTGCGGATTTTTGAGCTTCCAATTCTTGGAGAGAGCGGTATCAACGGGTTATCGATCGAAGAAGCCAAGATACGTGAGCGAACCGGTGCCACAGTTATAGGCATGTGGAAGCGCTCAAAACTCACCTTCAATCCAGCGGCCTCTGAAATCATCACGGACACCACAGTGCTTTTGCTCATCGGCACAAAAAAGCAACTCGATGCGGCAAAGGAACTCTCAATGTGTCGGCTTGATGGCACGTACTGCGCGATCAGGGGGCACTATATCGTCGCAGGGTACGGCGACGTCGGAAAACGGGCATCCAAGGTGCTGCGGTCAAACGGTATTGAACACATCATCATCGATAAGCACCAAGGTGACGTGGTTGGAAGCTCCGCCGATATGACAATCCTTAGGCAAGCAGGGATTACCGAAGCATCTACACTTCTCGTCACGGTCAATAATGACCTGGATGCAATCTATACAACATTAGTCGCACGAAAACTTAACCCTCAGATTGACATTATCTGCCGCGCAGTGCGCCCGCGAGCAGTTGAAAAGTTGTATCAAGCTGGAGCAGACTATGTAGTGTCCCAGTCCGTTGTAGCTGGCCAAGTCTTGCTGAAATTTGTCGATCCCCGACCGCGTGGCACGCAACTACGGGAGGTCCTGCTCTCAGAGGACATGAAGGTTGTTGAATATCCTCCTGGTCCGTCACTCGTAGGCAGAAGCCTCGAGGACCTTAAGATACGATCACGCACAGGGTGCACCGTTATCGCTGTCACTGCCAGTGGAGCAACCATACCAAACCCCGATCCGCATCAAGTTATCCCCGAAGACTCTTTTCTCACCGTCATCGGTACGCGAGAACAGATACGTGAATTCAGGCGTATCTTCGGATAGCTCTTTTGTGGACTCTATCGCAACGATCTCAGCACCGTTGCTAAACAAAGCCGCTAGCTTCATGCAGACTCAGATCTATGGTCTGTGGTATTCTAACGTGAGGAAACGGGTCAACCTGAACAGTCCACCTACTTGCACGCTAGTGGCGTCGTAGCCACGCAGCGACGAAGGATATGACGAACAGTATGACGAATATTACCACCACAAGCAAAACAGCACTCCACGCGATCCCAGCTATGCCAGACAGCCCGAGCAAGCCAGCAACAACTGCAATTATCAGAAAAATAATTGCCCAGTAGATCAAAGAGCCACGCCAAGCCATTGTTCCACCTCCACTGTTAAATCTTCGAAATCGTATATAAGCATTTTCTTATCGCTCTTTTGTCAAACGACCGCGCTAGAAGCGAAGAATAGAAGATTCGCCAGCGGATTACGGTACAAGCGGTACGCCATAACTGAACTCTTCAAACTCGAGGACATACTCCCACAACATCTGATCGATGCAAGTCGCTGTGAATGACGCGCTGTTTTGAGAGAGCGAGAACTCTTTGATTTCTGCTACCACCTCGCGATCGCATCTCCCGCAGTTATGCGGTCCCCGCCGTGTACCCCCTCCAACGGGATCACAGATGACCGTGGCAGTCTCGTGCGTCCCTTTCAGGACTTCCACTGCGGACCATAACCACGGGGGCCTATAAAGGCCCTTTTTCCAAAGCGCCTCAACCAGAGTGCCCTTTTGTACGTTGCATACGTTCAACGAGATGGTGTCTGCGTGCGGGGCAGCGTCGCGAACGGATCGAAGGGCATCTTCCAAGGCTTCCCGTTCTGTCAGAAAAGGCGGCTTGAGCAGCAGATAAGCCTTAACCGTGAAGCCGTTAGCGTGCGCGGCTTCAGATGCCCTGACAAAATCGCGAAACGAAAACCCTTTGTTAATGTAGTTGTTTCGGATGCAGTCATTTGACGTTTCAAGGCCGATAGCAACTTCAACGTGTTCGTTGATTCGAAAGATATCATCACAGATCTCAGGCGTGACGAATTCTGGCCGACTCTCAACGATAACCTTTGGCGTGCCCATCAACTCAGACAGGATCTCGTCTCGCACGTCGATCGGCACCTCGCTTTGATCAAGAAAACTGCCTGAAGTAAAGATTTTTACGATCTTAAACGCCTTGCCGTAATGGGCTATTACTTCGTGGAATTGCTTTTGAATATCGGAGGCTTGCGCGTCAGGATTCGAGTCGATAATATAGCCGCACATAGTGCAGCCTTCGCGACGGGCCCAAGAGCACCCTTTGGTCGTAAGAACCACCGTAAGGGAAGGCACGACGTCGCCGTTAAGCAGATCCCAGCCGGTCCAGGCAAATCGCGCATTGCCACGTGTGCGGCGGCCGTTCGTCTCTCGTCCAGACGTTCGCGGCACGCGCTTCCGAGCTCTATACTGTTTTTTCATCGCGACCCCATGTGCCGCACAACAACAGCGCCACCTCTTTTTGACGCTTGCATCTCCCAACCGCTCATCAGAGCTCTTCCGACTGCAATAACGCGATCGTTCACGACGATAACCTCATCGAAAGGCCGTATGCCCGGGTCGGCACTGAGCACACCGATCGCAAAAACCGTTCCTTTTGGTTGAAAGTCATCGATCTGCACGCAATAGCTACCTTCACGTGCGCGCAGATACCGTCTAGCGCCTTCGATCGTTAGGGCAAGGGTCTGGTACGTGCCAGTGATAGTCGCAATGCGCCGTCCGCGGTCCGAGGCATAGTAGGTCGGAAAAAGCCCGCGGATTTTTGGAATAGAGGGGAAGATAGCCTCTGACGCGTGCGGGCCAAATTGAAAATCAGCAAGATCCCGTATGTAATCAAACCGCAAATCGCGCCGCGCCGGAGAATACGCATCAATAAGCTCGTGCGTAACCGCGCTTAAGCGCTGGAGGGACGCAGAACTGAGGATGTTCTCATCGTTGACTGTGTGAACGACCTCGATTCCCAATGAAGCAGCGGCAGCATCACAGATCTGTCGATAGGGACCACTCACGTGTGCAACGACGCTTTCAAAGGCATTGGTCGAAAGATATTGCGTGAGGCGCTCGGTCACCCACTCTCTCTCGTCGCACGTCCACGTGCCGGTGACCGGTATGTCGTAATTGCTTGCAGGGTACATAATCTCGAGGCTGCGTGGAACAACGCCGATGGGCGATGTGATTATGGCCTCGTTAAGATACTGGCGCAGCTTGTCGAGACGTGCGAGAATAATCCTGTGAGACCGCGAGCGAGAGTACGGTTTTCGCGCAGAACACGGAAGCAGAAGGAGGATGCCATCTCTTCTCCGAAGGCGCTCGATGACGCGCTCACTAAACCGGCGTACGTCAGGCCTGTTCAGAGATTCTTGGGAACACGCGAGCAGCGTGGCCTTCCGCACGATCGGCGACCGCCGCTCAAAGTAACTGTACTCGTTGTCGAGCAATCGCAAAAGCGCCGTTAGTCCGGGGGCTGCTCTGCATCTCCCCTCCACAAGCTCCCGCAGAGTTCCGCGTTCGACATTCTCGGCTATCTTATTGAGCTCCGCTTTGAGGGCTTTTTTGTTGTGGTCAGATGCTAACGTCACCCTGTGCTCGAACGAGAGTTCCGACATGTTGGCGCCATTGCAGGCGTTGCAGAAACAGGGCCGGCGCGAAACCTCGTCAAAACGCCGTTCGCCGTCGGCATCGAGAAAGTACCCTTCGCGTGCCTTAACCTCTGCCATCACGGTATCAACAAGATCAACGCCCGCGTACACCAGCAAGCTCACGTTCGTTGGCGTTGCCAACGCCGGCACGTAAAGCGCTGAATCAGGATTTGCTAATGCTCTAGCTTCCAAGAGCGCTTTGGTCAGCCCTCGTGGATCATCGCGGAATCGCGCTGCGCCTGCGAGGACGACGACATCAGCATCGACTTGTTCGGCGCTCGTTCCTTCTTGAGCAGCGATGACCGTTACGTCGATTTCAGCTTTGTGAATCGTCAGTTCCTTTAGGAACTGAAGTTCTTCCTTAGACTCGAAGCTATGAGGCGTAAGGAGCTCTTCGCCTCGCCAGCTGAGCTTTCCTAAGCGGGCAGCACCGTCCCGGTGTGTTACCTCGAACAAGCGCGTCATGTTCCCTCACAAGGGTAAGAGCGTTGCGTAAGAGCTTAGCTCGACAAGGTCCTTGCGATTCCACCTATCATCATACGCGAAGGTTGCTTCAAGGTTTTTGGATCTGATTAGCTCTATCAGATTTCTTACAGCAGATTTGGTCGAGGCGTGATCTGGATCGGGGACTTCAGACTGGCCGATAGGATACGTTTCTGCGAGCTCTTGCGGATAAGGACCAAAAGGGGCCTTCATTAGTAGGGTCGTATCAAATTCCTGTTCCATGTCTCGGGTCTTCTTCCTGTTTGTCGTAATGAGCACTCGGCCGGTCAGTTCAAGGTTGTTAAGCTTTTTTGAGAAGCGCGCTACGTCCGGCCGTTCGGCAGACTCCGTGCTCGTGTAGAGAAAAGAACACTTTAGCGGTTCGATGGCTTCAAAGGACGCGCAGCTTTTTTGGATCGTTCGCAGGGCTTGCAAAAGCGCGGGATACCGGCACCGCCTTTCAACCAGCTCCCAGAGTTGCCCGTCAACTATCGCTTGCTTTATCGTTTTAAGCTCAGCAAATGACACCCAAAGGTTATGCTCGGCAAGTTCCCGTTCCGTTAGCTTGGGGTCTCCAGCTGCGCATACTGGACATGAACACGGCAAATAAGCTAAGTCGCTGAGTTGGTGAGTGCCGCTTGCCGTCAGATAGCGCCCGGCTCTCGCGTAGAGTGCGTAGGCGGCTGAGTCGAACAGGTCGCAGCCTAACGCTACTGCGAGAGCGAACATCATGGGATGTCCAGCGCCAAACAGATGAACGGGCTTGTTCAACGCCAATCCTGCCTTGCAAGCCATAATAACGTTGCTCAGATCAGAATACCGATAGGATTCCATAAGCGGAACGACCGCACCGATGGGGTAGACGTCGGCATCAAGCGTGCTGAGCAGCCGCGCGTGCTGTTCTCTCAAGTCGAGGTGCGTCGACCCTTGGATAGGCGCTGCTAAGAGCATTTCGGCTCCACAGCACGTCATAGCCTCCCGAATCCGCTCCAGCGTCACGTTGAGTTCTCTGAGTGCCCGTTCAAACGGAACGTCAGGGGGGGTAGGTATATCAATTGGAGTTCCGATGTCTGATCCTATGTCGCGCTGGAAAGCCACTATCTCTTCTGAGCGAACTTCTATTCTCCCATAGGTGGAGAGTTGAAATGATCCCGAATCAGTCATAATCGGCCCGTCAAATCCGAGCAACTGGTGGATACCTCCCGAGAGCGCCGCTTCCTTTAAACGGGTATTCCGGTAGACGATATACGCGTTTGTTATGAGCGCTACGGCCCCAAACTTACGCATCTCATCAGGTGCAACGAGCGCCGCGTTCGGGTTTACAACCGGCAGCAGGGCCGGCGTTTCGATCGGTCCATGCGGCGTCGTTAGCTTGCCAATACGCCCGAATACGTCTTTGTGCGTTATTTCAAATCGATCAGGCATCGCCACCTCGTGGCATGACGATGATCTCCCTGATGCGGGCATCGAAAAAGTTGTTCATGTGTGCTGGACGTATCACTACGGCAGTGTCAGAACCACTGCCCGTGCCACCGACGGCGATAATGTCTTCAATAGGTATTGCGCCGGCATCAGCTGCCATGATCGTGATCTCCACGCACACTTTGAGTCCGTGTCCGAGGAGGGAGCGGAGAGCTTCTGCGATGGTCTCAACGCGTGAAATGCCGCCGAACTTCCGAGAAATACTCCTTTCAACTCCTGAAAGCACGTGAGATTGGGTCAATACCGTGACTCCTTGCCTTTCGAGCATCGTTCGTTTTTCCGCGTCAAAACGCTGTGTGCCCTCTTGACTAAAGCCCGTATGGTGCGTGACAACGATCAGCTCTGCTTTGTTTTCGAGCGCAGCTGCAAATTTCACCGCGGTGGTACCTGTCGTGCTAGCTACGATAACGCGCTCGAGGCCGCTCCGGGCGATGTAGGCCGTGACGGCGTCGATGACATCGTCCGTGTTTTGAGGGCCGGGCCTCTCCAGATAAATAATTTGTTCTTTTCGCATTGCGCATCCATCTCTTAAGCCCACAAAGAGAAGCTCAGCGTCAGGACCCGCGGGTTTTCACCACATCTTTGAGGATTCCGAGCGTCTCTCTCGAGAACATATCGGCAATATCTCGTCCGATTGTCAGGCTTTCGTCTGGTTCGATGCCGAATGAGGTTAGGCTTGTGATAGCGACACCTTTAGGCGTGCCGCTTGTTGTGACGTTAATCCCAAGATGCATCTTCTCGCTGGCTATGCTTGCCGTCGCAATGCTCACGGTGAGCTTTTCGTCTGCAATGTAGAGATCATCACCAGATCTCGTCGTCTCAATGCCGTACATGTTGAGTACGGCTTGCGCGGAAATAACGAGTAATCGCTGTAATAGGTAGGATATGAACATGTTTCCAGGACTATCAAAGCGTTCAACAATGAGGTGGAGCACATCGTCGCCGGTTATTTTCATTTTTCCGCGAATATCCTCGCAGTCTTTCATGCGTTCTTCCGAGACGTCCATGCCACCCCGAAAAACGACAATGCAATCGCCGAGTATGCCGTAGTGTTTGTAACCCCACAATGGTTCTATTTGCGATCCATCGTAAAATACGGGATCTTCTATGACCTCAACGAGCATACCTCATAGTCTTTTTCTGCACTTAAATAGTAATGGTTGCAGGGTTAACAGATATAAGACTTCGAAACAAACCTAGTTGTGGTGAAGATTATTGGCTTTTCGTCTCTCAAAAAGACGCTACTGGCATACCCCTCGATGGAGCTGCTGCCGCTCGGACACAATCTGTCGCTTGGGGTAGGGCGGCGAACCTGCATCGGCAAGTGGCAGGCTGGCGTCTATCATCCGTGCGACAGCGTAGAAGTCCCGACGTGCGGGAGCTGCCGGGAGTTTAATGCCTGTGCAATCTGCACGGGGACGTGCTTGAAGGACGAAAAAACGTGTTTAGAGGAGCATGCGGTATACATCGCCATGTTCAGGCCCGACATTTTCAAGATCGGTGTAACGAAAGCCAGCCGCCTAACTGACCGGCTGCGAGAGCAAGGTGCCGACGTCGCTGCAGTAGCGGACTATATCTCGGATGGCGAACTAGCTCGAAGGCGCGAGCGTGAACTGCAGAAGCGTTACGGGATCAACGGGACCGTCCGCCATTCGCAAAAAATGCACGTTGACACTGAACTCGATTGGACAGCGTGGGAAGCAATGAAAGCTAAGATGGACGTTCACGATGAGATTAAGCTCCGCTATTTTGATTTGCCGCTCTGGATGCGGCCCTTGCCGGTGAAAGATATGCTCCTGGGCCGCGTCATTGGCGTAAAGGGGCGGCTCGTCGTCTTAGAAAAAGATGGGACTCTTTACGGCTTTGACCTCAATCACATCCTAGGCGCTGAGATATTTCCGATTAGAAGCTCAAAGAGGCAAATAGCGCTAAGCACGTCCTGAAGTCACTCTTTCAGATTCAATTGCTCGTAGTTTTTCGCTGTATCACAACCTCGTGCTGTTTTAATCATCGGGACATGCTGTTTTTGACAAGTTGATGGGCTGCTCGTAGAGGTGGTCACAGAAAAGCTGTGATTAAGCCGCCTGCCATTTTTACCCGCTCAGGGACGAAAGCAATAGCCTCGCCTGAGGACGTTCTCTCCAACGTCGCTCGATAAAGTCAGCAGGTAAGTCAAATTCACGCCAATGAATTCTTGGGCTGTAGGTGCCGCTGAATTGTCTCTCTACCGATCGATAATGACGATTCCAGCTTATTCTGGCTGGAAGTCATCCAGTGAATACTGGAGCAAAGAGGAGGGGTACGTTATGTGGGCGCCCTCAACTTTTGCAAATGGGGTAAGTTCGTGAGTCGCCGAACGAGAAGCGTTCAAAATATGCACAACCGTCCATCCAAGCGCCAAAAGATAGTCAGCGATAATCCGACGATGGCAACGCGTCCAAAGGACTTCAGCGCACATTAAGGCGACGGTTTTTTGTGTGGCAAGGGAGGTGACTTCAGTCAAGGCGTCAGAAAAAGCGTCAGTTAGCGCATAATCCGCATAGTTCTTGAAACTTTTCACCCTCCACGCAGTGTTTGGCGAATCTGTCGACGTCTGCGGTCTGAAACCCCCAAGTGCTTCTCCCATCCAGCAATATTGAATATTTGACCGCGGTAGCTCATATTCAAGCACTTCCTTGTTGAAGTGAGGATTAGCGAGTGAGTGCGGATGGCTGCGCACGTCGATTACCGTTCGAACGGCATAATGCGATAAAACCGAAATGAATTCCTGTTGCGATCGATTCGAATGCCCCACGGAGTAGATCACCATCATCAAGCTCCGCCTGTACTACTAGTTGTGCGATAAAGATTCTTTGCATTTGCTCTTAAGGAGCCTGCATTCATTGACAGGATAGACTGCAGATCACGCGTAAATCAGTCGCACAACCAGCTTGGAAGCTCGCAAATCTTATATCAGTGGCGCGCTCATCAGTTGTACGAAATATCAACGGCTTCTAAACCCACGGAATAAGTAGTGAAAGCCTCTCTGCGGCGGCCACGCTTGTCTGCGGCAGAAGTCGTGAGGTGCGAAATGGGAGTTGCGTATGAAGGTGCCAAACACCGAATTTAACAGGAAGAATTGCATTTGTGATAAAGGCGATTGTCTGACGTACACTGAGAACGCGCTAACTGATACGCTTTTTTGTGCTATCGGTAAAAGTCCGAAAAATCCACGACGCGTCAGATGTCCGTGTGGCGTGTGTCCCGTATTGGCAATGTTTGACCTCGGCGATGCCTACTACTGTATAGAAGGCGCAGCTAAAAAGTAGCGAAGCTTTTTTAACGCCAAATGTCGCCGGATACAGCGCGGAGCGATCAGCCCTTGATCGACTCCAAAAAGACATCTGTCGAAGAGAGAAATCGGGCAATTGTGCTGCGTAACTTTCGAGCATTCGATTCAGGCGATTTGCGGACGCTCGAAGAGACAACTGCGCCGAGTTTTGTCGATCATAACCCTCTGGAGGGTCAGTTGCCGGGTGTCAAGGGCACGACGCAAGCCAGTGCGATCTATCGTACGGCCTTTCCTGATGCAAAAATCTTCGTCGAGGACACGATCGCAGAGGCTGATAAGGTGGTCATCCGATGGTCAGGATACGCGACACACAAGGGGCCTTTCTTAGATGTCGCTGCCACTAACAAACGGGTGACTCTGCAAGGAATTACCATTTTCCGCGTCGTGAAGGGGAGAGTCGCGGAGCAGTGGGGCGAGCTTAACTTGTTAAGTATCCTGCGACAGCTTGGTGCCTTTAGTCTTGACCGGTGATTGCAGGAGTAACGCGCGATAGAAGCGGTAATCCTGACTGCAATAGAGAGAACAGCTATATCACCTCCACCACTAACTTCGGTAACACACTTCGTGGAGGGAGTTTAGATGACAGTCGAAGAAAACAAACGATTAATGAAAACGTTAGATGTCGCGTGTTGCTTCTAAATAGCTACCATTGAATTTGGGCTAAGCGAACTCCCATGTCAAAAGCTTTTTGACAATCTTTTGGAAATTCTTCTGTTCGTCTCTTTGCTTTCTCTTGGACATCAAATAATGTTGACTCATACTTAGAATAATCATCAAATTGATAGGTATCGGTAACAAACAGCGATTCCGATTCCCCGAAGATCCTCTTCATTAACATTTCAACAATATTGAGAGACTGATCATAGCCCATCAGTTTCATCCGGTCTTCTTTCGCACCCATCGTGTAAATTAAACCCGTCTTGATCCTCCTCTTAAAAAGCGTTGAGTGGTTTGGATCATACACCAAGTACGGGAATATCAGCCGTTCCATGAAGGATCTCATCTCGCCGGTAGCTGTTCCTAGGTAGATGGGAGAGCCCAAGATAATGGCATGAGCTTCCTCAGCTTTTTTGAGAATTGGTGTCAAATCATCGTTTACAGCGCACCTGCCATAGCTTTCGCCATTTTTCAACTTGCAGGAAAAACAACTTATGCAGCCTTTAAAATTGAGTTTATAAAGATGAACGAGTTCGGTCTCTGCTCCCTGTGAAGCTGCTCCTTCAAGCGCATTGTTTAATAGGGTCGCGGTATTGCATTTAGTTCTCGGACTTCCGTTAATTGCTAGCACTTTCACAAACATTGCGTCTCCCTTATAGCGATTTAACCTTTTGTTTATATGAGCGTGTATCTGAACGTTGACTTAAACTCACATGCCGTGCTTTTTGCTGACGTTACACCGCCTCAAACCGGTGTTTGAAAGCCACTCTTCCGAAAAGCTTGATCGTTAGCTTGATCGTTAATCCGAAGGATGAAACGGAAATACTAAGTAGGGAGTGACTGCACCTAGCAAGGATGAAAACCATCGACGTCGTTAAGCTGCTCGTATCTCTCGCCGTGCCTTTGATGGCCGGGTTCGGGTCTACGGTGTTCACGATCAACTCAATCCCTACGTGGTATGCTTCGCTGAACAAGCCTTGGTTCAGCCCTCCAAACGTGGTATTCGCTCCGGTCTGGACGACCTTATACGTACTGATGGGTTTGGCGTTGTTCCTCATATGGCGGTCGCAGCGAAGTCGTACGCGGGATATGGGGATCGCTCTTTTTGCGGCACAGCTTGCAGTCAACGTTATCTGGACGTTCGCGTTTTTTGGATTGCAAAACACACTCTACGGCTTGCTTAGCATTATCCCGCTGTGGATTTTGATTGCCGCTACTATCTATCAGTTCTACAAAGTTGAAAAGTGGGCGTCATACCTTTTGGTGCCTTACATTGCGTGGGTGAGCATCGCCACTGCCCTGAATGCGGCGGTCTACCTGCTGAACCGCTGAAGAAACCCTTGAGCCAGATTAAAGAAGAAAAAGATGCTATTTTTTTAATAGACTCCGTCTCAGCGAGGCGGAGGTCATTTAGGTTCACGCCAGTTTTGGTCTTTAAACAGCTATTGTTCCCCTAAGACGCAACTTAGCGTTTTGAACAAGTGAGTCACTCGGCTACGCATTCAGCGCGTCATTTCAAATTGCGGCACATTTTGTCTTGATCTCAGTTGTTAAGACAGTTGCAACACTACACCCTAGCGTCGATATGCATCGACCTGCGCCGATATGGCGGAACGGCTACGCAGCCGCCTGCAGAGCGGCTCATCCCGGTTCGATTCCGGGTGTCGGCTTCGTGATTTCGCGACTGTTTATCCCAGGGGCAGCAACTCAAACTCTCGAAGTGGTACAATGACAGAGGGCGAGTCAATCGGGGATTTGTCGTTGCGGAAGTGCAGTTAACCACTCGTTATTGGGGGGGCTTGATGAAAGACACGGGAAGCGACTTCTGGGGAGGGAAAAGATGCTTGGTAACTGGGGGATATGGCTTTGGCGGTTCCCATTTGTGTCAGCAACTATTAGAAAAAGGAGCCAGAGTTTATGTGCTGGATCGCGAGACTCCAACTAATTCGTATTTGGTACTAACGGGACTGGCCAGTAGCATTCATTATATTTGCGGGGACGTGAGAGACCTAGAACTTCTTAAAATCAGTCTCGAACGCTTTGAGATTGATACGGTCTTTCATCTTGCCGCTCAACCGGTCGTGCCAATCAGCAATGTCCATCCGTATGAGGTACTTTCTGTAAACGTCATGGGAACATACTCTGTTTTGGAAGCAGTCAGAAATTCTACATGTGCTAAAAATCTAGTCTTTGCTTCCAGCGGAGCATTTTATGGTACGACCACCCAGCATGAGCCAATTAGCGAAGATTCCCCCCCTCTTGTAGCTGCAAATATTTATACTCCGTCTAAAGTTGCTGGTGACATCGCTGTCCGGTGCTATGCAAAAACCTACGGAATGAAGGCAGCAGTATGTCGCTTCATTAACACCTACGGACCGGGAAATACTAATTTTAGCACAATCGTTCCTACGGCCATTGCCAATATTATTACCGATCGTCCTTTTGATTTTGGAGCACGAGATGATGGTACCTCAACCTTCGATTATCTTAACATTCGGGATATGACTAGAGGTTATTTGGCAGTGGCAGAAAATATGGACGTCGCCTCCGGCGAAGCTTTCAATTTCGGCGGGGGGTACCCTATATCAGTCAGGGATCTAGTTCAATTGATTAGCCGTCTCTACGATGGGCAAGAGAGAGAACCAGCGTTTCACGGTCCGAAAAAAGCCACTCCAACATTCAAACGTTTGGACACTAACAAAGCCCGTAGGGTATTAGGATGGCAAACATCTATTTCGCTGGAAGATGGATTAAATGAAACCATCGATTGGTACAAGCGTTTTTGGACAGAGCTATGAATTAGTAATCGGCAAATCACCATTGATCTGCTGGACAATCAACATTTGAGGAGTAAGTATACCCTTCCCGCAGCGCATAACATTAGCGTCGTATTTTGTGCGTGTTTAGCTTCATTGACGCTTTTGGAGGACTAACTAATGAAATACGATTTTGACCGCATATATGACAGAAGTAATACCAACTGCCTCAAATGGGATTCCATTAGAGCGATATTTGGTCGCGATGACGTCATTCCGATGTGGGTTGCCGATATGGATTTCCCGGTTGCCCAACCGATCGTCGAGGCGCTGAAGAAGCGTGCGGAGCACGAGTTTTACGGGTATACGCAGCCAGGCCCACGTGTCACCGAAGCCGTAGTTGACCGTATGCAGCGAAAGTTTGGATGGCAAATCCAACCCGAATGGGTAGTTTTTACCCCCGGCGTTATTCCTGCGCTCCATACGGCGGTCAGAGCTCTTGCCCGTCCGGGCGACGAAATCATCCTGCAGCCGCCGGTCTACTATCCCTTTTTCTCGGCAGTGACGTCCAGCGGATGTCACATCGTGAACAACGAACTAAAACTGATAGACGGCTGCTATGAGATGGATTATGCAGGCCTTGAAGGCAGTTTTGAGCCCAGAGCTGGTATGGGTCCCCCTCCTAGCCGAACAAAGGCTATCCTCTTGAGCAACCCACACAACCCAGTAGGGCGTTTGTGGAACAAGGAGGAACTGAGCCGGTTGGGGGAGATTGTCATCAGCCACGGAGCCAAAGTTATCTCCGATGAAATCCATTGCGAACTACTCTTCAATGGATGCACACACACTCCTTTTGCCTCAATTTCACCCGAGTTTGAACAGAACTGTGTGGTCTGCATGGCACCTAGCAAGACCTTTAATCTCGCCGGGCTCAAGGCTTCTTCTATTATCATCCCCAACGAGAGACTTAGGAATGATTTCCTAAACGCTAGAACTGGTATACAGCCTGGGCCGAACATTTTTGGTTTGACGGCGCTTGAAGCCGCTTACCGTTTCGGGGACGAGTGGCTAGAACAGCTTCTTCCTTATCTGCAGGGCAACCTTAACTTTGCGACTGAATACTTTGAGAAGAATATACCGAAAATCAAAGTCATCAAGCCCCAGGGGACCTATCTTGTCTGGCTTGACTGCCGGGAACTGGGAATGGACAGCATGGCATTAAGGAGCTTTATGCGGGGGAAGGCCAGAGTAGGTTTTGATGACGGCTTTGTCTTCGGTGCTGGTGGAGCAGGATTCCAGAGAATGAACATTGCTTGCCCTCGGGCTGTCCTGGAGGAAGCATTGAGCAGAATCGAAGTAGCGGTGGGTAGTCTATAATCTCCGGCTGCTGGCGGCTGGTCAAAGGCATTAATGGGGGCACAAACGGTGGACAAGAGCGCGGAGACGAAAGCTTTTCTTATTGCAGAGGGCGCGGTTGATATTGATGAGCGGATCCTTGGGCGCATTACAACCCCTGCTTCGGGCCCGGGTGCCGGACTCACGTCGTTCTTTTTGCGATTTAACGGCCATCGTGTACGCTTGGGTGTAAAACACGGTTCTCGGCTTAAGGCATCGCTTGAAGGGAATCAAGTAGTTATCCGCGACCACGAAAAAGAGATCGTCCGCGGATCTCTTGAAGATGCCATCGCTCATTGCCCCGGACAAGCGTACATCACGGTGAGCGAAGTATGTATATACGACTGCCAGTACTGCCCGGTGCCGCTTCTTGGAGGTTCAGTAAAGAGCCAGAGTGATGTTGAGACAACGATTTCACGAATTCTTGCCGATCCAAAACTCGCAAGCGAGCTAAAAGCGATCGCGCTGACCTCCGGTGTCGAAACGTCAGCGCAACACGAAGTCGAGCGGATCGCAGCTATCGTTCACACCCTGAGAGAGAAATACGATCTGCCGATCGGCGTATCCGTTTATCCAACGCCTAATTCAACTAAGTTGTTAAAAGAAGCGGGAGCTGACGAAATCAAGTACAACGTCGAGACGATGGATCGTCAGCTCTTTGAGCAGATGTGCCCTGGGCTCTCACTCGACTTCATTTTAGGAGCGTTAAAAGACGCAGTAGAGATTTTCGGCCGAAACAAAGTGTTTTCCAATATCCTCGTCGGCTTGGCAGAGGATGATGTCTCAATTATCAACGGCATGTGCGAACTGATCAAAATAGGTGTAATACCGATACTAAGAGCCGTCGTTGAGCATCCTTTGCGGGCAGAGACGGGAATGCGACGACCTGATGCAGAACGGCTGTTGCGACTAGCGCGAAAGGAGCGCGAACTCCTCGATAAGCATGGCCTGCGAGCTGACATAGCAAAGACGATGTGCGCCCCGTGCACAGGCTGTGATCTGATGCCTCACCGGGATCTTTAGCGGCGGTTTGTGTGCATATTTTTGCGTCGTTTCGCAGTGACAGATCACGTATGAGAGAGGCTGAAAAGACTCGACTTTTTCCACTGAGGCTTTTTTAATTATTTGCGACTGTAGTTGTTATAACTGACACGAGAGAATCGATTTGCCAAGGTTTTACGCAGGACTAACTTCGTGCGGCCGTTAAAGAGGCCCTTGAAAAGATGTTGAGGTGGGGTGCGTAGCACAGCGATAATCCTTGGGCTTTGTTGCAGAAGTCACTTTTCGCATCGACTTTTGCAACACAACTGTTACTTTTGCAACAGAAGGGAGTTATGCAACAAAGCCTAATCGTTGGGGTGCTGTTAAAATGAGCGTTGTTAATTTTGGGTTGTTAAATTTGGGTTGGCCGCTAGAGTCTACTATTCAAACGGGAGCTTCTAAGAAACGACTAAAAAAGTGGTTTTACTGCCCCAAGGAGAAAAATCAAGTGACTTCAGCCATATAGTGTTGAGATATGGACGATAAAAGACACCTTTACGACAAAGCGAGAATAGCTTGCTTACAAGCGAACGAAGCTAATGAGAAAAAAGAATGGTCGACCTATCGCACCTACGTTGACAAATATAACGAGCTTTTAACTGAAACCGCGCAGATTTGCGGTGACGAAGTGTATCAATATATGAGTCCTATTGAACTATCTCGACGAGTGAGTGCCTATCCGATGGAGGACGCGGCGAGGTATATGTCAACTGCGGTAAACAAACTAAGAGAGTTGATGGCATATCTGCAACGTGAAAGGCAGAAGTGATGAAGTGAAAGGAGCCCCGACCCCAGAGAAGGAGTAGTGCAACAATCAAGTTCGGGCAGGTCAGAAGCCTCCGCGGGACGATTTAGTGTGATTATTCTTAATTGTTTCTGGTGGCCAATGATTGCCCAAGAAAAATAAAAATTATTATATTATTATAAAACAAGATGTATCTAAATTGGACGATGATTAAGCCGAAATTTTATTATATACATCAAAGCATTATACGCTTCTTTTGTATGCCTCGTAATTCCCGCAAACGTCGCGATATACTCTCTGATAGGTTCCTTTTGGCATATCTTGTCTACAAAGCTAGAAAACCCGATTTAGAGAACCAACGTGATTTGGGAAAGACTAAAATCCAAAAGCTGGTTTACCTGATTGAATCAGAACTAGCTGAAAACAACATAAAAAGCTTTGATTACGATTTCGAAAGGAACCACTTTGGGCCATTTGCGAGGGAGGTTAACGACGACTTAAAGGAACTTGTAGCGTGTGACGTTCTTACAAAAAAGACCATTCACAAAAGCGGTCGGAATAAAGTAGTGGTTTTCGAGCCGACAGAAAATGGCAGGAAAATTGTCGAAGGATGCGAGGAACTGTTCAAAGAAAACAAAGAGTTGATTGATAAGATTGACGCAATCCTCTTGAGGTACGATTCGCTTAGTCTCGACAATATCAAATCTACCATTTATAACAGGAAAATAGAGCTGGCTGAGGGACAAACAAGAATTAGACGCTTACGTGAAGGAACTACACTTAATGCTCGCGTTTTAGGGGCCGATGCAGTAAACAAGCTCAGAATGGACGAGGATTGGAGAGAGACATTTTGCATTCTTTTCGATAAAGACGAATGTAAATCATTTAACGAGGGGGTACGGGACGCTCGCGAAGGTCGATTCTCCACCGATGAAGTGCATTTAGATGGCCCCTAAACGCACCAAACGTTTTACGAGGGAACTAGAGAAGTTTAAGAAAAAAGAGCCGGAAGCATATCGCCGCATCGAAATGGCTATAAACGAACTTATATTAGACCCAGAAGGGCGTTCAAATCATCGCCTTGGCACAACGCTGAAAGGTTACAGAGCATTCAAAGTGAACGACGACTTGAGAATCCGTTATCAAATTTGCCGGGAATGCAGGGAACGAGAAATGCAGGAACGTTGCATTGATTGTGACGACACTCCAGACGACCAAGTTATGCTCTTAAGCGTCGGTCATCATAAAGACGTTTATTAACAGGTTACCCCTTCGGGTTCTCCATTGCCTTCTTCAACAATCCCAACCACTTATTCTCTCCCAACTCCAAATCCACCCCCGCGACCTCAGCAGGCGTCATTCCATTAAATCGCTGATGTGGTCTAATGAAGTTGTAATAAATCCGCTCTCCGTCTATCGTTGGCGAAGCGTCTTTCTTTAACCCGCGCTGAACCTTATTCCGCTCCCGCAGCGTTCCGTGTAACCGCTCAATTACGTTGTTGTTCACCTTTGACCGTATCCCCACGCCCTTAATATGTGTCGTGCTTCCTTGTCGCGTGTGGAACTCCCTTTTCACGGCTTTTTCGTAGGACTTCAACCCGTCAGTAACCACATATTTTGGCTTCTTGCTGCCAACCTGCTTTGCAACCTGAAACACCTTTCTTGCATCTTCGATTTTCCGCTCTTCGCTAATCACACTAGCAAGCTGGAAGCGCGTCCCTTCGTCTATGACGTTCCAAAGGTATTTCCAGCACCCGCCAACGTTAACCATCATCTCGTCAGCGTGCCACACGCTCGACGTGTCAAGCTCTAGTGTGCTCACGTACTCGTTGAGGATACCGACATACTTCTCAAGCCAGTTGTGAATCGTCCCGTAGCTGACGCTGAGGCTGTGGAACTGCCGCAGGTGGTCGCTGATTTTTCTTAACGAAACGCCTTTGAAATACAGGTCAAGCGTCAACGATATGGTTTGGGGACTAAACTTCAGCTTCTGGAAGTCGCCGTTGTTAACGAACTTCCTTTTGCAGCTCTTGCAGTAGTAGTTCTGCTTGCCGTTCTTCGTGCCGTATTTGACGACTTCAAGCGAGTTGCAGAACTTGCAGGCTACCGTTACGCTCTCTTCGACTTGTCGAACTGTCAACTTCTCTTTAAGTGCGAGCCACAATCTGACGGCTACAATGTGCTTGCACTGCGTCTTTCGGTATATGTGGTCGGGACAGGTGCAGTTATCCTCTTGGCTTGAAATGCTGACTTCATACTGTTTGTCGCTGGACTGTGAAGGCACTAAAAATGAATGAGCGTTACGCTGTGTGATAGGATAAGAGGCAACAATTTCATACCCCCTCATCATTCGGGGTTCCAAAGTTTGTGTATCTGCTATCATAATATTTACCTACAAATTTACCTATATATCTACCTGTTTATATACCTTTTGGTAACTGAGTGAGACTATTAGTAGGTAAATATATAAATTAGTAGGTATATACCTATTAGGCGGTAAATATGGGCGCAAGAACCAAACTTACACCAGCGGTATCAAAAAAGGAATCTCTTAGAACAACTGTGCCACGAAGCATCGTTCAGCAATTGAACCTTACAAGTGAAGATTCGCTGGATTGGCAACTAGAGATAAGAGAGAACGAAATGGTTGTAATTGTGCGCCCAGTAAAACAAACCTAAGTTCAAATGAAAGATGTAGAGATTACTGAGGACGATTGCAACGAAATAAAGAAACTTATAAGCTATTTCTGCAAAAAGTGTCCTCAGCGAGTTAGTGTAAAAGAACTCTTAGAGCAGAGCTCAAAAGGCGCTTCTATCTAGGACGAATTAACAATATTTTGTTCTACGCTTTATGTTGAACGTAGCGTAGCCCATCTCTCCGAGTTATCGCAACTATGTCAATGGGGCCGCCACAACCTCTTAAACACGCCGTTAGGCGCTGAGTTTCTATTGTAGTACTAATTAGCAGTTTGGCTATATCAACATAGCCTTGCAAACCTACATTTGCTAATGGAAAACCGATAGCAACCTGCTTAACAATTTCTTTCATTGATTTTACTTGTTCTTCCGTCAACAACAATGCATCTGTCAATAGTTTGGGAAGGTTCTCGTCATAGCCGCAAACTAATCTGTAAGCAATTTCCCTCATACCACCCCAAGTTACACCAGTTTGAGGCAACTCAACAGGTTCTGGTTTGGAAGGAATTTGTATTTCGTAGGTGTGACTCAACAGCTCTCCTTCATCAAAACCTCCCATCACAAAAACTATCGGGTCGCCCTTGTAATCTTTCATCGCTGGAGGTCGTTTATCCCATTCTTGCATGAAGAAGCTAGATAGCTTGTTTGCGTATTCTTTAACCGACAAACGACTTTCTTCAGTAATTGCGGCCTCAATTTCTGGCATAAAACTATAAACCGACCTATCTCCTATTAACCCAAGTCCATAGGTGACAGCAGCAACGAAATTGTGAGGCTTGTTAAAAGTTAATATCTTGTTAGTTCCGTCAAAATTGATTGGGATTGTTCTCCCATCGGGCAAAGTGAAATCTGCCAAACTTCTGCTTTCAGCCGCAAAGACGAGACCCTCTGGCCCCCTAGCGATAACACTTAGTGACATAAACTCGCCAATACGGTAATCGCATAAAGACCTGTGTAACCGGCAAGTGTTACGGGATGGCGCCAACCCAAAATTAACAACCCATATTTAACAACGCTTGGTTTAACAGCACCATCGTTGGAAAATATTATATATTATTAACGCCGTTAATTGAATTGTGATGAACATGAATGGCGTTGCTGCTGCAATCACCGTAAACGATAGATCAAATAACCCCGAAAACGTGACCGGGAAACTACGTGAGTATCCGCCCAGCGTGAAACTAGTTTTCAAGGCGCTTGAGCAAAACGGGACAATGACCCTGACTGGCATCGAAAGGGAGACGTACCTACCTTACCGAACGGTGAGATATGCGGTAAAGAGGCTGAAAGAAGGCGGATTGGTAACTCGTATCTTCCACATCCAGGATGCGAGACAAAGTCTCTACCGTTTAGCGGAATAACTGTTTATGTGCTCGTTCGATCTTGCCAACCCGTACCAGATCTGCGCAGCGGCTTCAGAACGACGACGAGAGTGGACCACCTTAGGAGCAACAGCCCGAATTTGGCGACTCTTCCGCGGCACGCTTATCAAAAACTAGTTTGATTTTATTGCACACGTCACAGAGGTGCGTTGAAAGCGCATCCGGATCGTCTTTGTATTCTTCAAGGTAATCGTCGATCACCTCGAGCACCTCGGTATCTTGTCCTACAGTTCCGCGCTTGCTTTTAACGTATTGATTAACAGCAGCAGGCGTAACGCCGAGTATTCGCGCGATTTGCGCTTGGCTTATTCCCTCGTCCTTCATTCGTAGCGCCATTTCCGCTCGTATCGCCGGAAGGACGTACTGTACGATTATCTCACATCGCGGCCTGATCTTTGATGACCTATCTGTTTCACTCATGTGCTACAACAGTTCATATCTCTCGGCGATCTCCTTAAAGGCATCTGCGACGCACGACGTTTGGTCCCACGTCAAGCCGTATGTGTTGAGCTTCCACGTGCGCGTTGCGCCAGCAAACTCGCCGACGATGCCGCGCTGTTTCAGCTCGTCGCTGAAGAAGAACCCTCGTCGCTTGTGGTCCCTGGCGATCTTATCAAAGCTGCCAGAGGTATCCACTTTCGTTAGGGTGTGCTTGCGCGGGTACTCGCTCAAACATTTGTTGCCCTTGATGCTGAGGAGGGCGTCGATTACGGAGTTCGATTTAGTTATATAATCCTGCCAATCACTGACACGCCGCTCGATAGTCGGAAATGAGGCCATCATGGCAAGGATGTTTGCCCCCATGAGCGTGCAGCCAAGCATTTCGACCTCCTTAATACCGAACTTGCGCCCCGTGACGTCGCCGATCATCTGCGTCGTGCGAAGAACCGGATCCGCATACTCGGCAGTGGTCGCCAATACACCGCTTGGCGCTGGAGAGGCCATCGACTTGTGCCCGCTCCCTACGACGAAATCGACGCCGAGCGCCTTACCATCGACCGGCTTGATGCCAACGGTATACGCGCCGTTGTAGAGGATAGGAATGTCGTACTGGTGGGCTGCCTTTGCGGCCCCTGCGATATCATGCTCGTTTGCAAACGAGTAATCGAAGTGGTCGAGCATGACGAGTGCGGGCGCCTTGCCCTGTTCGCGCGTTACCTCCTCTATCTTCTGTGCAACGGCGTCGCCGGTTATGACGTTATGCTTGTTTAGAGGGACCTCTTTCACGATTGCCTTTGCATTCTCAACCGCCAAAAACTCGGTATAGTGTGCCAGGGCGGAAACCAAAACAGTGTCCCCCTTTTCGGCGAGTGAGAGGCAGACGGCTTGAAAGGCACGTCGCGCCCCCGGCGTGACACGCGCTTCGTCCATGTTGAGGAAGTTGGCGAGATCGCTGTGAAATCCCGCGATAGCCGGCTTCGTGATCTTGTCGAGCCGAAAAGGCTTGCGGCATTGATCGCACGTTGAATAGCCGTCGCCGTAAGCGATAAGCGCCTTCATCGCGTCGCCGGTGAGTCGACCCGCCGCTTGGATCGGTTGAATATTGATATAGTTCTCTTCGACCTCGCGGACGGGTATATTATTTGCGATCTTCATGCTCGAAAACTCCTTCCAGTCTCGACAGGGCTTCTTTTGCATGAAGAACCATGTCAAGCGCCTGAGCTCGTTGTTTCTCGCTCAACTTGTGCAGGGGTGCTGTCTCTCTGAGCAGCACCCTCAGATCGGTGAGCGCGAACAACGCTTCAAAAAGGGTATCCACTTGTTCACTCATGCTTTAACCTAAAAATTGATCTTGCCTTCACGTTGTCGTAGCTCATGACACGACTATAATCAACGTCCTGTACGATATGCAAGCTATTGAACGTTCATAAAAGGACAAAATATGCCGGCAACTGCACGCTCATCATTCGAGTCATACATAAAGTCATGTACGAACAGATCGTGCACGGTTAAGGTGACACGTGTCGATTGATCGAATGCAATCAAAAAAAGGGGGGGATGTCGAATTCGACTTCTTCTAATCCACTCGGATAAGATCAGCTACAAGGTAACCCAACGAACGAAGGTGGCTGAGGACATAGAATCGACCGCGGATAGCATGGAAGACTGTCTCGTTGTCTTCTCAAGTGTGGAGAAGCTTGACGAGCTCAATGCACCAGGAGTGGCCGAAGCGGCAAAGAACAGCATCGTCGACGTGCTGGGCAAGCTAAAGGAAGACCGTATCATGCTCTTCCCATTTGCGCACCTCACGAGCACGTTAAGCTCCCCTCAAGTGGCGTTACAGATACTTCTGTCGCTTGAAGAGGCATTAAAAACAGAGGGCTTCACCGTCAAAAGGGCGCCTTTTGGGTGGAACAAGGAGTTCGACATCAAGAGTAAGGGACATCCGCTGGCCGTTCTTTCAAAGGTCATCTGCCCGTACGGCAAGATGGAGTGCGATTTCCTGTGCCCGTATTGCACGAATCCGATAAAGATTCAGGACCTTAGCAGTGAACGTAAACCACTCCCGGTGGCTTAGCTTTTAACGGATTACATTGGCTAAGTTCTAGCTACATACCGATGAGAGCACTAAATAAGAAAAGGCCAAGCGCGTGCCATAGTGTGTTTGGGCGCGAGAGGCGCACGCAAGGCGAGGAGTGCTATGTATAGCGAGAAAGTCATGCTTCATTTCATGAACCCGCACAATATGGGGGAGATCGAGAACCCAAGTGGGGTCGGCGTCGTCGGCAACCCCGTGTGCGGGGACCTTATGCAAATTCAGATCAAGGTTGAAGATGGAGTTCTTACCGACGTCAAGTTCAAGACGTTCGGCTGTGGGGCAGCCATAGCAACGAGCAGCATGGTCACCGATCTGGCAATTGGGAAGACAATCGAAGAGGCGCTCAAGATCACGCGAAAGGACGTCGCCGAGAGTCTTGAAGGGTTGCCTGCGGTGAAGATGCACTGCTCCAATCTGGCCGCCGATGCTCTGCACTCGGCAATCGAGGATTATCTAAAGAAAGAGGGGCGCGGCGAGTGGCTAAACGGAAAGAAAGAGGCCCCAAAGAAAAAGCCTAAAACAAGAAAGGGGGCGCGGCGTCAACGGGCCGCCTAACGTCCGCACAAAAGACTCTTTTTGAGTTGCGCTGAACTCTTAGAGCTGCTGACCACTCAAATAAGAAAAATCACAAGAATTAAGCTTGCGTCAAGCGCGCGCATTGCTATACCCCCTTTGGATCAATACCTAAACAAACAGCTTGCGTGGTCTGCTGTTGAAAACGGCAATCGTGCTCCTTTTGGAGATTCACCTAAGCACTATTTCGCTCCATTGGGCAAAAAACAGACTACAATTATCCGACCATACGACTGCCCGTACGTTTTCAATCCTCGCAGGTCTACCGATGCGCATCTACCAGACCGTACGTGAAGGAGCTATGGCCAGATTAAAGAAGAAAAAGCTGATATTTTTCTAATAAACTCTCCGCCTCGCTGAGACGGAGATCTCACTACTTTGCTAACAAACGATAGCGTTTTAATGTTTGGGGTGCAGGTGGCAGGCACATCCCGACGTCCCCCTAAATTCTTCGAGAAGGCCAATGGGAGATAACTGCATTTTTTGAGAGCATCGGAAGGTATGATATTACTGCACTCGCTGCAGACCAAAACGCCAACGAAATTCTCTTACAATACAAAGCGGCTAGTCAGTCGAGAGCTGACTCTCCGGGATTGCCTACCCCTACCCCTGGATGCATAACGCTGGCTTCAGTCACAGTCTCCAGAAGGGAGGGCAGCGGGTGCTAGTAAAACCGCTAATCGACTCTCGAAACGCCGTGTGTGAGTAGGCGTCTGTGTCAGTAGAACGTCTTCCCGATAAGCAGTTGTTTTCCAGGCTAGCATTGGAGCCACAAAGGATTTCCGGGAAAAGAGATCCTTCAGACATCATATCCTGTGGCCGAATTGTACTGCTCTCTTATGCGCTTCGCAGTATCGCCGGGCACTCTCTCCTCCAGTAGGTCTAGAAACATCCCGGCAGCCTCTGGGGAGATGCACAGCAGGCACTCCGAGCCGTCCAGGATGCGGTCGGCCAGATACTTGAGGTCGTCTGTTGAGAGCCTCTTCAGCCGGTCCTGTAAATCCTCATCGTCGGCTGCAAAATGCATGGAGACCGGTGGCAGGATGGAGCGGTAATGGGTGGGTATACTCGCCTCCGGGGCAAGCTTCCTTAAGATCTCCTCATCCTTCTCATTGAGCTTTCTCACGTACGTCCACCAGAAAGGGAGTTACCATTCTCGTAGTAATATCTTGCGACGCCCTATGGGCCGATCGCAGTTCCTTTGCTGCCTACGCCAAGATTTCGATGCATAAAAACTGGATAACGTCTACCTGCGGCTTAACATATTGCGAACCGCTTATCCCTCCAATGCTTCATATACGCATCATAAACGTGTTTAGGCAGCGGACGCTTGCAATGCGCCCACTCAACTCGATCTGGAGCTGCTGTCGGAGCCTGCATTAGGCTCCTTTTATGAACAAGCAATAACTGGAGCCGTGGATGTTTTATCTCAGCTAGTAATTACGTTTTAGGCGAGTTGCTTCACCTCATTTCATAAATGTAAGCCGATGTTCAACAAACGTGCGTGTCGACGTAACCCCTTGAATGAGCCGTATGTCATCAACCGCTTGGTTCAATTCGGAAATTTCGTTCACTTCGATGATGATGATATAATCAACCTCTCCAAAAACATGCACAACTCTTGTAACGCCACTAATCTTCGCTAGTTCCTGCCACACTTCGTATTCTGCGCCACGAACAACATTCATCATTGTGAAACCAATTATCATTGACTAACCCCCCTTTGTAATCATCGCCAACACCAACATATCTTTTTCAGTTTTTTTCACACAACAAAGAGCCGGTAACTAAGCCGTTTAAGATGATTCTTTCAAATCTATTTGAATTCTACGTCTATCTAACGTTGCATATATTCATCAAAACATGCTCCGGCTATAGGTGTTTGTAGCCTTCTAATCGATATGCTCGCGCTGCGCGTTAGTCGATGTAATCAATTTCAGATAGCGGTGTTTTCGCCTACATCAGGCAAAGAACAGTAGTTTAAAAATGAAGAACTAGGCACCTGTTAGGGTAATAAAGGACTTTAGACCATCTTGATCCAAGGAGAACGAATCCTATGGACAAAATGATTCTGATCGAGTTTCCATTCAGAAAGACAGGAATCCCCGCAACCCTCCTTATCCAAGAAGAACCAGAAATGTGCGAGATGCTGTGGGATCTTTTAGGCCAACCGATGAAGATGATATGCCACCACACATTGTCCACAGGAGACTTTTTCCACGGTTGTGGCCGGCCTCCGAAACATCCAATTGCCACAGGTTCGCAGGCCACTCCCCTCGGAAAGAAACGGCTTCTTCTAAGCCAACTGAAGCCAGGCTCCGTCGTGTACATGGGAGGACACGACATTGCGATTGCCTACGGACCCGATATGACCGAGCCTTTAGTGGCGAGAGGGCCGGTCGTGGCAAGAGTCCCTAAAGAGTTTCTCGGAGAGCTTTATGAGGCAGGGAGGGAGATCTGGAACGCCCAATTCATCACGCACCAACTGCAGACGATCACTCTAAAGAGAAAGGATGTGTAAGTTGTGGCTAAACACTGGCGAGAAGTGAAAAACGAAATCGAGGAGGAAATAGACCGAATATGGTGGCAGGAACCTGAGGAGGTCAAGATGAGCAGACTTGGGATATTTCCAAGTGGGGCCGGGACAGACGGTCAGGTGTTGGGGAACCTTTTGTTCCTTGTCTCGGACACTCAGGCCTTGGGATGGTGGACGATCGAGCCTGCGATCCGATCCGCGATCGCAGATCCTCTCTTTACTCTTGAGCACTGCAAGAGAATGTGGAAGTACTTGACGGTGCACATGGCTAAGCTCTTGGGCGGTACCGACCCTCCTAAATGCCCGGCTCCATGGTTAAATTTGCCCAAGCTTGTCGAGCTCTGTAATGACATTGTGGACTCCTTGGATACTGTTGAGACAAAGGAGGAGTTTGCCGATCTCATCTGGAGCTGGGAAAATTACGTGAACAGACTGAACAAGTGGTTCTCCCTCGTGTTCCCCTGGCATCTCGGGCTTGGTTTCCCAAGGAGAGGACAAGAAGAGATAAACGAGATGGTTCGTCTGTCTCGTATTTGGGAAAAACAGTGACTATTGCCCCTCTTTGGGAGCAAGCATTACAATATACACGTCTTTCCTCAGAGGCGGGTTTCGAGCCGACGATTGGTGCTTCGAATGCTTAGGCGCATGGCGAAGGATAATGGTTAAGTGTTGAGTACCACCTGTTCCACTATTATGCTAGCTGCAGCACGTTACCCGGGCCTTTTTTCTGATGTTGCGCCGCGCAAACACGAGCTACCACTATCCAATTGTGCGATTACCCCGTCAGTTCTCAGCACTCGTGGGAATGTCTTCACGAATCTATCAAACGATATGCGAGGGGGCACTTGCCTTCCTTGTTGTTGTCGGATCGGGGGACCCAGCTATAGAGAAAAATGCTGAGAAATCAGAAAAAGCCTGCTCAAGCCCTGAATTGCCCGCCTTGACATAGCGGGCACATATTGTTGCACCACTTACACGATATCAATACCTGCTATTGCCCTCAGTGACACGTTACATAACATCGCCTCAGCGAGGCGGGGTCACTGTGATATCGCGCCTCATTGTGCTGTTGATGTCGCTGCGAATGAACATAGCTCACAAAGCCCTGTTCGGGTAGGAAAGGCGCGTAGATAGTTCACAAAGGCGGAAACATAGAAACTCATCGAGAGCGTTTTTCCGCAAACGTGGTGTGGTTGTCTCTCTTCTGAAACAAGCAGCTTAATAGGAGGTGTCTTGCACCACGTTAAAAACGCCAGGACTCGCACCCCTGAGCTTCTTGTGTAGTTGGGCCCTGGCCCTCCTTTGTGCTTTGCTTTCTAGAATGCGGTTTCGTTCTTTTTCTGAGTAGGTTGCGAGTGGCCTGTGATAATCCTGATAGTCCCTCGATCTTGTTCCCCTGCTCATTTGTTTGACCTTTAGCCTTATGGGCAAGTGTTCGCTAGCCACTTTTACTCCCTACATGAATAAAATATGCTCCGTCTCTGTTCTGAAGATCTGCGGCTAGCAATTTCCTTTCGATCAAACCTGATTGACTAAGTACTTTTCATGACGTTCTTCTTCCCGAAGAGAGCTTATTTTTTGGTTGGCTAGTTTTTCAAGGATCTCCCTAAAATAACCAGCGGCATCTAAGCATTGTGTCCGCCCAGTGCTGCATATAGGCGTCATACACGTGATCAGGCAGCGGATGTCGATAATTGCTCATTCAAGGGACTCGCGTGACGCTTAGCCCGGGGCCGCCTCGCCGATCAAGGATGCTCGAAGATAGCGCCAGTCGTGTCCGAGCCCGTCATATCAGCCCCCGTAAGGTCGGCGCCGATACAGGTCGCCTCACTGAGGTCAGCCTTGACAAGTTTAGCGCCCCGCAACGCAGCGTTGGTGAGGTTCGCCTTGGTGAGGTTAGCGCCAGAAAGGTCGGCCTCGTTGACTTCAGCCTCGGTAAGATCCGCCTTGATAAGGGTTACTCGCGTAAGGTCAGCCTCTTCAAGGTCAGCCTCGGTGAGGTCAGCCTCGGTCAGGTCAGCCGCGTGAAGGCTAGCTTGGGTGAGGTCAGCTCCGGTAAGGTCGGCTTTGATAAGATCCGCTTCGGTGAGGTCGGCTCCGGTAAGGTAAGCCCCACTGAGATCTGGCCGTATCTCCGGATGCGCCGCTCTCCATTGGTTCCAGACCGGTACTCCCTGCAGGAGCATTTGGACATGGGATTGGTTTGCCATGGTAAGTCTTGCCTCTGCTCGATTGTGCAAGAGAGTGCGCATTTGTGAGATATAGCTCTGTCCTTCAGGTTATTACCCGTGACTCAACAACACTGCGCGTAATTATGCTTCCAATTGCGCGGGCAGTAAAAGCAAACAACAAAAAACGACAAACTAATAATGCGGACTTTTCTTGCAAGATTCGCGTAATAGCGATGTAAGCGCAGATTGCCGGAAGTGCGACCCCTAACTAAAAAAAGAGTCGTGACGCTCACAAAAAGGGGGACGTATAAGGGGTTTGCTATTTTATTAATGAAATAAAAAAATATCGCAGTTCCAGTGTGATTCTCTTCAGGCAGGCCCAAGCTATGATAGCCAGCGTGTTTCTCCTTCGTGATCTGTTTTTTCCTTGCCTATGCCTTATTACCTTCCGTGCGCTACTTAGTTTGATGATACTATGACCGACGAAAAGAAAGAGAACAGAATCGCCAGGGAAGAACGACGCAAGCATCCCTTCGAGGGAATCGTTACGCCCGAGGTGCTCGAACGGGGGCGCCACTGGATCACCGTCCAGCTGAGGAACGTCTCAACGGAGCCCCTCGTCGACGTAAGGGCGACGCTGTATACCTATAACACGCACAATCTCGACGTTTTGCCAAGCGGCTCTTTTCATTTCGTGAAAGAGTTGCGCTCTCACGACATGGCAGCGCTCAACTTTCACGTTTTTGCGAACCACACTGGATGGGTCTATCTGCATGTCACGGCGTACCGCGACGGTGCTTACGTGAGCTGGTACTCTCCCTATTATGAGGTTCGACTCATTGAAGATCCCGCCGAGATCCGGACCTTTTTCGTGAATCGGCCCTACTGGGCGTATGAAGAAACAATCGAGACGGAGACGGTAGTCCACGCCCACCGCGACGTGTCAAATTTACGGCTCGAAATCGCCGCAACTCCCCCGTCAAAATCCCACACGCTCATGGACGTGATCGATATCGACTTCACCGCAGAAGGCGACACGAAGCGATTCGTAAGCGAGCTCTACGCGAGTGAAGAAGGCGTGTACCACCTCACAGCGCGCCTTTTTCACGAACAGAAGCTCATTAGTAGCAAGCTGGCATCCTGCTACGTGACGCCCCTTGAAGAGTGAATCTGCGTCTCGTCGGTGGGGCTGCAGTTTGTGTAGGGTCGCGCCCAGCGGATGTTAGGGGGGACGCGTGAAAAGTCTGTCTGTTAACCAGCAGCACGATTGCTAGATCGGAGATGGCAGGCGCCCCCACCATTGCACCCCTCATCCCTCAAAGTTTGGCTGGTCATACTTGGTGCGGGGCTGTGATGAGAGTCGTGATTGCCGAGTTTGCGTTTAGGGCGATTCGGCGATTGAGAGCTAGCCGCGCGTGGCTCACCACTGAGTTTTCACAGGCGGCTCGTATCCTCTTCAGCTTCGAGCATTTCCATCAAGGGCTTCTTTAGGACGAGCACCCGCCTTCCAACTCTTGTGGCCCGTAGTTCGCCGTCCCGCACCATCCGGTAAGCGGTCGTCCGGCTCACGCCGATAAGGCGTGCAGCGTGCTCAACGGACAAGGTCAGTGCCTCGTCTTTATGGTGTTCTTTGGTCTTGTTCACAGCTACGAAAAAGGCGCTGAGCCAAATATATATTTCGCCCTTCCACGGGGTCACTTCTCCCGATGCAACTTATGCAGTTCAGCTGTTACGAAAGGAGATTCTATAGTGTTAGGCTCGGCAAAGCTACTTAATCATTCAAGAAGAATTCTAAGCGGTGATATCATTGGCTGAAAAGGAACGCACCTTTGTCGCACCGAATGCATTTTTCTATCACGATGCGAAAAACTACACGATCGACGTGGAACTACCCGGCGCGGACAAGAAGGACATTAAAGTTGAAGCGGGGGAGAACGGGTTTTGTCTCTCGGCACCTCGAGAAGATATCGAATACGCCGGCTGCTGGGCACTCTCTCATTCCATCAATCCGGAAGGGGCAACGGCCACGTTCAAAAATGGCCTTCTGAGGGTGACCATACCCCTCGCGCAACGGCTTGAGGGCGTCAAGGTACTCATAAAATAGTTTACCTAGTCGTAGGGCGGCGGTGTTTTAACGCTGCGGGTGGCTGAGGACCCGAGAGTGCGGAACAGAACGGCGTGGCCCGTTCCGTCTTATGGCCCGAGTTGCAGAATTGACCCCGCGCAAACCACAGGAGTGACTCACCTTATAAGCGCTTCAGTTTCAGAGCTTCCCATAGTCGACTAGATGGCTCGATCGCGTGTCACGAAAACCCAATTCTGATACGGGACGACAATAGCCTTAAGGGATTCTACGCAATTTGTTCTGGTGATTGAAATGCAAGAACGTGTTTTTGAGAGCGTTAGCGACGTTACCTTTTGTCTCAATGAGGTGCCTCACGCTGGTCGCGGTGCGGTCAATTTCACCGTCAAGCAAGATGAGCTCTCGGCGTCAAACCTTGACGAACCAAGGGCGAGGGTTTCCGGATTAGAAGACGCCTATGGGGTAATTAGCCTCGATAGTCAACAAAACCAGGAGCTCATCCACAAACTCAATGAGTATTTCGTCGCCAAGCAACGCCTCACACTTAAAGGAGAGTTCAAGGACACGCTCACTGGCACGGTAGCGGCGTGGATGCTCGAGGTGCAGCTGTCAAGAAGGAAGTCTTCAAGTTCGGGTCAGGAAAGAACCACTACCTATGGATTTGAATTGGCCCTCGCGTCGAAACACCTTACAGGCGCGCACGACGTTAAGCGCTGCTAGCACGGTTTAAAGGTGCACTGACGGCGTGGCCAAAGCTATATCTCGGTCACTAATGAGTGCTTTAACGCTCCTTTGCTTTATGCCTCCTCGCACGCTAAAAGAGGCTGGTTTTGCGGCTTTAGCGCGGCTAAGCTATTTAAGCGTTTGACGTGTACCTTCCGATGGTGATTATCAGTGGCTAAAAAAGAACGGATCCCGGTCGCACCAGACGCGGTTTTCTATCACGATGCCGAAACCTACACCATTATCGTGGAGCTCCCTGGCGTACACAAGAAGGATATCGAGTTTGAAGCGATGGAAAATGGATTTTGTCTGACGGCACCCAGAGATGATATAGAGTACAGGGGCTGCTGGGTACTTATGATTAAGACCGATCCGGAAAAAGCAACGGCGACGTTTTCGAATGGCCTTTTAAAGGCGATTATACCGTTGGCAGAGCGAGTTGCCGGCGTGAAGGTACCGATAAAATAGACCACCCTGTTGCGCTTTTTTTTACTTGAAAGTGGCCTATCGAACAGCTGACGGGCTGAGCTGCGATTATGAGGCTCAAAACGAAAGAAAAAGCACAAACAAACGAATCATCACAAAAAAGCGAAATTAAACTCTATAGGATATGTAGACCCCGAAAGTGATCCCTGTCAACGGCGTGTTTGAGAGCCAAGGCGTATTCGCCCGATGCTTCAGGGCAGAGGTATTTCCCTCCCCTGAAAGCCCTACTCCAAAAGCCGTTGGCAGCTGCCTTTTCCTCCACACATCCTATAGAGCGTATTTTAATTATACACATCGCTTCGATTTATACCTTTCATAAGGGTCGAGCGCAATCCTATCGATAAGTTGGCAAAAAAAATGCCTTACGAGGCAAAATAGCGCTTTCCGTCTTTTGATTTGTGCGGTCGCGCCAGGCCTATCAGAACGATTAAGTGCTCAGCGTCCCACCGTGCAAGTATTATGCTAGCCGCTGAACTTTGCCCTAACCCTTTTGCTACTGCTGCATCGCCAACACAGGAGTTGCTGTAGATCCACCATACCAAAATTCGCTCCATTGCGCAAAAGCAGGTTATAGCTATCCGACGATTCGCTTGCCGCACACGTTTTCAATCTTCGCAGGTCTGCTCGCGCATCTACCAGACCGTGCGTGAAGGAGCTATGGCCAGATTAAAGAAGAAAGCTGCTATTCTTCTAATAAATTCTCCACCTCAGCGAGGCGCAAGTCACTTCGTCGTGGTTATGCTGGCTGACTCATCAATCTGACAGCGCGACTCGACGAGTGCCTGAAAATGGGGGTAATAACTAAAAAACTAAAAGGCCGACGTAAAAGACGATTATTATGTCTGCATTGCGTACCGCCTCACGTTTCGCGGCACGCACCAAGGCGAGCTTATGGGCACGCCGGCGACGGGAAAGCACGTGACTTACTCGGGAATCGGCATCGACAAGGTCGTCAACGGGACGATCATGGAGATGTGGCTCAACTTTGACGCTCTCGGCCTGCTGCAGCAGGTGGGGGCAGTCCACTCTCCCGGGGCGATGGCAAAGAAGGCAGCGTACTACTACACAGGCAAAGAGGTCAAAGGGCAGAAGTAGGGATCAGTCAGTAAGGGAATATCCGCCCTTTCAGTTCGGTGACAGTCCTCCCGCTTTGATAGACCACGTGCGCCATCCTTTCTGCTTATTCACTGCACAAGAAAAAGTGGAAAGGTCTCCTTGGACCTTCCCGAGCTAATTGGCAAAGCTCAATCGATCCTGTTGAACAGCTTCCCGTCAGTGCCGCATACCTGACACTTCGCTGGCGGCTCCTTTTCCACTGTATTCCCGCAGATCGGACAGACGTAATAAGGGTAAGTCTCTGTTGATTTGCCTTGGGTGGCAAGAAGCTTATTAAAAAGCTTAGAATGGACCTTCTCCACCTCGTTTGCGTCGTGGAAGGACATTTCGGCCTCTTTTTGCTTCTCGACTTTGGCCGTTTCAATCATCTCCGGATACATGCTCTCATACTCAGAATCCTCGCCAGAGATGGCCGCCTTGAGGTTTTCTGGAGTGGACTGGATGGCTTTCATAGCCCTTAGATGGTTGTTGGCATGAACTGCCTCTGCCGCAGAAGCTGCCCGAAACAGCTTCGCTGCCTGGGTGTATCCTTCTTTATCTGCTTTGGCTGCAAAAGCCTGGTATTTGCGGTTGGCCTGAGACTCTCCTGCAAATGCTTCTCTCAAGAAGTCTTGGGTTTTAGACATATTCTACGATCTCCTTTTTCGAATTATTACTTTGTATCTGTTGATCCTATTGAACTACTATAGAGCAAACCTCTTTTAATGCCTATCGGGACTTTGTTTGGATTCTCTATGTGTGTGTGGTACTCTAATCTACAAAGCGAAATTACACGTGTGTGCTAATTTCACCGAAGGCATAGCGCTTTAGGGCGATGCACTGAGGTAATTTTTAGACGTTTGCTTCTGGGAGTGGAACATAAACCCTTGCAGCCAACTCGTTATCTAACATAAACAAAGCCGCAGAATCCTGAGCTATCATCTTTAAGCGCCTAACTATAGCCGTAAAATTAGATTCCTCCTCTATCTGCTCATTTACATACCACTCAAGGAAGCTTGAAGCTGCATAGTTTTTCTCTTCGACAGCAATAGTTTTTAAGTCGTAAATTCTGCCTGTGACAATTTTTTCATGGTTTAATGCTATCTCAAAAACATTCAAAACAGAGCTAAAATCTGATTGTGGATCTTGGAAACTAGTAATCTTAACATTGCCTTCCATTTCGGCGACAAAATTAAAAAACTTCATCGCGTGATCTACCTCTTCGCGATATTGCACTCTTAGAAAATGCGAAAAGCCTGGCAGATCAATAGCAGCACAATAGGCAGCCATTGATAAGTAAATGTGGGCTGAATAGAATTCGAAATTCATTTGCTCGTTAATAGCTTGATTCAATTTTGGGGAAATCATTTGTCTTGTCTCCTAAAATTTTGTTTTTTGAATTTATATTACTACAAAAATAAAATAAAACAAGCGTTTAATTATCCTTTTAGTAATTATTATTGTTCTATTTTCAGCATTTAGTTCTTTTATCACAAATGTTTTTCTATAATGCTACAATGTTGCACAAATAATCCAAACATTATCTGTTCATGACTCTTAGAGCTTTCAAGTAAACGTTCTTAACTCCATTATTAGTCTCATTTTGAACTATCTCTTCAATTTTTGACCCAAGTTCTTTTCTGATCGCAGGATTACCTTTTGCGATTTCTGTCAAGGCAAAGGCAGCACACCAGCGAACCACTGTGCTTTTGTCTTTGGTATTCACTAAAAGTTTGGGAATTGCCTTTTCAACTTCAGTGGGGTATTTCTGTGCTAGGTTCCCTATTGTTTCAGGCACTCCCCACTTCACTCTCGGCGCCTTGTAGTTTATGTAGTCAACCAAATCGTCGATGTAAGGCGCCACTAGCTCAGGCGTATTCTTCGAAACATGTTTCATTACGTCTGCAGCCGTTCCTTTGTCAACGTCAGAACCTGACTTTAAAATCTCAATTAGTTGAGCGAACAGTTTTTCATCTTTTGCTATGCTTTCAGTTAAGAATGCAACCTGTTCCTTCGGCTTACCTTCCCAGTTTCTTATCTCATCTGTCACGTTCATATCATTCACTTATCCGAAAGACAAATCGTACCACGTTGCGTGTTTCTTAAAAAGCGTGCGTTTGTCTGCTTCACTTTATGGAGATGTCTGTGACTGGTCATAACTAGTTTTTATAAGCGGAATTATCTTTTCCAAGTCAGTTGTTACATCTACACGTATTTGTGGCCATTTATTCGTGGTTCGTCTTCCTGCTTGGAAGGGCTTAATCTCAAATTCTTTTGATAATTTGATTTTCTCTTGTTCACTCACTTTTGTGAGGACGACGCCGCCTGTAACCAGAAATGCAAACAATTTTTCGTTATTTTTGTAACACGGGCAACCATACATCTTTTTCGTCGTTACATTTGGCCAATTCAGAATCTCTTCTTCTATTCTCAATCTGAGATTGTGCATTTTTTCTTCATTGTAATATTGCATATTCACACGCCATGAGAGTTGAGTATGACTGTATTAGAAAGATAGATGCAGTGTGCTTGACCCACGCATTTAGCTATGCGTTTGTAGTTCAGGTTCTGAGAACTTGACCGAGAGACCTAGCATTCTTGCAACGACTAACGTTTTGAAGTCTTCTGTTGTCAGTTTGGAGTCCGGTTAACAGAAGAACGGCTCTACACGTGCGAACAACCTAATCAAGCGAACACAACATTTATATGTTCCATTAGTGCTGTGTGCTTATACCCATTTGACGAGGAGTTACAACAGCGATATACGTGGTGTCACTTTTCATCGTGTTCTCAGGGCTGATATTCTGGCTATTCTACAAGCGAACGTATTAGGATAATCATGTGCAAGAGAGGTTACTTCGACGAGATTGCCCCACGATGGGACGATATGCGGCGGACCTATTTTTCTGAGCGGGTGCGGGATCGAGCGCTCTCTGAGGCACGGGTGCTGCCGAAAAAGCTAGCTGTTGACGTCGGGGTGGGAACCGGATTTATTACCGAAGGGCTCATCGGGCACGGCGTGGAGGTGCTCGCGATCGACGAGTCTCTCCCTATGCTGCGTGTACTCAGGCGCAAGGCGTTCGGTGCCGCGGGCCTGCACTGTTGCATTGGGAGCGCCGAACGCCTCCCCGTTCGTAACGGCGCCGTGGACTACGTTTTTGCAAACATGTGCCTCCACCACGTCGTGCACCCGGCAGCAGCGATAGGTGAGATGACGCGGATTCTCAAGAAAGGGGGCACGCTCATTATCACCGACCTCGATGAGCACACGTTCGCGTTTCTCACAGAGGAGCGCACCGATCGATGGATGGGATTTAGGAGGGGGGATGTACGCACGTGGTTTGCCGAAGCAGGGCTGAAAGACATTATGGTGGGCGACACCGGAGAGAGAGCGAGCGTGCCATCGGACTCCACTGACAACTGCGCTGACATTAGCATATTTATCGCACGGGGCAAGAGATGAGTTGCCAGTCGGTCCGATCACAGGCCTTTCATCAGATTGCGCCGGAGAAACGTGCGAGCTAACAGCACAAAGACAACACTAAAGCCGATAAGGACGGCCCACCCGAGCAGGAGCGGGATCGCGGCGCTTGCTAGCAAACCGAGATCGAAATTATTAACGAGGTACGTGATCGGCGAACAGTACATAGCCACCCTCGCAACCCCTTGGAGGCTCGCAATCGGCACAAATATGCCGCTGATAAAGATCAGAGGAAAGCGGACGAGGTTTGAGAGCAGCATAACATTAGAGGGGTTTGTGCTCGCCGGAGACGCGAGGAGCACGCCGAGAGCTGAGAAACAGAACGCGCCGAGCACCAGGCTTATAGCAATTATGAGAACTCCTGTGAAACTCACTGAGTAGCCGAACGCCGCCATTCCAGCGGCTAGGATGATGACGTTGATGATGATGCCGTATAGCATGCCTGCAACAACATCCCCGAGAATCAGAGTGTTCACGGTCACGGGAAAGGACAGTAGCCGTTCGTAGGTGCCTGCTCGCTTCTCCCACGGAGTGATCAAAGGGCCAACAGACGAAGCCACGAAGAACACAAACATTGCCGCAAGTCCAGGGAACAGCGTATGAAGGTCGGCGCTCCTGCCTAAGGAGAACGCGAGGAACATAAAGAGCGGAAACAGGAAGCCGAACATGAGCACCGGCGGTTTCGTGTAGTAAATCCGCATATCCTTTTCCGCTATAAGCGCTATGCTGCGAAGGTAGATGAGAAGTGTATTACGGGGCATGCGCTTTGCCCTCCGTCACGGTAACGAAGACGTCTTCCAGGCTGGCGCCTTCGATGCTGAACGCAGTGAAAGAAAGCTTCCGCCTCTCGGCGAAAGCGAAAACACACTTAGCCAGCGCATCAGGATCATCAGTGTAAAAGCGCCACTTGTCGCCTGCCTGTTCCGTTCGATTCACTAAGCCGCTGCGTTCGATCTCTCCTATATCTGTGGGTGTATCAAACGCGACTTCAACGGATTGAGTCTGTTTGAACGCCTGCTTCAGGCGCTCAGGGGTATCAATAGCAGTAAGTGCCCCGCGGTTGATAATGCCAACCCGATCGCACAGAGCATTTGCCTCCTCGATGTTGTGGGTCGTCAAGAACACCGTTGTTCCCGCGTCGTTCATTTCCCGGATAATGGCGCGAATAAGGCGCTGGCTGTGCACGTCGAGTCCCGAGGTGGGTTCATCGAGAAAGAGCACCTTTGGGATGTGCACAAGCGCACTTGCGATGAGTACGCGCTGTTTCATGCCTTTCGAGAACCCCTCGACGCGATCGTCCTTTCTGTCGGACAGTTCAAACTGCTGTAAGAGTAGATCCGAGCGTTCTTCAACGGCTTTCCGGTGCATACCGTAGAATCGACCGGCGAGGACGACGTTCTGTTTGGCTGTCAACTCGATGTACACATTACTCGTCTCGGGAATGATGCCCATTTGCATCTTTGCAGCGACTGGGTGCTTTTGCATGTCAATCCCGCCGATAGAGACTTCCCCGGCATCTGGCGTGAGTATGCCTGTGAGCATTCTGATGGTCGTCGTCTTTCCGGCACCGTTTGGGCCGAGAAACCCGAACAGTTCACCTTCGGGAACGCTGAACGAGATGTCGTCTACAGCAGTGATAGCGCCGAATCGCTTTGTTAACCCGTTAACTGCGATAACTTCGTCACGTTCTTGTTCCATTTCTCGCTCACTAAGTCCGGTGTTTTCAACAAATCTGGGAATGTTTATATAACATTGATATATATAACAATGTTGCATACAAGCGTTTACGAGTACCATGTGCAATCAAAACAGCTGCGAATGTTGGCAATATCCAGAACGGAGTTGGATACAGTTCCTCATCCTCCGTGTCCTCTATGAAACACCCACGTACGGGTATCAGCTCCTCAGCGAGATCGACGAACGAAGCTGTGGTTGTCACAAGCTCGAGCCGGGAAGCATCTATACGGTGTTGCGACGGATGGAGGAGAAGGGGTTGCTGGCATCGACGTGGGAGAAGGGAGATTCTGGCCCGGATAGGAGAGTGTATACCGTGACCGAGAAGGGCGCTGGTTTCCTGAAGGCGGGGCTGAGCACGATGGTACGGAGAAAACAACTCTTTGACGATTTAATAGGCTTCTACGAACGGCGTTTTAAGCCATAGTGCAAAGGAGGTGAACGATACATGTGCGGACAAGATAGTTATTCATATGAGGGTTGCGGGTGCGGCAGCAGCTGTGGCTGCGGGTGCGGCACGCATCACCATCATGGGCACCACGGACACTCGATGGGGATGGGAATGAGCATGGAACCCCCGGTGCCGTTGATGGACGTTGATGAAGAAATCAAAATGCTTGAAGAGTATAGAGACGCGCTCAATTCCCATCTCGCAAAGGTCAACAAGCGACTCGAAGGGCTAAAGCGCTGACTCAACCCCAACGCAGCAAAAATGTAGGTAAAACCGCCAAACGTAGATCAAGCGCTAAACCCAGTCTTCACACGACTGAAACCGGCGGTCCTCCGGCTCTGGTCTAGAAGAGAGAAGAGTATGGGGGGCACCCGTTAAAGCCCCGCCCCGCAATCGCCGGCCAAGCTTCACGGTCCAAGAGTTCGATCGAGTTACCATCAGGGGGCGGCATCGAATTCTCTTTTTTCTTCCCACTTGCTACCCGCGACTCTTCTTCCAAATCGGGTGGGCCTCGGTGTTAAAGACGGCCTTGTCGAAGTCGAAGGCCTGGGGCGGGGCGAATAGCAGATAGAAGTATTTCATGACCTCAGCCAGAAAGTAACTCTCCATAGCGTCAGTCTTGACGCCCGTGCGGACATCGGCGAGGGCGGCGAAGCCGGCGTCGGTCTTGCACCGCTCGACCAAGCTGTTGAAAAAGGTCGCGCCCATCCGCCGATACTTCTCGTCGCTGGTGTAATGGTAAAGGTAGTAGGCCGACTCGATGACCTCTGGCCGGAGCTGGTAGGAGCCTAAGACCACCTTCATAGCTTTGTAGTCGAGCTGTTCGGGCGCGGTGCCATAGAGTGTCCACATCTTGTAGCACGAGTCTTCGAGGCGGGCGGCGCGGTCGAGGTCTCCGCCCAGGGCGAGGACGGCGGGGAAGAAGGCGTAGAGCGCACCGAAGACCGTGGCCCGTTGCTTGCCGGTTTTCATGTTGACGTGGCCGTACCAGAGCCCGCCGCTGGCCTCGTCGGCCACGTGGGCGTTGACCGCCGCGATCGTGTCCTTCCACATCGCCCAAAGCTCGGGGTCGTCGAACAGGATCGCGCCCTTTAAAAGATACTCGTAGTAGCTGTCGATCCGGCCGCCGACGTGGCTGTCTTTGACCAGCCACCCGCCGGTCTCGACGTCGATCATTGTCCCGACTAGGCCGATCCGCGAGCGGTGATGATAAAGCGCGACCATCGCCCGTTTGGCGGCGTTGAAATATTTAGGGTCGCCGGTAAGGCGGGAGAGGGTCCCGTACTCGAGGATATTGGTGCCGATCTCGGCGGGGTTGGTGAAGCGGCAGCGGGTCCTGTGAGTTTTGAGGTTGACGAAGCGATAAGGCATGCCGGTGTTGGAGTCGAAGACGGGGAGCATGCGGTCGGCGAGGTCGATGGCGAGCTCGAGGAAGCGGGTGTCGCCGTCGAGTTGCTGGGCGGCGATCAGGCCACCCAAGATGCGGATGGCTGTCTCGAAGTGCTGAACCTCCATGTCGAGGTCGAAGTCGAGCCGAGATAGGATCAAGTCCTTGGCCTCGGCCGCCTCGGCGGTCAGGCCCATCAGGATCATGGTGTCGAAGGCGTCGATGGGGGTTATGAGCAAGGGGGCCTGGTACCAGTCGGAGTAGGTCTTGGACAGCGGCTTGAGCGCGTCGTGGCCCCAGGCGTATTGTTTGTAGCCGTTCCAGGCGTGGAGGAACTCGGTGCGGACGCGGTCGGGGGAGACGGTGGCGGCGCTCGCGGAGGGGTCGTCGAAATGGGAGATGGGTGGGGCGGACATCAGCGTATCCTGTATAGCTTATCAAAATCGGAGCAGTTTAGTCGGGGGTTAGATGCAAATCAACCCTATAAGAGATATATATACAATAAACCACGTGGCGACTAGTCCGATTGCTACGGCTAAAACCACAAGGTCTTGCGTGCCAGAGAATTTGCTCAAGTTGTTTCGTTCCATACTCAAACGCCTTTTAAGGTCGAGAAATCAACTAGATATAAGAGAGTGTCAACGTAGTTTACTGTTGTGCTCTCTCTAAACCGACTAAGCAACACTTCTTAATAAGCTCTCTTGCTAGCTCAATCCAAAAAACATGCTACCCTAGAACGCTCGAGGTCAGTATTGGTCACCGTGCGTAGGCTCGCGTGCTAGCTAGCGGGGTATTCTAGAGATCCCTGAATAAGATAGGGCTGCGCGCTCGAAACGACTGGCGTCAGTTTGAGAGCCTATTCTCAAAAATGAAAGAAAGATATCTCCCTCAATCCTTGACTGACATTCCCGGTGTAGGCAAATCCATTGCCGCTGATTTAAGAAATATTGGAATTCACAGGATTGATGATTTGAAGGGCGTGGACCCAGAGCGGCTCTATGAACTTTCCAACGAATATGCCGGGAAGATTCAGGACCGTTGCCTGCTCTATGTTTTCCGCTGTGCAGTTTATTGCAGAAACGCGGGAACAAATTCAGGACCCTGAAAAACTCAATTGGTGGTATTGGAAGGATAGAAAGTGAACAGGCATAAGGTAGTAGGGTCAAATTATTACAAACTGTGCGACCGCTTGAGGAAGTAAAGAGCAATAGGGATGCCGAGAACTGCCCCAAGACTTTGCGCTATCGTCGTGGAATACGCAGCGCCTAAGGCGCCTATAGTTGGGATGAGGATCCAATTCAAACCAATATTTACCCCAGTCATATAAGTCGCGTTCAGCACGTGCACCTTTTGATTGTCAGTTGCATCCAACAGCAAAGACGTGGGAATGGTCAGCAGATTGATGGCAAATCCTATAATAAGGACGTTGATGAAAACGATAGAATCAGCGAACTTGGGACCGAAGGCGAAAACCATCACTTGGCCTCCGAACGCATACGTTACTCCGACTGCGGCGAGCCCTGCTATAGCAAAGTAGCCTAAGTACTTAGAAAATTCTTTTTTGGAAATCCTTCTCTCGTGCGCTGCTCTGCAGATTATGGGAAAAAATGCACTCGTCAGTGCAATGACGGCCATATTACCAATGCCTATGTAGTTTATTGCAGGTGTGTAAAGACCGACCTGTGTCATGTTCGACAAAAGGGAGATCATTATGGTGCCTATTTGTTGCCATATGAGCCCGAGCATTCCCGCGAGTCCGAACCACACGGCCGGCGTCAGTATTGCACGGTCGAATATCGGTTTAAAGTTCAGATTGAAGGAGTGAATTCGCCGGCTAATTATTAAATTCAGCATCAGGCTGACAAAAGCGGCGACAATGATCGCAAGTATGACACCAGGGACGCCAAGGCCCACGATCAGAAAGACGAACGCCAAAGTGGCGAACGTAATTCGCTCGGCAATCTGAATGATTGAGATATACTGCATGTCCTGGTAAATGCAGAATACCGAGCTGAACAAGCTCCCGATGCCACCCATTACGAGCGTGACCGACATTAGGACGATCAGCGCTTTGACCTCGGGTGAATACGGCGTAAAAAGAGCGAATACGATTACGGCAAACATCGTGGCAATGGACATGAGGAACTTGAGGCCCATCGAGCTAAAAATGAGCTTATGTGTATCTTCGGGCTGTTTAGCCCCTTCACGAATTATGACCGTGTTGATTCCAAAATCAGTAAAAATACCAAACAATGTGACGAACGAGATCACCGTGATATAGGAGCCAAAGTCTGAGATCGAGAGTATGCGAGCGATGTAGATGGTGATAACAAACGAAATTGCGGCCGAGATTGCATTTCCACTAAACAGAAACCCCGTATTCGTAAGGCCACGTGCAAGTGATCCAAGTTTTAGCCTGCGTGTATCTTCGCACTTAGTTTGTGTCATCTGATAGTGCTCACGTCCTGTGGCGGATTGAAAAAAAGTAAGCAAAAAAAGGTCGGCTCGGCCGGCTTAAATACGTCTGCAATGCTTCCATAAATCCCCTCAAGTCGGTCGACTACGGCGCTCTCTATGAACCCGCGATGACTTGGCCCTGCCTTGGATGCGCTTCTTACGTTCTAGCTCTTCATTGTCGAGAATTTGTATTGGGTAGGGTTATCCATTCCTCCTCGAGTACTTGTGTTCTAATTGCATATCTTCAGAAAACCTCTTTAATTGGACTTTTTTTTCCAACGCGAAACGAAAGAATACACTCGGATGGAGTGCGTAAATCTCGTTTAGAAGAGTTTATGTTTCTCCTAGTTATACGGCAAGGTTTTGCAGCGTAGTTTTGAGCATGAATCATCGCTCTCCATCGCGCGGTAAGGCTTGTAAAGTAGTACTCCTTAGCTATCTTTTCACATGACTTGTAAGTAGTTTAGTGCGGCTAATAACAACGATTAAGGTGCTCAATGCGGTCGGCACCATTATGCTAGCTATTGAGTATTGCCCAGACGTTTTTACCGAAGGCTCGCTACCAAATCACAGCTTTTTGAAATTCACCGCAGCAAAATCTCACTCCACCGCGCAAAAGCCGGTTACATCTACCCAACGATTCGGCTGCCTCATACGTTCTCTGTACTTGCGGGGCCAATACAATAGCCTAATTAACAAAATAAGGCGATAGTGACAGAATACCAAAAAAGTAAGCTTTATTAGCGGAAAGTGCTTTTTACTTGTTCGAAGTCGCCTTGAACGCACAGGATCAAATCGCGACTTAAACAGGCGCTTGTCAGTGCAGGTGCAGTATGCGGGTAATGTATGTGCCAGTTCTCATCATCGCAGTTATGATCTTAACAGCTGCTACAAGCTTATACGTCGCATCGCAACAGGTTAATGGATTGGTATCCACCCGTCAAACCGTATCGCCAAGTACTGTCGCAGAACGGGTCTCGGCCCCGCCGAATTCAACGACTAATCATGCCCAAGAATCATACCTTGGAACAGTTCTAAACCAGCCTGTCACGTCAAACGCAACTACTGCGGTAACTAGTGTCGCGCAACTGGTCATCGTCCCACAGAATCCAACGACTAATTCTACGACTGATCATAATTCCACGCTCGACGCAACCATAGTCGCAGCAATTAGTTGTCTTGGAGTTGGCTTAGTAATGCTTGTAGTCGTGCTTCGAAAAAGGCGTAATCGTTAGATGTGCAAGTAAGAGTCTGCATATAGCAAGAAACTTGTAGCGCTAATCTCGATTGCTATCTAAACCACAAGCATGATAGGCAACGTAAAAAACGGTCCAAGTTAGACTAGGTTTGTAGCGAAAAGGCATATCGAATGTCTAGTGACACAGTGGAAAAACACGTTGCCCAGATTGCTGCCTACGGGGAAAGGACAACAGGACGCATCAACGCAGCCTTAATAGCGCTGCTCACTGTTTCAGGTATACATATATTCGCTTCCGCGATTTACATTGCCGATCGCATCGCGTTCACGACTTTGACGATAAACGCGTTGGGCCTTGTACTTGTCTCGGCTTACTTCTGGCACTTGGCTAACAAACCACAGTTTCTTGTTTTGAGCATCAATGAGAACTCAAGAAGGAATCGTCCAGCTAACTGGATACGACGTGCCGACACAACGAAATACGCGGTATATGGTCTACTTACGCTATGCGGTGCGTTCGTTACTTACCTCGTAGTCTTCTTCTCGTGGGCTGTGTTCGAAGAAGGCGGCTCGCTTGTAATGCCGGACTTCCTTTGGCTTGTGGTGATTATGGGGCTCTTTCTTCTTGCGCTAATAATCAGCTTTTTGCTCGGATATCAAGCGAGCGTCGACGCCTCTCCAATTTACGCTTCAGTTGAGGAACCGTTACTTTATAGATTTGTCAAGAGTGGTCTTGGGATTTTCCCTAAAAAAGTTGCGCTCGGCAGTTCACAGAACATCATTCTCAGATTTGCCTTTTCAGATAAGTGTGGCACTCACTCTAACCCGGTACCCGCCGGATCGTGTAATGAATACGTTGAAGCGGAACTCCAAGCCGCAGCTCTCAAAGTCGATGGTGATAAAAAGCTCAGACTTTATGACACGTCGCCGCTGCCAGTGAGTTTGTGGAACTGTCAGTTTCCAGAATCCGGTACTCAGATTGTCAATCTCATCATAAGCGAAGTTAATTCCGCCACAGACACTCGGAGTGTTGTATTCACTTTTGAACATACAATCAAAATCAAAGGGGCTCTCATAGCATCGGTTCAGCCAGTTGTTGCCATTACATTGTCTATTGTGACCCTCTGGGCTTCTGCTAGCAGTGTTCTAAGTGGTGTTCTGCATATAGTCGTCTAATCTCTATTCAGACATTCGTCGTGTTTTGATCTGACTGTCACCGTAGCGTACTTTGTTTCCGTTGATGGGGTGCGTGTAGTGCTCCCTAAATGTGAGGAGCTCATAGAGTCGGCACCCAGAAGTTGGAACGGATTAACCTCTCCTTCTCACAACGTACGCGGCAATTACGACTCCGACAAGAGCGAGAACGACCTCGAAGCCGGGCGTCGTACCCTGACTTGTAGCCGTAGCTTCGTTGCCTATAGCGCAGACATTCCCTTCAACCCCCAAGTAGACGACGCCGTTGACAACTGCGAGAGAGCACTGTATATGCGCCCCCGCGATCGTCGTGAAGTTCCACAGCTTCGCCCCGGTGGTGGCGTTGAGGGCATATACGTTGCCGTCATTGCCCCCAAAGTAGACGACGCCGTTTGAAACCGCGGGAGATGAGAACATATCATTTATGCTCGTCAGCGCGTAGTTCCACACTTTCGTCCCAGTGGTAGCGTTGAGTGCAAAGACGTTGCCATGGGTCGGGTTTTTAGCATTGGTATCGTTGGCATCGCCCTCCACGTAGACCAGCCCGTTGGCGACGGCCGGGCAGGATTCCAAGTTGCCTCTGGTTGTGTAGTTCCACAGCTTCGCCCCGGTGGTGGCGTTGAGGGCATATACGTTGCCATCTCCGCCCCCCACGTAGACCGTGCCGTTTGAGACGGCTGGGGAGGACCACAAGCTTCCGGTCGTGTAGTTCCAGAGCTTCGCCCCAGTGGTGGCGTTGAGGGCGTAGACGTCATCGCCGCCCCCTAAGTAAACCAGCCCGTTGGCAACGGCGGGAGAGGAGGTCATAAACTCGTTTCCAGTTGTGTAGTTCCAGAGCTTCGCCCCAGTGGTGGCGTTGAGGGCGTAGAGGTTGCTATCAGGTGCATCACTCCCAAAGTAGACCATTCCGTTAGCGACGGCAGGGGATGAGTCAATATAGCCTCTGGTCGTGTAGTTCCAAACTTTAGCTCCAGTGGCGGCGTTGACAGCATACATGTTCTTATCCCAGCTCCCAAAGTAGACCACCCCGTTGGCAATGGCGGGAGAGGAGAGTACCTGGTCTCCAGTCGTGTCATTCCAGAGCTGAGTGCCGTTGTTTGCGTAGAGCGCGTAGACGACGTAACCGCCCCCCACGTAGACAACCCCGTCAGCGACGGCGGGGGATGAATCGCCAAAACTTTTTCCGATCGCGTAGCTCCACAATAGCTGGCCGTTCGACGGTACCGGCCCAGCCACCGGGCTGTAGTCGCCCGTGTGTGCAGCGTTGTAGCGGTATTGCATCATATCATACTGCGCTGCTGCTGGAACGGTTACAACGCCTGCAAATACGACGGCGATGAGAACAAAAACTGCTGAAAATGAGAGAATTTTGCATACGCGCATGATTGCCTCGTAAATTGTTCTTTGTCGCCTAAGAGCGTGACAGACGATTGGATAAAGACTTCGATTTACGCTTGACAATAGAAACTGCGTTATCACGCTTAAATGGCGAAGAAACATAATTTGTGCTAGGTTGCAGGGGGCTAACCATAGCCACTAAATGTCAGTGCCAACCTTGGACCTACTATGTCAGCCGCACACCAATAGAAAGATCCTCATTCTGATGTTGCTGTGCCAAACCACGAGCTATTAGAGGTCCATCACAGCAAAATCTCGCTCCACCACGCAAAAATAGGATATGATTATCCGACAATCAGATTGCCCTACTCGTTTTCTAAGCTTGCTGGGCTGCCAAAGAAGATATATCAGACCGTTCACGACGGAGCGCTAGCCATTCTTGTCATTTGACCTAAACAACTAGCTGCCTAAAGCCCTGAATTTCCGTCTTGAAATTGCTCTAAAATACAAACGAGGGTTCATCATAGCGTGTTTCTCAGCACCTTTGGGGCCCAGTCCCGGTGCAATTGACGGATCTTTATTGCCTATGCGTCAGCTAGAAGAGGACTCGATCGGCGTATGGAATCTTGCGGACGATATAGTTGCTTATCAAGAAGCAGAACACGGTCGCAAACACCGCGACGAAAACAAACTGCAGCAGCGGCGGCCGCTTGATCGGATCTGCCTGAATAAAATACCCCTGTAAAACGAGTATGATTGGGACCTGAATGAGGTAGACGGTGTAGACGTTTTTCGCAAGTGCCGCTTTCACGCGTCCCGTCACGTTCCAGCGGAGTTTGAAGACGAGAAGCATGCAGGTGCAGATTCCAACACTTAAGAACGCCTCCCAAAATGCGGAGAGCAGCGCGAAAGTGCTGAAGCCACCTGATACTTCCGATGAACCGAAGACTGCGATAAACACGGGGACGCCGCAAAGGGCGACCACTGTGATCGGTCCCCACACTTTGAGCACAGAGGCCGAAATCGTGTCGAGCCACCCGTTGCGGAATGCGAGGATGCCTCCGATCATGAACAACGCGTAGAGCGGGATATGTGCCGGTTCGACTACGTGCCACAGCACCCACACATCAGTCGGATACCACACCCGCACGACAAAGTTCGCGGCTCCGAGCACCAAAGCCACTAGGACAAGAGTGCCGGCCCTCGGACACGCCACAGGGCGGACAGTGACGTCGAAGCGTCGCCAGACGCTGTACGCGACATCGAGAATTAATAGGTAGACGAGGAACCAGAGCCAGCCCGCGAACACGTAGCCTATGCCGACCGCGGCAAGGACGATAAACCACAACACCGCGCTGCCGACAAGCGGGATTCCGATGCGCACCAAGCGGTCCTTGAGGAATTTTGCCCGCCCCTTCCGGTCAAACGAGCCCACAAGGAGGTACGCCGAGATGAAGAAGAAGAGCGCCATCGCAAACGCCCCGGCAACTGCTTCAACCGTCCCAACGACGAGCACGTCCGCGAAGGGCAGCGGTCCGGGGTAGCTCGGCGTCCACCCCTCGGCGTTGGGGATGTACGCTAAGCCGGAATGGATCAGGATCACGAAAATAATCAGAACGATCTTGATGTTATCAAAGTAATAAAGGCGCTGCATGCGTGCCTCAACAGCACCTAGGTTTAATGCGCGGCCTTGTCTTAAAATTTTCGTAATCATCTGGTGCTCGCTAAACCTGCCCGCGGCGGAGCGAGAGCTATCAGTCCCTGCCCACCTAGTCTGGCTGATAGCCAAGCCGCCCGCGGTTATCACAACGATTAAGCGTCCAACGCCCATCTTATCAATATTATGCAAGCTGCCAACGATTATTTGAACCGTTGTAATGATGCCTTACTTTCAAAAAATGAGCTATGCGCAATTCGTAGCGTGAAAATCTCTTTGCACCGCGCGAAAGCAGGTTACAGTTACCCAACGATTCGGTTGCCGCATACATTCTCTGTGCTTGCGGGGCTGTCAGCCAAAATTTATCAGACAGTTCACGAAGGAGCGCTAGCCTTTCTCGTGGTCATTTCGCCGATCACAAAAGCTTCAGAACGTTCCAAATCCTCCGTCTTCACACGGCGGAGGCCAACGTGTCAATGGCGCATTTAGGAAAACTGCAATTCAAGGCCATTTCTTCAAAGACCAAGTCGCTTTGCGATTCAGATCTGGCCCGCACTCATTTTGGCTCGCATTAGGAAGACGATACGCTCCGCTCAGCAGCTCGCCTGCGCCAAGGCTACGAGAAAACGGGATTCGTGAAAGAGGCGGGAAACGTCTTTCAAAGGCGCCCGCCTCGCATACGGCAAACTGATGTCCTGGTTTTCGAAAGAGCGTATGCCCCTCATCATGTTACGGCTTTCAGAAGCCACGCCATATTTCTGCCGGCGTTCTGTGCACGCGCGATACCTTCGTCGTCCTTGTTGACGTCACCGATATCCCTCCCGACACCAATCACCGGCCAGCCAGCAATGATCGTGTTCGCGCTGAGCAGGAAGTGGAGCAGTGTATCGAGAGTGTGCATCGCGCCGGTCCGCCTCTGCGCGACGACGGCGGATCCCACTTTGCGCCTGAAGAGCCCGTCGTTTGCCATGGAAACGAAACCGGCCCGGTCGATCAGTGCTTTCATCTCTGCAGTCACGTCGCTGAAATAGACCGGTGAACCCAGGATGATCCCGTCAGCTCCGGCCATCTTCCCGATGCAATCGTTGACAATGTCGTCTTCGAGCACGCACCGACTATCCCTGTTTTCAAAGCATTTCATGCAGGCGGTGCACCCCCGAATCTTCTTGCCGGCGAGCTGGATCAGCTCAGTCCCAATGCCTTCGTTTTCGAGTTCCTCGAACATTCGTCGGATCAGGATGGCGGTGTTGCCGTCCTTTCGTGCGCTTCCGTTGATAGCGATAACTTTTGTCATAGTACGACTCCTAATGTTGTGCGTCCTGAGGGAAAACCTCTTTGAACGGTACGTTGTTTTGCGGTAAAAAAGCACCTAGTTCATTGGCTGCGTAAGTGAGGCACAGCAGAAGCACAGTAGCAACACGTGTTCAGCCAAATAGCGTGCCTGCTGAGTTTACGTTGTGCTATTTCTCTTTTTCTCGAGCTAACACTGAGAATAGACGTTTACGATACCTATACGCGATACTGGAAAGATGTCGGACTTCGAGGTTGAGCTCCCTAGTAGTACGATAGCTAAAATGACACCTTCTTCTGCTTGCTCAAGCGCGTGACCCTTCGCTGCTAAGGTAGTTCCAGCCAACGACCTACAACATCATTGCTGATGTCACGCCACGCGCGACAAGGAAGATGCCGACGAGGAAGAACACGGCGGCAATTATCTGACTTCCGTGTTTCTTCAAGAAACGCGTGATGGGGTCGAAGATGCGGTCGAAACTTCGGGGCGCCGCGGCAAAAACGGCGAGTGGTCCCCAAAGCCAGCACAGCGTGATGGCCATTACCAGGACAAAGGCGATCGCTTTGTCGTGAAGGGATAGCACGACGACGCCGATATCCTTGCTTGCGGCGAGGGCCGGAAGCGATGAGAAGATGTTGCCGAAGCCGAAGCCGATTCCCATAGAAATCAATCCTCCGGCGCCCATTGCCGTCGCGTCAAAAGTGTTTGATCCCCCCTTCTTCAGGAGTGAACGAGCGCTTGCGTAGAGGAGGAGGAGACCGAGGATGAAGTCGATCGCCACCGTCGCCAACGACGGCTTGCCACCGGTCGTCGTCAGGCTTCCGATGGCAACAAAAATCAGGCATATCAGTGAAAATACGATACAGTACGTTGCGACAAAGATCACGCCTTTTTTGAGCCTGTGTTCCTCTGAGCTCAGTACGGTCATGACCGTTATGATTGCCAAAGGGCTTATCATGGACGCGATGGCAAGCGGTATCACGACCGCGAGAAGTTGGGGTAGGGTGGTCATTGAGCTCACTTCGGTGCTTCAGCACCTATCAACACCCTAGTAAATGCGCCACGGACTTAATGGTTCCGATTTAGCTCCGAAATCTGAGAGCGTTTCGTTTGATCGCACGTTTTGCTCTTTCAACTGCTATTCTTCAGCGGTTTCCAGCAGCAATTGGTAGAATTGTTCTGGCATGAAGCCATTGGCACGTGGGATGTCAGGTGCGACGGGTGTCCATAAATCAAATGTGATATGTTAGGCTAGCCTAAATATTTATATATTAGGTTGACCTAAACATCACGTAGAGAGTTATTCACAGAAATCAGGGCTAAGCTCGTCAGAAGGTTATCTCTAAGCTGGCGTGCCAATCCGACGCTGCTCCGTGCACAGGTACGAGAGCTAAAACTGAGGGAGGTTTATGGTGTCAGATATCATTAACGTCGAAAACCTTGTCAAAGTGTATCCTGGTGGTACACGGGCCGTCGATGGGATCTCATTCAGTGTGATAGAGAGCGAGTTCTTCGGGTTCCTCGGCCCGAACGGCGCGGGAAAGAGCACCACGATCCAGGTTCTCACGACACTGCTGAAGAAAACCTCTGGTTCTGTGACCGTTGCTGGCTACGATGTTGATACGGATGCCCGAGAGATACGCAAAGTTATCGGCGTTCAACGCCAGGAAACCATTCTGGATGGGGACCTGACGGGTCGCGAGAACCTCACCATCCAGGGGCACCTCCAGAGGTTGCACGGGAACGCCCTCAAAAAACGCGTGGACGAACTGCTCACACTTGTTGAACTCTCGGACGTCGCTGACAAGAGGGCGGCACAGTACTCGGGAGGGATGAAAAAGCGGCTCGATCTCGCGTCCACTCTTGTACACAAACCACGCCTGCTCTTTCTCGACGAGCCGACCTCGGGGCTCGATCCGCAATCGCGCGTCGCTATCTGGGAGCACCTCGAAACGCTCAACAGCGATGAGGGTGTTACGGTGTTTTTGACAACCCAGCAGATGGAAGAAGCGGATAGGCTCTGTCACCGGCTCTCAATACTCGATCACGGAGAGATTGTTGTGAGCGGCTCACCTGTTGAGCTGAAGCACCAACTCGGCGGCGACACCATCACGATGTCATTCGCCAACTCGGACAGTGGCATAAAAGACCGATCAAAGCGGATTGTCAACGGCATTCAGGGCGTTACAAAAGTCCTCGATGTCGAAACGGGACTGGCGGCATACGCTAAGAACGCGAGCGCTCTCGTTCCCGATATCGTACGACTGTTTGACGAGAATGAGATTCGCTTGACGTCAATCAGCGTCGCATCTGCCTCGCTGGATGACGTCTTTTTACAGCACACAGGAAGACGGATACGATCAGAAGAACTGTCGAAAGTAGATACGTGGAAGCACTACATGTGAGGCGATGGAAGATGGATCATGACGCTCTCTTTGACGTGTGGCACCTCTTCATCAGGGCCGGAAAAAAGACCATACGGACTCCTGTCATCATCTTCGGTACGCTCGCCCTACCAGTGCTGTTTCTTGTTCTTTTCACGCAAATTTTCACGCAGTTTGGAAACCTCCCAGGATTCCCTGCCGGCGGCTATGTCCAATTCGCAACGGCTGGCATCATCGTTTTAAACCCATTGATTAATGCACAGTACTCGGGAACCGCCGTGGTTGACGATATCAATTCAGGGTTTCTTTCAAAGATGCTCGTGACGCCCGTGAACAGGCCAGCCATTCTGTTTGGACGGTTACTGAACGATACGATCATGGTGCTTATCCCGGCTGGCATAACGCTCGCGCTTGCGTACGCTCTCGGTGTAACCGTCATAACAGGGGCCCTAGGAATTCTGCTGATTCTTTTCACTGCCGCTTTCTTTGGATTGTCTATGTCAGGGCTGACGATGGCAATCGGAGTGACCACAAAGAGTGCGCAAGTAGTCGCTGGGTTAGATCTTGTGATCATATTCCCTCTCATGTTTGTGAGCACAGCGCTCGTGCCATACGAGTTCCTTCCGCACTGGGCGCAAGCGTTTTCGAATGTCAACCCGTTTAGTTACGCAGTCAACGCTGTCAGGGCATTGATGTCTACAGGATTTGATTGGAGCACCATTCTGGCAGCGTATGCAGTTATAGCGGTGTTCGCGGCAGTGACAATTGGAGCAACGTTATATCAGTTCAGAAGTGTGGAGAAGTAGGCGATTGCCACAGCTCTTACCACTCGTCCACTCAATGCTGACGCTATCACACGCTAGTCTAGTCCTCAGCTCACGGTCAGTGGTGTAGCCTGTTGGGTCACACTGTGGCTCCAGCACCGTTTTTAGGGACTTAACTGGCGCAGGACTACTAGATGCTTTACAGGCAACAAACTTGAGTTTCACAGACCTTCATCTGCTGCCTCGCTGCAATGCACTGCGTTAACTCGTGCCACACTGAGCATGGTGTGATGTGCATAGACGATTTGGAAGGACGCAGAATTCAGCCCCGCGCAGTGCCTTTTTAGTCAAGACCAGACTGCGCTTCAGAGCGCAGCGATGCAAGCGAAACACTTACATTCTCAAATCCCATAGAAGACTCGTTTTCTGCAAGTGGGCGAAAGACGGGACCGAATGAGAGAGAACCAGCCATGGCGACTGACCTGTTCCATCTGCTGCTGACGGTGCTCCCGTTCGCCCTTGCGAGCATGACGAGTCCGCTGACCTTAATCGCCGTCATGGCTGTGCTCAGTGCGACGACGCGCCGGGCACTCAAGGCGGTCGTTTTTGCCATTACGTACGCGGCGGTCTTTTCGGCGATATGCCTGGTGCTCGTCGCCATCGGAAGCGCCGCGACTATCGGCGGTAACCCTTCACCGGCAACCGTGGGCTTTGACGTCGTCTTGGGTGTTATTCTGCTTTACGTAGCCGGTCGCTCGTTGACCAAGGAGGTGAGCACCCCGCTTCTTCGATCTTTTAACCCGGATGCGATGAGCGCCGTTGCCGCCGCGTCGATGGGCGTGCTCTTCAGCGCGAGCAACTTCTCCTCGCTGATTCCGGCGCTTGCAGCAAGCAAGGACATCGGCGTCGCTGCGGTGTCGCCCTTTGACAAGACGATCGCCCTTGTTTTCCTGCTCGCCATCGCGGTGAGCTGGGTCTGGGCGCCTGTCGCTGTGTATCTCGTCACGCCCAACAACTTCGATAGATTATTTGATCCTGTCATCCGCGTCTTGCGCAAGCACGGTGGTCAGCTGATGGCTGCGGTCTTGTTCTTGATCGGCCTCTATCTCCTCGTTCGAGGAGTGACTGGTTATGTCGCGCTCTAGTGCAGGAACGCTCTCCATTTGCGCGTCTGGTTAAGCACGCGCACTGTCGTATCATCGCTGGAGAAGAAGTCCGGCTACGTGCTCGTTCGCGGCGCGATACACGAGCATCATAACAGCGTGGCGCCACGCCTTCGCACATCATCCTCTGTTACACCGTCGCGATCCTCTTCTTCGCAAATACGGCTGCAGAGCGATAACAAATCAAGCCCATAACGTCCTTTATAAAACTTCTTTGCGCTAATAAGCCCGAGCATGTCCAACTCACCGAAAACCACAAAGCGGTGCGAATTGTAATTCTAATTTACGCGTAGGTTCTTATCGAATGTTACAGATCTCTTCAAGCAATTGTTGTCCTTTATAACAAAGAATCCAGTTACCGGACCAAAATTATATTAGGCTAAACATACTTAATACGTTTAACATACGTAACAAAAGTGCACAAGCTGGTATGATATCTCACGGATATGGCTGTTGTGGTACCACCCTCTTTCGCACACATCGAGCAGTCAAACAATGGGAGGAGTAGACGTGCAACAGGATAAAGTAAAGGTTCAGTTAAGCGGCATATCGCAAACGATGTTGGGTTGTTTGTGGGGCCGGGCACAATTAAGCAAGAGGTACAGCTCGCTTTTTTACGATGAGAAAGCTATTGAACTCGTTGAAAAAATTGACTATGACCTTTCAACGAGTGATGATGAGCCGTTCCAGGATATTCGGCGTAGTATTTCTCATAAGCTCAATCTACCAGAATTTGGTCTATTTACGCTAAGAGCAAGGCAGTTCGACGAAAAGGTAAAGACGTACATCGAAGAGCACCCCCTCGCATCCGTCGTGAATATCGGAGCAGGACTGGACACGACCTTTTACCGCATCGATAACGGACTCATTCACTGGTACGACCTCGACCTCCCTGCCGTCATTGACATCAGAAGACGGCTGCTACCGGAACCTGACAGGGTAACGTATATCGCGAGATCCGTTTTCGATCCGAGCTGGTGCAGGGACATCAGTTACACCGAGGATGGGGTATTTATGATAGCTGGGGGGGTATTCCATTTCTTTGAGCAGGCTCAGGTAAAACAGTTTTTTTCGATGCTGGCGGACAATTTCCACGGCGGCGAAATCGTGTTTAACGTCCTATCACGATCAGGCGATAGCTTTGGCGCGTGGATGGACATCGTGTCGCCGGAGCAACGGGATGTGATAAGAACGGAGCTGGTGGATGCGATAAAGGATTGGTGGAAAAGGGCACCACAAGGCCGGAAAGAGAAGCTGAACGACATGATAGCCACGCTCGAGCTCCCGAAAAAGCCAAAAGGTAAGGCGTGGTCCGATCTCGAAGCGTGGTGGAATCAGCTCAGCGACAAGGAGATGACGGAGGTAATGCGTGGCTTCAGGAGGTCCTTCCGCGGCGGCGTTGACGTGTGGGAGGTAAAAGACGCGCGTGAAATTACAAAGTGGGATGGCCGCTTCACCGTGATAGATCAGTTTCCGATTTTTAAAAACATCCCACGAGATTCGTTGGATGCAAATATGCGGCGATTCATGGACTACAGCGATGAGAGAGTAAGGTCGAGTATTATTCACTTGCGAGTTTAATGTCAAGAAGTCTGTGGCGCATGTGGCGTGTGAAGACGGAGAATTCAGCCCCGCGCGGTGCCTTTTACTCAAGACCAGCTGCGGATCAGAGCGCCGCGACGCAAGCGAAACACTATAGACGCTACTTGAGAGCCGGCAGATGACGGATAAATGGGACCCAGTCGATTATCACGAGCACTCATACCCGCAATACGCGTTCGCGCTGGGACTCCTCGAAAGGCTTCGGCTCAACGGTGACGAGCGCGTCTTGGACGTCGGCTGTGGCGATGGGAAGGTGACCGCCGAGCTTGCGACACGCGTGCAGCACGGCTCTGTGCTCGGCATTGACGCCTCCCCCGACATGATCGCGTTCGCCAGCACGACGTTCCCCGCGTCGGCGCATCCGAACCTGTCATTTCGTTACGGAGACGCAGCGAAGCTCACGTTCCGCCATGAATTTGACGTCGTCGTCGCCTTTGCTTCTCTCCACTGGGTCAAAGACCTGCCGACTGCGCTGCGCGGCATCAAGCAAAGCCTCGCGCCTGGTGGTCGATTTGCAGCTCAGCTCGTGGCAAAACGATACGCCACAGCAGAGATCAAGTCGCCGCTGCACCGAGCGCGAAAAGAGGTCATGGGCCGCCCGGCGTGGAGAACGTATTTTGAGGGTTTCGAGCAACGCAGGGCGTACAGTGTCGACGAGTGCGAACGGCTTCTCAGAGACGCAGGCTTTGTGCTGCGGCGCTGCGAGTTCGTCACCGAAGAAGTGACGCATCAGGATGCCGATGCGCTCAAGGGATATGCACGGTCGACGTGGCATCGATACACCGATCGGATTCCTGCACAGAAGCGCGTCGCGCTTCTTAACGAGGTCGTGCAGCGCTGTCTCGAGATGTCACCCGCAGATCGAAGCGGACGGATACGCGTGCGAGCGAGCATGCTCGAAGTCGAGGCATCGGTCGCAGGCACGTGACTGCATATAGAATTCGACTCCGATTTCGCAGCGCACGACCTTCTCTGGCGGCGCAGGTCGCTTAGGATCAAGAAGGCTTGTCGAGAGAGCTTAGGCGCGGCTCGACAAGAGCTCTTGGAACCAGACATACAAAGCCTCTTCGACGAGGTTATACCACAAAAAACCGAGCCTTTAAGACATCGGAGCAGCGGCACAGCTTTCACGTGGCAAACGCGCGCTCGATGAGGGTTTTTTTCGTTCGTGCCGGAATGTAATGCGGAAAAAAAGGAGGAGTGAGCTTAAAGTATATATTGCGCATATCTCAGTTGTAGCTGATGATAGGATGCACGAACCTAATACTCAGAACCACTAGCGTAGACTCGTCACGTCCAACCAAAGCAAGTCGACAGCTCCATTATGCGGGGAACCACGGACCGGTCATCGTATGGAGCGTCACGAAAAAGTGCAACCTCGCGTGCTCACATTGCTATATTGACGCGGCGGATGCAGCTGCTTCCGATGAGCTGACCACCGATGAAGCGCACAAGCTCATAGATGATGCGGCAACCTTGCACCCCCCTGTTATGCTTTTTTCTGGAGGCGAGCCGCTCATAAGAGGTGATACCGTTGAGCTCTGCGCATATGCTGTCTCTAAAGGATTGAGAGTTGGCCTCTCTACCAATGGAACCCTTATCACAAGAGATTACGCTCGAAGGATCGCAGAAGCGGGCGTTTCTTATGTCGGCGTCAGTATTGACGGGGTTGAAGCTACGCACGACGGGTTCAGAAACGAAAGAGGAGCGTTTAGGAGAGCACTTGAAGGACTGAAAAACGCGAGAAATGCCGGCATAAAAACGGGCATACGGTTCACGGTCAACCGGCACAACGTCTCTGACCTGCCTGCAGTTACCGATCTTCTTATTAGGCACCAGATCCCCCGCTTTTGCCTGTATCATCTCGTGTACGCAGGGAGGGCGAGTGCGGAGATGGACATCACCAACGAGAGGCGAGTTGAGGTGGTGGACTACCTCATTCAACGAACTAAAACGCTTGCAGACCACGGAATCGAGGTACTCACCACCGATAACCACGCAGATGGCATCTACATACTGAATTCGGTCGAAAGTGCCGATAAGAGCGCCGTGATGTCCCTCCTTGCCGCGCACGGGGGCTGCTCGGCAGGGCAGAAGATCGTCAACATCGATCCAAATGGAAACGTGCGGCCCTGCCAGTTCTGGGAGGGAGGAGTGGGCAACGTACGACAGAGCAGCTTGAGCACCATATGGAACAGCCAGAATGAACTCCTTTCGATGCTACGTGACAAAAAATCGCACCTTAGGGGGCGTTGCAGCGCGTGTCGGTATGTCGAGGTATGCGGTGGTTGCAGGGTGCGAGCATCCAGCGTGGGCGACCTCTGGGGGGCGGACCCAAGCTGCTATCTGAGCGACCAGATGATACGAGGTGGCAGCACGTGAAGATGCCCGCCGTCGTGGCGTGGGAAGTCGCACGAGAATGCAACCTTGCGTGTCGCTTCTGCAAAGCAGATGCAGGAGGGACGGGAAGAAGCAAACGGAGTAACAAGAAAGAGCTTACCACTGATGAAGCGTGCACATTTGTCGACGAACTTTCAACGTTTCACCCCCTTCTCATCCTTACTGGAGGTGAACCGCTTTTACGAAAGGATATTGACGTCGTGATAGAGCACGCTGCAACGTCTGGGGTGAGAGCCGCGCTTGCAACAAACGGGACGTTGGTCAACGAAAAGAGGGCAAAAAGGCTGAAAGACGCGGGACTAACGACAGCTTCGATTAGCATTGACGGCGCAGATGCTCAATCCCACGATTCGTTGCGAGGTGTGAGCGGGGCGTATCACGATGCACTCAACGGGGCCAGAGCATTGAAAGAAGCGGGGATTACGTTTCAGATCAATACCACGGTCACGAACGCTAACGTAACGTCGCTCCCTCGTATCTATGACGTGGTGCGTGAATCCGGCGCGTCGGCGTGGCACGTCTTTGCCCTTGTGCCTACCGGCAGAGGTCGTGTGACCGATCTCGTCTCAAGGTCAGACTATTATGAGACACTCAAATGGCTTGATGAACGTGACAGAAATGGCGCTCTTCCCATCCGACCAACGTGCGCTCCGCAGTACCGACTAAAAGAGAGGCGTAAAGGATGCCTTGCGGGTTTAAGTTACGTCTTCGTTACGAGCAGCGGCACGGTCCAGCCCTGCGGGTATTTTCCGGTACCTGTCGGAGACGTAAGACGGACGAGCTTTAGCGAGATATGGGAGACCTCCCCCATTTTAGCTTCACTGCGCGAACCCTCAGCATATACGGGGGCGTGTAAAACGTGCTGGTATTCAGACACGTGCAGGGGTTGCCGCGCACGGGCGCACGCAGTGAGCGGCGATTACCTTGGTGACGACCCGTACTGTGGTGGTGTGTCCACGTGAGAACCTTTGACGCGATTGACTCACAACTCATAAACCTGCTGCAGCACGATTTCCCGCTCGCAAAAGAGCCATATAAAGAGCTTGCGACGAGGCTCGACATTCCTGAAGACGAAATCCTTGGGAGAGTTCGAAGGCTAAAAACCGATGGCGTGATACGGGAAATCGGTCCTATCTTCAATTTGAAAATGATCGGACTCGCAAGCACGCTTATTGCCTTACGAGTTCCGGAACACGCGGTCGATCGGGCTGTTCAAATCATCAACTCGTATGCGGGGGTAACGCACAATTATGAGCGGGAAGGCACTTACAATATCTGGTTTACCCTTACCGCGTCATCAGAAGAAGGGCTTGCCGCGACACTTGAAGAAATGAAAGGGAAAATACACCCCCTGCGTTGGCTTGTAGTCCCGGTTAAGCGAGTTCTAAAGCTAAAAACGAATTTCACGCTATAAGACGTGCACGCAAAGAGCAATTACAAAGCAGCAGACGATCGAATAATACGCTGTTTGCACCGCGGTTTAGCAATAGAGAGTAGGCCGTTCCTCACACTTGCGCAAGAGCTTGGGACAACAGAAGATGAGCTATTGGAGGTCATACGCTCGTTAATTGCTAATGGCTTCATTCGGCGGTACGGTGCAGTAGTGAGACATGAAAAGGTCGGGTATTCGTCAAACGTCCTCGTTGCGTGGAACATTCCCGAAGAGCGAATTGATGAATTTGAAGCGGTAATACAAGGGCTGACAGAGGTAAGTCACGGGTATGAACGAGTGAGCTACCCCGAATGGAGGTATAATGTCTACACAATGATCCACGGTCATTCAAACGACGAGTGCCTCGGCGTGGTAGAGCGCATCTCTAGCGCCATTGAGATAAAAGAGTACACATTACTTTTTACGAAAAGGGAATTTAAGAAGCGTAAACTCGATTTAGAGGGACTTTAGATCCAGTCAAGGCGTACGGCGTCGAGTAGCATGGCAGAACACAAGTCCCAGCGCTACATAGGAACTCTCGCAAGGCCTGCAAATGCGTTTTGACGTAGCTAATAATTCTATTTTGCTGCCAGACACTTTCTAGAAATCCATCGGCATTCGTAGCGGTCATAGATTATAGCCGGATGCTTTCGGCAGGATGTGTACCGCGCAAAAACAATTCTTTAATACTCCTTATCGTGCACGCGTACGTTGATTCGAGCCAGTGAGTGCTATCTCGCCGCAATAATCTTCCTGGCGTCTCGTGCGGTTGGCTTTCGCGGCTAGTGAGGGCACTCCAACTTACTTGAAACTCTTGTACACCTTGCTGAAGTTTATCCCGGCAATCGTCTTTTCCTTGTAGAACAGTTGCTTCTCTTCAACGGCGGTCTGCAATTGCGCATTCGAGATACCGTTCTGCAACGCCAAATACGCCTCCATGAACGCTGCGAGGTCATCGGCTGCTTTGACCAGCTCTCCGTCAACCGGATTGTATCGGTCTTGGTTGAACGATGCGGTTATCGTATCGGAGGTCGTGCTCTGCAGTTTCCCCTCGAGCGTCACCTTAGAGACAAACTCGTCCTCGGTAAACATGCGCATCTCGGGCTGCCACGCTTCAGGTATAAGCTTCGGTCGGTAAATCCGCCGTTGCATCTCGTCATGTTCAAACTCCTTAACGAAGCGGTCGACGCCGGTGGCGGCCCTCTTGACGGGGCTGATGATGTCCTTGGTGAGCACCTCAGGCAAATCGTGGAAGAGGCCGGCGAAGTAGTTATTGGCGCGCCGTTTGGGACAGGCGTCAATCTCTAGTGAAAACAGGTACGACAGGATGGCAACGATGAGCATGTGGCCGAGCACCGAGGTCCGCGGAACCCGGTACAGCTGTCCCCATCGCACCTGGAACCGAAGCCGCCCGCACAAGTCCACGAAGCTGCGGTAGGTCGGAAACAGGGCGAGCTTCTGCAGCCCTTCCACGTCAGAGAGTGCCTCCTGCCGCCGCTGCAGGCCGCGCTGGATCTCGTCGATCTCGTAGTCGTTCCAGTTCTCGTGTTTGATGATGTCAAACTCCCACTTGGTTGCGTAGAAGTGGGCGGCGTCGAGGATCTTTCGGTTGATGGAGTCCTGCGGATGGAAAAGATAGGCCTCGAACCGTTCGTCCAAGCCATCTAAGTCGACGATGAGGGGCGCAAACCGGGTATAGACCTCTTTTTTCAGCTCTGTGAATGTCTCATCGCTGGCTTTGATCCGCTCGAAGACCTGTGGCTTAATGTCCGTGAGGGTGAGGCGCTCGAAGTACTCGAAAAGCCCGCCCTCGATGACTTCGGTCCAGCTGAAGCCGCCATCTTGTTCGGCGAACTTGCCGAGCACATAGGCGATGGTCATCTTGTGTCCCTGTTTGTCCAGCTCGGTCAAGGGGACGGGACACAGTTTGTCGTTCCAGCGGCGCATTTCGGCCGCTTGGAATAGTTCGATGAGGAGGTCTTTT
>Ga0208321_1000068_pt1 | contig 127850 bp, 93 predicted proteins | sample June2015DPH_4_15_FD_184692 | JGI IMG/M metagenome (GOLD analysis project Ga0208321, IMG submission 184692) | Peatland microbial communities from SPRUCE experiment site at the Marcell Experimental Forest, Minnesota, USA - June2015DPH_4_150... | ecosystem: Environmental > Terrestrial > Soil >...
GCGTACAAACCTGGTCCCTGCTTACATCCGGGAAGACGTCACCGGGCGTGCAGGCCGGATCCGGCAACGCGCCTGAGGCCGCACAACCGGAAGTCCTAGTCTGATGGCCCCAAGTAGGGCCGGGGATCGTAGAAGCGACCAGAGCCGTCGGAGTGTCAGTTGGCGGCCCTGAAGTTGGACTGGGAGCTGTACTGGCGGCTGGCGCCGTGGCGAGACTCGGGGCGAGGGTGGCAGTGCTCGTGGCCGCAGGCGTCGCAACCGTGTCGGTGGCGTGCTGTACTGTCGATGGATTGGCCGTTGCGCCTGGAGTCGGGACGCAAGAAATGAGCGCGACCGCCAGCAAGAAGGGCAACAGCTTGCGGAGTTTCATCGATCCCCTCGTGGGATAGAGCAGGTCAACGAGTGCCAGCACTAATACACCCTATTGCGGCCCATGACAAATGCATTGCCTCGACCATGGCTGACCGAGGCGCGTCAAGTGCATCCGTTGGTTAGCCCCCGCCCTCACCCTCGGAGGCACTGTTGCTCCCCTTCATCGTCGTCCTCTTCGCCTCCCACTTCGCTCTTTACAGCCCTTGCCATTTCGATCCAGTGTGTCACTTTCTCGGATATCCCTTTGGGCTGGTGATTCTACGGATCCCGCTCCGGTTGTGCCCTGGGTCTCGGCTGCCAGGAGTGCGGCAGGATTCGGGGAGGCCCAGAGACCTCTCTCGATGCGCTCGGAATGTGCAGGCATGACGAGCGACCCAGCCCCAGAACCAAGGCCGAGAGGGCAGGTGTGAAAACCATTGCTGCGGGACTTTGCCGAGGCAATATGAGGAAAAAGGACGAGCCGGTGTACGCAAACCCTTCAACAGGCCAAAAGACTCCGAGAGCGGGAGGGTTCCTCGGATTCCCGGTGCCATGTGGCTCAAGTCGCGCGGGTCAGCCCATCTCCGCGACCGGGCGTACGCGCTGGTTGCGGAGGTAGGAGAGAACCAGCTGCTTGCGGGAGAAGTGGCCCAGGGTAATATACTCGATGGGCATCGGCCCTCCGCAGAGTTCGCGCACAATTCCCCCTACCCTCCAGCCTCGGGATTGTAGCTCAAGAACTCGGCACCCCAGATCCTCGAGATATGCGATCTTCTCGCCGATCTCCGCCAGGGGGTTCTCGCGCACCCGCGCGCTGCCCGGGAAGAGCAGTGAGAGTTTCAGGCCCGCGATTCGCCGCAGGGAGGCGATGATTTGCCAGATATCGCTCTCGGAGCGGAGGGCGCGGTCCTTGCCGCCCACGAAAAGATCCCCGCTGAAGAGCCAGCCTCGCGTGGGCTCGAGGAAACAGAGATGATCCTGGCTGTGGCCGGGGATGTAGAGGACCTGCAGCTGCGAATGGGCGGTTCGGATCGTGTCCCCCTCCTGGAGGGGAGACCCCTGGCATGCATCCGGCCATCCCCACAACACCCTCCGGTAAGGATGGAGCGGCTGGGTACGGCGCGGATCACTCATCACCCCCAGCGCCTGGGGATGAGCGAAGATTTGAGCCTCCGGATGGCTCCTCTGCAGCTTGCGATTGGCGCCAAAGTGGTCTTCGTGCGAGTGCGTGTTGAGGATCCTTCCGATCGGGAGCTCGGCGACCTCCCGCACGAGCTCCTGGGCGGAGTAGGCGCAGCCGGTGTCGATCATTGCTCCGTCGAAGTAGTACGCGGTGGTCCAATACCGGCCTTGCCCGAGCAGAGTGCGGGCCAAATCGAAACGGATGACCTCTCCAAACCGGGTGACCTTCAGCATCCGGGCCTATTCCTCCACCCTCGCGGGGCGCAGATCGGGGCCGCACGTTTGAAAAGGAATGCGGGCGATCTCCAGCCGACCTGACACCCGGCCGGAGGCCCGCGCCCCGCCCTTGTCAGGCCGCATCCTATCTGCGTTCAACGCAGGATCCCTTCTCAGCTCGCGCTGAGTCTTTCCAGGCAGGCGGGGAGCTCCTTCAGGCTGGGAACCCGTTCAAAACGGAGACCACGCCTTTCCTGCTCAGGGACGTCCTCGCGCGCCCAGGTGCGCGCAAAGGGGATCTGCACGGCCCGAGCTCCAATTTCAATCACCGGCAGAATGTCCGACCGGATCGAGTTTCCCACCATCACAAAGTTCTCTGGCTGGATCGAGTACTTGCGCAGGATCTCGGCATACCGGCGCGCGGATTTCTCCCCGACGATTTCGATGTAGGCGAAGTAATTGCCCACCCCCGAGCGGTCAATCTTGACTTCCTGCTCGGAGGCGTCCCCCATGGTGATCAGCATCAGCCGGTAGCGGGTCGAGAGATCGCCCAGTACCGCTTCGACCCCCTCCATCAGCTTCACTTGCGCCGACAGCATCGACTTGCCGAGCTGCAGCACCTCTTGAATGATGGCGACATCCGTGCGGCGCGCACAGACTTCGGTCGCGACCTCGATCATCGAGAGGGCGAAACTCTTGATCCCGAACCCATAGTGATTGACGTTCTCCGTCTCGAGCGCCTCCAGTAGGCGCAGCGCCTGACGGTCCGGGTCGTAAGGGGCCAGAAGCTCCTGCAGCCGGTCCTGAGCCTCCAGGTACAGCCGCTCGTTGTCCCACAGCGTGTCATCCGCGTCAAAGGCCACAACTTCGATCATAAGGGATGTCCTCGGGCGGCCGCTCCGGTGGGGCCACTTCGGCCCGGACCGCACCAGGCAGGGAGGCCATTGAAGCCAGGAACCCCCAACCGAACCATCCTCGGGCGATCCAATGAACTTTGCTCACCTGCGATCGCTCCCGCCCCAATCTCGGCCGGAATCCCTCAGCGGCCCCTCAAGGTCTCAAGCGAACTCAAGATCCCAACCCCGCCGCCCACGGCCAGCGCCATGGCCGCCACCAACTGGGGCAGGTAGAGATAGGCCACCGGCGAGGCCACAATGACGAGCGCCAGCGCCTCAACCCCAAGCGGCACAGGGCGGCTCGGTTCGATCAGCATCCGGTTGAGCGTGTCCGCCATGCTCCAGATCATGACCAGAGCCCAAACCATCCCGGCCACAAGCGCCACTGCGCTCATCAGCAGTAGGATCGGGTTCTGGCGACGCGCGATCTCCGCGCCGTGCACCGCCTCCACTTCGGCGACAAACTGCTCCGCCTCTGGCCAGCGCATCGTGCCGCGGGAACACACCCCGAAGATCACATCCTCGCGGCCCACCCCGCGAGCCAGCTCTCTTTCCACCCACTCCGCGAGGGGCGCATTGTCAGCCACGCGAAATCCTCAAATGCGCCAAGAGGGACTCCTTCCCCCGTCTTGAATCCTACGGGCTCAACTTGTCCTCTAGGCCAGAAGACGCTTCCAGGTGCCGAAGTATGAGTCGCGCAGGCGCATTTCGCAACCGGGACCGGGGCCGCTCTGAGCGTATCGTGTCAGCAAGCTCGGGGAAAGAGAATGCGCAGGGTCATGGAACAGCCCCTGCGGCCTTAACGGAACATGCCGTCGGCGGAGCTGGGCGGGGTACGGACACTGAAACAGTCCCGTCTTGAGTGTCCCCTGCCGGTGAATTGACCCGCGGGATTGGGCGACCGCAATCAGGGGAATTGAGGTCCGTGGATTCGAGGGCCCCCCTGCTCTCCGCCGTTCGAGTGTATTTCCGACAACCGGGACGATCTTGAATCGCGCGAATCCGGTCTGAGAAGCCCCAGGGAACGCCCAAGGTTGCGGGCCCTGGCAACTCATCTCACATGGGGCGGCCTTACCCAGGCCAGGAATCCCAGAATGGCCTCGCGCCTACCCGGCGTCACTTGCTCAGGCCAGGAGGGCCAACCCTTCCCGCCACAATAGGGAGTCCAGTTCACCATGGGTGAACTGGTCTGCCTCTTGAGAGAAACGAAACTCATGGCTGTGAAGCGGCGCCGCTCGGCCTTCTGAGCTACTCAGCTTCAATGGGGTGAGACATATGCGGAATCTTCTTCCGCCCTCTTCCCTAAGTGCCACTTCTTGGTTGCCGCCTCACCCCATGGTGACTCAGCGCGGCTGACCTAACGGCCCAGCAGGATGAAGATGCCAGCTGCGATGGCGAGGATCGCCAGGATCAGGTCGAGCCCATGAAGAGACGGGACCAATGCAAATATCCCCCAGGCAATGAGGAAGATGGCCAGCAAGAGCATGCCTATGTTTCTGGTGAATTTCATGGTGGAACTCCTTTCTTAGGGTGAATGAGTGGCGGCCGTCGGGTCCAGCGACGCTTGTCGGCCGCCAACAAGATGCAGGGGATTATATATGATCTCAGGCAGCCTTGACAGTCGCTTTACCGGCGTCGAGAGCTGTGGACACACGGTCCAGCTGCTTAACGAGCTTGTCCTGGCCCTGTTGCTTTAGTTGCCCGGCCTTCTCCCGAACGCCAGATGTGATCTCATGGGTATCGAAACGAACTTGCGCAAGCCCATTTTTCACAACGTCGCTTGTCCGATTACGCCATTGGGTGCTTTTCAGCTGAACTTGAGCGCGCGTCTGTTTCCCCGATTGGGGTGCAAGCAGCAGCATCGCTCCCGCGCCGGCCAGGCCACCGATCAGCAGGCCGATCATAACGTTCCTCGTACTATTCATGTCCCACCCGTGCTTCTCGGTATTGTTTCCCATTATGTCATCTCCTCGATTGCCTAACATGGTGAATGCTCATTCCGGTATGCGTGAGGTGTGAAGCCGAATACTCGCTGACCGGTCAACCCGTCACGAGCCTCGCGGCCCACATAGATCCAAGGCTTAAATCGATCTGCTTCTGTGAGCGCGAAAAACCCGATAGGCCACCCGACAGTGCCCCTCACGATCTATACACGGCAAAAAGGGGCCCTCGGTTTGCATCCGAATTGCATTCATCAGCCGAACTCTCTCATCTGTTTCCTCTTCATTCACGTGTGTGCTGATCGGTGGTCGTTGTTTTCGTGACACCCACCACGGGTCCAGCCGGGCGATAGAAGATCACCCAGATTAATCTTTCGAGCGCCCAGCCGATCAAGGCATACACCACCATGGCAATCAGGGTCGAGATTTCCAGCACACTGCTGCCCGCTGTCAGTGTCCCCATCAAGCCCGTAAAGGGGTACAAGAAAAAGCCCGTGAAACCATAAACAATGACGGCAATCGGGCTAGCCGGGTTGGCCCCGATCAGCATCAGCACGACGCGCAGCGCGATGAGGGCTTCGAGTATCCCGAACAACAGCCAAACCAACTGGGTGGCTTTGAAGGTAAAAATGCGTCGTTCGCGTTCCGGTTCTCTTTGTGTCGTCTGAACCTCGGATGTTCTGTTGTCAGTCATTCTCACCTCTTTGAGCATGCTCCCTGGCGGAAAGCCGAAAGTTTGAGGGATTCCATCTCTGTAGTGCGCAGGGGTGCCTCACAGCACCCCTGCCCGTCAGATCGTATCGAAGAGGAAAACTACCGACTGGGTTATGTTCTGCGGCGGATCAGATTGACAATCGCCAGCAGGATGATGGCCCCCAGCAGGGTCACCAGCATGGATGGAATGGTGATCGCACCGACGTTGATTCCCGGGACATGGAACAAGGGGGCAAGGAAGTAGCCGGCGATGAAAGCGCCCACGACGGCCACAATGATATTGATCAACAGGCCCGACCGGTCGTGCATGATTTCAGTTGCGATCCAGCCGATTATTGCCGCAACGACGAGGTAAATGATGATGTTGAGGATCATGTTTATCTCCTATATGAATGTTGAAGTCGCCCACAATGCTGTGCGTTCTTTTCTTGATCCATACCCCTTCTCAGGGGAGAAGCGGTTGCGGCACCCCTCCTGTCATTTACCGGGAGTGGGTGACGTTTTCCTTTTCGGCCTGGCCTCATGCTTCGTCACGCGCTTGTCTATTTCCTCGACTGCGCGCCGCCGTGTGTAGCCATACTTTTCCTGAAGCAAGCCAGCGAAGACGTCGAGCTTGCCGGCGGCCCGATCCAGATCGTTATCGTTAAGTTTGCCCCACCACGCCTTGGACTTGCCTCGGATCTGTTTCCACTTGCCTTCGAATTCATCTTTGTTCATATTTTGATCCTCCTCTTCCCTCAAAGAAGCTGTCCCAGTTTGCGCCGGCGCTCGGGGCAGCACAATGCGCCGGTTTCCAGCCGCTTCCCCACCCTGAGACCCGCCCGGCAATCCTAAGTGCGTATGGTCTTTGCCGCGGTTTGCAGTCGTTCGGCCACACGCTCAGGCCCCTCATCCTTGCTGATAAACGCATCGGCGCCGGCGGAGAGTGCGGCTTGCTGACGGGCGTCCAGATGGCTGATCAGGACAATGACCAGCGCGGCCGGGCAGGTCTTTCGGAGTCCTTCAAGGGCCGCACTAGGCGCGCTGGGAAGCAAATCCCAATCCACCAACAACATATCCGTGCGGCTGACGGGTGCCTGAGCTAATGTGGTTACCCAATCGGCCGCTTCGCCGACCACTTGCATCTTCAGATCCAGTAGTAGTAGACGAAGGGCGGAGCGCTCTTCGCGTTGGGCATCGGCCAAAAATACGCGGGTCATAGACTGATCCTATCTTCCGATCCAGCAGTATTAGACAAAGGGCGGAGCTCTCTTCGCCTTGGGAATCGGCCAAATACGCACCGGTCGGGTCACAGACCCATGCTACAACAAAGGCTCCCCGGCCACATCCATCGGCCGGGGAGTGTCTGCCTCCGCCATTTGGGGGAGACCCCGGCACCCTCACAGGAAAGGTGGAAAAGAGGGAGTTAGGGTTTGTCCCTCAATTTCATGAAAGTTGCCACTACTTCCGGGCTAAAGTGAGCGCTGGCGGCCGGGCGAATCGAATCCCACACCCTTCTTCTTGGGCCAAGCGACATGATAAGGCCAGTTTGGAGGCAGCACGTCCCAGATGTCTGCTGCGTTTCATCTCCCGTAAGAAATGGGCTCTACCTTGGAACTGCCCAACTCGTCCTGGCGCGAAGACCCCGGGTTCTCCTCCACCCAAGCCATCGTGGTGCGACTCGGTACGAGTTCTTGGTTGACAATCAACAGTTTATGGATGCCGCCTTGGATACCCTACACCTTGAGAACGCGGGTATCCATTAAGGGATGCACATGCTCCTCTACACATCTCAGGCGAACCTCGAGAGTCGGGACGATTCTCAGTGTTCCGACCATCGCAATGACGTGTGCCGCCCCAGCGGACCTCCTGCCGCCTAACCCTTACGTGAGACATCATGGTCTTGTAGCAACAGGGGGCGCTTCATCGACTGCCCCGGAGTCCGGTGTAAAGGGGGATTGCTCGGAAGGTTCAACCGGTAGTTCGTCTTGCAGAACGGCTTCCGCCTTTTCAATTAGGCGGGTCAGCCGCTCCATACTGCTGGTCACCAAAGGCAGAGGCGGTTCATCCATTGCCCTGATGGTGTCCCACACGCGTGCTTGCCGCTCTTTGAGGTCTGAAACCTGGGCCGCAGCCCCTGAAACAGCTCGGCGGCTGACCAGGCGGCTCCACAGGATTTGGCATACAACCGATAAGGGTGGCGCTACGATGATGCCGGCCAGGCCAAATGCGTCTGCCAGGGCAATGAGCAGAACCAGGGTCAGAATGGGGCTATCCCATCTGCGGTTGAAAAGCCGCGGTTTGACCCATAGTCCCAAGGCAATCAAGACGACAAGCGCATAGGAAGCCGTGAACAGGCCAAGCGGCACACTGGTCAGCAGCCCCACCAAAAGCACTAGAATGACCGCCAGGGCTATCCCAACCATGGGTATCAGGCATGCCAGAGCGCCAGCCAGCGCCAAGAGCGCTGGGTATGGGGACCCGAGCAGCCAGTAACCAAGGCCCAATAGCAGCCCGGCCAGGACACTTTGCACTGCCTCGCCGCGGACGTAAGCCCCGAGGTCAGGCAGGACCGTCTGCCAAATACCACGCGCCTGATTGCGCTGGCTGGATGGAAGCAACGAGAGCCAGAGTCGTTCAAAGTGAATTTGACCGATGCTCCAATAGATGCTCAGGAACAGAATGACGAGTACGCCCTCCACGACGCCGCCCATGCCCTGCGTGAACCCAAGTATGGCCGGCAGCACGAACTCCCCGTGCTCGCCGGTAAGTGCTTCGAAGAGCACGCTCGGCGGCGGCAGCCGCGCAACGAGCGCCTGTTGGAAGGAGCTGCCCTGCAACCATATCGGCAGCCTCCACTCATCCTGCACCGACACAGTATGGGCCAACTGTTGAATCTCATTGATCGCGGCCTCACCGGTTAGGATGAGCAAGAGACCCAGGCTGCCCAGGGCCACCAAAAACAGAAGAATCCCAGCCAGGCGTGCCACCCAGCCCCGTCTGGGCAAATCCCTAACCAATGGACGCACCGCTGCGGCGAGCGTTAGTGAGATCAGCAAGTAAACAACGACAATCCGGAATTGCCATAGCAGCACCAGCGCCAGCAACGTGGTCATGACCGCTATACCAACTGTTACCAGTTGCTTCGTCATGGTGTGTCCGATGATGGTGCCTCTGAAGTATGAACCTGTGCCAGCAGGGCATCCAGGTCGGTTGTAATGGTCTCTACCTCGTCCATCACCTGATCAATCTGCTTGAGCGTTAGGTCCGAACCCTCTCTATTGAGCCGCGCCTGCTTGCGCAGGTCTTCGGCCAGAGCTTGTGCTTCGTAGCGCAGCCGGCTGGCATGATCGCGGCCGGCCGAAACCTCTGGCTCCACTGCTGCTGGATGAAAGACGAAGCGATCGAGTAAGAGCTGAATCACGGCCGCCATGGGAATCGCCATCAGCAAACCGCCTAGGCCGAGCAATGAGCCAAAGGCAAAAAACGCCAGCAGGGTAACGAACGGATTAACCCCCACTGTTTCACGCATGACGCGCGGCGCCAGCAAGTAGTTTTCCGTTTCTTGAATAACAAGCGTGGAGACGATGACCCAGAGCAGCTTGGCGGGCGCTATGGACAGGGCAACCAGCGCCGCAGGAAGGGCGCCAAGAAAAGGTCCAATCAGTGGTACGGCCTCCATCACAGCCGCCAGGAGCGCCAGGATCAGGACATTGGGCAAGCCGATAAGCAGATAGGCAACCAGCGCCAGGACCCCTACGACCAGGCAAAGGATGCCTTGTCCGGCGATGTAGAAACCAACCTTGGTTTCCATCGACGTGATCAGCTCGCGAGTGCTCTCGCGCCGACCCTTTGGGATCAGCAGCAACAATTCTTGGATGGTACGCGGCCCAGCGAGCGTCCAGTGATAGGCCAACAGCAGAATAGCTGTGGTCACAAAGATGACTTCAGCGATTACTTTAGCCGCCGATGCCGCGTAACCCAACGCCTGCCCTCCGGAAGCCAGCATCTGCGGTCCCGTTTGTTGTGCCGGAGCCTGCCCGAAAAGTGTACCTGGGAGGAACTGACCCAAGCGCACAATCCATTGATTGGGATCATTAACCATCCACTGACGCAGGCTTTGGTAGTATCCCGGCACTGCGGCAGCAATCGTTGTGCTTTGCTCGACAATCAACGGGAATAACAATAGCACGAAGCAGATCAGCAGGGCGAGCAGCAGGAGATACACGAGAAGGACCCCCGCTGTCCGGGGCAGTCCTCGCTGATGTAACCAGGTTACGACTGGCCTGATCACCGTGCCTATCACGATGGCGATAAACAAGATGAAGACGACTTGGCTGAACCGATAGAGAAGCCAGAAGCTAAGGGCGACAAGAACGAGGACGAGCGTCCCCCACATGACGCGCCGAAATGTCCATGGATACGGTTGTGATGGAGGATGGAGTGCCATGCTGTCCCTACTCTTTCAGTACATTTGGGGACACGCTAAACCAGGTGACGCACCGCCCTCATTTGAGCGGTCCCAGTTTACACCGGCGCTCGGGGCAGCATGATGCGCCGGTTTTTGCAGTCCTTCCTGTCAGCCAAGTGGCATCCACTAGCAGGAACGCCCGCAGCAACGGCTTGCAGGCGTTTGGCCACAAGCTCAGGCGTCTCCCCTCTACTGATAAACGCATCGGCGCCGGCGGACAGTGCGGCTTGCTGACGGGCGTCCAGATGGCTGATGAGGACAATGACCAGCGCGGCCGGGCAGGCCTTTCGGAGTCCTTCAAGAGCCGAACCAGGCTCGCTCGGGAGCAAATCCCAATCCACCAACAACATGTCGGTGAGGCTGACAGGTGCCTGAGCTAATGTGGATAACCAATCGGCCGCTTCGCCAACTACTTCCATCTTCAGATCAAGCAGTAGCAGACGAAAGGCGGAGCGCTCTTCGCGTTGAGCATCGGCCAAATAGACGCGTGCCATAGAATGACCCTACAACGAACGCTCCCCGGCCACATCCATCGGCCGGGGAGTGTTTGCCTCCGCCACTTGGGGGAGAGGAAACCCAGGGTCAGCTGACGAGTCCGTGACGCAAGGCCAGGGTCACGGCTTCGGTGCGGCTGGACACACCTAACTTGGTAAGAATATTGCTGACGTGGGATTTGATTGTGGATGGGCTTACGGTCAGTCTTCCGGCGATTTGCGTGTTGTTCAAACCTTCAACCATCAAGGCCAGCACTACCCGCTCGCGCTCCGTCAGGTCGAGACCAGGCTTTGGCGACTGGCCGGCGGCATGGACGATGACCTGGGCAACATCGGGAGACAGGGTAGCCCGCCCGGCGTGTGCCCCACGGATGGCCCGGGCCAGCTCTTCGGCAGAGACATCCTTGAGCAGATAGCCAATGGCTCCGGCTTCCAGCGCGTTCTTGATCAGGTCCCCCTCCTTAAAGCTGGTCAGCGCAATGACTTGCACTTGTGGAAACTGCTGGCGGATGGCGCGTGTCGCGCTCACGCCATCGGTACCGGGCATGACCAGATCCATCAAAACCACGTCCGGCAAGACCTGAGCACAGAGTTGGATGGCCGCTTCGCCGCTTTCGGCTTCGCCCGCCAGTTGCAGATCATCGAAAACCTTCAAGAAGGTTGCCAGTCCGCGCCGCACCATAGTGTGGTCGTCAACCAGCATGACGCGAATGGGACGGGATGGAGTTTCGGTCACAAACCCTCCTGCGCCCCCCAGCGGATTGCAATTTCAGTCCCTTGACCCGGCTGGCTGGTAATCGTCAGCACGGCTCCCACCGCTTCGGCGCGCTCACGCATCATACTCAGCCCATAATGACCGGAGGGTGTCAGTTCGGAAGTGCCAAACCCGCGGCCATTGTCGCGAATGTGCAGTTCCAGCCCTCCGGGCGCATGGCGTACATCGATTTCCACCTGGCTGGCTTTGGCGTGTTTGGCGATATTGTTCAGCGCTTCCTGGCAGATGCGATAGAGGGCCACCTGCGTTTCGGGTGGCAGCGTGCCTTGGCCGCTTACCGTCACGGCCGCCGGGATGTTTGTCCGCCCGGTAAAGGCGTTTCCCAGCAGGCGCAGCAAGTCGCCCAATTCGGCGTCGGTCAGAGTGGATGGACGCAGCTCGGCCAGCAGCGCGCGCATCTCAGCCAACGCGCCGCGTGTCAGGCGACGCAAGTCCTCCAGCGAGCGGCGCGCCTCATCCGGGTCTCGCTCCCACAGCCGCGGCAGGACCTCGGCAATCAGCCCGGCGGAAAAAAGCGACTGGTTGACGGCGTCGTGCAGGTTTTGCGCCAGGCGCTGGCGTTCTTGCAGCGCGGCCAGCGCCTGGGCATGCTCATACAGTTCTGCGTTGACCAGGGTCACCGCCGCCTGGTTGGCGATGGTCATCGCCAGGTCGGCATGGTGCGGGGTGAAGTAACTGCGCTCGGCGTGAGCGAGGCCGATACCCCCCATAAGGCGGTCCTTGACCCCCAGCGGCACCCACATCCAGGACTGTACGCCTTCCAGCAGGGCCGCGAAATCTTTCTCCAGGAGCTTGCGCAGAGATCTTGCGGAAGGCTCGTTGCTCCAAAAGTCCGCAATGCGGATAGGGTTGTGCCCGTTGAACAGCGCCGCCAGAGTCTCCTTGCCCTTCAGCCGGATGCGGAAAGGTACAGACTTCTCCAGCCGCTCTGTCCCGCGCACGGCCCGCGCCACCAGGGTCGAATCTTCCAGGGTGAAAAGACCGGCGTGGGTATATTTGATGAGCACCCCCAGCTGGTCAAGGATCAGGCCCGGTTGCAGTTCCAATGTGGAGGCCAAAGTCTGGAAAACTTCGAGCAGGGTGGATTGTTCGTGCGCGCGCACGCCCACTCGCTGCTGAAGCTGGCGCTCCGCCTGGACCCGTTTGCTCACGTCGCGGATGACCGCCAACGCGCAGGTGCGGCTCTGGTACTTGAGCGCCACCGCGCGCCATTCGACGCTCAAGAGCGAATCGTCCCGCCGCGCATGCTGCGCCAGAGTCTCGAACAGACCGCCCTGCTGAATCACTTGAGCATAATCGGCAAATAAGGGCAGGCTTTCGGCATGGATCAATCTTTGCAGCCTCAACCCGCAAAAAGCCTCGCGCCCGTATCCGTGCATCTCTGCCGCCGCGGGGTTGGCGGCCAGCACGCTGCCGGTCTCCAGGTCGGTGATCAGCACCCCGTCACTGGCGGTTTCAAAGATATTCCAATACAGTGGCTCGGCTTCCGAACTTGCAGTATTCATAGTGAACTCTGATTCCATTGTACTTCGAAAGACAGCTAATCTATTCCATCCCAACCCACACCACGTGCGGCTGACCCTCCTCTACCAGCGGAAGAGGGTGTCCATCCAGCAGATCCTGCCGGATGACCGCTTGACGTTGTGCGGGTTTTCGTCCCTGATCTTGGAATGAGTGGTTCCAAAGCGGTGATCCACTCCAAGTCCTGGCCAATGGCGGGGGAGAGGCACGGGTTGATGTTGAGCGCCCTGCCCACCCGGGAGATGTCCAGGATGGCTTCGAGGTCGAGGCGGCAGATCCGACCGGAGGAGCCGGTGCAACACTACCAGCCGCCGCTGCCAGTGTGCGGGGACACGCTGAGATATCGGCCGGCGATGATGTGAGGCTCAACCTTGTAGCGCGCCGCTTTCTCGGGCGTTTCAGCACGGCTGATGGGGTTCAACAGACGGTACAACGCTCCGGCCTGCTCGCCCTGCCCGAGCGCGGCAAACGCAGAGGCAGTCTAGGTGGCGGCATGGGTGTGCTGCGCGGCGTTTTCGCGCACGCCCGACAGGTAGCCCCGGATTTAACCGGGGTCGCGCGACCCCGCTCGTAGGCCGGCAAGTGGCCCGTGGTCTGTTTCCGGTATCCTGGGCGATGTGGGCCTGCAATTTCCTCCCGGCTATCGACCTATTCGTTCAGCCGGCCTGTGCCTTCTGCATCATCGAGTTCGGTGCGCGGCGAGTTGTTAACTCATGGCAAAATCCCACATCTTCTAAATTGCGATCGGGATAGCAGGATTGGCGATCTCGTTTCACGAGTCGCGAAGGGAAGCTCCACGGAAATCCCAAAGACACCCTACCGCGCTGCGAAAGCCAAAGCCGTCTGCGAACGGTTTCTGGCAAGTGCGAGGAGGGAATACCTCGATCACCCGCTGTCCGTCGGAGAAAGACACTTGCGTCGCGTGGTCCAGGAGTACGCCGACTACTCTAGCTGGGCCCGGCCACGCCAGGAGATTGTGCTGAGGATTTCAGGGAGGATCGCATCCGAACGAGTGAAACCACAGCGAAGGAGGATCCTCGCCTTTCTGGTCCTCAATGGATAGCACCGCGACAACCGGCGTGAAGCGTGAGGCAGGAATTCCCTGGACAAGCTCGCACGGGTTCTTGGCTTCTGCATTGCTTGGGCAAGATGCCTCGTTGCTCGGGCTGGCCAGCTTGAAGTTTGAGTCGCTTGACGCGACAGTGCGACAAGGGGCGGGGAATCCCCTCCTTTCCGCGTGATTGTCAAGGCCTGCCTCATTGCTCAGGGCCCCCACTTGACATTGATGCTGCCTACAGGGCATAATAGCCCCCATAACAGAATGAAACGTCAAGTAACCCGCGACTTCTTTGACAAACATCCGGTTTTCTCCCTCGACGAGGCCACGTCTGCACTCGAGGCCCCGGGCGGCAGGGCAGGCACGATCGAGCGTCTCAAGTACCATCTCGAGACCGGGCGGCTGAAGTCCGTCGCGCGCGAGGTCTACGCGGTCGTTCCACCCGGCATTTTGGCCGATCGGTTCTCCGCAGATCCATTCCTGGTCGCGGCCGTCATCCGGCCGGACGGCGTCTTCTCAGGCCACAGCGCGTTGGAACTCCTTGGGGCGGCTCATACGATTTGGGGCGGATGCACCCTCTACTCCGACAGGCACCGCACGCCTCTCCCAGTAGGCGGAGTGACCGTGCGATTCCTCGGTCACCCAAAGGCCATGCGACCTGAGCGCCGCCAATACTTTGGCACCCGCATGGTCGAACGTCGGGGCCGCCTGATCCGATGCACTGGCCCGGAGCGCACCCTGGTCGAGGGGTTTCGGCACCCAAGCTTGGTCGCTGGGCTGGAGGAGCTGGTGCTGTCGGCCAGCGGCTTCCCTACCCTTGATCTGGACCTGCTTGATGAGGTTCTGCGCCGATACGGAGTCCGTAACCTCTGGGCGGCGGCAGGGTGGTTTCTCGAGCGCTTCCAAGAGACTTTTCATGTTCCCGAAAGCTACCTTCAGCGCATGGAGCCTCACTGTCCGAAATCACCACAGTACATGGTCCGTCAGCGCCGGGGCGGGACTCTCGCGTCCCGATGGAACCTGATCGTCCCGACCGAACTCACCCGCCTGGGCGAGCCCGATGAGCCTTAGTCTCGAATACCTTGAAGGCTGTGCCGCGGAGACCGGCTACCAAGTCTTGACGCTCGAGAAGGTCGCGCGACTCGGCGAGTTGGCCGCGGATATCTCCCGGGATGCTTTCCTCCGCGCAGCGCTGGCTCTCAAAGGTGGGTCGGCGCTGAATCTCTGCTTCGGGCCTCCGAGCCGACTTTCAGTTGACCTCGACTTCAACTACATCGGTCACATCGAGCGAGAGAAAATGCTGGCGGACCGGCCACTTGTCGAAAAGGCCACGGATCAGCTTGCGCAACGCCATGGCTACATGGTCCAGCACTCTGCGGATTCGTTTGTCGGCCACAAAATGTACTTGACCTATCCTTCGGTCCTTGGTCAGCGTGAGCGCATCGAAGTCGACTTGAACTTTCTCTTTCGGCTCCCCATCTCAGGAACGGACACCCGACAGATGTGGCAACCCGGTGAGCTAGACCAGCCGCAAGTTCGTGTGGTCGGCCTGGGTGAACTCATCACGGGCAAGCTGCTTGCACTGCTGGACCGAGGAGCGCCTCGTGATGCGTGGGATGTGGGGCGATTGCCATCCCTGGCAGAGGGAGAACTGGCCTCCCGGCTTTTCCGGGCCAGATTCATCGCGCTTTCTGCAACGCTTGAGCATCCGCTTCCAAGCTACACAGTTGAGGGACTGGCCAAACACATTGCCGATCAGGGAGCCGAACACCAGCTCTCTCCCTTACTGGCTCATGACCAAGCCCCTCAGCCCCACGTCTTGACCGAGCGTGCCTGGAATGTGCTCCGCCCGTTCCTATCCCTCCGGCCTGAAGAAAAGGAGTACGTCGAGGCTCTCGACCGTGGTGAGCTTCGCCTCGAGATCCTATTGCCTGACGACAGAGAGGAAGCCTTCCGTCTTTCCTTGCACCCGGCGCTTCAATGGAAGGCCATGAACGTGCGTGACCTCCTGGCAAAACGACGGACGCCGGGAAGGCCACGGACCTCGGGCGATCCGCGTGGGACCTAGTCCGGGGCGCCGAAAGTCATCTTCGTCACGCCTGACCTTGGGCCGAGCTTCCTGCGATGGACTCAGGCCTTCCACCATCGCCGACGATCACCAGCAGCTGGATGCCTATGCGATGCCCTCCAGACTCGGGCGGACCGGGCATCATGCGGTCGCCTTCTTATTCTGGTTCAAGCCGACCCGATTGGCAGCAGAGCGCAGGTCAGGCCCATGTGTCGTCACGCTGTGCTGGGTTCCCGACAACAATCTGATTTCCGATTCAGTGGCGCTTGACAACCGAGAGTCGGTCGCGCACTCTTCTCTCAAGATAAGTCTGTTGAAATGGGTTAATGATTTTCCGGAACTCCGAAAGGGCAATGCCCTGCCCCGACCCCTTTTTTCCATCGAACCCCATGGGGTCGGATCACCACAGAATACCCTGAACCATCCTATAATCATTTCAGGTCACGCTTTGAGGCGGAAGGGAGAATCTCGATGAGAGTTCTGGTCGTTTACGATTCGGTTTTTGGCAACACGGAACTCGTTGCCCAGGCGGTCGGCAAGGCGCTCGGTTCTCCGGTGGACGTCGCGGTCGTCCGGGTGAATGATGTGAAGCTGGAACAGCTGGCAGGACTCCAGCTTCTGATCGTCGGCTCTCCCACCCGGGGGTTCCGACCCACCGAGGCGATTGCCGACTTCCTGAAGAGAATCCCTGCCGATGGGATCAGGGGCGTTCCGGTGGCCGCATTTGACACCCGGCTTTCAACGAGCGACATAGAATCGTCCGCGTTGCGTCTTCTCGTGAAAACCGGAGGCTATGCCGCCAAACCCATTGCAGATCGGCTGAAGAAAAAGGGCGGAGAGGTGATCATCCCCCCGGAAGGGTTCCTGGTAAGTGGGGAAAAAGGACCCCTGAAAGAAGGCGAGCTGGAACGAGCTGCGCTGTGGGCAAAGCGAATAACGGAGTCCCGAGACTTCGGCAGCCGCCATTCGTAGAATCGGCCGGTCGCCTTCCGCGGACTCTCATGGATCCTCGTCCAAGAATCGGAGGCATGCGAACAGGATGGCAGACAAGACAGGTTTCGCCCAACGGGAGAGGCCCACTCTGGCTGCGTACGCAGAGAAAAGCGGCCACCCGAGGATCGTTCCAGTCCTGGTCATGGCGCTGTCAACCTTGCTCCTGGGCGCATGTGGGCAAGGCCAGGTTCAATCGGGACAGCCGTCGGCGCTCGCTCAAAACGGACCTTCAACTTCTGCGACGCCCGTGCTCGTGGGTACCAAACAGTATTCCTCCGCACCCCCGATGCTGATTGACCCATCCAAGCAGTACTTCGCCACGGTCAAGATGGCGAAAGGCGGTGAATTTGTAATTCAACTCTATCCGGACAAAGCGCCGATCACCGTGAACAGTTTTGTGTTCCTGGCGCAGCAGGGATTCTTCGACGGCACCTCCTTTCATCGCGTTCTGGAAGGCTTCATGGCTCAGGGCGGCGATCCGACGGGTACGGGCACGGGAGGACCAGGTTATCAATTTGCCAATGAGGCCAATAATCTGACCTTCGACAAGGCCGGCGTTGTCGCCATGGCCAACGCGGGACCAAACACCAATGGCAGCCAGTTCTTCATCACCTTTGGGCCCACCGGGCTATCCGAGAGTGACTACACGATTTTCGGCCAGGTCATCAGCGGCATGGACGTCGTCAACGGTCTCACCCGGCGCGACCCTCAGCAGAACCCGACCTTTACAGGCGACATCATTCAAAGGATTACCATCAGCGAGAAGTAACCGCCACGAAGGCCCCGAAACGCGGGGCAGGACATACTCAAGAAAGCAGGAATGGACCGCCGGCCGGGGCAGGGCAAGAGGCAGCCCTCCCTCGCGGCTGAACAAGGTACTGCCTGAGTCTGCCCACCTAAAGGGAGAGGAGGACTCGTGGTGAAGCCGATCGGCCAGACGAACGAATCCTTGCTAGCGAAAGGATCCTGACCGCAAGCCAGAGCTCTGCGACCCGCGCAATTTCCCCGTTCTTCCCGCACTCGTACTTCGCCAGTTCATTTCAGAGGATTTGTTTTTCTTGCGGGGCAGGAACCGACGCTGGGCTCCGAAGCGGCCCTTACGCGCCCCCACCAATCTCGGGATGGTTCATTCCCGCTTCTGGGCTCCAGCGCGGAGGGCTAGAGGATCGTTTCGAGAGGCTTCCGGTCGTCGCCGGACCCGACACCATGAGACCCATGCGCAAGCCGCAACAGGCGCCGCGCCGTCCTCTGGCCCGGTTCGGATCGGGCTTGTTTCGTGACCGCCACTCCCATCTCGTTGGGAACGGCATCGTCGCCCCATTCCGGGGGCCGCGCCAGCGCCCGGGCCTCAACCGCCCTGTGTTGTCCAGCGGACGCGGACTATCCCATGAGCAGGATGACCTCGTGCGAACGCCCGTCGTCCTGGAGTGGGATCCTGCGCTCACGGAGAACTTCCCCGTCAAGGCGGATCTCGCGCACTCCCCTGCTGACCCCTTGCGGGTTTCGGACTTCGATGTGGTAGAGGCTCCGGCCATATCGGTAGCGGATTTCATACCCGGGCCAAGCGCTTGGAATACAGGGCGCCAGCTCCAGGCTGTTGCCGACCCGATGCGCGCCGAGGATTCCTTCCAGCCCCAGGCGATACATCCATCCCGCCGATCCCGTGTACCAAGTCCAGCCTCCGCGTCCAGCCCGGGAAACCTGGTTCGAAACATCCGCCGCAACGACATAGGGTTCCACCTGATAGCGCTCCACGCCCCCCGCCGTTTCCGTCACGTTGAGCGGATTGAGAATCTGAAAGCAAGCGTGCGCCTCTTCTGCCCAACCCAGCTCAAGGAAGGCCCAGGCCGTCCACAAGGCGGCGTGCTGGTAGGCTCCGCCATTCTCACGCACCCCGGGGGGGTATCCCTTGATGTAACCGGGATCAAGTGGAGTCTTGTCGAAGGGGGGAGCCGCCAAGAGGACCAGCTTGTCCTCTGGGTGGACCAGGCGCTCCCGGACCACGCGCATGGCACGCTCGGCCCGAGCCGGGTCGCCCGCGCCGGATAGAACGGCCCACGACTGGGCCATCGCGTCGATACTCCATTCCTCGTTCTCGGCGGACCCAAGCGGTTCCCCGTCGTCAAAGTAAGCCCGCCGATACCAGTTACCGTCCCACCCCGCGGACTCCAGCGCGGAACGCAGCTGCTCGGCCCTCTTGCGGTAGCCGGCGGCCTCTTCCGCTTGACCCATCCCCTCGCTCAAGGCGGCGAACTGACGGAGGGTTGCCTGCAGAAACCAACCCAGCCAGATGCTTTCACCTTTCCCTTTGAAACCGACGCGGTTCAAGCCATCGTTCCAGTCGCCGCTGCCGATGAGAGGCAGCCCGTGCGCCCCGCAGCCGGAACCCTTCTCCAGCGCACGACGGCAGTGCTCATACAGGCTGTACTCCTCGTCCGTGCTCGGGAAGAGGCCGTAACGGTCGGTCTCCTCCGCACCCAGAGCGGCCCCTTTGAGGAACGGCACCTTTTCAGCCAGAACGGTCTTATCCCCTGTGGCCTCCACATAGTGGGCAGTCACGAAGGGCAGCCAGAGCCGATCGTCCGAACAGCGGGTGCGAACGCCCCGTCCGGAGGGCGGGTGCCACCAATGCAGCACGTCACCTTGCTCGAATTGGTGCCGAGCGGCCTCCAGGAGATGGTTGCGGGCGATCTGTGGCCTGGCGTGCACCAAGGCCATCACGTCCTGCAATTGATCGCGAAAGCCAAAAGCGCCGCTGGACTGGTGGAGTGCCGAGCGACCCCACATCCGGCAGGAGAGCACCTGATACACGAGCCAGCGGTTGAGCATGAGATCCATCGCCGGGTCGGGCGTGGTCACCTGGACGGCGCCCAGCACGTCGTCCCAAAGGGCCAGTGTGTCTCGCCAGGCGATCTCCACTTGCGCAGGGTCCTCAAGCTGCTGGGCCAACCGGACCGCCTCCTCGCGGTCGGCGGCCTGCCCAATCAGGAAGAAGATTTCCTTGACTTCACCGGGTTTCAACTCCACATGCACTTGAATGGCCGCGCATGGGTCCAATCCCGGCTGGACCGCTCCGGCCAGACCGACGCGGGTGAGCGCCGCCGGACGCCCTACGCTCCCCAGGGGCCCAAGGAACTCGCTGCGATCGGTCGTGAGCCCATGGGGCGGTTGGCTGGCCGCCAGGAAAGCGAAGCGCCCTGCAAACTCCAGGCTGTAGGGGTTGCGCGCCAGCAGCATGTTGGCTTGGGGTTCGTACTCCGGAACCAGGTATTGGGAACTGACCTCGGGGTCGGTTGCCAGGACCCAGCGTGCGTAGTAGGTTGCCGTCAGCCGGCGCTGGCGGTGCCACAGGTTCTCCAGGGACAACGCGACCACCTTGACCGGAGCGTCCGGAACGACGAACAGCCGCAGCCGCTGCTTGAGTCCATGGCTGTGGTGCTCGAAGATCGAATAACCCGCACCATGACGCACGAGATAGGGAGCCGCCGCAGGGGTCGGCAGGGGCGTCGGGGACCACAGCCCCGCTGTCTCTTCATCGCGCAAGTAGAGCGCCTCCCCGGGAGTGTCGCTCACCGGATCGTTGGCCCAGGGGGTCAAGCGGTTCTCCGAGCTGTTTTCCGCCCAGGTGTATCCGGATCCGGCCTCCGATACCAAGAAGCCGAGCTGAGGATTGGCGACAACATTGATCCAAGGCGAGGGGGTCCGTTCTCCCGGGCGCAGGTAGATCTGATACTCGCTTCCATCGGGAGTGAGACCGCCCCGCCCATTGTCAAACTGCAGGCCGGAGGGGCGCACGATCTCCGCGGTCGGTTCCAACTCCTCGGTGCCGGGCAGGGTCGGCGTGAAGGCCGGCAGGCGACGCGGTGCTTCGATCGGCTTGGACAATTGCTCGAGCAGCCCGCCGCGGGATCCGTCGAGAACGACCCGGGCGGCAGATTCGAGCAGGGCGCGGTCTTCCGCTCCCATCTTGTCGGAGCTCACCAGGAAGATTCCCCCGCGCTCGTTCAACCAGGTGTCACTCTGCATCCGGACCAGCAACTGGTATAGCTCCCCCTGCAGTTCCTGGCCGTACCCAGTTTCCTTGTCAATCAGGAGCACCAGGTCGATCTTCATGCCGCGCCTGCGCCAGAACGCATGGTCCCGCAGCACCTCTTGTACGAGAGGCGTCTCCTTCTCACTGTCCAACCGCACCATCAGGATCGGGTAGTCCCCAGAAATCCCAAACGCCCACAATCCGTCCTGGCCCTTGCGATTGGAGGCGAGGGTTTCAACAATGGCTCTCCGGCCCGGATTCGGGTAAAGCAGCGCCGAGAGCAGCTGGTCAAGGCCAGCCAGATCCGCGGCCGAAAGGCCTTGCCCGCGCATTTCCCCCTCGATCTGCCTGCGCGCCCTTCCGAAGGCGCTGTCGACGGCCGCAAGGGTTTGGTAGCGCTCGGCCAGCGCCAGGGCCTCGGCTCGAGTTTGGCTGGCGAGCGTGATGAACGCCAGACGAGTGGCGGCGCGTGGTGCCAGCTCGATCTCCAGGCCAAGGGCCATGATCGGGTCCAGTGTCGCGCCGGTCGTGCCGGACAGCCCGGCGCCCGGGCCGGTCAGCGAGAGCGGGGACCGCACCGTCCGCCCGCGTCCCAGGAACCGGGCCCGGTCGGCCTCGTGCGCCACCGACGCGCGCTGCCCGGAGTTCGCGACCAGCATATGGATCAGGTGGATCGGCGGATCCTCAGCCGAGCGTGGGCGCCGATGGAAGATCTGTGCGCCCAGGTCAGGCAGGAACTCGCTCTCGATGAACAGCTTGTTGAAGGCCGGGTGGCTCCGGTCAACTTCCTGCGGCGCAAGCACCACCTCGGCATAGCTCGTTAGGGTCACCCGGCGCGGGCGATCGCTGTTGTTGGTGAGGACCAGATGCCGAATCTCCACGTCGTCGTCAACCGCTACCCCCACCTCCATCTTTAGCGCGAGGGCGTCCTGCTCGCGGTGAAACTCTGCCTTGTAGGGATAGAACAGGGCGCTCTGGCGGGCCGAGGCAGAGGCGATCGGTTGAAAGGCGGCGGACCACAGAGCCCCACTGTCGCGGTCCTTGAGATAGATCCAGGTTCCCCAGTCATCCAGCGTCGGGTCTGCCCGCCACCGCGTGAGAGCCATTCCTTGCCACTGGCTGTATCCGGCGCCCGCGGAAGTGATCACGACCCCATACCGGCCGTTGGAGAGGAGATGAACGTTCGGAGTCTGCGCCTGTGCGGGCACCCCCCAGGGTGCCAGGCTGACCTGCTGACGCATGGTTTGGGCGGACATCGCCGCCAGACCGGGCGCCTCCTCCAGAGGGGCACGCAGGGGCAACTGTTCCTGCTGGAGCAGCTCGACGCTTTGAATGCGGGGGTCCGCGCAGAACTGGCGCACCATCACCTCGTCACTCAAGAAGTTGGCCAGAGCCGCGAGCGTCATGCCGTGGTGATGCGACATGTACGAGAGGACCCGGGCCTGGGCCTGCCCGAGCGGGAGACGGGAGACGGTGAAGTCGACGGCCTCGTAGAATCCGAACTGCCCCACCATCCCCAAACGACGAAGGCGCCGGATGTTGTGGAGCACCTCGCGCGGGAAAAGAGAAAGCGCCATGAGGGATGCGTAGGGCGCCACTACCAGGTCCTCGTCCAGCCCTCGCTTCAGGCCGAAACCCGGCACCCCGAAGGCACGGTACTGGTAGTTGAGGCCCGCATCGAACGCATAGTAGCCCGATTCGGAGATGCCCCAGGGTATTTGCCTCCTGCGAGCATAGTCGATTTGCCCCCTCACGGCCGCCCGCGAACTCTGGTCAAGGAGGGTGCCGGGGTAGCTGCCCAGCAGCAGCGGCGGCATCAAGTACTCGAACAGGGTCCCGTTCCACGAGAGCAGCGCCAGCGAGCCGTCTACCCGGGTGAACGGGCGGCCCAGGTGAAGCCAGTGGCTCAGCGGAACATCGCCCTTGGCGATCGCCACCACACTCGCCAGACGAGCTTCCGAAGCCAGAAGGTCATAGTGGTTCTCGTCCAGCTTCCCGGCTGCCAGGTTGTAGCCAATATGAAGAACCTGGCGCCGCAGATCGAAAAGGAAACCAAAGTTCATCGCCTGAACGAACGCCTCCGCGCGCGCGCCCAGCTTCTGGTACTGGAGGATCAGGCTTTCCGCGGCCAAGCGGCTGGCCTGCAGTGCGGAGGCCAGTCGCTCACACCAATCTGCCGCCTCCGGGAGCAAACCTTTAACCTCCTGGGCCACCAAGCCGTGACGGGCAATTCCTTCGCTCTGCGCCTGAAGAGCCTTCAACCCGGCCTCTCCGGCGCGGCAAATCTCGGGCACCTCGCGGAGACGCACGGTCGCAGGGAACGACTTCAGGAGCGTGCCCCACGAACTCTGCAGGAGCGGGTCGACTTGCGCCGCCGTGAAGAGGGCCGGAGGCGCTCTCAGAACGGAAACCCAAGGGAGCAGCACGTCCAAGTCGCGGCGCATGCTCCTGAAGTGGTGGCGAACACGCTCGGAGCACAGCCGCAGGCCATTCAGCTCCTCCGGGGAAAGAGTTTGAGGAGTCACTTCGATCATCTGCACGAGCAGTCGGTCCAGTTTCGATGGTTCCGGGCCAGAGAGATCCTCCAGAAGTCTCGCCCACTGAACCGGTTCCCCTTCGACGGCGAGAACCCTCCCCGCCATGTCGGCCAGTTCGTCCCGCACCGCGGTCGCCGCGCCATCGTCTCCAGCTTTTTGCAGTCCCTCGCCCAGGAGAGCCAGGGTGTCGAGCAACCCCTGCCAGCGCTGCCACGGGAAGACGAGGGCCTCCGCCATCGCGGAACACGCCTGGGAGACCGTGATCAGGGACGCCGCCAGATTGCCGCTGTCGACCGTCGAGACGTAACGTGGTGCAAGGGGCGCCAAGGTGCGAGTGTCGTACCAATTGAAGAAATGGCCGCGATGGCGTTCCAGAGAATCCAACGTGTCGAAGGTTGAGTCCAGTCTCAAGGCGAGGCCGATCGGGCTCACATACCCAAGGTCTCCGGCCGCCAGGTCAGAGAGCAAGAGAAACCCGATATTTGTTGGGGAGGTGCGGTGGGCCACTTGGCTATGGGGCGATTCTTGGAAGTGGTCCGGCGGCAACCAGTGATCTTCGGGTCCAACGAAACGCTCGTAGAAGAGCCAGGTGCGTCTAGCAAGAACGCGCAACTGCTGCCGCTCGGCCGAGCTCAGCCGCGGCTGCGGTTGCCGAGTGTGACCGCCAATGACCCGGGCAATCTGCGGCGAGGCCAACCAAGCTAACAGAAAAGGGAGGGCCAGCGGGAGAGAGGACGACTTGAGCCACGTCGTCAGCAGACCAAGTCCGAGTGCCAATACCGGCGCAAGCACCATCCGCCTCCAGGTGAGGGCAGACCCCTCGCGCCTTCCAAAGGAGCGGGCAATGTGGGCAGACGAAGTCCACTGCAGCAGTCGCCGACGGGTGAGGACCAGGCGGATCAGCGTGACCCCGATCGCATCGACTGCGATCATTGCCTCAAAGGGGAGAAAGATCAGGGCGAAGGACCACCGCAACAGGTCCGCTCCGAGGGGACGCAGAACCTGCAGGGAGGGAACGGCCGACCGCCGATTTCCGATTTCAAGGGCTATCCCTGCGAGCAGAGAGGCCGCCGGGGCGAGGATCGCCAGCCCAGTCCATACGGCGGCGGGGCCCGGGAGCCAGACCCAGCCAGCGACAAGGAGTGCCAGCATGGATGGCGCGAGCAAGCTCCGCCGCAGGTTGTCGAAGATCTTCCAGCGATCAAGCGCCGAGAGATAGTTCGGGATTCCACCCCCCGCCTCGAGCGGCACCTGCGCCAGCAACCAGGGCAACAGCTGCCAGTCGCCCCGAATCCAGCGGTGCATGCGTTCTTCGTAGGCCAGGTATTGGTCGGGGAAGTCCTCCAGAAGGGTTACGTCGCTGACGAGCCCGGCGCGCCCCACCACACTCTCCAACAGGTCGTGGCTGAGCAAGGCGTTCTCAGGAACGCGCCCAGCCAGGCTGCGCTGGAAGGCGGCCAAGTCCATGATGCCCTTCCCGACGTAGGTGCCCTCCTGAAAGAGGTCCTGATAGACGTCGGACACCGCCTCCGTGTAAAGGTCGAGTCCGCGGTCCCCCGCGAAGATGCGGGTCAGGATCGTCTTCCCGACGCTGGTCGGTTTGACGCGGACGCGCGGCTGAAGGAGAGTGTATCCGCCGATCAGGGCGCCGCTGTGCGGATCGAACACAGCCTGGTTCAAGGGGTGAGCCAGCGTTGCCACCAGACGACGCGCCACGCCTCGGGTGAGCTTCGAATCCGCGTCGAGCGTAATCACGTAGCGGACATGGGGCAGCCGCCCGAACCCACCCACGATGTACGACGATTTCCCCCCGCCCCTCATGAGACCGCTCAGTTCGACCAGCTTGCCTCGCTTGCGCTCCCAGCCCATCCAAACGCCTTCCTGCGGGTTCCAAGTGCGGGCACGATGGAACATTTGGAAGCGCGCACGCTGCCCGTGCGCGTACTTCTGATTGAGGGCCCGAATCCCTTCCCGGGCCCGCGCGAGCAACGCCTCATCTCCCGGCATGCGTTTCTGGGGCGCGTCGCCGAAATCCGTGAGAAGCGCGAAATGCAGGTTCGCGTCCAACGTGCTCAGAAAGTGCTGTTCCAGTTGCCGAAGTAGGGCGTCCACTTCCTGGGGGCTGGTGAGGAGAGCCGGGATAGCGACCAGCGTGCTGCACTCGCGGGGGATGCCCTCCTGGAACTCCATCTTCGGCAAGAGACGAGGCGGAACAAGGCGCGGGATGAGGGAGTGGACCAGACTCACGCTGATGGTCATGGCCGGGACGAAGGCGAGCAGGCTGGCCGCCCCCACCTGCAGCAAGGCTCCGCCGCTCTCCGCGGTGAAGCCTCCAACGCCGATCTCAAGCAGCAGCGCGAGAAGGCCGATGCTACCAAGGTAGACCCAGATGGCGTGCCCCTCAAGCCAGCGGCGCACGCGCGTCGTGGCGGGGGGATGGTAGTCCAGATGGGCCTCCAGCTCCCTCCAGCCCTGATCGATGAGATAGAAGCCAACGTGGTGGCCCCGTGCCGCGAAGAGACCCCTTATCTGCGCATCTGAGCCACGGGGTCGACGAGGATGAAGGGCGGAGGGCTTGCGCTCAGGACGGCTTGGGGGAGGTCCGGGCGGGTCCTCCTCAGGAGAGGGAGCCGATTCGCCGCCGCGGGCCATGCGGACTTCATTCTGGTATCGGGCGAGGTCGAGGGCCACTTGGGCAACGGCCTCTTCGGACCGGTCCGCCGCCCGGGCCATTTGCTCAACCACCTTGCGGTAGCGATCCCGTGTCTCGAAATCCATCCGCGCGTAGACTTGCGCTGGATCACGACGCAAGATCGCCTCGACCAGGTTGAGGTCTTCAAAGAGGGCCTTCCAGTCCTCGATGTCCAGCGTGCGCAGGCTGAGAATGCTGTTGGCAACCGCGGATTGCTCAAGCTTTTCTTGCGCTTGCGATTCGGCGCTGGAGGGAGTCACGCCTCCCTCCGTGTGATCAAGCAGGCTGGTCACGGCCTGAGCGAGCAGTTCCAGGGTAGCCAGACGCAGCATCGTCGGTAAGGCCCACAGTTCCCCCATCGTCAGCGGGGTCACGGTCTGGTAGGCGGCAACGAAGCGTCGGATGCGATCGGGGTCGAGATAATACTCGCAGCAGGCCGTCAGTTCGCGCGCGAGGCCGTAGATCCGCGGCAAGTCGCGGAGGGGAGCCTCATCGAGTTTTGGCAGATCGCGGTAGAACCCCTCAGGCAGATCCTGGCGGACCTGCCGAATGGCCTGGGCAACAATGTAGAAGTTGTCGAGCAGCCATTCCCCCGCGTATGACAGCCCAAGCTTCGAGTCGGGCATGCCGGCCAAGCGTGCATGGGCACGGCGGAGAAGCCTTTCCTGCTCGTTGAGGCGGCGCAGGAAACGGCCTTCGCCGCGGCGTCTCGTGGCGCGCTGACCCGCGGCCAATCGCTTCGCGCGGTCCTCCAAGGACAGCGGCTGCGGGGCAGCACTGTCGGACCTGGTGGGTTCGGGGGCGGACTCCAACTCAGTCAATCTTCCAGGCCGACATCAGTTCTTCTGCCTCTCTCCAACTGCCAGCTCCGCCTCGGTCGGCCCGATCTCCTCCGGGCCGAGATCCTGGACAATGAGCAACGGGCTGCTGCCGTATGCGATGAAGCTGATCGCCAGGCTTCCATAGGGCCACTGGGTTCCACCCGAATAGCCGTGAGCACTGATAATCACAAGGTCGACCTTTTCTTGGGGCGCCAGCAAATGAAGCGCGGCGGTCACATGCTCGGTCACCTGCAGATGGGTACTTACCGAAAACGGGAGGCGGGATTGTAGCTCTTCGAGGTATTTCGCAGCCTCCAGGCGGTTGCGCTCAGTGAGCTGATCCGCCAAGGCCTGGTCCTCCCTCGAGGCAGGAGCGCGGCGAGGCAGTTCCGGCCGCCGCACTACATGGGAGAGCAGGACCTGGGACCCTTGCTCTCTGGCTAGCGCCATTACCAGCGGCAGGACGCACTCCGCACGCTGGGAGCCATCCAGGGGAACCAGGATCCGCCCATAGCGCAGGCCGGTGAGGTCGCTGCTCGCCGGCTGATAGGCCGGGATGAGCAAAACCGAGGTGCGGGCACGCCACAGGATCCTCTGAACCACACTGCTCACGTTCCAGCCACTCAAGCCGCTGCGACCATGAGAGCTGAGGACGATCAAGTCAACTCGATTGGCGTGGGCGTAGTCAATTACCCGCAGGGCGGGCTGTCCTTCCAGCAAGACTTGCTCAGGCCGGATTCCGACCGCGCCGAACCGTCCGGTAACCTCCTTGAGGTAGGCGTCCGCCTCCGCTTTGCTGAAGTGCCATTCCATTGGATCGATGGAACGCGTCCGGCCTCCCATCTCGGCTTGCTCCACAACCCGCAGAAGGGTTATCTTTGCGCCCATCGCCTTGGTCATGGAGACGGCGTGGGGCAGAACGCACTCCGCCAGCGATGATCCGTCCAAGGGGACAAGGATGTGAGCGAACATATCGGTCCTCCTTCGGGAGGAGCCTGTCTCACCAACGGGACCAAGACATGCGGACGGCGGGTTCTTGCCCCTCCCCCCTGCTACACGCCCCCGCCGGGCAGGCACCACTTGGTCTGCTTTCCGTTTATATCGTATCACATCGTCCCTGCCCAACCCGCGTGTTCCGTGTCAGCCAGAGCCGGACAAATAGCGAGCCACAGATAAGTTATACTCCTCCCTCGGCCTGATCCGTACGGGCCTTCGCTCTGCTGGCGACCTGGAGGCATTGCAACCGCCGTGTTTCCAGCGCCCGCTGCTTTGAGGTGCTCCCATTGACCTGAATCGGCCATCCTCAGGACCTGACGGGGTTGGAGGGCAAGGCGACCGACGACATGACACAGAGCATACAACTGAGCCAGCCGTCCACAAGAATCATCTCCCGGGGGGCGGGCACCACCAGCGAGACACCCAACCGGGCTACATTGCACCAGGCCCATGTGATCGCATTGACCAAAACCGACCTTGACCCGAGACGCGACCGGAGGTAATTCCGCTTTCGGTCGCGAACCTTGCCAGGCTCACTCGCAGTGCAGCCGATGGGGCACTGCCATTGCAGGCTGGGTCGCACAAGGAATCAGGAGGATGGATGGGGCAAGCCCTGGATCTGCTCAAAGCGCGCTTGGGAGAGGTCTCCGACCTGGGCGCGGTCTCCGAAGTGCTCCTGTGGGACCAGCAGACCTACATGCCCCCCGGAGGCGGGCCCTCGCGTTCCGCGCAACTGGCCGGGCTTGAGCTCCTGATCCACCAGAAGTCCACTTCCGATGAACTGGGGAGCCTGCTTGACGCTGCGGACCAGGAGGTGGCGGGACGGCACCCGGACAGCGACGAGGCGAGGCTGGTCCGTGTGACCCGGCGCGAGTACTCGCGCCGGCGTCGGATTCCGTCGGCTTGGGCCGGGGAGTTCGCGCGCGTGACCTCCCTCGCGCGGCAGGTCTGGGAGCGCGCTCGCGACACGAACGATTTCGCTCTGTTCCGACCTCACCTTGAGCGCATCGTTACGATGCGCCGCGAGTATGCGAGCTTCTTTGCTCCCCATGCCTCCCCCTACGATCCCCTGCTGGATAGCTACGAGCCAGGACTGAAGACCGCCAAGCTCATCGAGGTCTATACCACCCTGCGTCCGGCCCTGCGGGACTTGCTCGGAGAAATCTCGGCGCACGCGGGAGCGGTAACCGACACCCCCATACAGGGCGACTTCGACGAGCGGGCGCAATGGGATCTTGGGATCGAGGTGCTCCAGCGCATGGGCTTTGACTTCAAGCATGGGCGTCAGGATCTCGCGGCCCATCCCTTTACCACCTCGTTTTCACCCAGTGACGTGCGCATCACCACCCGCATCCACCGGGACCTGCTCACCTCGGCAATCCTCAGCAGCATTCACGAGGGAGGGCACGGGCTCTATGAACAAGGAGTGGATCCGGGCCTCGCCCGCACCCCCCTGGCCAGTGGGGCTTCCATCGCCATGCACGAATCTCAGTCTCGCCTGTGGGAAAACCTGGTCGGCCGAAGCCGACCCTTCTGGAGGTTTTTCATTCCCTCCCTACGAATGCACTTCCCGCAGCTGCACGCTTTGTCTCTCGAGGGTTTCTACCGCGCGATCAACAAGGTCACGCCCTCCTGCCTGCGGGTTGAGGCCGATGAGGTTACCTATCAGATCCACGTCATGCTGCGCTTCGAGCTTGAGCTCGCACTGCTGGAGGGATCGCTGCAAGTGAAGGACCTGCCGGGTGCCTGGAATGAGCGCATGCAGCAGGAGCTGGGGATCACGCCCCCCAACGATGCCCAGGGCGCTCTGCAGGATGGGCATTGGGCCAGCGGTGACTTTGGTTACTTTCCTTGCTACACGATGGGGGATCTCATCTCGGTCCAGATCTTCGACCAGGCCCTGGAGCAGGAGCCGCAAATCCCCCGCGAAATCGAAGGCGGGAACTTGGTCCCCCTGCTCGCCTGGCTGAGAGAAAACGTCTACAAGCACGGTGCGAAGTTCGAGGCGGAGGAACTGGTCAGGCGCATCACCGGGCGCTCCACACAAGTCCAGCCCTACCTGCGCTATTTGCGAACGAAGTTCGGTCAGATATACGGCTTCCTCTCCTGAGTCTATTCATGGGAGCAGCCCGCCGCGGCGGCCCATCGCCGCGGGTATCCGCACCGACCGGGCGTGCACCCAAGCAAGAGAAACCAGGGCGAGCAGCGACGATCAGGTCCTCCGCACGCCCTACAGCTTTGTGTCGCAAGGTTGTGCCATCCCACTTGTACCTCCACGTCTGTGCCCCCGAGATCATGTCGACGATGGAGCGTAAGCCCTTCGGTCACTTTCAATCGATTGAGCGATTTGAAAGCTTGCGCCTCACGTGTTGCCTCATGGATGATTGCTAGCAAGGTCTAGACACCAGGGATCCACCGGAGATAATGGATGATTTGCTCTTGGCGACGAGCCTCGTCAGATCGAGCGCCACGAGAAGATGGGTGGAACTGACGTCTGAGGCTGCTTCTGAAGAGCGAGGGCCCATAACCCGAAGGACCCGGGTTCCCCGGCCTGGCCAGCCCGCCCTCGGTGCGCGGGCCGAGGGGGCAGGCGAGTCCCGGCCCTGCTGCTCATTGAAACCGAGGCCCAAGAGGCCTCGGTTCTGCTTTGTGCTGTCACTTTGCCGAACCACAGTTTCCGGCCTAATCCTCGAAGAAGCCTGCCTTGCGGTCCATGGGTTGCCTGGTCGAGCTCACAACTACGGGACCGCTAGTTCTGGCTTGACCCTTACTGAGGCTAGGTCGGCAAATGAACTTCAGTCCGGCGGGCTGGTCGGACATCGGATCCGCGATCGCGGAACAATGACAAGACACGGAGTTGGGTCAACGGCGAGGGAGAATCGTCGCGCTTCCGTTGTCAACGGTTTCCACCACGACCATCGGCGCGTGGCGCGTGCATTCGATTCCCTGAAGAAGCTCGCACGGAACCTTTGGCTACGCCGCTGTAAGCCACGCCGACGCCTTGACATTGGCTGGAAAGAGGCTAGAATGTGTGCAGAATGTCCTGATAATAGAGACAATTTGCACACATGCATGGAAAACCCGATCTCAAGCGCCTATTTCTACTCGCCGAGCCGCAGGGCGGATACTTCACCGCCTCACAGGCCCAAACTGCAGGCTATTCACGCCAGCGTCTTTCCTACCACGTGCGTGCTGGTCAGTTCACGCGAATTGCGCAAGGCATCTATCGGCTCGCGCTCTACCCATCCTCGCCCCTTGAGGATCTCCACGTGGCCCTCCTCCGCACTGGGCCTGCTTCGGTTGTTTCCCATGAAAGCGCACTCGCCTTCTATGGTCTTTCCGACATCCTGCCAAAGGAGATCCATCTGACCGTCCCTCGCACTTCCTCACGAAGACGCGCGCGGATCCGGCTTCATACGAGGACTCTCAGAGCCGGCGATATTGCCCGCCGAGAGGGCCTGCGGCTCACCACGGTGGCGAGGACGATCGCTGATGTAGCTTCAGCGGGCCTGGCAGAGGAACACGTCATTCAAGCGGTAGCCGAGGCCCTCCAGCGCGGGCTGGTCCAAGCGGAGGGCCTAGAACAGCAAGCTCAAGGAAGGGGTGGGCGGGCGGCTGCCCTCATTCGCCAAGCACTCCACAAGCAGGTATCGAATTGAGGTATGCCAGCGGGAGCTCCTTCCGGCAGGCGCTTGAAGCCCACCTGCGGGATCAATCGCGGGAAACGGGCGCCCCTTTGACCCGCCTGCGCAAGCTCGTTTCCTTTGACCGGCTTCTGGCACGGCTAGTACAGGCACAGCCAGGTCGTTGGGTGCTCAAGGGAGGTCTCAGCCTGCAGCTGCGGCTTGGCGATCGTGCCAGGACCACCAAGGACATCGATCTGCTCCTCCTCTCAGCACAGGATCCCTTCCCCATACTGACCCGAGCTGCGAAGCTCGACCTGGGTGACTGGTTCACGCTCGAAGTGGCGCCCTGCCAGCCGCCGGGAACAGCCGAGCAAGGTGGCCTGCGTTACCCTGCCCGTGCGCTCCTGGACGGCCGGATTTTCGAGGAATTCCACGTCGATGTGGGGATTGGAGACCCAATGGTAGAGAGCGAGGACATATTGTCAGGCCCCGCTCTCCTCTCTTTCGCTGGTCTTGAACCGACCAAAGTCCCCTGCTTTCCGCCTAGCCAACAGATTGCGGAGAAGCTGCATGCCTACACCCGCCCTCACGCTGGCTCGTCAGGAACCCGTGTGAGGGATCTTGTGGACATGTTGTTAATCGCTTCGCTGTGCACGCTGAGCGCGGCAAATCTTCGGTCAGCACTGCACGCCACGTTCGAGGCTCGCAGGACTCACCCATTGCCTCGACAATTCCCAATGCCGCCTTCCTCTTGGGTCGGTCCCTACCGTCGCTTGGCGCGGGAAGTGGGGCTCGAGCGGCAAAACCTCGCGCAGGCCGCTGACGCTGTAAGTCTCTTTCTCAACCCCGTGCTGCAAGGCACTCCCTCTCGGGAGTGGGATCCAAGCCTCTGGATCTGGCATTAGCAACCAGAGTGGAGCTACTTCAGGCTAAGCATTTGGCAATTCGCCACCGATGTTCGCCACAGCGGATGATTTCGCGCTTGCCCCCTTGCTCACCCGGCACGGTTCCAGGGCAAATCCAGGCACTTGCTTTCTAAAAAGAGTGTATCCCTTCGAGGTGCAAGGGGGGCTCGCAACTTGCCCATTGTTGTTAGGGGACATAGCCGAAAGTGTGCTGTGTTCCCTCTTCTCCGAACTGCGTGTTGTGAGATCCCAACCGGCAATTGGGTCAGCAGGGCCGATGATGTGCGAGAATGGAGGCCCACCAAATCAATCCGGGTCCCGGGCCGAGGCGAGATTGAGAGACTCTTAGATTCTTCAGCCTCGATTCAATTCAATGCGTTGTCATCCGGCTCGCCATCCCGCGCGCACTATTCCCAGCTTCCCCAAAGCCTGCACGGCCCCTGGCTCGCTAGGCTCTTAGCAGTCGATTGCGGACACCTACATCTGCCCGGGGCTCTCTCGAACCCCGGCCCGAACCCCTCCTTCTCTGACGTGAATGAGTGGCGGGGGTCGGGTCCAGCGACCCTTGTCAGCCGCTAAGAGGGAGACGGATTACCTATGTTCTTCAGGCAGCCTTGACCGACGCTATCCCGGCGTCGAGGGCTGTGGACACTCGGTCCAGCTGCTTAACAACCTTATCCTGGCCACGTTGCCATAGTTGCCCAGCCTTCTCCTGAACGCCGGACGTGATCTCGTGGGCGTCGAAACGAACTTCTGCAAAGGCATTTCACGTGATGGTGGTTGTGCGATCACGCCATGGGGTGCTTTTCAGCTGAATTTGGGCCTTATCCGAACAGCGAGGCCACCTTCCTGGGACCTGCCAGGCTATCTTTGACGACCATCAGGTACCCGTCCTCGTCGGTGGTGACCGACCATCGGATCAGTTCGATCTTGCCCTTGTCGATCTCGATCCCTGTGATGCAGCGCAGATCGATGCAGGAACCGTCATTGAAATAAGGCGGTTCGCCTTCCGCAGCGAAGCTGGGCCGGTGCGTGTGACCGAAGATTGTCGGCTGGTTCTTTTCCTTGATCCAATCTTCGATCTTGCGTTCCAGGGCATCCCGCTTGCTGAAGTTTTTCGCCGGACTGGTCGGGTCGTCCAACCCGTGTAGTTGGAGCGGGCGCCACAGGGTCCGGACCAGGAATCGGCCCAACTTCCAGAACCGGTCGTTGATCGTGTCACCCTGGTTGCCGTGCACCAGGAAGATCTTCCCACCGGTGGGGGAGTGCTTGAGGACAAGTCCCTCATGGACCTGGATGCCGTCGAAAAGGGGTTCCTTTTGACCGCTCCGGCCGTCGATGTACGTGAAAAGGGTTTGGGCGACGACTTTCGGGTCGGCGCGCTCATGGTCGTGGTTTCCATAGATCATATGGAACCGTCCGGCCCGGTAGAACTCGCGCAGGCGCCAGAAGACGCGGCTGTGGGCATAACGAATGTCCGAGAAGTGCCTGTTCTCGTACAACTCGTCGCCGTCGCCGAGTTCGAAGTAAGTGAAGCCTTCCTTGAAGTAATGTCCCAGGGCATGGAAGAACAGACTCTGATTTCTGGCGAAATTGTCTGTCAAGCTGTTGTCGCCGCGGTGACAGTCGCTGAAAAAGACGAGCCTGGCCTTGTCATCAAAGGGGATTTCCTGGGCAGATTGGAAGACTTCGGTGAGACGGGTGGATACACTTATGGTCTTCCTCCTCTTCCTGGAAAGCGACCACGGTGAATCTCACATTGAAAACCAGATACAATTCTACTCCCCGAATGAACTTCGGAAAGAGAAGCTGCTCCAACTCATTCGGAGGAAGGGCTGAGGTTTGCGCGACGCTCAATCCGGCTGGGTGCGCGCATTCCAGGTATTTCAAGATGGTTGATCGGGCCACGCCGGTGCTGCGGTCAATGCCGCGGTTCGAAAAACCCTCGTGTTTGAGACGAAAGATTTCGTTCAGATTGGGCATGTCCATCCCTTTGCGTGTCATTTGTGTCTCCTTGTGGAGGAGACAAAATGCCACGGTTTTGGGCAGCGGATCAGCGGCACTTTCTTGGAGGAGGTCCCACCCGGATAAACACGGAATGAGTGGCCAGATTCGGCCGGAAAATGCATTAACCCAGTGCCCGCCCAATGGGGAGAAGCCCACATCTAAATGATTGAGTGTTTACTATCACAGATAGAGGAACTATTGCGAGTAGCTCGAGATGACTATGGGGTCAATCCGGTCGTATTTCTAACTATTTACTTGGTTTGTGTTCCAGTGTTCTACTATTCTTTGTTTCGAACTTTCCAATCCCTCGCAAGAAGGCTTGGGAAGGAAGCCATGGTCTGGAGCGCAGTGTTTCTGTGCGCGAACATCGCGCCCTTTGTCTATGTAATACTATCTGGACGGAACATCCCTTGGTGGGTTTATGGCATCATTGCTATGGTAATTGGACAGGGTGTTTTGTCACTTATTATGAAGCTTCGGAAGAATCCAGCAGATGACCTGAAATTGAATAGAAAGCTAGATGAGGAATAATCATGATTGCGCCCAACAATGCGCTCAACCGGACATATCATCCGGCGGCCAAAAATCACGCCGCCAGGTTGCCACACCCTCGCTGCGCCGCTGCAGAAACGCCATATCAATGAATGAAGCCGCAGCGGCGGCTCGTTCGGTGCCGGTTAGCGCTGACGTTAGGCCGCTTGCTCCGGCTTCCTCCCCCCATCCGCACACTTGGTCGAACCAACCAGTTCTTGCACCATTACGATGTCTGCCCCAACCCGAGTCCCATTCTTCTTCGGAAATGCCATTCGCTAGGGAGATAATTGGCCATAGGCGACTCCCAGCCCAGCACCCGAGGCGCCTGAGCTCGAGGCCCTCCGCTGGCCAGGCCGCCTATATCCACTTCCCTGACTATTGTTTCAGCGGTCGATTGGCTGAAGGTTTCACCCCTGGAGGAACCTGCTGGCCCACCTGCCTCAAAAGGGGACAGGGCGATGGCAGCCGCGGCCGTGAGGACCATCTTTGCCCCCTGGCCAGCAAAGCGCCAGCCCGCCCCCGGTGCGCCGGCCGAGGGGGGGCAGCCGGACCATCAGGCCGCTAGACAGCAGTTGGCAGAAGTGGTCCGAGCCATGCGCCCATGTTGGTCCAAAGCGTCTGAGTTGCTGGCCGGCGCCGAAACGGATGTCTTGGCTTGCATGGACTTCCCTCCGGATTATCCTGGCTCGTGCGCCCAAGACGGGCTGGGTGCGGATCCACTGCACGAAGGTCCGGGAGCGAGTGACCCGAGAGGGACGCCGACGCATCAACGTCGTGGGGGTGTTCCTAGACAAGCCTTCGCTCACCCGACAGGTGGGGGCTCTGCGGGTGGAGAGGTCGCATGAAGGTGAGATCGAACGCGGGTACTTCCCTTGCCTGGAGCGCGCCAGGACAGGCAGTCTGGAGACCGTGCGCAAATTGACAGAGTTGAAGCAAACTCTGGTCGCAGAGCCGATCCCATTGCGGCTGGAGTCCATTCGATAGCTCTTTCTCAGATCTGAGGCCCTTGAGGGGAGGTGACACCCTTTTGCACTATGGACTGAGACACCAACGAAAAAGATTCGGGGTGATGAGGAAACTGTTTCAACAACGCAAAGAAACGGGTTTTCCCAATTCCAGGGGTATGCTTGTCAACTTCCTCTCGCCTCAAATGCCCTTGCTCATAGGAGGCGAACAAGACTTTGACTTGGTCAGCTGTAAACTGGTTGTGAAGTTGTGTCATGATGATCCCTTTTGATCATCATACAACACCCATCCAGTTCGCTTTTCGAGTTTGGCCGGCACCCGAACAACGAGCAATTGGCAACGACCCCATCCCGTGATGACTTAGGGCCGGAAACTCTATCAGGAGGGAGCCATGTGCTGTATCACGACCATTTTTCTAGAATTCGGTTCACGGATCGCCATTTTGGTCTGGTGGCTGTCGGATCGGCAACGCTTCGTCCTCGCTTTTAAGAACTGGGCTCTGCCAGTGAACTTTGCCATCCCTATGTGGGTTTGGCCGTTGCTAGGCGCCATTTTCCTGCCGTGGACGACCCTGGCGTATCTCTTTGTCTTCCCAGGGGGCATCGTGGGCTATGAATGGATTGTGCTGGGGGTTGCCTTGTTGATCGACCTGGCCGGGTATGGCGGAACCTACCGGCATCGCGACCGCTTCTCAAGGTAGACAACAGAATAAGGGCTGGTCATGGCAGCGGCAAGGCTATCCCAGCCAAGAACCTCATCCGCCCGACAATTGTCATGACCGGTTGAATGCTGATCAGGGTATCAGCTATCCAGGCAGTCTTCGCCATCTGCCTCGCCATGGGAGCGGTGACACTCGATAATTGCCTCGTCCACTGCGCGAAGGTCCATTGGGCCGTTGATGCACCAAGATCAACCTTGACCTGAGACACCACGGGAGGTAACTTCACATTTGCTCTCGGAGGCGAACCTTGCCAGGCTCACTCGCACCGCAGAAGTAACGGCATCCTCAAGCATGGGGAACTGGGTCTGAGGCTGCCCCTGCCAGACGAAGGCTGATGACCCGGCGAGCTTCGCTTCGGTGGGCCGGCAAACTCTAGCGAAGAGACAAGATCGCAGATCGAGTTGATCTGCGATCTCCTTTTCCACCCTAGACCTCGTGGCCGATGGCCCGGAGGCTGGTAGTTCCCCCCGGCCTGCGCCGGGGGCAGGAGGGCCCAGTCCGGCAGCGCGCCCTCGGTGCGCGGGCCGAGGAGACGGGCGAGTCCACCCCCGAGCTACCCAAATGTAAAACCGAGGCTCAGAGGGCCCCGGTACTTCCATGTTGGACACACACTCTGCCGGTCCCAGGCTCCAGTCCTTGGGGCATCATCCTATCCCACCACAATGCACCGGGTTCGTGCACGTTCCGACGCCGACCGGTTCTTCCGCCGCCGATGTGCTGGAATGGGGTATTCGGCCACCACACGGGTATAATATCGGCATGCGCAACATCGTGCTGATCACGCTGGCCGTCCTGGCTACGGCCGTTATCCTGGTAGGAACCTGGCTGGTTGTCCGGACCGTGCAAGAGTCGGTGCGCCCCGTGGCCGATCTGTCGGCCGGCGTCAGCACGCAGATCGCCGCGATCCTGCATCCGACCCCGACCATCGTGCCCGATCCCGTGACCATTGTGCGGGAGGTGCGTTCGCTATCGCGTCTGGAGACCATCCAGTACACGGTTGAGAAGGTGATCACCGCCGAGTCGGGGCAGGGCCCGCTGGGCTTCCTCTTCGGGGATCGGCTGCTTTTCATCGCCCACGGCGTCGTCATCGCCGGCGTGGACCTCGGCCGGCTGGGGCCCGGGGATGTCTGGGTCGACGCCGAGGGACGAGCCTACCTGCGCCTGCCGCAGGCGGAGATCTTCGTTGCCACGCTTGACAATCAGAAGTCGTACGTCTACGATCGCCAGACGGGCTTGTTGACGCACGGGGATATCTCGCTCGAGACGGACGCCCGCCAGGCGGCCGAGGACCAGATCCGGCAAGCGGCGCTGGACGACGGCATCCTCGGGCAAGCCCGTCTGAACGCTGAGAACACGCTCTATCCTCTGCTGCGCGAGTTGGGCGTTCCGGACGTCATCTTCGTCACCGAGGGCTCCGCCACGCCGGTGCCAGCGATGACTCCCACACCCTGAGTTACGCCAGCCGCCGACCTTTCAGGAAGGCCCCCGAACGTTTTGAATTCGCCTCGCCGGCCAGAGTGCATTGTTCAAGAATGGTGTAGAGCGTGAGCAAGGGCCATGTGACGTATCCTTCCCGTTGGACAAGTGTCCTGGCCAAAAACCCCAGACGTCCGATTTCAAACCCGGCAACAATCTCAGAGACGTTCCGGATTGCCGTAAGAGCAACATGAATGTCGGCAGTGACGCATTGCGGTGGTCACGACGGGGTCAGCCCTCGATTCGAATTCCCCATTGACATCATGACCCTAATCGACTATTGATGGATTCGATCTGGCTGTCGAGGACATCCGGGCATGCATGCATCGCGGAGCAACGGGCAGCCCCGGAAACATGTACGTGGTCGCCGAGGCCCCCGCCCCAGGGGCGTAACTCATGACCCGAAGGCCAGTGGTTCCGCGGACTGCCCCCTGAACAGGCGAGTCCACCCCCGGCTACTCGAAAAAGGACTGAGGCCATCTGGGCCTCGGTTGGCTCTTCGCCGGTTCACGCGAATTCGGCCATATGGCCCTGCGTTTGCGATGTCGCAATCGCATTGGCCCCTTGGGCTCGTAACTAGCGGGTTCCACGTTCCAATCCTGGGGGCGCTCCCTCCACAACCGTGGTCCACCAGCTGGCTCTTACCCATGGCGCTTCGACCGATTCTCCCGCCACCGGCATGTTTGGATGGGATTTTCGGCTACCACAGCCGGTAGGCGCGGTACAGCGCATTAAAGTCCCCGTCGAAAGGCACCGCGCCCGGCTCGTAGTAACGACATGTTCCTACGGGACGCTCCGCAAAGTCGTCACCACTGTCGAGCCGGCCCAGGAGGCGCAGTTCCAGCGCGGTGAAGGCTTCCAATCCCCGGTGCGCCGACGGCGAAGAATGAGACCATCATGTTTTGTTTGAGTACCGATGGCAGATGAGAAAACTTACGTAGTATTGGAGTGTAGATCACCTATTATGCGGCACCCACCAGAGCTGAATGCGACGCACCTTGTTTTTCTACGTCTCCCCCAAATGGCGGAGGTTGATATTCCCCAGTTGTTGGATGCGGCCGAGGAAAACTAATTGTAGAATAACAAAGGCGTCGCATGCGGTTTCGAAGCTTAAAAGCCTGCCACGGCTCATTTGCGCAACCGGCCTATCCGATCAAATCCGGAGGTAGGGATGAAGAAGAAACTATTCATTTTCGCTTTAATGACCGTAATGCTTGTGATAGTCGCGGGCTGTGCTCCCGGCACGGTCCTACAAATCAATACCCCTGTCCCGAATACACAAGCCGGTACGCCTGCCCCCAACGGTCAAATCAACGTGCCCGGCGTAAGCATACAAGTCTATGCGCCGGGCCCGAACCCACTGGTCAATACAGCCGATGCGCACGGCCATGTTGCCGGTATCTTGTTAGGAATCTGGCACGGGTTCATTTCCCCAGTGACCCTCGTGCTATCATTCATCAACAAGGGTGTGCAGACGTACGAGGTTCACAACGACGGGAGCCAGTACAACCTTGGTTTCTTGTTAGGAGTGGCCATCCTGTTTGTCATTTTGGGCGCAATCGTTGGTTCGAGACGCCGATAACGCCAAACACTGGATCTCGAGATTCGCGCCAGCTTGCAAAATCCGCCACATTTTCTGTGGCGGATTTTTGATTGCCAGTGGAGCGCGCCGCTTTCATCGCCATTTGCGTAAGAACGCATTCTTCCATGTACAAGGATCGTGTTGATTGGCGGAAAATGGCTGAGAGCGGCCTTTTCCCGAAGGACATCGGAACGATGTCACAAAGCAGGGGTGGCCCCATAACCCCAAGTCCTTTTCGCGGCATTCTCGGACGTGCGGCTTGGGTCAACCCGGACAGATGCAAAGGCGCACATAGTCTTTCTTCTGACTCCCCTCTTCCCGCTGCATCAATCCCTAATTCGTTCGGCGGCCTTGTTGACCAGCAATGATATGATGCGCGGTAGCAACTTGTGGCTGAGAAGATCCAGAGTTTCTTGAAGGCTCATAACGACAATATCAAGGATCTTGAGCCTCTCTCCTAGCCAGAATCTCCATCCGTGCGGCAATTCACCTGAACGGTCGGCTGCTGACGACATCGCGGCGTGCTTGACCACCCCCCATTGGACTTGACCTAAGCAGCAGCATTCTCCACCCGAGAGTAGAAATACTTCTTGGCCAACTCAGTGGCTAGGACGTAGAGCGCCGTTAGACCGAGGACTGTCAGCATGAGCGGAGCGGGCAAGGGAACAAAACCAAACACCGCGATGAACGGCAGGTACGGCAGGACGAGCGCAATTCCAATGAAGATTAATGTGCTCGCCAGCAAGAGTGTGCCTGGGCGGCTGCGGAAGAAGAGATGGCGCGTCCGCACCACCAGGGCGATGACCAACTCTGTTATCAAGGACTCGATGAACCAGCCGGTGCGGAACACCTCCGGCGAAGCGCGGAACAGAAACAGCAACGTCCCGAACGTCAGGAAGTCGAAGATCGAACTAACCAGACCGAAGAGCACCATGTAGTTGCGGATGAACTTGGTGTTCCAGCGGTGCGGCTTCTCCGCCATTTCTGGGTCCACATTGTCGCGGGCGATGGTTATGGCGGGAATGTCGGAAAGGAAATTCTCGAGCAGGATTTGCGGAGCGAGCATAGGCAGAAATGACAAGAGCATCGATGCGCCGGCCATGCTGAACATATTGCCAAAGTTGGCGCTGATGGTCGTGAGGATGTACTTGATCGTGTTGGCGAACGTCACGCGGCCCTCATCAATGCCCTCCCGCAAGATGGCCAAATCCTTCTTAAGCAGCACAAAGTCAGCAGCCTCTTTGGCCACATCCACGGCCGTATCCACGGAGATACTCACGTCCGCGGCGTGCAGGGCCGGCGCGTCGTTGATGCCATCGCCCATATAGCCAACCACATGCCTGGTCTTCTGCAGCGCCAGGATGATGCGCTCCTTCTGGTTGGGATCTACTTCCGCGAAGAGGGTGGTGCATTCGGCAAGGTGCCAGAGCCCCTCGTCATGCAGGTCGTTCAACTGACTTCCGGTCAGCACGCCTTGGAGAGGCAGGTTCACCGCCTCCGCGACGTGGCGGGCCACTTTCTGGTTGTCGCCAGTAATAATCTTGAGCTGCACCCCGCGCTTAGCCAGATCAACAATGACTTGCTGCACATCGGCCTTCGGTGGATCGAAGAAGAGCAGGAAACCGGCGAAGGTGAGTGCGTTTTCATCGGTGTGCGAATAGGCTCCAGGCCGCGCGTCTGCCGTCTTCGTCGCCAGGCCGAGAATGCGGAAGCCTTTTTCGCTCCATTCGCTATACCGCTTTTCAATCTCTGCCCGCGCCGCGGCGTCTAACGGATGGACTCCATCCCCAACCTGTAGGCCGTTGCAGATGCTGAGAACGTTATCCAGTGCGCCCTTGGTGATGAGGGTACGTTGGTCTTGGGCATTGGCAGCGACCACACTCAGGCGCTTGCGCACGAAGTCGTAGGGGATTTCATCCACTTTTTTCTCGGCGCTGATGTCCAGCCCAGCCTTCTGTGCAGCAGCTTGAATCGCTTCATCCAGCGGGTTGTTCAGCCCCGTCTGGTAGTGCGCGTTGAGATAGGCGTAGCGCAGAACGGCCTCGGATGGTTGCCCTTGCGTATCGAACGCGCCGTCGAGACGGACGACATCTTCGGTAAGTGTGCCGGTCTTGTCGGTGCACAGCACGTCCATGCTGCCGAAGTTCTCGATGGAGGTCAGGCGGCGCACAATCACGCCGCGCTTGGCCATCTGCTGTGCGCCGTAGGCGAGGGTAACACCGATAATGGCGGGCAAGAGCTCGGGCGTCAGGCCAACCGCCAGCGCCAGCGCAAAGAGAAGCGAGTCTAACAGCGGCTTGTGGAGGAAGATGTTGACCGCCAAAACGATGACCACAATCACCAGCATGACCTGCGTGAGCAGGTTACCGAACTGGCGGATACCGCGTTCGAACTCGGTCTCCGGCGGGCGCAGTCTCAGGTTCTCTGCCACCTGGCCGAACACCGTGGCCTTTCCCGTCTGCACAATCAGCACCTGCGCGGTTCCACTACCGGCACTGGTACCCATGAAGACGCAGTTAGTACGTTGCGCCAGGCTGGCATTTGCGGGGGCAGTCGCCGGCTTCTTCTCTGCCGGGAAGGTTTCGCCGGTAAGCACGGCCTGGTTGACAAAGAAGTCCTTTGCTTCCAGCACGATGCCATCGGCCGGGATCAGACTGCCCGCGGAGAGCGCCACCACATCGCCTGGCACCACTTGTTCGGAGGGAAGCATCTGCGGCTGGCCACCACGCAGCACGCTGGACTTGATAGTGACCTGCGAACGCAGTTTCTCAACGGCGTTGCTGGCAGCGTATTCCTGCACAAAGCCAAGGATAGTGCTGCCAAGCACTATGGCAAGCACAATGCTGGCATCTACCCATTCCCCCACGATGCCGGAGACAATTGCGGCAAAGATGAGGATGAGAACGAGCACGCTCTTGAATTGACCCAGCAACAGCCGTAACGCGGTTGCATGCTGCTGGGCTCCAATTGTGTTCGGCCCATATTCCTTCAGGCGTTGCTCAGCGTCTGCCGGTTGGAGACCGTTACTGGAGGTGTGCAGTGCAGAGAAGAGTTGGTCGGGCGCGAGGCTCCAATAAGCCGCTGGAGTTGCCTGGCCAACCTGTTGCCCGGCCTTGGGTGGTGTGCTGGTGGAAGGATTCGGGAGGGGTTTCATTCAACTTCTCCGGACCTCGGATTATCATCATATCGCTCAGGCATCGTATGTTACATGTGCAAGGAACACTCTATCTTGGCTCGTTCACGAGCATTTGTGGATCAGCGCGCAATCTGGGATTATAAATCTTGCGCCACCTACTGTTCGTGCACCCGCGCCGTACGGAACTGGAAGCGGCAATTGCCTTCGCCAGAATCCCGCTAGTGAACGCGACCTTCTCGCCGCCGGGCTCGATCGGCTTCCGGGGGTGAGCTGCCAGCTCCCACCGGGCGCGTTCTACGCCTTCCCCAACATTTGGCGCACGGGCTTAAGTTCGGACAAGCTTGCGCAGCGGATGCTAGACGGTGCGTGGCCCTGTTGCCAGGCTCAGCGTCTGGGCAACACGGAGAGCGGTACTTGCGCCTGAACTTTGCCAACTGGATTGAGAGTATCCTTCTCGCCTTGCGCCGAATGGAGGCCGTTCTGCGGGGACGGTCGGCATGAAGGAGAGATCGGTGAACGTGGCCTCTGCGCTCAAGGGACCCGATGCCGGGCCCTCTCTTCCACAGGAATGCCTGGGGTTCTACGCCGCTACGATCGACCATCACAAACAATCGCAATAGACTGGAGTGCGCGGGAACCGCGATCAATCAGCGGTCATGGCTGGAAATCTCCAGTTCGGAGCCAATGTTTCTGCTGCCAGGAATCCCAATACCTTGGTTCCGGCCAACTTTGCCCGGGAACGAAGTCTGAACATTCCACAGGAAAAATCAGCCCGCCTCGATTGGATGTGACCAGCCAAATTCGATCTCGTGATCGCAGCTTGCGCAATTCACGTAACCCTCGTCACTTTCCGGGTCGCTCTCCTTTTCGAACACTTCATACTCTTCCGGTTCAGAGGCAGAGTTATCTTCCTCATACTCGCCAAAGTCCCCCCTGTCAACTTCATCGTCGGTCTTCTCCTGCACCCTTTCTCTAAATTCGAAATGCCAGTGATGCTCCGCTTCAAGCGGTCCCCATTCCTGCCAGCGTTCAATTTCAGGACCGGCCTGGATGCTCCAAACGTGGGTAAGGCTAATACCATGACCGCCGCATGTCTTACAGGTAAACTCCCAGGTGTGGTTATCCTTCACGGCTGTACTCCTTCAGTCAGGAATCACAACCCGGTTGCATTCATCCATCGATGGGGAGTTCCGGGGCAAACTCGCAAAATATGTGATCCTGCCTGGTCTTGACTCTTTCATCAGTCCAAGGCGGGTTGCCCCACCCGCTCCAACGATCAGGACCAGCGCCTGTGCACCAGGAAGGGCGGCAGAGACTCGATCTCGTGCTTATCGAGCTTCAGGAACACGGTATCCTCGCGAGTGTCACCCATCGCCCAGAGGGGGATGATGACATCTTTCTTTCCCCACAGATGTCCTTCCCGCATCACCAAATGGGTAATGTGGCCGTTCTCCGGGTTGACCACGAATTCGTCGACGTGCCCAACATAGCCATCCGTCGCCTCTACGCGGGTACCCCGGCGCACGGCCAGCTCCCCCGGCGGGATCTGTTGATGCTCCACGGGCACTTGCACTGTTCTTTCAGGAGTCACATAGGGTAAGTAGTAGTAGGCTCCCATTCCATACATTCCAGCACCATACCTAAAATCCTTGTTGGGCATCTTCTCTTCGATAAACGTCGTTTTGATGAACAGATCCATCTTCTCCAGCTCTGCCTTGCTGCAGCGCAATTGAATCGCATCGGCAAAAGTTGCGGCCACAGAATCGACCGGTACAATGAACTCTGTGTTGGGAGCCGAATCCTCTTTCACCACGAGATGGGTCACCTGGTCGATTACCGGGTTTATCAATACACACACGGAGCGTCCACAGTCCCCATCTGTACACTCCACCTGAGCTTTTAGGGGAATTTCCATCTCGCACCTCCATAACAGAATATCCGGATTTCAACATCCCATCATCCGGTTGATTCGGGCTGGAACGCTGCAGGCTATGAATCCATGCTGCCGTCGGTTGCCGCCACGCGGATTCGTTCCCAATTCACTTAGATGGAAAGCCAGCGCTGCAGGCAGCCGACAGCAAGACGGATATAGATCTACGTGGCGCCTCAACCCTGCCCTAACCCTGCCTCTCCGTGGGTTCTGCGGATCCCCGGGATGGATTCCCTTCCTGATCCTGCCTGAAGATGGGCTGCAGCCAACTTCGGCCGTCCTGGGCAATCAGCACATCCGCAGCTTCCGGACCCCAGGTGCCTGACGGATAGTTGGGGAAGTCTGCCGGCTTGAGATCGGCCCAGGCGTTCAAGATCGGTGTCAGGACCGACCAGGATGCCTCAACCTGATCGGCACGCATGAAGAGAGTCGCATCTCCTGACATCACATCGGCCAGCAAGGTTTCATAAGCCTGAGGTGATCTTGATCGAAAGGTCTCTTGATAGGAAAAGTGCATGTTCACCGGACTCAGAAGCAGGGTTGAACCGGGCTGCTTGGCCTGAAAACGCAATACGATCCCTTCCTGGGGCTGAATATGAATGATCAAGCGGTTGGGTTGCCAGGCGAGAGCCGCCGCCTTTGGAAAGGATTGGTGTGGCACAGGCCGGAATTGGATCATTGCTTCGGAAGCCTTCGTCTTCAGCCGCTTGCCGGTCCGCAGGTAAAATGGGACATCCTGCCAGCGCCAATTGTCGACAGACAACTTAATCGCCGCGAATGTTTCGGCAGAGGAACCGGTCGCCACGCCGGGCTCGCTGCGATAAGCAAGGACCTTTTGGCCTTCCATCAGACCCGCCCCATATTGGCCGCGCACGGCAACCTCCCGAATCTGCTCTTTGGAGATCGGACGGATGGCCCTCAATACATCCACTTTCTTGTTGCGGATTTCATCCGCATCAAAGGAGACCATGGGTTCCATGGCCATCAGGCTCAGGATTTGCATCAGGTGGTTCTGGATCATGTCGCGCAAAGCCCCCGCGTGCTCGTAATAGGCACCTCGGTGCTCCACGCCCACTTGTTCGGCAACGGTAATCTGCACATGGTCGATGTAGCGGCGGTTCCAGATCGGTTCGAACAGCGCATTGGCAAAGCGAAAGGCGAGAATGTTCTGAACGGTTTCCTTGCCCAGGTAATGGTCGATCCGGAAGATCTGCGTTTCGTCAAAGACCGCCGTGAGCACAGCATTCAGAGCAACCGCGGAAGCCAGGTCGTGGCCAAATGGCTTTTCCACGACGATCCGGACGTGCTGCCTGTCCTGAGCCAGCCGGGCTTCCCCAATCCTATGGACAATCGTTTCGACGATGGTGGGCGGTGTGGCCAGGTAGAAAACGTGGTTGGCCGGAATCTTCCATTCATCTTCCTGAGCCTTAAGTTGCTCGCTCAAGGCGGCGTAGGTAGCCGGGTCGGAAAAATCGCCTGAGATGTACGTCAGGTTACCGGCAAACTTGTTCCAGATTCTCTTGTCAACCTCTCCGCATTCGCAGAACCCATCCACGCCATCTCTCACCCGCAAGCGGAATTGATCCGAGCTTCCCTTCTTGAGATCCAGCCCAACCACGGCGAAACGTTCGGGCAACTGCTGGTTGAGCATCAGATTGAAGAGGGCTGGAGCCAGCTTACGCCATGTCAGATCGCCCATGCCCCCGAATATGACCAGAATGGTTGGTTCGATTTGAAGGGTCATCACAAGTACGCTTTCCTGTGGGTAATCCTATTCCCAGTGAGTATGGAAAACGCCTTTGGCATCCTCGCGCTCGTAAGTGTGGGCGCCAAAATCATCCCGTTGGGCCTGAATCAGGGAGGCGGGCAGCCAGGCGCTGCGGTAGCCATCTAAGTATGCGAGTGAGGCCATCAAGCAGGGAGCGGGGAGGCCAAGTCTTGCAGCGAGGCCCACCACCGCCCGTAGATCTTCCTGTTTTGCCATAACGGCATCGCCCAGGCGGCTATCCGCTAGCAGGTTGGGCAAATCAGGGTTCGCCTGAAATGCAGCCTCGATCTTCTCGAGCACCGCGGCGCGGATAATACAGCCACCGCACCAGATGCGGGCCACATCTTCCATGTTTGTGTTGTAGCCATGAACTTTGGAGGCAATGCGGAGCTGGGCCATCCCCTGGGAATAGGCGATGATCATGGAGGCATAGATTGCGCCTTTGAGGTGAGCCAGAAGCGCGTCTTGATCACCCTCAAAATGAGGGATTTGTACTCTGAGTGTCCTGCTGGCCGCCTCTCGTTCACTCTTCAAGGCAGACAAATTGCGTGCGACCACGGCCGCATCAATCACCGGTGTCGGCACCTGGATTTCCATCGCATCTTGTGAAGTCCACATCCCGGTTCCTTTTTGCCCGGCTTCATCCAGGATCAGATCGACCAACCGTTTTCCAGTTCGTTCATCCACCTTGCGGAAGATGTGAGACGTTATTTCGATCAGGTAAGCATTGAGTTCTGCTTCGTTCCAGTTGCCATAAACAACAGATAGCTGCTCATCGGACAGACCTAAGCCCCGCTTCATCAGGTCGTAAGACTCGGCGATCAACTCCATCAGCCCATATTCGATCCCATTGTGGACCATTTTGACATAGTGACCTGCCGAACCTGGCCCGAGATATGCGACACAGGGGACTCCTTTCACGTGGGCCGCGACCGCCTCAAAAATGGGTCGGACGCGCTCATAGGCTTCTTTCGGGCCGCCAGGCATCAGGCTGGGGCCATGCCGGGCGCCATCCTCGCCGCCGGAGACCCCGACCCCCATGTAGAGAAAGCCTTTATCGGCCAGGGACTTTGCTCGCAGGTCCGTATCCTTAAAATGTGAGTTGCCTGCATCAATAATCAGATCGCCTGGTTCTAAATAGGGCATCAATTCACGGATCACGTTGTCCACGGCCGGCCCAGCCGGCACCAGCATCATAATGACCCGCGGTGTAGAAAGGACGCTGACAAATCCTTCCAGGCTCTGCGCGGCGAATATGGCACGGCTTCCAGCTTCTGTTTGTAGTCCCTGAACCTTCGACAAGTCCTTGTCGTAACCGCTCACGGAATATCCATGATCCGCAATATTGAGCACCAGATTGCGCCCCATGACCCCTAAACCGACCATTCCGATTTCGGATTTTCGTCCTGCCATCTCTTAGCCTCGTTGTGATAATTCGGCCGGGTTGGCCATGATTGCATCGTTTGCGAGGTGCTCAAATCCTGAACGAAAGGCCCATGGCCTCAAGAGCTTCCCGGGTGGTTTCGTAACCCTGATGGAGAATGCCCCGGATCTCCAGGCCTTGAGCCACCTCGATAAACATGGGCTGATCATCGATGTAGACTACCTGGTGAGGACTGGCTTGAGCAATATCCAATGCAATTCGGTACATATCCGCATCCGGCTTGCGGTAGTGGACAAAGCAGGATGAGACAAAGAAGTCTATGAAGGTGCCCAGTTTGAATTGTTGGGCGCGATAGACCGAAAGCTCGCGCCCTTCATTGTTGACGGCGGCAACCTGAAGGCCGTGTTGAGTCTTGAGTCCGCGCATCAGCTCAATCATCTCTGGAAAAGGTTGGGACTGGGCATACATGAACCCCTTGAACTCTTCCCGTGAGAACGAACGCTCTTGATAGAAAACTACCCGGTTCAAATACTCGTCCAGGCTGAGCTTGCCTTCTTCATAAGTGTCAAAAGTCAGTTGATGGCGCTCATTCATCTCGTCACAGTCCAGGCCAAACTTGGCAGCCGCGCGCGTGCGAGCATTGCGATCCCAGCCATTCGTAAGCAATACACCGCCTATATCCAGGAATAGAGTTGTTATGGAGGAAGAAGGAGTCATGACCTCACCTCTCAGACTGCAAGGCGGACTGCAGGGCTTCTCTCAAGACAGCCAGCCCTCGCTGCGTATCGGAGCCAAGGTGGACACGCCCCACCCGCCGCCCGTGCTTTTGCAACGCTTCCAGATCACCCAGGGCCTGGGCGCGCTTGAAGATGCCAAAGGTATAGGGGGCGCCAGGGATCGGGACATCTTCAACATCATCCGCAGTCAGTTGCAGGAACAAGCCTGTGTTCGGGCCGCCCTTATGGAACTGACCCGTGGAATGCAGGAAGCGGGGACCATATCCCAGAGTTGTTGTCAAATGCAGACGATCCTGCAACAGGATGCGGATATCCCGTAATGCCCCCTGATTGGCCGGGTCCTCAGCAAGGTAAGCCATCAGCGCCAGATAATCCCCCGAGCGGGCCTGAGCCAGGAACCGTCTTAGCGTCTCAGGTCCCGTTGTGGCTTTTTCATCGATATAGAATTTCAACGGATCTTTGATCAGGGACGGTTCTTTTTCGGGCAACTTGCCTCGATCGCGTACCACCGCCAGGAGGCGGTTCGTATTGTCCTTGCTTTCCTGGACGTTGGGCTGGTCGAAAGCATTGATACCCAGGATCGCTCCCGCGGTGGCGGTGGCAATCTCCCAGCGGAAAAACTCCTGTCCCAGGTCCAGAAGATCATCCAAATAGATGGTAATCACTGGCTGGCCGGCATCACGCAGAGAGGACACGCCGCGCTCCAATACATTGTCCGCCGCATCCTTCATCCGAATGTAGACGAAAATCCGATCCTCTCCATAGACCGTTGGCTCACCGAGGGGTTCACCAGCCACCGGCAGGAGCCCGGTGCCTTCCTTCCCGGTGCTTTCAGCCAGGAGCTGTTCCAGCCAGATCCCCAGGGAAGAGATCGCATCTGGAAGAAGGAAGGTGACCTTATGCCGTTTGCTATTCTTGGCCAGCTCGCCCAGCGCCGAGCCGAGCGCCAGCCCGGGGTTTTCCCGGGCGGGGACACAGGAGGCACAGGCGTGTACCATGCGCAGGGCGCGCGTCAGGAGTTCATTCACATCGATACCCATCAAGGCAGCCGGAACCAGACCGAAATAGGAAAGGGCAGAGTAGCGCCCACCGATATCTGCATAGTTTAGGAAGGTTTTCCGGTAGGTCCGCTCTTGTGCCATCTTCACCAGAGGCGTGCCCGGGTCCGTGATGACACAGAAATTTCCGCCAGCCCGCCTGCCTTTCATCTCCCTGACCTTTTGATAGAAGTATTCTGCGAAGGCCAGCGGTTCAGCCGTGGTCCCTGACTTGCTGGCGACAATGAACAGGGTATCTTTGATGGGGAGGTCACGTCCAACTTTCAGGATGGTGGCGGGGTCGGTGGAATCCAGAACCGTCAGGGGCAAAGCTTGCGGGTCCCGGGTAAATGTGCGATCGAAGACCAGGGGCGTCAGACTGCTGCCGCCCATACCCATCAGCAGGACGTGAAGGAAGCCGGCCTTCAGAATCTCATTCTTGAAAGCGTTGAGCTCTCTCAGGTTTCCTTCCATCTTCTCGGCAACATGCAGCCAACCCAACCCATTGCGGATCTCATCCTGCTCCTTTGGGTCGCTTTTCCAGAGACCGGCTTCCTTCCGCCACAAACGGGTGCTGAAACGCGTCACTTGGAGATCGGCTATCCGCTCTTGAACGGCCTTTTGATACTTGCCCAAGAGGAAAGTTGGTCGGTCTACCGGTTCTTGAAAGGAAACGGTTTGCTTTTCCCGCAATGCAGCCATCAGTTGCTCAAATGCCTGGCTGAATTTCTTCACCCCCTCATCTTCCAGTTCTTGCGTCCATGCATCCAGGTCCACTCCGGCCTGGCGTAATGCCTCCAGTACGCGGTAGGCCTCCTGCGTACCTTCCTCCAACCGCGAGTCGGGTTTGCCGTGGTCCCGGTAAGCCGTGAGAGTCTCAAGCGGAATCGTATTGATTGTGTCCCGGCCGATCAACGTTTCAACGTACTTCACGTCGCTGTATTCGGGGTTCTTGGTGCCGGTGCTCGCCCACAGCAGTCGCTGGGTGCGAGCACCCTGGCGGGATAGTTTTTGAAAGCGCTCGCTGCCGAAGATTTCCTGGTAGATCCGGTAGGCCACCTTCGCACTGGCAATCGCGACCTGTCCGTGCAGGCCGGCTACCGTCTCCGCCGCGGGGCCTCCCTCCCGCCCCGATCTTTCCAGGATGGGGTCAATCCAAACATCAATACGACTCAGGAAAAAACTGGCGACTGAAGCAATCCGGTCCAGGGGTTTGCCACGGGCGGCCAACGTTTCCAGCCCTGCCAGGTAGGCTTCTGCGACCTCCCGGTAACGCGGCAACCCGAAGAGCAGCGTGATATTGACATTGACGCCTTCCCCGATCAATTGTTGGATAGCAGGCAGTCCCTCCCGTGTTCCCGGGACTTTGATCAGCAGATTGGGCCGGTTCACCGCAGTCCAGAGACGGCGGGCTTCGGCAACCGTGCCGGCTCTGTCATGCGCCAGGTTGGGAGAAACCTCCAGGCTCACAAACCCGTCCCGCCCTTCCAGCCGGTCATAAATGGGGCGGAAGAGATCAGCGGCGCGTTGGATATCCTCCACCGTGAGCGCTTCGTATGTTTCTTCAATGCTTCTGCCCTCCAGGGTCATGGAGCGAATGGCGCTGTCGTAATCGTGACTGCCCGCGATGGCCTTCTCAAAGATAGAGGGATTCGAGGTCAGCCCGGTGACCCCATCCTCTCTGATCAGTCCTTGGATTTCTCCGTTATCCAGGGCATGGCGCCTGAGAGAGTCGAGCCAGACACTCTGCCCAAAGGCCTCCAAACCCAATAAAGGATTCCTATTCATCCATTCACTCCTTACGTTCTATTGCAGCCACCTTTGCCAGACGCCGTTCAAACCGCTCAACCCGCACATAGTGAGCTGCCAGGTATATTTGAACGATCTCCCAGGCCAGAGCGAAACCGACCACACGCCCGCCCAGGCATAGCAGGTTCATGTCATCATCCTCAACACCCTGATGGGCCGAGAAACTCTCATGGATGAGAGCCGACCTGACCCCGGTCACTTTGTTGGCAGCGAAACTGGCACCCACACCGCTGCCACAAATCGCGATGCCGCGCTCCACTTTCCCTTGTGCGACCGCTCGGGCCAGAGGGATGACAAAGTCCGGGTAATCATCCCCGGGATCCAGACGATGAGCGCCGAAATCCTGCACTGCGTGCCCGGAATCGCGCAGCGCCTTCAGAAGGGGTTCCTTCAAGACAAAGCCGCCATGGTCCGTTGCCAGTCCAATCTGCATTTTCAGCCTCCCCCTGACACCATCAGGCTTTTCTTCTGTGGCTTTACCACGGCAAGCGCCTGGCGGACCACGTTTTCGACACTAAAGCCGTATCTGTCCATCACCTCGCCTCCGGGTGCGGAAGCCCCAAAGCGACCCACTCCGATCACCGCGATGCCCGGGCCCACGTAAGGCCGCCAGCCCAGAGGAGCCCCAGCTTCGATTGCCAGTATGGGCACTCCCGGCGGCAGGACCGCATCTCGGTATGGGGCGGGCTGGGCGTCGAATAGGTTCCAACTGGGCAGGCTGACAACCCGCGCTCGGACACCTTGCGTCTCCAGTCTTTCACGCGCGGCCAGTGCCAGTTGGATCTCGGAACCGGTGGCAATCAAAGTGATGTCGGCAGGCGCGTTTCCGGTTGCATGCGCAAGCACATACCCGCCGGAGCGGACGCCGAGCGGCAGCTGCAGGTACTTGTGCAGATCGAGGATCGGCAGATTCTGGCGGGTGAGGACCAGGGCGACCGGTCCGTCCGTGTATTCAATGGCGATCCGCCAGGCTGCGGCAGTCTCGTTCGCGTCGGCCGGGCGGATGACGGTGAAGCCCGGGATCGAACGCAGCCCCAGCAGCTGTTCGACCGGTTGATGCGTGGGGCCGTCTTCTCCCAGGGCGAGGCTGTCATGCGTAAAGACGTAGATCACGTGCAGCCCCATCAGGGCGGCCAGACGGATCGAAGGGCGCATGTAATCGGAGAAGATCAAGAAGGTAGCTCCAAAGGGAATCATTCCCCCATGAGCAGCCATGCCGTTCAGAATCGCCCCCATGCCGTGTTCCCGCACGCCAAAATGCAGGTTGATGCCGGAGTACTGCCAGCCGCCTCCCGCCGACCCCTGAGCATCGCCGATCGTCCCCTGGGGGCTTTCGAAGTCGCCTCTCCCGGCCAGGGCGGTGTGCGTGGATGGATCCAGATCCGCCGAACCGCCGATGAAAGTAGGTAGTCTGGAGGCGATTGCATTCATCACTTTCCCCGAGGCGACGCGCGTCGCCATGCCCTTCGCATCCGGGGGAAACGCCGGGATATCCACATCCCAGCCTACCGGGACCATGCCCTGCACCACCTCATGCAGCTCCTGCGCCAATTCCGGAAAAGACTGTTCGTAGGCGGAGAATCGTTGCTCCCATTCCGTTTCGACTTGCCGGCCGCGTTCGACGGCCTGGCGGAAATGGGCCAGAGCCGCCTCCGGGACGTAGAAGGCCGGCTCGAGCGGCCAACCAAGGTTCCGCTTGGTCAGGCGCACCTCTTCCTCGCCCAGGGGGGAACCGTGAGCCTCAAAAGTGTCCTGTTTATGTGGCGAACCATAACCCAGGTGCGTATGTACCAGGATGATGGACGGGCGCTGCTGGTCTTCTTGCGCGTTCCTCAGGGCGCGTTCGACCGTCTCCAGGTCATTCCCATCCTCCACGGATTGAGCGTGCCACCCATAAGCGGCGAAGCGCTCCATGACTTCTTCCGTAAAAGTGAGATCCGTGGCAGCCGATAAGGTCACGTGGTTGTCATCGTACAGGGCAATGAGTTTGCCTAGCCGCAAATGGCCGGCCAGGGAGGCGGCCTCGGCAGCTACCCCTTCCATCAAATCTCCATCGCTGGCCAGGACATAGGTCGTGTGATCGATGATCTTATGCCCGGGCCGGTTATAACGGGCCGCAAGAAAGGCTTCCGCCATCGCCATCCCCACTCCATTCCCAAACCCCTGGCCGAGTGGCCCGGTAGTCACTTCGACCCCGGGGGTGAGGCCGCGTTCAGGATGTCCGGGGGCCAGGCTTCCCCACTGGCGGAACTGCTTGATCTGCTCGAGAGAGAGATCGTAACCCGTAAGGTACAGCAAGCTATATAGCAGCATCGACCCGTGCCCTGCCGATAAGACAAACCGATCGCGGTCGAACCATTTGGGGTTGGAGGGATTGTGCTTGAGGAAGCGCGTCCATAAAACGTACGCAAAAGAGGCGGCACCCATCGGTAAGCCGGGGTGACCGCTGTTGGCTTTCTGTATCGCGTCGACCGATAGAAAACGGATCGTGTTGATGGACAGATGATCCAGTTCGTTCGGTGTTAAGGACTTCAATTTGCCATTGCTCATTCTTGTTCTCCATCGTTGGGCCGTCCGCAACTATGTCCTGGACGCCATGGCGGCGTTGACGATAGCCCGTCCTTCCTCCTGGATATGGTGCAGATGATCCGCTCTGTGGAGGCTTTCCGCATAAGTCTTGGGTGTTCCTCTACCTTTCATGGGACGCAAGCTTCGTGAGTTGCCGGATACTGGTTGTCACGCACGTGTCCTTTCCAGCGCGGCATTATATTCGCCGCGGCGCGCAGCCCGGTTGCACCTGGCCCGATGATACAGAGCTTTCTGTGCCGCCAGCACGTGGGCCTCCTCGCCTTGCCAAATCTCCAAAGCCGGTTGCTGAATGGCGCGGGAAAACGAAAACGCCAACGCCCAAGGCAGTCGCGACTTGAATCTGGCATTCATGGCATTCAAACGGGCCGAGGCCAGTTCGGCGGGTTGGCCGCCCGACAAGAACGCAATCCCGGGAACGGCAGCGGGGACGGCTCGCAAGAGACACCTCACGGTGGCATCGGCCACCTCGTCCACCGCTTCTTGCTCGGGGCAGCTCAACCCCGGAAGCACCATGTTGGGCTTCAGGATCATCCCCTCCAGCCTCACCCTTTGTGTGTATAGCTGGTTGAAAACCGTTCGCAGTACTTCCTCCGTTACCTCGTTGCACCGCTCCAGGGTATGCTCCCCGTCCATGAGCACTTCCGGCTCGACGACGGGGACCAGTCCGGCTTCCTGGCACAATGCGGCATAGCGAGCCAACGCCTGCGCGTTGGCCTCGATGCAACCCCGGCTGGGAATGCCATCGCCCACGGCAATCACCGCGCGCCACTTGGCAAAACGGGCGCCCATTTGAGAGTATTCAGCCAGGCGATCGCGCAATCCGTCCAGACCTTCGGTCATTTTCTCTCCGGGATGACCTGCCATGTCCTTGGCACCGGTGTCGACTTTGATGCCGGGAAGGATGCCCGCATCGAGGATGGCTTTGACAAAGGGAGTGCCATCCTTCTTCTGCTGGCGGATCGTCTCGTCGTAGAGGATCGCGCCGCTAATGCAGTCACCCAGACCGGACGTGGTCACAATCAACTCCCGATAGGCGCGCCGGGCCTCCTCAGTCTGGGGAATCCCCAACCTGGCAAATCGTTGGTTACAGGTTGGATTGCTCTCATCCATCGCCAGCAGGCCCTTGTCGCCGGCGACCAGCGCCCGCGCGGTGTCTATGAGCTCTTGCGCATTCATTTGGGATTGCCCCACTTCCAGTTGCGTATTTCCGGCATGTCTTCGCCGTGTTGGTCGATGTAGGCCCTGTGGTCCAGCAGCTTGTCGCGCAGATACTGTTTGGCGTAGGCGGCGCGCGAACCCAGACTGGGCACCCGATCGATCACGTCGCCGACCAGGTGGAAACGGTCCAGTTCATTCAACACGGCCATGTCGAACGGTGTCGTCGTGGTGCCCTCTTCCTTGTAGCCGCGGACGTGGATGTTGTCGTGGTTGGTGCGGCGGTAGGTCAGCCGGTGGATCAACCACGGGTAGGCATGGAAGGCAAAGATGACCGGCTTGTCCTTGGTGAAGAGCTGATCGAAATCCATATCGCTCAACCCGTGAGGGTGCACGCTTTTCGGCTGGAGGGTCATCAGATCCACCACGTTGATGACCCGGATCTTCAGTTCCGGAAAGTGCTGCCGCAGGATCTCGACGGCAGCCAGCGTCTCCAGCGTGGGTACGTCGCCACAGCAAGCCATGACCACATCGGGGTCGCCGCCTTCGTCGTTGCTGGCCCATTCCCAGATACCCAGCCCGGCCGTGCAGTGCTTGATGGCCGCATCCATGTCCAGCCATTGCAGTTCCGGCTGTTTGCCTGAGACAATGACGTTGACATAATTGCGGCTTCGCAAGCAATGGTCGGTGACCGACAGCAGGGTGTTGGCGTCTGGCGGCAGATACACGCGGATGATGCCGGCCTTCTTGTCCATCACGTGGTCAATGAAACCCGGATCCTGGTGACTGAACCCATTGTGGTCCTGCCGCCATACGTGCGACGAGAGCAGGTAGTTCAGGGAAGCAATCGGCCGCCGCCACGGAACGCGGCTCGCCACCTCGAGCCACTTGGCGTGCTGGTTGAACATCGAATCGATGATGTGGATGAACGCTTCGTAGCATGAGAAGAAGCCGTGCCGGCCGGTCAGCAGGTAACCTTCGAGCCAACCCTCGCACTGGTGCTCGCTCAACATCTCCATCACCCGGCCATCGGGGCCGACGTGGTCGTCGGCGGGAAGGAGGTCGGCCGTCGAGCAGCGGTTCGTCACCTCGAACACGGCGTTCCAACGGTTCGATGCGGTTTCGTCCGGGCTGAAGACGCGGAAGTTGCGTGCGTCCGCGTTGACCTGGAGCACATCGCGGATGAACTCACCCTGGATGCGCGTGGCTTCGGCTTCCACGACGCCGGGCCCCGAGACCCTTACCGCGTAGTCGCGGAAGTCCGGCATCTTCAATTCTTTAAGAAGAAGGCCTCCATTGGCATGCGGGTTCGCTCCCATTCGCCGCTCACCCTTGGGCGCCAGCTCAGCCAGTTCCGGAATGAGCCTGCCGTTCGGGTCGAACAATTCTTCGGGCTGGTAACTCTTCAGCCACGCCTCAAGCATTTTCAGATGTTCGGGCTTGGTCGCGAACTCTTCCAACGGCACTTGATGTGCGCGAAATGTCCCTTCGACCGGCTTGCCGTCGACCACCTTCGGGCCAGTCCAGCCCTTCGGCGAGCGCAGGATGATCATCGGCCAGCGCGGGCGCTCTTTGAACCCGTGGGCGCGGGCGTCGTGTTGGATGCGCCTAATCTCGGTGACCACGGTGTCGAGTGTGGCGGCCATGCGCTGATGCATCTCCTGCGGGTCGTCGCCCTCGACGAAATACGGGGTGTACCCGTAGCCGCGGAAGAGCGCTTCCAGCTCGTTGTGGGAAATGCGGGCCAGCACGGTGGGGCCGGAGATTTTGTAGCCGTTCAAGTGCAGGATGGGCAACACGGCTCCGTCATGGACGGGATTTAGAAATTTGTTCGAGTGCCAACTGGTGGCCAGCGGGCCGGTTTCCGCCTCGCCATCGCCCACGACACAGGCAACCACCAAGTCGGGATTGTCGAATGCGGCCCCGTAGGCGTGCCCCAGGGAATAGCCCAGTTCGCCGCCTTCGTTGATGGAACCGGGCGTCTCCGGCGCCACGTGACTGGGGATGCCGCCGGGAAACGAGAACTGGGTGAAGAGCTTTTTCATACCCTGTTCGTCCTGGGAGATGTTCGGGTACATCTCGCTGTAGGTGCCCTCCAGGTACGTGTTGGCTACTATGCCCGGTGCGCCGTGGCCCGGGCCGGTGACATGGATCATGTTCAGGTCATAGTCCTTGATGATCCGGTTGAGGTGGACATAGATGAAGTTCAGGCCCGGCGTGGTGCCCCAGTGGCCCATCAGCCGCGGTTTCACATGTTCCAGAGTCAACGGCTTCTTGAGCAGCGGATTGTCGTACAGATAAATCTGGCCGACCGATAGATAGTTGGCCGCGCGCCAATAGGCGTGCATCTTCTGCAGAAGATCGGGCGAGAGCGGCTTGTCCGTGAGGTTAGTCCTTTTCGTTTCCATCAGAGTCGTCCTTCCCTGTCGTCAGACCCAAAACGCGGCAGACCGTCTTTGCGATCATCCATTCCTCGTCCGTGTGCATGACGCGGACGGTGACCCGGCTGGCCTCCGCCGAAATGACCGCGGCGCCGGCCGCATTTCGCTCTTGTTCGAGCTCGATTCCAAGAAATCCCAGCCCGTCGCAGATCCGGGCCCGGACTACGGATGCGTTCTCCCCGATGCCGCCCGCGAACACCAGCGTGTCCAACCCGCCCAGCGCCGCCGCGAATGCGCCGATCCATTTCTTCACCTGGTAACAAAACAGCGCAACCGCCTCCGCGGCCCGCACGTCTTCCCTTTCGCGCTCGAGCAAGTCATGCATGTCGGAACTGGTTTCGGAAACGCCGAGCAACCCGGACTGGAAATTGACCATTTCATTGAACTTTTTCTCGCCGATTCTTTCGGTTCGCGCCAGATACCAAACCAAGCCGGGATCGAGATCGCCGGAGCGGGTGCTCATCGGCACGCCTCCGGTCGGCGTGAGACCCATGCTGGTATCCACGGATTTGCCCTCGTAGACCGCAGCCAGGCTCGCGCCGTTGCCCAGGTGAGCGAGAATGACGTGACCTCGCGCGGCTTGCGGTCCAGCCACGCGCGCCAGTTCCTCCATCAGAAACGCATACGACAATCCGTGAAACCCGTACCGGCGCACGCCCTGCGCCTCATAGCGGCGCGGAATCGGCAACAGCTGGGCTACGCGCGGCAGGTCGTGGTGAAAGGCCGTGTCGAAACAGGCCACCTGCAATAGATCGGGAAACCGGCGAAAAAACGCCTCGGTCAGCAGGATCTCTTCCGGCAGATGTTCCGGATCGAAAGGCTGAAGCTGGTGCAACTCCTCGACCATTTTCGTTGTGATTCGCTGCGGTTCGCTGTACTTCAGCCCGCCATGCACCACGCGATGACCCACCGCAGTCAACTCCCCACGTCGGATTCGTTCCTCGATCCAATCCATCAGCACCCCAACGGCCGCCGTGTGGTTTGCCGCAGTCACTGACCGGGTGAAGTTGTCGGCCTCCTTCAAGCCTTTCACCACAAACGTAGCATCCGGCAGTCCAATCCGCTCAATCCGGCCTGCCAGAATCCGCCGCAACATGGGGTCGGCCTCGAACAGCGCGAACTTAATGCTCGACGAGCCGCCATTGATGGTCAGGACACATGCTTTCGCTTGTTTCACGGAGGATCCTTGCATCATTCTGCAACCTCCAGAAAGGGGCGCACGGAGCGACGATTTCGAAATTGAATCACCGCTGCCATAGGATGCGAGCGGCCTCCAAAGGGACGGCCACCCCCTCGTGCTGCGGTATGACTCGCGCCGTATAGTCCGTGGTTGGGCGGGTCGCGGGCACCTGTGCGCCGTAGAGGTAGCCGTTCGCATCGGTCAATGGCTGACCGCGACCGCGTGTCATCTCCCGCCGTTCCGGCTCGCCGCCGTTCACCCCGTCGGCGTAAAGTTCCACCCGTACACTATTTGGGTCCAGGCGGCCGAGATAGACCTCAACTTCGAATACGTGCCTCCCCTCGTCACTCACAACCTTCACCTCGCCGAAGCGCAGTGTGGCCCATTTCTGTTCCAGAGCGTGCTGCCAACTGACCACCTGCGCGCCCACGACACCTTGATGAAGAGCGCGCTCACGGTAGGCGGCCGCCGCCGGGAGGTAATGTCCTTCGGTGTACTCGCGCACGGCGCGGTTGGCAGAAAACTGCGTTGTTAACCGCGCCATGCTTTCACGCATACGCGCTACCCAGGCCGTCGGAATGCCCTGCGGGTTGCGGGTATAGAACTCGGGGATGACCTCGCGTTCCAGCAGATCATAGAGCGCCGCGGCTTCGGCCGCATCCCAGGCTGGATCGTCGCCATGTTCCTGGCCATCGCCCAACGCCCACCCCACTTCAGGCGTGTAGGCTTCCGCCCACCAGCCATCCAACTCCGAAAGATTGAGGCCGCCATTGACCAGCACTTTCATGCCGCTCGTTCCACAGGCCTCCCAGGGTCGTCGGGGCGTGTTGATCCAGACATCTACCCCCTGCACCAATTGCTCGGTCAAAAGCATGTCGTAGTCAGCGAGGAAGATCGCATGGGGGCGCACCTCGGGCCGCCGAACAAAATGGATCCATTCCCGAATCAAGGCCTGCCCCGCCTGATCCGCCGGATGGGCCTTGCCGGCAACAAAGAGTTGCACCGGCCGCTGAGGATTGGCCAAGAGGCGAAGCAGCCTCTGCGGGTCGTGCAGCAGCAGGTTCGGTCTCTTGTACGTCGCAAAGCGGCGGGCGAAGCCCAGCGTCAGCGCGTTTGGATCAAACAGATGCTTGGCCTCTTCGACCGCCTCGGGCGACGCACCTGAGACCGTCAGCTGCAGTGACAACTGCTCGCGAGCGTATTCGACGAGAGACTGGCTGGCCGCGCTGCGAAATTGCCAGAGCCTGGCGTCAGAGAGGCGGCGGATGTCCTGATCCAGGCTTTCTGTTGTCCCCAGCCAGCGGTCTTTTCCGCAGGCCTCCGTCCAAAGATCATCGGCCGCCGCCGAGTCCCAGGTCGCCACGTGAACTCCGTTGGTCACATGTCCGACCGGCACTTCGTCGGGCGGCCAGTGCGGAAAGAGAGGCTCAAACAAATGCCGGCTCACCCTCCCATGCAAGCGACTTACGCCATTGACCGCCCCGCTCCCGCGGATCGCCAGATAGGCCATGTTGAAGCTTTCCGACGGGTCGTCCGGTTTCTCCCGGCCCAGGGCCAGCAAATCGTGGAGTGGGATGCCGAGCTTCTGCTCGGCGTAGCCACCGAGGTATTGCTGGATGAGGGCAGGCTCGAAGCGGTCAAAGCCGGCGGCTACGGCCGTGTGGGTGGTGAAGAGGTTTCCCGCTCGCGTGACCGCCAGGGCCACATCGAAGGGCTGCCCCGTCTCTTCCATGAAGCTCAGGGCGCGTTCCAACACGGCAAAGGCCGCATGCCCTTCATTCAGGTGACAGACTTCCGGCTGGAGGCCGAGCACGCGAAGCAGCCGCCATCCGCCGATCCCGAGCAGCAGTTCTTGCTTGAGGCGCAGCTCTGGCCCGCCGCCATAGAGTTCGCTGGTAATCCCGCGATGAGCAGGAAAGTTCGCCGCGTCATTGCTGTCTAGCAGGTAGAGTTTTACTCTGCCCACCTGGACCTGCCAGGCGCGCAGCCAGACTGCGTAACCGGGTAAGGCGATCTCCAACCGCAACCACTCCCCGTTCGAGTGGCGCAGCGGCGTGATCGGCAGTTGTCCGGGATCGTTATACGGAAAGAGGGCTTGTTGTGCGCCGTCCTTGTCGATCACCTGCCGAAAATAGCCTTGCTGGTAGAGAAGTCCCACGCCGATCACCGGCACCCCTAGATCGCTGGCGGATTTGAGCTGATCGCCGGTGATGTTGCCAAGCCCGCCCGAATAAATGGGGAGAGCTTCGCTCAGCATGAACTCCATGCTGAAATAAGCGACACCGGTCAGGGGAGCCTGCGAATGATTATGCTGAAACCACGCGGGCGCCTCGGCCGCTTGCCGCTTGGCTTGTACCAGGTCATCGACGCGCTTGCGGAAAATGGGATCGGCAGACGCGCGCTCGATCTGGTCCCGCGAGACCGTCTGTAACACAACCCAGGGATTGTGGGTGAGTTCCCACAGGGCGGGATCAAGCTGCTGCCACACTTCGTCGGCGGCATGGTTCCACAACCAGCGCATATCCAGGGCCAGCTCGGCCAGGGAATCGAATCCCTCGACTTCCATGGGTAATAGGTTGTAGATGGGGTGGCTGGCACGGGTTGGTTTGCTCATGGAATCCCCTTCAATCCTGTCTCGGACCGACCCCCCGGCTGCTACGGCACGGACTTCAGCATATCGCTGACGATGGCCTGCCCTTCCTCCTGGATGCGCTTCAGATGATCGGCTCCGCGGAAACTCTCCGCATAGATCTTGTAGATATTCTCCGTCCCGGACGGACGCGCTGCGAACCATCCGCTCTCCGCCACTACCTTCAGCCCTCCGATGGGTGCGCCGTTACCCGGCGCCGTGGTCAGGGTGGCCTGGATTCTTTCGCCCGCCAGGTCCTTGGTCCGGATCTGTACCGGCGAGAGCTTCTCCAGCACCGCCTTTTGTTCCGGAGTGGCCGGGGCGTCTATCCGCTCGTAAACCGGCTCACCGAACTCGCGGGTGAGTTCTTGGTAGATTTCGCCAGGATCTCGGTCCATCCGGGCCGTAATCTCCGCCGCGAGCAAGGCCGGGACGATCCCGTCTTTGTCCGTTGTCCAGACGCTGCCATCCCGACGGACAAACGACGCCCCCGCACTCTCTTCCCCGCCGAAGCCAAGCGAGCCGTCCAGCAGGCCTTCCACGAACCACTTGAACCCAACCGGCACCTCGTAGAGCTTCCGCCCCAGCTTGGCAGTGACGTGATCAATCATCCGGCTGCTCACCACCGTCTTGCCAACCGCCGCTTCCGTGCGCCACTTCGGTCGGTGCTGGTATAGATAGAAGATGGCGACCGCAAGGTAGTGGTTGGGCGGCAGCAGTCCTGCGCTCCGGGTGACAATCCCGTGCCGGTCGTGGTCGGTATCGCAGGCGAAGGCGATCTCGAAGCGATCCTTCAGGTCGATCAGTCTCTGCATGGCATAAGGCGAGGAGGGGTCCATGCGGATCTGGCCGTCCCAATCCACCGTCATAAAGCGGAAGGTGGGATCGACCGCCGGGTTGACGACCGTCAGGTTCAACCCGTAGCGTTCGGCGATCGGTCCCCAGTAATGGACTCCTGCCCCGCCGAGGGGATCGACCCCCAGGCCGATCTTTGCCGCGCGGATCACGTCCATGTCCAAAACACTGGCGAGATCAGCGATGTAGGCATTGAGATAATCGTAGCGGTGCGTCGCGGCGGCGCGCAGGGCCTTCTCCAGAGAAATCCTCTTCACGCCCTTCAGCCGGCTCTCGAGAAACTCATTGGCCTTGGCTTCGATCCAGCTGGTGACAACGCTCTCCGCCGGACCCCCGTTCGGCGGGTTGTACTTGAAGCCGCCCTCAGGGGGCGGATTGTGGGAAGGTGTGATGACGATCCCATCGGCAAGACCGGTCTTGCGCCCGCGGTTATGGGTGAGGATCGCGAGGGAAATGGCAGGGGTCGGCGTATATTCGTCCCCTTCTGCGACCATCACTTCGACGTCATTGGCGGCCAGCACTTCCAGTGCACTGGCCAGAGCCGGCACCGAGAGCGCATGCGTATCCATACCGAGGAACAGAGGGCCATCGATTTTCTGCCGTTTTCGGTACAAGCAAATGGCCTGACTGATGGCAAGGATGTGCCATTCGTTAAAGGATTTCTCGAACGCCGAACCGCGATGCCCCGAGGTGCCAAACGCAACCCGCTGCTCCGGGACCGAGGCATCCGGCGTGTCCGCATAATAGGCTGTGACGAGGTTGGGTACATTGACCAGTGAGGCTGGGTCGGCAGGCTTTCCTGCAAGAGGGTTGACTTTCATCGGCTCCTCCCCCGTCATGATGTTTCCCCTTGCGAATGCTCGTTACGTGACAGCCCAATGGGGATCAGAATGCGATCACGCCAGTTTCGTCTTATGAATCAGGGTAATGATTGGCAAGGCAAGTCCACCAGTTTCTCCCATGGCTTCTTCAGGAACGAATGGATCCGGCCGCGACTCGCAACCGTTCAGCCAGACCCCCCAGCGGATCGCCCTTGCCGTGAGCACATCGGTTTCAGGTGAGAGCACGGCCTGCTGGATTGGATGCTGAGATCTGAAGAAGACAACGTAGATGAATTATATCCGTTGCTTGGACTCTAATACAGAAACTTCCCACCCGCATCAATCGATCGGGGAGTGTTTGCCTCCACCAGTTGGGGGATGGAGAGGAATCGGGCGACAGGCTTGTTCCCGCCAACAATGAGCCAGTTGAAATGGCCGCCACGGGCCATCGTCTTCTTCGTTGAATCTGGGGCACACGATTCCTGTCCTGGGGGGAGGAAGCAAACCCAGACAGCACACTGGGCCGAGGCAACGCAGTTTCGTCCGAAGTTCATGCTGAGGCAGGAGGGGGTTGTTTGAATTAGAAAACGATTCCCCGGGACGGGAAAATCACCTCCTCGCCTGCCACAATGCAAGAGATTTACGATAGAACCGGGTTTTCACTAACTGGGTCCGGATGACGTAATCCAGCAGCAATCCCGCCCCACGCCAGAATGGGTCAACCTTCCTCGACACCGACTCCCTGCGGGTATGGGCCCATCACTTTCTCCCCGTCATCGATCTCTTCTTGCGGCAGATCTACAAGACTTTCTTCATCATGGAGCTCCGTTCGCGGCACGTGTTCACTTGGGTGTCAGCTCCCATCCAACCGACGCCTGGCTGGCAAAGCCACTTCGGGAAGCCACTCCGCATGGCCAAACGCCTCGTTTTCTGCTTCGCGACCGGGATGGCAATCACGGAGGAGCCTTGGCACGAGCCGACAAGGGAAGCTCAATTGAAATCCTGAAGGCACCCTGGCGCCCTCCGAAAGCCAACGCGGCCTGCAAACGGTTCCTGGAGATTGTAAGGGGAGAATGCCTCGCTCACTTGCTATTCGTCGGAGAAAGACATTTGCATCGCCTGGTCTACTAATACATCGACCACTTCAACCGAGCCCAGCCGCACCAGGGGATTGGGCAGAAGATTCCTGGCAGGATCGCATCCGAGCGAGCTGCCCAGGAAGGAGGGAAGATACTCGCCCTTGCTGCCCCTTGACGGATTGCAAACGACTACCGGCACCCAGCGTGGGCCAGGAACTCACCTGAGGGGCTCAGACGGGGTCTTCGACCACCCCAGGGAACGGTGAATGTCGAAATTTGTTGAAACTTGTAAAGATTGACAAAGTTCGACAAACCAGATAGGATGGCCGTGCTTCAACCGTTGCCACCCTCACCCGTCCGAGAGCAAGGCGATGATCATCTTCGAGCGACGCCAGCGCCTAATGACCATCCTGCGAGAGCAGCCTGGGATCCGCGTCCCGGAGGTCGCCGAACTCTTGGGGGTTTCTGAGGGGACTATCCGCAACGACCTCAACTCCCTTGCCGGGTCGGGGCAGGTGAGGCGTGTGCGCGGAGGCGGCGTCCTCTTGGATGAGCAGCAGGACCGCAGGCCCATTTTCGCCACGCGTGTGATGACCCACCGCACCGCCAAGCAATCCATTGGCCAGCAGGCGGCCCGTCTGGTAAGTGACAACGACTCGGTGATGCTGGATTCCAGCACCACCTCGTACTACCTGGCCTGCTGCCTCAAAGAGCGCCGCGACCTGACCGTTATCACCAACGGTATCGAGTCGGCCCGTGAGTTGGCGAAAGACCCTTCCAACACGGTCATCCTGCTGGGAGGCGTCCTGCGCACCGACGGGACCGCCACGAGCGTGCCGATGGGCGAGCAATTCCTCGGCGATTACCACATCAAGACTGCCTTCGTCTCCTGCAGCGGGTTCACCCCCGAGGGCGGCCTGGTGGAGGTCGACATCTACGAGGCCCAGATCAAGCGCAAAGTGATCGCCAGCTCGGGTAGCACGGTCGCCTTGATCGATGCCACCAAGTTCGGCCGCATGGACCTGACCGTCTTCGCCCGCGCGAACCAGATCACCCACCTGTTCACCGACCGCGGCCTCTCCCCGGAGTGGGTCGAAAAACTGAAGCAGGCCGGGGTTCCTTTCACAGTGTGCGGGGCAAGAACGGAGCCGCCATGACCGATATTCCCCTCTACCTCGGCGAGGACGCCGTGTCTGCCCTGGTCCAGTACTGCGCCGCGCAGGGCCTGGGCCGCTTCCTGCTGGTGGCGGATAGCAACACCTATCCGGTCTTGGGTCAGAAGGTGGAAGCGGCGCTCAAGGGCCACGGCTGGGATATCCGGTCGGTCGTCTTCAGCGAGCCGGCCGTCGTCCCCGACGAGGAGTTCATCTTCCAGGTTCTGCTGCAGGCCGACGACGTCGAGCGCACGTACCTGGCGGTTGGCTCGGGCACGCTGACCGACATCACCCGCATTGTAAGCCACCGGACCCGCTGCCGGTTCATTTCCGTGCCGACCGCGCCCTCGGTGGACGGCTTCACCTCGCCGAGCGCCTCGCTGGTCGTGCGGCGCATCAAGAAAACGGTCATGGCCCAGCCGCCTGTGGCGGTTTTCGCCGACCTGCCAACCCTGGTGGCCGCCCCGCAGATAATGATCGCCGCCGGCTACGGCGATATCCTGGGCAAGTCCATCGCCCTGGCCGACTGGCGGCTTGGGCATCTCCTCTGGGACGAGCCCTACAGCCCCGAGATCGCCGCCCGCGTGCGCGCCACGCTGGCTGCCTGCATCGAGGCGACGGACGAAATCGGCCGAGCCTCGCCCGCCGGGATCCGCAAGCTCATGTTCAGCCTGGTCGATTCGGGCTTGTGCATGCTGGACTTCGGCAACTCGCGCCCGGCTGCCGGGTGCGAGCATTACATGTCCCACTGCCTGGAGATGAAGCTGCTGCGCGAGGGTCGCCCTGCCGTTTTGCACGGCGCCAAGGTGGGAATGTGCTCGCTGCTGGCGGCGGAACTCTACGCCCGGCTCAGGCAGCTGGACCGCGCCCAGGCAGTGACCCGGCTTGCAGCTGCCGCGCAGCCGGAGCGCACCGCCGATATGCAGCGCATCCGGCAGGCCTTCGGCCCGATCGCCGAGAGCCTGTTCGTCGAGCAGGCCCCCTTCCTGGACATGACCGCCGCAGACTTCGACCGGCTCAAGCAGCGTATCCTCGAGCACTGGGATGAAGTCCAGGCCCTGGCGGCGGAGGTGCCCGCGCCGGAAAAACTGGCGGACCTGCTGGGCCGGGCAGGCGGCGCGACCCGTCCCGCCGGCCTGGGCCTGAGCGACGAGGAAGTGCAGCAGGCCCTGACCGAATCCCACTTTCTGCGCAACCGTTTCACAATCTGCAAGCTGGGGCGCATCGTCGGCTTGCCCGGTAGCTCATAGGAGGTGTGGCTGTGTCTGTCGAAGCTCCCTATCCTGAATTGGACGAGTACCTGGTCTGGATCGGCGAGGCCGGCTGGCGCATTTCGGAGATCGAGGCCAGTGAAGGCTCGGCCGGCAACATCTCGGTCTGCATCGGCTGGCCGGTGGAGATGCGCCGCAAGTTCCCGCTGGCCGAGTCCCTGGACCTGCCCCTGGCGGTCCCCGAGCTGGCCGGGATGACCCTGGTCATCACCGGCTCAGGCCGGCGACTGCGGGATGTCATCCAGGACCCGACCGCCAACCTGGGCTGCCTGGTGGTGGACAAGGGCGGCCAGACCGGCCAGCTCTACACTTCCCCCCGGCGCCTGTTTGCCAACCTGACCAGCGAGCTCAACTCGCACCTGGCCGTCCACCGCGACCAGATTGCCAGCTCGGGTAGCAACTTCCACGCCGTCGTCCACGCCCAGCCACGCCACCTGACCTACCTGAGCCACATCCCGAGCTACCAGGACCAGACCTATCTGAGCCAGCACCTGCTGCGCTGGCAGCCAGAGACGATCATCAACCTGCCGGAGGGCATCGGGTTCGTGCCTTTTAACGTGCCCGGCTCGCAAGCGCTTATGTCCGCCACCCTCGAGATGTTGCACCAGTACCGGGTGATTGTGTGGGCCAAGCATGGCGTGGTGGCCCGCTCCGACACCTCTGTCAAGCGCGCCTCCGACCGCATCGAGTACGCCGAGACAGCCGCCAGCTACGAGTACTTGGACCTGGTGGCGGGTCAGCCCGGCGAAGGCCTGAGCATGGACGAGATCCGCGCCATCTGCAAAGCGTTCAACATCCAGCAGAGCATCTGTTGAACCCTGGACGGGAGGCTGCCAACGGAGGATTTCAAACGCAAAGGATCCCAAAACAGAGTCCTTTATTGGTTTTGGATATTTCCGTCGCGTACCTGGTGGCCTGTGTGTTGAGTTCTATGGTTGAGGAGGAATGATCATGGGTTCCTTGCAAAGATACGCTGCCGAAGTCGACCGGTTCATTTCCGTGTGCGGCTGGCGCAAAGCCTGTACGTGACCTGCTGCGGCGGCAACCTGGCTTGGAAGCTGGAAGAGAACCTTCTGCGGATTACCCCGACCAAGATGAACAAGGGCCTCATTCGCGCCGCGGACCTGGTCTTAATTGACCTGCAGGGCAAGACGGTGGAAGGGACTCTCCGACCGACGAGACACCTATGGATCTCACCTTTTTCAAGATGCCCGCTGACAGCGCTTCGGTGGTCCATTGCCACCCGGCGGCGACCCGCGCCCTGGCCCTCGCCAAGGGTAAGAACTGGCTGATGCGCCCGCCCCCGAGGCCACCGTCGAGTGTCGGGCCGGTTCCGCCCGTGCCCTGCGCCGAGCCAATCATCGAGAAGCTGGCCAAGAACTTCGAGCCGTTCCTGCCCCCTCACAAAGGCTCTATTAGGGAGAACCATGGATTGGTGTCGATGACGCGGCACCCTGGAAACCTACATAAACGTCCAGATCCTGGAGATAACTGCCCAGACGCTTGTCCTGGCATTTCAGGCCGACCGGAACTTGAGCAACACCATGCGCCCGCATGACCTGTCCCTGATGGGCGCCCCGGGCGTCAATCCCTCGCTGGAGGCGCTCTACTTAAGGTAGGAAACCGCTGTGGAAACGCTCACCCGTCTGGAAGCTCAGTTGAACGACTTCTCCTCTGCTAAGCGGGCGCAGGCCCTGGAGGCGCTGATCGCCGCTGGTGAACCACCCGCCGCCGGTCAGCCAGCCGTCAACCTGCACTGCCATACGTTCTTCTCTTTCAATGCTTTTGGTTATTCTCCCAGCGGGCTCGCCTGGCTGGCCCGCCAGCGCGGCTTCCGGGCGCTGGGCATCGTCGACTTCGATGTGTTGGACGGGGTGGACGAGTTCCTGGGCGCTTGCGACCGCTTGCGGGTGCGCGGTTCGGCCGGCATGGAGACGCGCGTCTTCATTCCCGAGTTTGCCAGCCGCGAAATCAACTCCCCGGGTGAACCGGGGGTGTTCTACTACATGGGCCTGGGCTTCACCTCCGGCCAGGTCCCGGCTGCCGCGGCTCCCATCCTGGCTGGCATGCGCCGCCGGGCCGAAGAACGCAACCGCAACATGCTGGCCCGCATCAACGCGTTCCTCTCTCCGGTAACCGTGGATTACGAACGTGACGTGCTCCCGCTCACCCCGGCCGGCAACGCCACCGAGCGCCACATGCTGGCGGCTTACCTGCGGGCCGCCGCCAGGCGCTTCCCGGACCCGGTCCCCTTCTGGGCTGAAAAGCTCCAGTTGGCGCCCGAGCAGGTTGCCGCCCAGATCGGGGACGGCGTCAAGTTCGCGAACACGCTGCGGGCGAAGCTGATGAAACGCGGCGGGATCGGGTATGCGCAGCCGGGACCGGAGACGTTCCCGTCCGTGGATGAAGTCAACCGGCTGATCCTCGCCTGCGGCGCGCTGCCCTGCGCCACCTGGCTGGACGGCACTTCGGCCGGGGAGCAGGCCGTGGAGGAGCTGCTCAGCCTTTTGATCGGCAAAGGCGCCGTGGCCCTCAACCTCATCCCGGACCGCAACTGGAACATCTCCGACCCCCAGATGCGCCGCTTGAAAGTGCAGAAGCTGCACGCGGTCGTGGCCCTGGCCGGCAAACTCGACCTGCCCCTCAACGTCGGTACCGAGATGAACGCCCCCGGCCAGAAGCCCGTCGACGATTTCGAGGCCCCCGAGCTGGCTCCTGTGGGCCAGGCCTTCCTGGACGGCGCGGATTTCATTTACGGCCATACCATCCTGCAGCGGGCGCTGGGCCTTGGCTACCAGAGCGACTGGGCCAAAAAGCACCTGCCCTCGCGCCGGGAGCGTAACGACTTCTACATCAAGATGGGCCGCCGGGTACCGCCGGGCGTGGACGGTCTGGCAAAGCTTAAGCAGGCTGGCGTGGAGGCACAGCCCGCCGCGCTGCTGTCGATCGAGTGAGCAAGTAAATGAAGAACCCGTCGTATCCCGACGTGACCTTCGTGGTAAGAAAGGGATAAACCTTCCTGTCCCTTCGTGACCTGGGTGGTAGGAAACGATTGAAACTCTAACGAGGTAGGTATTCCTATGACCGACAAACTCGAGCTCTACCGCCGCGGCACCGGCCCGCTGCCTGCTTGCCAGAAACTTTGGCCGCTGTACGGCGCCGGGCTGGAAAACCTGGGCAAGGACGGCCGGCCCCTCGAAGTCCCCGCCCCGGCCTACGGTCCCGACGAGCTGCTCATCCGCCATGACGCCTGCGGGCTGTGCTTCTCCGACACCAAGGTGGTTGCCCAGGGCCAGAGCCACCCGCGCGTCTTCCGCGACATGCAGAAGGAGCCTGTGGTGCTGGGTCATGAGGTCTCGATGACCGTCGTCGGCGTGGGCCGGAACCTGCGCGAGCGTTATCAGGTCGGGGACCGGCTGACGCTGGAGACGGACATCGTGATCAAAGGCAGGACCCTAGCTTACGGGTACTGGTTCCAGGGTGGCCTCTCCCAGTACTCGGTGATCGGACCCGAGATCTACGCCAGCGACCTGGGGAACAACCTGATCAAGGTGCGTCTCGACAAAGGCTACGCCGAGACCGCCCTGACCGAGCCCTGGGCCTGCGTGGTGGCAGCCTACGCTCTGAAATACCGGACCGGTCTGAAGGACGGCGGCGTGACCTGGATCATCGGCGCGGGCAGGGAAGAGCCGTACACGATCAGCGCCGGCTTCGACCGCGCCGCGCATCCCGCCCGGCTACTGCTCACAAACGTCCCTGCCCGGTTCGCCACTTGGCTGAAGGAACGCGCCGCACGGTTGGGCGTCGAGGTGACCGAGGTGAACGGGATCGAGGCAACACCCATCGAATTCGTTGACGACATCGTACTGCTGGGCGCGAACGCCGAGCTGATCGAGAAGGCCAGCCCCCATCTGGGGCAGTTCGGCGTGATGGCCATCCTGGCCCAGGCGCCCCTGGAGCGCCCGGTCAACCTGGACGTGGGGCGCATCCACTACCACCGCTGGGTGTACGTGGGCACGACCAAGAGCGACGTGGCCGCCGCGTATGCTGACCTCCCCGTGCGCTCAAATCTAAAGCCCGGCGGCCGGGCCTGGTTCGTGGGCGCCGGCGGGCCAATGGGGCGCATGCACGTCCAGCGCGCCATCGAGTTTAACGATCCGCCTGCCGCCATCGTCTGCAGCGACGTGAGCGATATGCGCCTGAATGAGCTGCGCGAGGCCTTCGCCAACCAGGCCAGAGAGCGCGGCATCCAGTTCGTCTGCCTCAACCCGCTGAACAAGGCCGACTACGATGCCCAAATGGCCTCTTTCCAGCAGACCGGTTTCGATAACATCGTCGAACTGGCCCCCGTTCCGGCCGTCATCGCCGAGGCTGGCAGCCACCTGGCGCCCCAGGGAGTGATGAACATCTTCGCCGGCGTCGCCCGCGGGACGCTGGCGGCTCTGGACTTGAGCGGCGCGTATATGAGCGGCCAACGCATCATTGGTCACTCGGCCTCGTTGATGAGCGACTTCGAGCTGGTGCTGGCCAAGACCAACTCGGGCGAGCTGTCGCCCAATCGTTCGGTAGCCGCGATCGGGTCGTTGAGCGCCGCCCGCGATGGGTTGAAGGCCGTCAAGGAAGCTGCCCTGGCCGGGAAGGTGGTCATCTATCCCAATATCAAGGAACTGCCCCTCACCCCGCTGGCCGAGCTCAAGGAAAAGCTGCCGACCGTCCACGCCCGGCTCAACGCCCGCGGTGAGTGGACCAACGCAGCCGAAGAGGAGTTCTTGCGGCAGATGCTGCCGTAGAACGGTTTCCCATCCGATCCCTGTAACAGGGTCAACAAATCAAACCATTTCCAAAGGAGAGAAGCAGAAGTGGCCAAGCAAACCGGCAAGAAAGTCCGTGTGGCAATCGTGGGCGTGGGCAACTGCGCCTCCTCGCTGGTCCAGGGTGTGGAGTTCTACAAGAACGCCAAGAAAGGCGACACCGTCCCTGGCCTGATGCACGTCAACCTGGGGGGGTATCACATCCACGACATCGAGTTCTCCGCCGCCTTCGATGTGGTGGACACCAAAGTCGGCCTGGACCTGAGCCAGGCCATCTTCGCCTTCCCCAACAACACCATCAAGTTTTCCGACGTCCCCAAGCTGGGCGTGAAGGTCGAGCGCGGCATGACCCACGACGGGCTGGGCAAATACCTGAGCACGGTCGTCAAGAAGGCACCTGGCCCCACCGCCGACATCGTCAAGATCCTGAAAGAGACCAAGACCGACGTGGTGGTCAGCTACCTGCCAGTTGGCTCGGAGGAAGCCACCAAGTGGTATGTGGAGCAGGTGCTCGAGGCGGGCTGCGGATTTGTCAACTGCATCCCGGTTTTCATCGCCTCGCAGCCCTACTGGCAGCAGCGCTTTGCCGAGCGCGGCCTGCCGATCATCGGCGACGATATCAAGAGCCAGGTCGGCGCCACGATCACGCACCGTGTCCTGACCACCCTGTTCCGTGAGCGCGGCGTGCGCCTGGACCACACCTATCAGCTGAACTTCGGCGGTAACATGGACTTCTTCAACATGCTGGAGCGCGAGCGCCTGGAGTCGAAGAAGATCTCCAAGACCCAGGCGGTCACCTCCATGCTGGGCTTCGAGATGAATCCCAACGACATCCACGTCGGCCCGTCGGACTACGTGCCGTGGCTGACCGACCGCAAGTTCTGCTACATCAAGATGGAAGGCACCACCTTCGGCAATGTGCCCTTGAACCTGGAGTGCAAGCTAGAAGTGTGGGACAGCCCCAACTCGGCGGGGGTGGTCATCGACGCGGTGCGCTGCGCCAAGCTGGCGCTGGACCGCGGCATCTCCGGGGCGCTGCTGGCCCCCTCCTCGTATTTCATGAAGTCGCCGTCCGAGCAGTACACGGACGACATCGCCCGCCAAAAGACAGAGGACTTCATCGCCGGGAAGTAGATTCGGCTCGGGTACTATTCATTCCTCACCCCTGCCCCTTTGCCATCCGGAGAGGGGCAAGGGGTGAGGCAGAGTTCTGGATGGGACTCGTATGCTGGACAAAATCTTGCAAGACCGCATCGCCCTGGTGACCGGCGGGGCGCAGGGATTGGGGCAGGCCATCTGCGAGCGCCTGGCAGCCGAAGGCTGCCACGTCGTCGTCGCCGACCTGAACGAACCGAAAGCGGCCCAGACCGCCGAGGACATCCGTGCCAGCACCGGCCGAGGCGCCCTCGCCATCAAGGTGGACGTGACCGACGAAGCCCAGGTCGAGGCGATGGTCGCTCGCACCGTGCGGGAGTTCGGCCGCCTCGATATCCTGGTGTCCAACGCCGGCATTCTCGTCGCCGAGGAGATCACCGATTTCCCGGCGGAGAAGTGGCGCGCCGTGATCAACGTCAACCTGTTTGGCTACTTCCTATGCGCCAAGCACGCCGCCCGGGTCATGAAGGCGCAGAAGAGCGGTGTGATCCTGGAGATCAACTCCAAGTCTGGCAAGAAGGGCAGCTTTAAGAACTCGGCCTACGCGGCTTCCAAGTTCGGCGGTATCGGCCTGACCCAGAGCATCGCCCTCGAACTGGCCGAGTACGGCGTGCGTGTCAATGCCATCTGCCCCGGCAACCTGCTTGACTCGCCGCTGTGGACCGAAGGCCCGAATGCCCTGTTCAAGCAGTATGCCCGCAACCGGGGGATCAGCGAGGAGCAGGTCCGCCAGACCTACATTGACCAGGTGCCGATGAAACGCGGCTGCACCTACTCCGACGTCTGCAACGTGGTGGTCTTCCTGGCCTCCGACCAGTCCAGCTACATGACCGGTCAGGCGATCAACGTCACCGGCGGGCAGGAGATGCGGTGAGCGGCCTGCCCACCCCAAGACGCTAGTTCGCCGGCTACATCTTCAACCTGGACAGGACGGTCTTACCTGGGGGAAGCCCCGCCCCCATTGGCGGGCGAATCCCTGATGGCCCTGCGGAGGCACGGCTCCCGCACGATTTTCATTTCCAACAACCCGACCCACTCGCGCCGCGACCTTGCCGACAAGCTGACCCGCCTGGGCGTGCCGACTCCGGTCGAGGACATCCTGGCCTCCTCGCAGGTGCTGGTGGACTTCCTGCAGAGCCGCATGCCGGGCGCCCGCTTATTCGTCATCGGGGAGGAACCCCTGTGCGACGAGCTGCGCCGTGCCGGGTTCGAGCTGGCCGAGGATGCGCAGCATGTCGAGGCGGTGATCGCCAGCTTCGACCGCACCTTGGTTTACCGCAAGCTGCAGATCGCCTTCGATGCCATCCGGGCCGGGGCGCACTTCTTCGCCACCAACCCTGACCGTTACTGCCCCGTCCCCGGCGGCGGTGAGCCCGACTGCGCCGCCATCATTGCCGCCATCGAGGCTTGTACCAATACGCGGGTCGAAGCCGTGGTCGCCAAGCCGTCCCACCACATGAGCGAAGCTGCGCTGAACCTGATGAACCTCCCGGCCGCCGACTGCCTGATGACCGGCGACCGGTTGGAGACCGACGCGCAAATGGGCCAGCGGGCGGGTATGTCCACCGCGCTGATGCTGACCGGCGCAACCCTTCAATCGGCCCTGGCAGCCTCGTCCATCCAGCCAACGTACGTCTTGCACCAGCTGGGCGACCTGCTGCCCCAACCTCACCATTCCTGCTGAGATTAGCCGCCATGCCTGACCAGACCTTGCCGCCCTGCCGGATGACCTCCGATCCCGGCTCATTTGCGCAATGCCATCCTCGAGCGCAAGACGCAAATCATCCGCCAGGTCATCGCCGACGATGCCTGCCTCCAAGTGGCCTGCACCCAAGGACTGATCCAACGATGATGTTTGGATCAGGATAAGAAGACAGATCAAAATGCCAAGGAACAGCTTGTCCAGCAGGCAGCCGTTCAGACAACGCACGCGTGTTCGTGGACTGGCTCGGACCCGCCGGATTCGGCGTGCTTCAACCCGATCGCAACAGCGGGGAGGTTGGGATAGTCCACCATCCCGTCCTCGAAGGCGAGAGGGGCTTGGGCCAGGCAGTATTCTTCACCCTGAATAGAGGCGACGGTGATCGTCCCCGGGCAAACAAGGGACGGCGCAATTTGCCCAGCACAATTTTGCGCGCGATCAGTGCGCCCAAGGCGCTTGGAGAGCCAAGCATCTTGTAGAACGACAAGGGGACGGAATCCGGTTTGACTGCCCACGGGTCGAGCTGGTCAATAGGGACGCAGGCGGCCGCGTGCAGCAGCACGTCCCAGCCTGTGACATGGGCTCTTTCGATCCACCCCAGCGGATGCTGGGCGGACGAAAAGTCAGACTGAGCCGGATGGGCTAACAGGTTGATCTTGCCGCCGGTTGCGAGGTCGCGAGTGTGAACGTTGAGAGGATGATCCCCCAGAGCCAAACCCCATGGAAGAGGGAGCCTGGCAGAACTGCGAAGTCGCGCACAACCGCTTCCGAGCTCGCCCGCAGGCTGGTACCTGGTACGACCTTCTCTTCCACCGGTCAGCCGCCTGGATTGGCGTGGACCTTGACGACCGGCATATCAATCCCTGCCCGCCAGTTCGCGCTTCTCGTAACCCTTGATCTCGGCCATAAAGTCCATCCCCAGGGGAACGCCCTTGCGGGCGCAATGGGCATCCCAGACGGCGCTGAACGGCATGGATTTCAATTCTTCCTGCAAGGCTAGGCGGCTGGAGAAATCTCCTTCTCTCTCATACTCCTGGAGGCTCTCAACTGGTTCGAGCAGCGCCAGGAGCAACGCCCGCAGGGTACTGCGCGCCCCAATCGTCCAGGCTGCGATACGGTTGAGACTGGCATCAAAATAATCCAGGCCGATGTGAATGCGTTCCAACGCCTGGCTGCGGACGGCTTCGCGGGCGATGGCTTGCAGGTCATCGGTGAAGGTCACTACATGGTCGCTGTCCCAGCGGACTCCCCGGCTGACATGCAGCAGAAGCCCCTCCAGGTAGAGCATCAGGGAGGGGATCTTATCGGCAATGCTCTCGGTAGGGTGGAAATGTCCGCTGTCGAGGGTCAACAGGATCTTCCGGCTGACGGCATAGGCCAGGTAGAACTCCATCGAACCGGTCGCGTAACTCTCCAAGCCCAGGCCGAAGAGTTTGGGTTCGACCGCGTCCAGGTTGAGGCGCGGGTCGATCTTTTCGGCCAGGATAGCATCGAGGGATTCGAGCAGCAACCGACGTGGCGTCCGGCGGTCGGCAGGGGTGTCCTTAAAGCCATCCGGGATCCAGATGTTCGTCACGGCCGGAGTGCCAAGCTGCTGCCCAAAAAAGGCACCAATCCTGCGGCAGGCAATGCAATGTTCCACCCAGAAACGGCGGATGGCCGGATCCCGGTGGGAAAGGGTGAAACCGTCCGCCGCAAAGGGATGGGAGAAGCAGGTCGGGTTGAAATCCAAGCCGTGGTCTTTCGCCTTTGCCCAGTCCACCCAAGCCGAGAAGTGAGCCGGCTCGATCTGGTTCCGTTCGACCTTTTTGTCCGTCTCCAGATATATGGCATGCAGGTTCAGGCGGTGTCTACCGGGCAGCAGCCGGTAGGCCAGGTCCAGGTCGCGGCGCAGTTCGTCGGCGTTGCGAGCCTTGCCCGGGTAGTTGCCGGTGACGGCGATTCCGCCGGTCAGTTCACTGGCACGGTTTTCGAAACCGCCCACGTCATCCCCCTGCCAGCAGTGCAGGCTGATGGGGATCGACTCAAGCCTGGCCAGGGCGGCATCCGTATCCACGCCCAGGGCGGCATAGCGTTCTTGGGCTATCGCATAGGCAGATTCAATTCGGGACTCTGATGTTTGGTTCATGAAAGATATCCTTTAGAGAATATCCTATTTGACACTAACTACTTTACAAATCACCCGGATCTCGTCAATGGTTACCCCCTCGCCGCAGGCAAGGTGTATTTCTGCCACGCCGATCGTCATGACCAGCCCTCACTGATTGTACTGGTTGTCATCTTAGACCTGGTGCTCCAGCCCGCTGTGCAGCAAGCAACTAGGCCTGTGGTACAGGGGAACGATAGCCAAAGGCACTATTTGGCCTGACGTGCTCGTCCACCTCTCTCCAACATGCGATCAGAGTTTTCGCTTCTTCCAGGACAAAAAGATCTCGCGATCAAGCAGTACGTCACGCATTTTGCTGTTGAATGGCTCGATGTCGCCGTTCTCTCAGGGACTGCCCGGTTGCCCGGTTCGATGAACCGGGTTTCACACCCAATCCGTTGAGCCACTGACGCAACAGATTGGCACTGAACTCGGGATCGCTATCAGAACGGAGGCGGCCTTCAGACAGTCTGCCGTCGTCTGCACCCAGAGGCAAGCCTCTTTTTCTCTGCGCATCGCCATAATAACCCCGAACGAGAACAAAGATGCTCATATGGGTGCCAATACCAGCGAGAAGTCGGAACCAAGGGCGGCCCGAGTACCCAAGAGCCCCGGACGAAAAAGATGACTGGCCACACCTACTTTGCACCAGCGCAATCTGATCAAGAAAGCATTGCAATGGCAGAGGTTGGGGCGCTCCCGGACGATCGCTCGGTGGTCCGCTTGCAGGGCCGCAAGCCATCGAAGTGGCGGAGGACTGGGAACTCGAGCGTCGCTACTTTCCTGGCCCCGAGCGCGGCAGGATGGGCATCCAGGAGTCGATGCGAGGGCGGACGCATCCTGAGCAAGTGCTAGTCGCGGAGCCCATGTCCCTGCGCCTGGCTCCTATCCGAGGATGCCCGTCTCAAGAACATTTTGCTCATGTTGAGGCACTGGCCCGAATTACACCGATGACAGTGACGCAAACAACCGAAATGCCACGGTACCCGATCTGGTCGGCTGTGCCGGATCCTATGCCAAACGCGTTCAGGAGGAGAGATCTCAGGCGCGAATAATAGTTCATATTATGGGCAGGAATTGTCTTGACGGGTGGCAATCATGCCGCGAAGGCCATGAGTCCCGCGGATGCCAACCCCTCCCATCCCTTGACCGGATCGCGCGCCCGGGTATGTGCCCGGTTATGGCTGGATCTCGGGGTGGATGATGTTTCCGATACTTCTTTTTGTCGAACCGATTAGCGGTTGACAAGAATCAATAAGAGGCGTAGCCTGATTGTTGTAGTTTCCACAACCAAAACATCACCAAACCACAATCGGCGTTGGCGTTGAAAACATACGAGCGTCGCCAGTCTCTCTTGGAAATTCTGGGCTCGCAACCAGGTTTGCGCGTGCCAGAATTGAGCCTCACCCTGAGGGTTTCCCAGGGGACCGTTCGCAATGATCTAGATGCACTCGAGGCGGAAGGACGGTTGATTCGGGTGCATGGCGGGGCAGTTCTTAATGAGCAGATCCAGTTCCGAAGCAGAGATTTTTCAAGCCGTTTTCAACAAAATGTCGCCGCCAAGAGGGCGATTGGCCGAAGAGCCGCAGAATTGGTTAATGACGGGGATTCTATCCTTTTGGATGCCAGCAGCACAGTCTATTACTTCGCCCAGGCGATCCAGGACCGGAGACGGTTGCGGGTAATTACGAATGGGATCGATGTCGCCCGCTTGCTTGCTCAAGACCCAACGAATTCTGTCATCCTGTTGGGGGGCGTCTTGATCCCGGAAGGATCCTCAGTTACGGGACTGCTGAGTGAGCAGATCATTGAGGAATTACACATCCAGAAAGCCTTCGTCTCTTGCAGTGGTCTAAGTATTCCGCGCGGCTTGACCGAAGTTCATTTGGATGAGGCACAGCTCAAACGCAAAGCGATCGAATCGGCGCATCAGGTCATCGCCCTGGTTGACTCGACCAAGATCGGGAATGAGGACCTGACCTCGTTTGCACGATTGGAACAGATCAAGCAACTATTCACCGACGCCGGTTTGGGCCAGGATTGGATCTCCCGTCTCCGTACCGCGGGTGTGCAGCTAACCTTATGCGAAGACATGGTACTTTCTACGAAATTGCTTGAGAGCCCATTGAGATGAGCGAATACCTTCTTCAATTGGCGAACATTTCAAAGCGCTTCGGAGGGGTAGAGGTGCTGCATCAGGTGTCATTTGCACTGCGTCCCGGCGAGGTGCATGCACTGTTGGGCGAGAACGGCGCGGGGAAATCTACCCTGATCAAGGTGATCACCGGCGTCCACCAACCCGATGGTGGAGAAATCTATCTGAATGACAAACGCGTTCATTTCAACGACCCGCTCCAATCGCGCCAGGCAGGAATCGCGGCAATTTACCAGGAGCTCAGCCTTTGTCTGGATCTGAATGTTGCGGAAAACATATTCCTCGGGCGACAACCGACCGCTGTCGGAGGTCGTATTGATTGGCGCAAGCTTTACAGCGAGGCGGATCGCCTGCTCACATCGCTGGGGGTGCATCTCGACTTGAGGACAAGAGTGCGCAACCTGAGCATCGCCCAAATGCAAAGCGTTGAAATTGCACGCGCCTTTTCCTTGAATGCGCGCATTCTAATTATGGATGAACCCACTTCATCCCTTACACTCAACGAAGTTGCGGAATTATTCGGATTGGTGCGCCGTCTCCGCGACGAGGGGTCAGCGATAATTTTCATTTCTCACCGCCTTGAAGAGCTGTTCGAAGTGGCCGACCGCGTCACCGTCTTGAGGGATGGTTCCTGCGTCGACACCCGCCTGGTTAAGGATGTGAACCGCGACGAGTTAGTCCGTCTAATGGTAGGTCGCAGCATTTCCAACTTTTTCCCCAAGCAGGAAGTCCAACCCGGAGAAATTGCACTCAAGGTGGAGAATCTGACCCATACCGGTATATTTGAAGATATCAGCTTTGAATTGCGCAAGGGAGAAATATTGGGCATGGCGGGGCTGGTCGGCGCGGGACGCACGGACGTGGCGCGCGCGATTTTCGGCGTGGTACCGCCAACCAGTGGCACGATCCAGGTTGAGGGTCGCCAGGTGGAGATTGCATCGCCTCAGCAGGCCATCAGCCTCGGGCTGGCGTACGTCCCGGAAGATCGCCTGATCCATGGCTTGATCCCGGCCATGAATATCACCTCCAATATCAGCCTTCCGATTCTAGAGGAATATGCGCGTCGGGGCTGGCTGCAAGCAAAAGCCGAGCGCTCGGCTGCCTTCACTGCTGCTCGGCAAATGGAGGTGCGTGCGAACACGATTTGGCAGATCGCCCGGACCCTTTCGGGCGGAAACCAACAGAAGGTGGTATTGGCAAAATGGCTTTCCACCAAGCCGCGCATTCTCATCCTCGACGAACCAACGCGCGGCATCGATGTCGGCACGAAAGCCGCGGTGCACGCCTTGATGAGTAAGTTGGCCGCAGAAGGGATAGCCATCTTGATGATTTCATCCGAACTGCCCGAAGTGCTGGGGATGAGTGATCGCATTCTTGTGATGCATGAAGGTCAGATGACCGGGCACTTTACTCGTGCCGAAGCCACCCAAGAGAAAATCATCTTTGCCGCCACGCAGGACGTGACAACAGGAACGGTGCTGTGACTGTAGAGAATCCCCCTGTTGCCCGTTCGAATCTGCTCTGGACGCTGACCCGTTGGCGCGAGGCCGGGATCATCATTTTTATACTGATCCTTGCCACTGTGGTAAGCCTGCGTGCCTCTGATTTCTTGACCCTCGGGAATTTTAGAGACATCCTGCTGGATATCTCCATCCTGACAATCGTGGCGCTAGCGCAAACGATGGTCATTCTCACCCATGGCATTGACCTGTCGGTTGGCTCAGGCATCGGACTGGTCGCCATGATGGTGGCCTATACGATCAAGGCCAATCCGAACATTCCCCTGGTAGTGGTCGTGTTGCTCGGCATGGCGCTCGGCGCCGTGCTGGGGATTTTCAACGGTCTGATTATCACCCTTGGAAAAGTACCTCCCATCATCGCAACCCTCGGCACAATGAGTATCTATCGAGGGATGGTCTTCTTATATAGCGAGGGATACTGGATTCCCCCCTACCAATTACCGAATAGCTTCAAATTGCTGGCCAAAGGGACGCCGCTGGGCATTCCCAACATAATCATTATTGCAGTCATCGTCGCTATCCTGGTTTACTATTTCTTGAACTATACCCGCACCGGGCGCGACATTTACGCCGTTGGCAGTAACCCGGTTGCCGCCCAATACACGGGGATACGCACCGAACGGATCATCTTCCTGGTCTATGTGCTCAGTGGAATTGCTGTTGGACTGGCCGGCGTGCTCTGGGCGTCCCGATTTGAATCCTCTCAAACCAACACGGCCCTTGGCTTCGAGCTTCAAACGATAGCCGCTTCTATCGTGGGAGGTGTGAGCATCAGCGGTGGCGTCGGAACCGTGCCAGGGGCGCTCTTGGGAGCACTCCTGCTGGGAATGATTAACAACGCGGTCACCCTGGTACGAATTTCTCCATTCTGGGAGCAAGCCGCTCAGGGGTTGCTCATCCTGATGGCGGTTGTATCGGATAACCTGATCATGCGCGGGATGCAGAGGAATAGACCCAAGTGAAAGAGTCGTCAGTCCAATCTGCTGTCGGACCTCAGTCGGTCAATCTAATTAGCGCAACCGCGCCTCGGAAATCTTTCCTGGCTCGTTTCCAGCGCTGGGAATGGATGTTGGTAGCGCTGATCGTGGTTGGGATTGTGATCAACAGTCGACTGACCCCTTATTTCCTGAATGCCCAAAACCTGTCGCGCACTTCGGCGGACTTCATGGAGCTGGGCTTGATGATGCTGCCGATGGTATTCATTATCATCACCGGTAATATCGACCTTTCGGTGGCGTCCAATCTTGGGATGTGCGCCTCGTTCATGGCCGTGTTATGGAACCTGCATGTAGACATCTGGATCGCAGCTCCCCTGGCCCTGGCGCTGGGCACGCTTGGCGGCTTGCTCAACGGTTTTCTCGTCGCACGGGTGAAACTACCCGCGCTGGTGGCAACCCTCGGGACATATGCTTTTTTTCGAGGTGTGGCGTATGTTTTGCTGGGTGACCAGGCTGGCCGCGGCTACCCGCCCGCGTTTACCTACCTTGGACAGGGAAAACTTCCCGGCACCCTCATCCCATTTTCCGTGTTCCTATTCGTTGTCCTGGCGGTGATATTTGGCCTGGTATTGCACCGAACCACATTCGGGCGATATCTATTTGCGATCGGGAACAACGAGAACGCTTGTATCTATGCGGGCGTGCCAGTGGTGCGCGTCAAATTGATCATCTTTACCATATCGGGATTCATGTCTGCCCTGGCAGGTATGGTTTTGGCGGCTCGCTTTGGCAGTACTCGCCCGGATATCGGAACTGGGATGGAGCTTTCAGTGATCACGGCGGCCGTACTCGGCGGTGTGGACATCCTGGGCGGCAGTGGAACAATGCCGGGTGCAGTCCTGGCGCTGGTGTTGATTGGCCTAGTGCGCTTCGGCATGGGGCTCAAGAACATTGAAGACCAGGTACAGAGTATTGCCATCGGCTCGTTGCTCATCTTATCGATCTTGCTCGCATCGGCGGCTCGTACAATTTCCGCAGGTGGGATAAAGCCGAGTAGGCAAACGATTATCCTTGCGATCGTTTTTGTCGTTATTTTTGCCGCCTTTTTCTTTTTCTTTTACTGGTCGCGCGCGCCTGTGCTTGCGGCTTTGTAACCAGGCGCGATCATCCCTGGCAAGTTACAACAGGTGCGTACCTGTTGGCTTGAAAAGTTCCTTGAAGGAGGAAGCATGAAGCGCAACTCGTCTTTCGTTATCTTGGCGACAGCCGTAATGCTGGGCATGGTGTTGAGTGCCTGCGCCCCGGCTGCCACACCCACCGCGGCCCCAGCAGCGACTCAGGCGCCTGCCAAGGCCGCCATGACCTATGTACTGGTGCCTAAAAACCTGGGCAACCCCTACTTCGACGCCGCCAATAAGGGTGCGCAATTGGCTGCCGGGGAACTGGGCGTGACTGTTCTCTACCAGGGTTCAACGACCGCTGATGCCACGGCGCAGATCACCCTGCTTGACTCTCTCATCGCCCAGAAGGTCAGCGGCCTGGCGATTTCGGCGAACGATGCGGATGCCCTGGTCCCGAGCGGCAAGGCCGCGATAGCTGCCGGTATTCCGGTTGTGACCTGGGACTCGAATATTTCCACGGGCGGTACACAGGTCTTCGTCAACCAGGCTACTACGCAGGGAATTGGCGATGTGAACGTCAAGATGGCCCTTGACCTGACCGGCCCCAGTGGAGGCGAAATCGCCATCCTCAGCGCCACGGCCCAGGCCCCGAACCAGAATGCCTGGATCGCGGTCATGAAGACCGACCTGGCGTCGTCTACTTACTCCATGCTCAAACTCGACACCATCGTCTATGGAAATGACGACGACACCACCAGCTACAACCAGGCCCTGGCTCTGATGAAGACATATCCTAGCCTGAAGGTCATCGTCGCACCCACCTCCGTTGGCATCGCGGCGGCTGGCCGAGCGGTCAAGGATCAAAACATGATCAGCAAGGTGTTCGTCACCGGCCTGGGCACCCCCAACTCGCTGCGCGACTATGTCAAGGGCGGCATCATCCCCGAATTCGCACTTTGGGATGTGCCGAACCTCGGCTATCTGACCATCTACACGCTCAATGCGATCGCCACGGGTCAGATTAAGGGCCAGCCTGGCGATACCTTCACGGCCGGCAAGCTCGGCAGTTATACGGTTCAGTCGGATGGTACGGTGCTGCTTGGCCCTCCGACGATCTTCAACAAGGACAACATCGATAACTACAACTACTAAACCTCCGGCCTTCCAGATCTAAGCATGTTTGGGCTGTCACTTCGGCGGTCGGATGGGTTTTCCTGACCGCCGAAGTGATAGATCGATCTATCATATGGAATAGTTGCCATGAAGCGGATCGGCTTCTTGCTGAAAGTCAAGAAAGAAAAACTGGAAGATTACAAAAAACACCACCAGAACGTCTGGCCTGAAATGTTGGAAGCTTTACGCCAGGCTGGCTGGCATAACTATTCAATATTCGTCCGTGAAGATGGATTGCTTTTTGGCTATTTTGAAACCGAGCACAGCCTCCAGGCGGCCCAGGCAAAAATGGCTGCCCAAGAAGTCAATACGCGCTGGCAGACATTCATGGCCCCTTATTTTGACTCGCCGGATAACGCCCGCCCGGATGAGATGTTCTTGGAGCTCAATGAGATCTTCCATCTGGATTGATTCCAGAATAGGCTGAGCCATATGGGGAGTACGCACAACTACCTGGCGATTGACCTGGGCGCTGAAAGCGGCCGAGTGATCCTCGGAACTCTGGTGGAAGACCATCTGTCGCTGATGGAAGCTCATCGTTTTGCGAATATTCCCGTGCGCCTTCCCGACGGGCTTCACTGGGACGTCCTACGCCTGTGGTCGGAGATCAAGTCCGGCATATCCGCCGCGGTGTCGAAATATGGTAAGCCATTGGACGCAATCGGGTTGGACACCTGGGGAGTTGACTTTGCCCTGCTGGATCGGGAGGGTGCTCTGCTCGCCAATCCATTTCACTATCGTGACAGCCGAACCGACGGCATGTATGCGGAAGCGTTTCGGCGCATGACACGTGAAACCATCTTCGAAAACACCGGCATTCAGTTCATGCAATTCAACACTCTATACCAGCTGCTGGCGATGGTCGTGGAAAAATCGCCGCTGCTTGAAGTAGCCCAAACGCTATTAACCATTCCGGACCTCTATAACTATTGGTTAACCGGGAAGATTACCTGCGAGTTCACCACCGCAACTACCACGCAATGCTTCGACCCGCATAGGCGCGATTGGGCCCACCTTGTACTCAGAGCGTTAGGCATCCCGGAACATCTCTTCCAGCCCGTGATCGAACCAGGTACGGTGATCGACGGCCTGGATCTCGATGTCGCGAATGAGCTCGGAGCCTCACGGATTCCGGTGGTTGCTCCTGCTTGCCATGACACCGGTTCGGCCGTTGTGGCCATTCCGGCAGAGGGAAGAAACTTTGCCTGGATCAGCTCCGGCACGTGGTCGATCCTAGGTGTCGAGGTCGACCAACCAGTGGTCACTGAGCAGACCCTCAAGGACAACTTCACCAACGAGGGCGGTGTCTTTGGAAAGTGGCGATTGTCCAAGAACGTTATGGGGTTGTGGCTCCTGCAGGAATGCCGCCGCGCGTGGGTGCGCCAGGGTGAGGAACTTTCTTATGACGAGATTACCCGCATGGCTTCGGAGGCCAGACCCTTCCAGTCAATTATCGATCCGGACTTCGGTGGATTCCTGCATCCAGACGACATGCCGGATCAGATCCGACAGTATTGCATCAGTACCGGCCAACCCGTTCCTCAAGACAAAGGCGAACTCATCCGTTCCGCGCTGGAAAGCATCGCCCTTAAGTACCGTTGGGTGCTGGAACGATTGGATGAGATCACCGGCACGCGCTTTGAGCTATTACATATTATCGGCGGAGGAACCCAGAATCGCCTGTTGAATCAATTCACCGCGGATGCCACCCAGTGCAATTGTCTCGCCGGACCGGTGGAAGCGACTGCCCTGGGCAATGTGTTAATGCAGGGGATTGCGCTGGGGCACATCGAGTCTTTAGAACGCGCCCGGAATCTGGTACGCACATCTTTCCCACCTTCAGTTTACCTACCAGGCAAATCGAAGGAATGGGATCAAGCCTATGTGCGGCTGCTGGAAGTGATCAGCAGATGACCGAGGCCTCGCATTCTGAGTTCGATTGGCCTGTGATATGGAGACAGAAGATGGTCAGCGCCCTAAAGATAGAATCAATGTGATGGGAATGATCTTGAATCAGGAGAGAATCAAGTGAAACTACTGGAAAACTACTCTGCTCAGGTCGAAAAACTTGTAGCGGTTTGTGGCAAACTGGCATCCGACCTTTATGTGACCAGCTGCGGGGGTAATTTGGCCTGGAAATTGGAAGAGAACTTGCTGCTGATTACGCCCACGAAAATGAACAAGGGGGACATCCTTCCGGAGGATTTGGTTTTCATCGACCTGGAGGGGAAGGTGGTCGAGGGGAGGCGCCGGCCTACGGGGGAAACACCCATGTATCTCAAGTTCTTCCACATGCGGAAAGACATCGTATCGATTATTCATTGTCATCCCCCCGCCGTTTGTGCGTTTGCAGTTTCCAAGGGGAAGAATTGGTTAATGCGGCCCTTATATCCGGAAACAACCACAGAGGTCGGTCCGGTGCCAGTTGTGCCTTATGCGGAACCATTGACCGAAAAACTGGCGCGCAACTTTGAACCATTCTTGCCCAAGTATGATAGTTTCTTGATGCAGAACCACGGTCTGGTGACGATGACCCGGGAAGGGATAAGAGAAACACTGCGGAACGTCGAATTACTGGAAATGAGCGCCCGCTCAATACTGCTGGCGATGCAGGCCGGAACGATCAACGAGCTTGACCGCGAGGCAGTCCGGGACCTCAGCAATACCATGCGAACGCGTGATTTGCCTTTGTTCGGCGCGCCTGGGGTGAACAAGTCATTGGAAGATCTGTACTTCTAGCCAAGAATGAGCGGTTGTGTCAGATCCTATGAACGACCAACCAGGTTGCGAGAGCGGGCCGCTGCGCATATGCTTCCTCAAACATTGGCCAAGGAGAAAACCATGGCGTACTCTGGCCGAGTACGCCAGGACTTGGCTTGAGCGACCCGCAGGACAGACTATGGCGCAGAGCATATTCTGTACCTGCCCGTTGAGCTGGACGACAGAGATTCGAACCCAGGCATGCAGTCTGGGGTGGTCTAGCAGCTGGTCTAGAAAGGTCTTGAGCAGCTGAGCGGCCCGGCCATAACCTGCCCCGGCGGGCCAGGCCGGGGGGCCATTGCCTGCGCGGCGATCCACGGGCTGATGGAAGCGGCCGTGAACATCACGCAGCAGCCACCGTGTCAGCCGGATCCAGCCAGAACACGTGAGCAGGTCCAGCGAGCGCCGCTTGTTGCGCCGCACAGGGGCTGGGCCGGCACGACGACCCAAGACAGGATCTCGCTCCTGAAGTCCGTCCGGCCTGTTCAACAGCCTTGTCAACGGCGTCCTCGAGTTCATCCGAGCACATGTCCCCCTGAATTGTGCTGATCCTTACCTTGACTTCTACGGTCGCCATGCAGGCTCACCCTCCTTGCCCTTTCCGGTTATGCCCTCTGGGTGAGCTTACATCCTTCCCTGCTCCTGAGCTATTCCCTGGCGCATCCAGAACCCAAACACCCCCCTTGACCTACTCGAGAAATCGGTTACAATGGCTATGTAAACGATATCAAGCCGCACCTCCCTTCTCCGCGTTTCTCCGCAATCTGACTTGAGGAATCGTGGACGTTCGTCGACCCACGATGAAGGATGTCGCCAGGCAGGCTGGCCTTTCGACGGCCACCGTATCTCGGGTGTTGAACGGTCATCCCAATGTGACCCCTGAGGTGCGAACCAGGGTCCTGGCGGTCATCGAAGACCTCAAGTACCGCCCGAGCCGCTTGGCCCGCGGCTTGCGCACCAAGATCACCCCGGTTATCGGCCTGATCATTTCCGACATTCAGAACTTCTTCTTCACCTCCGTGACGCGCGGTGTTGAAGATATTGCCTCGCGAAACGGCTATTCCCTGATCCTATGCAACACCGATGAGGACATCAATCGAGAGCGGGCATACCTCGAGGTCATGCACAGTGAGAACGTGGCAGGGATTATCCTCGCCTCAGCCTGCGAGACCGGCCATGATCCCAATCTGTACGGCGGTCAGATCCCGATCGTGGCGCTGGATCGGCTGATCACGGACGTTCCACTGGACCATGTGATGGGGGACAACGTCGGTGGCGCCAGGACGGCGGTGAAACACTTACTCTCCCTCGGTCATCAACGCATCGGACTGATCACCAGCCATCAGCGCCTTACGACCGGACGCGAACGGCAAGAGGGGTATGAACAAGCTCTGGCGGAATCTGGCCTGCCGCTCGATCCGGCCTTGATACGGCGAGCGGATTTCCGGCGTGTGGATGATAGCCGCCAGCAGGCGCTGGACTTGCTCGGCCTGCCCCATCCTCCAACTGCATTGTTCACCGCCAACACCCTGGTCACTCTGGGAACCCTGACTGCCATTCGAGAACGGGGGCTCTGCATTCCTCAAGACATCGCACTTGTCGCATTCGACGACATCCCTTGGGGCTCACTGCTCAACCCACCGCTCACTGCAGTCCGTCAGCCCACCTATGAACTGGGGACGACAGCGGCCGAGATGCTCCTGGCAAGAATTGCCGACCCACTTCGTCCTCCGACTTCCATTCGGCTGAAACTTCAGTTGCTGGTGCGCGAATCCTGCGGTGCTCGGGCGCGGCTGGCACCGGTTGGCGAGGCAGTTGCAGACGCGCCGGACGTGGCCCGAGTCGTTTCCGAAAGGAGGTGACCCTCTGACCCGATGACCGAGGCTTCGCTTTGACTCACGCAGCTTGTCTGTATGTGCCGATCCTTTTCACCACTTGGCAAAGGAGGTAGGAGAATGAAAAGGCACCTCGAGATCGTCGTTGGGGTACTGGTCGTGCTGAGCACGGTGATCACCGCGTGCGCAGCCCCGGCAACACCGCAGGTCGTGCAAGTCACCCAGATCGTAACGGCTCCTCCTCAGACGGTCGTGGTGACCGCGCCGCCGCCCACAGCGGTTCCGGCAGTCTCTTACAAGGGGATAACCATCAATGTCATCACCTTCACGGGCCCGCAGATCGCCGAGCCCCTTCAGCGGCGCGCTCCCGACTTTGAGCGCATCACGGGCGCTAAGATCAATGTCATCACCGTGCCCTTCAGCGACCTCTACGAGAAGGTCCTGACTGACGCTTCGACTGGGACGAACAGCTACGATGCCTACGTGTTTGACCCGCAGTGGTTGGCTGACTTCGCCACCCCCGGGTACTTGTTAGACCTCTCAGACCGCGTCAAGGCCGACACGGCTTTGGACTGGAACGGCATCGCGCCGTTCTTCCGCAACTTCAGCGCTACCTACAACGGCCACGTTTACACCATCCCGCTGGACGGCGACTTTGAGATGGTTTACTACCGCAAGGATATCTTCGACAAGAACGGAGACAAGCCGCCGGAGACATGGGATGACTACATCGCCCTTGCGCAGAAGTACCAAGGCAAGGATATCAGTGGCGACGGCAAGCCCGATTACGGCTCCTGCATTTCCATGAAGCGCGGCGCTCAGGGATTCCAGATGTTCCCGTCGATCGCCGCTCCTTTCTTCCAGAGCAAAGGCACCGGGCAGGGCGCATTTTTCGACACATCCAACATGCAGCCGCTGTTTGGACCCAACGAGGGCATGGCCAAGGCCCTGGACATCTACAAGACCCTGTCCAAGCTCGGTCCACCCAACCAGCTGAATATGGACGTGGGGGACACCCGGACCGCATTCATCAGCGGCCATTGCGCCCTCTCGCTTGATTGGGGCGATATCGGACCGTTGTCGGTCGACCCGTCGCAATCGACCGTCATCAACGAGGTCGGATCGGTCATCGATCCCGGCAGCAAGCAGGTCCTCGACTGGTCCACTGGAAAGCTCGTCGCTTGCGACGCGACCACTTGCCCTAATGCTGTCAACGGCGTGAACCATGCGCCCTACGCGGCCTTTGGCGGATGGTCGTTCGCGATCAACGCCAAGAGCAAGGTCGCCGATGCCGCCTTCGCCTTCGGCTCCTATATGAGCCAGCCTGCCCAGTCGAGCGTGGACGTGACGATTGGGCGCACGGGCTTCAACCCGTACCGCCTCGCGCACTTCCAGAACCTCGGCCCGTGGCTGCATTCCGGCATGAACCAGGCGATGGCTCAGGACTACCTGGGTGCCATCCAGGCCAGCCTGAATAGCCCCAACATGGTGCTCGACCTGCGCATCCCCCAGACCCAGTACTACCAGCAGGTGGTCCTGGACACGGCGCTGGCGCAATTCCTGGCCGGCGAACTGGATGCGAACGCAACCATGAAGCAGATCGCAGACGCTTGGAACAAGAAGACGGATGAGCTCGGGCGGGCCACGCAACTCGCGGCCTACAAGGGCTCCCTCGGTATCACCACCAAGTAACCATGTCTGTTGGAGACCAAACTCAAGGTTCGGCCCAAGTTGGGCCGAACCTTGAGGTCCCTGCAAGCGGGCCTGGCCTTTGGGAACGCCTGGTTGACAGGCTGGACAGGGCGGCGGGATCCGCCTTCATCCTGCCGGCTGTCCTTGTGATCCTGTGCCTGTCAATCTTCCCCCTGGTGATCTCACTGTACATCTCCCTCGTCCGGTTGCAGTTTGTCTCGAGCGGCATCCAGCTCACCTTTGTCGGCCTTGACAATTACGCCAAGTTGCTGGTGGGGATTGACCACGTTCATTTCCTCGGCCAAGCGGCCCCGCCTTCGGCCATCAGCTGGATCGTGGTTGGCCTGGTGGTCGGCACCGCAGTCGTCTTGTTCGCTCGCTACTTGCGCGGGGGGCGGCTGTCCCCCGGCGGCCTGGTCGGGCGCATCATCGTGACCGTGGGTCTCTGCACCCTCGCTTGGCTCGCTGTGACCACTCTGGCCCCTGGTGGCCGGCCTGGCACGCTGATGGTGACGCTCGTATATGTCTTCGTGGACATCACGTTCCAGTACATCCTGGGACTGGGCTTGGCAATGTTGTGCGTGCAGCACCTGCCGGGACAAAGGTTTTTTCGGGTCGTTTTCCTGCTTCCGATGATGATCACCCCCGTCGGGGTTGCGTACCTCTTTCGCATGCTCGCCGACACCAGCATTGGGCCGTTGTATCCGATCTGGAGCGCCCTCGGCCTGTCCAACACCTCTTGGGTGGAAAACGCTTGGGGAGCGCGCGCCGCGGTCATGATCGGCGACATTTGGGAGTGGACGCCGTTCATTTTCATCGTGCTGTTAGCTGCGCTCGAGAGCCAATCGATCGAACCCCTGGAGGCGGCGGTGGTGGACGGCGCCAACCGATGGCAAATCTTCTGGGAGATCACTCTGCCGGACATCCTACCCGTCAGCACCACGGTCGTCCTGATCCGCATGATCGAAGCCTTCAAGATCATCGACTTGCCAAACGTGCTCACCAACGGGGGTCCAGGCACCGCCACGGAATCACTGACCCTGCACGCCTACACTATCTGGCGTGCCCTGGACATCGGAGGCTCGGCGGCGGTGGCGTATATTCTTCTTCTCACGAGCACCTTCTGTTGCCTTGCCTTTGCCAACCTGGTGCGCCGGCGATTCGTGGAAGGGTGAGTCCGCACATGTTCAAGCGTCGCGGTGGGTCGGTTTCCTCCTTGTCCGGGGGTTGCGCGATATTCTCCCTATTGGCCCTTGTGATCTGGGCTCTTGCGATTCTGTTTCCGTTGTACTGGCTGATCGTGACCTCGTTCAAGACACCCATTGAGGTTGGCAACGGCCCCTTCTACGTGCCCTTTGTGGATTTCAAGCCTACGCTCGATGCCTGGCATTACATTTTGCTCGGGGACCTACAGCGCGATACCTTCCGTCCTTATTTGAACACCATTATCGTGTCGATCTCAAGCACGGTCCTGGCGCTGGCATTCGGTTCGACCGCCGCCTACGCCCTGACCCGCTTCACCTTCCGGCCCAAGCTGGGGGCGGTGGGTCTCTTCATCGGCTGTCTTGTCTTGGCTATCGTAGCCATTTATCTTGGGGTGCCCTGGCTTCTCGCCGTAGCAGCGGGAACGGCTTTGTTCCTTATCTTGCTTCAAACCATTGCTCGCCGCTTCACGCGCTCGCTGGGGAACAACGATATCGCCTTCTGGATGATCTCCCAGCGCATTCTCCCACCGGTCGCTGTGGTCATCCCGATCTATATCCTCTTCCAGCGTCTGGGGATGCTGGACACACGGCCCGCCCTGATCATCACCTATGTCGCCGCAAACCTGCCGATCGTGGTCTGGTTGATGCGCGACTACCTGCAGAGCGTGCCCATCGAACTTGAGGAGTGCGCGGCCATCGATGGTGCATCCCACTATCGGACGTTCTGGTCGATCGTCCTGCCTCTTTCCATGCCCGGGCTGGTGGCAACCTTTCTGTTCGTGCTGGTCTTCGCCTGGAATGAATACATGTACGCGCTGTTCCTGACGAGTGCGCATTCTCAGACTCTCCCATTGACGATCGCCGCACAGAATGCAACGCGCGGCCCGCAGTGGTGGTACATGTCCGTCTTGATTCTGATCATGATCCTCCCCGTCATCGGTATGGCCATCGCGCTCGAACGCTACATCGCGCGCGGGCTTCTGGTCGGAGCGGTCAAGGGATAGCGCAGCCGCCTGACCGCGGTCCTTGGGAATGCAGATCCGGCGGCAGCAGTCATTCTGTTGGAGGCGCTCAAATCCCTTCTGAAGGGGAAGGGAGAATGCAAGGTCAGCGAGTGCACTCTTTCCCCCCGAGGGCGCCGGTCCTAGATGCCACATTTCATCCTGGCCCATGACCTGGGCACTACAGGAAACAAGGCGACCTTGTTCGACGACGAGGGCCATCTGGTCGCCAGCGCCTTCGGTGCCTACGAGGTGAGCTACCCCCAGCCGACTTGGGCCGAGCAAAACGCAGAGGATTGGTGGCGCGCTGTCGTCGAAACGACGCGACAGCTGTTCAGCCACTCTCCCGTCAAGCCCAGCGAGATCGCGGTGATCAGCTTCAGCGGCCAGATGCAGGGCTGCCTGCCCGTGGACAAGGCGGGCCGTCCCTTGCGAACCTGCATCATCTGGGCCGATCAGCGGGCCGTGGCGCAAGCTGCTCAGCTGGCCGACCGGGTGGGCGAGGAACGTGTTTATCGGATCACGGGCAACCGAATCAGCCCGACCTACAGTGCCGCCAAGATCATGTGGGTGCGGGATCATGAGCCGCAGATCTTCTCGCAGACCCACAAGTTCCTACATGTCAAGGATTACATTGCCTACCGCATGAGCGGCGTCTTCGCGACCGACCGCTCCGATGCCGGCGGAATGAATCTGTATGACCTCGACCGAGGGACGTGGTCCGAGGAGATCCTTCAGGCGGCAGGCCTCGACCCGGGTCGCCTGCCGGACATCCGCAACTCAACCGAGGTGATCGGCGAGGTTACCCGCGAGGCCGCGGCCGAGCTTGGGCTCAGGGCCGGGACCCCGGTGGTCATTGGCGGCGGCGATGGCGCAAGCGCGGCGGTGGGAGCCGGCGCGATCGCAGAAGGACGCGCCTACAACTACCTGGGTTCCTCCTCTTGGATCTCCTTCGCCTCGCCCCGGCCTATCTACGACCCTCAGCGGCGGTTTTTCAACCTAGTGCACATGGTGCCGGGCCTGTTCGCACCCTGTGGCACCATGCAGACCGCGGGCGGGTCGTACCAATGGCTGCGCCGCGAGATTTGCCTGGCGGAAGGCCGCGAGTCGGAAGAGTCCGGCATCGATGTCTACGAGATTATGAATCAGCGAGCGGCCGAGAGCGTCGCCGGTGCTCATGGCTTGCTCTTCCTGCCCCACCTTCAAGGGGAACGCAGTCCCTATTGGAACCCTAGGGCCCGCGGTGCCTTCGTGGGGCTGCAGATCACGCACACACGAGCGGACCTGATTCGGTCTGTCCTGGAGGGGATCGCCCTGAACTTACGCACCATCCTGCAGGCGTACTTGGAGAACGGTGCCCGGATCGACGAGCTGGTGGTCATCGGCGGGGCCGCCAAGGGGCAGCAGCTGCGCCAGATTCTGGCCGACGTTTTTGACCGGCCGATCCTGCGCCCGCGCCTGCTGGATGAGGCGACGTCACTGGGAGCCGCGGTTGCCGGCGGCGTCGGGGCGGGGCTGTTCCGTGATTTCTCGGCCGTCCATCAGTTCAATGAGATCGTGGATCGCCAGGATCCCGACCCAAAGAGGGCCTTGGTCTACGAGAACCTGCACTCGACCTTTCTAGCCACCTATGAGGCCCTGGTCCCAGTCTTTGACCAGCTGGAGCGTTTGACAGAACCGGCGCAAACCTGACTGGGATGAATCCCTGTCGGGGCACAGTACCATGGGAGACCAGCCTATGATGAAGTATCGCCTCATCCACCCGGAACTCCTCCAGGCGCTTGCTCGATCCGGCCACGGAAGCCAGATCTTGATCGCCGATTCGAACTACCCTCACTCCACGGGAGCCCCGCCCTCGGCGGCCTGCATTCACCTCAACCTCTCCCCGGGCCTGGTCTCGGCGACCGACGTGCTTGCCGTGCTCCTCAATGCTGTCCCCGTTGAGGCGGCCCGGGTGATGGTCATGGACAACGGTCAGGAAGCACCCATCGTCCAAGAGTTCCGCAAGCTGCTCCCGGCAGGAGTTCCCGTCGAGCCGCTGCAACGCTTCCAGTTTTACGATGCGGTCAACGTACCGCAGACTTCCGTATTGATTGCCACAGGCGAGCAACGCCTGTATGCCAACCTCCTGCTGACGGTTGGCGTGGTGACCGCCGAGGGGACGCCCAGGTTCTAGCAGGTGAGCTCAGGCCACTGCCTTGGGTCGTCTGGGTGCTGGGGGGTCGATAGCAGCGGGTCGAGGCTCTTGAACACCGAATGGGCCTGGAGGGGTTCTCAAGGGCAGTGGCCAGATCGCGAGGAAGAGCCTGGCACCTGGCATCTGCGGACAAATTGCGCATCGCCAGCTGGGAAGACACGCGGGTAGAGCCATGCAGGTCGAAGATCATCTCATTGTTTTTCCCAGTCACCGGCGCGCGAGGCTGAGTGAACCCTGTCGGGGACTTCCGCCGGAGGTATTGGCCTGATAACTCTTACAGCCCGGTGCGCGGGTGATGGTTCCAAGGCGGGCCCACGAACCTCGAGTGTGGACAGGGCCAAACTGAGCATCCTCTTGGACCCGCTCAGGGTGTTGACGGACAGGCGGATTCAGAGGATCATGTTGAGGTTTGGGCTGTGCGTCGAAAGGTCGCCCGGGCCACAGGTAGGTTCCCAAGATCATCGCCCTCGGCGTCAAATCATTCAGGCTTTCTCCTTCCCCCGCAGGCTGGGCCGATGGCCCATCGACTCCCTGCCGGGTAGGGAGGAAAGCGACTTCAGCAGGTAAGGAGGCCCGATGTCCACCTACGAACTCCCCAAAATCTCCGCGCCGGTTCCCGTTGGACCCAAGGAGGCGATCCTGGTCGCCAGTGGCGACCTGCGGCTGTCGGCCAACCAGCAATGCTGGCCAGCCCAAGAGGAAATGGAGCGCCGGGTGGTCGCCGCGCTGGCTCGGGAAGGGATCACCGTCAAGCGAGGCCACGCCTATGATCCCGTAGAAAAGCACGGCTTCATCTCCAACCAGCGAATGGGCATGGACGTCTTCAAGACGATTCACCCGGAGGCCAAGCTCATCGTGGCCGAGGCGGTGTGGCAGTACAGCCACCACGTCCTGGCCGGGTTGCGCTCGCACCGCGGCCCCATTCTGACCGTGGCCAACTGGAGCGGCCAGTGGCCAGGGCTGGTGGGGATGCTCAACCTCAACGCCTGCCTGACCAAGGCCGGGGTGCCCTACAGCACGATCTGGAGCCTGGACTTCACGGATGACTTCTTCCTGCGGGGGATCCGTCAGTGGCTGCGAGAGGGCCGCATCAGCCACGATGCCAGCCACGTCCACGATCTCGACCCCCGCGCGTTGCCGGCGGCCGAGGCCCAACTGGGCCGCGCCCTGGCGCGCCAGCTGAAATTCGAAAAGGCAATCCTCGGCACGTTCGACGAGGGCTGCATGGGGATGTACAACGGGATCCTTGAGGATGAGCTGCTCAACCCGGCCGGGATCTATAAAGAGCGGCTCAGCCAGTCCGCCCTCGTCGCTGCCATGCGCCTGGTCTCGGATGGGGAGGCCAAGAAGGTACGCCAATGGCTGGAGGGCCGCGGGATGAAGTTCAAGACCGGCAGAGATCCGGCCAAGAACCTGACGGACTCCCAGATTCTCGAACAACTTAAGATGTACATCGCCGCGGTCCGCATCGCCCACGAGTTCGGCTGCGCCGCCATCGGAATCCAGTACCAACAGGGGCTGAAGGACATGGTCCCCGCCTCGGACCTGGCGGAGGGATTGCTCAATAACCCGGACCGGCCGCCCGTCTATCACGCCCGCACCGGCCAGCCCCTTTACCCGGGCCAAGCGCTGCCGCACTTCAACGAAGTGGACCAGGGCGCCGGCGTCGACGCGCTCGTCACCAACCGGGTCTGGACCGCCATGGGGCTGGATCCGTCCACCACACTGCACGACATCCGCTGGGGGGAGCACTACAAAGGGGACGGGGTGGACGACTTTGTGTGGCTGTTCATGATCTCCGGCGCGGTTCCGGCCTCCCACTTGGCCGGTGGCTACGCCGGGGCCGTGAGTGAGCGACAAGCTCCGATGTATTTCCGGCTGGGCGGTGGGACCATCAAGGGCGTCAGCCGACCGGGCGAAATCGTGTGGAGCCGGGTGTATGTCATGGGTGGCAAGCTGCATGCGGATCTGGGTCGAGGCACGGCGGTAGCCTTGCCACAGGAGGAGACCGAGCGGCGCTGGAGAGAGACCTCCCCTGAGTGGCCCCTCATGCATGCCGTGCTGCACGGCGTCAGCCGCGACCAGATGATGGCGCGTCACAAAGCCAATCACATCAATGTGGCCTATGCCCCCTCGGCCGAACTGGCGGACAAGGCATTGGCGGCCAAGGCGGCCATGCTCGCGGGGATGGGGATGGCCGTCCACCTGTGCGGCGATGCATTGAGGCCACCCAAGAAAGTTGCGGCCAGGAAATCTCCAGCGCGGAAGGCAACCAAACGGAAGACAACCCGACGGCGCTGAGGTCCCCAGCCACGGCGGAGCAATCACAGGCCTGAGGGTCGTTGGGCCTCTCCTAGGACGCCCTGTCGACGCCGGCGGATCGCGGCCTTGCGGCCGGCGCGCCATTTACGAAAGGGGGTGCCGGCAATTGTGGGCGGGTGTACCCGAGGGATGTGCGGGAGGGACGACCTCCCCCAGTGGACGTTGAGATGAAGGAATCCTCGTCTCCTTCTTTCCTGGCGCTTGACTTGGGCGCGGAAAGCGGACGTGCGGTCATCGGCCATCTCCAGGATGACCGTCTCCAGCTGAAGGAAGTCCATCGCTTCGCGAACGGACCGGTGCGGATTGGCGACAGTCTGCACTGGGACGTCCTGCGCCTGTGGACGGAGATCCTAAATGGGATCACTCTGGCCGCGCAGGAGGCCGGAAAGGGCCTGATGGGTCTTGGGCTCGACACCTGGGGTGTCGATTTCGGGCTGCTGGCACGTGACGATACGCTCCTGGGCAACCCGTATCACTATCGGGACCGCCGCACCGAGGGCATGCTGGAAATTGCCTTCCGGCGCGTGCCTCGCACGGAGATCTATGAACGTACGGGTATCCAGTTCATGCAGCTGAACAGCCTCTACCAGCTGTTGGCCATGGCCCAGGCGAAAGCACCTGCCCTGTCCTGCGCGCAGACCTTTCTCACTATGCCGGACTTGTTCAACTTTTGGTTCACAGGGCGCAAAGCGGGAGAGTACACAATTGCGACAACCACCCAGTGCTTTGATCCACGCGCTGGCGATTGGGCCCGCGATCTGGTGGATCGGTTGGACATTCCCTCTCATATTTTTCCCCCCATCGTTGCCCCGGGGACTGTCCTCGGGGAATTGCGCGCCTCCGTCGCCGAGGATGCCCGATGCAGCCGGGTTCCCGTGATTGCCATCGCCGCGCACGATACCCAGTCGGCCGTCGCGGCCGTGCCTTGTGATTCTCCGGACTGCATCTACCTCAGTTCAGGCACTTGGTCGCTGATGGGAGTCGAGGTTCATCAGCCGGTGATCACGGCCGACAGTCTGGATTACGACTTCACCAATGAGGGCGGCGTAGGCGGGACCATTTGCCTGCTCAAGAACATCCCGGGCCTGTGGCTCGTTCAGGAATGTCGCCGCTCATGGGCCCAAACGGGGCAGGAGTACAGTTATGACGATCTGAGCCGGATGGCGGGCGAGGCCCCGGCCCTGGGATCTCTCGTCGTGCCTTTCGACTCCCGCTTCCAGGGAGCGGGCGACATGCCTGGCCGGATTCAGGCTTTTTGCCGAGAGACAGTCCAGCCGATTCCCGAATCGCCGGGAGAGATCACACGCTGCGCCTTGGAGAGCCTGGCCCTGGAGTACCGTTGGGTCGCGGAGCGTCTCGACGCGCTGTTAGGTCAACGTCGGTCAACGGTGCTGGTTGTCGGAGGCGGCTCACGAAATCGATTGCTGAACCAGTTTACGGCCGACGCCACGGAGCGGCGAGTCGTGACTGGCCCGGTGGAGGCTACAGCCCTCGGCAGCGTTTTGGTTCAGGCCGTGGCCCTGGGGCATCTCTCCTCACTCTCGGAAGGACGAGCGCTGGTGAAGCGATCCTTCGAGGAGACAGCCTTCCAGCCCCGGCAGGAAGGCCCCTGGGAGGCTGCTTACGAGCGATACCTTCAGCTGCGGTCGCGGGTGACCTCCGCGTCCGCAGAGGGCTGAAGCTGCGAGAGAATGGGATAGGACCAACCCACACTGGCTGGTTGCACGTGCTTGAAGCGGACAAGGGGCGCGGCTGGCCCATGCTCGCCGACATCTCCCCTGAGAGGACGAGATATGCCGTGCCAGTCCGCGCAGCTTGAGCCAAGATCTCGGGTTGGAAAAATCATGCAGCCGGGAACACATGGCTGCCGACAAGTGAATGATCTCCCCTGAGGCAGGCCTTACGGGCGGCCGCGAGCCCGCTTTCAGCGGTAGGCCTCCCGAAGCCTGCAACCGAATCAGTTCCTGGCTCCGGCTCTTGACGAGCGGCGCAAGGCGAAATGACGATTTCCCGTTCCCAGGCCCTCCTCCTCTTTGTCCCTCTCCTTCTGATCTTGCTCCCTTTCCTGATCTGGCCCGCAGCTTTCGGATTCTTCGCCAGTTTCACCAACTACGCCCCCGTTCAGCCCAACTTCCACTTTCTTGGGCTCGGCAACTACCGGGAGGTGTTGGGCGACCCGCAGTTCCAGACAGCCTGCCGGAATGTGGCCGTATTCGCCCTGATCGCGGTCCCAACGGAATTGGCACTCGGCCTTGGCATTGCCTACTTGTTGCGCCAGCCCTTCCGGGGGCGCGGATGGATTCGGGTCGCCCTATTGACCCCCTGGCTGGTCAGCCCAATCGCTACCGGCGTGATGTGGCACTTTCTGTTCAATGACAAATGGGGGCTGTTTGGCTTCTGGTTTGTGTGGTTGCGCCTGCCGATTCCTCCCTCGCCTCTCGGGCTAAGCGGTCTTGCCCTCCTGACCGCGATCGCCATTGACGTGTGGCGCAAGGCGCCACTGGCAAGCTTCCTCCTACTCCCCGGGCTGGTTTCTATACCCAATGACCAATGGGAGCAATCGACTTTGGATGGCGCCTCGCTTCTCCTTCGCATTCGCCACGTCGCCCTCCCTTGGATGCGACCGCTGCTCCTGACCGTGGGGCTGTTGCTCCTCGGAGACACGCTCGGGACATTCGACACCGTGTTGATTCTCACGGGCGGCGGACCGGGTTCGGCGACAATGACCCCGGGGCTGTATAGCTTCCAGCAAGCATTTCAGATCAACAACTGGCCTGTTGGCGCTACCTCAGCCTGGCTCATCATGGCGATGGTGTTGCTCATGGGGGCCCTGTATTTGAGCTTGGTCCGACCAGAGAGGGAACGATGAGGGGGCCAGCGCGAAAGTGGTTTCTCTACCGGCGCGGTGAGGGCTGGCTGCGGGTGTTGCTCCTGGGCGTGGCAGTCCTAGCCTTCGGCTTGCCGCTGATCTGGACGGCCCTGGCCTCCCTCAGCGTCGAGCCGGACAACAACAGCTCGCCTCCCACTTGGTCGTTGCCGCCGTCGACCGAGCACTACACCGAGATCGGTATCGCCGAACCGACCTTTGCCGAAGAATTGACGACCAGCACCAGTCTGGCCTTGCTTGCCACAGCCTTGACCCTCGGGATTTCCTTTCTTGCCGCCTACGCAATGGCGAGGTCGATCTTCCGCGGGAAGAGGCTCCTGGTGCAGGGTTTTCTCATCCTGGCCTGCCTGCCCGTGATGGCCTACGCCGTTCCTCTGACCGATACGGTAGGGCACCTCCATCTGGAAGACACCTTCATTGGGGTGATGCTCGCCCAAACCGCGGTGTTTTCGCCCCTGGCCATATACATTCTCTATGGCTATCTGAGTCAGGTTCCGCGCGAGCTCGAGGAATCCGTGCGGCTGGATGGGGGATCAACGTTGCAGGTCATCCGGAACGTGGCACTGCCACTGGCTTCGCCGGGGCTGGCCGCCACGGGCATCATCGTGTTCGTCCTCAACTGGAACCTTTTTCTCGTGCCGCTAGTCCTGACAACGAGTCGCATCAGGACCATTCCTGTCGCGATGAGCGACTTCTTCACCTTCGAACGCGAACTCGAATGGCCGACGGCGGCGGCGGCCCTCACGACCTCCCTGGTCCCGCTGGTGATCCTCATCGCACTCGCTCACCGGCTGCTGGAGGAGTTCCGCCTGCCCTTTTCAGAACCTGGGTCGACCGGCTAGCCCAAGCAGACGACACCGCAATTGCAGAGTCGGGACGGCGGGGGGCTCGAGCCGAACCATGGCGGCTCCAAGCAGGATGTGTCCGTCGGTGCCATGTTGGCACTTCCTGTCCGGAGGATGGTGACCGAGAAGACGCCTGCCTAGGTGGAAGTGCGAGAACGACAGGAGCGATTGCGGTCGATTCTGATCGAGAGACCGAATCTGCGCGTGTCCCTTGGGTGATTAGAGGTCACCAGGGTTTCGTGTCTGACAGGGATCACGCAAGCCGTGCCTTCCGGTCAGGACAGCCCGGCCCGATATTCTTCCAGCGGAACCATAAAAGGGCTACCCAGACCAGGGGCTTACCTCTTCGACAATTCCTTCTTTTCGTAGTCGCGGATGACATCCATGAAGGCCATCCCCACGGGAACCCCCTTTTTCCTGAGGTAGTAATCCCATACGGCGTTGGCGGGCATCCCCTTGAGTTCCTCCAAAAGCGCCAGGCGCCGGCTGAAATCACCTTCGCCCTCGAGGCGGCGCAGGGTTTCGCGAGGCTCCAACAAGGCGCTCAGAAGAGCACGCAACGTGCTGCGTCCGCCAATGGTCCAAGCCGCAAGTCGGTTGATGCTGGCATCAAAGTAATCCAGCCCAATGTGGACGCGCCCCAGCGCATCGGCTCGTACGATTTCCTGAGCCATGGCCTGCAGCTCGTCGTTAAAGGTGACAACATGATCGCTATGCCCAGCGGTTCCTTCGTGGCCAGGATCCGCCACGAGTACCCGAAGCTGCCTGCTGGGCGCACACCGGTCCCCGCGATGGTCTTGGGCGATTGAGGGAATACGACCCGAGTGAGCTTTTCGCACCAGGGCGCGCACCACAAGCCCAGCAGTACGCTTGACCCCTCTCTGTTGGCACGTACCTCTGGCCCCTGGGTGCTTCAAGTCGGCTTTCAATTGTGATAAAATGAAAACTAGCTGATCTACAACGAAAGAATTCGCAACCCCGTATGGAATCCTGCACGGAACTCTACCTCGAAGAGCGGCGCCAGCAAATCCTGAAGCTGGTGGACGGCTCCGGCCGTGTTTCTGTGACTGAACTGGCCCACAGGTTTGGGGTCTCGGAGGTGACGATCCGCTCCGACCTCCGGTCACTGGCCGAGCACAATCTGGTTGTTCGCACCCACGGCGGGGCAGTGCCGGCGGGTCGAGCTGTCGGCGAGCTGTCCCTGGCGATTCGCAGCCAACAGCGAGTGCCCGAGAAAGAACGCATCGGGTCAGCTGCCGCCGAGATGGTCTCCGACGGCGACGCGATCATCCTGGACAGTTCCAGCACAACACTGGCGATTGCGCGCCGCCTCAAGAGGCGGCGCGACCTGACGGTTGTCACCAACAGTCTGGCCATTGCCTTTGAGATGCATGACGCTCCCGGGATCACGGTGGTGATGCCGGGCGGCACTTTGCGCCGCGACATGAGCTCCCTGGTCGGAGGCAACGGCCTGGAAAGGTTCGACCGCTTCAACATTCAGAAGGGCTTCTTTGGGGCCCATGGCCTCACCGTGCCGGAAGGACTCACCGATGTCAGCGCCGAGGAAGCCGAGGTGAAGCGGCCTCTCGTGGCCAAGTGCCGCGAGGTCATTGCTGTGCTGGATGCCACCAAATGGGGTCGGGTGGGCCTGGCGTCCTTTGCGGACTTGTCGGCCCTCCGATGCGTGATCACTGACACCGAGGCTCCGGCCGACATGGTCAAGCAGGTTCGAGCGCTCGGTATCCGAGTCGTGCTGACCTGAAGCAGGGACCCTCGGATCCCTTAACGGGGCGGCGGGTCAGAGGCTTGCTCATTGTCCTGGCGCCCGTGGAGACGCACGGCCTGTGGGGTCGGATCGTGACCAACCTGTCGTAGGAAAGATTGCTGTCAAGCTGGGAGGACGCTCAATGAAACAAAAGGTTGAAGTGTCGCTGGCGGAGAAGGTTTCGGCCATGATTGAGGAACAGGGCTTGACGCGTGAACAACTGCTCACGTATCTGCGCCAGATGATGGAAATTCGGGCCTTTGAAAACAACATCTCCGAGTTGCTGGGCAAGGCCGTACTGAAAGGTGCATCCCACCTTTACGCTGGACAAGAGGCCGTCGCCGTCGGAGCGGTCGCCGCGCTTCGTGACGACGATTTGATCACCAGCACGCACCGCGGCCACGGACACGCGCACGCCCATGGCGACAAGGCAGCCAAGACGGCGGAAGGCAAACAAGAACACTACAACAAGATGATGGCCGAAGTGCTGGGCCGCTCGGGTGGCTACTGCAAGGGCAAGGGCGGCTCGATGCACATCGCTGACGTGGTCCATGGCAACCTGGGCGCGACCGGCATTGTGGGCGGGAATATCCCGGTCGCAGTGGGTGCCGCACTGGCGCAGAAGCTCCAGGGCACGGATCGCGTCGTGTTGTGCTTCTTCGGCGACGGGGCCTCCAACACCGGCAATTTCCATGAGTCCCTGAATATGGCGAGCCTGTGGGACCTGCCCGTGGTCTTCGTCGCCGAGAACAACCTGTATGCCATGTCGGTTCCCTGGGCCAAGGTGAGCAAGCTGCCGGACATCGCCGATCGCGCCTGCGCCTACGGCATCCCCGGCGAAGTGGTGGATGGCATGGACGTGCTTGCCGTGCGCGGCTCGGTTGAGCGCGCCGTCGAACGTGCGCGCCGCGGCCAAGGTCCCACTTTGATCGAAGCCAAGACCTACCGCTGGTTTGGCCACTCCCATTCCGATCCGCGGGCCTATCGGACAAAGGAGGAGGAAGCCGAGTGGAAGAAACGCGATCCCATCCGGGTCACGAAAGAGGATCTCGAAGCGGTCGGCATGCTGAACAAGCCGGAATACGACCAAATGGACGCCACGGTGCGAGAAAAGCTGGAGACGGCCATGCGCTTCAGCGAAGCTTCGCCGGAACCCGATCCCAAAGAGGTGGAAACCGACGTCTTTGCTCCCGCCAAGTGGACCTCAGCCGATATCGAGGCGGAGCGCCGCCTGCGCGAGCGGGTGCGGGGCGATCGCTCGATACGTCAGATCCCCTACTCGCAAGCCCTGGTCGAAGCGATGCGCGAAGAGATGCAGCGCGACCCGAAGGTCTTCGTCATGGGTGAAGATGTGGGCCTGTATGGCGGGGCCTACGGCGCCACCCGCGGGTTATGGCAGGAGTTCGGCGACTGGCGCGTACTGGACACACCCATCTCGGAAGCAACCATCGGCGGCGCCGCCGTGGGCGCCGCGATGGCCGGCATGCGTCCCGTAGCGGAGATCATGTACGTGGACTTCACCCCGCTCGCTATGGACCAGATCGCCAATCAGGGCGCCAAGAACCGCTATATGTTCGGGGGCAAGACCAGTGTGCCGATGGTCCTGCGGACCGAGGGTGGCGCCGGCCGCGCGATCGCGGCTCACCACTCGCAGAGCCTCGAATCGCTGTGGACGCACTTTCCCGGGATTTACGTCGTCATGCCCGCAACTCCGTATGATGCCAAAGGCTTGCTCAAAGCGGCCATCCGTGACGACAATCCTGTCATGTTCATTGAGCACAAGATGCTCTACAACCAAAAGGGCCCGGTGCCCGAAGAGGAGTACATCATTCCCTTCGGTGTGGCCGACGTGAAGCGCGAGGGCAAAGACGTGACCCTGGTCACCTATTCACGCATGGTCCTCCGCGCCCTGGAGGCGGCTGAGGTCCTGGCCAAAGACGGCATCCAGGTCGAGGTCGTCGATCTGCGCACCCTGAAGCCATTGGATATGGGTACCGTGGTGGCCTCCGTGAAGAAGACCGGTCGGCTGGTCGGCGTGACCGAAGCCTACGAGAACACGAGCTTCATTAATGAGGTAATGGCCCAGGTCAATGAGCAGGCATTCGACTATCTGGACGCGCCGATGGCCCGCGTGGCCGCCCTCAACGTTCCCGTGCCGCGCGCCGAAGTGCTGGAAGACGCGATGATTCCAAACGTCCAGCGCATCGTCGCGGCATGCCGGAAGGTGGTGAGCTGATGGCCAAAGAGGTCTTCATTCCCAAGCTCGGACAGACCATGGAACAGGCGACCCTGGTGCGCTGGTTGGTGGAGGACGGCGCGAAGGTCGAGCAGGGACAGGAGATCCTGGAGGTGGAGACCGACAAGGCGATGTTCACGGTGGAGGCCGCCGCAAGCGGCAGCCTCCACCTCGGCCCGTACAAGCCAGGCGATGTGGTTCCCGTGCTCACGGTCGTGGCCCTCATCGGCAAGCCGGAAGATCGGTTTGGCCCGGCTGGACCACAGGGCGGCGCCGAACCGGTGGCCATTGCTCCGGCAGAAGCTGAGGCCCGTACGCCTGGGATCGCGGCCGTTGGCGGTGGCCAAGTCCAACAACGTGACAAGGTGTTTGCTTCGCCGCGAGCACGCAAGCTGGCCCAAGCCAAGGGTGTCGAATTCGCCCAGGTGATACCCAGCGGCTTTGGCGGCGAGCGGGTTGTCGAGCGCGACATAATGGCCTATCTTATCCAGCTCCCCAAAGCGACTCCGCTTGCGCAGCGCGTGGCCGCAGATGTTGGCGTCGACTTGCGCACGCTGACCGGCACAGGGCCGAGTGGCAAGATCACCAAGGAGGATGTCACCCGGGCGCACGCACCGGTGACTCCGCCGGCCGCCGTTTCACTGCCCGAGGTGGAAGTCTTGGACCGTGTCCCGCTAAAGGGGGTGCGGGCCATTATCGCCGAGAGGATGGCGGCGAGCGTGCACACCACCGCCCGGGTGACACTGCTGATGGAAGTGGACGCCACCGAGCTTGTCTACATGCGCGAACGCATCAAGGCGCGTGTCGAAAGAGAATGGGGCTTTGCACCCGGCTACAACGATCTGCTAGCCAAGATTGTGGCCTCGGCCCTGCGACAATTCCCCTACATGAATGCGCGCCTCACGCCAGTTGCCATCGAACGCCTGGCGCATATCAACCTGGGCATGGCGGTCGATACGGAGCGAGGTTTGCTCGTGCCCGTCGTGCACGACGCCGATCAGAAGAGCCTGCGCCAGTTCGGCCAGGAGTTCCGCGAGATGGTTGATCGGGCCCGCCATGAACGATCGCTGCCCGATGACCTGACGGGGGGCACGTTCACCCTTACCAATCTGGGCATGTACGACGTCCGGGCCTTTACCCCCGTCATCAACTTGCCCGAGGCGGCTATTCTCGGCGTGGGCAACATTGCGCCGCAGCCCGTTGCGCGTGACGATCAGGTCGTCATACGCAAGATCATGTACCTCAGCTTGGTCTTCGACCATCGCCTGGTCGATGGCGCACCGGCTGGACGGTTCCTGCAGCACATCAAGAACCTGGTCGAAGAGCCGTACCTGCTGTCGCTGGGGTAGAAACAGGGTTGCCCTCGCCCTACCCTTCCCTTGTCCTAGCCAAGAGCCCCATGTGTGGCGATGGATCTGGACGGTCGCCTGCTAACAACATGACGGCTTGCCTGACAAGGAACAGACCGTAGAGATACCCTTGCGCTTAGACTCCGGCACCAACCTCATCAGGCACAGTCGTCTCGATGCGCGAGTGGCACCCTCGAACGAGGGTAACCGATGTCTGAGTGGGGTGCCTGTCCTCATTTCCTCAGTGGGAGCCGGAGTCGTGGCGCCAACCTGTGGGTGACATGGCTGAGAAAGGACGACTCGGGCAATCCAGACTGTGGATGAAGATCGAGAATCCGCTAGTCGCGCATAAACCCCGAATCCGGACTAGGCGTTCGGGCATCTCGTTGCGACTGACCTCCCGGTCCAGGTTGAGGGTTCCCCGAGGTACACCGGCCCCCAAGTGGGGATTCGACCTCAAAACGCAGTTACTCTGCCGTGTCCCTGATCGGGAGCTACCCTTCGGGCGAGATCTGGGCAGATGGTCGATGTCACTCACGAGATCCCATCGTCTATCCAGGGGGGAGTGAAGGACGGCTGGAGGCATGAGAAAGAACATGTCCCGCAGGCGGCTGACATCTGGGAGATTCTTCAGTCCTGGTTCCCACCGAACTGATCGAGTTGGAGGATCTCCCCCTATTCGCGCAAGGGAGGAGCTGACATGCAATACCGAACTTTGGGCCGCTCAGGGTTGATCGTCAGCACAGTGGCATTGGGCACGATGCAATTCGGGAGCAAGATGAATATGGGGAATCTCGACCAGAAAGCCACAACCGAGATGATTCACTTCGCCGTCGGACACGGCATCAACTTCATTGATACCGCAGATGTCTACAGCCGGGGCGAGAGCGAGACGCTGGTCGGGCAAGCGATCAAGGGCAAGCGCGAGGAACTCGTGATCGCGACAAAAGTTCGCCTGCCGATGAGCGACGACAACTTCAATCGCAGCGGCGCGACGCGCGCCAACATCATGCATGAGGCAGAAAGCAGTCTGCGCCGCCTGCAGACGGACTATATTGACCTCTACCAGATCCACGGCTGGGACAGCATCACCCCGCTGGAAGAAACGCTGCACACCCTCGATGACCTGGTTCGCCAGGGGAAAGTGCGCTACCTGGGCTTCAGCAACTATATGGCCTGGCAGGCTGCCATCGCCCTGGGGATTCAGAAAGCCGAACATCTGGAGCCGTTTGTCACCGCGCAGATGTACTACAGCCTGGTCGGGCGCGATTTGGAACACGAATTCATTTCCTTCGCGAAGTACAGCGGGATCGGCATTCTCGTATGGAGCCCCCTGGCGGGCGGCTTCTTGAGCGGCAAGTATTCGCGCGGCAAGCCCGCTGCGCCCTCCACTCGCTTTGCAGAGGCCGGGCAATTCGTCCCGTTCGACCTGGAGCGAGGCTACCGAACCGTCGAGGTGCTGGGAAAAGTGGCGCGGCGTCACGACGTAGGCCCAGCCACGGTGGCCATCGCCTGGACGATTTCACGTCCGGCCATCAGCAGCGTCATCGTTGCGGCCAGGACGAATGAACACCTGCAGGAGAACCTACGAGCCGCGGATCTCGAATTGAAGCCGGAGGATCTCCAGTTGCTTGATGAGGTGTCCGATCCGGGCACACCCTATCCGCGCTGGATGGTCCTGCAGCTTGACCAGGCAGAAGACCCTCGGCCGAAAGTATTGGAACCAGAACGCTTCGTGAAAGGCGGACCCTGGCGCGATCTTCGCGGAAGGCCGTTCAAACCCTGATCGCGAGGGAAGGACCATCTCAAATCAAGCAGAGGCACGTTGCTCCTGTCGTGAAGAAGGGGGCGTGCTCGACCACACGGTCTTGGGATGGCCTCCGTGTTTCTAGGGGGAGAGAGCCCCAGGCAAGGTCTCCCGAGGTGCTAGCCTCGAATGCCCTCCCTGGCCACCCCACCGGTCCGGCGAACGAAACGGAGACTTCGCGGCTCACGGATAAAGGGAATTCTCTCGCGGTTGCCAGGGTTCCACTGCAGGAAGGACACGACCGGCAAGAAGTCCGATCACATCCCATTTCTTGCATGTGAAGTGAATGTCCGCAGACGGCCGCGAGACCCGATGTGCTCTCGGTCGGTGTCTAAGTCGCAGAAAACCAGCGCCATGCTCGCTGGGCTGGGTGATTAGTCCAAGCGACCATAGCAACAGGCGGCCACGCCAAGCCTTATCCGGCCTCCTGACTCTCAGCCGGCAACGCTCGTCTCTGAAGGCAAAGGCTGCCGACATGGCCGCATCCCTTGCATGCTGGACCTGAAGGAACCTGGTTTGTCTCAATCGACCTCAGGCCTGGCGTCGCTTCGCCAGGTCCATTATTGGCGCGGGCATGGCGTCCGCACTCGCCTGAACTCTCTCATGGCTTAGGATGGGCAACGAAGAAGTCCCATATGTTCCTGGAGGAGAAGGCCGAGCCTTCTGATCTGACTGGCCAGGCATGGCCCAATCCGGCGATCGTGTCCAATTCGACCGCCGTGCCGGCCCGGCATGGAGCATAGACGGTGCGGGTCAGATCTCCCTCCTTCTCCACTTGGGGCGCCCCGGTACAGCCATCCAATTGCACCCAGGTCGCGATGCCGTACTCCACGGGCGGATATTGCTCGCCGTAGCCGCTGAGCCCATCGCCGGCATAGGGGACATCCTGATCGCTCAGTCCATGCACGTGAATCAGGGAAACTGGTTCCTTCGGCTGGCACGGACCGTAGTAGAAGAAGACCCCTGCGATCGGCGCGATGGCTGCAAACGTGTCGGACATTTCGCAGGCGAGGCGATAGGCCAGCATCGCTCCGTTCGCGAATCCCGTGGCGTAGATTCGTTTGGCGTCGAAGGGGGCGATCGTTCCCAGGTCTGAGAGGATTTCGCGGACAAAGGCCGCTTCGTCAACATTGTTGATCGCGGCGTATCCGCAGCACCCGCCAGCGTTCCACGAGGGGCTGCTGCCCGTTCCATTGGGATAGACGACAACAAAACGGCCTGCATCGGCAATCTCATCAAAGCCCGTGTCACGGCGGGCGACATCAGCAGACTGAGCGAACCCGTGGAAGACGAACACCAGGGGCACCGATCGATGTCTATCTAGGCCCGTCGGAATGTGGAGGAGATAGGTCCGGGCTAGTCCGCTGACGGTCAGGGTGCGCTCGACGTCCCCGGATTGGGTCGAGGGAGCCGGGGTCGTCGTGAACCCGACCGGGGTGCGGGTGCAAGCTCGCGTGCTCGCCAGCAGAACCGCGGCGATGATCGGGAGCAGGCAGCTTCCGAGATCTTTCATTGCCTCATCGCACCTCGCCAACTGGCCGGAGGGTCGAGTTTCAAGGCCCAAGGAATGCCGGCCTCAGCGGCGGCAGGGTGTTACCGTAGTCGTCGGTCATGTCCCCGTGATCACGAAGGCCCAACTCCTCGGGAGCATTCCACTTTTCCTGAGTTCCTTTTCCCTTCAATTCAATCTACACGCCAGCCGATGCCGACACAAGTGGCAGATTGCACCACCTGTCATATTGCAGGAAACTGGCGCAAGTCCGAGAGCGTCGACAACGCGCGGCAGAATGACCCGAAGGCTCCGCTGAGGTATACCCGCCGACAATCCCGAATGCAGCGGCTCTGCTGAGGCCTTGCCTGCAGGAGGCGGATCCAGACGGACGGCGCAGCCCGGGCCCTCGGAGTAAACTAGGTCCGGTCAAAAGCCCGTCCCAGAACCTCCGATTCAGGTACTCCCCCTTTTCGAAAGCCAGCGATGGACACCGGTATTGGTAGGAACCTGAGCGTCCGCGATGGAGTTCGGATCGAGATCTTCACCATCGTCTGGATGGTGATGGAAGGGGCCGTCTCGATCGGTGCGGGGCTGGTCGCTGGAAGCGTCCTTCTCTCCGCATTCGGCCTCGATAGCCTCATTGAACTGGCTAGCGGAGCCATACTCCTGTGGAGGCTCTTGGTGGAAGCGAGAGGCGGCAGCCGGCACGGGGTCGAGCGAGCCGAGCATGCCGCCGTTTGGGTTGTTGGGATTGCACTTGCTCTTCTTAGCATCTACGTTTTCCTTACCGCCCTCAATGGTCTGTTCCGTCAGCAAGGCCCAGAGAGTTCGCCGGTCGGAATCGGCGTCACCTTGGCGGCAATCATCGTGATGCCGTGCCTTACCATCACAAAGCGGCGCATCGCGGCGCGAATTCAGAGTGATGCTCTCAAGGGGGATGCGGCAAGCAGTCTGACGTGCGCCTACATGGCAGGTACGGTGCTGTTCGGTCTCCTAATCAACACTTTCCTTCATTGGTGGTGGGCGGAGCACGTAGCCGCGCTTGTTTTCTTGTTCTGGCTGGTTCGAGAGACACGTGAAGTCATGGAGGAGGCCATAACGCACGGGCCTGAAGACCGAGCTCGACAGTAGCCGGAATCGGGAGTCAAGGCTTTCTCGCGCTCATTCGCGGAACTTCACACTTTACCCAACCACGTATATAGAGACAATGGGCATGTTCCCGATTCTTTTCGAGCGATGACAAAAGGAACCACTATTCGACACGATGAAACTGCGCTCAAGAGTAGCAATGGCCGGTCAGATCCCATGAAGGGGCAACCGGATGGCGAGAGCGGGCCGCTCTGCATGAGGTTCCCCCAGAACTACGAGAGGAGGATTCGCCGCGTACCCACCCCTGGCCGACTGAGCCAGCGCGCCTGGAAGACCGTCTTAGGCGAAATCTCGCCTGATCCCCGAAGAAAGTGACTGCCCACATAGCCCTGGGGCACGACACCGATATTGACAATTCAGCCGACAAATCCTTGAACTGAAGGCCACTAACGCCTCCGGCGCGCGGAGCTCAACTAACAACCAAGGAGTTTGAGGGCAGCCCGATTCGGGAAGGAAGAGTCTGAAAAGAGCCTTCCTGCAGGTTTCGAGAGCGAATTCGGCTCCCATCAAGGGGCAAGGTCTCTGACTCGAACGCACCGTGTCCAAGTCAGGACCTCCCTCGCAGAGAATGAGGGTGATCAGATCCACATCACCTTCCTGCTGTGCAACCCCTGGCTCGTATCCTGAGGACAAGCCCGAAGGGACTGGCACAGACTCCGCCATGGTGAGTGGGGAAGCTCAGACCGCCCAACTGGCCGCCCCAGCCGGTGGTGCGGGACTAGCCTGTCCTTCGGTCCATGGCGGAGCGGAACCATCGGCATCCGGGCTTACAAGGCTTCGTTCGGAAGCGCCAGCCTCACACGGACATTCAATCCCACCGAGGGCGCCTGCCAGCGCGCGGCTCAATTGGCCTTGGCGAAGCTTGCCATTGAGACGAGCTGCGAGCTTTCGCCCGCCTCCTCTTCCCTCAGGCTTGGTTGCGGAGATTCCATACCCACGAGACTCAAGCCGCACCAACCGGAGCAGCGTCAATCCTGCGGACCACACAGGCGGCAGGGTCTGTCATTCCGATAGATCTCTTGCAACTCGGCTGAGACCCAGGCCTTGACCGAACGGTGGCGATGGCGGTACAACCAACTGCGGTTCACCGGCTCCCCAAGGCGACGGCCATCACCATCCAGGTCCCGTTTCCGATCATCCCAACGGCCTCCGAAACCGGTCCCCGAAGGATACACAAGATGGCACTAAAGGCACGTGCGGTCAGGGTGGCGCTTTTGACAAGAAGACAGAGGAGAAGGATGTGATGGAACCAGCGGATCGGCAGCGGTTCATCAAGGGCCTACAACGCGCCTGGCACCAAGAGCAGGCCGGGGTGCGAACGTATCGCGCCCTGGCCGAACACGAGCCAAATGAGGCCCGCCGTCAGGTCTTGTTGAAGTTGGCCGAGGTTGAACGTCAGCACGGCGAACGATGGGCGGCACGCCTGCGCGAGCTGGGCGCAGTGCTGCCTGCCGATCGCGACCCCCTGCGAGATCAGATTTGGCGGTGGGTCCTCGTGCAGAGCGGCACGGATAACGCCCTAAAACGGATCGAGAGCAGCGAGGAGACAGACGCTTCAATGTATGCGTCGCTCGCCCAGTTGGCTCCAACTGAAGCCGACCACGAGGCGATTCAATCCGTGCAGCGTGACGAACAAGGCCACAGCCGCGTAACGGGGCAGGCCAGCCATACCACCATGGAACCGATCGGCGTGCAGGCCAGACTGGATGTGATTCTTCATCGGGAGAGCTGGCACAGGCAGGGCGGTGGCTGGATCGGGCAGGCTGTCTACGGAGCGAATGATGGCCTTGGGTCCGTCTTTGGGATCGTGTCAGGAGTGGCTGGCGCGACGGCGGGGGGCCCGGCTGTGCTGATCGCGGGCCTGGCGGGCATGTTGGCCTCAGCTCTGTCCATGGGCTCAGGCGCGTACCTCGCCACCAAGGCGGAGCGCGAGGTGCACGAGGCAGAGATCGCGCGCGAGCGAAAAGAATTGGAGCTAGACCCCGAAGAGGAAAAGGAAGAATTGGCCTTGTTTTACCAGCTCAAGGGCGTGCCCGCACCCGAAGCGCAGACCCTGGCAACGCACCTGGTGGCGCAACCCGAGTCGGCCCTCAAGACGCTGGCCAGCGAAGAACTCGGTCTGTCGGAACAGTCGTTCCCCAATTCATGGACAGCAGCTCTGTCAGCCTCGCTCTCCACGGCCCTTGGGGCGATCATCCCGATCATCCCGTTCTTTTTCATAAGAGGCTATCCCGCCATCCTGGCCTCATTCGCAATCAGCACTCTGGCTCACTTTTCGATCGGCGCAGCCAAGACGGTCGTGACCGGGTTGAGCCCGTGGCGCAGCGGTGCAGAAATGACCATCGTCGGCTTGGGCGAGGCGCTGATCACGTACGGGCTGGGTCTCGCTCTTGCGCCGCTGGTGGGCTAGGATCCCGCGGGCCCGCCCGATCGGAGAGAAAGTGGACGTCGACGATTCTGCAGAAAGGGTAGGCCCAAGCCAGGAGCCGGGCAGCCATCTATGGCTGCGGTGCAACCGACGGCCTCGCAGGTGGGACACTGATCTTTCCATGTTGGCGCACAGGCACCGGCTGCGGCGCCCTCGCGAGGATCGTCCTTTACGGCACGCAAGTGCACCAGCTGCATTGGAGACAGTGGCCCAGAAGGTTCTCGCAATGTCGCGCGGCGTGCAACGTCAGGTCAAGCACGCAGGGCAAAGCCGGTCACAGGATGGGTCTCTGGGATTGAGATCCTGGTTCAACCACCCGGCCGATGGAGCTGTGCCCCAAACGAGAATGCCTTGCTCCGAAGGCATCCGTGATCCAAAGGGAGGCTGACCTCCCGCGGCCGGAGGCGGATGCGCAGGAACCATCAGGGCACTGGGCCATGGGCCATCAACTCCCGTGCAGATGAGTTGAGGATTCGCGGGATTCCGGACTTGGGCGAGCGGTCCGCGCCTTGACGGGGCCCGGACATTTGCTGGCGCCTGTCAATAGTGCTGGACGTCTGTTCCAAACGGAGGCTGCCATGTACAAGAACATCCTCGTTCCACTCGATGGTTCGAAGAGGGCAGAGGTGATCCTTTCCCACGTCGAACAGCTGGCCCGCCTTTTTCAGGCCAAAGTCGTCCTCTTGCAGGTTGTTGAACCTGTCTACGTCGATTCGGAACTCCCCGAGACGGCCATGGGCTTGAGTCAGGAACTCACGCGGCAAAAAGCAGACGAGGCCGCCTCCTACTTAGCCGGCTGCCAGGGAGTATTCCGCGAGAAGGGCATCCAGGCTGTGACCCGCGTCGAGCTCGGGCCAGTCGTCGGGACGATCATCCGGGTCGCCGAGCGCGAGGGCTCCGATTTGATTGCGATGACCAGTCATGGCCGGGGCGGCCTGGCGCGTGTGTTCTACGGCAGCGTGACAGCCGGCATTCTGCAACGGGTGGACCGGCCGTTGCTGATCATCCGATCCACAGGGAACGAATAGTCAGCGAAACGCCTCTCAGGCGTCCCAAGGCAACCGGGGCGGTTTCGACCGCAGACTCCAACTCGAACAGGCCGCCCCGGTCCTTGAAAAGGGCCGTGTTGTCGATAGTGCATTTCCGATCGGTCCTGAGGATGGACGGGAACGCTTGATTCTTGCTCGAAGCAGGATCCCAAGAATCTCAACCTTAGCAAGGGGTCACCCATGCAGGACATCCTAAAGATCATCCAGGAGAGGCACTCTGTCCGGATGCCCTTCGATCCGGAACGCCCGATTGCCAGACAAGAGCTACGGCAGATTCTGGAAGCGGGGCGCTGGGCGCCCACCGCCCACAATATGCAGAACTTTGAAATCATCGTCGTCGACGACAAGAGAATCCTGGAGGAGATCGGAAACATCAAGAGCCCGATCTCCGATACCTTCATCCAGGAGAACTACCAGCAGCTGTCCTTTTCAGAAGAAGAGCTGCTTCATAGGAAAGTTGGGCTCCTGGGGACCATGTTCCCCCCTTCCTGGAGGACACCCGGCGTCAAACCGGTTGCGGAAGAAGGTAGATCGCGGCCTTTTCCGGTCTGCCCCACCCTGCTGATTGTGCTTTACGACCCCAGCAAAAGGGCGCCTGCTTCGGAGGGGGATTTCCTGGGCATCATCAGCCTGGGCTGTATGATGGAGAACCTGTGGTTGATGGCCAATTCGTTAGCTATCGATTTCCACATCGTCAGCGCCCTGGCGAGCCGCCCGGTCGAAAAAGAGGTTAAGCGCATCCTGGCTGTTCCCGACCATCTGAGAATTGCCTTCAGCGTTCGCTTAGGTCATGCCGCTGCGGCGCCCTCGCGCTACTTGAGGGTTCGCCGGGATATAGAAGATTTCAGCCACCATAACCGCTTCGGAAACAAGGGGTGTCAACACCGGTTCAAAATTGACCCACCTTCACCGGTTGAAATTTGACCCATCCCCCCATGGGTGGGTCAGTCGGCGGTAGTTCCCTGGGCAGGTTTTTCCTTGGGACCTGCGAGTTTCTTGTCTCTCAGGCGATAGGAGTCTCCTTTCAGCGAGAGGATCTCGGCGTGATGAACCAGGCGGTCGATCATGGCCGCGGCCACGACGGGGTCCCCGAAGATCTCGCCCCAGGCAGTGAAGGGCTTGTTGGAGGTGACGATCACCGAGCCTCTTTCGTAGCGGGAGGAGACGAGCTGGAAGAACAGGTTGGCGGCCTCGGCGTCGAAGGGGATGTAACCCACCTCGTCGATGATGATCAGGGGCGTGCGCTCCAGCTGGCGCAGATAGGTTTCCAGGTGCTTCTCGTGGTTGGCAGTAGCCAGTCTCATCACCCACTGGGTTGCTGTTGCGAATAGGACGCGGTGGCCGGCCAAACAGGCTTTCATACCGAGGGCCACAGCCAAGTGGGTTTTTCCAGTCCCTGGAGGGCCGAGGAAGATCACGTTGTCGCGGGCCTCGATGAAGGACAGGGTGGCCAGGTGAAGAACAACTTGCTGCCGCACGCTGGTCTGGTAGGAGAAGTCAAAATCATCAACCGTCTTGCGAGCTGGGAAGCGGGCGGCGCGGATGCGAGCTTCCCCGCCTTGGGCTTGCCTTGCCAAGACCTCTTGTTCGAGGAGCACAGCGAGGAAGTCCTCATAGCTCCAGCTCTGATTGCGAGCTTGTTCGGCAACGCGGGAGACCCCCTGGGCGATCCGAGGGGCTTTCATCTGCCGGATGAGGTAGGCCAAGTCATTCATGACGCCACCTCCCTTTCCAGGAGGCGGTCATACACGGCCAAGTCCCTCTGCTCCACCCCCAGGGCCGCACGGCTGGGCAGCTGCAACCCGGGAACCAGAGAGGGAGCTGGTGAAGGGAGAGGAGCCTGGTGCAAGGACCAGAGACGCATCTGATGCCCGGGAAGCGTGATCACCTGATGGTGCCCGAAACAGCGAGCATGCTGAGCCATGAGACGACCCTGGTCAAAGATGCGGACCGTACTGGCGTCCAGTTTGGCGGCAAGCCTTCTTCCAGCGAGAATCAAGGGAATCGAGTAATCGTTCCCATCCAGGCGCACGTAGCCCCAGTGACTGGCCTTGGCAAAGAGGATTTCCTCAGCCTGGTAAGGCTCTTGCGGCAAGGCCCGCAGATGGGACCGCTCCAGTTCAAAGCGATCCACCGGTCGTTCCTCCAGACCGTTGTGGATGCGCACATTGCAAGTCCTGTCCCGCCACTTGTTACCCTGGCTCTGAAGGTCTTCCATGCTGGCGAACTTCCGCCCATACCAGAAGTTGTCCTTCAGGTAGTGGATAGGCCGTTCGACCAACCCCTTCTCATGGGGCTCAGCCGGCCAGGTGGCCAGCGGACGGAACCCATAGCGGTCGGCGAAGGGCAGGAACTGCGGGTTGAAGATCACCTCAGCGCCGCGTCGCCTCAGCACGACCGACTTCAGGTTGTCATACACGACGGTTTGAGGCACACCGCCGAAGAAGGCCAGGGCCTCCGCGTGACACCGAAGGAAATCCACCAGTCTCGTGCGGAAGGAGAAGACCACAGTCAGCAGTCGGCTGTATCCCAGGACCATGACAAAGGCATAGACCGGCCGAAGCTTCCCGTACGCATCCGGGAGGGGATCGGGCATTCGCGCCCAGTCCGCCTGGGCAATCTCACCCGGCTGGTACACGGTGCGCTGGAAGGCTTGGATCGGCTTGGGCCGAACCTGGTGCAGGTAGTCCCGAAGGATGGTCATGCCTCCCGCGTAGCCTTCCGCAGCCAGGATCTCTTGCACCCTCACGGCCGAGAGCCGGGGATACTCCGCCAACAACGTCACAATTCGGTCCTTGAACGGATCCAGCTTCGAGGGTCCAGGCTCCCGGAGGTACCGGGGAGGTTCCGCCGATCTGAGAACGGCCCTCACCGTGTTCCGGGCCACCCTAAGTTGGCGTGCAATCCTCCGGATCGAAAGACCATCCACCCTGCGCAATGCTCGTATCTCAGCCCACAATTCCACGTTGACCATCCTCCCAGCCTCCTGAGGGCCCTTTCTTCTGGCACCTCGGAGGCTCATCCTAGCCCCAGGGAGGGTGGGTCAATTTTCAACCGTTGGTACCTGGGTCATTATTCAACCGGTGGCGACAAAGGGGATTGAATGAGGATGGGCGTTACTTGTAAGGGACTTGATTATGACTCCAAAAGCAACCCTGATTGCCGGAGCCAGCGCTGGAATTGGCGCGCCGACCGCAAAGCTGCCGCAAAGAGGGGCTCGCTTCGTAGAATAGCGATCTCACAGGAACATCTATTCAGTTCTTCCCCTCAGCAAAGGTGGATAACCCTGCACCATTAGCTATTTCCCTGGCCAAAGAGGCTTGCCCTGAGCAGATCCAGTCGCCCCCGCTGAAGGATTGCTGCGAAAGCTGAGGGCGAAATTCTTCGGCGCACAGGACCGCAAGGACCCGGAAAGCGGTCCTCCCCTGGCGATCCGAGACCAAGACCTCCATCGCGGCCTCCCCCTTGCAGTCCAGACGACCTCAGCCCTGCCTGGCTCGTGATAGGCATCACACCCGAGCGAGCGAATGGACAGTTTGCTGGGTGTAGAATCCCGCCCTCAACCGAAGTCCAAGTCCGGAGAATGGGGGAAAAGGTTGTTCGACAAGACTAATCGTTCTCGCCGAGAATTCCTGCGAGGTCTAGCTGGGGCAGTTGCCGCCGGTCTCCTGGAGCAAGCTTGCCGCGCTCTGGGCGTGCAGCCATCGACCGCTTACTCCACGCCCTCGGCTACTCCCCTTCTGCCGCTCACAGAATCGGCGACCCCATCTGCCGCCCCGCTTCCCACGCCAAGCGCCACAGCCCTGCCCTCTCCAACACTCGCCTCGATGATCGGTCGCGTTGCGCTGGTGGAGACCGAGGACCGGGCGGAGGGGGTCCGCCGGGCGCTCGAGCTCCTCGGCCTCAACCCGGTCCAGGGTAAGCGAGTGCTGATCAAACCGAATTACAACACGGCCGACCCCGCGCCCGCCTCGACGCATCCGGATGTCTTGCGTTCATTGGTCGCATGGGTCCGCGATTCGAGCGCAGGGTCTATTTCGATTGGGGATCGCAGCGGAATGGCGGTCACTCGCCAGGCGATGCAGACGGCGCAAGCCTTCTCCATCGCCAAGCAGTACGGCCTGAGCACGGTTGTGTTTGACGAACTAGGGTTGGACGGCTGGGTGCGGCAGATGCCGCCCGGGAGTCACTGGAGACAGGGGTTCTACTTTGCCCGCCCGGCCCTGGAAGCCGAGGCCGTCGTCCTGGCCTGCTGCCTGAAGACCCACCGCTTCGGAGGGCATTTCAGCCTCTCGCTCAAGGATGCGGTCGGCATGGTCGCCAAAGCCGTGCCCGGCGATGGCCACAACTACATGACCGAGCTGCACAACTCCCCCAATCAGCGCAGCATGATCGCTGAAGTCAACACGGCCTACACGCCCGCGCTGATCGTGATCGATGGGGTGGATGCCTTTGTGCAGGGCGGCCCGGAGACGGGCACCAAGGTCCATTCGAAGGTGGTTCTGGCCGGGGCGGATCGCGTGGCGCTGGACGCGGTAGGAGTCGCCCTGCTGCGGTACTACGGGACGACTGCTGAGGTGAGCGGTGGACCGGTCTTCGGCCAGGAACAGATTGCCCGGGCCGTCGAGCTCGGGTTGGGGGTGAACAGCCCTCGGGAAATTCAGATCATAACCGGCGACGCGCAGAGCGAAGACTACGCCGCTGCCCTGCGACCCATCCTGGGCGCTTGACCGGCGTGCCAGGCCCCGCGCTTGCCCCGGTGCCTGCGCGGGGTGAGTGCCAATCTCCTCGGCTGGGCAGGGATGGCCTTAGGAACAGGTCTCTTTGGGGAATGGAGAGCGGCGATACCCGAAAAACCTCGCCCGGGGTCGTTCGGCGGATTCCTGCCTCACGACGCACACCGGTGGGCGTGGTGTAATCGGTTGAGGGCAGGAAAGGCGCTCATTCGCCCCCGCTGTAGTTCGGCTCACTCGGATATGATCGCGCCTGGATCCTGCTGCTCAACCTCCCGCTGTGGCGAGGTTTCGCTAAAGTAGCCGCCGGATTGCTTGATTGCGTCCGCCCATTGTCTCTCCCCCCCAATCCGCAGGGCCATCATGAGTTGCTCGTCAACCTTACCCCGGTGGACGTCTTCCTTGGCAAGACAAGAGAGGTCAGGGCGCGACGGGACGAGGTCAAAAGAGGACGCTGGAAGCGCGGCGCCCAATACATTTGCAGACTACGAAGGCAGTGGGGGTATGACCCGTCTAGGCTGAGGAGTGTGTCTTGACCCTGAGCCCCTCTTGCCAATCGGCTGATACGACACGATGCCCGGGCACGACCAAGGCAGAAGGCGAGAGCGAACATGCCTGCAGCACGGACTTGGCTATTTGTCTCTTGCGGCCAACTGTAGTGCAAGCCAGTCCTGATCGACGGGCAGCTTTCGCATCCTTACGCCACAGGCCCGATAGACCGCATTCGTAATCGCCGGCGGCGTGGCCATGGTCGAAATCTCGCCAACCCCCTTGGCCCCATATGGACCTTCACGCGTCGGGTGTTCGACAACGATCGGAATAATCTCGGGCATCTGGGTCATGGATGGCATCCGGTAGCGCGCCAGCCTGTCGGTGAAGATGCGGCCTTGCTCGAGGATGAATTCCTCGGTCAGCGCATGTCCCAACCCCATGACCACCCCACCCTCAATTTGAGCGATCAGGCCGAGAGGGTTGATCGCCTTGCCGACATCCGTTGCCGCAATGACTCGCAAGACGCGCACCTCACCCGTGTCCAGATTCACGTCGACCTCGGCCGCCTGGGCGGCAAACGAGAAGGCGAAGTGAATATCCCCGCTGGTGCCCAGAGGGGCGGTTGCAGGAGCCAGGTACTCGTATCGCACCCTTGGCTCCCGCCTCTCTCTTTTCATCATGGCCGCCACGTCTTCGAGTGATACGTCCCGTCCGTTCACCTTGGCTTTGCCTCGCTCGTAAAGTATCAGAGCGGGAGGGCAGTCGTACTTCTCCGCGAGGATCGAAGTCATCGCCTCCCGCAGCGACACAGCGGCATGCCGGACGGCGTTGCCAGTGACATAGGTCTGCCGGGATCCGGTCGTCGGTCCCCCATCGGGGGTGAGATCGGTGTCCGAAAGCAGGACGCGGACTCTTACCAGGGGAATGCCCAGCTCCTCAGCAGCGATCATCTGGAGGACTGTCACAAGGCCTTGACCAATCTCCGCAGACGAGGTGCGGACCTCGACGGATCCGTCCGTGTACAGCTCAACCTCGGCCGCCGCCTTATCAGCGGCGCCGCCCCCAATCCCAGTGTTCTTGAAGGCGGTGGCGAAACCCCAGGCCCTCCTCATGCTGGGGCACCCTGGCACAGATCGCGGTTGGAAGGGATCCGCTCCGCTGCACTGGCGGAGCATTTCCTCATTTACCTTCTGGATGCACTCTACCAATCCCACGCTCTCTGCGAGCAATTGCCCGGTGTTTGTGACCGTCCCAGCTCGGAGGGCATTCTTCAGGCGGAGTTCCACCGGATTCATCCCCAGCTTCTCCGCCAACTCGTCCATCATCGACTCAATTGCGAACGCCGATTGGAGGGCTCCAAAGCCGCGAAAGGCTCCGGAGGGAGGATTGTTGGTGTACATCGCGTAGCATTGCGCCATCACATTCGGCACGACATAGGGGCCGGTGGAGTGGGTCGTCGCGCGCGTCATGACGTGTTCGCCCAGAGAGGCATACGCGCCCGTGTCCCCATAAAGTTCAGTCTTCGAGGCCAAGAGCGTACCATCTTGCTTCGCGCCCAGCCTGACCGTGATTCGTGTTGCGTGGCGCTTGGGATGGGCGATCAGGCTCTCATGGCGGTCATAAAGAAGCTTTACCGGGCGCCCGGTGGTCCAGGCCAACAACGCTGAGTGAATCTGGCCAGCGATATCCTCTTTCCCGCCAAAGCCGCCCCCGACGAGGGTCCCGATCACCCGGATGCGCGACTCGGCGACGCCCAACGAAGCAGCCACCTGTTCCCGATCCGCGTAGGGAACCTGCGAACCGACGTAGATCTCGATTCGGCCGTTCTCGGTGACCCGGGCAATGCTGCACTCAGGCTCCATGAAAACATGATCCATGGTCGGCGTATGATAGGTCTCCTCGAACACAAGGTCGGACTCGGAGAACCCTCGCAAGACATCGCCCTTGTTCACTTCGATCTTCTTCAGCAGATTCCCATTCTCATGCACGGACACAGCGTCCGCTCGATGAGCCTCGACGGGATCCGACACCACAGGAAGCTCTTCGTATTCGACCTCAATGAGGTCCAAGGCCTGCGTTGCAGTGTCTCGCGTCTCCGCAGCCACAATGGCGACGGCGTCGCCCACGTAGCGAACCTTTTCACCGACCCCCACCAGAACCGGCCAATCCTTGATGAGGAGTCCATGGTTCCTCTCCCCAGGCACATCGTTCGCGGTCAAGACCGCTCGGACCCCCTCCAAGGCCCTTGCTCGGCTGACGTCCAGACGCTTGACGATCCCGTGTGGAATCCCTGCCCGCAGAACGCGCGCATGAAGCATGTTGGGGAAGGAGTAATCGTCCGTAAACTTGCCTCTCCCTGTGACTTTGTCCAAGGCATCAGGGCGGGGGGCAAGTTTGCCCACCAGGGAGATGTCCCCCTCGGTTGGCCCATTCATGCCCTCCACGTGTATTCCTGCGCGGACGCTTCTTGCCGCGGCCTTCACGGCCCGCAGGATCGATGCATAAGCCCCGCAGCGACAAAGCGTGTCCTTCAGCGCCGCTCGGATTTCCACGTCCGAAGGATCCGGGTTCCGAGCCAGCAGAGCGTAAGCCGCCATGATTTGACCCGGTGTGCAGAACCCGCACTGCACCGCCCCGTATAAGATGAAGGCGTCCTGCAAGGGATGGAGCCGGCTGCCGTGACTCAGCCCCTCGATCGTGAGCACTTCCTTTCCGTTGGCTTTCATCGCTGGCAGAGCGCATGAGAGGACCGGCTCGCCATTCAAAAGCACGGTGCATGCGCCACACTCCGCTTCCTGACAGGCAACCTTTGTTCCAGTTAGGCCAAGTTGGTACCGCAGGGTATCCGAGAGCATTTCGCCCGGCGCAACCTCGAGTTGTCTTGCCTCACCGTTGACGATGAACCACAGTTTCTGCATTCCTTGTGCTCCCATCTCACGCTGTATTCTACCGACCTTACCCAGCCTACTCATTCCCGGGCTCGGGCTTGCGCCGCCTTAAGCGTTTGATTCAGCAGGATTCCCGCGAGATGACGGCGGTATTCCTTGGTAGCCCGGTGCGGACTGGTCCTCACATTGACTTCCTCAAGAAGGGCCTTTCTCGCCTCGCGCAGGGTGTCGTTTCCGAGTCGCTTCGCAACAAGCCCCGTTTCCGTGTTCCTTGCCCGAAAGGGCCTTGGACCGGCTGGGCCGATGGCAATCCGCGCCTCTCGGACTAAGCCGTCTTGAGACTGCTGCATCCAAGCCGCCATGTTAAGAATGGCGATGGCTACTCCTTGCGGCCGCATGATCCTGCCGAATGCCGAACCCTCGCCTGGATGACGGGCGTGGATGTGGAATCCGACCAGGACCTCCGAGCTTCGGTTCAGAGAAGTCTCCCCTGGCCCGGCGAACAACTCGAGCAGAGGCCTCCATACCCTGCCGTTCGCGCCGGCGATCTGGGCATAGGCGTCAAGACCGAGCAGTGCTATCGAGCCATCGCCAGCCGGGAGCGCACGGGCGACGTTTCCGCCGATGGTTGCAATGCCACGCACTTGTGGGCCACCGATGAGCCCACAGGCTTCGACCAGGCAGGCCGCGTGTGTTCTGAGAATTGGATTACTGACAATTTCCGCGTGGGTGACGGCTGCCCCGAGAAAGATCTGATCCCCTTCCCGCCTGATTTGGCGCATTTCGTCGATCTCGGAAACATCCACGAGGACATTCACAGGGGAATGTCGATCCTGGGCCAAGTCCAGAATCAGATCGGTCCCACCGGCGATGACGGCCCCTCTTCCCGCAGAGGACTGAAGATAGGCCAGTGCCTCTTCCACACTCTTGGGTTGGAGGTAAGTCTTCCAGAGTCTCATTTTCCCGTTCCAGGAACGATGATTTGCACCCCGCGGTCCGGTACCGAGAATTGCTGGAAGTGACCCATCCCCTGACACAGCCGGTCCCAGCGCGCCGCCGCGAACTTCGGCGGGGGTCAGAGGCCCAGGGGAGTTGTGCGGCCGCAAATTGCTGCCTGCCCCCCGGCCCGCCGCTCCAGGGCAGGGCGGCCCGGCAGGCCAGCGTGCCTCAGCCGGGATTCCTCGGACAGTGTCGGAGGCCTCGCAGTCGCGTGAGCATCTCCTCCACTTCAATTGGCCGATCCAAATTCCCACGCCAATTGCCGTTGACAAGCCATGACCGCTCGCGTACACTCCTCTCAAGATCGGTCCATGGAATCCGGCGAGCGCGGCTGAACTCGAAGACCACAGCAGGGTTGTTCTGGCGATTGGTTGGCTGCAAGGTGCCAGATCCTCCCCATCGACTCATATCCTGGAGATTCAGGATTCGTCAAGGGATATGAGCCCGCGTGTGATAATACACATCCAATGAGGAGACTTGGAATAGGGGAACTCCATATTGCTGTCAACCTTCATGGTCATGGTATCAGTTTGTTGGCAGTCCCAGCCCCCCTCCAATGTTGCGCCCAGTTCCGCGACGCTCACGCTGGCTACCACGCCCAGCCCGGCTGGGCCGTGGGGTGAACCCCAGTCAAATGATTCTCGCGGCTTCTATTATCCGGGTGGGGAACTTCGCCCGATCGCTACAGGAATTGGGAGTATTGCCACGGAGAATGATAAGAATTTCATTCTTCGGGTTCGAAGGAGACCCATCGAAGAAAAGGGAGCATCTGGCCTCGTATTCAGAGAGAACGATCACGCGCCTTTCCAAGCCATTAAGAAGCACAGTGATGCTAGATTTTAACTCATCCATTGGACACCAACCATTCATGGGATCATTCTGATCCCATGGACTGAACCGGTTGCGATTAGGCAAGGAGAAACGACGAATTTGCTAGAAGTCATCGCCCAGGGGAACGTGCTTGACGCTCGGCAAGAACAACAAGCAGCGGGCAGGTGTTACCGAAGGTTCCTTCAAAGAAGGGGGAGCAGGCCCAGTGGCCTTGGAAAAGGCTCAGGCCGCAACCGGTGTTTGGTTTGATGAGTTGCCGCGGGCGTCAGAACAAGGGTTGAAGGGATTGAGGGAAAGAACATAATACATTCAAGCTTTCAGACATTTATGTGAAGAGGTGCACCATGGAGAATATGAAAATCGACTCGCTGATCATGACCCTCGCGCAACTCCAGACGGAGTTGTTGCGATGCGAGTACTGCGAGGAAAAGCCGTGCCGGGAGGCCTGTCCCGTCAACTGCTCACCGGCGGATTTCATCATGGCGGCTCGCGTCGGGAATCCATCGGACATTCGACGAGCCGCCGCGGAGATCATGCACGCCAATCCGCTGGGCGGCGTGTGTGGGATGGTCTGCCCGGACACGTTGTGCATGGCCGCCTGCACGCGCAAGAAATTTGACGGGCCAATCAACATCCCGCTCGTCCAAGCAACCCTCGTCGAAACAGCCAAGCGACTGGGAGGAATCCCGGAGTTTTCCCGGCCCAAGCCGAGCGGAAAAAAGGTGGCCGTCGTGGGCGGCGGGCCAGCAGGACTGGGCGCTGCAGCCACTCTGGCGCAGATGGGCTACACGGTGAGCATCTTCGAAGGCAGCGACCTCCTGGGCGGGATGATGAACCTGATCCCCGAACACCGCCTGGACAAGAAGGTTGTCAAGACCGATATTCAGTTCCTTATGTCGTTGGGGAACATCACCGCAAGAACGGGGGTAAGGATCGAGAATCCGAAAGCTCTGCTCCAAGAGGGCTACGCCGCGGTGTGCATCACCGCCGGTCTCTGGAAGCCGATCTCGCTCGGCATCGAGAACGAGGACGCGGCCATCAAGATGGTTGACCTGCTCTCCCAACCGGAGGCATACAAGCTCGATGGGCGCGTGGCGGTCATCGGCGGCGGTGCCACGGCAATTGACTGCGCTATCACGGCCAAGCAGTGCGGCGCGCAGAACGTCGAACTCTTCATGCTGGAGAAATTGTCCGAGATGCCCCTGACCGCGAAAGAGCGCAAGGAATTGCTGGATTTCGATATTGAGGTCAACGGGCGCATCCGGGTGAGCAGGATCATCGCCGCCCGGGGGAAAGTCTCCGGCCTGGAAACCATCAAGGTCGCGCTGCCCGAGGGGATACCCTTTAGCCCGGCGGCGGTGCGCGATGCCCCTGGGACGGAAGGCACCCGCTCCGGTTTCAGCGCCGTCGTCATCGCCATAGGGATGCGCTCCGCGCTGCCGCGTGACCAGGTTGACGGTCTGTTCTACGCCGGTGACATGCTCACGGGCCCGAAGACCGTCGTGCAGGCGACCGCCTCCGGGAAGAACGTCGCGCTCGAGATTGAGGCATACCTCCAGCATGAGAGAAAGCCGGTCATCGAGAAACCGACCAAGTCCTATTATGCCTTGCCCGGTTACAACCCGGTACCTGTTTCGCTGGAGACCGATTTCTTCGGACGGCCGATCCACTCGCCGTTTCTCATCTCGGCCTCCCCACCCTCGGACGGGCTGGAGCAGATGACCAAAGCCTACGAATCCGAATGGGCCGGCGGCGTGATGAAGACCACCTTCGACAACGTTCCCATCCACATTCCCTCCGAGTACATGTTCGCCTTCAATCCCTACACCTACGCCAACTGCGACAACGTCTCTGGCCACCCACTCAACCGCGCCTGCCGCGAGGTCGAGCAACTGGTCAAGAAGTGGCCTGACCGGTTGACCATGGCCTCGACGGGCGGTCCGGTCACGGGCAACGACGAAAGCGACGCGCTGGGTTGGCAATCCAACACCAAGAAACTGGAAGCGGCCGGAGCGATGGGCATCGAGTACTCGCTATCCTGTCCGCAGGGCGGCGACGGGACAGAGGGCGCCATCGTCTCACAGAATGCGGCCCTCACCGCCAAGATCATTGACTGGATCATGCAAGTCGGCGACCCAGACGTCCCGAAGCTGTTCAAACTGACTGCGGCCGTCACTTCCCTCGTGCCCATCCTGCGCGCCATCCGCAAGGTTCTGGATAAGTACCCGGCCAAGAAAGCCGGCATCACCCTAGCGAACAGCTTCCCCACCCTGGCATTCCGCCCAGCCACAGGCCACACCTGGGAGGAGGGCGTCATTGTCGGCATGAGCGGCGATGGCGTCACCCCCATCTCGTACCTGACGCTGGCGCAGGCAGTCCCCGAGGGCATTGAGATCTCCGGAAACGGCGGCCCGATGAATTACAAAGCCGCCATGGATTTCCTCGCCCTGGGTGTCAAGACGGTCCAATTCTGCACGATCGTCATGAAGCATGGCTATGGTATCATCCGCGACCTCGAATCCGGCACCTCCTTCCTGATGCAGGAGCGCGGCATCCATTCCATGAAAGAACTGGTCGGCATCGCCCAACCCAACCCGATCACCGACTTTATGGCCCTAACGCCGGTCAAGAAGATCTCAGACGCCAACCCCGAAGTCTGCGTCTCGTGCGGCAACTGCGCCCGCTGTCCGTACCTGGCGATCACGCTGGACGAAAAGGACTTGCCGCACACCGACCCAGCCCTCTGCATCGGCTGCTCGATCTGTGCCAAAAAGTGCTTTGTCGGCGCGATTACCATGCGGACGCGCAGCGCCGAAGAACTTGTTCTGCTAAGAGAGCATTAGACACGAAAGGAATAACATGGCTACTCGCTTTGAAAACGGAATCGTGGTCACGCTTGGAGAGAAGAACCCCGTCTTGTGGAATGCGACAGTCGTCACGGACGGCGAACGGACCGCCGCGGTGGGCGATTCTGCCGCAATGAAGCGGCGCTTCCCGGCCGCCGAGCCGGTTGACTGCTCCGGGAGAATCATCTTGCCCGGGTTCATCTGCAGCCACCACCACTTTTACTCAACCATGGCGCGCGGGATGAGCATCCCCGGAGAACCCGCCTCGAATTTCGTCGAGATCCTGGAGCGGCTCTGGTGGAAAGTGGACAAGGCGCTGGACGAAGAGGACATCACCCTTTCGGCACAGGTGCCCCTGATCGACTGCATCCGCAACGGCACGACCACGATCATTGACCATCACGCCTCGCCCTCCATGCGGGACGGCTCGCTCGACCTGATCGAGACCGCTGTCCGGCAGGCGGGACTGCGCGCCTCGCTGTGCTATGAGGTTTCCGACCGCAATGTCCCCGGCGGCGGGATCGCGGAGAACGAGCGGTTCATCAAAAAGGTCGGCAAAGGGGACGGCCAGATCGCGGCCATGATGGGACTGCACGCCTCCTTTACCATTTCCGATCAGACGGCTGAGAAATGCGTGAGGATTGCCAGGCAGGCCGGGGTCGGCTGCCACATCCACGTGGCCGAGGATGCTGCCGACCGGGAAGATTCCCTCGCCAAATACAACCTGCCGACCGTCCAACGCTTGCACAAACTCGGGCTGACCGGCAAGAACTCCATTTTCGTCCACTGCGTCCACATTGACGACGCCGAAATGGATATCCTCGCCGAGACCCAGACCGCTGTCGTCCACAACCCCGAATCGAACATGAACAACGCGGTCGGCGTCACGCCGCTGCTCAAGCTGCTTAAGAAAGGCGTGCTGGTCGGATTGGGCACCGACGGCATGGGCTCGGACATGCTCGCCCAGATGCGCTGCGCCTACCTGCTGCACCGCCTCGCCAACCGTGATCCGCGCGTTGGTTTCTTGGAGGCCCCGCAACTTCTTCTGCAGAACAACGCTGCGATTGCCGAGCGGCAGTTCGGTCTGCGGTTCGGCGAGATTGCCGAGGGCCTTCCCGCCGACCTCGCCATAATCGACTACCAGCCCCCCACCCCGCTGAGCGAAGAGAATTTCCTGGGGCATCTCATCTTCGGCCTGGTGGACGCCACCGTGGATACCACCGTCTGCAAGGGGAAAATCCTGATGAAGGGCAAGCAGATCCTAAGCATGGATGAAGAGCGCGTCGCCGCCCGTTCGCGCGAACTCGCCCCCAAGATGTGGAGGCGGCTGCAGAAGCCCTAACATATGCTTTTTCGTAATGGTGACCGGATGAAACGGCTGCTCCTCCTGCCAGACTCGACGTGCGAGCAAGCACGCACCAGTCGGCAGAGAAGGAGCAGCCAACATGGACTATGTCAAAGGATGTGGCGCCCACCCTGGCCTGCGCACCAGCCTGCTCTGGAGCAGTAGGCCAGGGGGCAGGTTAGCCTCCATCTCGGTTTGCTCGTTCCGAAGGCCGAGGCAAGCACTTCGAGCAAGTCCGAGCGGAACACGCAGCGGCACTCGCGCAGATTATGAGGCTTCCCTTTCCGTCCTCACCAGCCAAATCGGCAGGGTCGGAAGCCTTAGCCGGACTTTCCCTATTCGCAGCACGAATTGACCAGTTTTGGCAGGTTCAACAAGTAAACCATCGAGGAATATTGTGATCGGGATGGATTTGGGCAATGGTGCAGACCTTGGTACTTGAATAGAG
>Ga0208321_1000071_pt1 | contig 125498 bp, 126 predicted proteins | sample June2015DPH_4_15_FD_184692 | JGI IMG/M metagenome (GOLD analysis project Ga0208321, IMG submission 184692) | Peatland microbial communities from SPRUCE experiment site at the Marcell Experimental Forest, Minnesota, USA - June2015DPH_4_150... | ecosystem: Environmental > Terrestrial > Soil >...
TACCTGCTGGAAGTGCTGGTTGCCTGAGGGGAAGGCGCCCCTAGTACGAGAGGAACGGGGTATCGCAGCCTCTAGTTTACCGGTTGTCCGACAGGGCACTGCCGGGCAGCCACGCTGTCGAGGATAAGGGCTGAAAGCATCTAAGCCTGAAGCCTCTCCCGAAAATAGGCAGCCATTCTAACCCAAGACACTCGGTAACGGGCGTCAGGGTTGGACGAGGGCTCCCAAAGAAGATGGGTTTGATGGAGCAGGCGTGTACGCACGAAGACTTCGGTCGACGTGTTTAGCGTGCTGCCCCCAATCGCTCAAGGTGTTGAACTGAAAATGGAACCCACCGTCAAATGGACGTTCGAGGCCTATGCACAGTGCGAACCATTTTTCTCATTTAGCCAAGAACTAGTGGAGACGCGGAAAACCAATCGTGCCACACAAAACCTTATGACACATTCTCCATGAATCACGCCAAATCCTTGGCGTGTCAGCAAGAAAGTGTGAGTGCCCGCACGCTTCATCGTTGATTTCAATGTGTGGTCTGTCCAAACCCTTTTTCGTCTACCGATAACCCTTCAGCGCAGCGGAGGATTGTGGCGTAGTTTTCTGGGAACAATCAAAATCGAGCCCCATCGATTAAATACGGCCGCAGAAAATCGTATGCCGAGTGACGCGTAAATGAAAGCAGTAGCAACCTATACTCCGATCAAATGGGACGAAAAACCTTACGAGCATATATCGACAAACATGAAGATGACAAAAGCCTCCGTCGCATTTGCCTTTGTAGGGCAAATTGAAGGTAACGCCTCAGTTGAGTATCTGATGTTCTATAGGGATTATGATGAAAAGGACCCACACAAAGCAGCAGCAAACTACGTTGGCCTAATCCGGCTTCAGGGTAAGCTCAATGGCCACTCTGGTAGTTTTGCAATGGAAGATAAAGGCGTCTTTGAAGGTGGGACCGCTCATTCCATTTTGACTGTCATTCCAGGTTCTGGGACAGCAGAACTCAAAGGAATAACCGGTAAGGGATCGTATGTTGCGACTCAGAAAAGTTGTAACTGCGAGCTAGAATATGAGCTGCGATAGTTCACATGCAAATTCTTTTTTTGATTTCACTCCAGTTTAGGCCACTGGCTTGCCGGCTGGCGAGGCAGAACCCCTGCCCCTTAGTTTCTTATACGCGTCGCATCTTATGATAATCCTGTTTCTTTCTAACCATGGAGACCTCAGCATGACCAAAAAGATTCACATTCAATATCGCTGTGGCTTGCTCCTGCTACTCGCCTTCATAGTCCTCTTCACAAATGGAATCCAAGCGACGAAGTTCGCAAGTGCTCAAGGATCGATTCCGAGCATAATCTCATACCGCGTAGACGGCGCCCCTAACTATGATGCCCCCGGGAGCGAGTCATTCTGGAATGGTATCGGCGCGACAACAGTTCCTTTAGCGGCCTCGGCGTCACCAGGTGGGGGTCATACTGCGAATGTTCTTGTCAAGTCCGCCAATAATGGGTACGATATCTATGTCCTACTTCAGTGGCATGATGACCAGGGCCCGTCCTTTGGCTCCGCAAGCGAAATCTACCAAGCTCAGAATGGAACGCTGCTACCTTTGGATCCTGCGAGCACTTCCAACGTGGGCCAATTGTTTTACAATTCAACCTACTACTACCAAGACCGAGCAGCAGTGCTCTGGTTCCTTCCAAGTGCTTCCAACAGACAGCAGTCGCCTGTAATGGAACTTGGGTCAAGTGGCGCCATTACTGGCGGCGCCGCGGACATTTGGCATTGGCAGTCAGTGCCAACCGACAATAACCCCAACGATACGGATTTCCCAGGGGGCTATACAGACCCATCCGGAAACCCCATCTTCCCATCCGATAACCTGTCGTTCGCGGAGGATGACTACACCAACACAACAGGATTCTTTGTCATTGCAGGCAGTTTTGGACAAGACTCACCGAACCTAGTGCCTTACGCAGACCCCTACCTAGTCCATGCTGGAAATTCCTTCTCTACAACAGACAAGACTTGGACGGTTGAAATGGTCAGGGCTTTCAATCCCTCGGACGCGGCTGGATATAGAGTTCTGCTCGCAAACGGGGCGAGTTATTTCGCTGCCTTCGCTATTTGGAACGGAAGGTTGGGAGAGTCTGCCCATATCAAGTCTGTTTCACAATGGTACAACCTAACGATGAGCAACCAAACGCCACCAACACCAACAACCCAACCCACTGTAGGCGGCGTTAGCCCGACACTATCCGCTGTAGTTGCGATTGGTCTCCTTATCGTTGGAGTCGTCATTGGAATCCTGGCAAGACCAAAACCGAAGAGAAGCAGGCGGTGACGCAATGGCCGCGCAAGAACGGTGGCGGAGAGTTAAGGAAACAAGACGGAACTTCCTAAAGCTCATCATGACCTTCTCGGGTCTGTTGGTTATTGGCGGTGTTGCGGCGATCGCCAAATCCATAACAAATTCAGCTCAAGGCACGAAGAACCCTGTCGGAACAAAATCATTCCCAAGGGTGAAGGTCGCCCAACTGGCTGATTTGAGAATCAATCAACCAGTGGTCTTTGCGTATCCATTGGACAACGAGCCGAACATTTTGGTTAAGTTGGGGCAGAAGGCCGACGGTGGAGTCGGCCCGGATGGAGACTTGGTCGCATTTAGTGGCGTCTGCCAGCACCTGGGATGCATCTACGCCTTTCAGGCACCCGGAACATCTCCGGAGTGCAACGCTTCCTACAGCGCTGCGGGGCCGGAAGGGTATTGCTGTTGCCATGGGAGCGTATTCGACTTTCTACATGGAGCAACAGTGCTATCAGGCCCATCTCCGAGGCCTCAACCTCAAGTTCTCTTGGAAGTTGATGAATCAGGTAATGTCTACGCGACGGGAATGACTCCGCCTACGATCTTCGGACATAACACCGGGTCCAACGACATTTCCTCAGATCTTGAAGGCGGAAACCCAGTGAGTTAATGTCCTGTGAAACGAAGCGAATACGATAACACGCTTGCCCGTCTGGTTAAATGGTTTGATAGTAGGCTTGGGCTCTCTTACCCACTCCTAAGGCCTGCCCCCGCCTATTCCATCAACCCGTTCTACTGGTTGGGAGCGCTCACCGTCGTAGCCTTTCTGATTCAAGGTGTCACGGGCGTCATAATGATGCTCTACTACGTCCCCAGCCCGGCCGCGGCTTTTCCGTCAACTCAGTACATCTTCCAAAACGTCTACTATGGTAGGTTTCTGCAAACTGTTCATCTCTACACGGCCTATGCAATGATAATGCTCGCATTCATGCACATGATGCGAGGTTACTTCGTGTCGGTCTACAAGAAACCGAGAGAAATGATGTGGGTTGTTGGGATGGTAATGGGTTTCATTACGCTGGGTTTCGGTTTCACAGGATATTTGCTCCCGTGGACGGTGGTCTCAAAATCCGCTACGGATGTTGGAATTGGAATAATTGATGCCTTACCGTCGCAGCTGGCTTCATTTGTTAGCTTCCTAATTGTTGGTGCAGGTGGGGATGCCACAGAGCTCCTCCGTTTCTATGACCTACACGTCGTGGTTCTCCCAGCGGTCTTGCTAGTTCTCCTCACAGCGAAGATGTACATGCTGGAAACCCATGGCATATCAAAGCCGGCCACGCGGCAACCCGGACGCCGGAAAGAGACTAAGCTAATCCCGATTTTTCCAGATGTTCTCATATATCTCCTCGAACTGGCAGCAATCTTCGGGAGTGTTATGTTGTTAATTTCTGCTATTTTCCCGCTGAGCCTTCCTCCGCAATACACTCCAGAACTTGCAGCCCAATTCGTCCCGCAACCAGATTGGTACTTCCTCTGGATCTACCAGATACTCAAGATCTCAGTGTTCGAGGGGGCCGGTCTTCCTGTGGCGCTCGCATTGGTAACCGTGCTCTTCATCGTACTATTTCTTCTTCCTTTCATCGATCGCGGCGAGAGCAGGATGATTGTTGAAAGGCCTAATTTTGTCACCCTGGGTTTGATCTTCGTCGGCGAACTAATTGTCCTTGCATATTGGGGCCTATTGACGCCAGGCCAGGTCATTGCATCGATTCAAGCAGTCGAAGTCCTAGGAGGCACGGCACTCCTCATTGCTCTAACCTCATTCGTTCTTTACAGACTCAGACAGAAGAAAGAGTTAGGCAACGCCCAATCCGGAAAAAGCCCACTGTCAGCTTCGAGGAGACTGCCAGTCGCGTTTGGCTTCGTCGGTGTAATGGCGCTTGGTTCTCTTGGAATCGGCACATCTCTGAATAGTATCGTGGAGATGGCTTTGAAAGGGTTAAGCCTCGCGAGGGGCGTCAGCCTCGGCTTTTCCCTTACCTTGATTGGGAGCGCAGTGTTCGCCTCAATGTACCTATTGTACCGGCTGGGCTTCGAAGAAGGTTCACTCAAGAGGAGAATCCACTTGTTCGAATTAATGGTGGATAGAAATGAACCAAAATGAACAGATAGTTAGTCTACTCTTTCTGCTGCAGGCAATCGCGACCGTATTCCTTTGGACCCTCAGCGCGTTGAGCAGCGTAAGCGAGGGGAAGTTCGCAGTCTTCCTAGCGGTAGATCTACTCTCATTCGCTATGATCTCTCACATATACCGGACGCAGCGATGGACTAAGCTTCCGAGCAGGCCTTGGCTCCTGACGGGTTCAATTGGACTAGCTATACTGATACTTTCAGGTCTGCTCTTCCCATGAGCCAAACGTAATCCTAGACAGAACCACCTATAGCTTCCCCGAAGAGACTGGATCATAACCGATGCCATTTCGACCCCTGACTGGTTCGTCAGAGAAATGATCGAAACCGGCGGGACCAACCTCGATGTTTCGCTATTCACAATTAACAGATTCAATAAGAATTTGCATTGAGAGGGTTTTCACGGTTTTTTCCCAATGATGATTGAATCATTTCCGGCAGGGACTGTGCGGATTGCGGCAAACCCTGCCTTGGAGATATCATCAATGATTTCATCTTCGTTGATGATTGGCGGGCCAAGTTTTCCCAGCATGCGGCCCCCGCGAGTCTTCTCGACAATTAGCAGCCTACGGGCAGGCCTGAGAATTCTTAGGAACTCGCCAAGGACCTTAGCCCGCGATTCGACTTCATGGAAGACATGAACGAGGAGGATGCCGTCAACACTCTCATCCGGAAGATCGATTCGCGTTCCATCACTTTGGATTAGTCCAATATCGACTCGTTTCTTTTTCGCATACGCGGCCGTCCTTTCAAGCATGCCTGACGAAACATCAACCCCAAACGTCTTTCGTGCGGTTCTTGCAAGAGGAACCGTAAAGTATCCAGGCCCACATCCAAAGTCCACTATCACATCTTCCGGGCCGATCTCAAGTTTCGAGATGAGATTCTCTGGCGGGCTAAGGCGCCTCCTCAATGGATTGTTCAACATGAATGCGAGTCTTTCAGGAAAACGTTTGTGTCCCATTCTCATGTTTCCTTCTGCCATTTTCTTGCTGCGATTTTCCACCTAATACGCGGACGAATGAAGTAGAACTTGGTGGGCCTGGCCGGATTCGAACCGGCGACCCCACGATTTCCAAGAGATTTCCTATCAGTCGTGTGCTCCAGCCAAGCTGAGCTACAGGCCCTACCGTGCCGTTTTCGAGTCTTTTGTTTTAAGGATTTGTTCGAACTTTGGCTCGCGTGGAGTGCAGTAGTTGAAACACCAATCGCGGAGCTCGGGGGACTGGGTCAGTCGAAGAAGCCGCGGCAAATCATGACTTATGGAACCACAGGCTGATTGTGCATAGTCATTGCGTAATCCGCAATCCCGCCTCGGGAGGTCAGGTCGTGAGCTATCGTATGTTCCCTCTATAGAATCCATACGCCACTATAATTAGCATATACTTACAGGGTGGCTGCATATATTGGAGTCTGAAGCTAGTGCATGAGGTTAGATTTCACGGTAGAGCAGGTCAAGGCATTCTGACTGCCAGCCGCTTGGTCGCGCAAGCCGCAATTCTAGACGGGAAATACGCACAGGCCTTCCCCGACTTTGGCCCGGAAAGATTGGGGTCGCCCGTAGCAGCGTTCGCCCGCATAGATGACCAACCCATCGAAATTAGGAGTCAAATCTACACACCAACCGCGGTCGCCGTCTTCGAAAAAAGCTTGCTGGCCACAGTACCTGTAACGCGAGGCCTAATTCAAAATGGAAAGTTCGTCGTAAACTCGACAGATTCAGAGGCGTCCGTTGTCAAGAAGATGAGTGACGAGACTAAGGCCTCCGCCTTCCTTGTCGACGCTTCTCGCATCGCAAGGGAGCTAATCGGCACCCCGACCGTGAGCACGATCATGCTTGGGGCCTTGGCGAACGCGTCAGGGTGTATAGGCATTGAAGCTTTGGAGGCCGCTGTGAAACAGAGGTTCCATGGCGATTTGGGGGAAGTTAACGCGAAGATGGTTAGGATGGGTTTCAAGGAGGTCAAACAAATTTGAAGACGGGGACCAAGCCAGGCTGGCGCGCGATGGTTCGCGGCGCTGTAATCGTTGAACCGGGTTCAGCGAGAGAATTCAAGACCGGTGACTGGAAGACCAAGAAACCTGTTTTGAATGAGGCGAAGTGTACCAACTGCCTCTTCTGTTGGATTTGGTGCCCCGAGCCGGCAATCTTGCGCGGGCCGAAAGCAATCTCCTTCGACTACGACTATTGCAAGGGTTGCGGCATATGCGCAGTTGAATGCCCAGTGAAAGCAATCACGATGGAGGAAGAATGAACAATGCAAAATACGCAAAAGACCCAACTTGTTCCGATGAGCGGGTCGGAAGCCATTGCCAAAGCAGTGATCCAGTCAAACGTGGATTTCATCTCTGCCTACCCGATCACACCACAGACAATAATCGTCGAACGCCTCGCCGATCTTGTAGCGGGCGGTGAGACCAAAGCAAAGTTCGTGAACGTAGAATCAGAGCACTCAGCCCTCTCAGCGTGCGTTGGGGCAAGCCTGGCTGGTGGGCGTGCCTTTACCGCAACCTCAAGCCAAGGATTGGCTTTGATGCATGAAGTCCTCTACCTCACGTCTGGTCTCAGATGCCCAATTGTGACGGCGGTCGCGAACCGAGCACTCTCGGCTCCAATCAACATTCACGGCGATCACTCCGACATGATGGGATCAAGAGATTCCGGATGGATACAGCTCTACGTTGAAAACGCACAAGAAGGATACGATTGGGTGATGCAGGCCTACCGTATTGCAGAAGACGAACGTGTTGCGCTACCTTTTACAGTAAACATGGACGGTTACGTGATAACACATTCAGTTGAACCCTTAGCGTTGGTCGATCAAACCGAAGTCAACAAGTTTCTACCCCCGAGACAATCCCTCATGAAGCTCGACGTCCAGAAACCAATGACGTTTGGGACACTAACGCTGCCTGACTACTATTCTGAGTTCAAGAAGCAACAAGACGAAGCGATGCGAGCCGTCCCGGAAGTCTTCAGTGAAGTGACGCGGGAGTTTGCCAAACTAACAAACCGCGCCTACGATCGGCTTACTCCTTACGCTCTGGAAGATGCGAAGGTCGCGATTGTTTCCTTAGGTAGTGCCTCGGGAACAGTGAGGTGGGTTGTACGAAACCTGCGAAAACAAGGACTGCCTGTGGGCGCTTTGAAAATTGCACTCTATAGGCCCTTCCCGCATGAGCAGGTAGGAGAACTCCTCGAGCACCTCGATGTCGTAATAGTCTTGGAACGTGCCCTTAGCCTAGGCGCGCATTGCGGACCACTTGGGAACGACGTAGTCTGCTCCTTATACAGCCGTTCAGGGCAACCAAAAGTGTTGGACATTGTTGCTGGTTTGGGAGGACGCGACCTCTCGCCTGATAGCATCGAGCAGATCTTTAGGACTGGGCTGGAGGCCACGTCAAGGCCTACGGGCTTAGAAATGGAGTTTGCGGGGGTGCGAGAGTAGATGCCAATGCTAAGAGAGCTACAAGTCGAAGAACTCTACGGCCCAGGACATCGCCTCTGCGCTGGATGCGGTGCATCGATTACAGCTAGGATGACGCTGAAAGCAATGAAGCGACCGACGTATGTTGTAAACGCAACCGGTTGTCTTGAAGTCGCAACTACAATTTACCCCTACACGGCTTGGCGTGTTCCTTGGGTTCACGGACTTTTCGAGAACGCCCCGGCTATAGCGAGCGGAGTCGAGACATACCTCAAATCAAGAAACGACGGCAAACTGGATTCAGACATCATAATATTCGGCGGCGATGGAGGAACTTTCGATATTGGCCTACAAGCACTGTCAGGTGCTTTTGAAAGAAGGCACGACTTCGTGTACATTTGTTATGACAATGAGGCGTACATGAATACGGGAATTCAACGTTCAAGCGCAACCCCAGAAGGAGCATGGACAACAACCACACCAGTAGGCGTGGCGTCGCCTGGGAAGGTAGGGCCAAAGAAGGACCTAATCGCGTTCGCATTAGCACACCACGTGGATTACGTAGCTACCGCCTCAACCGCTTACTGGAGTGATTTTATCATGAAGGTGCAGAAAGCAGCGGCGGTCGAAGGCCCAGCGCTAGTTCATGCCTTAGCTCCGTGCCCACTGGGATGGCACTTCAAGACTGAGCAAACAATCCAGATGGGAAGACTCGCAGTACAAACGCGCTACTTCCCCCTGTATGAGGTCGAGAAAGGGAAGTACAAACTCAGCGTAAACCCCCATGTTGAGCCTCTCGAGACCTTCCTCCGAATGCAGGGCCGATTCAGCCACCTCTTCCAGCCACAGTATGCCTACGAGCTAAACGCTCTGAAAACTCAAGTAGACCAGAAGTGGGCTGCACTCCAAGAGCTCTGCCAGGGAAGACACCCGACGTGGTAACGTAATCTAGTCGAACTCAGATGTAGGGAGGTGAAAATGATTGGGAACGATCGGAAGGTGCGCCGAGTGCCGGGATTGCTATGGTAATGATTGTTCACAATGCACGATTTGCGGATCTGGACCATACGACGTGTGCCTTCACTGCCCACCGAGCATGATACTTGGAGGGTAAGAATTCCAGACCTGCCATCATCTTCTTCTGGCTGCATAGTGCCTCGAATAAACCGTTTAAAGGAGAGTTGGTTTTCTAGGGTTCAGGGCCGGTAGTTCAGCCTGGTATACTCAACTTGTGGCTGAGGCCAAAGAACGTCCGGTTCGCATTCATCTGAAAGAAAAACCGGAAGGCCGCGGGTTCAAATCCCGCCCGGTCCACCAGATTTCGTGACCATTTCCATGTGTTTCGAGTAACTCTATTAGCAAGTGATTGAGATTCGCCTTCGAATCATTATTGTGAGAGTTGCCAATATGTTGAGGCCAAAGCTGGCAGATGAAAATTCATCTAGGGAGAGGTTGGCTCAACCATCCATCATCCTCACAATTCTTGCCTCGATGATTGCATTCGCGCTTCTTTTCAAGTCGCCAGAATTAACAGCGTTCTTCCTATCCACGTTTACTAGAGTTCAGCAATTTTCTGAGCTCTATGCTCACTTCGATTTCGCATTTGTCCGCACCCAGGTGGAGATACTGCAGAATTTCTCTGGTCAAATAATAGCTAAAGGAGAATTGGCATCATTCGACCTTCGGCCTCAGCCTTCGCCAATAGGGGTGAGGCTTAGGTACATGTTCATGGTTGCGGCGACCGACATTTCAGTTATCATTCCGACCCTGAACGAGGAGAAGTACCTGCCTAGATGCCTCAGCTCCCTCATTAACCAGTCACGAAAAGAAATCCGCGAGATCATAGTTGTAGATGGAGGTAGCTCTGACGAGACCGTTGAGGTGGCACGAAAATACTCAGACAAGGTTTTGGTGAAGCCCGGTCAAGCCGTGGGAGCATCTCGAAATATCGGCGCAACAGAGGCCAAGGGAGAAATTCTCGCCTTCATCGACGCTGACACAATAGCATCTGTTGACTGGCTCGAGGAAATTGCCCGATCCTTCGGTGACGACCCCAACGCGGTTGGAGTAACGGGCCCAACACTACCCTATAGTGGAACCAAGTTAGACGAGCTTGCGTACCAAGTAGCGACGGGATGGGTGCAGCGTTTGTCACTGAAACTCGGTTTACCACATGTTGCTGGGTTCAACTGCGCCTACAGGAAAGGAGCGTTTTGGCAGGCCGGAGGATTCGACGAGAGCAGGGAACTATCCGAGGACGTAATGCTCAGCCTGAGAATTCGCCATGAAGGACGAATCCTATTCAACCCTGACATGGTAGCCTACACCTCGCTCCGGAGAATCAAGAAATATGGGTACCCTTACTTGACGACTTACTACGCGATCAACGCTGGCATGTTGCTACTATTCAACAGAAGCCTTGCCTACCCGAAGATCCGCTGAAATATCTACCGAGCTTCCAGGGTTATCTATTCCTTTTCCACACCCTTGGCACCTGTAGAGACCACAATATGATTAAGGGAACATACCAGAAAATCACTCTCAACGGCGTTCCATCAACCCTCCATGCCAGGAACTGAGGCAGCGTGCTAATCAAGAAAAGAAATGCCGAGAAGAGGAAAGCATTTCGAATCCTCCTTTGCCGTCCTACCAAGCGAGCTGGGATCAGTTTCCTCTCCTCAATGGTCAACATGTGAGTGAAAAGCCCCAAGATTGCCACAAGACCGGCCAGGTCCAAGGCATAAACGATGGAGGCATAATCGAACATCGAAATTGCCTTTGCTGTATTGACAAGGCTGAGCAAATATGGTTCAACGGATACTAGGAAGAGTAATGCTATGTTCCAGGAGACTGCTGTTGCGGTCTCTAGCGGTAGCGCGGACATTATCTTAGTATAGCGTAGCCATACCGAAATTAGAATTATGAAACTAAATCCGAAGCCGAGGACAGCACTTCGAATGTCAGCCGGCGTACTTGGGGTTTTGCCGATGAGAGTCAATGCACCGATCGACAATGCCAATCCAAATACAAGGTCGGACAGAGTTTCAATGCGCGGTCGGGGAATCGGCCCGGGTCTGTTTCGAGGCACAGGTCTCATTCAACCAAAATGGTTCTGCAACGTGTTTTATCGCACCAGAATCTCACGGGGAACCCTTAAAGGTCTATTTCCAAGGCCGTCCACATGATTCAGATGCGAGTCCACTTCTGGCCCCTTCTGATTGGTGCGTTGGTCCTCATTTGGGGAATCGCAACGCTGGCGAGTCAAGTTCTAGGGATAAAACTACCTATTTCTTGGTGGGCGGTAGTCGCAATAATCATGGGCCTTTGGATTCTCTCGCACGCCATTCGCAGACCGCAGGCATAGGTAGTTGAAACAGGCGCAAATAGCGCTTGGACATCGATGCATACCGTTCGGTCCTCGGACTGAGCAGCTGACCAGCCACGTGGAATTAGAGGCTCATTTCAGTTTCAAGAGGTTCTTGGCGTTCTCCCTTAGAACCATACTTTTGATTTCTGAACTCAGACCGAGCCCTTCGAAGTCTAGGAGCCATCGTTGTGGGCTCAGCATGGGATAGTCTGTCCCGAACAGGAATTTCTGAGGGATCATTTTCGTCATGTAAGTGATCAGAAGTGGCTGGAAGTATTTAGGAGACCAACCCGAAAGGTCAATGTACACATTGTTTTTGTGAGTCGCGATTGCCAGCTGCTCGTCCTGCCACGGCCATCCGGGATGCGCCATGATAAGCTTCATGTCGGGAAAGTCTGCAGCCACATCATCCAGAAGCATGGGGTCTGAGAACCGCAGCTTTATGCCCCCTCCGCCCTCCAGACCAGCGCCCCAGTACGTTGAACCAGTATGGAATGTAACTGGCACACCAAGTTCGACACACTTAGAGTAAAGCGGATAATAGGCGGGGTCGTTCGGCTCGAAGGCTTGCACTTGCGGGTGGAGTTTCAAACCAACAAGACTCAGTTCACGAATTGCATATTCAAAGTCCTTGACAGCGGATTTCTTATGCGGGTCAACTGACGCGAATCCTATGATTCGCTCAGGATACTGGTCAGCGACTTTGGCGACAAATTCATTCGTAACTCTCGGCATGTGGCTGGTTGTTTCGGCGTCCCAAGCGAACAGAACCAATTTTTCAACGTCACATCTCGCGTATTCATCGAGCATCTGTTCGAAAGTTCTAAGTTCAATTGTGCGGCCGAATTTCTTGACGGCAGCTTCAACATGCCGTCCGCCAGAATCTATTAGGAACTCTTTGGTGGGCGGATGAACATGCACATCAATGTAACCGCCCTTCTTTTCCGAGGACACCAACTTCCACCTCGCCTTTCCTTATTCGGTCTGCGGTGATAAGGATTAGAACTGCTCGCAGGAACTGATGCCAAGATGCTTTTGTACTGGGATTGGCTTGTGGTGGATCTCAGATAGGGTTGTGGTAATGGCTTGAAGCAAACCTACTCGGCCGCGATAGGAGTCATCGGCGGCATTGTTGACATGGTTGCAGGCTTGGCGCTTCTTCAACCTGCGGGAATGATGGTTTCTTCCACTGCTATATGGGGCGGCTATTTCCTTCTGACATTGGGGTCAATCGTTCTATTGACCGGCCTGTATTTGCTTATCTCGCATATGATGAAGAACCGCTCGACGATTGGAGGACTAATGGTGCTCTACGGTGTAATTATGTTGGTTTTGGGAGTGGCTATGCTCGGGCAAGTGTTCTCGATGATGCAGGGTTCAACGCTTTCGGGTTCTGTTATGTTGCTGATGGGCACATTGATGCTCTATAGTGGTTATGGCATGGCTAAGAAATAGCCAGCTGATCAGCGCTTATTGTTATTGTTCTATGAGCCAATTTGGAGAGTTGGGATTCTAGGGCGGTTTTCTGTTTGAGTATGTCCTTACCGACCTCGTCGATTCTTCTTTGCACTTCTCTGTGACGTGTCTCTACTGTTTCTTTTTCGTTGCGGGCTTGGGTTAGTGATTCTTCGGTTTTATCCCTTTTCTGGAGAAGCCCATTTGCGCGCAGTTGCCTGAGTGTTTCCTGAATGTTTGCCTGGATGGTCAAGTATTCCTGACGCATTGCCTCGATAGCTCCGTTCTTGACGCTCAGAATTGTGTCCTGCGCTTTTCGTTTTTTCCGTTCTTCGACGTCCAACTCATTTCGCGATAATGCGTCATCCAACTGTCCCAGGATTTTGAGGATTGCAAACGTTTGGCCCGTTGCTAGAGTTTCAACGGGCGATTCGACTAAGCCACGTAACGTTTGAGTGTCAAGAGCAGGACTCTGCTTGGCCGATACTACTCTCTCAAGCTTGACGAGCGGCTTTACGACCGGTTGAAAGAACTGCCTTATTTCATCCTCCTTCACACGCATTAATTCCTCGTAACGTCGCAATTCAAGAAATTCTCCTTGCGAGGTCAATTCCATCTGGCCTCGTAAGAAATCGTTTTCTCGCTCTGAGATTGACTGCAATGTGGCCACGCATCCCGTTTCATCTTTCCTTAGCGTGAGAAAGTCCTCTAGCCTTCGCGCTAGTATGTCTGCTTCTCTTCTGATTGATTCGATCTTGGCTCCGGGTGACTCATCCAATGCTGCGCCTAGTGACCGCACCGAGTTTTCGAGTTTTGCTAGGGCAGTGTTTAGAGCAGCCATTTCGGTCTTGAGGCCCCGATGAAGTTTGGGAAGATACTTTCGTATTGTAACTATGATTTTGTTGAGGGCATGAATGGATTCTTCATGGAATTTCTGAGCATCTGGAAACTTCGTCTTAGGTTCCGCTCGGGTAAGTTGTTCGGTTGTTTCTTGTATCGTGCGTGCTAAGCGCATCCCATACTCAGATGCAACTTTGTCCATGGTTCCCCACGCATTTTTCACGCTTGATTCAAATCTGCCAGCAGTGATTGAGAGTGTGCTTGAGGTTTCTCTTATCGCCCTAGTCCTTTCCGCAAACCGTTTTTCATGGCCTTTCATTACGTCTCGTGCCAATGAGTCGCAGAACTCGATGACTTTTTCGATGGGGACTTCGCTAGCACTCAGGATAATCAACCTGTCCGGTGCCCATGAGAACCATAGGCAGAATTAAGGTTCTATTGAATATTGTCTGCATCTGGAGTAATTTGTTTCTTCGATGACCGCTCAACAGTTTGAGTCACTGCTAGGCCGAATTCTTGACAGGCAGCCTTTCTCACCTCCAGCGCGTCGTTCGAGGTGGTTCTATTGAATTCATCGAGCTTGGCCTTCAAGAACTCCTGGCGCTCTCTTAGGCGTCCCCTCTTTACCTCAAAGTTTGCCCTTAGTTCGTCTAGGTTAGTTTGCAGCAATGTCCCCTCGTGATCAAGGTCAGTTCTCTTCGATTGCAGCGCATTCGTGCTCGCGTCGAGTTTCGCGCTAGACCTATGTAAGATTCTTTCAACGATTGAAGGTTGCTTTCGAAGCAGCTTGAGCCGTCGCTTGTCGAGTAAATCAATCTCGTTCCTGAGCTTTCCCAATGCTTTTTCATGTCTTTTTCTGGCTTCACTCGTTGCAGTTCTATAGTCATGTTCGAGCTTTGACAGCTCAAGTTCGCATGCTCTCAACTCTTGCAGTATCTTTGATGTTTCTTCGGAACTGTTTTTCTCTGCATCGACTTGTTTACCCAGTGCCTCGCGGAGTGAGGATAAATGATCTTGGACGGTTACTCTGTACGCCTCGTCCGCCATTTCAGGCAGCTTCGTCTCCAATTCCATCAATACTGCCTCGACATCCTTGGTCCAGCGTTGAAAATGCTCGGAGAAAGGTGGAAGAGCAAAGCGTTGCGTGCCAAGGTGTTCGAGGGCGTTCAAAATTCTTGAAGAAACTTGTGACGGATCGATTGGTGCTTCTTCTAGATAGGACACTGAGGCTTCGTGTTCGCCCCTCCTCTCCTTTGAATGTTTCTTGGTTGATGGCCTGCGGAATCTTGTCCCGCGCATTCTAGGCTCGGAGCTCATGCTTGGTCAGCTTCCATTTCATTGTATATATGAAAACGCATGGCTAGACCCTGGTTCCAAGCCGCGCCTTCTTGAGCCAAGAATAATGCAATGCTAAACCGACAACTAAGCCACCTACGTGGGCCAAGAAACCGCCACCCGCGAAGATGTCGAGGCCTATGAAGAAGACCATTCCCACAAGGCCTTTCACCCCCCCAGCTGCTCCTAGCAAACCCCATATCGCGCCAGAAGCCCCAACGCCAATTGCGTCTCCTCCTAGGAACAGGAAGGCGATGTTCCCAGCAATTCCACTTGCAAAGTATGTTGTCAGCCACTTTCGGGTAGAGATTTGTTCTTCTAGGGACGTTCCGAATATCAAGAGGAAAAGCACGTTTCCGCCCAAATGCGTTGGGTTTGCATGTAGGAACATGGCCGTAAGCAACATCCAAACCGCGCCGTGCCACACGTCCGCGTTAACTTGGGCCAGCGGATAGAACATATCATAATTCAATGAAAGAATATTGCCTCCTACAATTCCCAAGACCAAGTAGACGATTACTAGGATTACTGACATCCAGACGGAGGGTGAGTCCCTGATTCGTGAATTGTGTCCGCTTTCCATCGCATTGCCTCGCCTGGGCTTATGCGGCACTTCCTCTAGTCCGATTTAATAAGTGAAATCACAATGTCAAGGAATTTGTGTCATCAGCTTCAGCGGAAGCACTTCAGGCTGGCGAACGCATCGCCAAGCTCTCTGTAATCACCCTGGTTAGTATAGGGTTAGTGGAACTTACAGTCGGATTCTGGACTGGGAGCCTTGGGCTCAAAGCTGATGGAGTGGACTCAATCTCCGATTCTGTGATCTCTCTAATTGTATGGCTTGGGTTGCATTATTCCAGAAGGCGGCCGGATGCGCGTTTTCATTTTGGTTACCAGAAGGTGGAAAGCCTATCTGCGCTCGTTGTTTCAATAGGAATGGTGGTTCTAGCAGCTTACGTAATGTTTCATGCCTACATAACCTTCCTAAACCCAAGGGCGATAGCCTATCCGTATCTAGCTCTCGCAACGTTACTCGGTTGTGGAACGATCTCAACGTACCGCGCTTTTCAGATGCGAAATGTCGCGAATAAGTACGGCCTACTGTCACTTCGGACAGATGCGAATAATTCGATCAAGGACGGAACTGCCTCATTCGTCGTCTTCGCTAGCGTTCTTGGCGCATCCCTTGGATTTCGGCAACTCGACGCCGTGGGGGGAATGATAATCGCCGTCTACATTGTCGCAATAGCGTACATCGCCTTCAGGGAATCCTCTCTAATCTTGTTGGATGCATGCGAAAGTCCCGAGTTGACATCTGCTTTGGCTGCAGCTCTCAAGACTGTGGAAGGAATTCGAGGCGTAACGAGCATAAGGTTGCGGCCTTCCGGCCAATTCTTGACTGGAATAATCGCTGTTTTGGTTGACGGTTCAAAGAGCGTGACGGAGACTGAGCAACTGCGGAAGAAGTTACTCGAAATAGTCTCAGCGATCCTTGAGCCGGTCGGTGAGATGTCTATCGTCTTCCGGTCCGATACTCAATCCTAGCACGCATTGGAGACGTGGTCAGAGGCGGTCTATGAACTCGTACCAAGAACGCAGTTTTGCAAACTTATCAGAAAATTTGTTTCCCGAGTAGATCAATGGGTTGACCGCTCCGAAGACTGCAAAGTCGGCGAGGCTTGGCTTCTCAGCGACGAGAAAACGGTGGTCCTTCAACATATCTTCGACGATTTGGAAGTGGTTCTCCATGTCGGCCTTGAATTCGGGCCGTCTGGCTTCCAAGGCTTGCAGAGGACCGCGCTTCAATTCCTGTATTTCGATGAATATCCAACGTTCTAAATCGTCCTTGAACGTCTTGGGGAAATCGGCGACAGCGTACCGCCACACAATCTCCTCAAGCCGGTAATGTGCCCAGTCTTCGATCGCTTTCGTCAACGCTTTGGTTCCGTCCGGGTAAATTGTGGGGTTGGCTTGGAGCTGCTCTAAGAAGTCGGGAATGCTTGAGTAGGTCACGACCTGGCCATCGTTCACTATGGTGGGAACATAATCCTGTCCAGTCGCCTTGATGAGTTCCCTCTTATCGTGGTAACCGACGATTTTCGTCTCGAATTTGATGCCCTTGTAATCCATGATTTTCCTGGCTTTAACGCACCAGTGGCTGAACGGTTCTTGGAAGAAAATGAGCAATGACAGGAGCCACCTTATTCTCTAGGTTTTGATTTTCTCTACGAGCAGCATTTTTCCAAGCGTAGTTAATGTGACTTTAGTCTTTCCCCTAGCGTGTCTGGTTGCTTGAGCTAGGCCTAGGTCAATTAGGCCTCGTGCGTCTTCCGAACCATGAATATGATAGCTGAGTAGGGGTTTGCCATAGTTTGTAAGCTTGCTCAATTCATCTAGGCTCTCAACTTCTCCCCCAGCTTTATCCAAAGCCCTGAGTATGTCCAATTTCACGTCAGAAACCATCTCAGTATAGCTGAGCTTCATTGGTGGAAGCATGACGCATTCATCTCCCTTGCAGAAGAACGCTTTGAAACCCAAGATGAACGACGTGACGGCAGCAGCTATGCAAATCATCTTATCTCCGCTGCTAACGTTTAGGAGGAAATCATCGAACTGCTCCTTGTTCTTTCCGACAATATCTGAGAAAACCTGCATGATGTCTTTGTACGAATGTTCAGGCCTAATCGTGTCGTAAACCTCAACCTCAGCCTTGAGCGTGTCTGAGATCCTTGTTGCCAAGCGTTTGGCACTCTCCTTGTCGTGGTCATAACAAATCAACGCGAGCTTGTTCGCGGGGGCGTTCCTGACTCCGGCTAAGACTCCTTCAGAATCTTCGCCTACAGTAGCTATTTGTAGTGTCTTCCGGAAAGTACCCCCTGGTTCCTCCTCAGAATCTCTTCTACGCCGGCTCGCGACTTCCGCAACGCTCAACGGTTCTAGCATCCCAATTCATTTGAAGAACTCCCTGTTGAAGTAAAGCTTGCTGGTCCTCGAACGGTCAAGTCCTCCAGAACAGCCTCTAGGTTCCTAAGGCGCCGGTTCAGTCCCCTCAAGACTGGATAATTCTTCTAAGTCAGGAGTTACCTAACTATATGCGATGATGGCTTTGAGTGTCAAGATAGGGTGCAGCGGCTGGTCGTACGGAGATTGGGTTGGCCCATTCTACCCGAAAGATACTGCACCGCAGGATTACTTGAAAGTCTATTCACGTGTCTTTGATTGTGTGGAGATTGATTCCACGTTTTACCGCGCGCCATCACCAGCAATGGTACAGCAATGGAGCCACGTAACTCCATCCGGTTTCATTTTTGCGCCGAAGCTTCCAAAACGGATTACACATGACCAGAAACTGAAGGACGTTTCATCTTACTTGGAGCATTTCGAAAGGACCTTAGGCCAGCTTAGGGAGAAGCTGGGCCCATTCGTTGTTCAACTGCCTCCATCCTTCAAGCTTCCCAAGCATGAAAAAGCTTTCACAGATTTCATTACAACCCTAGACCCAAAGTACAAGTTCGCTATAGAGTTCCGCCACAAATCGTGGTTCAACCCAAGGGTGGAAAAACTACTCCGAACCAAGAAAGTCTGCCAAGCCTGGTCAGTGAACCAATACTTGACCACGCCTCCCACTGTAACATCGGATTTCGTCTACATGCGGTTCGTTGGGGACAGGGAACTCACCAAGTTCGGCACGATACAGAGGGATCAATCTGAAGTAACGAAGACTTGGAGTAAGACGCTGCAGGAGGTTGGTGATGAAGTCAGGGAGCGTTTCATTTTCTTCAACAACCACTTCGCCGGTTTCGGTCCAGCCTCAGTGAACGAGTTCAGACGACTGATGGGGTTGGTTCAGTTAGATTGGTCAGGACTAAAGGACGGTGAAGGCCCGCAGAAAACGCTCTTCGACTTCTCTAAATCACACTAATCTAGTGGTGGAGTGAAGTTGGCGCGAGTCATATTCCATGTGGACCTAGATGTGTTCTATGCTTCAGTGGAGCAAAGGGAGAACCCTTCTCTACGTGGCGTTTCGCTTGTCATTGGCGCTGAGCCTAAGGAGGGCAAGGGTAGGGGCGTCGTCGTTGCATGTTCGTACGAAGCGAGAAAGCTTGGATTGCATTCGGGCCAGCCAATATCTAGAGCTTACAAGTTGTGTCCACAAGGCGTCTACGTGCCACCCAACCTAGCTTTGTACGGCCAGGTCTCAACCGATGTTATGGAGAGAATCAAGAAATATGCTGACAGGTTTGAACAGGTTAGCATAGACGAAGCCTACTTGGATGTAACTGAGAGCTGCAAACGCCATGGCGGCCCCCTTGAATTGGCGAGGCTGATCAAAACTGAACTAAAGGAAGAGGAAGGACTCACTTGTTCGATTGGGATAGCTCCGAACAAATCTACGGCCAAGATAGCGTCGGATTTCCAAAAACCCGAGGGGTTAACTTACGTGGAAGCCGCGCACGTGAAGGAGTTCCTCGCTCCCCTGCCAGTTTCCAAGATAAGCGGGGTTGGAAAGAAAACAGAGCAAACACTTATCCAACTTGGAATCAAGACGATTGGCGATCTTGCCAAGTACCCTCCCAAAGATTTGCTTAAGAAATTTGGCAAGCCAGCAGTATGGCTGTGGGCTATAGCCAACGCAGAGGAGCAAGTAGAAGTTCAAGAGAACTACGTGATGAAATCTATCGGGGCCGAACACACATTTGAGGTGGATACTAATGATTGGCCTGTCATAGATAGGCAGCTGTCTGACCTGATTGACCAGGTCTACAATCGATTGATGAACGAAAACAAGGCTTTTCGAACAATAACCTTGAAGGTGCGATTTACCGGCTTTCAAACCTACACCCGAGCAAAGTCACTACGGTTCGCAACCTCGAGTAAGGAACCGATAGTTGAGGGAATACGAGCCCTCGCAGCCGAATTCAGGAATAATCCAAAGAAGGTACGGCTTGTCGGGGTCAGGCTGTCAGGTTTGGAAAAAGAGAAGGCTGGGAAGCCCATCGCGAAGGGGACGTTGGATTCGTTTGCGGCGACTAGTCCTTAAGCTGGTAGTTTCATCTCTGGCAGAATGCGGTTTACTGTAACGCGTAAGGCCTCTACCTCGTTAGCATGCATCGATCGTAGTGGTAGTCTCACATAGCCTCTTTTCAGGCCCCTCATCTTCAGAGCCTCCAGGATTGGTGCCAGGGGAGGTGTGGACAACGCATTGCGAAGGGCGCGTATTTTGATTTGCAGAGCCTTTCCCTTTTCAAAATCCTTCGTGTTGTAAGCTTCGTACATTTCCACAAAATGTTCGGGAAATGCGTTTGCGGTAGCTGAAACGCCGCCGTGGATACCGGCGCAAAGGGCTGAGAAAAGGTATGAGTCCGTTCCTGTGATTACGTTGAAGTCGTCGGGAACATTGCGCATGTAATCTAGAAGCTGCGTAAAGTCTCCACTGCTATCCTTGATGCCAATAACTTTCGGAATTTCACTCAATTTCTGGAGTAGTTTGGCATCGACGTTAAACCCTGTATTTGGTGGAATGTTGTATACGAACAAGGGGAGGCTCGTGGTACGTGATAATTTCTGATAATACTCGATGATTGCTTCGTCTCCCGGATGATAATAGAAGGGGGTTAGGCTGGCCACCGCGTCGGCTCCGATCTTCTCGGCGTGGAGCGCAAGTTCCAGGCTGACTCTGGGCTCGGAAGCACCAATCTGCACAATGACAGGGACGTGCCCATTTGTTTCTTCCACAACAACTTCAGCGACTCGTTTTCTCTCAAAGGCCTCCATTGCCGGACCCAAGCCCGTGGTCCCCAGGGGATAGAAACCGTTCACTCTGGCTTTCAACTGGAATCTGACAATTTCGCGTAAGGCCTCTTCGTCAACCTCGCCGTTCTGGGTGAAAGGGGTAACGAGCGCCGTTATGATTCCTCGGAGCCTAAAGTTGTCCACCATAGAGACAATTCGCCGCGAAAGCCGTTTGCTGCGCTAACTAAAATGCGTTCGCATCGTGAGTATGCTCACTAAGGCTGAATGCTTGAGCAGTCTATGATCGCCTATGCTCAAGGAAACGGGTTAGGCGTGTCGACATCTTCAACGCAATTCTCCCTGGGAGGGTAATGAGATAGCGCCCTCGGTCCCCTTCCTGTACCACGAGGCCAGCTTCTTCAAGGATTTTGAGGTGACTAGAGATTGTGCTCGGGGAGATATCCTTGAGAACGGATTCTATCTCGCTCGCGTACCTCCCTCCGTAAAGGAGTTCGCTCAAAATTCGAAGGCGATGCTCGCTGGCCATCGCGCCCATCAAGGTGGAAGCCCTTTCTGCTTCCGCGGCGCTCATCGACCTCGCTTGGGCTTTTGCCACGTGACGATCGAACCAAGCGCCTGTGGGATCCACAAGGACCGATCGTTCAATCTCCGAGGATATCCCGGAGATTACGCTCTGAACAACGTCGTTAACGTACTCTGATAGGGACTCGCCGAAACTTGGTCTGCTCGATGTTTCCGACTGTTTGGCTTTCTGAGAAGGAATAGCTTGCGAGAGGCGCTGTACTTCTTCTCTTAACCGAGCCACTTCTTCCTTCAGGTTGCCAATGTTGTCGGGTGATTCGTTGATTTTCTCGGGCAATTTCATCACCAAATTGGGTTTGAGAAAAACCGAATTCAATTCGAGCATAATAAGTCTTGCTCACGGAAAGCATTAGTGGAGAATTTGACTTGTTGTTCAGGGATAGCTTCAAAGCCATGAGCACTCCTCGCGCAGCAACAGGGAAAGGAATACGGAATTACACTTGGCGGATTTTGAGGGGGATCGTCTGAAGAGTACGGATACAATTCCCGTGCTTTTCTACGCCGAATGGTGCCCGTTTTGCAGAAGTTTCTATGCGGAATTTAACGAAGCGTTAAACGGCAATGGAGTCCGATGGGCTGAGGTTGACATTAGTGACGATGATAATCCGTTGTGGGAAAGGTTCGGGATCAGCATTGTCCCAACAATAATTGTCTTCAGAGACGGCCGGCCGGTCTTCAGAAGGGACGGTGTACAGGGCCGTGGCCTACCGAAGAAAGCCATCGAGGAGACCCTCAAAGAAATCGAGATGCACGCAACGCATTAGGCCCTTTATTCGTACTCATACACAGTTTCCTTCTCCAGGGCTTTACCCTTCCTAAACTTCCATATCTCAACTGTTCCCCGGAAAGCTTCTCCCCAAAGCTTGAGCGTTTTCCGTTCTGATTCCGTTGCTCTGCCCTGTCCGCTTTTGACCTGAACCATGAGTATACGCCCGCCACGTCCTGCGAAAATGTCAACTGGTCCATGGGAGGCCGCGCTTCTACTGCAGAACCAACCTTCTGCTCTCAATAAGCGTAGGACTTGGTATTCGCGGCTTCGGCCCCTTGTATAAGGCGTGGACACCATTCTGCATCAATTCCCTCGAGTCTTCTATTCTCCACCTTGAATGCGTGGTATTCTCATTAGCGCTGGGTGTTTACCTCGAACGCAGATATGTAAAATGCTTAACACAACTCTATAATGCTGGTTAAAACACATTTCTTGGCTCAACAGCTTGCATGATCGAGTTCTGTCATGACGACGATTCCTTCGGGGCAAAGTATTTTCATCCTAAAGTTCTGTAGGAATAAGACTCAATTCTAGTCTGAAAATGAAGCTCATCTAGCGTGGTCTAGGTTGCGTTTAACAGTAGCCTAGAGAACGTGTTCAAATTCGGTCGCCCGCACCATTAGACCCACACACACAAAACTCCTCATAGTCAGATTTCTTTGCGGTATGAATCCGGATATGTGAGTGATGCCCTGTCTGCGTGGTGAAGAGACCGCTTCGGATTTCGTTTGGGAATATCAGCTATCGAATTCACAGCGGTAATTCCGTATGGAATGGCAAGTGTTAACCACGCATAGATGACTATTGTTCTCCGTCCTTTTCCGGCTGGGCAAGTTAAGCAATTACGATATGAGGAAACAGAGGAGGTGAAATGAGATGGGAAAGTTCCTAGTGGCTCATACGCTGCCGTCACCTGCAACCATTGAGGAGGCTGGAGTGTTCGCCAAGACGGCCAAAGCCAATGTCACTTTGGACGCTTATTGGATTGGTGGTACGATACAGCTAAACGAACAAGGAAAGGCGGTTAAGATATTCTGTGAGTGGGACGCAAAAGGCGCTGAATCAATCCGCAAAGTTCTCGCTAAAGTTCCTGGACTTCCAGTAGACGGAGTATACCCAATGGCGAAAGTTGACGCGGAATCTTACAGGTAACGATTCGAATGTACCCCTGCTCTCGTATCGTACCATCCTAGCCTTCCCTGTTTTTCCCTCGTCTCAGTAGTACTTAGTGTGTGTGCGCGCACCATTAGACCCACACCTATGAAAAGTCGGTAGCCTAGGATTTCTTCTCTGCGATTGGTTCTTTTGCGTGGCGTTCAAGTGCTAGTTCTGCTTGTATTATCTGCTTTCTTCCTGTTCTTGTCGGTCGTGGTAGTGGGTCTAATGGTGTTCACATACCTCTAATCATTGTAATTTCATGAATACTCTCGCCATGTCCGTCCGTATTTCGTACATCTGAAGAACTGGGTCGAGGTTTCATCGCCACCGCGAGTTTGTACCATCCAATAGAAGGCTTCTCCATGCCCGCATTTTTGGCAGCTAACTTTCATTTTCGGGAGAGTCTGTAGGTTCTTCTCACCCTTACCGATTACCACGACGGATTCCTTGGCCGTTCCGAGGTTCTGTACTATCGGATCCGACCGTCTAGTTTCTTCTCCGCACTTAGGGCATGCTAGCACAACAATCTTTTCCTTCTTAATTGGAATGAGCGCCAAACTACATTTCGGGAAGAACTGCATGCTAGACTACAACCGAATTGCGGGCGTGCAGTCATATACGCATTTAATCTTCCTTTCTTACTTCGTTGAGACTTCGTCAAAGAACCATACCCACCTCTGAGAAAACGTAGTAGCGATCCTATGTCGAATCAGGAAATGAGGCACGTTTGCTTTTCTTCTGATCTTCCATCTTCAATTGTCACAAAGTATGAGCACGAAATCAGTTTTTATGGTGGTCTTGCCTATTGCGTAGGCAGTATACTGGAGGTCTTACCTGCGTGGATGATGGGAGAGCCGTCAAGCTCGTGCCGATTATCGCGGCGAGTATTATCTTTCGTATAACTAGAGAATAGGACGGTGGAAAACAAAATGGGTTATGAGAATAGAAGTTACGGTGCCCCGAGGCAAATGACGCAAGTCAAATGCTCTGAGTGCGGTGCAGATACGCAAGTACCGTTTGTGCCGACGACGGGTAAACCGGTCTACTGTAGAGAGTGCTACCAGAAGCACCGAAGATACTAGGAGAACATCCTAGGACCGGTAATGAACGGAAATCCCAGTTTTTTGTCAAACGTTTTCGTGTGCGTGGGTCTTATGGTGCGGGCAGAGGAAACTAAATTCTGGGACAATTCTTCTTGTGTAAAGGAAAGATTTCTGAACTGTTCGTTTCGAAACCACACTTATCGCACACAAATCGTTGTCCTTCCTTTTCGAACCTAGACATCATGGTTAAACAACGCCATCAGTTATTCAAACATACACTAATACCTTATCGATTCCCCTACCTCAATTAGGCCCCGGCCCAGGGTAGAGGTGAGTTGATGCACTGGTCTCAGAATTGGCTAGTGGTGAAGTCGGTGAAAGAGTAGTAGTTAGGGGGCACTCCACTAAAATCATACAAGATTTTCGTGTGTGTACGCACCAATAGTACGGGGATATTACGTAAGGGCTGTTTTGGGATGGCCATGTGGATGTGGTTTGGGGGGCGTGGATGTCCACGTGTAAGCGTTAAGGAACATGAGTCGATGATTACAATTTTCCCTTGAATGCCATGTCAAGGATAGAAGGGAGCAGTGCGTCTCCGATTCGGGACTACGGGTAGGTTATGAGCTGTTTCTCTTCAAGCGTTTGTTGCAGTTTTGCGATGGATCTGTGAACCTCCGCCTCTTTCTTGGCGCCCGTACAAACGAGCTTTCCGGTTGTGAAGATTAGTATGACTACTTTGGGGTCGTCCATTCTGTAGATAAGGCCAGGGAACTGTTCGGGTTCATACATGGTGCGTTTCAGTGAGTAGGTTACCTTTTCCAAATCAATATGGCCGCCTAAACCTGCCGAGGCTACTATGTTTTGAACCTGAATCTCAGGCTTACCCAAAATGACGATCCCGTTACGGCTGAGCTCGTCCACAACCTTCAGGACGGCCTTGTGAGCCTGCCGCTCCGACTTCGACCCAGTACAGACCATTTTACCCGAGCCGAAGATCAAGGTGGTGGCCTTCGGTTTCTTCAATCGATATACTAAGCCCGGAAATTGCTCAGGCCTATATTCTACGCCAGGGAATACGCGTACGATAGAGTTCAAATCAATATTCTGATGGATAGTTGCTGTCGCGACCACGTTCTCGATGTTGATGTACGCTTTGTGTTCGGCCAGAGGGCGCACCTGAGTGATACTTAAGGCCCTCTAGTGAAGGAAGCCTATATGAATACGATTTGCGGAGCACGCAAGAAGTTCCTGAACCCTTGATTGAGAATAGAATTTCCGCTTCCTCATCCAGCAAGTAATGTCACGCAATACGCATAGATATGGGGAGGCAAATTCCAGAATCAGGCAAATGCGATGTCATCGTTAAACGTGACGGTAAACCCGTGAAGTGCGATAAAGTCACGAATAATATTCATAATGTGTGGTGGGTTTGCGATGGCTGCCCTCAGTATGCCAGAGAACATGGCGGTTTTCCAATCAGCGCATTCAGGAAGATCACGCCATGAGCCGACACGTTGGTTCCCGCAATTTCATTGCCTGAGCCATCGATGAAGGCTGAGGGTTATCTGGGTGGAGCCTTCTTTCGGAAAGGTTCAGACTTACGCGGCTCGTTCTTACATGTGTTGTTCGGCGGCATGTTCTTACTTGACCTTGGCCTCCTTGACCAACGAGTTTGCTATGTCGGGATCTAACCAGGAAGGAAAACGAGCAGTTTGCCAAAAATGCGGCTTCGAGACAAACAGTCCGGAGATATTTGCACTCCACAAAAAGAATTGTCCACGAGTTTAGTCGCATCATATTTGCGATTTCGCCCTAATTGTGAGGGTGGGTTCTCATGGGACGCAACTTGTCCAACCACAGCTAGGGCGTGAAACAAACCGGTGGTTCTTCGTATGTGGTATAGCTGGTGCGTTCCAGATGGCCTTTCAAGTATTCAGGCCACGTGACAAATCGCCCCGCATCTTGTTCTTGACTCATTTTCGCCACTTCCTATTTCAGGTATTTCCACGCATAATACATGAGTCCGATGGCGAGTATGCCGCGTGCGACTCGTTCAGCGTTGTACCAGAAGCGATGCGTGTTGCCGGGTAGTAGGATTGAGCCTACTGCGTCGATCAGGAGGAGGAGGCCTGCGATGAATACGAGTTTATCCATTTCCATTTCGCCAACGGGATTATGGTTGAGCGTGTGGTACTAGTGGTGCGAGCACTAGAATTTGAATCGCCGTTTTTGTGTGTGTGGGTACCATTAGTTCCAAACAACTTCGAAGTTCTTTAAAGTCAGAATCAGCACACACGTTTGCATGATTACCAATAAAGGATCGTCGGCAAAACCCACCATCTTCTATCTCGACGCGAGAAATCCAACAGGTATCAACTTAACGGGTTTAGCTCGGAAATTTAATTCTGAAAAGGGAGATACTGCTTCAGCGGCTTTCGAGACGCTAAGAGAGTTATCCCAGAGGTTATGCGCTGAATTGAGTTCAAAGTATCAAAGAGTTAACAACGACGGAAGGCCCGCCTCGATGACTTTTGAGAACCTTTGCTGGGCGGCTAGCTTGATACTCTCAAGTTGGCTCGGTCTGACCTTAGAATCCAAGTCCATAAAGCACTACGGAGAACCGCATCCTGACGAAGAACATCTTCTATACTTTGAGGTTATACCTAGTGTTCTAAATGCATTCAAACAGGGAATAGAACAGGCAATAACTGACAAAGGAAATTGAGCGGAACCACAAAAATTATGGCAACGAAAATTAATTCTAAAGAAGGGGACTTGAAGCGAGATCTTTGGGGTTCTTGGTTCTTTCCCATGATTTCACCGACGGAGCCAAGAGAAGGGTCGAAGAAATCTACCGAAAGACTCCGACTCCTGTTTTCCTGATGGAGGCACAGTCGCGAAGGCCTTGTACCTCAAAGCGCTTGGTCTCTATAGAGAGATCCAGAAATTGCATCATTTATCGAGATTGAGGATCTTTCCGTGCAACTGAATTCAATTTTTAATTGAATCAGCTCAAAATGAAACCCTTTTCGCGGTTTAACCAACACTATAGCGTGCTCTAAAATACTTAAGGCATGGAGCTTCGAAATCACGAGACGAGAAGACCGGGGTTGCATCTTTCCGCGCGGCCATTGTTAACGCTCGCGTTTTGCCTTGTCGTCGCTGGTCTTATCACACCATATGTCGGAGCCCAGCTCTCTTACTCGGTTTCAGTTAGCATAGCAGGCCTTCCATCAACGGTTAGCACTAACCTCTACGTTGATGGGACCTTCAACACAACCATTAACGGGGGCCAGACCCTTTCCTTAACGTTCTCCGTTCCAAACACCGGCCATGTAATCACAGTAGATTCTTACGTCCCGAATAGCATCTTAGCTAACGGCACGCGTTTCTATGAGCAGGACGCGTCATGGGCCTTCACCGCGGCCGGCAGCCACATTTTCACTTACACAGCGCAATACTATCTCACCGTAAAAACATCTTACAGCACCTCGACCGGTCAAGGGTGGTATGAATCTGACACGGCGGTGCAAGCGACCCTGAATGACGCGAATGTTGATCAGGGTCAAGGAACACGAGAAGTCTTCACAGGATGGTCAGGAGATGCGTCTGGAACTGGTTTGACTACGGCGCAAATTTTCATGACTGGGCCGAAGACCGCCATAGCGAACTGGAAGACGCAATTCCTTTTGACAGTGGTGTCCAACCCCGCCAACGTTTCGGGCCTCTCCGGCTCTGGTTGGTATGATTCGGGGAGCGAAGCGACCTTCTCCGCTGCTGCAGTTCTGCCGGCCAGTGACAATACACGTCTTATGTTTGAACACTGGAGCGGAGACTACTCGGGTCAATCAACGACTGGGCGGCTCCTAATGGACCGGCCACAGACAGTCAGTGCGAATTTTCTCGCTCAATACTTGCTTGCCGTTCAATACAACCCAGTGAGCATTTCCTCAGGATATAACGAATCTCATGCAGGCTGGTATGATGTCAACTCAAATGTCCAGCTTGGCCCAGCTCCATCAACTGTCAAATTGAGCTCCGTCGAGCGCCTTAGCTTCATCGGTTGGACCGACAATAATTCAACTTCTTCAAACCCGTCCTACACAGTGGTCATGGATCAGCCGCGTACAATCACCATCTCGTACAAGACCCAGTATTATGTGGATGTGCGATCTTCCCAGGGTTCGGTTGCAGGGTCAGGGTGGTATGACCGCGGGTTCACAGCAAATATCACTGCCACTACTAGTTCTCAAACTTGGCCTATTTCATACACTCTAACTGGTTGGCAACTCGAGCCCTCGTCAGGGGTCCTCACGAAGACTGATCATTCATGGAGTCTGACTGTGGACAGACCGTACGTTGTCCAAGCTGAGTGGAGCTTTGACTATCTTCCGCTTGTCGAACTCTTTGGTGGTGGCGGAATCGCGGCCGTAGTCGTCGCGGTGGCGTTCGTTCTTGCACGCAGACGCGGTGCGTTCGACCGTGCGCGACCAATGCCTAATCCTCCTGCTTCAGTAGGCGCGCCCACCGCCCCGGTTGGAATGCAGATTTGCAGTACCTGTGGGAATCTTGTTCCGAAGGGGACATTCTGTGAAAAGTGCGGAGCTCCGATGGAAGCGCCCACGGTACCGCCTTTGGATGATAAGGTATACGATTACATCGTGAAGCATGAAGGTGTAATCTCGTTAAGCACGGCTTCAGCGGAACTCGGAATTCCTATTGAAGAACTCAAGACAATAACGAGTCGGTTAAAGAATCAGGGTCGCTTAGCCTAGAAAGGCGAGAAGGGTGAACGCGCTTGCTGTTCGCCACCCATCACGTATTGGCCGGATTGAGACCCCAGCTTCGGCGCCAATCCCCAGTAACATTCCGTGCACAGGCTTAGGACTCCATATTGTCTGTTACAGGATGCGCAAATTGACCTTCCACATCTTGAGCAGACGAATGCTGATGGCAACTCGGAGTGATAGTAGCAGCTTCCTTGCCTCTGCAATTGCCTCGGAGCATAGGTTAATGGGGACATGGGAGCTGCGGGGGTTGGCTTCATGGAAGCTGTCAGAGGTGACTTCACATCAACTTTGACAGGTGGTATATTGACAAGCGACACGCCGCAGCTGAAACAGTACCTTGCATCATCCGAGTTGGCTTTGCCACAGGCCTGACACATTGGCATCTTTGAACCACGCATTCAATTGGTATCAAGCATTTCTTAACGGTTACTTAAGCGCGGATGCGCTTACCCATTCAAATTCGCCGTGAAATGTGGCAATTGATGGTTTTGGCGATAGGTCTCTTGCGAATGTGTGACACGGTTGATACAAGATTCTTCCTACGTCAGCCTTAGAATTGATTCATGAAACTCCCCGTCTTTGCCGTCAACAAGAACCCTGAGATAGTCACCTCGGCCCACACTCTTTCCCCGCTTCGAATGCCCATCCAACAACCTTGTTCCCTCAGACGTTTCTAAGAGTATGCGCAGCACTTTGCCATCGATTTTGGCGTGGCGACGAATGTTTTCCGCCAAATTCCCCTTTGAACGACTGACCGTGGAGATCATTAGGTCGCCCCGTTGGGCAGGTTCCCTGGTCGTCCCCTCCTTTCCGCATACGAGGCATTTCTCGCCTCGCTTCAAATCCATCGGAGTGTACCGATTATTCCTCAAATCAAAGAACAGAACTGACCTTAGTGGCTGGCCGCTACTTTCTGGCCATCTTGCATTGGATCGGTATTCTTCCATTCCAATGATCAGCTTGATCGTTTCTTGGGCAAGGATTGATGAGACCAGTGAGATTGTTGTCGAAAAGGATGGGACGGCTTCCTGCTCCAACGGGGCGTCACACGGGTTTCGCAAACCAACGATTTTCGAGTATTGGTTGGGCGGAAATATGCATACAGGGCAGGCATCGTTGGGGGGGAGGTATACGTGGATTCTGCCGTTCATCCCCGTGATTCCGCCATCAACCAACGGGACAGAGTATTTTCTGCAGATCTGAGTTAGGAAGATTCGCGAAACGACATTGTCGAGGCCGCACACTATCACGTTTGAATCCAAATAGAATTTCAGTGGCAATCGTTCAAGGGCGCCACGGAAGGCGATCGTTTGGACGAAGGGATATTTCCTGTGGATTTTCCTTGCAAGGACTTCAGCCTTGTTCTTTCCCAAGTCGCTTTTTTCGAAGAAGACCATGCGGCTAACATTAGACATTTCCACGGTGTCCCTATCTACGATGATAATTCGCCCGACACCTAGCATAGCTAGGTTCTTGGCTACCTCGTTGCCAATGGCGCCGGCGCCCGCGAGGAGCACCGATGAATCTCTTATCCTTCTTTGGCCCTCCAGGCCCCAGAGGAGCAAGTGTCGCGCCCACAGGTAGTCGATGGTCACCGTTTCCCTAATTCTCGACAGACGTGTACGATCCGGTAGCGGTTTCCCGTGGGCTAGTAGTCTGGTGAGCTCAGGTTCGATCCCTAGTTTTTTGCAAATTATTCCTTTAAGGTCTTTCGCCGTCTTGTTGGGGTTCAGCTCCACTTCTATTTGCTTGTAGGAAGGGAGGGAAGCATTCACGCGCATCAAGAAGACGCTCGATGTCCCCGTCCAGAAAGGTCGAACCTAACGATATCCCCAGCCTCTGAAGCCGCATTCCTCGTTTCTGGCACCGGCACCACGTTGAATCGGACGATGTCGTCGGTTTCCTTACTTTTCGGTTTGACTTTTGTCATTTTGGGGAATCCATAGGAGCGGCATACGTTTGCCGCTTTGAGGGCGCGGGGATTGTCGAACACGCTCTGAGGGTTCGGGTCCGTTAGCAGGTAATGTAACGCATTTACGACCGAAATGAGTTTCAGTCTGGGGTCCCATTTTTCTCCGAGTATTGAAACGCATACAGCATTCGGGATTTTCGGTACTATGTTTGGGTGTGAAATTTCCGTGAGCCAAGTCGCCACGGGTGGTTTCAACGGGTATTCTGGGGGAATGTCAAGTCTGAACCGGTGCCAGTTGGTGTAATCAGTGAAGGGCCAGACTCCCTTCTCCGATAGCTTCATGACCTCCCCCTTTTCGCAGCGGATCAGGCCTTCGAATTGGGTTGGAGGATCGTTCATTGCGGTGACTGTTGGGAATTGGTGGTTGAGCAGGTTCTTCTCCTTGAGTAGGAGTGGAACATCCATTGCTAGTCAGACTACCCGCCGATGATATTGTATGGCATGAGTGCAAGCTGAGAATTCTCTGGAATGCCTAACCTTGCAACGGTCGTGCTCTCGTCCAGTATTGCGCCACCATACATGAGAGCCACAGTACTTGGGTCAACGTTGAAGGATTGGCAGACCTGTTGCTTTATCTCCGCAACCGTGTGGTCTGGAATAACATCGATCTCCGCAAGGCCTGTCTGAGGGCCAATAGGCGCTTGAACAAAAAGTTTCATTTGCGACGTTTCACCTCCACTCATGCTGACCTTTCATTTTCACAGATGTGCTTAAACTATCTTACTATGAGGGGGGACAGAATGGAAAAATGCGGTCCCAGCCGCCCTGATTACTTTCGGGATATATCGCTTGCTGAGATGCCCCGACATTTGAACGCAACTCTAGGCCTCCGGCTAACACAGCTGGGTTGGTTGACGTGTTGCCTTTCCTTCTGGGAAGGATAAGTCTAATTGAGACAGCCTCCATCCAGAACAAGATTGAACCAATCGACAAACGTTCGGCAAGTCCTAGGTACGGAGCGGAAATCGAGATTACTACAAACACACCAAGGGCGGTCGAGATCGGCAGCATTGCGATGCTGAAATGGACGTAATTCTTCCAGTGTGGGTCGGGGCGGAAATGACGCCAAAAGAATGCCATTGCTGTCAGCGAGAGGAAGGTGATGACTCCGGCAAGCACAACGTGGAGGGTGCCCGTTATCGTAACAGGAAACCCTTGGGGATAGTCCTCTGGAAACAGAAACAGGACTAAGCCTAAGGCGCCCGTGCCCAAAAGCGACACTGGTCCCCAAAGGTGCCCGCCCTCGATTCCGTAGTAGAGGCCGACCGCCAAGAGGATTACGCAGACATTGTAGAGCCCGAAGAGGAGAAGCATTACCTCTCTGACTTGATTGGGTGAATTTACCGAAGTGAGAGTGCTAACTGTATCGTGGTATTGTGAGTAGCCGGGCCATAGAAACCCGCCAAGCAACAGGGCTGAAAGATAAATGACGGGACCCACGGCCCCGAAAACGCCGAGTGTTCGAGGCATCCTTGATGGAGTTGCACTCCCTACTTCCAGCGTTGGTACACTCATGCGGGGAGCAATGGTTTCTTGGGGAATCGCTTCATAAACTCCGGAAAAGACACTGATCCTCTCAGCGGGTAAACGTACGGCCTCACCTGTCCGAGAGTCCACGCGAAAGAACCCAACTTCTCCGGTCAATGTGTCCACGACCATTCCCACAATCAGTTTCGAGAATTGCTGAAGGGTTCTTTGAGTCTGGATGTCTGTTTCAGAGAAGAAAAGTCCGCCCAAGGTATGTGAATGGTACCAACCCACAATGTTCCCTTTTATTAGCCCAGTCACAAGCCCGTCCGCGATTTTCGCCAGAGCGTTCGAAGAGAGGCTTACCCTGTGCGGCGCGGCTGAGGATTCACCGGTAATTGAGTTTTCTATTATTAGCGTATTACCTTCAAGTCTTCCTAATAGCAGGCCGACGATCTCATTTTTGTTGTTACGCGCAGCGTGCACTATCTTTTCGTTAACAGGCTTCCCTATGCTCACGTAGGACAAAGCCTACACCCAGAAATCGGAAGGAAACAAAAAAACGGGAATTTTCCTTTTGGCCCTAGCGTCCGAGCATGCCGAGTATTCCGCCCAGCACGCCCAAAACGAATCCGGCCACAAACCCTCCGCCGATCAACAGGCTCAGGACCGCCAACGGAAAGACTACGATGCTTCCAATTGTACCGAATCCTAGCAGCATTAGTATCGATCCGATTACCAGTATGAGCCCGATAATCGCGCCTATCGCGAACGTTAGGCTCGGGGGGCCAACAGCTGGCAACCAGAAGAAGATGCCGGTCCATAAGCTGTAGAAACTTGGTGAGAGCAAAGCTGCTGCGTTAAGGATCACGAGGATTCCTGCAATCATTGCTAGTATGAATCCCCATAGCGCTCTTGGCGGGGAAGGTTGATAGTATTGTGGCATCGGTGCCATGAAAGCCTGAGGGCCACCCATCGGTGGTCCCATTTGCATTTGCATAGGTGGTGGTCCCATTTGCATAGGTGGTTGCTGCATCTGCATAGGTTGTTGCATTTGCATAGGTGGTTGTTGCATTTGCGGAGCTGCTACCATTGGTACAACGCCTTGGTAACACTGCGGACAGAGTACCAGATCCATGTAGGCCTTGGAGTCGTCGCGGCAAATTGCTCTTCCACACCGGTTACAGACGTAGACGGCGGGCAGGTTGGGGTGATAGTAGCATTGGCCGGGTGCCGGAACCCTGATTGGGTTGCCCGGGCTGACGGGAGTCACAACGCGGACTGAAGGGACTGGTTTGAGTGCTGGCCCCACTGAGCCACCGACTGAGGATCCACAACTTGAACAGAATGCTGCGTCGTCGCGGTTATTGTAGCCGCATGATGGGCATTTCTTGACCATTTTCCTAATTAGCCTCCTTTAGTTGAATTAACTCGGAACTACCGTGCCGTCGTAAACGCACTTAAGCGTTTGGATAAGCATTGTCAAATCGGTGAATGATAAAACCCTAATCATACCATTTCTTGACGCAAAAGATAGACAATTGCTCAGAACATTTCAACGGGGGGCTTCGAGGTGTAAGCCAGCTGACCAGTAATACTTACTTTTCACCAATGGCACCATCATTGCAAACCACTAGGAAACAATGAAGAATCATGTAAGCGGGCAGGGTTAGAATCTTGGGCAAGTGCGGCGTTGTCAGAGTCGTTTGATTCTGAGAAGCTCACATATGGAATTAGACGCAAAGAGTTCCTGGTCAACGCCCAATGATTGCGTACCATCACCGTTCATTCTGAATTCTTGAACATCTTATGAGACGTTCAGAGTCTTGTAGCTAGCTTCTCATGAAATGTGTCGACTGAATTTCTAATTTTTTTCGAAACCTGTTCTGAGTTCAGCATCTATTTAGCGAAGTTGTGCATAGGGGCAGTTCGCGAAGCCCCGGTGGCTCAGCTTGGTAGAAATAAAGCGCCAACAGCGCCGCCTTGGTACGAACTCACAAAGAGGCGAAGGCCGCGGGTTCAAAAGCGATCGTGCTATCGCTGAAAGTCCCGCCCGGGGCTCCACCATATTCTAGAATAGACTGGCCAGTGTGTAGGCTTTCCTAGGCTGGCATCACGCCTTCTCGCACTTAGCCAAGTTGGAAAAAGAGGCGATGAGAAGCGCGAATTCGCGAATTCAATGTGCGAAAGACTTGGGTATTCTTTGGCTAGTGTGCGGTTCTTGCGTGTGTTTCGAGTTCTTCCTTCGTTTTGAAGAACATCTTACAGGCTGGACAAACATATGTTCCTTGGGACGTACAACTCACCAAGAATTAATTACGATTGCCTCAATATATTAAATGGCGACTACAGCGAGCGATAGGAAGAAATTGGATTATCTCGGATTGCGACGAGACTTTTTCTTCCGTTTGTCTGCTCCGAAGAACTCAATCCAAATACCGTCAGAGTCCTTCACATACGCGAGTCTTTCTCCACCATTCGAGAATGGTGCTACGGCTCTTCTAGCCCCCCTTCTCATCAGCTGAGCGTAGGTTCTGTCAACATCATCGACCCAGAACCCGAGATGGTCCATCTCCGTTCCCGGACGATATTTCTCGTAGAACCTGTTCTTGGGGGGGTAGTAGTTCAGTTCTAGCCTCTGTGCTGAACCGGGGTGCCTTAAGTGGACAAAGATGCCTCCGTGAAGCATCGTTCCCTTATGGATTACCTTCATGCCCAAAACTCTCGTGTAGAACCGTAGTGATCGATTCATGTTCCTTACACGGATGCCAAAGTAAACGAAGCGCATTGCTACCAACCACTAGGTCATGGGGTCTGCATATGTAAGAAGCTTACCAGCCTGGGACGACAAGTGACGGGCCGGAGGTTTGAAAAGGCGCAAATGGAATTTCACAGCCCCAAGGAAGGTTGGGATTGGAAGGTTCATTCTCGGAATCGATTCAGCTAGCCAGTCGCCTGCGCGAGTTAAGCGATCAGCAGCGGGGGATTCTTGAACGAGTTGACGAAGCCTGCAAGGAACTCTACCTTCCTGAGTTCGAGCACTACCTAGCGCACAAGTACAATCCTGAGACCCATACCATCTTGAAGAAATACAATCTCATGGGCCTGACAGTTTCGCCCGAATATGGAGGAGTTGGGGCGGACTCGCTGACCTGGGCACTAGCACTTGAACGATTCGGGCAGCTTGGGTTGAGCGTGGTTACCTTCGTCGATGTCCACTGCCTCCTAGCTTCGTTAGCGATTCAACAATGGGGCAACGAACATTTGAAAGCGGAATACCTTACCCCCGCAGCCAAAGGAGAGAAGATTCTAGCTTATGGCTTGACGGAGCCCGAGGCCGGAAGTGACCCCACCTCACTAAAGACGAGTTACGAGGAGCGTGATGGCAAGTATGTTCTCAGCGGTACGAAGTACCTGATATCAAACGGATCCGTCGCTGACGCGCTGATCATATTTGCCTATCCGAAGGGCAAGAAGCAGGGCATGTCGGCTTTTGTCGTCGATTCGAAGTCTGAGGGTTTCTCTGTTGCCATGCACTTGGAGGAGAAGATCGGACTCTTCACATCGGATACGGCGATGCTTGAACTTTCTGATGTGCACGTCCCTGAGGAGAACCTGCTGGGAGAGCCTGGGAAGGGTTTGCATGTTGCGTACTCGGCACTGTTGAACGGGAGGATTGGGATAGGGGCGGGATGCGTCGGTATCATAGGAGACTGCCTGAACTCGGTAACGGAAAGGGCCAAGTCCCGTGTGCAGCATGGCAAACCGATTGGCAAGCACCAATTGATTCAACGCCACCTCGCAAACATTGCTATGAACTTAGAGATGGCAAGATGGCCGACTTATTACGCGGCTGCAGAGAAAGCTAAACTAGACACGAACCCCAACGACCTCGAGCTAAGAAAGAAGGTTGACCTCCAATCCGCTGTCGCAAAGCGCATTGCGTCCCGATTGGCGTACGAGAGCGCCGACCTAGCCGTTCAGGTGTTCGGCGGCTTCGGCTATTCCCTGCTCTCTCCGGTTGCTAGGCACTTCTGCGATGCCCGAGTGGCAAGAATCTACGAGGGAACCGACGAGATAATGGAGCTTAAGATTGCTTCATTGATTCTAGGGAAAGGTTTCGAAGCGTACAGCTGAAAGAGCCTATGCGGTCGTCTTTTCCTTCAACTTGGTCTTGAGGTTCTCGATAACCTGTTCAACCATCTTGCTGGACGTGGAATCTAGAAGTTTTGTCCCAAGCCCAGCCATAATGCCTCCAACATTCACGTCGGCGACCCAACCAACTTTACTTCCAGTCGCTGCTTCTTGAATGGTGAATCCGGTCTGGATTTCGATTGTGCTACCCACCCCACGACCGGTACCGATGAGTTTCGCCGAACTGGGCGGGATCTTGTCGGTTGTTCGAAAATCGAAATCCATGGTTCCCTTTGCAAGAGATAAGCCCACTCTGATCTTGGCCTTGAAGTTATCCGGAGAGAGTACCTCCATGGATTGCAGGTCGGGGAAGCATGGTGCGATATCCTTGGGGTTAAGGAGGAAATCCCACACGGTCTTTTGAGGAGCTGGAGTTTCGAATGATCCTTCAAGATGCATGCGTTTTATGTCCTCCGTAGTTGCCCGCCTTTGATGCAGGGGATGGTAAAAGGCTTCATATTCGCGCAAAGGAAGCGCGAGGACATGATATGATTTTTCAACCAATGACTCCGAAACTGCCGACGAGAGTCTAGGTTTTAACCGTCAAAAACCGATCTCGTTAAGCTAAGAATGACTCTGACAATTCACGAAGCATTAATACGCTCAACCAAAGATAACCAGCGTAATTCAGGGGCCGATCTTGGTCAGTTTGGTCACGCTCATCGCATTTTGGAAGAAAAAGAACTCCCAAACCCTTGAACCTGAACGGATAATCCCCCTCCCAAACCTGCCCGCATCGACTTTGGAAACACCTCGCTCCACTTCACTCGAAGCCGTGAACCGTGCGAGAGAGACTTTGAAAGTGCTAAAGCTAGAACGGCAGATACTCGGGTCCGCTGTAACCACCATCTACGAATCCCAGACGAAAGGAATCATCACCGAAACCGAAAGGGATCAACTGCTGGAGAAGTATAAGGTAGACCTGAAGCGGCTTGAGAAGGCTATCAATGAAAACCAGGATGTGGTGGACCTCTATGATTTGGAGGTTGAGAGGGAAGATGTCATCAAGAATTACAAGGCCAGACTTGCTGAGATAGACGCAAAACTCAAAGACCTAAAATCCGGCTCCCCCTCACGATCGGAAAATCCAATACGCCGAACTCAGGGGCAAACCGAGAAGAATATTTCTGGAGAAAGTCGAGAGGGGCAGCCAAGCCAAGACCCGCAGGGAAACCAGAAGGAAGATGAACAGGTCACCGACGCGGAAAAGCGAATTGACAAAATCCGCGAGGAAATTCTTCAGGCCATGGATCGACTCGAACAGATTGAAACGGAAGAATAGGCTTGTCTTGGGTTGAGGGCGCTAGGAGCAGGGCCGTCCTCAAAGCTCTGTCGCCCATTAAGAACGGTTGGGTGATCGGCGTCGGGAGCGGTTCCACAATGGCCTATGCGGTCGTCGAACTCGGCAGGGCCAGTAAGGCGAGGAAACTTCAGGTATCGGTTGTCCCAACATCCCACCAAATTGAAAACCTAGCCATATCTCACGGGCTTAGTGTCCGGAGCCTCAACGAAGCAGTCGTAATTGATTATGCGATTGATGGAGCTGACCAAGTCGAGTTGCCATCGCTCAACCTAATCAAAGGTGGAGGGGCAGCTTTGCTGAGGGAGAAGGTAGTTGATTCTGCTGCGCGTAGGCTGGCGATAGTGGTCGATGAAACCAAACTGTCCAGACACTTAGGCGGCCGACAACCTGTTCCATTAGAGGTTTTGCCAATGGCGCATAGGTCCGTCCAGATTCGGGTAACCAAAATGGGGGGAAGAGCAAAGTTACGCGAAGGCGCGGGGAAGGTTGGACCGGTGATAACGGATAATGGAAATTTCATCCTAGATGCTGACTTCGGACGGATTGAAAATGCAGCGCGACTCGAACGGCGGTTGAAGGCGGTACCAGGCCTAATCGAGACTGGGCTATTCTTGAACATGGTTGATGCCGTCTACGTGGGCCGGCAGAATGGAAAAGTTGACCTATTGGAGTAGCCTTTGCCCCCAATTGGGTTTGAAAGGCCAGCATAGACAATATTATCGGGATTCCATTGGCCGAAGAAGTCGTCTCCTACTTGAAGCGAACAAGTGTTTTGGCATAACCTAGTGAGAAATCGAAGGCCTGTCGAATCCTTGCTTCCAGCGCCCGTGGGCAAGCGGGTGGATCCACCCATTGAGGGGTGGTGCCAAACGGTGCCAAGAGTGCTGTTTGACTATGCGAACCAGTGTGAGTGGTGCCGGGAGCGGGATTCGAACCCGCGGCTTCTGGGCCCAATGCTTTCCAGATTATGAGTTTCGTCCCTTTAGCCTGGCTGGCGCTCTACCAGTCTGAGCCACCCCGGCCCAGAGCAGAAACCAATCGATTGATGTAAAAACGTTCTCTATCCGTATCTACGGCGCCTTACAAGACGTTAAATGAATAGGCAACATGTTTGAGTTCGTAGGTTGGACGCAGCGCGCATGGAGTTCGACTACCTAACCCTCGACGACTTCGAGCTGCGAGACAAGCACGTACTGTTAAGGTTAGACATCAACGTCCCCTTAGATCCCAACACCAAGAATATCCTAGACGAAGGCCGGATCATAGCCGCCACGCCCACACTTGACGCGTTGGCAGGGGCCAAGGTGACAGTTCTTTCACACCAAAGCCGCCCGGGGAGGGATGATTTCACGTCACTTCAGCAACACGCGAAACTCCTGCAAAAGAACTGTTCGCAATCAGTTCGGTTCGTTGAGGATGTTATGGGGCCTGCCGCCCGCCAGGCAATTAGAGAGGTTAGAGGCGGAGAGGTTTTGGTGTTAGATAATGTTCGGTTCTGCGCTGAGGAAATCTTGGAAGCTAGTGGCAAGAAGCTTGCTAGAACAAACCTCGTATCGAGGTTGGCCCCCCTCTTTGATTTATACGTGAATGACGCTTTCGCAGCCGCTCACAGGTCGCAGGCATCACTCGTAGGCTTCCCATTCCTACTTCCTTCCGCTGCCGGGAAACTGATGGAGAAAGAGCTTGTGGCGCTCAAGCGGTTACTCGTTGAGCCTGACCGGCCCAGCACCTACATTCTTGGTGGAGCAAAAGTTGAGGACAAAGTACCCGTCATCGAGAACATCCTTTCGAGCGGAAAAGCTGACCATGTTCTTGTGGGAGGAAACGTTGCGAAGGTATTCCTAAAGGCTGTTGATCGGAAGTTTGGCCAGTTCGACGAAGAGGAATTGGGAGATGTTACTGATGAGGTTTTGAAAGCGAACCGAATTATTTCGAAATTTCGAAAACGCATCGTTCTCCCTAGCGATTTCGGAACCATCATTGACGGTAAACGTGCTAACACACCAGTCACGAGGTTGCGACGCGCCGGGAGAGCACTTGATATAGGGACGAAAACGGCTGAAAGATTCTCAGAAATAATTAGTAAATCACGAACTGTGGTGGCCGCCGGGCCGATGGGCGTCTTCGAGGAAGACGGCTTTGAAACTGGAACCAAGGCCGTGCTAGAATCAATGGGCAACTCTGATGCCTTCACCGTGATAGGCGGGGGGCATCTTTCAGGTTACGCGGGTATACTCGGCATTTCGGATAAGCTATCGCATGTCAGTACAGCTGGGGGAGCAATGCTCTCTCTATTGGCCGGAGAAGAGCTCCCCGCCATCGAGGCGCTAGTGGACGCAGCCAAGCGCCACAACAAGTAACAAGTTATTCTTCGCGAGAATTTTAAGCACGTTCGACGATAGTCGGCCGGCGCCTCGGTGGCTCAGCCTGGTAGATGCCCATATTTCGGGCACTGGGGAGCAGCCGCCTTGTAAACCTGGCCTCAAGAAAGCGGCAGGTCGCGGGTTCGAACCCCGCCCGAGGCTCCAAATTCTCAGTCCGGAGCAATTACGAAAACCAGGTCCGCCCGCTTTAAAGCGCCTTAAGGAACCTGAACCATGACCAAGACCGGAATCGAAAGTGACGACATCCAAAACATCGAGCGCAGGTACGAAAACGCCCTACGCATACTGCACATCAATGGAAAATTCTCCCCGAGAACAGGGAGAAGATCAGTATTCGGCAACTGGACTCGTCCCCTCGTTAGCGTCCGATTCGAGATTTTTTGCGCATCCTGCCTTCACCATGCTTAACGAATGTGCCAGTTAGGTTACTACTCGGATTGTCCAGAAGTCGCTGGATTGGTTGCGGTCTAACAGGTACTGGTAGGGTAGCGTGAAGTAGCCTTTCATTCCCCAGCCTTCTCCCCAAGAGTTTCTCACGGTGAACCACTGCTGGGAATCATCATAGCCAACTGCCATCACTGCGTGGCCTCCAATCAGCTGATCACCTGATGCGGGCAAGGAAGCGTGGCCAGTCTGGGCCACTAGCTGGCTTTCGAAGCTCTCATACACTTTGAAACCGAACACAAAGGGGTAACCTGAAGCTAAACACCCCTTTAGCAAATCTGAGGTTTGTGTTAGTCTCTGGTATTGTACCGCCTGATACTTTCTAGCTTGCGTGTAGCATTGCGGCGGTGGCTTAGCTGAGAATTTTGATATGTCATAGGGCCAAAGGGTTTCTGGGCAGTCGCCTTGGTGGGAGACGCTTTTGATGCCATCTCGAATCTGGGCGCCGGAGTCTGAGCTTACGGTTCCTTCGATAGCTCGCTCGTTGTAGTACAGGAATAATCGTGAAGGCATGAAGATGTGTTTCTGTTCCTTCATTAGGTCGAATTCCACTGCTGCGGTGATGGCGTTGGCTGTGCAGCTTCCAAGTTGTCCCTGGTCGTAAATTGTTGGACACTGCGGTCGCAGGTCGGCGCTTACGGGGAGGACTACAATTTCGGGTAGGGCTGTGTAGAGTAGGTCTCTTTTGTCAGGAGTGTCGGAAACCCATCCATATCGTTGGATTTTGTAAACCATTCTCATTCGCTCATGGGGGTTTTCATAAGCACATTACTCTCAGAACTTGGACTTTATTATTATACGCATCTCCATAAGGTTTACGAACAGAAGTAAAAATACGGCATTTCTCCTTATACACAATCGCATCCACAGGGAGGGCGAGCGTGATTTGGCCTGACAAATCCAACAGCGGTCCTTGACACAAGCATGGGCATGATTAAGTTAGAGTTGTTCGCTAACGAAGCGCCCATCACTGTTCAGAATTTTATGAAACTTTGCGGAAATGGCTTCTATGATGGCTTGATTTTGCACCGTGTAATTGCCGGCTTCATGATTCAAGGTGGTTGTCCAATTGGAGATGGAACCGGAGGTCCGGGATATGTCATCAAAGACGAGTTTGTTGCAAGTTTGAAACATAGCACGCCAGGGATTCTATCCATGGCAAACGCTGGCCCAAACACCGGTGGCTCACAATTCTTCATCACACTCGCCCCCACACCATGGCTCGACGGAAAACACACTATCTTCGGAAAAGTCGCCGAGGGCATGGATGTCATGCAACGAATAGGTAAAGTTCGAACAGACAATCATGATCGGCCTCTCGAAGCAGTGAAGATCAGGTCAGCCAAAATTGCTGATAAATGAATACCGCACACTCCAACCAGCGATTTGTTTTATGTCTAGTAAGTGGAACTCCAAAATCAGTTGCCTCATCAAACCCAGCGTGAATTGATCTCACGTGGATGTTCTCAGTACCGTAGTAACCGTGCTTTTGCTTGGGTTGGCCAGTTTCTTTTACACGATGGCGGGATTTGCTGGCGGTTCAACGTTTACGGCGCTTCTCCTTCTGGTAGGTTTGTCTGCCGGCCAAGCCGTGGTAGGCGGTCTGCTATTCAACGTAGTATCCGCGTCTAGTTCGATATTTCGATGGCGAACGCATTTCTCAAAGGGGTTCGCGTGGTTCATTGTCGGTTCGGTTCCAGCCGCTTTCTACGCCGGCCTCTTCATTTTGCCTGATAACCTCCTGAAGATAGTCATGGGTGTGGCCATTTCTATCGGCGGTGTGAGTCTAATCATCATCACATTCCCTTTGGGTCACGTACGTCTTAGTTGGCCATTCAAAGTCTTGATTGGCCTCGTCATCGGGGGTGTTGCCGGGTTGACCGGAATCGGGGGTGGCGTCTATCTGGCGCCCATATTGATCTTGGCTGGAATTGCCAAGCCTAAGACAACAGCCGCGACCACAACGGTGTTCATTCTACTAAACTCAGTTTCGGGGATAGTGGCTAGGATTCCTCGTTTAAGCGGTATGATTTTGACCACTCCAGTCTTCGGTTTGAGCATCCCCGTTTTGATTGTAGCAGCTCAACTTGGGAGCCACTTCGGGTCCAAGCGGCTAAGTCAAATGAATGTGAAGCGGACGATCGGCCTCGTTCTAATTACAGTTGGGGTCTATATCACCTTCTCAGCACTCTAACGAATCAACCGAAACAATGCTCGCTCGATCCTAGCTGTTTCATCGGAGTATACGAGGTCCGGAAAAGGTTACTTAGGTCTGACGCGTTTCCCCAGCTAGCAAGGTGTGTTTTCGTGCAAGTTGCAGATTACAATCTGCTGCTCGACATTGATTTTGAGGGATTGAAATTCAAAGGACGACTGCTTATCAAGCTGAACTCAGAGCAAGAGGTGGTTCTGAACTCGGTTGGTCTAGGCATATCGAATGTGAGTTCAGGGAAGCGCAGTTTTCCCTTCCGGCAGAAAGGAGAGGACCTGATTGTCGAGACAGGACCATTTGAGGGCACGTTGCAGGTAGATTATACAGGCTCTATTCCTGATTCGTTGGCGGGGATTTACAGGGCTCCCTACGACCATACACACATCATCACCACGCATTTTGAAGCGGCTCAAGCGAGGCGAATGTTCCCTTGCGTCGATCGGCCCGACGTTAAGGCCGAGTTCAAACTCGCCGTAAGAATAAGCAGAGACTTGGACGCGATCTCGAACATGCCCGTTCAGTCTGTGGACAACGATGGCGAGAAGAAACTTGTCACCTTTGAGAAGACGCCGCGAATGTCGACCTATCTTCTCTACCTTGGAGTTGGCAAGTTCGAAACGCAAACTGTGAAACTCGGCACGACCGACATAATCCTAGCGACCATCCCCGGAAAGGCGAAGCTCGGAAAATTCGCACAAGACGAAGCCCGTAGTGCAATTCAATTCTTCAATTCCTACTATAGCTTGCCCTATTCGCTTCCTAAGGTCCACTTGATCGGCGTTCCTGAGTTCGCGATGGGGGCTATGGAAAATTGGGGAGCGATTACTTTTCGTGAGGTCATGTTGTTGGTTGATGCAAGAACGAGCACAAAGACAAAGATGCGAGTTTCGATGGGAGTGGCTCACGAGCTAGCTCATCAGTGGTTTGGAGACTTAGTTACAATGAAGTGGTGGGACGATATCTGGCTTAACGAAAGTTTTGCAACGTTTATGGCGTATAAGGCGCTGAACTCGATTCATCCAGACTGGAAGATCTGGGATAACTTCTTCAACGGAGAGCCAAAAGTTGAATCGCTCGCAGGAGCTCTAACTAGAGACTGTTTGATGAACACTCACCCCATCCAAGTTCCGGTAAGTTCTCCCGATGAAATCGAACAGATTTTCGATGCCATTAGCTATGGAAAAGGTGCGCATGTTCTTCAGATGCTCGAGGCGTACATTGGAGAAGAGGCATTCAGGCAAGGGATAAGCCGTTACCTCTCCGCTCACGCCTACTCCAACGCTACCGGAGACGATCTCTGGTCTGCTCTTGAGGATACTTCCGGGAAGCCAGTGAAGCAGATAATGTCTCGTTGGGTAAAACAACCTGGTTATCCTGTTCTGACCACCTCATATCATGACGGGAAGCTCAGCTTGACGCAGGAACGTTTTCTCATCTCGGAGGGTTCCGAGAACGCGATTTGGCCGTTGCCATTGGTGCTTGAAGTGAATGGAGAGACACGAAGTACTCTAATGGAAGGTGCGGAGAAAATAATTGACACCAAACCCCTCAAGTCCCTAAGAATAAACCCTGACCGCACCGGTTTCTACCTGGTTCACTATCTGGGCCTTGACGACCTTGTTTGGGCGAGCAAGCTTTCGCCATTTGATAAATGGGGCATCGTATTCGATTCATACTTGTTTTTCATTTCCGGAAAGTTGACTTTCAATGAGTATCTGAAAGTACTAGAGCGTTTCAGTAGGGAGCGCGAAACACTTCCCGCTGGGGAAGTGTCGGACCAGCTCGGGTTCCTATACGCTCTGGTTCCTTCTGAAATCATGGAACTCTCGAAGGCATTTCATCGGGTCCAGTTGGAGTTACTGGAAGGCAAGAACGACAAGATCAGCTTGGTCGCTCGAGGCAAAGTGGCCTGCCGACTGGCATTAGTCGATGAAGGCTATGCCTCCAAGTTAGGTAAGGATTTCACCGATTACGATAATGCACTACCTGACATGAAACAAGCTGTAGCATTAGCTTACGCTAGGTCGACGAACGATTTCGATGGCCTCGTAAAGGCCTATAGAAAAAGTGACTCCGACGAGGACAAGGTCAGGTTTCTTGGCGCGATGACTTCCTTCACCGACCAGGGATTACTCCAAAAGACATTGGAATTCGCCCTAAGTGGGGAGGTCAAAAGGCAAGACGTCATTGGAGTAATTCTGGCCGCAACTGAGAAACCAAATACTGCACGTATCACCTGGAACTGGCTGCAATCTAACATAGAGAAGATTCGGGAGATGTACGCCAATACAGGTGCCCTTTCGGGGGTATTCCTTACAATAATACCAATTTTAGGGGTCGGCAGAATTCAGGAAGTTGAGAGCTTCTTTGAGACGCACAATATGCCTGAAGCGGAAGTAGGAATCAAAGCGGGGCTTGAGAAACTACGAGCTTATGACCGACTTGTCAGAAACATAATGCAGAAATGAGCACTAACCAACCACAGGCAGCGTTGAACGCCATCGCTAGAAGACTTTTTTCTTAACGAGAATCAAGAAGACTACCGCGATAACTAGGAGAGCCGCGGTTAAGGTTTCCACCTCGCTCCAGTTAATTGTTGACTGGCTCGTGAGGGTTTGCCCTGTTAGTGGGTTGAGCATGTTCTCAACTGGTGCGTAGTCATCCGTAAGAACGGGAGCTTTACTGGTGTCTAGGGTGAAGTAGTTCTCTGCGTAGTTAGCGGGTATTTTGGGCGTCGCCGTGTTTGCTGCTAGATTTGTAAAGTCGACTTTAGTCAAATGGCTGGGGAGCAGTGTTCCAAGTATTATGACATTCTGCGAGTCTTGGTAATCAGCCCCTCTAACGGGGAAAACGTAGACATTGGGGAAAACTGTGCTCATAGTTCTGACCTCTGCCCTAAGCAGCTGTGCTTGGTCTCCGGAAGTCGCGGCGATGAGGTTGGAAATGACACTTCCCCCGCTGGTCAGGTGAGAGGCCGCTTCCTTGAAGAACTCAGTAGTCATCAAGTGAAATGGTACGTAACTTTTCGAGTACGCATCCAAGACCATTACGTCATATTTCTGGGAGTTCTCTTGGAGGAAGATGCGGCCATCTTCATTGTAAATATGTAGTCTAGGGTTGCTGGCGTTCACGGCGAAATATTCCTCAGCGACTCGGATAACCTCTGGGTCGATTTCGGCTACATAGACTGTAACGTTTGGATAATCGTTAAGAAACGCTTTAGGGCCGGTAAAGCCACCGCCCCCGATGAACAATACACGAGCGATATTCGAACTAAGCAGAAAACCGAGGTTGAAGTAATCCGTGTATTCGAAGACTGTGCGGTTAGGATTATTCAAGTCCATGGCGCTATGCAAGTTGTCATCAAGGATCAGGTAGCGGACGGTTGATTGGTGCATGGGGTCGAAAGCGTCGGCTACAATCAAGTGATGGTAGGGCGTATCAGTTTCGTAGATTGTGTCGCCAAGCGCCAAGGTATAGGCAGCGACCGTTAATCTGCGGCTAACCATGTAAGGCGCCGCAAGAGGTAGGACCAAGAGCAGAAGGAGCACAAAGACTTTCAATCGAAAACCAAGCCCAAAGAACGCAACAACCAACAAGGTAACCCCTAGACTGAGTATGATTTTGTTCACGCCAAATTCTGGGATTAATACGAAGACGGTGAGGAACGTTCCCACTATACTACCAAGCGTCGAGAGCGCGTAGAGATTTCCAGATAGCTTTCCCAATTTCTCGAAGCTCTTTGCTGCGAGGCGAATCGCAAAAGGAGAAACCATGCCCAACAAAACGCTTGGGAGCCCAAGCAGAGCGACCGTGGCTAGAAGCGGCGAATACCTATCTCCAATACTCTGCTTGACGACCCAGTCGAAGAGAGGTGGCGCGAGCGCTGGCAAGCCAATGACGAAAAGGCCTGCCAGAAAAATCACGATTGAAAGGACTTGGAAATCCGGTCTCAGGTCGGCAATCTTTCCGCCCAAGTAGTATCCAGTGCTCAGAGCCGCAAGAACGACGCCGATCAGGCTGCCCCAGACGAAAATTGAATTACCGAAAACCGGGGCGAGTAATCTACTTCCCAGCAGCTCAAGAGCCATTACTACAGCGCCTGAAACGAAAACCGAGAGCAAAAGTCGCAGTTGCCGAGCCATCCGAACAGGTCACCTATTCTACCTGTATCCGGCTATGGTGCTCAGGGGCAATTCTCCGGGAGTCATCGGGTTCGATAGGTTCCTTTACCGGTTTGCCCAATTCTAGGAGAATGAACAACAAAACTCATGATTTTCAGAGTCCAATTCAGATCGTAAACAATAGCCTGTCGTCTTGATGCCTCATATTTCCGGCTACCTGTACCATCAGAGTGTCGCCTTGGAACGCAAATGTGTTTGTAACTAGCGTTGGCTGGTAGTTGTCCAGCCAAATCTGCATGTTGATGTCTGAGCCTGGAGCAACTTGAATTTGAGCCGAGTACGAGGAGTAACCTGCAAGTGATACTCCCATTCCGTAGCTGCCTTCGGGCACCCACAATTGGAATGAGCCATCAAGACTGTACGTCGTGTAATTTCCTGGTGTAACATCAATGATGCCGGTCAACGTGTAATCATTCGGTTCTAGGGTTATGGTTGCCCAGGAGAGAGGCCTTGCGAATTCGAAAAAGTCTGGGCCTGCAATATTCCCAGCTATCCTAGTGGCCCGATCCAAGAGTTCGACAACTGAAACGTTCCCTCTCTCCCTCGTCGGCACAAGTACTTGCAATTGGTTTTCCTGATAATACCCTTCGACCCATATCCTGATAGTGTACTCGCGGGGCAGGTCACTCCACGGATACAAGACTAAGCCTCTTGGGCTTTGACTGGCGCCGTCCGTAGTATCATAGAAACCTGACCAAACAAAACGTGGGTCACCAAAGTACCTATCGAAGCCCGCCAGCGTGAAATGTGCAATCGTAGTATTGTTAGGAATATAACTCGCATTTGCTGCGACGAAATTCCCAAATTGGTCAAATACCTCGACACGTACTGGAGTGCCATCAATGTGATTGATTGGTTGCGCGAAAGGCAAAGTTGAGGTGATGTTTGAAAGAATTGCCTCATGCCTGAAAGCCAAGTCAAGATCAATTACGGGATTTGCAATCATCCACACGGCCACATCGCTAGTTCCGCCCAACACCACGTTTAGATGAATTATTTCACTTTGGGTGTACCCAAGTGTCTGTACGAAAATAGAGTAACTGTCTGTAAGCAGTCCGGTGTAATTGAAGGCTGCAACCGTTGAGCCCGCAGGTTGCGTAGTGTTTGCTTGGTAGACCGCGCCGTTTGACTCTATTATCATGACGTTAATCGTTTTGCCCGGATAGTTCCATGGTGTATCTACTGATGGCGACTGGTCGTCAATGGAGTATATCTTGAGGAGTATCCCACCGGCTATGTATACGGGGAAGCTAATGCTAACGAAACCTTCTCCTAGGCCAATAGTTGCTTCAAAGTTAGCGGTCTGGTAGTAGAACTGTTTGATGCCGAGGTTGGCATTTCCAGCTACAGTTGGGGCAGAGGAGACGCGAGCTACGATTTGATAAGTTCCCGGTAAGAGCCCATAGTTCTGTGAGAAGAGTGATGCGACTCCAAAGCTTCTGGCGTTACTGAATCCCTGGAGCTCGACCGTGGCTTCCGTCGCGCCGGCTGTAACGAAGGTTACGTTTTGCGCTCTCAACGTGCCCCTAGCGTCATATGCCGAAACGGTTAGCGTTGCATCGACGGGAATACTGTCCGGCCCCAAGGTACCATTTTCATTTCTGAAGTGTACTGTAACGATGAACGTCCCCGTTCTTATGAGTGGAATCATGGAAAAGGTTTGGGTAGTTTCGTTGTCTACATGCACTCTGACCTCGTCAAGCTGGACGTACGATGTCACGTAGGCATACAGCAAATAGTCGCCAGAGGTAAGGCCGGATGTGTAGTTAGCATAATCCTGAGGAATTCGCCCGTCGAATCCGACTTGGTAGAAAATCTCAAAAGGGAAAGTCGTCGAATGGCTGTCTGTTTGCAATCCGAAACCGAAAGGTGCAGGAATCGAGGCTGCAACAGATCCGTCCAGATTAAGAACCTTCACCGAAATCGACCGGTTCGTTTCATGTGAGCCTCCGAAACTGCTGACACCAAAGAGCGTTCCCCAGGGTATGGGTGATCCTTCAGCGGACTTGGACAGCACGGTTCCTGTTATCCTGACGCTTTGGGTCATGTAAATGTCGACTCCTTCCAGAGATTGAGCAGGACCTACACTTACTGTTCGAAGTAGGGTAGTTGGAATGTATCCTGCAGCGATGGCAGTGATGTTGTATGTGCCTGGAGCGACCCCGAATAACGTGTAACTCCCATTCGCAGTGGAGTTGATGAACGTTTGAGCTGAAACCCGCCTCCCGAGATAGTCTATGCCGTTCGCTACGACTTGGGCTCCGGTCTCGTTTAGCAGATGTATTGGTTGTCCAATCAATGATACGTTGTGTTGGCCGGAGTCTCTGAGAACTCCGGAGATATACGCGGGGTCCCTACTGCCTTTGACTACGATCGTTGGGAAATTTCCTTCTCCTATCGAAAGCCCGTTGATGAAAACTTTGAAAAAGTAGCGTCCGGCGATGGAAGGAGATGTAACTTGGAAGAGCCTGATGTATTGGGTTTGGTTTGCAAGGAAGATTTCGCGTTCAACCAGTGGTAGCCGATAGGAACTGGGGCTATGTGTTATGGTGATGTTGCTAACCGTAATTTTCCACCAATTGGGCCCAATCTGATCCGAACCCGACAGCCTAGACACCGAGATGAAGTGCGAGTCGTAATTATTCGTAAAGCTGGTCCAAACGTTGCTCAGCGTCAGTCCCGCGAACTCTGGAGGGACGTAGATATCGAGCAAGACAGTCGTCGAGTATGGTACCGTGGGAGCGAGGAGGGGCAAGACCTGAAAGTTCGCCGTCGCCGAATCGCGTCCTGGGTTTCCTCTCGCAGTAACGGTGTAAACGCCCGGCGCGACATTACCCACTATGAACGTAGGAAGAGCAGGTACAATAGCTCCGCCAACGATGGAGCAGAGCGTTGCCGCCGTAACGATGCTCCCACTCAGAGAGCAGCTTGTATCAGTAGGGTTCAAGAATCCTGAACCCGATACCGTGACTGTGTCGCCAACGTGGCCGGAAGAAGCACTGAGACTGATAGTCTGATCTTGTCCGACAGGCCTTACCGTAAATGAAGCCACAGCTTCACCTGTATCCCCCCCAGCAGTCGTCGCGGTGATCGTGTAGGTGCCGGCCGGACCCGCAACAGCAAATTTGCCGGTCAAGATGCCGCCTACAATACCGCAGGTATACGCAGATACGGGCTCACCTGTAAGAGTGCAAGTTGCATCAGTCGAATAAAACCCATACCCAGAGACCTCTACATACTGGAAGAGAGGAGGTACGCTCTTCGGACCCGAAGATGGATTGAGAACTAGTGACGGCGGAAGCACAGTGAACGTGGATGAGGAGAAATCGCCCGTAGGGCTACCGATTGCAGTGATAGTGTGCGCTCCTGCGAGAGCATTACCGACATTAAACGAGCCCTCCAGAATGCCGCCTGAAATTGTGCAAGTGAAAGCGGGGAAGTCAGGGGGTTGGCCGACCGGGGTGCCTGACAGGGTGCAGCTTGTATCAGTCGGCGAGAACCCGGAACCCGACACTCGAACCTCAGGGGTTGGCAAGGCCAAAGACCATACTTGAGTTGAGGATGAATTGAACATGAGAGGATTCAAAGTGGCAGTGAACAGCAGGTCTCCGACGCTGTTTGTCAATATGCTGCTGTTCGGGTAACTCAACTTGACTTGGCCAAAGCCGGGGAATCCTGCGCCCAGTGTTAGGTCATCCTTGCCCGGCGAGACTGTCACATTGTTCAAATTGTTCGAATAGGCAGAATTGGCTGCTTCGGAAACTAGGAGCAAGGCTAGCAGTAGCAAGAGGGTTAGTCTCGTGGCCGCTCGCCGCCTAGAACGACGATGCAACATTGAGGGAGCCAGACAACATAGCAATAATGAACTCATCGGGAGAAATGGATGAAAATTAGCCGGGTTTGAGTTTCGATATTTCCTCGTTACCTAACTCGGATTCTGACTCTTCACCAAGTTCAGCATCGCCTTGATGCCCTCGACCAACCACACGTGCAATGGCGAAAACCGCCGCGACAATAATGAATCCCGCCAAGAATGAAGCCGCGGTAAAAGGGATTAACGTAGTCGTAGTCGTACGGGCGAAGGTCGCGCCTCCAAAGGTTGGTTGAGGCGTTAAGAGGTAAACGGCATAGGCGTTAACGGCATTGAGTAGGCCAGCAACTAAAGACCATATCATGACTCTTCTCAATGGTATTTTCGGTTTCTCTGATTTCAGAATCGAACCAAATAAAACTCCAATTATGATGAGCGGAATGATTACGGGTAACTGTGGCATCTTGCCTGAACTCCAATAGCGCGGGGGCAAAGGCGACCGTGTTTATATAAGGCTAACTACGTGGCATAGTTAGGGGAACACGTTGAAGCTTCACACAGTCCGCCCTAATCATCCTAATCTTAGATTTGCGTTGGGCGATCTTGAGTCAGTTGTGCTCAAGCAGCTTTGGGAATCAAGCAGACCACTTTCAGTTAGAGAATCTCAATCAAGAACTGCGAGAACCCGGCCAGTTGCGGTAACGACGGTGGCAACAATCTTAGATCGCCTATATGGGAAAGGGTTGGTTTTAAGGCAGCTCGCAAGAGACGGCAGCCCACACTATTTGTATAGAGCGAAAGTTTCAGAGGAGGAATTCAAGCAAGCTGTAGTAAAGAATGTAATGGAGGGCTTACTTCAAGGCTTTAATGACGTAACTGTAGCATACCTGGCTGAAAAGATGGGTGCCGCTGAAGGCAACGATCTTCACGTTGTTTCAAAATACTTGAATCGGCTACGCAAGAAGGAAATGAAATGATCCCGTTTTTTCCGCGATACCTCATATTCATTAGCTTGCTGATTGTAGGGCCATCTAGACTTGCACTTCCCACGATAGGCCTAACGGCGTTAGGAATAACCCTCGTCTTGTTTCTGCGACGGTCGCATAGTAAGAGAACTGTTGCCTTACTCGGAATCTTTGGTCTAATGCTAGCTGAGAGTGTTTTTGTCGTCGGAGTTGCTGTTCATTTTATGTTCGCGGGCGAACCGAGCCACCTGGTGGAGAACTCAAGAGGTATCTTTGACCTTTTTCATTATTTGAGCATCAGCGAAATCTTTCTTGGAGCGATAGCAGCTGGGTGCGCTGCCGTTTTCATTGAATTCGGAAAGTCGCGAATGAGCCTTGCGAAAGCTTTTCCGCAGATGACATTTCTCGAACCTCCTGCTGAAATAAAAGATTCCATCACGAGGCTAGCACACTCAGCTCACATCCGAGTTCCAGATGTTTGTATGGTTGATTCTGGCGTACCTTCCGCTTTCACCGTGCGAGCGAATCGAAGATACACAATCACACTCTCGGTGGGTCTCCTAGAGTCGTTGGACGGAAAAGAAGTAGAAGCTTGTCTTGCTCATGAGGTTGCGCACCTGAAGAACAATGACTTCACCGTGCGGTTCATTGCAACTTTAGCAAAGGTTGCCTTATTCGCAAGGCCATTGAGCTACTTTCTTGAACCTGCGGTTTACAGGGCTCGCGAATTTATGGCGGATATTACCGCCGCTAGGCTGGCGGGCGGACCGGATGCACTGATCTCGGCCTTGTCGCAGCTTAAGGAGTCTAGTAATCTAGACACGGCGATTCCAGGTTCCTCATGCGTTTGCAATCTGACTGCCCCACGAGGGGTCTCTAGAATGTTCGACAAACATCCGGCGCTAGAGGACAGATTGAAGGCACTTCGGGAAATGAAGCAAGAATGAAAGCATCCCAACTTCGGCCTTTGTTTCTTGTTATCCTAGTAGTATGTCTAGTGTCTATTCCGAACGGATCAGTCCAAGCTCAAACTATCCCACATTTGACTGTCACGCTGACGGGACAAGCCATGACAGCAGGCTTCAACAACAACGTCACCATTACGGTAACCAACAACTACTACAACTACCCCGCAATCTACGATGTCGATCTTGCGGTGAGCATTCCAGCTGGTTTGACAATGTACGGTGATAACCATTGGCATTATGACTCGATGCAGCTTGGCCAATCTGCTACGATAAGCTTTCAAGTATATGCCCCAGCCGCAGCCATCGGGGTTACGTATCAGGGCTCAATAACTGTGACATACAAAGCGCTAGGAGACATATCCTACACGCAAGAGGTTCACGATGTGAGCTTTGCTGTCTATGCTTACATTAACCTCATCCTTTACGGGATGCAGGTGACACCTTCAACCACATCCCCCGGTGGGAACGCAACAATTTCAGGAAACTTGCTAAACACCGGAAACCTAGCTGCCTACAATGCTAACGTTACCGTACTCTCGGATATTGTGGTCCCGAGCTCTTTATCGAGCACATTCATCGGCGAAATTGACCCAAACATCCCCAGGCCATTCAGCATGTTGGTTGTATTCAAAGGCAATATTCCTGTAGGAAACTATTCCCTGCTGGTGAGAGCATCTGCGATAGACAACGGCAGACCCGGTTCGCCTTACGTAGCACAAGGCTCTGCTAATATCCAACTCATCAGAAGCACCGTGAACCCGAACCAGAGACGGAGCGGACCAACCGGAATAATCGGAGTTCTATTCGAGATTCTAAGGTACCTTGAAGGCGCATTCTTCGGCTCCACAAGTGCCTTCAGCTTTCGGCAATCTTCATTCATCTATGCAAGAAATCTCGTCATGTCCGTTTACGTTGCGGTGCACTTTTCCTACGACTAAGGGACTGCCACTCTATACGACTGAACCTTAGTGGCAGACTGTGAGTTCTGTGTGAGCAACAGTAAGTAGTGGGTAAGAAAGTAACGGTAAACTTGTGCGCGAAGCTTATTCATACTTCAAGGCGACAACTGCGTTCATTCTAGAAGCTCTCCACGCTGGGTAGAGTCCTGCTATTGTCGCAAGTAGGACTGGAAAGGTTAGCGAGAAGACGATGAGCTGAGTTGAGAATACGGGAACGATGGTCATTCCACCCCCTCCGCCTCCTCCAAATGCGACGCGTCCGCCGCCTAATCCTCCGAGCATGCCTCCCATCAGGAAGGATAGCGCATAACCTAGTGCGAGTCCGCAGAAGGCTCCAATTACTCCCGTGAGTGCAGCCTCTGCTAGGAACATGCCCATTATTTGCTTCGGCCTGTAACCAATGGCTTTCAGTATCCCAATTTCTCTTGTGCGCTCCATTACTGACACGTACATCGTGTTGACTATTCCAACAGTTGCTACAAACAACGATACCGCGCCTATGCTGCCCAAGAAGACTGTCAATTGTCCCGTGATCCCTTGGATGCTTGACAGGATTTGTCCCGGGCTTATCACTCGAACATTATTGGAATAGTAAGTCTCAATTGTATTCTGAACGGTCGCAACATTGTCCGTGTTATCAACTATGACGTAGATGCCTGTGAAGTATGGGGATTTCGCGAGAAGTCCGGCTGCTTGGAACGATATGTAGATGGTATCATCAATATTCGCGAATAGTGCCGTACCATACTGAGCCAGAATTCCGCTGGCGAGAACAGCGTATGACACGGCTCCTTTGCTTCCTTTGATCCCTGTAATAGACATGGAAACCATTTGGTGAAGTCCGATTGGTGTTCCAGACACGGGATTGGCTATTCCCCACCCTATGGCGGCAGATGTCGTGTCGCCCAAGAGCGGTATGGAGCCTTCAGCAACGGTCAAGCCTTTGTATAAGACGGGCAGAGCCACCATGTCTATGCCGACTACGCTGGCTTGAATCGATTCGCCGCCACTATTGATGTTTGCACCATAGCTGTAGTACGGATAAGCCGCAATCACGCCAGGTATCGATTTGAGGTAGGTTATGTCCTGTTGGCTCAGCTGGTAAGTGTTTGTTGAACCGCTAGAGAAGAATCCACCCGCATTTCGTATTGTGAGAATGTTCGCTCCTGTTTTCTCAATGTTGCCGGCAATACCGGCGTTAAGGCCGCTTGAGCTTGCTATTAGGGCAAGGATAATGGCTGAACCTACCGTTATCCCGAGTATAGTCAATACGCTACGGATCTTTCTATCAATCAGTGCCTTGTAAGCTAACTTGAACATATCTGCAAATTGCACTGCTTACATCTCCAGGCAAAAGTTGATCGATGTCAATGACGAATGCACTAACCAGGGAGATATTTGCATGTCGCTCACGCCGCTGAATACGAGTCCAAACGTTGGATGTATTCCTCCTTGTCTACCAACCCGTCCTTCAGGGAGATTATGCGTTGAGTCATTGCAGCGATTTCCGAGTTATGGGTGACGATTAGAATCGTGGTTCCGAATCCTTTGTTCACTTGGACGAACTGATCGACCACTTCACGAGTGGTCTTCGAGTCCAAGTTACCTGTGGGTTCATCGGCGATAATTAGTGCTGGTTCTGCTACTAGCGCTCTAGCAATTGCGACGCGTTGCTGTTCTCCCCCACTCAGTTCGGCCGGCCGCTTGCTCGCCTTACCATGCAACCCAACTGCATTGAGCACCTTCAGTGATCTAGCCTTTCGAATCTTTTCGGGTACCCCTCTGGAGATTAGTGGCATCTCCACGTTCTCAATCGAGGTGAGCCGCTGAATCAAGTTGAAGGACTGGTACACAAAACCTAGCTTTCGATTTCGGAGGAGTGAAAGCCTGTCTTCATCCAGTTTCTTCAGGTCGACTCCGTCTATGATTACTCTGCCTGATGTGGGTCGGTCGAGGGCTCCGATCAAGTTGAGGAGTGTGGATTTGCCGCTGCCGGACGGTCCCATTATCGCCACAAATTCGCCCCTTTCGACCTTAATGTTGATGCCCCTTAGGGCGGGGTATCCAACGTGGCCTATGCGGTAGACCTTCGTTACATCTACCGTTTGCACTGCAGGAGCGGATCGTATTGCCACAGGCATCAACTACAAGGCATAGTTCACCTTGCACATTTACACCTTACGCTGTGTTAACAGCGAGGAACTCTCAGCTCCACGGAATGTCTTAGGGATCGGTACCTAGCTCTTCCCCTTGATCTTTCTTGTATACGCGTCGGCTAGTTTGCCAAGCTTGTAAATTAACCAAATGAACGCTACCGCTATCGCGACTCCAACTATCCCTCGAACAAGGGCGAAGATTCCAAAACCCATTGGGATATGTGCCATTTTCCTCCACTCACCTCCGTGCGCCTTCCCGCACGCGCGGCCTCGCAGGTTAAAGCGATTGAGGATGATTCATCCACCCTAGTTATAAGCTAACTATAACGCGTAGTTCAAGTTCGCTGTCGACAAACGATGGGTCAAACATACCTAGACTATCAGGGCAATGAGGCGAAAAATCATCGACCGCTCATCGGACTCTACGCCTGCATTATCTGTGAACGCCATTTCAGCACCAAGCCTAAACTCAAACGGCATTACGTCAAAGCGCACCGAGAAAGCATTCCAAACTACGGGGGAGGCACTCGTGCAACTTCCTAACCCACTTGCAGTGGCGGAACGGGCGGCAAGCTTCTTCTCAGGAATTCCAAGCTCCTCAGCACAACTAGCTGTTGCACTCATCTTAGTTCTACTTGCGTACAATGTGATTGCAGGTAGCGTGGTGGGCACCTTCTCGCTACGCTCCCCTTGCTACGCTAATGGCGGTGTGGGAAACGGTAGGAGACGACGACGGACGACGGTTCAATTTCTGGTGTTCGCACCACTAGACCCACTCATGAAAGATTTCCTTGTCTTAGTTGGTGGATCCCAAGTTTACCTGATGCCAGTCATCCTCTCATCAGTCGACAATCGAGTTAAGTCTTTGCAGCTCCGCTTACCTGCATCTATCCTTACGAAGCTCATCTATCCCTTTACGTTCGGGCTGGCATCAGGCTGCAATCACTCATCCGGGCGCCGAAGCCCAGTTCTTTAGCAGCTCGGGATTCAGCCCAGTCACACACTCGGTCGCCTGGACCAGGGTCTAGACGGACTAACCAGCCAAGACACATTAAAAAAATCTTTCATAAAGTCACACACACCAGAACGGTTCTTCCCTCCGTTTGACGTGAGTAATGGTATCCCAGAAAGTCTTAACTCATTTCGAGTAAGCTTGGACCTGTGATCGTCGATGGAATGCACCATACTTGCCACGCCCTGTCTGGACATTCCCACTCTGGTTCTGATATTGACGCTAGCGGTTCTTCTCTTTCAGGTCGTGCTTCTGAAACGTCAGACTTCAATCATGAGAAAACAAAACGAAATCGCGGACAGACAACTGAAATGGAACGAAGCTGTTGCTTTGTCTTTGGAAGTTAACCTCATCAGTCCCAGACAGCCACGAGAGCTCATAGTGAATGCTAAGAACGAAGGGAAAGGCATTGCTCATGATCCAATCATAGACTACTACGCGACTAACGATAAAAAGGAACGAATATACAGCGGTACTAAACGCCTACAAACGCTAGGACCGGGAAGTAAGCAAACCGTTATTATGACTTTTCCTACTGAGCGGATTCCGCGGGAATCCATCTTGCATTTGAAGTGGAGTGCAAAAGCCAGTGATGGGACGCGATACCGAGGCAAATATAAGATGCCTGTGGACCATCTAACATTTGTAAGAATGCCACCGAAGCATATTTGGTCCCCGAAACCTGGATAGCAACTTTCTTTCGAAGCCGCTTCCACCACAGCTCTAAGAACTTGAATACGTTTCAGCAAGGTAGAAAATTCGAGCCCTGGTGGTGTGTGGGTTTACTGCTGCGACACACACAATCCAATAGTTCTCGACCGAACTCGTGGAGGTCACTCAGAATCCTCGCCTTCTGCGTCGCCAGTTTCCACGCCTTTTGTGACGGGCACGCGCTCTCCTAAACCGGAATATGTTAATGCATCGAGTTCCAAGAACAGGAATACAGCTCTGACAGGTTGTGAATACAACGAAGATTGTAAAGACACTCCAATTTCTTCGCTCTAATCAAAACGCCCTCGTAGATTACGTTCAAGCCCAGCAGAGGGCGATTCCAGCAGACGATGGTAGTATCTACTACAAGCTAGTCCAGGAACTTCGAACAGAGATCCTAACTGAAAAGAATGGCATTCAAGGTGGGGTCGATAAGATGCATGTTGAACTGGCCTTCGCAATCTTGGAAGCTATGTGGTGCGGTTGGTTGTCACAGGCGAAGACAAACAATGGTCGTTATTCAATCGATGCGCCTGAAAAATTCAAGGAAGTAATTCTAAACGCATATGAAATTGGTAAAGCGCTCGCTGCGACCAAGCTCTAGACCTCACTCGTGACTTTCTCTAAGTTGCTCACGACTATCTGCTACGTGTTGCTGCCGGGGAGCTTTGCCCATTCTATGAACATGATTCTTAAGCAAGCACGCAATTGCTGATTTGAGGAATGTTGAGGATTAACGCATTTCTGCTACTCCTCCTTGCAATAACCTCGATGGTCTCCGCAAAGGCCACGGCCGTTAACGGGATCGTTCACTCTTCCTACCCTACGAATACTGACTACGAGAGAGTCTCCGGAACGAACAGCTCGAAGGTTGTTCTGTCCGCCTTGGTGCTTGGACCGGAGGAAAGCGTCACCCTCGCGTCGATAGACTCATCTGGTGGTTTCATCTATTTAGTCACGACCATCTCTTCCAACAGTCCCGGGTTTAAGATCGTGAAAATCCGGATTTCCAATTTTTCGCGCGTTAGTGAGCTAGACCTGGATAGTGTGGTGTGGCCTCAACTACCTCCGCAATTTCAGCCACAGCAATACGACTCTTCTATCCCCGTCAATGCTTTCTGGATTGATGCTGGGCGAGATTATGGATATCTTACAGGTAACATTCAACTTCCACTAATCATCAGAGTCAGGCTTTCAAATCTCACTTATGCAGGAATGCTTGATCTAAACTCGGACGACGGGGTGTTTGGTAGTCAGGCCATAATTGACTCAGCTCACAAATTCGCATATTTTTTGATGGATAGAGGGCCTCCCTACTTCGATGGGAATCCGCCAACGAGAATTGTAAAAGTCAATTTGTCCAATTTCACACGTGCTGGGGCTTTAGACATGTACCAAGATTACGGCTTCAACATCAGCAACGCCTTGTTCGATCCCACGACTGGTTTAGCCTATTTTGGGGCGGCGCAAAATGGGTTCGACAATATCATCAGAGTTAGACTATCAGACCTCACAATACAGGGAAATCTCAGTCTCCCCAACCAGTTTGCCAACGAACTTGGTCAAGAAGCAATTGACTCAGAGCGTGGTTTCGCCTACTTCAAAGGCAGCGCTGGCTTAGTCAAGATTCGCCTATCAGACTTTAGAGAAGTAGCTACATACGCTGATAACTACGGTACGGTTTGCTCTACCTCAGTAACCTTCGACTTGATGGGAACTGATTCTGATTATCTGTACGGAGCTTGTAGCAACGAAATTGATAGAATTTCACTACAAGACTTCGCCTTCGCTGGTGCGCTCAAGCTAGGCGGAGAACAAGCCAACGCGACCATCATCTCGACTGATGGCCAAACTATCAGTGGCGTTGGGTTTGAGGGCTGGCGTGGGGTTGAGGGCCCTGCAGTGATTGATACTCAAAGGGGATACATGTACATATCAGGCAATTATCCATGTTTTACATGTGATAACCGGGTGATTATGCTCATACGTATACCCCTGAGTACCATTACCGGTTACCGTGAAAACGTGGTAATACAGAATCAAGTCTTCAGACTCAACATGGTAACGGATTATAGACATCAAATCCAACCGGGAGAATGGTTTTCGATAAACCTAACCTTCCCCGTAAGGCGTACCGACCAGGTTGACGCCGAACTGAGTGGCAATTCCGTGATAATGATTTTCAATGCTCCATTCGCCGATCCGAATCGATGCGCTTTTTCCGAACCTTCTCTTAGTGAACAAAAGGCCGCCACTACTAGCACTTGCCAGATTCCCCCATCCTCTAATGTTCCCGCAAATTACACTGAACGCATCACATTCTCAATGCAGGGACCGGCAACCCCGACGACTTTGATATTCAACGCATCGGTGGTCATTCGGTCAAACGATGAAGGTCTGTCACGGATTTATGCAGCTTATGAAATAGTCAAAATCAATGTAGGAACCGGTTCACTGTACCTAAGCGATATTTTGACTCTCGCAACGGGAGTTGCTATTGGATTGGCGGTCGCCTACATAATTGTTCAATTCAGACGGCGCAGAGCTGGACAGATAACTAACCGAAGAAACTCTGCCAACACTTATCGTCGCTTGACGACCTTCGTTCTCAGGGAATAACGAATTGGAAGGAGTTGTCGGAAGCTGATGAGAGATCCCTCTCTGCCAAAACAAGCATGCCAGGAGATGTTTTGAGTCGGCTGAAAGCCATTGCTTCTCATGAAGTCAGACGAGAAGAGGAGCGTAAGAAATTCTTCGGAGAAGCTTAACCAAACGGTAGGTGTGGGAAACGGTAGGTGCCGGCTAACGGTGTGAGGGAGATAGCTTCGTCATTACGGGTTTGTAGATGGTGAATTGGTCTCTAAGCGCGTTCTTGCGCAAGTAGTGAAGAGTGCTCTTCCCAATCCCGCGGCTTCTAGCTTCGGATTGTGTTAGGCTGAGAATCCTCTCTCTAACCGCTCGATTGTCAGTTCTCTCAAGCGTAGGGGCGAGCTCAGAGAAATTAAGCGCACGAGATCGACCGGTCAAATACTTCCCTAGCTCACTTGTTTTCTCTTGAATCACCGTGTCCCATTTCATTACCCTACCCTTGTAGACCACGCCCGAGTTGAACCGCTCGCGGAGAAGCTGAATGAATCGCCGCTTAGCTTCGAGTTCAAAACGGTAGCGGTAATCGTCCGCCGTGAAATAGAACGATGACCAGTCAAGAATCCTTGACTCAAAAGCCTGAAGCACCGAGAGGTCAACTAGCCATCGGAAAGGTTCCATGAGATCATAGACGAGGCTTTGCTTTGTCTGGTAATCACTGAAATCATGCAGAAAACCGATTGAGGGTTCGAGGCCTACAGCGTTGATTGCCTTTCTGCACTCAGCTTGAAGAAACCCGTAACCGTAATTCAAACTTGAATTCACCGGATCGCTCGCATTGTTGTTGTGCTTTGTAGTCATTCGGCCCTGAAACTCAAGATGTTGCGGCATGGCCTTACAGTAGGCCGCCCAATAGGATCGAGCCACGCGTCCTTCTATGATTCGCAAATCTGCAACTGTAGTAGCCTTCCTGAGCTTGCTTGCTTCTCTCGTCGCTCGAAGAGCTTCCCTAGCAATATCATGACTTTCCTCTGCCCAATCCAAGACTTGCAAGCTTCTCGCTATCTTCGCTTCAACGAAAGCCTTCGCTAGCGCGAATTTCTTCTTGGGATCGTCTGCGGCATGAATCTGAGCGATTTTCGCGTCAGCTTTCACAGGGGCCGCAGGAAGAAGAACCGAAAGCAGACTTCCATCCACGTCGAGAACATAGACCGGAGTTCCGTTTCTGGCTAACCAATGAATCGCCCTCAACGAAAGATAACCGGAGAATCCGTCAAGGAGTATGGAAGAATATGGGAACCTTCTAGGTGGAAATCGCATTACCGTTGATGGTTTGTCGTTTAATCGCCCGTCAGTTACTGTGAGCCAAGAGCGTGACTTCAAATCCTGAACAGAAAGCTTGATGCCCCAACCTGAAAGAATCAGCGGATTCATTCACCGTCACTTCTTTTGCGCGATGACTTTCCCGAGGACATGGACACTACGGCTACAACTATAGTAGCGCAAGTTAATTTAAGGGTTGCTACAACTATAGTAGCTTGATTCCCATGTTCACACATATACTGACCGACCTGGAAGGAAAGCGTATTCGCGCCTTCATCAAGGCGGATGGAGAGAAGGGGTCCGCTATACGAGGACTCGCCACCAGAAGCCGACAATATCTCCCTAGGATCGAGGAGGACCTAGCGTTGATCCGCAAGTTCCTCCAACACTACGAACAGGAGAAGGTTAACCACTAGTGGGGCACTCTTCTCTTCTTGAGGCAAAGAGAGACCGAAAGGAACGCCTATCACGGTTGTCGCCGTGACTTGGAAACGATCACTCGTTTTCGGGGAACATTGCGGAAGGACCAAGTTTCACATCTCGCCGCTTTTGCTTCTTCTTGGTCATCTCTGTGTGAATCAACCCTCCTTCCGCTTCACTTTCTTTTCGATATCGATGTACGTCCAGAGAAGGCCAAAGTCGAGATCAGAAACCTCCAAGCCGCTTTCAACGGTGAGGTAATAGACAATCGCGCGCTGACTGATTTTGATCTTTTTCTGGTGAGCCCAGTCCAGAAAATCATCCCCTAGCCGTTCGCGTTCTTGTCTGGCCAGAATACGTGGCGGTGGGGGTGATGGTTCATAATGTCGCAACACAAACCTGCCGTACTTGTCGTAGCTGTACCATGAAACCTCGTAATTGTTCTTCTCCAGCGAATTGAGTTTGTTCTCTAGCTTCTTGGCGCTGAGTTTGTCGGAATCAAATACGATGTAGGGTTTCAACGGTGGGGTCTCCTCCCGAACCCTTTCTGGAATACAACGATGAGTTTCGCTATGGTCCTGGAGAGTTGCGGGTCAGGTCTCTCTTCGCTTAGGATGCGTCCGACCGAATCGAATTTCTGGTAGAACAGAACATTCCACGACTCTAAGCTTGAAGCAATTCTATTGTAGTTCAAACACTCTCGACGGTAATCGCTGCCTAACGCTAGCTGCAACAAGACGCCCTGCATCGGTGGAATCTTGTTCTCGACGAAGATTCGAATATGGAAACCATGCCGAGTTCGTCGCACGTCAATCGATTGAACGCAAAGTTGTCCGAAGGGAATGAAAGGAAATCGGAATACGAATCCCCAACGGCGAGAAATGTAGTGAAGTAGCTGAGGACGCGTGTAGTGGTCGAAATCCAACATCAAGATGGTGGAATTCTCAGAAATCAATCCAATCCTCTCCGACCTTCATGCTGCATCAATCTCCCCAGAGTTCCCAGCGTGAGCAGTGGCTTTGAAGGGGCGATCCAATCTCTAACTCTAAGGTCATGCTTTCCCCCATCAATACACGGGTGTTTGCCGAAGTCCACTCTATGGTCTGCTGCAGTTTTTCCATGATCTTTCGTGCATGTCACAGATAGAGGAACAAGCTCATACGTGACGCCGCGTCGTAACGTGTCAAGGCCAACGAGTTTCTTTAGTCGGTTGCCCTCTCCAATTCGAATTCTTACATCTCGTTCAATTGGAATCGCTAGGCCTCTTGGCGTTCTCATCATGAGGTAGTCGCTAGCGGCTTCAAAGAACCATGACGGGAGTTCCTCGGGCTGGTCTATGTCCATCCAGAAGATTTTGTTCATGCCGAGTACTGCGAGGTTGAAGTCTTTCGAGACCCATTCTAGGGCCTGATCGACTGTTAGCGGTGGCCACTTTCGATTCACGGTTGAGTAGTTGCTGCGATTCTCAACCGGCCTTTTGCCTCGTACTGCAACGGGCATCATTCGCCAGCTATGCGACGCATAGAATGCAATCTGCTTTCTCCATTGAGTCACAAGCCATTCTCGCCAGTCGCGGATTCCGTTTTCTCGTTGAGGGAGAAAGTCTTGCTCGTAGATTTCGTGAAGTGTCCTCGCTGGCTTAATTTCACACAAAATTTACAAGACCTCGGTGTATGTGGCGTCGCCAGAGTGCCGATAATTGAAAAAGGGGCGACTTTGAGGAGTGGCCGGAGAGATGCCGAAGTCCAACCATTTTACAAGCGTGCCGAAGTTGTGATCTCCGAGCGTTTCCTGGATTCGTGTGATGCCTCTATCTACTGTGGCCTTGTCTCTGTCCGGAATCAGGATCACGACGTTGATGTCAATGCCGCGTCCTGGGCCTTGATCGTACCGAACAGTGCCACGCAATTCCCAAGCTGCCTTTGTGGGTTGTTCGCGTAGAAGTGCAGCTTCCTTGACTGCGAGATTCTCATAGACCAAGAACCGTTTTTTCTTGACGCGTAGCATTTTGATTCTGATGTTTCCCTTCCGTTCAAGCTTCCGACGAAGATACCTAACATAGGCATACGCTGTGCTCTTGGAGATTCTTTCAAGCCTAGCGACTTGCGCTATTGTCAGAGGCTTGTTCCGAATTGTCGAGCTGTAAATGCGACGGTAAATGCTATTGAGTCGTTCCTGTCGCGTGAAGCGCCTTCGTTTTCTACGAGAACTCATCACTTGTCAAGACTTCGATTTCGTTTCCTTGATTAATTTTTCAGTTGGGTTCTTTACGGATCTCTCTTCAGGCGGCCCGTAATCTGAGAAGGGTTTGCCCAGAGGCTTCTTTGTGTCCGTTGAATCTACAACTTTGGCGGGCCACACGTAGCTTCCTACGTCACCCATGAGAATCGACTGGCAGGCGCCATCGTGGAGTTTGATGTAGATCCTCCAGGTATCCGTTTCGACGTTGAAGGGAATGCCCTTGATCGTCGCAGACCTCCGCGGAATGAAAGTACATTCCGCTTTCAGTTGTATCGCCGTTGTGAGGAACCGGAAATTCATGTCCCCCCGAACGCTGCCGTAGTCTTGGCGGGCGCTCATGCTGGGTTTTTCTCCATCTGGTCAATGGTTGTAATTCGGACGAGGTGTAGGGATCGATCTAGGCCTGTTGCTTCAAGGAACCTATCGTCGTGGCTTTCGTAGGTGAGCGTTAATGCGCCGCGGTTGGGGAACCAGAGCTTGATTTTGCTACCTTTCCTAATGTTGAGGGTTGCGATTATTCGGTTGAAGTCCTTCGCTTTCAAAGCTGGCGGAAATTAAGCCACCATGACATTGTAGAATTATCCGCTCCTGGCTAAGGTAGAATAAATTATCTCGTGCCTATTTGTACTTATCCAAACTTAATGTCAGTCATCGGCGCCAGCCAGTCTGCCTGTCAGTCTGTGGTGCCGTAGTAGGAGGAGCAGTAAAGGAGCAGTGTCAGAAGAGCAGGATCAGCGTAGCAGGGCGAGCGTAGCGAGAAGGTGGGTAGCGTGGTGGGGGCGCTGGGATTTGAACCCAGGGCTTCGCGGTTGCGGTTTAGGCAACTCACGCGGGCCCAAGCCGCGTATCATAACCATGCTAGACTACGCCCCCAAGAAAGCTAAGCTAGCACGAGCCGCTATTGCGCACAGCTTGAGTAAAGAAGATTTCTAGATTCCAGATTCAAAGTTTCATTGCAGGCCATATTCACAAAGAAGCTAACATAAAACGGTCCGCAACAGGTGTGGGGTTACATCTGAGAATAAGCAGGATTTAGTCTATTCCCTCGAAAGGCTTTTGAGCAAAGAACACAAGGAATATAGTTGACGTGTTCTCCATTGATAGAAGTCGAAGAACCGGTTGAGGTTGAGTTTGTGGCAGAGACTGGCGTTTACGTTTACGTGTGCGAAGAATGTGGTCGTGAGTTAACGGAGATTCCCTACTATAACCGGTTCTACTGCGAAAATTGCGGGCTGCACTACTAACCAGACGTCTTTCACAGTAAGCTTTGTTTAGTCATAGGAGAGTGTGCCCGTGGCGCGCTTTCATTGTTGCTAGACAACAGGGTCAAAAGAAGCGATTTTCATAAGGCTAACGGCATAATTATCCTTGCATTTCTCCTAACCGTTGTTCTCTCTTCTACAACCCCAGCGATGGCGTCTAGCGGCCTACCAAAATACATTGACGAATATGCAGTTCCGACGCCTAACTCTGCACCGCTCGCCATAACCGCCGACAAAAACGGCATCGTCTGGTTCACTGAATCAAACGCAACCAAACTGGGGAGGTTCGACCCTGCAACCAACACCTTCAAAGAATATCCAGTACCGGGGGTCGGCGACATGTGGGGCATGACGGTTGATCAGAATGGTTACGTTTGGTTGGCACAATACGCTGGCAAGGGGTCCGTGAACCCAGGTGGGGTCATTGTCGGTGGAGGCCATGGACGACTACTGCGCTTTGATCCAAGAACCGAAAACTTCACAATTGTAGACATTGCCTCCGAAGGGTCTTTCCCCTTCAGGCTCGTCACAGATGAAGCCGGTCGGATATGGTTTACAGAGTTACTAGGTAACAAAATAGGTGTTTACGACCCACTTTCAAATCAGCTTCAAGAATATCCTGTCCCGTCATACTTCGCAGGCCCAGCTGACCTAACCTTCGACAATCGAGGAAACCTGTGGTTTACAGAGGCCTATAACGAATCTGTAGCGGAGTTCCAGCCTACAACTAAGAGCTTCGTCGAATACCATCTCTCAACAAACGATCCATCGCGATTCATCTCATCACCTGTTGGAATCGCCATAGGGCAAGATGGGAACGTTTGGTTCGCGGACCACGGCGGCAACTGGATAGCCGAATTCAATCCTGTTTCGAAGGCGTTGAGGCGCTACCCTATGACGGCTCCTTCTGGGTATTCGTATGGGATAGCGATACCAAATGGCGTGCTGATTGACGGGCATGGAAGAGTATGGTTCTCCGAGCATTGGGGAAACCGGATTGGATACATTGACCCAAGCACAAATACAATGGTCGAGTTTCCTATTCCAACTGGGACCATCAGTACGGCTCTTTGGATTGCTCAAACCCCCAATGGCGACATATGGTTCACAGAGTGGAGCGCGAACAACATTGGAGTCTTACACGCAGGTCCAATGGTGCCCTTCTCTCTTGCCATTTCCGAAGTTAATTTGAGCTTGGCTGCAGGAGAAGAGACTGCCCTCACCATCTCAACAAATGTTCCTTCAGGGGTTGCCGGCAATGGGACCTTCACGTATTCTTGGTCATCATACATGCCCAGTGAAGTTGGAGTAACCTTCTCTCCCAACCCATACCCTTCGCTTGAAGGCCAGGAGTCAAAACTAGGGCAAGCGGAGGTAAAGGTCTCAAGCAAAGTGAAACCTGGCAATTACACGCTCGCAATCGGGATAGACGCCGGGGTGGTCCGAGTGTCGAGTATGGTACAGGTCGATGTGACACCAGCGAATTCGGTTCCTGCTCCGTTTTTGGGGTACCCAACTCTACTGGTCCTGATTCCCCTCCTAGTGGTGGCTATCGCGGCCTGGTTCGTTCGAAAAAGATTCAGTCGGACTCAGTCGGATTCAATTGGGCGAGATTAGGAATGATTGACTTTAAACCTACAGTCCTCCATCATTCCGGATGAGTGGTTTTGTTGGCGGCTTCGACTAAGCTCAAGTCCTTCACCGAATCCGTTATTCGTGAAATGACGCGGCTCAGTGAGCAGTACGGAGCCATCAACCTCAGTCAGGGCATGCCAGACTTCGACCCTTCTCCAAATCTGATTGAAGCCGCCGTTGAAGCCATACGACGTGGGTCAAATCAGTATGCTACTACATGGGGGCACGGGGGCCTCAGGGAAGCGGTGGCTAACAGAGTCAGGGAGTACAACGGGATTGAAGCCAATCCTGAAAAGAACATTACAATCACCTGCGGTTCAACCGAAGCCCTAGCGGCCGCTGTCTTCGGCTTAACCAACCCAGGCGATCGCATAATCATCACCGACCCATTCTACGAGAACTACGTTCCCGACGCGATTTTGGCGGGCTGCGAACCAATCTATGTCCCATTCTCTGGGAGGGATCAAGCGCTTGACGAAGAGAGCTTGAAGAGCGCTATGGAAAAGCATCCAAAACTCATCGTTCTAAACACACCAAACAACCCAACGGGAAAGGTCGTGGACAAAGAGCAGTTGAAGCTAATTGCTGACTTATGTCAAGAAAATAAAACAATCGCAATTACGGACGAGATATACGAATACATAGTTTACGACGGGAAGAAGCACATCAGCTTAGCGTCCTTGAGTGGCATGCAGGAACAAACTGTAACGGTGGGTAGTGCCTCAAAGACCTACAGTGTCACAGGTTGGAGAGTTGGTTGGGCTGTAGCGGACGCAAGACTTACTGATGCCCTCCGGAAGGTTCACGATTACTTCACCATCTGCGCACCGACTCCATTGCAAGAGGCGCTTGTGACTGCCCTGAACTTCCAATCCTCGTACTATGAGAGGCTCAGAGAAGCGTACGATAGAAAGCGACGGATGATGATGAAAATTCTCGATGAGGCCGGGCTACAATACCAGCGGCCAGAGGGCGCTTACTACATTCTAGTGAACGTTCCAGACGCATTCAAAGACGACGAAGAATTCAGCGATTATCTTCTGAAAAAAATCGGAGTAGCCGTTTTGCCAGCCAACGCTCTCTGCCACGATAAAAATCTGGGGCGAAAGAAAGTGCGCTTAGCTTACTGCAAGAAGGATACAACATTGCAAGAGGTTAGGAGGCGATTTAGGAAGTTCGCTGAGAAACCCAAATCCAAGCCCGCAGTCAGAACCAAATTGTAATCGGTGGCAATGGATCGAATGGCTTCCGGAAAAGTCCTCAACACGCTGCAAGCGCTTTCTAGACTACCAAGTCCAGGGCCAGCTCCTGCGTTCACACACGTTGATGTAACACAGGCAATTCTAACAATTGGTGATGAAGGCCAGATTGGGAGAATTGAGCTTTCAAGGAGACTAGGGATCGGCGAGGGCACAATACGTACAATCATTAAGCATCTGATGCAGGCCAACATTATCAATACCGCGAAAGGTGGATGCGTGCTAACGAAGCGTGGAGTACAACTCTACAATTCACTGAGGTCGAAAGTTTCGAAGGTTTCCATAATAGATGCTAAGCAGCTCGCCCTCGACAAAGTTAGTGCGGCTGTTTTGGTAAGGCATGTAGGGCACCTGGTGAAGAGAGGTATCGAGCAAAGAGACGCGGCCATACGGTCGGGTGCGACTGGAGCTTGTACACTCGTATTTCAAGGTCGACAATTTTCGATGCCAATGAGTGAAAACGAGGAGTGGAGTTTGACCAGTGATGATCCGCTGTTCCAAGATTTGAAAAAATCGTTTAGTCCGGGAGAGGGAGACGTTATTGTCTTGAGCAGCGCTACCGACAGGGTAACAGCCGATCACGGCGCTATGGCAGCAGCTCTCACGTTAATTTCATGAATATCTTGCAGCCATCGCTTCGATAGCCCTAGTCCGGCCTTATCGGCCTTTGATGAACTCTTCGAGCATACGCCTTGCCGCGTCGTCGGGGTATTGCTCTGGTGGTGATTTCATGAAGTATGCTGAAGGCGCCTTCAGTGCGCCGCCGATGCCCCTATCCAATGCCAACTTGGCACACCTGATGGCATCGATTACAACGCCCGCGCTGTTCGGGGAATCCCAGACTTCAAGCTTGGTTTCGATATTGAGTGGGACGTTTCCGAATGTTGTCCCTTCCAAACGAATGTAAGCCCACTTGCGGTCGAGCAGCCAGGGCACATAATCGCTCGGGCCAATGTGAACATTGTCGGGGTTCATCTTATAGTCAAGTACCGAAGTCACCGCGCCTGTTTTTGAGATTTTCTTACTTTCCAGCCTTTCGCGTTCGAGCATGTTGAGGAAGTCTGTGTTTCCGCCGACATTGAGCTGCATGGTGCGTTCAAGTTTGACCCCTCGGTCCTTGAACAGTTGAGTAAGAACCCTGTGAACAATTGTTGCGCCGACCTGTGACTTTATGTCGTCTCCGATTATTGGAAGGCCGCGTTTCTCAAACACTTGCTGCCAACGCTTCTCCCTCGCGATAAAGACTGGGATGCAGTTGACGACTGCGCATCTCGCGTCTAGCGCCTGTTCCACATACCATTTCGTCGCAAACTCACTGCCAACGGGAAGATAGTTGAGGAGGATGTTCGTTTTCGTCTCCTTCAAGACATGGGAAACGTCTACCGTGTGAGAGGGGTGCTTCTCTATGACTTTGCTCAGGTATTTTCCTAAGCCATCATGTGTCATCCCTCTTTGGACTTCAACGCCGAGCTTCGGAACACTACTGAACTTGATCGTATTGTTGGGTTTCGTGTAAATCGCCTCCGCTAAGTCCTTCCCAACCTTGTTTTTGTCGATGTCAAAGGCGGCGGTGAAGGTTACATCACGAACGTGGTAGCCCCCTAACCTAACGTGCATCAATCCTGGAACGAATTCATCTTCCTTGGCATCCTTGTAGAATTCTACACCCTGAACTAAGGAGGATGCACAGTTGCCTACGCCGACGATTGCAACGCGAATTTTCCCCATTATGCCTGCTTCCAAGCTGTATTTGTAACTCGTGAAATTGCTGATGTCATATGTAAAGAGCTAGTTGGCGGTGTTGAGGCACCCCGCAAGAAGTTGTGAAGGCGACTCAGTCAGAGGGTCATGGAGAAACTATATTGGCGTTCAGGGGTTCAATAGTCCAATAGTCATATCGGTGGGCTAAGGATTGGACAAGGAAGAACAAGCATCGCTCTTACGTGACGTGGCTGAGTTCTGCAAGGAACTTAGGCCCGTCGAAGAAGTCTGCTATGTTGAACATACTTTCAATGAGCAGCTAATCCCACTTTGCAGAAAGTACAACCTTCTCGGTATTCCTATCCGAAAGGAGTACGGAGGCCGCGGAGCCGACTCGGTGACGTACACGAGGGCTTTAGATCGAATCGGAATGGAGGGCACTGGCATTCGAACCTTCTTCTCAGGCCACACTTCAATCGGCCAAGTTCCGATACAAACGTGGGGAAACGAAGAGCAACGTAACCGTTACCTTCCTCCTTCAACTAAGGGGGAGAAAATTCTCGCTTTCGGCTTAACGGAACCTGAGGCTGGCAGCAACCCGCTTGAAATGAAAATGACATATCAAGAAGAGGCAGGTCACTACGTTCTGAACGGCGTGAAGTACCTAATTTCCAACGCGGGAATCGCCCATGCCATCGTGACCTTCGCATACCCTAAGGCCGGAGGCCGCGTAAGCGCCTTCATAGTCGACACTGACAAGGAAGGGATTCTAAGGCAGGATTTGACCACGAAGCTGGGCATGCCAACAGCCAACACCGCACTCTTCGAATTGAATGACTATCCCGTACCGAAACAGAACCTGTTGGGCAAGGAGGGAGACGGTTTCAAGATTGCCATGTCCACTCTGATGAGCGGGCGCTTGAGCGTGGCCGCAGGCTGCCTCGGTGTTATTGCCGATTGCCTAAATGAAATAGTGCGATTTTCTAAGGAAAGAAGCCAGCACGGAAAGCCAATTGCAAAACATCAACTTATACAGGAACATATTGCAATGGTCAGAACAGAACTTGACGCCGCAAGGTGCCTAGTCTACAAATCTGCCCGCGCCAAGAACGCCTATGACGCAGACCCGACGAACGCTAATGTTCGCGCCTACGCTGACCGGTTGATTGCTGAAGGCAAGTTCTATGCTTCAAATGCGGCTTGGGACGCTGCGGATAGGGCGGTGCAAGTCTTCGGGGGTCGAGGTTTCTCTTACTTATTCAGGCCCGGGAGGCACCTGATGGATGTGAGGGTATGTAGGCTCTATGAAGGAACGGACGAGATTATGAAATTGAAAATTGCATCTGCCGTCTTAGGGAAGGAATACGAGGCATATCGATAGTTATTTCGTGGATTCAAGCTTTGACTTGACGCAGTCGAAGAATTGCATTGTAAACTTGTTTGTGCTGTTCTGAATGAGGCTAGGGGAAATTTCACCTAGCAAGCCACCAAGCTCGGCATCAGTCTTCCACGCCAATTCCGTAGTACCCGCGTCGATTTCGTTTAGGTCCATGCTTGCGGTTAATCGAACTGAGACGCCCGCTCCCTTCCCAACTGCCTCGAATTTTGAGTGCGAGGGGGGCTTCTGATCAAGTAGGGTGAAATCAAATTTGAAACTGCCACGAACGAATGCGATTCCAACCTTTACGCTCACTGTGAAGGTTTTTGAATTCTTAACCTCGAGGCTCTGCAGATCGGGAAGACACTTGGCAATCTCCTCCGGTTTCGATATGAATTGCCAGACTTCTTCTCGTGGTCTATTCAAAATGTAAGTGCCTTCAAGATGCACTAGCGTCGCCTCTTGAGCTGAGAGGCTTGCTCAAATAAAAAACCGCGCTGACTTCAGACCACACCTTTCGCGTGCAATTCAGAGATGCGTTGGGCATTGTAACCTAGCAATGTGCGCAGGACCTCATCGGTGTGTTCACCGAGAAGGGGGGGTGGGGATCTGATTTCAGATTTTGTCTGGGAAAACTTCATTGGGATACCGATCTGATTAATGATGCCGGCCTTAGGATGTCGGATCTTTTGGAGCATTTCCCTGTGTTGGACATGAGTGTCGGAGAAGATTTCTTCCATTGAGTATACTGGGCCAGCTGGCAGCCTGGCATCAAGCAGAACCTTCAGCCATTCTTGCCTTGTCTTCTCGGCAAAGGCCTTCTCGAGTATTGGGACCAATTGGTTCCTATTCTGCACGCGGGCAGGGTTTGTTGCGAACCTTGACTCATCAGCGAGATTCGGCATCCCAATTGTCGCACAGAATTCTCGGAATAGTTTGTCGTTGCCGATTGCGATCGTGACAAATTCATTGTCTTTGGTTTTGAAGCACTGGTAGGGCACTATGCTGGGGTGTGCCGACCCCATTCTTTCTGGGCTATGGCCGGTGGCGAAATAGTCTCCGGCCATGTATGTCATCCACGAAATTGTGCTGTCTAACAGTGAGACGTCTAGCCATTGGCCACCGCCAAGGCGCTGGCGAGCGATTATCGCGGCTAGTATCGCTATGGCCGCATACATTCCAGCCCCAATATCAGATAAGGCCACACCGATCCGGACCGGGGGCCGGCTTTCTTCGCCGGTAATTCCCATGAGGCCCCCCATCCCCTGTACGACAATATCGTATGCTAATCGCTCCCTGTATTCTCCAGTCTGGCCGAAACTGGTGATTGAGCAATAGATCAGGTTAGGGTTGATTTTAGCGATTGTCGAATAATCGATGCTAAGTTTCTCTGTGACCCCGGGCCGGAAGTTCTCTAGGAGAACGTCACATTTCGCCGCAAGCTCGTAGAAGACCTCTTTTCCAGTGTCGCTGTTAAGATTCAAAGTCACGCTCTTCTTGTTCCGGTTGATTGAAAGGAAATATGCACTTTCACCGCCAATGAACGGTGGGCCCCAATGCCTTGTGTCGTCTCCTGCGCCTGGAATCTCGATTTTAATAATCTCGGCCCCAAGGTCTCCAAGAATCATGGAGCAGAATGGACCGGTTAGAACTCGTGAGGCATCGAGAACGCGAATTCCTTCTAAAGGCTTAACCATGTTTTTCTCTTCCAGAATCACCAGTAGCCTGTAAGATGACCATGTAAGGATGCCCTCGAAGGGCACCGTTTCCTCAATTGCTTGCGGCCTGTGCCTTGGGGAACATCGTTTTGCGAACCAAAACGTATGCACAATAGCCTATGATGACCGCGATGAACTGGTCGATGAACGCTGAGTAGCCGGCCTCGGTCATCGATATGCCGGAATTCATTGGCAATAGGAAGGTTAGCCAAAGCGAGGTTATGGTTACGTAGGCTATGCAACCTGCAAGAGTGCTGAATTTGCGGGCGTAATAGATTGTCAGTAGACCAATGAACGAGAACAGCGGGGATAGAGATGCGAGGGGCGATGCTTCCACACCAAGGTTTGCTATGAATTGGCCGAGCGTTAATCCGAAAATAGCTGGCATACCGAAAATGGCAACAAAAGCGCTTGGCATTTCCCCGATCTTAATCTGATATGCGAGTAGTGGAATTTTCGGAAGTCCCAAAGTGCCTGCAGCGTAGATAGCGGTGAAAATTACGAACGTCCCGAAGTCCTCTAGCTTCAACCTAAGAGTCGACTCCCCTGCCACATCAATGCGAAGAGGACGAGCCAGATTATGTGTACAAAATGCCAGTAGGTTGAGGTAGCCTCAACAAAGCCATGGTTCTTCGGGGAATATTGTCCCATGAACGCACGAATGTCAGTATAGACATATGCGATTACGCCCGCGACTACGTGCGCCCCGTGAATTCCTGTTAGGAGAAAGAAAGTTGCTCCGAAGAATCCGGTTGCCGGGGTTAGTATGTGGTTGAGTATCAGGTGCGGCCATTCGAAGCCGAATTGGAGAATAGGGAAAAGGCTCCCTAGAATCGTGGTTCCGAGAATTCCCGCTTTGAAGGCTCTCTGCCTGCCCAGCTTCAGCTGCCAAACCGCCCATTCCACAAGAACGCTGCTTGAGATCAATATGAGGGTCTGGATGCGTGCGATGAAGTCGTCCAAGATTGGTGCCCCAGCAGGGGGCCAGAAGGGGAATTGTAATCTAATGGCGAAATACATTCCAAACGCCCCTCCGAAAAGAAGAAGCTCCGTTAGAATGATGATTTGGATAGTCAGGCTAATGTCGACTGGGAACGGCCCGAGGACCGTGTCTCGCGGGAGCCGGGGCAGAGATTTGCTAATTGCAGAGGCCCAGTTCTTGGTCTCGCTGTAAAGAAACCCCACAAGAACCGCACCGAATGATAACATCATCAGGATCCCCGCTAACAAGATGAGCCCTTTGAATAGGAAGAAGAGGCCAGTAAGTGCCACCCCTGTCGCAAGGGCGATGAGTACCGGCCAGGCGCTGTGTTCCAAATACTCTGGAACATGTCCTTCTGGCTGCGCCGGCAAGGTCTCTGCGTCGGTTCCCATTTTCATGAGCCCTCCGCCCAGCCCAGCTGCATGAAATATAAATTTTCGGTAAAAGCCTGCTGAATCAATTTAACCCGCTTAAGTCGTATTCTTATTAGCTACCGTTTACTTTTCGCAAGGCTCGAATATCCTTGGGTTCCCGCCGGATCTACGAGCTTCTTGGCTTCGCCTGTGGCTTTGTTTTGATTGACTATGGTTTCAGTTTCGTTGCCGCGGGGTTTCCAGGAGCACGGCAGCTCACTTCGCAATTCCTCGGCGCCAACCTCATTGCCGGAGGGTCGGTTGCAGTTTTCGCTTCACTATATTATTTGCTTAGACCTGTTTCGGTAGCGCTGCCGATGGGGGCCCCGTCCAGCTTGACACCGCCGGATGTGGGTGTCGAGACAATTGTGGAAGAAGAAACGCCACCGAAAGCAAGCTTCTACAGAAACATAGAGTATATTGGATATTTCTTCACAGCTCTCGGCCTCTTTTCTGCCGCGGACCTAGTCCTTCAAGTATTCATCCGCTCCACATACAACGAAGGACGCTGGTGGGTTGAAATCCTGCTCGCAACCTTCGGCGTACTATCGTACACAATATTCGGTTCAATAGGCCGGCTTGGTTCACAAGAGGAAGCTAAGTTGTCCGTTCCTCTCGCCCAGCCCAAACTCTACCAAGAAAATGTAACGCCGCCAGTAACAGTCCCTACTGCGCCCAGCCCGGCATTACCCGAGTCCTTGGAAATGCAAGTGGGAGACTTTACGAGGTCGTCGAGCGGTGAATACGAACGTCATCTGTCCGACGAGATTTACGACATGTTCCGAATGGAACGAGAAGGCGTTACGGCTTGGAGAGAGGATAGGAAGGGAATGCGCTCAGTGTATTTGGCTGGGCCATATGAGTTGGGCAGGAAGCTGCTGGAGGACAATGTAAAGAACGGCGTGGATGTAAGGATCGGGATTTTGCATCTCTCAGTTGATTCAATGAGAGAGTTGCTGGCCTTGCTAGCAAGCTCAGCGGAAAGCGTTCCTTCCGCTTCGAGCTAGCCTCAGTTACCTCGTCAAGAGCGCACGCAGAATAACTGATATCACAGCGATTGCTGTTATCGTAAATGCGATCACAACAACCTGCTCCTTAGTCATGCAGCAACCATCCCTCTGGAATCGGATAACATGGCGGTGACGGTTGTCGTCACTGCGCTAGCGAACACTAACGTCGCTACAGCAAGGTGCGCCGTGACAGCTGCCGGAAGTGCCCTCGTGTTTACGGTTATCATCCCGAGAATGATTTGGCAGAGCAGCATGCCAAAAGTTAATGTCGAGAGTTTTGTTAGCTTGCTGGGCCAGCGGTACTTGCTCCAAGCAAGGAGCAGCGTCGCTACAACTAAGATAGTAACGACAATCGTCCAAACTCTATGTGTGAACTCGATCAGTACGCTAAGCGTCAGCGTGGGAACAACTTGGCCTCTGCACAAGGGCCAATCGGGGCATGCTAGTCCGGAACCCGTGGAAGATACAACTCCGCCGATCACGATTATGATGTACACGGAGATTGTTGTTACTAGTGATAAACCGCGAAAGGGTGTGAGCTTCAAGGCCATGGATCACCGGTTACTCGTGGCCCGCGAAGCCAACTGAAAACCAGGTTAGCCACCATAATGATTACGCCTATTCCTATAAGGAAACCCGATATGCTAGCTAGAAGGTTCGGCGTTGCGTATTGGATTGGGTAGGTGTACCACCGCCGGGGCATTCCCTCCAACCCGAGAAGCAACATCATTGAGAGGAGCATGTAAATGCCGACTTCCGTTATGACGAATTGAATGTTTCCCCATCTCTCATTGTACATTCTCCCCGACATGTAGGGGAAGTAGAAGTACAATGCAGCGAAAATGGCCTGAGTTGAAGCGCCCAAGAGCATCAAGTGTAGGTGGCCGACAACCCAGTAGGTATCATGAAGTAAGTAGTCCACCGGGATCGCTGCTTGAAAGACGCCTGTGGCACCAGCGAAGAAGAAAGTAGAGATGAATGCTATAGCATATTTCATCGGCACCTTGAGACTGATACGTCCTCCCAGCATGGTACCGATCCAGTTGAACACCTTGATTCCAGACGGGACGGCAATAGCGAGAGTCATTGCCATGAAGGGGAATCTGGCAGTTATCGATAATCCCGATGTGAACATGTGGTGAGCCCACACGCCGAAACCGAAAACACCTATCATTATTCCGGACCCGGCGATCATTCCATAGCCGAATATTTTCTTGTGACACATTATTGGGATAATTTCGGATATGAGGCCGAATGCGGGAATTATCATTATGTATACTTCGGGGTGGCCGAAGAACCAGAACATGTGTTGCCACATAAGCGGATCACCACCTAATTTAGGTAGGAAAAATCCTGTCCCCAGGTTTCGGTCGAAAAGAAGCATGACCAACGCGGCTGAGAGGACAGGGGTCGCGCCAATAATCAAGAAGGAGTTTACCAGAACCATCCAAACGAAAAGCGACATATTTCTGAACATGACGCCGGGGCCGCGGAGCCTGTAGATTGTGACTATGAAATTTACGGCGCCCAGGATTGAGGAGACGCCTAGCACGGTGAGGCCCAGAAGCCAGAGGTCAATCCCGTAACCAGGGGAATAAACTGACAGAGGTGCGTAACCGCTCCAACCGGCGTCAGGCAACCCAGCCCAGATCAGAGCACCGCCGACGGGAAGCAGCCAGAAGCTAAGCGCGTTCAATCTGGGGAAGTACATGTCCTTAGCACCGATTAATTTGGGCACCAAATAGTTTCCGAACCCTACAAGGCAGGGAATTACCCAAAGGAAGATCATCGTTGTGCCGTGGGTTGTGAAGAGGCTGTCGTATATCTCAGGTGTCACAATCGCGTTTCCTGGTTCGGCCAGTTGGGTTCTGATAAGCAGCGCCGCGACACCGCCCAGGAGGAAGAAGAAGAATGAAGTGCAAATGTATAGAATCCCAATGTCCGTGTGGTGTGTGGTTGTGAGGATTCCTTTCAAGCTTGAATAGAATGCTGGTGTTTGTTTCGGTTTCTCTTCAACTGCGACCTGCAAAGCTCATTAAACTCCGTTATGCGACTGCGACTAGTTGGCCTATCATTGTGTAGTGTCCTGTGCCACAGAACTGGGTACATTCAATAAGGTACTGCCCAGGGCTGTCTGCTCTCAGCCAGTAATGGTTATCGTGTCCTGGGATGGCATCAATGTGGACTCCCAACTGGGGGATGAAGAAGCTGTGCGCAACATCGTCGGAAACTACCTCTAAGTCTACTACTTGTCCGGCCTTAACATAGAGTGTGTTCTGTATGGAAGTTCCATTGGGGTATTCAATGGTTGTTCCGTTGGGGAATGTGATCGAGCTACCGGGCGCATATTGGAACGTCCAATAGAACTGGCGCGCGATAACCTTCACGTGGAGTGCCCCTTCCTGTTGGGGTGGAGTGTCCACTGCCATCAGCGAAATACCGGCGACCACACCTATGTAGGCTAAGACCGCAGAAGTGACAATGATTGAGAGAATTTCTATGGCATGTGTTTTCGAAACCATCACTTCGCACCAGCCTCATGCGGTTTCTCTCTGAACCTAATTATGGCGTAAAACAGAAGGCCAAAGACTACAACGCCTACGATTATCCCTATTATCAGAATCTCGTTAAACAGCGCCCATTCCATCTCAACTTGCGAGGACTGGGCGAAAGCAAATGGTAGCGAGAAGAAGAAGAGGCACAGTCCAACCAAAAGGGACAATTTGGGTGCGAAACGCAGCGCGCATGATTGCACTACAGACTACCACGGTAATTTTGAGCTGTGCAAATCTCTTGCACTGATATTTAGGTTTGAATGTTGCGGGTTCTGTCAAGTTGGTAAGGGATTCTTCTTGCTGTCAAGATTCGAGGGATGGGTTGCGGCGTTCGGTTCGGTCAAATGCTAGGGAGATGAAAGTTGCTGTCAAATCGGGAGATTAGAAGTCTCGTTTGGGCTTTTCGGGCGCGGCTATTTTGAAGTGCCTGTGAGTTTGTCGTATTCGTCTTGGAGCTTTGTCAAATCTGACTCAGCTTGAGTTTGCATCTCTGTCAAGTCTGCTCCGATAATATCGTGCCTGATTGGTGGAAGTTGCATCGTAGATGCTGGCATTGTGGTTGTAGGCCGCAAGTTAACAGGTTGTTGCTGCTCAACTTCAGCCGTGCGAACCCGCATCATTTCAAAATACGTATCTTTCGCCTGGAGGTCATACCATGTTTCCTTAAGTTTGTCGGATAGAAGGTATGCCTTGCTCCCAAAGATTTTTTCAAGGTTGATAATGTCACTAGATTCCAACAAGTGCGTTTCACCAGGGGGCGCACCTCCTTGTCTCTTTTCTTTTTCTTGACAACCCTTTAAGACTGAGATGAGCCAACCATGGACTTCTAGCTTTTTCTCTAGCGACTGTATCTTATACCTTGACTTCCACTTTCTTGGTTCAATGAACAATCTGTCTGCAATCAATATGATGAACGCAACAACAGCTGAGACTAGAGCGGCTACCTCTGTTGAGTCGAGTGTTACGGTAGACAAGCACACTCGTGGATGGTTCTCCTAAGGGCGTTTATCTCCTTTGCCTTTATGAAATCTGCTGGCATTCTGGATAAGCGTTAGCCATTTGTTTTCGCCTTGTACTTCAATACCTGCTACGGCGGCTGGTGTCTTTCCGTTCAACGCTTCGTGTGGTCGCACGTAGTTGTGGTAGATTTGGTAGCCCGTTAGGATTGGCGTGTCTGGTTTCTTTAAGCCCCGAACTACCTTCTCCCTGTCTCTGATTTCTCCGTTGAGCCGTTCCATCTTGTTGTTATTGTGCTGGCCTTTGAATGTGATGTTCCGAATGTGCACTGTTCTATCATCCGTATCACGAGTCCAGTATTCTTTCTTGTACGCTTCTTGGTAGGTGCGCAATCCGTCAGTTATCAAAATATCAGGTTTCTTACCTGCTCTCTCACTAGCCATGTTGCGCGTTTTGCTAATGAAACTCCTACTTAGAAACGAGGAGCGTCGAAAGAGGCCTAAAGACAGCGTTAAGATTTCGATGTTTTACTAGCTAGGTTTCGTGGGCGGAATCCTACGGCAACGGTCAAAGAGACTAGAAGAAGAACAGAAGAAATTGAGCGCATAGTTCCTTTAGGGCTGACCCCGAACGAAGCTAAGGGCTGGTACCTTCGTGCCGTATTGATGACGTGGTTTCTTAGAGGCGTTTTTGCGATCAGCACTGCGTCCGTGATTATTTTTTCTATGATTACGCCACTTAGCGCATATTTGGAGTCAACTTTGACCATGAATATGGCTCATGGTTTTCTTTACATCGCTGCAGGCTTTCTTATTTCGTACGGCGTCGATTCGCTGATCTTTGTCGCGTCGGCATTTCATAGGAAAGTCGCCGAAATGTACCGCCATCTTCTGACGGCGAATTCCGTACTCAACAAATGGGGCATTGCCGCCTTCGTCACGGCTTCTCTCTTGACAGCCTACTGGTATCTCCCAGCCAATTTCGACGCCGCGGTGCTGAGCGTAATGGTTCACTTTGAAATGCATGTCACATTATTCGGCGTAGGTTGTCTGGTATTTGGGGGGTCAAGAGGGTTGACGAGGAGAGCGCGGCAACTTGCGCCAATAGTCCTCGGGAAGGCGATGGGCCTCTATGGTGCTATCCTCCTCCTCACTCCTACCTACATCTACTCCGTGTACCCAGCGCCTCAGCAGGCTGAAGCAGGGGTCGTCATGGAGGTCTTAATGCTCGTGTTGGACCTTACTGTCTTGCCCATTTGGCTATACAATTACTTTGGCAGGGGTCCAGTAAGCTTAGAAAGGCAGTCATGAATTCTTTAGAAATCCCTTGCGTTAGTTCTAAGAGGAGAAGATTCACTTTGGCTTACGAGTTTGTTGAAGCTTTTTCCTCAGTCTTCCCCAAGATTCGTATTACCCAAATTCTCGCAATTCTGGGAATATTAATGGAGTTGGCGTGGAGACTGGCAAGCCACAATTTCGTACACCCTTCATTCATCGACATTCCCGCCGCCCTCTTGGTCGGCTTCTATTTAGGGAAACGACCTAAAGTGGCTAGGACGGATGAACAAAAAAAGTCGAAATGGATTAGGCTGTCCTGACTGTTGGGACTATCAGCCTCGTTTTCAGGGCGAAATACCCGTCATTAGATAGAAGCCAACAATCACAGCTAGAACTAGTGAAGCAACAACGACCATGATCACGCCCCATCGGATGCCTTCATGTCTCGGTTGTAGAAACTTGATGTCAGGATAAGCCTTCAGAATCGCTTGGCATAACAATAGTGAAACAACAGCCCCAGACAGGACTTGAATAGAATTTATCGTGGCAAGTTCCGCAAAAGCCGCGCCAATCCCGTACAGCGGGGTTTCAACGGAAAAATAGCCGACCAGCATCGCCACAGCGCCCGCCGCGACCCCTGCCACTTTGAAAGGGAACCTTCGATTGTTCCCTATCAGGCCTGTGAGGAAACCTTCAGTTCCTTTGATGAAAAGGGTCAACGGTGAGAAGTACGCATAGCCTAAGAGAATGTCAGAGATTGCCGATCCAACGCCGCCTGCAATGCCCCCGAGCCTTGCCCCAAATAGCAAGCCTGCGAGCATGACCATTGCATCACCCAAGTTGAAGTAGCCTCGTGTGGGTGGGAATGGTATGCTGAGTACCATAGTTACTGCAGCCGTCGCAGCGGTCATAACGGCGGTAAGCGCTACCTCCCTAGGTCGCGGCGACCTACTACCCAACACTACTCCTCTCACTAGTCATTGACTTCTCAAGTTGAATAAAACTTCGTCCTTTATGCCACAAAGCTTAGGAACCTAGGTCACTTCAGCAGATTTTTGATCCAAGCGGATAAGTCTCGAACTGTTTTCTCGCTAACCTCATGCCCCATAGGATATTCTCGATACTCTACGCGTGCTCCGGCCTTTTTCAGTAGCTCCGCGGATTCACGCGCTAGACGAACTGGTATGATTTGATCGTAAACTCCGTGGGAGACAAAAACGGAAAACCGTCTAAGATCTTCAACGGCGAGGGGTAAGCCTGACTCTTGTGGGATGTAACCGCTTAAGGCTGCGATCCCGAGAAACGAAGCTGGGTCCAACAAGGCTACCGAATACGCCATCACAGTCCCCTGACTGAAACCTAGCAGGATGACTCGCTGACGGTCGACAGGGTAACCTGCCCTAATCTCATCCATGAACCGACGCAAAAGGTCAAGGCTCGCACCAAAGCTCTGCGCGTTAGGCACTCCTTCCTGGCCTACGTCGTACCAGGCGAAGCCTCCACCAAATTCGAAGGGCGCTGGTGCACGTGGGGAAATTAGAAGAGCGTCAGTCAAACCCAGCGAATGCACAAGAGGTATCAAATCATTCTCGTCAGTTCCTCGGCCATGCAATGCGACAACAGTCGCATACTTCTCGGCCTTCCTTGGAGGATAGTACGCGACGTGTTCAAGCGACGCTGATATCGGCGAGCCTTCCTTCATCTACCTGGTTCGACCCATCTGGAAAAGTTGTTATCACGCACTGTGGGTCATCTAGTTTCGTTGAAGGTTATGAAGCTTCAGCCCTTTGAAATGGAGCGTTGGCAATCTACATGGGAGAACCAAGTCGAATACAATCTCTCGGAAAGCGGCGTCCATCCGCTAAAGCTGGTCGAGCTGCTGGACGGCGACATGTCCGATATGCTCAAACAACCTTTAGGGTACAGTCAAACGAATGGAACGGAGGAACTAAGAAAGACAATCGCGGCCACATACTCGAAAGCGTCGGCCGATGACTTGTTGGTGACGAATGGTAGCTCTGAGGCGATCTTCGTTACGCTCTGGTCTTTCCTGAAGCGAGGGGCTGAAATCGTTGTGATGCTTCCAAACTACATGCAAGCCTGGGGCTTGGCCAAAACAATGCAAGCCAAGGTCAAGCCGTTTTGGCTCAGGGAAGAAGCAAGTCAATGGGCAGTCAATCTAAGAGCGCTAAGAAAAATCGTGACGAAGAGGACAAAACTCATCGCCGTCTGCAACCCGAACAACCCGACTGGCGCGGTTCTCGATGAGGAGGCGGTTGAAGGTATTTGCGAGGTCGCGAAGCAGGCGGGTGCGTGGATTCTCTCCGACGAGGTGTATCATGGCGCTGAACTATCTGGGTTGGAGACTCCAACATTCTGGGGCAAGTACGATAAGGTCATTGTAACTAACGGGTTGTCGAAGGCCTACGGCCTACCAGGACTCAGGGTTGGCTGGGCATTGACGGGTAAAGAATTGGCAACTGAACTCTGGGCCTACCATGACTATACAACCATCGGTCCGAGCGCTTTGAGCGATTACATCGCAAGGAAGGTCATGCAACCCGAAACGCGAGCAAAGATCCTAGGGCGAACGAGGGAGATACTCCGCTCGAATCTACCAATTTTAGCAAGTTGGGTCGACAAACATCACGATTACTTATCATTCATTCCGCCCAAGGCCGGAGCTATCGCGTACATGAAGTATTTTCTTAAGATCAACTCGACTAGGCTCGCTGAGCGGCTTTTGCGGGAGAAGAGCACTTTAGTAGTGCCAGGTGACCAGTTCGGAATGGACCATTATTTGCGAATAGGTTACGGCTGTGAGCAGGAGCGTTTGCTTTCAGGCTTGGGACGTGTCGGAGACGTGCTTTCAACACTGGACAGTATCCCCAAGCTGTCCTCGTAGGTTGCCAAGCCTTGCTGGCCGATTTATGGGGAGAATCGACCGAAAGGTTTCAATTGGAGAAGACTGAATTCTGGTTTTGAATTGTGAAGTATAGATCATGAGTCAACAGACAACACACGTAAAACTAAGGTGTATGGAGTGCAAAGCGAAGTTCGACAGCAAGTATGACGCCTTCGACACGTCGGTCATAACAAACGTAGGGCAAGTCCTGGAAAACTTCATCTTCTGTCAGAAAATCGGGAAACGGGGATGCGGGAAACGGGTTTCAGTCGTAGTTATCGATATTAGATAGAACCCCTGGCCAGCTAGACTCCTCTTGGTTAGAGTAAGATTTCTAAAGGCTTTACTTGTTACATTCGGCGTGGAATTCGGTTGGGCAAACGTATCCTAATCCTCGGCGGCGGTTTTGGCGGCTTAGCCGCGGCTGACACACTCCGAAAAGGCCTCAGCCCCGAGCACACAGTAACCTTGGTTGACAAGCAACCGCTCTTTTTCATGGGCCTTACAAAACTCTGGATACTTAACGGCAGAAGGCAAGTGGGCCAGAATCCCGGCAATAGGACTCTCTTGGCGAAGCGTGGGATCAATTTCGTCGAGGGTGAAGTGACCGCAATTGACATTGCAAAACTTGAGGTTCGAGTCGGAGCCAAAAGGTTCCCCTATGACTACCTGATTATCGCATTGGGTGCAGACTATTCGCTCAGCTCGCCAAAGGGCTTCACTAGGTATGCAACGAACTTGTATACGGAGAGCGGTTGCGCGGAGATTAGGGACAAGCTCTCGTCGCTGAGAGGAGGGACGCTGACTGTCCTTGTTTGCGGGTTGCCATTCAAGTGCCCCCCAGCACCTTACGAGGCATCAATGATCATAGACGATGTCCTAAGAAAAAATGGGGCCAGGGACAAAGTGAAAATGCAAATTGTAACGCCTGAGGCTCACCCACTTGGCATTCTTGGCTCTGAAGCCGGGAAGAGGGTAACGACGCTCCTGGCAGGTCGAGAAATCGCCTATTATCCCTCGCAAAAGGTGAAAGAAATTCGACAAAAGAGTATCCTAACCGAAGAAGGAAATGAGATCCCACACGATGCGATTTTCGCGATCCCCATACACGTGGCGCCATCAGTGCTGAAGGATTCTGGACTTTTGGCTGAGTCTGGATGGATTTCTGTAAATTCAGCTACGTTAGCGACGGAGATTCCGAACGTTTACGCGATCGGCGACTGCGCGGCCCCTAAGACACCAAAAGGGGCCATGCTTCCTAGGGCAGGCGTCTTAGCAGAAGAGCAAGGAAAGGTTGTGGCGCAGAACATCATTAACGAAATCCAAGGCGCTGAGAAATCAGCCGCCTTTGATGGTCAAGGAGTTTGTTTCATGGAAGTCGGAGGTGGAAGAGCCGCACCGGTTCGCGCGAATTTCTATGCGCAGCCTAATCCGAAATGGGAATTCGAACCCCCGAGTGAGGATGGGTACAAGCAGAAACAAGATTTCTTGAAGGACCGCATGAAAGCCTGGTTCGACTGAAAACTCATCGTAATCCCGAATAGAGTCTCCCCATTCAATCCACGCAGGGAACGCGAGGCATTTGCAGTCGAAAGCCCCAGGTCTAGTCTTCGGCGCACTCTGTGTAATTTGGGGCAGCACGTGGCTTGGAATAAAGATTGGTTTAGAATTCCTGCCATCATTCCTCTTTGCGGGCCTCCGCTTCGCAACGGCCACCGCTAGCCTCATCCTCTTGGCGAGATTGCTTCACGCTCGTATGCCTCGAGGTCGTGCTTCTTGGATTTTGATGCTATTTCTAGGCATTTTCCAAATCACCTTGCCCTACGGCCTAGTCTTTTGGGGCGAAGAATATGTTTCATCCGGCTTGTCAGCCGTTTTATTCGCTACCTTGCCTTTCTTCGTTGCAATCTTCGCACATATCTTCACGCAAGAGAAACTTACTGGAATCAAGGTCGGGGGCATAATCCTGTCCTTCTGTGGCTTGATAGCAATTTTCTGGAAGGATCTTACGGCATTCCAAAACCTTGCAGCTCAATACTCTGTTCTTGGAAGCTTAGCGATCGTTGGAAGCGCGGCTTCCGGCGGGCTGGCCAATGTCGTCGCCAAGAGGCACGCGGAAGGAGTTGATCCTGTTGCCAATGTTCTGGTTCAACATTCCATAGGCGCCGCTGCTCTCCTGTCCTTTGGCTTAGTCACCGAATCCACAGCCTCGCTCAACTTCACGCCCGCCGCAATCGTGGCCGTACTCTACTTGGGCGTAGTGGGTTCCGCATTCGGATTCATCGGATTATACTGGCTTCTGAAAAGAGCTAGTGCCACTAACACTTCCATGGTTACTTTTCTAAACCCCATAGTTGCATTGCTACTCGGTTGGGTCGTGCTGCAAGAAGTTCCCGATCCGAATATTGGCATTGGCGCGGCATTGATTTTGGCCGGCGTCTATGCGACCCTAAAGCCATCAGGCCGGTATCTGTGAAGCGTCTTTCCCGTGCCTACGCCATCGGTGAAGCGAATATGAGGAAGTTGAACTTGTCGCCTAGAGATATCTGGTGGGCCGCGATGAAGCCAGCGTTGACCTCTAGGACGTACATTGCCTTACCTGGTGGTGTGAAGACTTGGCAGACGGTTGGGCCGCATGGCGGCAAGTTCCGCTCAAAGAAAACGGCCTGCCTACCGGAATTGAACCAAATCATGTCTAATGGAAACTTCATTTCGAACATCCAGAAACTCCAGTAATCCTCGCTTTGAAATATGAAGAGCATCCCGTGATCTGGAGCCATCGAATCTCGTCCCGACAGGCCCTGCTGCTGCTCAGCCGGAGTTGTCGCTAAATCAACATTGAGGACGACCCCATGAATGCTTATTCGATTGGAAGTCCGCTCTTGGGAAACGAAATATCCCACAGAGACGGCTAGGATGATGATAATTACCACGACTGCGATGACTGTTCTCTTCAACGATGAGACGCCACCTCACTTGTAGGTGAGCGTAGGGGGCATGCCGATCACAGCTTTCACGCTTACGATTTCACTGTTTGCCCTAGCCGGCGTTCCACCCCTAAGTGGTTTCATGAGTAAACTCGTCCAGCGTAGCATTACAACTACGGTTCGCAATTAAGAGGGTGGATCCACCTCTCGAGAGGGTGGTGCCAAACGGTGCCAAACGAAGGTAACCCTCGCCTCATTTTACGCCTCGATCCCCTCATACGAAGCGGTCTACAGGCCCGGGCCATGTCGAGGAACTGTGTTCGCCTTGCCGAACGTCGGCTGAGGGCAAGGGTGAATCTGACTGGGTCAAGCTGTTGAATCGCGTTAGCCTTTCTTCGCCCCTAAGTAGAAGCCTAAGCTGAAGCTTCCTCCAATGGGCAAGATTTGGCCTACGAATGCAAGGGAGCTGACAAGGCCGGCTATAACGCCAGCGAAACCACTGCCGACGGCGCTAGAGAACGCGTTGAAGTTGACTGATATGACCCCGATGGAGGCTAGCCAGGTCAGGGCTAGCATAAAGAGGCCTGAAACTAAGGCTAGGATTTTGAGAATGATCGTGGCGACTTTCTTCAGGCCGTAGCCTAAGAGGAACCCTAAGGTTCCGCCAAACCCGATCTGGGTCATGAGTAGGGTCGCTAGGCCGTTAGTGTCCACAGTCCACACACGCAAATAAGGGCGGTTTGATTCTGAGGCATTAAAGATTCGACACGGGTGCCAGCATAAATTGCTGGCTGGCCACTTGGAATTGAACATACTCGTCGAAAAATAGGAAATCACATCGAAAAGATTGAGTTTGCCTTGATGCCTGGCACCGCTTCCCTTCCAGTGTTCTTACTTGCCGCGCTCGCATTGAATATTTCCCCGGGGCCAGACATGCTGTACGTAATATGATCAGGGGGCAGTGATACGTGAATTATGTTGGTCTGGATTTGGCGGGGTCCCCAAACCGTCCAACGGGCGGTTGTGTGATTGACGGAAAAATGAAGGTGAAATGTGCTATCCTCCATGGCGACGATGAGATTCTCGCATTCGTACGGAGAAGCGGAGCCAAGTACGTTGGGGTTGATGCGCCGCTCGCGTTGCCCAAGGGCCGCCATTGTCTTGGAGAGCATTGCCGTGGTCGCGCGCACTTTCGAGCCTGTGATAGGGTTCTAACCTGGATGGGAATCAAATTCTTTCCGATAACAATCGGCCCAATGAGAACCCTCACAGCCAGAGGGATTCGGCTCAAGAAAAAGCTCCAACGGCTGAACCTTGAAGTGTTTGAAACCTTTCCGGGCGCCGCGCAGGACTTGCTCGGGATTCCACGGAAACAGCGTGGCCTACCAGAACTTCAACAGAGTCTTCTTAGGCTCGGGTGTAAAGGAGATATCACCACAAGGGGCTTGACAGGCGACGAACTCGATTCAATCAACTGCGCCCTCGTTTCCAAAGATTACGCTGAGGGAAGCTACCTCGCGATAGGGGACCCTTCCGAGATCATGATGATACTTCCAAGAATTGGGAAAGTGAGCAGAGCTCGATGACATCGGCAATCCAACCAAGTGCCGTAGAGCCGAGAAAAGTGTCTCCAGAGGAATTAACAGAAGGTTTCAGGCAGCTTGGCCTTCGTGAAGGCGACCGAATCATAATGCATGCGTTCCTCGACAATATCGGAGCGGTTGATGGGGGCGCCGCGATGGTGTTGCACCGGTTGCTGGGCGTCCTCGGCAAAACCGGGACACTGTTGATGCCGACCTTCACCTCAATCACAAGACATACCAGCTCACATGAGAACAATACCAAGCCTGGGTGTTGGTGCGAGAGTCATGAAGACCGGCATTTGCCATTCATTCCCGAATTGCAACCCGACAGAAACATCGGGGTAATCGCCCAGAGGTTATGCAGTTGGCCCTCTTCGAGGCGAAGCGCCCACCCAGCATATTCGTTCGTCGCCGTGGGAAAGCACGGAGACGACCTAGTCCGGAATTATTCATTAGAAGACCCACTCCTACCAATCAAGAGATTCCTGAAGCCAGATCCAAAGGTGTTAGCTGTTGGCGTGGGTTTCGATTCGGTAACGGCCATTCATGTAGCCGAGCAACTAAGGCTGAGTGCCAAGTTCGTGCGAGAGCGCGCCCTCACGTTCACCTCGAAGGGGCGTACGTGGGTTGACATCACCGCGCTGGGATGCAGCAATGGCTTCGAGAAACTCAAGGCTCACCTTGGGAGCAAAGATTTCAAAGAGACAAAGATTGGAGCCGCAAACTCACAAGCCTACTCGATGAAGACTCTGATTGACCGGGCAGAATCTCTCATCGAGAAACAACCCAACGCATTGCTCTGCGGGAACCCGGCCTGTCTGAGTTGCTCGCTGATTTCCAAGTAATTTGGCACAAGTGATTCGGATATGTGGTTCTAGCGCCACCACCCGAATTCCTTTGGAAGAACCTTCGTAAGTACCCTTCTCCCCTGCTTCGTGACCACGAGGTCATCTTCGATTCTTATTCCCGTTTTCCCCTCTATGTAGACACCTGGTTCAACTGTAAAGACCATCGATGCATCAACCATTTCGTTACCTCCAGGTACGATGTATGGTGCCTCGTGGACCTCAAGCCCTAACCCGTGCCCCGTCCTGTGAACAAAATACTTGTCGAGGTCATACTCGTGAAGGCGGCCTCGGGCCGCATGGTCAATCGACCCAACAGTAACTCCTTGCTGTGATGCGCTTATTGCGGCGACCTCTGCGTCGAGTACTTTTCGGTAGATGCCTTCGAATGTCGGGTCTTTACCGATAATGAATGTACGAGTAATATCCGCGACGTAACCAGAGGACGAGCATGAGGTATCAACAACGATGCTCTCGTCTCGGTTTATTCTCTTGGCACTCGGCAGATGGTGACAGTGCGCAGCCATCGCTCCGGATTGGACGAGCACATCTTCCACGGATTCGGCACCGTTCCGCGTAATCTCTTCGGAAACCTTCCGGGCCAATTCCAGTTCAGTCATCCCTGGTTTCAGCATACCTGGAATCTTCAAGAATGCTTTGGAAAGAATCAAGGCAGCATGCTGCAGCAGCTTAATTTCCCCGGACTCCTTTCGAGCTCTTATCCCCTGAAGAATCGGTTCGGCATTCTCGAGCTGGGGTTGTGACGACTTGAGCAATGTGCTGATGTACTGGTAAGGTACTCTACCCTCCACCCCCCATTTGCCCTGTATTCCGATTTGCTGAACCGCACCTTCAATTGCGTTCCTTGGACCTACCCCATCGTCCCAGGAATGTACGACCATGTGGACGGGGTTTGTCAGGTAAGGGCCTGATTCGAGCGTCGGCGCGACAAGGTGCGGGTCTCCTTCTTTGCTTACAAAGAATAGGAATGGCCTTTCCAAAAGCAAAGAATTGACGCCTGTGTAGTATCTTAGGTTTGGGCCGGGGACGAGAATCATTCCTTGAAGCCCATTCACAGCTATCGATTTTCTCAGTCTTTCAAGACGCAGCATATACCCATCCGCTTGAGTTTGCGTCGAATTCATCCTTGGTCCCTCGTATGCATTTGCAACGTCCTGGAAAGAGGCCTGAACGCCAACATTGTATAAGACTTCCTCAAATTCACTTGGTGAGATAGAATGAAAAGATGGGCTTCGAGCGGTCCTATTAGAGCAGCCGCTAAAAGAGGGGGAGCCCTCTTACTGTTAGTCGTCCTCTTTTCCGCTCAACCGACGGTTTCTTTCGAAAGAACCCCATTCGCAGTCCTCGGTCATCAAGCGGTCTCCGTTTGGAGTAAGATCACGTTCGGGATGGCGGACGCTTATTCCACACTCGGTGAGCGTCCAATCGAGGACTGCTTACGGCCCAACCTTGTAGATTGCTTTTCTATCCAACAGAATTTTTGGATCTCTGATTCACTCGGTAACTTCGTTCTATGGGCTCAAAACACGGTTGAGTTAGCCAAGCTTGAGAGTCCGACTTACTACGGAACGTTTACCTTCCAAGTTTGGAATAGCTCCACGGCCCGCCAACCCGTTTTGTGCGAACCCGAATCGAGTCGCAGGCTTTCATGCCGCGCCCCTTTCTACACCGACCCTGTTTCATTCCCTCAATCATTCATCTTCTACTCACACATCTCGAACGAAGGCTCAATCTACGTGCTCCAAATGTCCAACAATTTCGGCGCAACAACGTGGGCGATTCCAGCCTCGATTATATGCCCATGCTACATAGGAACTGTCCCAGAAAAAGGGCCCCCATGGGGCAGTTCACCATTTGAGCTGGTTGTTGTTGGATTGGACAGTTCCGCGATTGCAGTCTTCAGGAATGACACAGTAGGAACTATCGGGCCTATCTTAGTCGAATCCGCGGATGGATTCTGGCGTGAAGCTACGGTGAAAACTCTTCGTTGCCTCGTTGCTGGTGGTTGCCTGGGGATGTTGGCTACAGGCGAAGCTTCGATGGACCTCGTGTGGAACAGTACGAGTGGGGAATTCTATTGGTCTGGCGGTGGAGCTGATCAAGGGATATACGTGTCTGCTATCGCAACCGGGGTGGTTGGTCCACCTACCATCCCTAATCCTCCTGCTGAAACCTATCTATACGCCGAGTTGAGATCGCTCTATGCCTACCTTACGATCTATGACGAAGCGCAAAGGCCCCTTGGGGTCAACCCCCAAACAGGAAAACTTGTCGAGGAAATTCCAAATGCCTCAATTACTCACAACTCTTCAGAAGATCTGTTAATCGTTAACCCAACCGGCGAATACGAACTTGTAGTGACCTCGGGAGGAAACACAGGGTTCGAATTATTCGTGAGCAAGGCGACCAATAGTGTCGGTGTCTTGGCATCGAGGCAGTACAACGGCACCCTGAATGTCGGGTATTCGATGAATTTCCATCTTATCGTTAGCGACATGAATTTAATTCCGCAAGTAACAAACCTGAACACAGCTTTAGCTCCCATTGCAGGAATTATCGTAGCGCTACTCGGGCTTGTTGGCGCAATCGCCGTCATTCTGTTCCTTCGCCGAAAACGAGTCGATAACTAGTTCAACTATCATCCTGCGACCTAGCGAGGTGTCGCACAGAAGGGGAAAGGCTGAACAGCAGTACGAGGAACAGAAATGCGCTGGGGTTTCAACTGCTCAGGCAGCTGTTACGGGGATAGTGCGAACCGAGGGCACGTAAATGGCAGTCCGAGTTATTCTAGTAGAACAGCTGCTATGGGTAGCACAAAATTCTTCGCATCTCTCAGATGTGCCAAGGTTTTCGTAACCGAAACCGCAATATTCGCATTGGAAAATGACTCTTCCCCTTTTTAGAAGTCTGCTTACCAATCCCTATTCGCTCCGCAGTTCAGGCAAATGCTAGTGGAACAAGCTTGTCGTTTGCGAAGAAGCCTTTGAGGCCGCATGAATCGCATAAAGCGCCAAGTTGCAAATCGGCTCCGTCATCATAGTATATGTTGAAAGTTCCCAACCCGCATCTGGGGCATGCGTTTCCTGTTGTTTTTTCCATTTCAACCAACATGTTCAAGCGTTCTTGAGTTCTGCCCTGAGATGAGCATATTCAAGTAGAAGAAAGATGCGTATAGAACTCGCGAGAACACGGTGAATCTACGCGATTACTATAGAAGGCTGGCCTTCTGACGTGATGGTGCTAAGTTGTCTCGGTGTAAGTAGGCAGAGAAGATCTGTCTACTTCCCCGATTCCAGCTTGTCAACTTTTCGCGCGGACTTAATTGGTTCTTGGTTATGTCATTCGGTTCCAGAAACCTTCAGGCGTGATGCAAGTCTAACCACTATACTGAGGCTTAGTACGATAACAAGCAATGTAAGAGCAGCTCCCCATGCTAGTGCATGGGCGTTTTCGTACGGAGACGTGCCAAAGTCGAAAATGAGCAATGTTAGTGAAGATGCGGGGTCGTTGATGTTTGTCATCATGAGCTGACTTCCGAGTGCAGTAAATAGTAGCGGTGCAGTTTCACCCATAACGCGAGCAACCGCTAGTGCGATGCCAGTGATGACGCCGCTCCTTGCGGAGCTGAGGAGAACATACACTAGCGTCTTGGCCCGAGAAATCCCCAAGGCCAAGCCACCCTCTCTTATGGAAGAGGAAACGAGCTTTAGCGATTCATGCGTCGAAATTGCAACAATTGGGACCATCATGACACCAAGTGCGACTCCGCCGCTGAAAGCTGAGAACCTATGCTGGGTGGCCACTATCAACTCGTAGATGAAGATTCCAGTTACAATTGATGGCACTCCGGTTAGAACCTCTGCCAGAAGCCTCACGTAGTACCCAAATTTCCCAGGATATTCAGCGAGGTATGCTCCAGCAAAAACCCCGATTGGAACCCCTATGAGAGAAGCTAAGCCCACCATCACTAGACTTCCTTCAATCGCGTTCAATATTCCTCCCCCGTTACCCCCTATTGGGGGACTAACTTGGGTGAAGAATGCGAGGCTCAGAGCGGCGGCTCCGTGTGCGATCGTTTCGTAAAGAATTGAAATCAACGGGACTAAGGCCGCGAAAAAGCAGGCCGTCGCGAGGATGATGTATAATGCGTTGCCTGCCTTTCTTCGTCTGCTGTGGCTAAGCAGGAAGCTCACCTCGAACCTTGAAGCTCAGTCTATTGATGACGACCCTTCCTACGAGGTTCATTATGAAGGCAATTGCAAACAGAATTAGTGCTAGCTCGAACAATGCGGATAGGTAGACGTCGTTGCCGGCGACCTCTGTAAATTCGTTGGCGATAACGCTCGGTATCGTCTCGGCGGGCAGGAAGAGTGATGGTGAAATTCTGGCAACGTTTCCTATCACCATCGTCACAGCCATGGTTTCGCCAATGGCTCGCCCCATGGCGAGCACAACCGCCGCGATAATTCCAGCTCGCGCGAATGGGAGAACTGCGGTGCGAATCATTTCCCAATTTGTTGCACCAAGGGCTATGCTAGCCTCACGTTGACTTCGGGGTACGGCAGAGATCACCTCTCGCATCACGGCTGATCCGTAAGGGATTATCATAATGGCCAGTATGACACCCGCAGTCAACATTCCAAGACCCGTTGTGGGGCCAGTAAATAGCGGTAGGAAACCTAAGCTTGATTTCAACTGTGGATTGACGTAATCTCGCATGAAGGGAACCAAAACAAGTAGCGCCCAAAGGCCGTACACAACGCTCGGAACTGCAGCGAGCATCTCTATCATGAACATCGAGGGGGTCCTCAGTTTGATAGGTGCTAAATCACTCTGGAAAAGAGCAACTCCTAGGCTAACGGGGACTGCAAGAACTAAGGCAAGTGCCGTTGTGACAATAGATCCGTAGATAGAGGGTAGCGCCCCAAGAATGGATGGTCCACCATTAGGTGGGTTAGGAATCCAGTCGGAACTGAAAAGGAAACTGACTCCAAAGGCATCTATGGAGCTGAGGCTGCCGTTACCAATTTCGTACAGCATCAATGCTGCGATTATGGGAATTACAACTGCGGCTAACCCAAGGATAAGAAAAAAGAAATTTGGAGGCCGCGCCCGCTTTTGGGCGCGGCTTCGTGGATTCGAGTTCATCATTGTGTTTACTGACTGACTAATGGTTGGCCTTGATAGTTTAGCGACATCAGGAGTTGCTCATCTGCGGCCACAACGTTTTGTGGAAGTGGTACGTAGATCAAAGCTGTAGAGTATTGTTGTCCATCGTGTATTGCCCACCACAGGAACTTCGCGAGTGCTTTCGCCTTGTCCAAGCTCATATTTGGTTGTGCTGACATGTCTTTGTAGACAAGAATGTATGTGTAGGTTGCGATGGGATAAGACTGGGCGCCAGACGCGTTGACTATGTGCAACCGTAAGTCGACAGGGTTTGGTGTCCCGGTTGCATTTGCAGCAGCCCAGAGAATGGTCTGTAAGTTGGGTGCCACGAAGTTTCCTGCGGCGTTCTGCACTCCGCCTACTCCTAAGTGGTTCTGAACTGCGTAGATGACATCAACGTATCCGATTGCTCCTGGAGTGTTCACTACAGTCCCGGCAACGCCTGCGTTCCCTTTGGAACCTACGCCCGTTGCCAGCTTGTCAACCGGCCACGTTACTGAGGTGCTGTATCCTACCTCAGTCGACCACGCACTATCGACGACTGAAAGATAGTTCGTGAACGCGTAGGTGGTCCCACTTCCGTCGGATCTGTGAACCACGATAATCTGGTTGTTGGGAAGGGCGATGCCAGGGTTAAGTGCTTGGATTTGTGGGTCATTCCATTTGGTAATGTTGCCTGCATATATGGCTGCGAGGACGGGGCCCGTGAAGTGAAGAATCGTAGTATTTGCGATTCCGAACTGGACGAGGTTATAGGTAACTGCCACCCCCCCGAGAGTTTCGGGGAAGAGCACAAGTCCTGGAGCTGCCGCGAGTTGTTTGTCGTTTAGTGGAGCATCAGACGCGCCAAAGTCAACCGTCTTCTGAGTAATCTGTTGGATTCCGCCACCACTGCCGATCGGGTTGTAACTGATAGTGACGGAGGGGTTTAGCTGGCCATATTGCACAGTCCATTTTTGGAGGAGTGGAGCTGGGAAGGTAGCCCCAGCACCGAGTAAGGAGACCGGCCCTTGGCTGGCTTCAGTCATCATGCTAGTAGTGGATGTTGTATTGCCCATGTTCAGTGTTGTTTGGTAGTAGAATCCGCCTGCAATTATCACTATTATAATTATAGCAATAATCACATATCGAATATTTCGCTTGCTTGTTTGGTTAGACATATTCATCATCGTGTCTGCACAAGCCTCCATGATCGTATTTAGTGGAATACCATGATGATTACGCGCTAGCACATGTATCTATACGAGTCGCATGCCTTACCTTCAACTATGGTGCCTGGCGAGAGTCCCTAGACCCGCAATGATTAATTCAAATGCTCTAGTCGAATTGATAAGAAAGTCTAGAGTTGCGAGCGATGGGGGAAATTTGTTAGATTTGGAAAATAAACTTCGGGTCGAAGATCTCAGCGCAGGTTTCGCTAAGAAACAAGTCTTGGAGAAAATCAGTATCGAGTTCAAAGAGAACGCTGTTACTGCCCTGATTGGGCCGTCTGGCTGCGGAAAATCGACGTTCATTCGTTGTCTTAATCGGATGCATGAAGTTACTCCCGGCGCGTGGGTTTCTGGTAGGATCGTTCTCGACGATGCGGACGTACTTTCTGAGGATGTGGATCCTGTGACCGTCCGTCGAAAGATCGGGATGGTATTTCAACGGCCGAACCCGTTTCCGACCATGTCCGTTTTTGATAACGTAGCGGCTGGACTTCGGTTGAACGGAGTAAGAGACCGTAAGTTGATTGCTGAAAAGGTTGAGCAGAATCTGAGGCAGGCCTTCTTGTTGGATGAAATTGGTGACCGGTTGAATGAGTCTGGAGCAAGCCTTTCGGGAGGCCAGCAACAAAGGCTTTGCATCGCACGCGCCTTGGCTGTCGAGCCAGAAATTGTTCTGATGGATGAACCATGTTCAGCCCTCGACCCAGTTGCGACGGCAAAGATTGAGGAACTGGTAGTCAAGCTAAAGGAAACTTACACGATTATCGTCGTAACGCACAATATGCAGCAGGCCGCCCGCATCTCTGACTTTACTGGCTTTCTGTACTTGGGTAAGTTGATTGAATTCGGAATCACGGAACAAATCTTCTCGAATCCAAAGAATGAACTAACTGAGCGCTACATTAGTGGAAAATTTGGTTGAATGACATTGCCACGCCTAATGGATATGGGCCTTGAGAGGCTATCGAATGCCATCAGCGATATGGGCAACCTGGCTCAAGAGTCTGTGATGAGGGCGATCCAAGCCTACGCGAAAGGAGAACAAATTACCCAGCAAGCCCTTGACCGCGCGCGTCAACTATCGACGCTGTCCAATGAGGTTGAAGAACTCGCAGTCGAATTACTTGCCCGTTACCAACCCGTTGCCTCAGACCTGCGTTACATAAAGTCGTGTCTCGAAATCGCGTATGGTTTCTCGAGATTCGGCAGGTACGCATATGACATCGCCCAGGTCCTTGAAATTTTCGGAGATGTCTCGCTATGCGACAGGACACCTGTTGAAGAGCTTTCGGGACGAGTTACTCAGATGATTCAAACTAGCGTACAATCCTTCCGCACCAAGGACACAAAGCTCGCAAGATCGTTGCGCCACGAGGACGATCTGGTTGACAAGATGTACCTTGACTACATGAAACAAATCACTGGAGACAAGACGATATCCGTGAAATGTGCACTCGCCTCGACGCTAGTTATGAGATACCTAGAGCGGATTGCCGACCACGCTTGTTACATTGGTGATTCAGTGGTATACATAGTTACGGCCAGCAAGATATAGTAATCTAGAAGCGTTACATAGAAATCCTGGCGCATCTACATGCGTACCATGAAATCTGTCATAGATGCCGACAAAGGCTTCGAAGATAGGTACGTTCGCCGAGTACAAGTGACAGGGCGTGGGTCCTACATCGTATCTATCCCTAAACATTGGGTTGAATCTGCCGGGCTGAAGAAAGGAGGGCGCGTTGAGTTCAGCAAGCAGCAGAACCAAGGGCTTCTTCTGATTCCGTTTGATACGGTGAGATCTGATGGAGACCACACGAGGTGCGAATTGTCAATTGCACCGGAGGCAGATCCAGGTGCAGTGACCAGAAAAATCATCTCGCTGTATGTCATTGGATATTCAACGATTGACATTAGCTCAAAATCGGGTAATCTCGCACCGCCAGTTCGCGATGCGATACGCAACGTAGCGCGACAGAAATTGGTCGGTACAGAGATGGTGACCGAGTCCGCTAGAAGCGCCACCTTGCAGGTCCTTCTCAACTACCCTCAGCTACGCGTTCCCGATGCTCTCCGGCGGATGGGTTCGATAATGAGTTCAATGCAACAGGACGCGATGCAGGCCCTTATCGCTGGAGACAAGGACTTGGCAGCACAGGTCATCAAGATTGACGATGAAATAGACAGGTTCAGCCTCTACATAATCAGACAGCTCAAGTGGGCGGTCCAACATCTACCGTTACTGGAACGAATAGGCCTCAACTCTCCAGTCGAGTGTCTCGGATACAGGATTATCACGAAAAGCGTCGAGCGTTCAGCAGACCATGCCTGCCGCGTGGCACAGAATTCATTAGCCTTAAGTCACCCGCTTGAACCTGCGGTTACAAAGGAGACCAACGCTCTCGCACAATTCTCGTACAAGGTGATGGAAAGCGCGTTGCACTCCCTCTTCACGCATGACTATGAGCTTGCCGAGAAAACACTTCTCGAGAAGGACAAGATGGCAGTACTTGAGTCTAAGCTCCTAGACCGCCTTGTCAAAGAGAAGCTACCTGCCAATGACTTGTCCGCAACGACCCTAATCTCCGACAGCCTTAGAAGAATTGGAGAATACGCCAGCGACGTTGCGGAAGTTGTGCTAAATCTCACAGTAGAAGAGGCAACACAACAAACTGCGAAGAAGCAATGATGTTGCGAATATGGTGGAATCCTATAGCTCACATGAATCGCAGCGGCTACGCAAATAGCTGTAGTATCCGAGAAAAAGTGTGAAGGAGGATAAAGCATGAAGAAGGAAAAGCCAAGACATCTGTCAGAGGAAGAAACTTCTGCGGAACCATATTCCTGGTTCCAAGAGTAGTCAAAATCCAAGCGACTAATTTTCTCTATACCGCAGAAATTTCCTTCCATCTGGAAGTTCTGATTGAGATCGCAACTAATTGAACGGCAACGCTTAATATGTCGTATACGGTTCGGTGTGATTTTAAGTTGCAAATTCGGAGCAAAGGATCGATGGTTGACTTTGGCACGTCTTCTGGCTTTCGTAAACATTTTTGTCGACTCGCCCACTCTTGCTGACGTCGTACAGACCCTGTCTCAGTTACCTAACGTGGAAGAACTCTACGAAGTAACGGGCGAATTTGATATCGTCACGCTTGTCTCGGCGGCTGACATAGAGGAATTTCGGGAACTTCTGAAAAACAAAATTCTGAAGATTAAAGGCGTAAAGAGTACGGTCACTTCGATCGTACTAAGCGCACCCAAAGGGCCAAGGAACGGCGCTAAGCCCGCAAAATCGCCGTAACGGTTTCCTTTCTAGCGGTCTTGATGCACTAATCCATAGTGTTGATGAAGGTTCTGGAGTAAGTAGATGGTGCTAGGGCAGTTTGATCGATTTCATTCAATTATCCGTCATTGCATTGATATTCGCGTTAGTGATTGCTTTAGGCCGCCTTCTAGCACCCTACGTCACAAGAGTGTTTGCCTGTGCGCCAAGCCGCCTTGACAGCGTGCTAATGCCGATTGAGAACGTAATCTATCGACTCGGCGGCGTCAACAAAAATCATCGAATGGATTGGAAGCAATATTTTCTGTCATTGATGATGCTTAACGTCGTTCAGATGGCGCTTGCTTTTCTGGTCTTTGTCTTCCAAGGCAGGCTACCGCTGAACCCGCAGCGGTTTCCGGGCTTGACATTGGACCTCGCCTTCATGCAAGTTATCTCATTTGCAACCAATACTAACCTTCAACATTACAATGGGGAGAGCACGCTTTCTTATCTAAGCCAGATGTCGGCGGTTCAGTTTCTACAATTCACTTCAGCGGCATCAGGATTATGCGCCGCTGTAGCAATGGTAAGAGGCTTCAAGAACGGTTCTAAGGACCTAGGCAACTTCTATGTTGACTTCGTGAGGACCCTGACAAGAATACTCTTCCCTTTGTGCTTTGTAGCCGCAATGATGTTCGTATGGCTAGGCGTGCCTCAGACGCTCAACGGTTACACTGCCGTGAAAACAGTGGAAGGGACAACGCAACTCATTCTGGTCGGTCCGGTCGCGTCTCTCGTCTCAATAATGCAGTTAGGTACGAATGGCGGGGGATATTACGGAGCAAACTCCGCCTACCCATTAGAGAATCCGAATCCCGCATCGGACGTTCTTCAAATTATTCTAATGTTGCTTCTGCCGACAGTTTTGTGCTTCGTTTATGGTGAGGTTCTTGGAAAGAGAAAGGAAAGTAGGCCAATACTTTGGGCCTCTTACGGGCTATTCATTATAGATTTGATAATCGCTTTTGTCCCGGCGCCGCAACTTGGTCCGGGGATGGAGGTTCGGTTTGGAGGGTTTTTCTCAGCCTTCTGGACAGTAGTGACGACGGCCGTTACAACTGGTTCTGTTAACGCTTCGCTCTTCGGCATGCATCCGCTTGTCATACTCGCGGCCTTCATGGGCATGTTGATTCAGGCAACGCCCGGTGGAAAGGGTGTTGGAATGATGTACATGGTCATGTACACCGTGATTACAGTATTCATAGTTGGGCTCATGTCGGGCAGAACGCCGGAATACTTGGGGATGAAAATTAACGGGCGCGACGTATTGCTTGTAATGGCGGCTTTCCTTGTTCATCCGATCATAATTCTGTTACCTACAGTCCTCGCCTATGCAACAGGAGCTGCCAACGCTATCGGGGTAAGCGGGAATGCGACCGGTTTTATCCAAATCCTATACGAGTACACGTCTGCAGCGGCAAACAACGGCTCTGACTTTCTAGGCGCGTCTGCGAATACGCCATTCTTCAATATCTCAACAGGCCTGGTAATGTTTGCAGGTCGGTTCGCTCCGATGCTCTTGCTCCTGGCGCTCGCAGGCTCGATGCTAAACAGGAAGAGACATGCAGAGATAGGGCTACGGACTGATAGTATAACGTTTTCAATCGTACTCATAGGGGCCACCCTGATCCTTGTTGTCTTAACCTTCTTTCCATTCCTCGCAATGGGCCCGATCCTATCCTTCCTCCACGGTAATGTGAACGGGTTTAGTCAATAGTGCGAGGCGAATGAGATGTCAGAGAAGGTTCAGCGAATTGGCTTTTCGCAAGGGGCTATATCCGGGAAGACATTCATCGACTCACTCGTTCGATTGAACCCAATCTCGCTCATACAAAACCCAGTCATGTTCATCGTCGAATTCACCTTCTTCGTTGTAACAGCGATGGCCGTGTACCCGCAATGGTTCGTCCCGGTAGCAAGCCCGAATGAGCGGATCTTCTATGTTGAAGTTGCGGCAATCTTACTCATCACGGTCTGGTTCAGCACTCTCTCAGATTCTCTCGCTGAAACGCAAGCAAAGAACACTGCGAACAGTCTTAGAAAACTCGAAACAGAAACCATGACTAAGAAAATAGTCATCGAGACAAATGGCGAAGCAGAGGAGCAGACGGTCGTCCTTACTCCTTCTGGTCAATTACGCCGAGGGGACATGATTCTGCTTGGGAAGGGCGATCTGATTCCGATAGACGCGGAAGTTACTGAGGGAATAGCGATGGTGGATGAATCTCTTCTCACAGGCGAATCTGTACCGGTCAGGAAAGCACCTAGCGATCCACTAATCGGTGGGTCAAAGCTAATTAGCGATACATTAACCGCCAGGGTTACTGTAAACCCTGAGGATAGCTACATCAATCAGATGATCAGATTAGTAGAATCCTCAAAGAGACCTAAGACACCAAACGAACAGGCTGTTATCGTAGTCCTCATCGGCCTTACCGCCATTTTTACGATAATTATCTTCGCACTTCTCGGATTATCCGTTGTACTTAGCCTCGGAGCCGACCTGTCGGTTCTCATTGCACTGTACGTTTGCCTCCTTCCAACAACTATAGGTGCGCTTCTTCCTGCGATAGGGCTTTCTGGTATGTCTAGGCTCTACGCGAGGAAAATTATTGCGAAGTCAGGAAGAGCAATTGAGACCGCAGGCGACACAGACACGATCCTTCTCGACAAGACGGGAACAATAACCGTAGGAAGCAGACAAGCAATAGAATTCATACCGTTCGCAGGCCACTCAGAACGAGAAGTAGGAGAAGCGGCGTTTCTCGCCTCCTGGCATGACGACACACCTGAAGGACGTAGCATAATCAGGTTAGCCTACAGTGGCGGTTTGATACCGAGGGAGTTGAACGACCTCGCCTTATCCGAGTCCTATGAGTTCTCCGCGACGACCAGAACGAGTGGTGTGAAATTCACCGGCGGTACGGGCTTCATGCTCCCCAAAGGTGGTCAGGAGAGGGCGAGATTCAGGCGAAAGTTCACAGATTCAATAACCAGCTCCTTGGCCGGCGGCGAAGTTGAGATAATCAAAGGTGCGCCAGACGCAATAAAGAAGCTCGCGGAATCAACTCCACCTGACTTCGACGATGTCATAATGAAGATTTCCGATCAAGGCGACAGTCCCGTTGCAATAACCAAGAACCGCGAAGTAATCGGCATTATCCGGCTAAGAGACATTTTGAAGCCTGGTATCAAGGAAAAGATTCAATCCCTCAAAGCAATGAGCATACGGCCAGTGATGATAACCGGAGACCATCCACTCACAGCCAAAAGCATCGCAACGGAAGTGGGTATTGACGAATTTGTACCTCAAGCAAAACCCGAAGACAAGCATGGAATCGTCCAACGTGAACAAGCTAACACAAGAATCGTTGCCATGATCGGTGACGGAACTAATGACGCACCCGCCCTTGCTCTTGCCGACGTCGGACTGGCAATGAATTCCGGAACTCAAGCAGCAAAAGAAGCAGCCAACATGGTTGACCTAGAATCCAACCCCGCGAAAATCATCGAAGTTGTCATGCTCGGAAAACAACTCCTCATGACACGCGGAGCAGTCACAACCTTCAGCATCGCAAATGACGTAGCAAAATATTTTGCCATTACGCCAGTTCTTTTTGCGGTCATACCCGAACTTCAGGCCCTGAATGTTCTTGGTCTGGGCTTACATACTGCCGTGCTCTCCGCGTTGATATTCAACGCGATCATAATACCGCTCCTGATTCCACTAGCCATGAAGGGTGTATCCTTCAAACCATCTGACACAATGACATTGTTCCTGAAGAACACGTTGATCTACGGAGTCGGAGGAGTCATAGTCCCGTTCGTAGGAATCAAGCTAATCGATATCACAATCTTGGCGATGCATCCATAGGAGGCTATCAAGTTGAGCAGTAATTATGGGCCAACCGTTCGACTGGCAATCATTTCACTCGTATTATGTGGACTAGCCTTCCCACTATTGGTGACAGGCGTTGCACAAATTCTGCTCCCGTCCCAGGCAAACGGCAGCATAGTGCAACTCCACGGTCGCCCAGTAGGCGGGATCCTGATCGCTCAGAATTTCAATTCCCCAATGTTTTTCCATGCAGATTGGGCGAACAATTCGGCCTCAGGAGTGGACCCCGATATAACTCTCCAAGATGCTTACTCACAAATTCCGCGAATAAGCAACGCAACAGGAATTCCTTCAGACTTGATTAAGCAAATCGTCGATGATAACGTCGAGAGAACAATGTGGGTCGCCGGCGATCCGTACGTAAACGTTCTCAAACTCAACTTAATACTCATCGAAAAATACCCTGCAATTTACAAGTCATTCAGCTAACCCATAGCAAGTAAGGACGACTTAGAAAGAAACGTTTTCACTGCGTGATCTAACGTCCCTCTTCCAAAAGCTGGGAAGCATTGCATCTGGTGGCCCAAAAGGGTGCACACACCAATTTGTCGCGCATTTAGTTGTTTTGTCACATTGAGTGTGGTTCAAACATAATACTGCGAGCAAAAGTAGATTAGTTTCTTCAGGAAATTCGGTTTGGTTCTCAGCTTGCTTGTCGCTGCCTTCCTCATATCGATGGGCATCTATCTTTCCGCTGAAGGATTTTTGAACATCCTCTACTGGCGTCCTTCCCATCCGCCCTGGCTGTTCCAGGCCGGAAGAATTCTGCGCGGCCTAATCGGCGTTAGCATGATAATTGTAGGTCTGATGCACTAAGACGTCATCATCTGGTGAACGTCGAGGTTGGACTCGGGCGATTCTATGAAGCGAGTTGTTTCGCGGAACGCGTTTGTGCGAATCGTGAGATTCCATGAGTACGGGCCGTGCTACTTGGTTTCTGCCTTGGCTTGTGCATTCGTGGCCAGATATCCCGTCGATGGCAGAATTCTGACGGTGCTTCTTTTCGTTGCAGTCTCCTCCATTTTTGGTTTTGTGATTAACGATATTGCCGATGCAGAACTTGACAGAAAGGCTGGCAAGCTAAGAAACCCTGTGGCGTCGGGTGACTTGTCTGTGGCTGCGGCTTGGGCACTCGTGCTAATTCTTTTGGGCGGGGCGGCCTTATCCATCTATCTCCTCAGTTTTCTGAATAGGTTGCTTGGGATCCTGGTGATTATGTTGTTTGGTGGCTATTCTTTAGGTCTTAGGGCAAAGGCTAGGCCTGGTCTTGATGTTATCTGCCACGCTTCCTGGAATGCCATATATGGGGTAATGGCTTACTCCGTTTATCACCCCATTGACTTCGTGGGAGCCGGGTTGAGCGGTATGCTCTTTCTGTTGTCCATCCTGGCAGAGCTTGTCAATGGGATTAGAGATCATGATTCCGACAGAGGCATGATAAGGACAACCGTGACGTGGCTTGGCAAGAAGAGGGCGCTCAAGGTTTGTGTTGTGCTCCTTTTCTTGGTTCTCGTGTTATTTGTCAGCGTTGTCTCGGTTGGCGGACTACCTTGGGTTCTGCTCCTTTTCTCGCCATCCATCATATTCCTTGTAACGCCCATTACCAATGCACTTCGGTATGAGCAAAAGGAACAGGACCTAATGCCTACGTTCGTGAATAGGGGAACTATCATTGGATTGCTCTTGCTCGTTACCTATCTCGCCGTCAAGATTGCGGGGACTGGCTAAACCGGCTAGCTTGGAGAGTCATGCAGAAGTCCTGCACACACAAACATACTTGACTTCGCAGGCTCACGATGCCTAAGCCTTTGGAATACTAGACGCCCTCATCCCACTGTGCAGAACCGCTGTGAAAGAGGAATTGGCAATGAATTATTCGGGGCGTATGGTCCAGCAAGGAAAGAACACGCTCGCAAGCTCCCTAGGTCGATGTCGGGTTGACACTGCCCTGCCCGCCTGCGCCCGCGACGGTGGTTGGTGCGGGGAGTGGGACGTTCGCCGACCTTGTCAAAGGCCCGGATTCGAACCCACGAAGGCCTACGCCACGGGATAGCTCACCCGCGCACGTGAACCCTCGCGCCGAGCGCGAATCTTGAGTGTAGCGCGCGTGGCCAAGCGTAAGCATCACATGCCGCACTCATGCGTAGCACGCGACCCGCCCATTTGACCTGGCTCTGGTATCCCCGCACCGGGCAGTCATACAATCCTGTGTTGCAAATTAAGGTGATGTGCAGGCGAGAAAATCACCCAGGAAGCCTCAATGCGGCTTTCTTAACGAACGAAATCTTGGAGAGTACTTTTCGGAATTAGCCTTGCAAGAAGATGTTCCCGGACGCTTGGTCGTAATGAATGGATATCTTCTGCAACGGGTAAGGGGCTGGGCCAGCTATCACCTGGGCATTGTTACTGGGGTCGAAGACAGCACCATGGCATGGGCACGCAATGTCTTGAGCGCTCGGGTCAAATTGAACCTGACAACCAGCATGCGTGCAAATTGCACTATACGCCACGAATTGTCCATTCATCAAATGAATCAGAAGCATGGGCCCATATGTTGGGTCGCTTAACGCCACCGATTGACCCAACGCAATGTTCGAAGCATTCGCGAGCAGCCGCTCCCCAGCTTGCGGGCCGGGGTTCGAAACGTACGACGGTGCTTGAGCCTGAGGTGAGAAGAAAGCCACCTTAATCCATAATAGGATTGGGAGTGAAACCGCGGCGAGCCCTAAGACGTTCCGTAGGAAGTTTCTTCGCTCTCTCTGAACTCTGACTTCCGGCGCAGTCCTAACAGCGTCAGCCCTGAATGCCGCACGCGAAAGTAGAACGGGAAGTTTAGGTTTCGACGCAAGAATCGAGGCAACCACATCGCCAGGAACCTTCAATTCATATTTTCGGGCGAGTGTCTCTGCGAGCTGCTCAGTATTCTCTTCGTCAGGCAAACCTATCAACTGTTCTCTGCTTGTGGTTCTTGCCACGTGTCTCTTTCCACCAGAGTTCGGAGGCCACTTAACAACTTGGCCGTATCGCCCCTGTCAACTCCCAAGCTGATGACAAAGGCTCGAACGAATTCTAGTATCGTTCGCGTTTCGTCATGTGAAACAAATTGTGAATCTATTCTATCAAATGCCCTGTTAACTTCGGCAACCTGCCGAGGGTAGAGTTTCGCTCTCTCGGGGGCCTGGATTCTCGCTTTGGATGTTTTCGTTTCCTGCTCCGCCGCCTGTGCGGTAACTGGTTGTTGAATCGTGGCTGGGGCAAGCCACCGTAACCCGGAGGCGCGTTTGGCGATCGCTGAGTCTAGGCTTAGGCCCGATTGCGGGCCCGTCAGCAGGAGTGTCAGCCAGCACAAAACGAACACTATATCAGATCCAAAGTAGAACGGAAAAGCGTTCCATGTGGCTGAAAGAAAGAACGTAAAGTTGAGCAGAAGCCCTGCAAAAGCTGCGATGCGGTAAAGAAATCCAAGTAGCACCGCCACTCCAATCAGCGATTCCCCAACCGCGACCATATAACCGAAGGCGACCGCATTTGGCGCAACAACTCCCAACAGAAAATCATGGATCGGTGACCCAACGGCGTATTGCGCAACCAGGTGTCCAATGTAACCCTGCTTCGACCCATCAAAATATGATGGGTCTGTGAGATGTTGTAGGCCAGCGTATAGGAAAGTGGCCCCCATGAAGATGCGGAGGGGCAAAATCAAACTTGCAGGCAGCACTGCCAATTGCTGATTCTTAATCGAGGTTCCTGTTTGGGAATTCGAACTCTATCACCTAAGCACGATCTTTTCTCTATTCTGTGCTTGATAAACCACACAGTCGCAGTTCGATAACAAAACGTGCCACCTTCTCCGAGTTGTCCATAAATAGTTGCAAGTAGAAACTAGAATGCTTGATGCGAATTGAGGCTAACTGAGCGTAGGATCAAGTTAGAGCTCACGAGAACTGATGGCTGGCGACTCAGGGGCAAACACATTTGGAGATCATTCGCTTTTGAAGACTTTGCTCAGAGCATGCGCTTCGTAAATCGCGTTGCAACACGCGCCGAATCCATGAACCATCATCCGGACATATTAGTTCAATACAATAAAGTCAAGCTTGTGCTAACGACACATGATTCCGGCGGCTTAACGATGAAGGATTTCACGTTAGCCCGAAAGATCAATAGAATCCGAAGATAGGACGCGGGAGCTTAGAGAAGTTCAATCTCGATGAAGACTTTTTCAGGGGTTTGAATTCGCATCAAACGCTTGAGAAACCGTTCGTTCGGATCAACGTCGATTAGCCGCTTGTGGATACGCATTTCCCAACTGTCCCATGTGTGCGTTCCTTCCCCGCATGGGCTTTTTCGTGTCGGGACCCATAGCCTCTTGGTCGGGAGGGGTATCGGCCCGCGGAGCTTCACACCTGTGCGGTCGGCAATCTTCATGATCTCACCGCAGATGCTGTTCAAGCCCTGGGGGTCAGTGCTTGACAGCCGAATTCTCGCTTTGTTTGGCAAAGTATGCTTTCCTTCTAGGTGCGAAACATGCCCCTAGGCCGGTGGGGCCAATAAAAAGCGTTCGCTAGGCGAAGGATGTCTGGAAAAATAATTTCGGGCCTGAGAAGGTTAGGTCTTCTTCTCAGGTATCTGGGCTTTCTGGGTGATCTCTTGAACTACGCCAACCGCGATCGTGCTACCCATGTCGCGAATTGCGAAGCGGCCAAGTTGCGGAATGTCGGAGTATGCTTCTACGGCTAGTGGGCGGAGCGGTTTTATCTTCACTAGGGCGGCGTCGCCAGTCTTGAGGAAGTCAGGTTTTTCCTGCGTGACCTGGCCTGAGCGTGCATCTATCTTTTGCAGTAGTTCTGTTAGGGTGGCTGAGGTGGTTGCGGTGTGGGCGTGGAGCACGGGCGTGTAGCCGGCTGCAATGGCGGTTGGGTGGAATACTACGATGATTCGGCCAATGAACTCGGCTGCGACCGTTGGCGGCTTGTCAGTATGTCCCGCCACGTCGCCTCTGTGTATGTCGGTCTTTCCTATGCCCCTTACGTTGAAGCCTATGTTGTCTCCAGGAAGCGCCTGCGGAATCTTTGTGTGGTGGGTTTCAATGTCCTTGCATTCGCCTCTGGCGTTTGCCGGCATGAAGACGATGCTATCGCCAACCTTCATAGTCCCTGTTTCGACTCGGCCCACGGGGACAGTTCCTATTCCCGTAATTGAGTAGACGTCCTGAACGGGGATTCTTAGGGGTTTGTCGGTTGGTTTAACTGGTTCCGTGAAGCTGTTCAATACTTCGATCATTGTTGGGCCCTTGTACCAGGCCATCTTTGCTGATTTCTTAACAAGGTTATCGCCTAGCCAACCTGAGATGGGGACGAATTGAATTTTCGAGGTATCATACCCGACAACTTTCAAGAGGGCTTCCATTTCCTTCTTGCACTCATTATACCTCTCCTCCGCATAGTTTGTTGACGCGTCGTCCATCTTGTTAATAGCGACGGCCAGTTGGGCGACGCCTAACGTTCGGGCTAGGTATGCGTGTTCTCGGGTTTGGCCTCCAGGGCCGACGCCGACCTCGAACTCGCCCTTCTTCGAGGATACTACGAGTATTGCCGCGTCAGCTTGGCTTGTGCCCGTAATCATGTTCTTGATGAAGTCCCGATGGCCAGGCGCGTCGATGATGGTGAAGAAGACCTTGTCGGTTTCGAACTTCTCAAACCTAAGGTCAATCGTAACACCACGTTCTCTCTCTTCCTTGAGCGTGTCGAGGACCCATGCGAACTTGAAAGTCTCCCCAGCTCCAAGCTTGGTCGATTCGTCAGCATACTTGGCAATGGTCTTCTCGTCCACGTTCCCTGTATCGAAGAGTAGGTGGCCTGTCATCGTGCTCTTTCCATGGTCTACATGGCCAATGATGATCAGGTTCAAATGCGGCTTCTTCGCTGCAGACATATTTCATCTTTCCAATTTGTCTGATGATTTGCTAGTCAACATTGACACCCGTATTTAAGGGTTAGAACTTTGCGAAAGACGAAAAGTGTCCGGCGTAGGAAAATATTTCAAGGAATTTGCTTAACGCGAGGCTAAAGCTACTCGTTCCATTTCGTCTCGCTTCCTGACTGCGAAACTCCTGTTGTCGCGTTGGGCCGCGTACGATATCTCCTCAGCCAGGCATTCATCAATCGTCCTAGGGTTGCTATAGGCCGCTTGGCGCGCTCCGTCTGTCATGAAGCGTAAGGACATGTCGATTCTCCTGAGTGGGGCTATGTCAACTGAGATGGGGTAGACGATTCCACCGTAAGCTATTCGCGTGACATCTTCCGCTGGAGCTGTGTTCTCGACCGCCTTTACCAAAACCTCGACAGGGTTCTTTCCCGTCTTTAGGCCGATGATCTCAAAGGCGTTCCGAACAATGCTAATTGCCTTAGTCTTCTTCCCACCTACCCTACCGGGACGCATCATATTGTTAACGAGGCGTTCCACGATGTTGAGGGCTGACTTACGAAAACGCTTGTGTTCATGTCTCCCCCCGCTGTGAGGGAAGAGAATGGGTTTCACAGAGAGATACTTCTCGAGGCCCGGGTCTAGAACTTCGACGTTATCAACACCCCATTTCTCGAAGATCCTGATCTCGGGCGGCTTACGACTCATGGGGCAGACCTGATTTGCACTGAATTTTTGGTAGGCTACACGGTCCGCCGTATTAAGCGTTGACTTCACCCAATGGCTTCGGCCGCAGATTCTAAGCTCCCGCGAATTTAATGAGAATTTTTGTACAGATAATCTTTGGTAGCGTCGAATAAAGAGACTACCGTGTATCTTGGGGTGAGCTCTTCATTATGTATGGCGATGGCAGCATCCCCGATGAATTGGCATTCCACGCCTAAGCGGTTTCTCCACAACCTCCTACACCCTGTTATCCCATCAGCGCCTTGGCGCTCGCCTTACGACTGCTCTCTTCCGAGCCTCATCGGGTTCGACGATGAAGAGATGAATCCTTCCCTTCAGAAGGATTCTCCCCTGCGCTGGCCCGGTGGGGCAGAGTCTCATCGTTGGCCTTGGAGGCCTACTACGGTTAGGAGATGACTCTCCCTCGGGTTAACGGGTCCCCGCGTATAGCCGATTTCGGGTCACAGGGAACGGCTGGCTCCCCGATCCTCCTGCCATCGCCGATTGATTCTCACCTTGGTTGTCATATAAAGACGGCAGTGATAGTGCCGTGTTCTTCGGTTTCAAGCTGTGATAGTTTCAAGCATTACGCAGGCTTCACAAAGCTGGTGTGGGGTTGGGTCACCGCATTTTTCGCATTGACGCAATTCCGTGATTTGGGTTGTCTCGGTCAATGTATCGCGCAGTCTTTCGGCGGCTCTTTGCAACGTAAACTTGCTTCCGGGGTGCTTTTGCTCCAGCTGGTTCAGGAAAGCTCGGATGTCGTTTCTTAGGGCCTCATGTCCATGTGGGCATTCGATGCTCTGAAATTCCAGTCGGTTCAGGTAGGCGTAGAGAACTATCTCTTTCTCGGGGATGTCTGAGAGAGGTTTGATGCGTGGTAGGAACTTCCCTCTTGAGTCTTTGAGAAATGGGCCTGAGCGCACGATCCTCATGGGGTCGCCATGCAACATGTTGAGGAGTACTGTCTGCACTTCATCATCCAAGTTATGTGCGGTCGCGATTTTTGTGGCTCCAATCTTGGCTGCAACCTTGTTGATTGCCTTTCGCCGAAATACGCCACAATATGCGCAAGGCGTTTGCCCTAACTTCAACCCAGCGATCTCATCGGTCGTAACGCCAAAAAGTTCACGGTACGAGACTACTACTTGTTCGACGCCCAGCCGGCTGCAGGCTCTGCGAGCAAGTTCGAGCGCCTCATCCCTATACCCATCGATGCCTTCGTCCACGCAAACCGCGGTGAGGCGGCTCTTGGGAAACCGGTCTTCCAACCTTACAAGAACGTTGAGCAGTGTTAAACTGTCCTTTCCGCCGGAAACGGCGACCGCGACATGGTCGTCGTAGTCAAGCATTTGATGGCATGTGATAGTTTTGCGCACTTTTTCCTCTAGGGCGTGACGAAAACACTTGGAGCAGAAGGAGACGCCTTCATACTCCCTCGTGTAAACTGCATTCCCTGAGCAATAGGTGCAAGTTGCAGTATCCACAGCCTTAGTACCTCAGGAAACCAAACCTGAGAAGCGACAAACCCACATTCAAGAAGAGAAGTGTGTAGGCAGCGAGATTTGCTGCTGCGCGAATCTGTTTCGTTTTCGTAATTCCAAATACGTTCAGAGATGTTTCAAGGAATTTGTCTCCATCAAACGGGTACATTGGAAGCATGTTGATCAATGCGACGCTGATGAGGACAACGGAAAGCCAGAACTCGGCGTGCAAGAGGACTGGGGGGAATTCACTTGACCAGCCTTGGACCTTAGGGTTGTAAACAACGTTATCCGTCAACCCGCCTATTCCAATTATGGCGTGACTTGAGTTGGTCTGATCCACTCCCGTCTTGACGGTGAAAGTTCCGCGTGGAGTGCCGACTGCAATTTCGTCCCCTGGGATTACTCCTGCCATGTATTGGCGCAGGTCGTTGATGCCAGTGATCTTTGTTCCATTTATGCTCGTTACAATATCCCCTGCCTGAAGGCCGGAAGAATGTGCGGGTAGGTTCGAGGGGACTGAGCCGATTGCGACGCCGGTTGTAGTTACCGTGTAGAATGGGGCGATTGTGGCCGAGAAATTGAACAGCAAAAAGATGCAGAGCACTCCGAGCACGGCGTTTGTGAACGAGCCTGCCGCGAAGACCCTAAGCTTAGTTGAATTCCTTGCATGCGTCAGCTTCTCTTCGTCCGGTTCAACGAAACCGCCCATCAATACGTGGCCAAAGAAAGCTCCGGTGGATTTGAGTGGAACGTGGTCGGCGAGGCTGGCAATTCCATGGGAGAGTTCATGTGTTACCACAACAACCGACAAGGCTAGAACGATGTATGGGAAGGTTTCGAAACTTACCCCAACTCCCGGAAGCGGAATTATGGGCTGGATGGAGACAGCTTGTTGGGTTCGGAAGAACAAGTTTAGCAGATTGGTCGCAAGTTGGTAGAATATGAATACCATCGCACCGATGACGGTTACGATGCCGATGTTCCAAAATGTTCTCCAGACCGCGGGCTTTGAGTTCGAGATCCTTTCAATCAGTCTGTTCAGCCGTGTCGTTCGGTAAATTATGTAGAACGGGAGCCCGGAAACGCCGAACCTCTCAGCCCTAAACGCCCACCACGCAATGCATATGAGGACCCAGATTGCGAGATAGACTACTAAGACAGAGAAAAATGGGTCCATTCGAAATCTTCGGCAGTGAAATTAGGGTGCTCAACTAAAACCTTTCTGGGACACAAGATGCCCCGAAGCATAGTTCTCTCGACCTGCGGAAACATTCGAGAAGCCCACGAAATAGCTGGAGACTTGGTTCATAGGCGACTAGCCGCATGCGTGAACATTGCCCCCGTCATTTCATGCTATAGGTGGAAAGGGAAGGTCATGAAAGAACGCGAATGGCTCCTGATAATCAAAACCGACTCAAAGATTTTCTCAAAATTGAGGCGACGAATTCTCGCGCTACACAGCTATGAGGTGCCTGAGATAGTCTCTCTCAAAATCGACCGCGGGTCCCGACCCTACCTCGCATGGATGGACAGAGAGCTACTCAGCGAAGTTTAGTTCCGCAAATGGAATTCGAGTACTTTTTGGAATTTTCATCCTTGCTTTGAGAAATTCGGGGAACACTTAATAGGCCGCCCAAATATTCGCCGACCTTCAGTTGGGAAAAAAACATTGACGCCAGAAGAAGAAGACAAAGTAGTCGAAGCACTCGAAGAGCTAAGAATAAACTATAACCTACGGCAATGGCGCGTCTGTTCACTGATTTGTGATTCCCTGGCGGACAAATTTCGCTCGGTCGCTAAGACTGAGAATAAGTAATTCGAAGGAACTCTCCTAGAGTTCTTTTAGCCTCTTGTGGAATTCTACGAGGGCTCTAGTTTTCTCTTCAGCCTCGTTAAGCGTAAAGATTTTCATGCCCTCGTCAAACTTTTCGAAGAGTATTATCTTCTCTTTGATTAGGGGCTCGACAATACGGGCAATTGTTGATGGCGATAGGCCAAGAAGGTTTGCTAGGAGTGCCTGGTTGAAGACGCGTTGCGTTCCCGCGTTGTCTAGGAAATATTCCAGTAGCCTGACCTGTGCTTTGGATTGAAAAACGTCGCTTAACTTCAAGTGGCAAGCCGCCTAGCCTGGTAGCACGCGGGTCCCAACATGCTCATTCCTTAGGGCTCGGATTACGTTTGCTGTTGTCCGTCCGTCCAGGATTATGGTCGGTATCTTTGATCGAGCTATGATTCGGATGGCGAGTGGGTCCATGAGTTCATAGGCTCCGGCTGTGATGTCGGCTTTCGAGAGGATTTCTATTAGCTTGCTGACCGATACTTCGTCCAGCTTCTTTGCTTTCTTGTCCTTGCTCGGGTCGGATGTGAAGACTCCTTCAACGTCAGTTGCATTTACGAAAAGCTCGGCGCCGACGGTTTCTGCTGCGATTGCGGCAACGGCGTTGGTTGAATGGCCTGGTGTGAGACCGCCCATGGCCACGATTTTTCCTGACCCAAAATAATGTTTCAAGTCCCCAATGCTGACAGGGATTTCTGGGAAAGCGTAATCTCCCAATCCGTCAACTAACAGCCGTGCGTTCAACCTACTCACCAGGATGCCTATCTGATCACAAAGCGACTCAGTGACACCCATGGTCCGAGCGGCTTTGATGTATGTGCGGGCGACGCCGCCACCACCAGTCACAACCACAAAATGGTACTCGCCTGCAAGTTCCTTGAGTAACTTCACGTATTCTTCGACGAGAAGCTTCCCAGATCCGCCTGGGAAGGCGAAACCGCCAAGCTTCAGCACCGCTTTCAAAAACAAACGCCTTAGCTGATAGTATGTCCCGAGTGTTATTTGATTTCTGAAACCATGCCCCTCCGAACCAACCTATATAAAATCCGGAACGTTACCCATGCGCAACGGTCCTTCCATTGTCGACGACTTCGGATTCAGTGTCGCGCTTTAGGCTGAAACGGACATTGGAAATGCTAGCCTCCAAGGAGGGTCGTGGAACCGAACTCATAAGCCTCTATGTCCCGCCAAGCCGGAGAATTCACGAAGTGATGGCTAACCTCCGTGAGGAGTACGGGACCGCTTCGAACATCAAATCGCGTACGACGCGAAAGAACGTTTTGGAAGCCATTGAGAGGGTGCAGCAAAGGCTTAAGCTTTTCAAAGAGCCCCCAAAGAATGGTTTAGTCATTTTCTGTGGGGCAATCCCACACGGCGGACCCGGGACGGAGAAGATGGAAACCTACGTTCTCGAACCACCCGAACCAATCAACATATACTTCTACCGGTGTGACGCGAAGTTTCACCTTGAACCATTACTGGAGATGGCTACCGAGCGGGACGCGTTTGGCGTCATAGTGATTGATTCTACTGAAGCAGTCGTAGCTACTGTCCGAGGCCAAAGGATGGAGGTCTTGCGGGAATTCACGTCGGGCATACCTGGTAAGCATAGAGCCGGTGGGCAATCGGCCAGGCGTTTTGAGCGAATCCGCGAGCAGGCTATGAACGACTACTTCAAAAGGGTTGCGGCCCACTCATACGAGCTACTCGGCAAGGTTCAGGGATTGAAAGGCCTGATCATAGGCGGCCCTGGGCCAACGAAGCATGACTTCGTGGAAGGGGATTACCTGAATTACATGTTGAAGGAGAAGATCATGGCCGCCGTTGATACGTCCTACGTAGGGGAGCAGGGCGTCGAAGAAATAATCTCCAAAAGCCAAGACGTCCTGAAAGGCGTCAGGTACTTAGAGGAGAAACGTCTCGTCCAGAAATTCCTGTATGAAATCGGCCATGAAACGGGCCTGGGCGTTTACGGAGAGACTCAGGTCAGAAAATTCTTGACCGCGGGCATAATCGATCTTCTGCTTGTTTCCGAGAAGATGAACATACTCCACCTGTACACGAAGTGCAAGAACTGCGGCGCCTCTGAGGACTCCCTTATTCCGCAAGCTAACCTAGTCAAGTTCGAACAGGACCTCATAGCCACTCCCTGCAAGAAATGCAACGCATCCGCTCTCTTCATCGAGAACACGACGGATCTGGTAGACGAGTTGGTGGAAATCGCGGAGAAACAAAACGCCAACATCGCAGTTATATCTACGGAAACTGATGAGGGTGTAATGCTGAAGGATTCGTTCGGCGGAATCGCCGCGATCCTGCGCTATAGGGCCTCTTAGGCGAAATGAATAGATGGGAAATCTCGCCTTAACCGCAAGACTTCCTTCTTGATCCTAGCGGGGTCCTCGTTTCTGATCCATACCCGAGCAATCAGTTCAGCTATTTGTTCCATTTCGCCTTCCCGCATCCCACGCCTCGTCTCCTCACTCGTTCCAATCCTAACTGCTATGTCGACGATCATGTTTGCTTCCTCGAGTCTCCGCGCCAGGCGAAAGCCCTCATCCTCGGATGGGACGTCGACTATGACCTGGTGAGATTGGGTGAACCCAGCTTCCTTCCCAAGCAACTTGACCCCATGCTGGTCCAGTGCCTCTGCGAGGGTTTTGCTGTTGCGCACGACCTGCTGAGCATACCGTTTGCCGAACCTTTTCATTTCGTAGAGGGCAACTTGAAGTGCCGCGATGCGGTTCCAGTGGGCGTTATCGACGATGGCGGGATGAACTTCCTTCCTTAGGCTCTCCTCATAGGCGTTTGAGAGTATGATTCCCCCTTGTGGGCCGAAGAAACTCTTGTGCGTAGAACCAATCAACACAGCTGCGCCTTCCCTCAGTGGGTCTTGGAATTGGCCTCCAGCGATTAAGCCCAACACGTGTGAACCGTCAAACAGAACCTTTGCGCCAACTTGCTCGCAAACACCAGCCAGCGCTCGGACGGGGTGTGGAAAGAGAATTAGGCTTGCCCCGAAAACTACGACGCTTGGCCGTTCCCGCTCGATGAGCGCCTTTGCCTGTTCGGTGTGAATGTTGAACACTCTTCTGTTGAAAGGAAATTCGAGGACCTGGAGCCCGTAAATTTTCGGGTACCCATCCTGAGAGATGCCCGGGTACCCGCCGTTTCCCGGGCCGACTGTAATTATTTTGTCTCCACGCTTTGCCAATGCGGTTAGGGCGATCATGTCGGCGGAATGGCCTGAAAGAGGCCTCACATCCGCGTACTTGGCACGGAAGATTTCTTTCGCTAATGTCTCAGTCTCGGTCTGGATTTGATCAATGTACTTTGTTCCCATGTAGAATCGTTCGGGCGACGTGTACCGATTGGCGAGGTCGCAGCTGAGCATTCCGCGCACTGCTGGGCTGGACATGTTTTCCGAGGGAAGAAGGTTCAGGCATTGGCCTAGCCGCCAAGCTTCATGCTGGTGTAGCAGTTTCCTCAGGGAGGGCGGGATTTTTGCTTTCTTTTCCTTAGTCTGACGTTTCAATGGAAGATCAATAACCAGGTAAGTTACTGAGCGGTCCAAAATGGGATTTGGTGTTGGCTGAGAAGCAGGGCTAACATGCCATCTGATTGGTAGGGATTGACGAGTAGGTGCCTGATTGTGTTTCGGGGCGGTTCAAGCTCAGACTCTAGGCATCCGTCGGCATAAGCCCTCACATGCCACTCCAGATCAAACCGTAGGCTGCGGATATAGCCGAAGACCTGCCCTTTCTTCCAAATTTGGAATATTCCAGCGCTAGTAAAGCCATCCGCAAGTAGCGTCTGACGAAGTCTTTCAACAAGTGAAGGATGAATTGAGAGCATTTGGTCCACTGGTCGATGCGGTATGTTCGACGGTTATACGCGTCTGCCCCGGCGACCGCCGGGCCTGCGTGTACCATCATGTGGAACCGGGGTAACGTCCTCGATTCGGCCGATCCTGAAACCTGTTCGCGCGAGCATTCTGATTGCAGCTTGAGCTCCTGGGCCTGGGGTTCTCGCTTTGTGGCCGCCTGGGGCCCTGACTCTGATGTGAAGGGATGTGATTCCTCTGTCCTTAGCCACACGGGCTGCTGCCGCGGCAGCTTGCATCGCAGCGTAAGGCGACCCTTGAAGCCGGTCCGCCTTTACGTGCTGTCCCCCGGCGCTACGAGAGATGGTTTCAGCACCGCTGAGGTCCGTTATGTGAACCATGGTATTGTTGAACGAGGAATAGATATTCGCTATACCCCAGCGCTGAGGTACTTTCTTCTCCGACAGTCGTCACACATCCAAGTGAATATTCGGGCTGGTCAACCCAGTTCGCCATATTTAACTTTCCTAGGGCTTAGACTAATCGAAACTGAGCCGGATGTCCTTCCTATGAAGAGTTTGCGAATTCGACCCGCATCGGCAACGGACCTTCAGGTCATTTGCCTAATTGAGGATAATTCCTTCTCCGACCCATATCCCAGCCACCTACTCAAACGACTGCTAGATGAAATTGGAAACAATTTCCTAGTGGCGGAAAATGGGAATGGCGCACTGGTCGGGTACTGCGTCTCCTCGATAGAGGGGAGGCTAGCCCACTTGATTTCAATCGCGGTTCTCACCGAGGGCCGCAGAAAAGGCGTAGCGACAGCTCTACTCAAGAACCTCATAGAATACCTAGAGGCACACCGGGTAGAAGAGCTCTGGCTTGAAGTAAAACAGGATAACAAAGAGGCCATCAAACTTTACGAGAAGTTCGACTTTGCAAGTATGATGGTTCTGGAGAATTATTACTCAGACGGTTCGGCAGCACTGCGGATGCGAATGAGCTTCAAGAAACAGGTCGTGAAGGTTGGGCACAAGCAAGGGTGATGGCCGAGTGAAATCTCAATTCTACCTACTCGATGATAACGAGGTTGAGTGGGAAGGGAAACCCTGCATCAGGTTTTGGGGCGTGGACGAGAAGGGCGCTAGAATTTGCTTACTCAGCAACCTGATAATGCCTTACGGCTACTTTCTACCAAACCAGCAAGACAACCTCGAGACAATTAGGCAGAAGGTCCTCGAGGACAAGAAGCATTTTCCGAAAATAATTAGCATATCAATCGAAACAAAAAAGCATCTTGGCCAAGAATGCAAAGTGCTGAAGATAACCTGCGCTACGTCCGACGTGCGATCAGGCTACTCGAAAGAGTTGCAGAAGCTAGTAGGCAAGGGCGAGGGCTTTGAGAACGACCTAAGGCTCCCAGTCCGCTACATGGCCGACCTGATGTTGACCCCGTGCGGTTGGAACGAATGCGAAACCGACAAAATAAAGCTCGATGGGGCTGAAGGGTACGATGCTTACGTCGCGTCTACAGCGCCCAAGAGCGTTGCCGACGATACTGTTCCAACCCTTCGAATCCTTGCTTTCTACACGCTCACGGTGGGGCAGAAAGGTTCAGCGAAGCCTGAGAGCGACCCCATTCGAGCGATAGCCCTAGCGACAACCTCAGGAATATCGGCAACTCTTGTTTCCGAAAAGGACGATGTAAAGGTCCTGAAAGATTTCGTCGAATTCGTAAAGGGCTACGACCCAGATATCATCGTCGGCTTCCAGACCAACACCCAAGATTGGCTGTACCTGATCCAACGATCAAAGGCCGTCAAATTCAAGTTGGCGGTGGGACGGGACTCGAGTGAACCGCATACCAGCGTCCACGGCCACGTTTCAGTGACTGGCAGAGCAAACCTAGACCTCTTCGACGTGGCAAGGGGTATCTCTGAAGTCAAAGTGAAGACGCTCGAAAACGTTGCCAAATTTCTTCAACTTGATTCTGCTGGAAAGTTCACAACGTTCGAAGAATGGGACAGGTCTTCGTTATGGGCTGAGGAGTCCGGAAGGAGAAAACTGATCGAAAACGCAAGCATGTCGGCCAAGGCTTCGTTAGAGCTGGCGAGAGAAACAATGAATTTTCCGATGCAACTTTCCGCCCTAACAGGGTTGCCGCTCGACCAGGTGATGGCTGCGGCGACTGGGTTTCGTGTCGACTCGTATTTGATTCGCAAGGCCCATCAAATAGGAGAGCTGGTTCCGGGGAGGAATGAGCAACCATACTTCACGTATAGGGGTGCAATTGTGCTTGAGCCCAAGACTGGGTTGCATGACGACGTTGCGGTACTTGACTTCGCCTCCATGTACCCCACCCTCATGGAAAAGTACAACCTCTCACCAGATACCTTCATCAAACCAGGCGAAAGCGTTCCTGAAGACTCAGTGTTCATCATTCCTGAAGTGAACCACCGGTTCAAGAGAAAACCGGACGGCTTGTACAAAACTGTACTCGCCACGCTCATTCACGAGCGGTCGTCAATCAAGGCCTTGCTGAAAAAAGCGAGTCCCAAGTCGACTCGCTATAAGGTCCTGAAGGAACGTGAAAGGGCTCTGAAGGTGATAACGAACGCGTGCTACGGTTACGCGGGGTGGGCAGGCGCGCGGTGGTATGTCCGGGAGGTTGCAGAATCCGCCGCCGCCCTGGGGCGAGAGACGATTACCAAAACCATAACGAAAGCAAAATCCCTCGGGCTCTCAATAATCTACGGCGACACTGACTCACTCTTCGTCAAGAATGAGCGCGCGAAGGTCAAGCAGCTCCTCGATTGGGTTGAAGATGAGCTCGGACTGGAAATCAGGGTTGAACGAGAATACCGCCGGGTCTTGTTCACGGAGGCGATGAAGCGGTATGCAGGCCTTCTCCCAGATGATTCCTTAGACATAGTCGGGTTAGAGGTTGTTCGCGGCGATTGGTCTGATATTGCGCGCCAAGTCCAAGAAGAAGTGTTGGGGAAGATCCTACGTGATCAATCTCCAGAGGAAGCTGTTGAGGCAGTCAAGGCGACTATACGCAAACTGCAAAAGGGGAAAGTGCCGCTCGCTGACCTTACGATTCGGAAAACGTTGACCAAACCCATTGAAGAGTACGTTGTGAGAACGCCCCACGTTGAGGTTGCTAAGCGATTGATGAAGGAGGGTTGGACCCTAACGGTTGGCGATAAGGTCGCTTATGTGATCACGAAGGGGCCTGGAAAGCTTTTCCAGAAGGCCAAACCTTCAAGCCAAGTGAAACCTGAAGACGTTGACAGAGAGTACTACTTGGAGAACCAGGTGAAGCCTGCCGCGATGCGGATCTTAGAACGGTTCGGTGTAAGCGAAGGGCAGTTGGAAATCTAGGCAGTTGGCGGGCCAGCGACTTCGGGGAGGGTCATGATCCTAATTGAGGCGGGCCTACGTGCTAGGTCCGCGATCCGGTCTCCCACAAGTAATTTGATGCCTCGCTCCTCAGCCAAATCTACCAACCTTTGAGTGACCACTCCGTCGAAGACGATGGTATCAACCCCTTGGTAGTCAGCGAGTTTGCCTGCAAGTTCGCTTACGGGTAACTTGGCAATCTCATTCAGGTTCTGGTCGAGCAACACCCCTTCCAGGGAGCCCCTGAGTTCGCGGGCTTTGACTACAACGTTTTGAGGCAGCTGCGCGGGAGGTGGTCGCGTTGGAACATGAACTGGTTCTGGGGGGCGTGTCCCTGGGGGCCTTGCGGTTTCAACTGGCACTTTCTCGCGCAGGGCCTTCAGGATTTCTTTCGGCACTAGGTCTTCGACTTCCTTACCCAGAGGAGCCCGTGCAACATAATCCACCGGAGCAACCTGCATCAATTCCTTCAAAATCAGGTCCCCGCCCCTGTCCCCATCGAGGAAGGCAGTCGTTTCCTTAGTTTTCGCTAGGTCCATTATAGTCCGGGGAATCTTCGTCCCTTCAATCGCTACTGCGTTTCTAATTCCACATCGGAGAAGGTTGACGATGTCAGCCCTGCCTTCAACGAAAATTACGGCTGCACTGGTGGAAACGTCTGGACCTGCGGGAAGATGATCCGCCCCATACTCGGCAACGTCTGACGAGCGGATTACGCCTGATACGTCCTTGACCATCTCGTCTGTACTTGGTGAGTCTTCAATGACCCAAGTGCGGAGAATGTCCTTCGCCTTGTCCAGAATCACCTTACGTTTTTCTTCTCTGATGTCGGCGACCTTGTCCAATGTAACTTTGGCGATGCATGGGCCTATGCGGTCCACGCTTTGTACAGCGGCTGCGATAATGGCTGTCGAGGTCTTGTCAAGGCTCGACGGGATGGTGATTGCTCCAAATGTTTTATCCTGTTTGGATTCCAATTGAATTTCTATGCGTCCGATTCGACCGGATTTTTGAAGCTCGCGTAGATCCAGGTCCGGACCAAACAATCCTTCTGTTTGACCGAATATGGCGCCTATCACGTCAGGCTTCTCTACGACGCCCTCCACTTCGAAACGGGCGACGATCATATACTTGGTCGTAGGTGCATATTGTGAATTTGCTCCCAATTATGATTGAACCTCCTAATTTGCTCATGTTTGCTTCGGTATACAGAGGAAGCGAAGCGTAAGTAACTGACATGAGCATCCAAAACGTACCTTTCGAAGTACCCCATATAAATGCTATGCACAGGCAGATTCGGAATCACTGGACCGGTATTGCTCGGGAGACATCTCTCATTCAGGCCCTCGTTCTCTTTCAGAACTTTTCCTCAACTAGGCCTGGCTTTCTTGCCCCGAATCGCTTGTTGCGGTATCGTTAACGATAGAATCGTTGGGATGAGAATTGTCAGGAAAAATGTGGCAGAGTCGAATTCAGGGACTACGGTTACGGCCGTGGGTAGTTGGACGCCGCTAGAGTGTTGTACGTCGTCGAAAAAGACGTTCATACGCCACCCCTCAGTCGTCGAACCCACCCCAACAGCGAAAACCAGCCTCTGGCCTGCAGAAACGTTTTGGTTGAGTGCGACATTGAAACTGTAAAGCGTTGGGGTTCCGGTGAGAACCTTGCCGCGCGCGTAGTCGAAGGCGTAACGGTAGTTTCCAACGGTCTGATTTTGTTGATTGAGAACTGCAATCCCTGCCCCTACACCAGAGAAGGATGGGGTAACGTCGTCGCTGGAGAGCCACACTGTGAATGTTGCGGTTCCGCCAAGCATTGTAGGTTCGGTTAGCGGCCCAGTCACCCAAGCAACGGATCCCACCCAGATAGTACCGAAGATCGTCGTAGCGTTTCGGATAGCCGCGGCGACTTCAAAGACTCTTGGAGTTGAACTTGAAGGGGCCGTCAAATTGGCTTCATCAACAACCGTGACAGAAGCGTTCTCGCTACGGTATGTCACAGCCTTCAAGTGAAAGTAAAATATGTCACCAGAGACGGGCGACTGGGCTGAAGCCAAACCTGTTGATGCCCCAAGAAATAGAATCACTATTGCAGTCAGTGAAATAGCATGCAGCCGCATGATACCTCAAAACATGCATGTTGAATTTACCTCTGCCTGCCAAGTCGTGCGGCTCCCCTGACACTGTGAACTAGCCGAACTTGGAACGAAGCTCAGAACTCTGGAAGTATGGAAAGAAAGTGAAAGACACGGGGAGTTCCGGATACAGCGCCAATCAATACTATAATCTAGTAATCAGCAAAAATGTATTACCGAGGGAACATCTTATCTCATCGTTCGTCGTTTCAGGCAGGAGGTTGCGCAATCGTGTCGCGAATTGGAATTAACGGTTTCGGAAGAATTGGCCGCTGCTTCTTCAGGGCTGCGACAGAGGCTGGCCTGGATATCGTCGCAGCAAACGATATCATGGATCCTAAGACGGCTGCTCACTTGCTCAAGTATGATTCAGTGTTCGGGAAATTTAGCCGAACCGTCAGCCTAGAGCCTGACGGTTTCAAGGTGGACGGAAAACCGGTGAAGATACTGTCCGTCAAGGATCCCGGCGAAATCCCTTGGACTAAGTACGGCGTCGAGATTGTGGTCGAATCCACAGGGCTGTTTACGAGTCGGGACATGGCTGTGAAGCATATGAGAGGCGGCGCCAAGAAAGTCCTGATATCCGCTCCTGCCAAAAATCCTGACATCACGATTGTCCCGGGAGTGAACTTGGATAAGTACGACCCGAAGAAGCATGACGTAGTCTCACTTGCATCCTGCACCACGAACTGTGTGACGCCAGTGGTCAAGGTGCTGAATGACTCGTGCACGATAAAGCATGGTTTTATGACCACTGCCCACGCGTACACGGGCGACCAACGACTCCACGACCTGCCACATAGCGATTTGAGGCGGGCGAGGGCAGCAGCGCTCTCAATAATTCCCACCTCCACAGGCGCTGCCATCGCGACAACTGAGGTCATCCCTGAGCTGAAGGGCAAGGTTGACGGCGTGGCGCTACGAGTACCTGTCCCTGACGGGTCCATTGTTGACTTCGTGGCTGAAGTCGGCCGTGACATCACCGTTGACTACGTGAACAAGGCATTCCAAAATGCGGCGAACGGTCCCATGCAGCATATCCTAGAATACTCTGAGGAGCCCCTAGTCTCCTCTGACATTATCGGGAACCCACACTCAGCCGTTTTCGATTCACTCTCAACCATGGTTCTCGACAATAGGTTGGTCAAAGTCTTCGCATGGTACGATAACGAGTGGGGCTACTCGAACAGGCTGGTTGACATGGTGCAAACCATGTCGAAATTTCTATAAGGTCTCCGATGGAAAATGAACTCGGTCTGAATGGTTTGGCGGCAGGTGCACTATTTTGCATTGCAGATTTCGCTCGATGCACTAAAACGCCGTGCACGAAATATCCGAACGGGGCAGGCGTTGACACGAAGAGAGGAGAGATGTTGTTATCAGTTGAGAAGCAGGATTCTAGGTTAAGCTGTTAACTAGGGTGGCACTGACAACTTCTGAGAATGCTTGACGCGTCTCCTCACGAGTAGGTATAATGCGATTCCGGCTATGACGACCACACCCAATGCTTCTTCTGTGATGCTTGTTGATTGTGTCGAGGCAGTTCGTGGTGGTTGAGGCATCTCAAGTGATGCTGAGGTGCTAGGATGCATTGTTGTGTAAGGTGTAAGGTTAACTTGCGTCGTGCTGGTGTTTTGAGGAGTTCCGCTCATTATGATGGTTGCAGTCGCGCCGTTGATATCCGCAGGTTTGCCCCATGCGACAAGGAATATGAAATATGCTGATGGGAGACTTTGGTTGAGGTCGAGTTTAGTGGCATCCCATTCCGCGAGTACACATCCATTCGACGCCAGATCCTCAACTCGGAGATGTTGTCCGCAAGGAATGTAGTTAAGGGTTTGGAAGATGTAAAAATCCATGGGCAGAGTTGAATGGAAGGTTATGTGGACTGGTCCTGTGAACGGTATGGGCGCCGCATCCACGCCACAGTAGGTCTCATTTGCAATTGGAAAAATCGTGGTTAGTGTCACGGTTGTCGTAGAAGTATCCGCCGGCCTAGAGTTCAGAATTGCCGGTGGAATTGCACATATTGAGACTAAGATTAGAATGCATGACAGAAGAATATTGAATTGCATTCAAGGTTTCCTCAGAAACTTGCTTCGCACTTTGCGCCTCCCGACGAAATATGGGTTTTCATATTCACGTCCGGTGGACTGAGGGCCGAAAAATACTACGGTCCTAAGACGGGAGTGGAATTTCGGTAGTTCTTCTATGCTGCGAACGTCCGATCGTGTCAATCCTCGGAGCTCGCGCCATAAGACCAGGTTCACGTGAATCTTCTGGTAGTATAATGTCCGGGCGAGACGCTTCGCTAGAAAGACGCCTTCGTGGTCGAAGTCCGTGAGAACTATCACCTTACTATATGGCTGCAGATCCTCAACGAAGCCTACCGGGTTTTTTCGGCTGCTCTGCAAGCAGAGGATTGTCCCAGGGATTCCTAGTTTGCGGAGGGATTCTCGATCGCGTGTTCCTTCGACTATGATGATGCCGCCTTGTTCAGACTCGTGGGTGACTCGTTGAATGAGTTTCTCTAACCGTTCAAGCCTTACTTCGGCGGGGGCACGCATTGCGGGTTGTTACCTTGTTATTTCCATCTGTTCCATTTTGTGAAGTAGTTCTGGACGTTTCTCGAATTCTTCTCGGACTGGTTCGAGGATTTTGATGAGGCCTTCCGCAACTGAGGTTTTCAGATCGAGTGGGTGAATCTTACCTTGGCGATATTCCGTTTCTAGATCCTTGTACGTGGTGAATGTTGCGGGGCCGCCGTACTTGCTCGGTCTATCCATTGTGACTGACTTGCCCCAAGGAAAGATGATGTGGCGAGCGATTTCGAGGACTGGGTTGTTCTCTGTTTCCTTTTGGGGGCAGTAGGCACCCTTGAGTTTGTGCGTGATTGTTTCTGGTTCGTCGTGGACGATTATTCCGCTTTCCGTGATGCTCTTTGACATCTTAGAGGAGATTTGGAAGCTGACCTCCCGATTTTCATCGAACTTGCCCGTGTCCATCCTTTTCGCCCCTGCTAGCCCTATGAGCAGAGGTGTGTGCAGGCTTGTTGGTTTCGGCCATCTTAGCTTGTCTGCGACATCGCGTGCTAAGGCGTGAGCTTTTCTCTGGTCTATTCCTGCGCATGCGACGTCTACCTGTAGTTCGAATATGTCGGCCGCCTGCATGCATGGGTAGAAGGTTGAGGCGGCTTCGAGGTCTTTGCTATCCATTTCCCTGCCCATAATTGGCAGCGCACGCCATACTCGGTTTACGTTGATGGACTTGCCGATTCGTACAACTCTTTCCCAGTATTCCCTTTTCCCCGCTAAATCAGACGCCCAAGAGTACGTGGCCACCGAAGGTGGGATTCCTATCGCGGTGAAGCATTGTTTGATGTATTCTCCGCAGGTTCGAATATTTTCCATCCGACCTCCTAGCTTGTTGTTTATCCAAGCATGCCAGTCGGCGAGGAATACGTTGAAATCGAAACCAGCCTCAATCAGGTCCATGATCTTCCTGCCGCACACGAGGCCCATCCCTATGTGCATCATCCCGCTTGACTCGAAGCCCCAGTAAGCGCGTGGGCGGTTCTTAGTCTCTAAAATCGTTCGTAGCTCTTCTCGTGTTATGATCTCTTCAGTGTCTCTAGCGACGAGGCCTAGTCGTGTTTCTACGTCCAAGCTTCTTCCCTCTCAAGTTCTAATTGTGTGGGCTGTGCTATTCTTCTTTCGTTGGAGGGGATTCGCCGCAGGGCCGGAACGATCCGACCCCTATCGCCCACGACACTAACACGCAAACTTCACCGGAG